>Ga0209452_1000007_pt1 | contig 438593 bp, 381 predicted proteins | sample WorMetimpBELIZE1_FD_187388 | JGI IMG/M metagenome (GOLD analysis project Ga0209452, IMG submission 187388) | Marine gutless worms symbiont microbial communities from Max Planck institute for Marine Microbiology, Germany - Olavius imperfectus... | ecosystem: Host-associated > Annelida >... | reverse complement strand
CTAGCCTCCAAATTGATTTAGTATTGAACAAACTAATGATGGACTCCGGCCGGCGCTCCGGTGGCTGAAAAGTTAACCCACGAAAATGCGGGGGCTAGCACTTTTACAGGGAGTCATTGTGTCTATGCCTTTCGGAAAATTGAAGCTCATGCGTAAAACAAAATTCGATGTTTATTTTGAGATATGCCGGAGGTTGGTTACGGAGCTGTCAGCTCTAGGAAGCAAAGAGCTGCAACCCTTAATGGAAGGTTTTTCAAATTCTATTGACCAAATTAGTATTTGGGTAGCAAACAATAAATTTCCTGCCCCTAAATCGGTAATTGCTGCGGGACTCGAACAAGGGGTGAACGAGTTGCCCTTGTTCTTCGAGGAAATGGAGCCAAGCCTCCGTGAAACAGCATTTCAAACTTACTACAGTGCACTAGATGAGATAGTGCCCGACTTCCAGGAAAAGCTAAGTAATAGAGTTCAGCGCATTTTAAAACGCGGTAAAATAAAATCGGAAAGCGAGTTTTACCTGCTGCGTAATCGACTCGATCAAATTGAAGGTAGTGGCATAAAAGAAGAGTTTTTAGTATCTGCAATATTGGGGCAATATGAAGCAGAGGCATAACAAACAACTGTAGTCGTTCGCTGGCGCTCACTGGGACAATAACACGCAGGCTCAGTCGCTCCGCTCCCAGTTTAGCCTGCGTGTTATTGCCCCTAAGTTGGGCGTTAAAAGCCAAGGAGAATCATGGCTCGTCGTTCAGAGTTCAAGGGAATTGTAAGAAACTTTGCTCATATGCTAAATAATCGCAATAACGATCATCTTGGTTACTGGACTATAGGGCAACTATGTTTAATTGCAGAGCAAGGAAACATCTCTTCTATCTCAGTCAACCTGTTAGAAGTAGGACATAGCGGCGTTAAAAATTGCCTTGAACCATTTGCTAAAAGCATGCGCGAATTGCTTATTAAAATGCTGAATTCTCATAAAATTCCCTCATCATGGGTCAAGTCAGCCAATGTTACTTTTAGTTTTAATGAGCAATATCAAAAGCAGTATCACTATTGGCGTTCAGCCCTGGGTTCACCTTACCTAGTAACGTTGGAAATCACTTCAGATTTAGGCAAGGTGTATAAACAAACATTTGGTGGTAATGTAAATCCACATGATCCTCGTAGGGAACAACGGCGTGCAGGCTTCTAACAAAAAAATTATGTCGCCCGCAGGCGGGCTGGGACACAAACATGGCGGTTGTGTCGCTTCGCTCCGATTATAGCCGCCATGTTTGCGTCCCTTATTTGGGTGTTATAGGTCAAGGAGGATGAGATTTGGCTTTAGACAGAATTGATTGGCATAGTGGAGCCGAAAATTTCCCTGCAGAGTTACCGAATGAGGCCGGCGGGGTTCATATTGGAATGTTCTTAGCGTGGATCATAAACAATGATTTAATCAGCGATGAACACATCAATGAATCCTCAGAATCACTTGCCCTAGTTAAACAACGTAAAATGACAGGTACAGAGTTTCTCATTGAAGAGTGCGATGAAAAATTTTGGGAAACTGATCTGAATAATGAAGGTTTGGCTTTTGCACAATCCTACTATGAAACAGATGATTATTTTGAGGATTACGAAGCGGCGCTCTCATCGAATGAACCAACGCTTTATCATGTGAAAGATTCTTGGAGTAATTACCAAAAGCTCGCGCCACTAATCACAAGTGCCTTTAAAAATTGGAAAAAGCCAGAAAGACCCAAATGGTGGAAGTTTTGGGAATGACCCATGACAACTCAATAAACGCACTCACTTCGTTCGCTGGGACGCATACATGCGGGGCGGCTTCGCCATTATGCCCCACATGTATGCGCCCCTTATTTAAAAGTTATACGTCAAGGAGAGAGTCTTGGCCACGATATTAATCGTTATATTCTTACTTATTTTCGTGGCTGCTGAATTGATTTTTAGACTGCGAATGAGAATGAGAGCAGCGCCTGTTTCTTGTATAGTATTGGTTGTAGTAATTCTGCTTGGTGCATATGGGTATTTCTTCGAAAGTTCTGCGTATGGAATAGCGCGGCCCCCAATTAAGTATGCCTTGAGCAACATTATTATGTTTGGGAGTCCGATTATATTAATACTTGTTGCAACCAGCTTGTTTAAGAAACCCTCATCACTTTTTATTCATTGGTTTGCAGGTGTTTTCTCAGCTCTATATACGGCGTTATTTCCTTTAATTGGAATATACACGGTATGTGCCTTAGGAATTGATTGCCTTTGAAGATGACGTATAGCGCATAAAGTGATTGGGACTGCTAACGCTTGGCTCGGTTCCGCTTCGCTTCACAAGTGTAGCCAAGCATTATCAGCCCCTTATGCAGGCGTTAGCTGTACCCGGAAAATTCACAACAGGAGGTTGTATGAAAAAACAAAATTCTAAACCGCAGCTGAAGGAATCTTTTTCCATCTCAGACCTTTTTAGAATGCAAACCGAAGTTGGTTTACTTGAATCAATGTCAAAATCAAAGGCACTTACCATTATGGTAATAGCTGGCATTCTATTATTTTCTGGATTCTTTTATTTCTTGTACAAAATGGCAGGAGGCTAATTTTGACAACTTGTACAGCTAACAAAACGCTGTTGCCACTCACATCGTTCGCTGGGACGCAAACACGGGGCCGCTTCGCGATTATAGCCCCGTGCCTGCGCCCCTTATTTAAAAGTTAGGTACTTTGTGATTAATAAGATACTCGCTGCTCTTTTTTCTGGAATCGTAATATTTCTATTGTGGGTATCCGTTTCTTCTTTTCAGTCTTTCGTCCTTGAAATATGCGATGTTAAGTTTGGCTGTAAAGGCACGGTTCAATTTTCAATGCTAATAAGTGGAATAGCGGGAATGACAACCTCAATTTCATTTCTTGCAGCGTCGGTAATCAATGATACTGGTGAGATTGAAATCAAGAAGAATCATCTATTCCTTAGTAGCATAATCGGCGGTGCGATTTTGTCAGTGCTTTTATTAACGGTGCCCAATTGGGGCGTAGAAATTGTCGGCATGGTATTAGGCTGGCTTTTGCTTAGTTTCATATTGTTCACAGGGATTTTTGCGTTGGTTAAAAGTTTTTTTTATGCACGTACCTAACAAAGCGCTAAACACGTTCACTTCGTTCACTTTTAGTGGGTAAGACCAACGTCAGGGAAACAGCATGCGCTTGACTATTATAATGCTTCTTGTCATTCCATTTTTCGCGAATGCTAGTGACGAGATTACAATTCATATAAATGAAACAGGTTACTTTATAAACGAGTCAAATAAAGTTCTAACCAAATCTGGTTTAGAAATTGAATTAACGAAGTTAGACTTTTCTTCAGTTACTTTAGATATCGATTATTGTGCGGAGCCGCTACTAATTTCAGAGGCGTACTTAGCAATTGCTAACAGCAAACCATCAGTATCCAACATCCGGCTGAGAACAAGTGGTAGCTCTGAAGAAAGTAAGTGTAATAGCGTATAACAAAAAAACTAAGTCGCTCGCTGGGACACAAACACATAGGTTCCCTGCGCTTCGCTTTGAATTGTAGCCTATGTAATACTACCTCTTATGTGGGCATAATGTGCCAGGGAAAGTATTCAAATTGGATGGCCTTAATTAGCTGAAATACATGGAGAGGGGGTGAAAATATGGAAGTCTATGAGTACGATTTGGTTGCCCTATTAATTCTTATTTTTGGTCTTTACGTTCTAACCAAAAATGAACTCGAATTCACTTTATCCGTCGGCCCTACAAAACCCAGTGGATTTGTGGACGATAACAGTAGATACACAAAGATCAAAAAAGGTAATCTGGGGAAGATTCAAACTAAAATTTTTGGTTGTACGTTAGTTGCTGCTAGTTATCTTATGTATTCGACTATCAAAGGTGAACTTGTTTTTGTGCTGTAAACCAAAGGTTTTATAAGGGGATGCCACATAGCAAACCACACAAGGCACTCGCGCTGTTCGCTGGGGCGCGCACATGCGAGGCGGCTTCGCCCTCATGCCCTACTCGTCTGCTCCCATTATTTAAAAGTTAGGGGTTTGGATAAATCATGGATGACTTTTCGAAAAAGATAGAAAGCCGCTTTAAGGAAGAGTTCCCCGAATGGGCTAAATATTGCTCAACTGTCTCTGCCAACGGAGAACCTTTTTTGGAAATCAAAATTCCAAGGCCCAATGATATTGGAAAGCCTGACCTGGAATTACAAACCTGCGATGATGAAGTAACCGTCTTTTTTGGTTCATATCACATTCACTGTGACGACTTTGGAAATAATGATGCATACGATGATGCTATAGGTTTTGTAAAGCAGATCATTTCAGAGCATAGTGTTATCGTAAGTTACTGGCACAAGGACTCGTGGTGTGGTTCAGACCTTGTCAAAGTTATTGATATACCGCAGGACAACTCAGAGTATCCTTACGCAGACAGAATCAAAATTTATTCATGGTCAGGGAAACAAGATGCTCAAATCGACTGTTATCCAAAGGCATAAGTCTGCCCCTAACAAGACGCTTAAGTTGCAGTCCGCTGGGGCGGCCTACTGGAACACAAACACATGGGGCAGTTGCTATTTCCCCCAAGCATTTGTGCGCCTTAGCTAGGTGTTTTAAGCCAGGAGATTTTAATGAATTTTAATGACCTACCACTACACGATGGATTAGTAAAAACAATTTCAATAAATTGGCCTGGTAAATCAGCTGAAATTTTCTTAGATTGTTTCTTAATGACAACCCCAAATGCACAGCCATGTATATTAACATTTTCAGGTATTTCCTCAGTTAACGTACCAATGACTGCACCATGGGGCGAATCTAACTCTATCAATACTGCAAGGGTTCAAAAGAATACTTATCAAATTGAATTACAAAGTGGCGACACATTGCAGCTTGAAGCAACAACTTTTGGCTTTGATACAATTGGATCATAACACCCCAATTAACTCGCTCACAGCGTTCGCTGAGACGCGTACACGCTGGGCGGCTTCGCCCTCATGTCTCACTCGTCTGCCCCCATTATTTAAAAGTTAGGTGTTAAAAGGAAAAACTATGAAATCATGGAATGAATTAACTAATTTACAGCGCGCAGTTATCGGCATTGTAATGGTTGTTGCGGCGGCATTTTTGCCAGAGATAGCCTTCTTAGTTCAATTAGGCGGTATGGAAGTCGCATTTGCTCTCGTTTTTGCTAGCCTAGCCCCAATTTTTTCTTGGCTCTCAACTAAATACCAAGCGATTAAAGAATGTTTAAAAACCTCAGTAATAGCTTTTAGGCATAGTGCGTCTGCTAAACCTTCCGTCTTTTTTGTTCAAGCTTCTTTTTGTGCTGTTGCACTTCTATTTACAAGTTCAGGTTTTTTGGCTTTTTACTTTTTTATGCCTAGCATGCTGCTAAATGGGGTATTAGCGTGAGCGCACCTAACAACCCATTAGCACATTATCTGCGTTTACTGGGACACATACAAGTGGGCTAGTTCGCATTTTAGTCCCGCGCCTGTACCTCGTTTTTAAAAGTTATGTACCAAAGAATGGAGTCAAAATTATGAAGCTGTATCCATATTCAAAATTAGAAACCAAGAATCTTAAAACTTTTCTTTTTGCTAGCAGAGCTCTCACACTCGCTGCACTCATTATTCTCCTAACCACTTTCATCATTGTTGCTCAACAGTTTTTCACTGGTGGTCCTCAGGAGGCAATTGGCCCAAATATCAGAATCGTAAGCCCACGCCTTACGCAACTTTCTTTATACATGCTAGCTTGGGGTATACCTACAGCTGCTTTACTAGCATTTTTAGGTGGCATTGGTGCCGCAATTGTTTCATGGGAAAACCAACTTTCAAAAAAGGCACATATCAAAACAGAGTAGTCACTTGCTTGCGCTTGTTGGACATTATTCATAATTGAGGTTGTATGAACATTTGGAACACCGACGTTTTAGCTTCTCAGCTTGCGAATGATGAAATAGATCAGTACCAGAAAACCAAGTATTACATTGGTTCTTTTTATCTTCAGGTTATTGGAACTGTCTTACCAATGTTCATTTTGGGGCTGTCTTACACCATAACCCTGGTTACGTTTGCATCATTCATCGTCACGAGTGCTGTTTTCCATGCTGGTGCTATTAAAGTTTTTCAAGCCTGCGCTTCTTTTAAGAAAGCTTCTGCTCTTGATACTCTTGTCGTACTTGGGTTACCTGTTTGCGTTAAAATCCATATTGGCTATTGGGCTGCTTATGTACTTATAACTAGCCTGCTCAACTCTATGAATGGTCCAATGCTGCTCTGGGTTGCCTACGGCTTTGTAACAATGCCAATTATGGTCTGGTTACAATTCTTTTTTATCCGCCGGGCTGTTGTAAAAAATTACGTATAGCAAACAACAATTGTCGCTCACTGCGTTCGCTGGGTCGCATACGCGGCGCGACTTCGCGATTATAGCCTGTCTGTTTGTGCCCCATATTTAGGCATAGGCCTAAAATTTGACCTTTGGCGGTTGTATGTCATATACATGACGTAGCCCTTGCATCAATTAAATGGAAAACTGAAGGCTCTTTTTATAGGAGCATAAAATGGAAGAAATGATTAATTCAGATTTAGTAAAAGCACTAAGACTCAAAAAGTCGTGGTCACAGGAAAAGCTCGCTACAGCTTCTGGACTTAGTTTAAGAACAGTCCAGCGTGCCGAAAATTCAGGTACGTCTTCATTAGAAACCAAGTTAGCGCTTTCTGCCGCGTTAAATATACCAGCAGAAAAGCTTATGCCGACTTCATCAAAGACACCTAATAAACAGAATACCGTAATTTATGGCTATATAGGTGCTGGTATAGGCTTAGTCTGTTCATATTCGGCAATAACCTATTCCGCAATGAATAATATCTTACCACTTGGGGAAGCTGGGCTTTGGTATGGAACAATAGGTGTTTTTACTGGCATTACATGTGGCGCAATTGGTTTCTTAAAACAGCGTGGACATGTGGCCTAATAGGCCACTCAAAGCACTCGCGTTGCTAGCTGGGACGCTAACTCTTAGGCTGCGTCATTTTGTTCCTAATTTTAGCCCATGTGTTATCGCCCCTTAATAGGGTGTAATGTTCTCAAATGAAAAAGGAAAATTGATATGGATGTAAATAATTCTAAAAGCTTCAAATTCGTAATATTTATTTTGTCGGTCTTGCTTTCTGGTTTTATCCTAAAATTTGCAGGGTTAGACGCTTCGCAAGCCAATATAGTTAAGCTTTCCAATTTCTCCTTCCCCATTTTCATAGTCTTCGGCATTTGCGTTAGCTGGACTTACAATTCGATTCATTTTTTAACAGAGCGCTTTTATCAAAAATGAATATAACAACACACTCGCTACGTTCGCTTAGATGCATACATACCCCGTTATAGAAGAGTTATAGGGCACGTTTGATGAAGTACTTTTACTATCATTGGAATGAATCAAGAGGTGATCAATTTGACCATTGGGGCACTTCTGATTGGTATTTTGAAATAGGTCAAGATGGGTACGTTTCTCGCTCGATACAGATTTACGCTTCTAGCAATGCACTTTTCTACAGTGAGCAACACATAGAAGATGTTTATGGTGTATTACCCGAAGGTAAATTTGAACTTATTGGTGAAGAAAAAGAGATATCAAAATCGGAATTTGAATTTGTTATCGATTCAACTAAATTCACTAACGTGGGAAGCACCATATAAGAAAAACACATAGGCTCCCTGCTCTTCTCTTGGTATTGTAGCCTACATACACTTACTTGAATGCGAGTGTTATGCCACCGAAAAATTTTAAAATGGATGTTATATCAATAATTTTAATCGTATCTTGCCTGCTGAATTTAACTGTCAGTATCTTCTTAATTCTAAGGGAAGATATGGAAACAACCCAAAGAGTTGTGCAAATCTTAATTGTTTGGTTAATTCCTTTTTTAGGTGCTCTTGGTCTATATCTTTTCCATAAAAGCCAAGACGACTATGTCAGCATACCTTTCAAGGGTAAGTTTGGTGGCGGAGACAATGGAAGCAGTCACACTAGCACCGGGGATTAGGCAATAATTAGAAACACTTATTTACAAGATTCTTCAGAATTACGTTAAAACTATACTATATTGAAAAGGCGGTCTTAAACTAAGGAAAGGTTATGAAAAATCATTCTCGTGTTCTGTTAATTATCACATTTTTAATTGCTGCCATTGTTACGTATAGTCTCGGCATGATGAACGGTACGTTTGGATTAATTTTATTAGCTTTCGTATTTGAAGGTTTGTTTTGGTTCAATTCTTATAAAGCTGAATCAGAAAACAAAAAAGCAAATTATCATCAGTCGTAAGCATCCAAGTCTCAAGACTTATTTCGAAAATACTTGCAATGGAGGCTGGTCTAAATCTCTTGTAAGTCAAAGGCTCTTTTTTAGCTAGGGGCTGTATAGCTGCTAACAGCCGAATTAACACCCCTCCGTTGGTATGGTGTATACACGAGGGGCAGCTTCGCTATTATTGCAAATGTACTTGCGCCCCATATTTGGAAGTAAGGTGTATGAAGGGAGTCACACTTATGAAAAAAATAATTATAATCTTTTCTGTTGTACTTATTCTGGCAACGACTGGAACGTCGGGATTTGGATTAAGTTTTTTCCAAATTTACATTGCTTCACCACTGTTATTGTCTATTTTACTGGTTTTAATTAAGACCAAAAATTCAAAGCTAAATTTAGTCGTGGCATGGGCTGGTTTATTTTCAGGTATTCTGGCTTTGGCGCCTTATTACTCATCGTATACCTATACTGGCAACGATGGACAAGCGGGCCTCATTTATGCTGTTATGCCGTTTTATCAACTTGCGTTTATGTTGATAGTAGCGGCTATCGCTTGGAATTTCACACACAAAAATAGCGCTCAAACATGACAAACATGTTGGGCGGCATAGTGATAATAGCGCTATATGTTAGCCGCTGAGCAGAGTGTAAAGTGTCATCACTAAATGGACTTAAAATGACTACAGAAGACTTAATCACCCCACTTCGAGCTGTGGGACGAATACTCGCGAGGCGGCTGCGCCACTTTGCCCCAAGTGCACGCGCCTTTTATTGTAAACGAGTACAATTGGAGCAGGAAGCTTGAAAGTAAAACCATCCAAAAAGCTATATCTAAAAATGCTAAGAAGTCTTGTGATCATTAGCGTTTTATTCGGTTTTACCGCGTATGTTTGGTCTACTTCAGTTTATGAATGCATTACTATCTTTTCATGGGAGTTCTGCGGCTCTATTGGTCAGGCGGAACTTATATACCCGCTTTTTGCTTTAGATGTGTTCTTAGCTTTCTATATATTATCGCCGTTTTTTACCTATTTCAGTTACCGGGAAATAGTCAGGAATAGGAATAAGCTCAATTGATGATGCTGTGCCGTACTACATTAAGAGTCAGACAACTACACAATATGTCTATACATACCTAAACTGTTGATTAAAGATTTATGCTAAATAGTGAAAAGATAAAGAATCGCTGGTAGTCTAAAGCTTCAATTGAAATAAGGAAGTTCTATGAAATACGATAAAAAAGTAATCCTCTCGACAATCGCATTTGCAACAGTAATCGGCTTGCAGTCTTTCATTCTGCACCAACAAAATCAAAGCAACCACATCGTACAAGTCGAAGTTGCCAAACTTCAGAGCCAAGTGGACCAAACTAGTAAAACCAATCAAGAGCTTCTTCAAAAGATAGAAAAGTTAGAAAGTAATTTGGAACTCAGGCCTCGTAGCCTTCTGTCTATGAACTAGAGAGCCGTTTGTAAAACGAACTCGTTGATTCTGTGTGTAAAAATTGAATAGCGAAAATCCATCAAGTTTAGTTGAACGAGGGAACTTAACGCATGATAGTTAAAGGCTTTCAGCTTCTCGGATTGCTATTCCCAATCGTGGTCATTGTTTCTGCTGATTACTTTTTGAAAGACGTTACACCTGCCACCCCTCTTTACTCTGGTGCAGCATCTTTTATGGGGGTGCTGGGTGTCACGGTAATGGCTTCTATGGTGTATTTTGTTACTGTCATTCCTACATCTTTCATTCTTCTTAAAAGAGAAAATAGAGATTATTTTAAGTTTCAAAACGTTGGTTGGAAAAGTGTGATGTTTCTCAATTGGGCTATAATTTGGTTCTGCTGTGTGTTCGTAGCTTTTGCAATAGTGTCCAGCTTTTTCTAGGCGTCAGCCATGCCTGTACAACAGCCGTTCTAAGTACGAATTATTTAAGTTAAATCAAAAACATGAGCAGTTGGTAATTAACTTGTTTAATCAAGCAGTCAATCGTATGCTTGTTTTATAAGTTTTAAAAATTTGGCCAAGGGAACAGGCGCAACTTCTAACAAAAAAGTTAAGTCTAAATATTTCGGTTTCAGACGCTCTTTTGCACGATGCCATACCAACTTGTGGGATAGCGATTGATAACGGAAATACACTATTAGTTCAAACAACAGGGAGGTTTATTTTGAACGCTTATTTTCCACTACAGTTCGCCTTAATGGCGATATTTTTTCTATATATCGGTGTCAAAGTCATTGCGTCAAAAAGACCTATTTTATTGCCATCAAAAGTATTCTTTCTTTTTATGGTATTTGCTTTTACACCTCAAATAATCATGTCTTTTGAGATTTATTTTTCTACCGATGGTATTGGCTTACTCCCCTTAATGAGCCCCGCGATACTGTTAGTTTTTTTGGTTTTTTCCTGGTTTCAAATGAAAGGCTATATGGTGATTGGGGTATCTGACGACTCATTCAGAAGTGCGTTACATTACGCGTTAATCCAATACAACGTACAATTTAAAGAGCAACTCTCACTAATAAGGCTTGAAGGTATTAATGCAGATCTTCAAGTATCTGTACAAAGCTGGGTCGGTACTGCACAGTTAAAATTGAAACCGTCGAAAAATAAGCTTTTGCTGTCTCAACTGGTTTCAGGTATCAATGATTATTTTCTTTCTAATTCTGTGGCACCCAACAATGTCACATCAATATTTTATGTTGTGATTGGACTATTTTTACTGATTTTTTCTGGTTTTTACATGTCTTAACATCGGCATAGGCATGCCGTACCAGCTAATCTTATGTAAAACCAGATGATAAAAAGTGCTTTTGTTTATAACCTTTAAAAGGTGAGTAATTAAATGGACCGGCGTGAAGAAATATTTCAACAGCTTAAAGAAATACTAGTTCCTTACTCTACCGAGATGGTGGTGGTTATTGATAAACCTGATAATTATTACTTGAACACGCGACACGTAATGAAAAACAAAAAACCTATGTACTTTGGCTCAGTAAAGGCAAATAAAAACTATATTAGCTTTCATCTTATGCCTATTTATGTTTTTCCAGATTTACTTGAGAGCATAACTCCAGAGCTTAAAAAGCGAATGCAGGGTAAGTCATGCTTTAACTTTAAAACTGAAGACACCAGCCTTTTTCAACAACTTAAGACGCTAACTCAAGCAGGCTATAAGAAATATGATAGTGCTAGTTACTTATAGGTTGATATTGTTATATTACAGATGATTGAGAACTACTTATAAGCTGCGAGCATAAGGGTTGACGTAGTTTAGTTTTACACCAGAGTTGCTATTAAAGGCTATTAGCTGTAACAAAGCCTGTCTTAGCTATAACCTTACGAAAACACTCAGCTTTCACACAATTACACATGGAAGTATTATGATAAAAAATGAAATACCAGCCAGGATTATCCTAACGTTCCTCACGATAGCTCCAATCTATTTTGCTGTTGATTATTTTCAATCAAACAAGCCGTTTGCCGCTATCTCAATGCTCCTTATCTCAGTACTGTTTTTGATTACTCAGGTGAACATCAAACAATTTTTGCTGTCGGAAGAGAAGCCAAAAGCGAAATTTGTCGCTTTGCAAATATTTATCGCTGTAATATCGTTAACGCTACTGGGTGTGAAATTACTAAGTAATACCTGATTCTATCTAATTATTACGTGAGTTAGTTAATACTCAATTTGTTTAGGCATTTTATAAAGAATTATATATCTAGTTTCTCTACACTTATTAGAAAGGATTTTCATGAAGTTGTACCCCCACTCTAAGATTAAAACGGATACCCTTCCTACCCTACTTTTCGCTGCAAGAGCCACGAGTGTTCTTGGCTATATCTTTTCGTTGCTTACAATTTTTCTATGGGTTTCTAGTATATTCCTTGGGCCAAGAACTATGTATGGCGAACCAAATAGCCCAATTCTTTCAGTGACTTGGAATGGCGCGAGAGGTATGGCTTGGCTTTTTAGTGCAGGTACAGTATCTACCGCTCTGTTTTGTTTTATTGTTGGCGGTTTGTGTGCAGCGGTTGTGTCATTTGAATATAAATACACTAAGTCGTAAGCCCAAAAATACGAGTACATATTATGAGAAAAGTACCAACCATTTTGCCAGCTATTTTACTACTAGGGTTGCTGTCTGGTTGCACTGCACTTGATGTTGAGCCCTGGACTGCTGAGGAGGTTCTAGGTGACGTGATTTCTTCAACAATTACCGGAAATAAAGTGTCTAGTGGTAACCGTTCTAAGTGCAATCAAATAAAAATGCAATGCCCAGCATCGGATTACAGTGAAAGGTATGTAAATGGTGAAATCAGATGTTCGTGTAGAAGTTAATTAAAATAGCGAACGGAATAGAGATTATAATGCAAAATTCGTTAACGCTTTCAAAGTACGTTAAGCAACGAAACGGTGTACCTTTGGGAGCGAAGCGTTCGATGAGAAATATGCTGTACCGCTCCTTCGGCGCAAGATCTTTCGCTCAATTTTGGCGACATTGGAATCCGATATGGAGCTATTACTTATCTCGCAATGTGATGAGGCCTCTTAATGCCTTTCTGCCAACTTCCTTGTCTGTTTTGATCACATTTTTAATTAGCGGGGCGCTTCATGACCTCGCCGTCTCAGTGGTTAAATGGAAAGCTGTTGTCTTTTTCACACCTTGGTTTGGCATTATGGGCACAATTGTTATTGTGTTTAGTGCATTGGGTATTTCTTACGATAAATTCAGATGGATTATAAGAGCAACCTTCAACTTTCTAACCATCCTTTGCTCTCTAGGTATCGCTTATTTAGTAGAAAGCATGTATGTTTTGTAAACAAAAGCGCAACGATACGTCCCTTCTCAGGCTTTAAAATATAAGATTATGGGCTCGTAAAGTGGTGTAAACCTAAGTTTTAGAAAACATCAAAGGAATGACAATGCCTCTTAAGAAATGGACCTTACAATACTTAATAGCATTCCCCCTGTTATGCGCCATTTTTGCTAGCGTTCAGTACCTCAAGGGGCAATCTATCCTTTATTCGTTGGAATTTGGAGCCACTTGGGCTTTTATTTCCATCTTCATCTTTGCAGTCCGCCGTGCCTACAACTTCAAAAGGCGGATCCACTGCGATATATGCAATGATCTACCGTCTCACAACAAAATTGACTAAGCGAAATTACAAGCGGTACTTCCTACTAAACCTTTTATCTTAAGTTAATCAAACGAGTATTAAATGAACACACAAACCGTGCTTTCTTGTTTTCTCTTTTTCTTACTTTTATCAACGCAATGTGAAGCCTCAACGCGGACATTAAAATTTGAAGATGATGGATTGGCGGCTACCTACTACGTGCCCGGTTCTAATGACGGCAAGATGGGCGTGTTAGTGCTAGGCGGTTCAGAGGGCGGCGTGCCAGAAAAACTCGCGAAGCCCATTGTGGAAGCGGGCTTCCCTACTCTTGCTTTAGCCTATTTTAAGGAGGATGGCTTACCGTCTGAGTTAGAGCGAATACCTCTTGAATATATCTATCAAGCTGTCTCGTGGTTGAAAGCACAACCAGAAACCCTGCCGGACAAAATTATTGTTGTTGGCTGGTCAAAAGGTGCTGAATTGTCGCTTCTTCTAGCGTCAAAAGATGCAAGTATACATAATGTGGTTGCTATTGCGCCTAGTTCCGTTGTGTGGGCGGGCATTTTGAAAGATTGGAGCAAGGTTCCTGGATCCAGCTGGACTCACGACGGAAATGACTTAGCATTTGTTCCTTTCAACCCGTCGGGCGAAGTTAATGGTTTGCTAGACCTCTATACACAATCTCTAAAAAATCGGACAGACAGCGGTGAAGCGAATATCCCCGTACAGAATATCAGTTCTGGCGTTGTACTACTGACTGGCGAAAACGATGAGATTTGGCCATCGCCAACAATGGCTGAAACGGTGTGTAAAAAAATAAATGCACGCGCTGATAAGAAATGTAAGCACATAAATTATCAAGGCGCAGACCACTTGCTTAACTATGAATTCTTAAAAAGTGGTAGCGATATGAACCAAACCTTTATTAAGATGCTTACTAAGCCCAATAATCACTAGTCAGCTTCTTCAATAAATAGAATTATATGACCATTGATGAATTCAATCACTTTTGTAAAGCACTACCTCACACTACTCATGTCGTTCAGTGGGGAAATTCAGAAGTATGGAAAATAGGTGGGAAAGTTTTTGCTATAGGGAGCATTGGCAAGGACGGGCACCCTGCTTTTACCTTTAAAACGTCTGAGCAAAACTATTATTTTCTGGAAGAGAAGCCTGGCTATCGGCCTGCTCCCTATCTTGCTAGTCGTGGAATGAAGTGGATACAGCAGTACAATTGCGACAGTAACGAAGATGAGGAATTAGAATATTATTTAAGCGCGTCGTTTAAGCTAGTATCGTTAGGGTTAACCAAGAAAATGCAAAAAGATCTTGGTTTAAATCAACCTCAATAGAAGGTGCTTACACCATGTTGAAAGCAAAAATCTTTACGCGAAACATCCGTCCTTATGTTGAAGAGGAGTTGGCATTAGCCCGCAATGATCAAAATTACGGAAATAAGGCTGAAGCCTTCGCTCATTTGGAAAATGCCCACGTTCTTGGTCAAGCGTCTACAAGGCTACACGTAAAAGTACACGTTCAAATGCTTTTATGGGCAGTGAAACAAGGCAAAATTGGTGAAGTTTTTGGTCAGCTTTTCAGAATAGCTGGTGCTGCAACAAAAACCGCTTTTGGTTTAGTGCCTACGGGAAATACGGGCGGTACTAATGTGAGCCCATTTAAGGTAATGCCAATAAAACCCGAACTAGACAGAATATTAAAAAAAGCGCGTTCTTATGAAAATTAGAATTAACGTTGTTGATGCGTTCACCAGCGTAAGGTTTAAAGGTAACCCTGCCGCGGTGGTTATCACCGGAAAATGGCTTAGCGATGAAAAAATGCAAGAAATCGCTGCTGAGAATAACCTTTCTGAAACTGCTTTTTTAGTTGAAGATGATAACGGTATATTCGCTATCCGCTGGTTTTCCCCTGTGACGGAAATCGATTTTTGTGGTCATGCTACTTTAGCTTCTGCGTTTGTCATTTTTAGCGAAAACTACCAACTACCGCACATCTCGCTTTTCGCCAAGTCGGTTGGGATGATGAAAGTCGTTAAAAAGAGCGACGGATTTATTCAGATGGATTTCCCTAATAGAATGCCCAGCCCTGTCGGTGAAGTGCCTGAAGCGTTACTAAAAGGGCTCTCTATCAAGCCCAAAAGCATTCTAAAAAATAACCAAGCTTATTTTGCTATTTATTCAAACGAAGATGATGTTTTAAGCGTAATTCAAGACAGCGAACAACTAAAATCGCTTGCGCCTTATGATGTGGTAGTAACAGCGCCAGGAACACAATTCGATTTTGTGTCGCGTTACTTTTGGCCTGCGAACGGCGGAGTTGAAGACCCAGTAACCGGTTCAATCCACACAGGGTTGGCGCCGTATTGGGCAAAAGAATTTGGACGGTCAAAACTTACGGCATATCAGGCATCTAAAAGAGGCGGTACATTAAAATGCGAAGTAGCGGGCGATCGCGTGCTTATTTCTGGCCAAGCGGTGTCTTACCTTGAGGGCTACATTACTATTTGATGGCTATTTATGGAGTAGAAGGTATCTTAAAAGTAGAAACTAGAAAGAGCCGACTATTCTATTCACACTTCCCGACACAAACAAAAAAGCGGAAGATATTTAACCTTCCGCTTTCACTCACGCAACAGCACATTGCTGCATCTAGTTTTAACTAGGCAAATACAATATTAGCGCCCTACTGCAATGCCCTCTCTACGAGGATCTGCCCCGCCAATTAGTTTGCCCGATTTAAACTGAATGCCATGAAGACCGCTGTTTAAATCCACCACTTTAACATTGTGGCCAAGTGCCTTTAATGGCTCTTCAAGCTCAGCTATTGGTGTGCCCTTTTCTAACGCCGTATAGTCATTTCTATTAGTAATTTTAGGTAGGTTGATGGCCTGTTGAATATCCAAGCCAAAGTCTAAGACACCAATTAGGGTTTGAGCTACATAGCTTACAATTCTAGAGCCGCCCGGCGAGCCTACAACCACCTCTAAGTTCCCTTCTTTGTCGAACACCATTGTAGGGCTCATAGCGCTTCTGGGGCGCTTACCAGGCTCTACTCGGTTAGGTACGGGGAAGCGATCTTTAGTCGGCGAAAATGAAAAATCAGTCAGCTGATTATTTAGAAGGAAGCCTTCTACCATGATCCCAGAGCCAAACATAAATTCAATGCTGGTAGTCATTGATACTGCATTGCCCTCTTTGTCTACGATAGAGACATGTGAGGTGTTAGGTAGCTCCATTGATGTACCAAGCGCTACATTCGCATCGGCGTACGGATTACCCGCGCGCTTACGACGCCACTCTTTATCAACAGCAATGCTCTCAGCACGGCGCTGAAGATAAGCGGTATTAATCATGGCTGCAAACGGCAAGGTAGTAAAATCGCTATCTGCTATAAACTTCTCACGATCGGCATATGAAAGTGCACTTGCTTGTGTATACAGGTTGGCAAACTCTACTGAATCCGGCGCGTATTGACTAAGGTTAAAACCCTCTAGCATTTTTAGAATTTGATAAACGTTTACGCCACCTGAGCTAGGTGGTGCCATACCGCAAATGCGTTTTTCGTGGTATAAGCCACAAACAGGTTCACGTTTTACAGGTTCGTAGCTTGCTAAGTCTTCTAAAGACATTTGGCCGGGGTTAATCTCTGCATTATTAACCGCTTCAACAATCTTTTCGGCAACTTCGCCTTTTAGTAAATAGTCGCTGCCCTTTTCAGCAATACCTCTTAAGGTCTTAGCCAGCTTTTTATTTTTCCTTACTGTGCCTTCTTTTAATGGCAGGCCTGCTGGGAAGAAGTAAGTAGAGCTTGCAGGAAAGGTTTTCAATCCAGGGTGATAGTCTAATGCAATAAGTTTGGCTAAACGCGGCGATACTTTAAAGCCGTCTTCTGCTGTTTTAATTGTATCGTCGAACAGCGTATTCCAAGGCAACTTGCCGAACTCGCCCTGAGCCATTTCTAGCGCTTTTACTGCACCAGGCACGCCAACTGACTTACCACCTACTACGGCATCTAACCAGCGCATTGGCTTATTACCTTCAATAAACCAATGAGAATTGACTGCTTTCGGTGCTGTTTCACGACCGTCAAAGGTGTGAAGTACTTTGTTTTTGTTATCCCAATAAAGGATAAATGCACCACCACCGATGCCTGACGATTGTGGTTCAACCAACGAGAGCATCGATTGCACAGCTACCGCTGCATCGATTGCACTGCCGCCCTTTTCTAAAATATTCTTTCCCGCCCAAGACGCATAGGGGTTTGCCGCTACAACCATATAATCTTTGGCTTCAAATGCCTTTTTCTCTATGTAGCCTGTTGCCGCTTCTGGTTCTCCAACTTCACGCGTTTGCTTCGCGTTCGCACCAAAAATAAAACAGCTAGATAATGCAAGAGTTACCACTGAAGCTCTGAAAAAAGCACTGCGTCTCAAAATAATACTTCCTCTTATTTAAATTTTTCGGGGTTTATTGGGCGTTTTTTAAGAAACGCATCAAACGCTTCTTGAGCTGCGGTTGTGCCCAACGCTTCTAAAAATATATCAAACTCTTCGTTCATTTGTTGGTTTGTTCGCTCTCCGTCACCTTTTAATAGCGCTTTTGTTTGTTTAAGCGAAAATGAAGGCTTGGCGACGAGTTTCTCTACCGTTGTTTGAACCGTTTGATCTATTTCATGAGCGTCGACAACTTTTGTCAGAATACCAAATTGATAGGCATCAGCAGAGGTAAAGGGTTCGCCCAGCATTAGCCACTCTGCCGCCTTTATATGACCGGCAACCTTAGGCAAAAGATAACTTGATGCATATTCAGGAACAAGCCCTAAGTTGATGAATGGTAGAACAAATCGGGTATCTGGAGTGGCGTAGACAAAATCGCAGTGAAGTAAAAGCGTTGTGCCTATGCCCACTGCCAACCCGTGAACTTGCGCAATAACCGGCAAGTGACACGCCGCTAGAGCGCGCATAAACGCAGCTGTTTCAGGCACCTGAGCGTGATCTTGTTGCTGTGCGAAGTCTCCAATGTCATTCCCTGCAGTAAAACAATCGCCCGCGCCTTTAATAACCACCACTTTGGTTGAGCCATCGTTCTTAACACCTAATATGGCGTTCGCCATTTCTTGGTACATGTCCCGCGTTAATGCATTTTTCTTTTCGGTACGGTTAAGCGTAATGGTCAAGCATTGCTGGTTTGTTTCGGTAATAATGTAAGACATAATTACTCCTTTACTGTCGTCTTTTTTATTTTAGATGTACTTCAGTTTTCACCGCGTTGGCAATTTCTGTATCATAGCCAGCAAATTCGAAATTCAAAAATAACTAACACTGATGATGTCACTGCCGTTTTCGCTTAAGTATAGCGCTGGTCCTTTATTTGTAGCGCTATGCTCCGTTGTCGCGTTTTTCTTTGAGCCCATGTCTGGCAATTATTTGGCTTACGACAGGTATGCCATTCAAGGTTTAGAAACCTGGCGTATAGTCAGCGGAAATATCGTTCACACTAATGGCTATCACTTACTCTTAAATTTAGCAGGTCTGGCGTTATTGTGGGCACTCCACGGTGAACATTATCGCCTTGGTTTGTATTTAAAAGTTTTTGTGTGGTGCTGTTTGGGAACCAGTATTGGGCTTTATTTTTTCTCTCCAGATCTCATTTGGTACGCAGGCTTATCTGGCGCATTACACGGTATTTTCGCATGGGGCGCCTGTGTTGATATTAAGGAAAAGATGAAGTCGGGTTGGTTACTACTTATTGGGTTAGCAATTAAAGTGGGTTACGAACAAATAGATGGTAGTAGTGAACAAGTTGCAAACCTGATTGACGCAAAAGTTGCCGTAGATGCGCATTTATTCGGCGCACTTACCGGTATAGCAATCTTTTTACTTATGTTTATTACAGCGAAAAGAAAATAACAGCTAAAGCGAAATAACGTCATTTTTGTTGCGCACATTGATTCGTTTAAAACAGATAAAATGTGCTGAAGCGAAAAGTGAAGATTTAAAAAAGGCCCGAATTCATTGAATTTGGGCCTTTTGCTGTATGCCTATTACTTTATGAGCAACCCAGCGCTTCTTAGACGTTGGGCGTTTAAAGTAAAGGCTTTGCTTATAAGTTTTCTTCAAATAACTTATAAATACGGCGGTACTCATCTAGCCACGAGCTTGGCTGCACAAAGCCATGTGGCTCTACCGGATAAATGGCCGTTTCAAAATCTTCTTTCTCAAGCTCGATAAGACGCTGTACCAATCGCACGGTGTCGTGGAAAAACACGTTGTCATCAACCATTGGCGCATTGATAAGCAAAGGCTTTTCTAGCCCATCTGCAAAATAAATTGGCGAGCTACGCTCAAACGCAATGGGGTCGATATCAGGCGTATTAAGAATATTGGCCGTATATGGCGTGTTGTAATGTGCCCAATCGGTTACCGGACGGAGTGCTGCACCTGCCGCAAACAGATCTGGCGCGGTAAACATAGACATAAAGGTTAAGAAGCCGCCGTATGAACCGCCGTATGTGCCAATACGCTCACGATCTACATTTGCATTTTCAACAAGCCAGTTAACACCATCACGCAAATCTTGCACTTCAGGCGTACCCATTTGACGATAAATAGCGGTTCGCCAATCACGTCCGTAGCCAGCACTAGCGCGATAGTCCATATCTAGTACGACATAGCCTTGCTGCACGAGCATGCTGTGGAACATGTACTCTCGGAAGTAACCAGACCACCCCATGTGGGCGTTTTGCAAATAGCCTGCACCGTGATTAAACACTACCGCTTTATTTGGTGCCGACTTGTCGTAATTTTCCGGTAAATATACTCGTGCATAAATAGGTGCATCGGTATGCGACGATTCAATAGCAACGATGTTAGGCACCGCCCATGGAAGTGCATTAAAATCAGCACTGGTGCTTTGTGTGATTTGCTTTGCCGCTGTTGTTTCGTTTGCTGGCTTAATGTAAAGCTCTTGTGGCTGATTCACCTTGCTATGGCTTAGCAGCAAATTTTTACCATCAGGGCTAAGTGAGTAGTCTGTCATACCATTCAAATCAGTCATGGTATCGATGGTATTGTCACTTAAATCAGCACGATAAACTTCGTAAAGCCCCGGGTGCTCCATGTTTGCTTTAAAGTAGATATAGTTGTCATCGCTAGAAAGCGTTAAATCGTCAACGATAAAACGGCCGCTGGTTAGCGCGACAGGCTTCTCGCCAGGCTTTTGGACGTATAAGTGAGAGTAACCAGTATGCTCAGACTGATAGTAAAGCGTCTCGCTGTCATTTAGCCAATCAAACGCGTTGAAACGGTAGTTTACCCACGCATCGTCATGAAGCCTATGTTGGTTTTCTAGCGTTTTATTCGCTAAGTCGACCGTAGCGATCCAGCGGTCTTTGTTGTCCCATGCTTCTAGCATAACGGCAACGGCGTTACCGTTTTTGTGCCAGCGAATAGAAGGCTTAGTCCAGTACCAGCTTTGCAGTAAGGTAATGTCGCGCGGCAAGCGATTAACTTCATAGGTCTCGCCTTTTGCCTTCGCGTTTTCAGCTTTTACGTCAGCAAGTACGTCGTCATTGTAGCCAGGCAAATTAAAGTATTTAAGCTCACTCTTCTCACCTGTCTTCAAATTAAGCAGCCACAGCACGTGATTCACCGATTCAGCATCTGCAACTCGTTGGCGTACCGGCTTCGCAGCAATGCGGCTGTCTTCTTGAATGTAGTGCGGCATGATATCGCTATCATCGCGAGCCGGCTTACTTTCAGTGGTTGCTACTACTGCGAAGTTACCCGCGGGTGATACGCTGATACCCGCTAGTCGATGCGACTTATCAAAGTAAAATGGCGTGGGTGCTACACTGCTGTTTTCTTTGGCCAACGCTTTATGCGCGTCATCTTTTTCTTGCCTGTTTTTGCGCTGTAGTTTGATATATTCCACCAGCGACTGCTGCTGCTCGGCAATATAATCTTTAGGCGGCTCAACCGCTTTAGGCTCGTCGCTAAACTCCCAGCTTAACAATTCTTCGCGGGTGCCGTTAGATAGGTCTATAGCAATAAATTTGTTACCGCTTAACGCCATTAAGCGGCCATCAGTCATAAATGAAAGCGTTGACAGCGCATTACCGCCACGCGCGATACGCACGGTTTCACCATTAGTAAATTGCACATAAACACTGTCTTCGAACGAATACGCAATGACACCATCGTCTCTCACTACACGTTCGTCAAAACGATATTTGTGCAAATCTGATAATGGTGCTTTTACGGCATTTGCAGGATCAGACAGCTCTGCAATATATACATCTGTCAGTGCACTATCTTGCCTTTCTTTTTCAAAAACAATTTTATCGCCATTGACCGACCAACCCATAGCCTCTGGCAAGGCGCCAATCCATTGAGGATCTGACATAATTTGCTTCAGTGTGATTTCACCTTGTTGCACGCTGTTCTGGGGCGCTACAGCTGGTGTAACGGTTTGCTGAACTTTGGCAGCAGGGAGCGATGTAGACGTGGTTTGGTTAGATGGCTCGTTAGTGGTGCTTGCACATCCGCCCAACGCAAAAGTTACGCTGGCCGCGATGAGTAAAGAAGAATATTTTTTCATTATTTTAAGTCGTTGTTATTTAAAAAACGGTAACATTATACGCAGAGCAATAACTAAAGCGCTAACGTTCATCGATTGAGATAGTGAACCAAACGTATGCGTTTTGCGTTTATGGTTTGGAAACGTGGTCTGTCGACCTGAACAAAATAACAAAAATTAACTGATGAGGTAAAACACTATGAAAGCGAAAGGTTTTATACCGGCGTTACTTGCGCTGAGCTTTTTTACGTCTACTGGCTTTGCGAATGAGTGCCCCAGCGTACTTAAGTTCATGAAGCGTAAACTCAATTCTCAAGAAACGGTGAACTTGTGTGACGAATACGCGGGGAAAACTCTACTGGTAGTCAATACTGCTAGCTATTGCGGTTATACGCCCCAATTTGAAGGCTTAGAAGCGTTGTACAGTGACTACAAAGATAAAGACTTTGTAGTGCTAGGTTTCCCGTCGCACGATTTCAATCAAGAAGATAATGATGAAGGCAAAACGGCGGAACTGTGTGAATTGACATACGGTGTAAAGTTTCCAATGTTTGAGCCTATTTCGGTAAAGGGTGAAGATGCGGATCCCATGTACCGTATGCTGAAAGCCGCCACTGGCAAAGCGCCATCGTGGAATTTCAACAAGTACCTTATCGACAGTTCAGGTAAACAAATTACCCACTACCCTAGCTCAACAAAGCCTACTGATCCGGCTTTTATTGCTGACATAGAGGCACTGCTAAAAAGCGAATAAGGCAACCGGTATTCATATCGTTTTTGGGTTTTACTAAACGCGAGTATAAATACCGTACATAAAAAAGCCCCGCGTAATACGCGGGGCAATCAAGCACACTCAACTTGGAACACACTTTTAGCTGAAAACATACTTCCTACGTTTTAGCTAACTGCATTAATTTAGTGTGTTTAGTCATTAGTTAGTTCAATAATTTTTTCGCTTGCTTCGGCAAAAGCCTTGCTCGCTTGCTCTTCGCCCATGTTAAGTCCTTCAGCGTAAACGAATTTTACATCACTGATACCAACAAAATTTAAAAAGTGTTTTAAGTATGGCGTTTGTGTATCAAAGTCTGAACCCGCATACACACCACCTCGTGCAGCAAACACTGTCGCTGACTTGTTTTCTAACAAACCTACAGGTCCTGTCTCGGTATACTTAAAAGTTACACCTGCTCGCGCTATGCGATCGAAGTAGGCTTTTAGACTTGAAGGAATGCCAAAATTGTACATAGGCACTGCCAACACAATTTCGTCAGCCGCTTTGACCGCTTCAACAATGTCATCAGAAATTTTCGCCAATGCGTGTTGAGATTCATTTCTTTCAGAAGCCTCAGTCATCCACGCCTGCATTTCTTCACCTGTCAGATGTGGTAACGCAAGTTCTGCTACGTCTACACGATTAACACGCACAGAGTCATTGCTTTCAATTTTTGAAAGATACTCATTTGCTAATTTTGAAGAATTACCCTGACTGTCGCTAAGGCTGGAAAATATAGCTAAAACTGTTTTCATGCCGAACTCCATTGATTCGTTGTTTCGATAATCTAAACGTATTTTAGGGCAATTAGGTTGGATGAAAATATCAAAAACATGAAGACTTCGTTCTATTTTGTAGAACAAATTTGTACTAACAAAGTATTTGTAAAAAATTTGAAAACATTACATTGCGTTAATGTTGCAAGGAGGATGATCTTCTCGTATTTGCTCAGCGTAATCGAGTTTGCCACAACACAATTAAGAGGATTCAAAATATGAGAAGGACCAAAGCGCTCCTTGCATGTTCGATATTACCACTGTTTTTGATTGGCTGCTCGGATGACGACGATGATGTCGTACAAGAGCCCGCCCCCACTCCAGAGTACGCCAATGTTCGTGTAGTACACGCAGCATCTGACGCGCCAATGGTTAACATTACGGCTAATGACTCCATCCTCAATAACTTAGAAGGCGTCGATTACCAAGTCGCATCATCCCGATTTGAAGTTGAGACGGGTATGTACGATATCGGGGTTACAGGTATTCTACCTGGAGAAAACGCTGAGGTTTTACAAGCTGATGTTACGTTAGAAGCGGACATGAACTACGATATTTTTGCCGTGGGAAATGTTAGCGACGACACGCTATCTTTATTAACAGTTACCAGTATGGAAACCGCGGTTGATGCTGGTAATGCTCAAGTGCAAATAGTACATGCTGCATCAATGGCGCCAACGGTTGACATTTATGTAACAGCGCCGGATACAGATATTACCACTGAGCAACCGCTTGTCACTGCTGAATTTACGGATGCTACAGATCTGATTCAAGTGCCTGCGGGCGATTACCAAATTCGAATTACACCGGCAGGTGAAACAACGGTAGTGTACGACTCAGGCACCGTTAATCTAGCCGACGGTGCCGATTTGCTTATCGCTGCGACTAACAATGTAGGTACAGGTGACTCTCCGGTTACTTTGCTTGCCGCTGATGGTGACGGTAGCTTTAAAATATGGGACGCAGAGGCTGGCGCAGCTATTCGCGTAGTGCATGGTATCAGCGACGCTCCAGCGGTTGATGTAATCGCAAACAACGAAGTTGTGCTGGTCGATGGCATACAGTTCCCTCGTACCACAGACTACGTGTCTGTTGCCGCAGGCGACTACCTTATTGATGTAGTGGCTGATAGTGATAACAGCGTTGTTGCTATTGATGATGCAGAACTAACCTTAGAAGTGGGCATGTCTTACACCGCTATTGCGAATAACGTACTTTCTGCTCCCGAGTTAGATGTATTGGTTGATATGCCTCGCTCAGTTGCTACAGAAGCGAAAGTACGTATTGTTCATGCTTCACCTTCAGCAGGTAACGTTGATATTTATGTAACTGCAGACGGCGAAATTGATGCTGTTGACCCAGCATTTGCTGATATAGCATATGAAACAGGTGACTTGGTTGAAACTGGTTATGTAAGCCTTGCTGAAGGTGATTATGTGGTCACTGTTACACCAACAGGCACCAAAACAGTAGCGATCGAAACCGGCGTTTTAACGCTTGAGAATGGTGAGATTTACACTGCTATCGCACTAGATGGCGCGATGGAGGGCGATTTGCCTCAACTCGCTCTTCTTGATGGCCTTGCACCACCTCCACCGGCTTTCAACGCTGACATGACCTACAATGTAAACCTAAGCGGTTCACAGGAAGTCCCTGCTGTTAATACTATGTCTATGGCGACGGCTGTAGTTGAAATTGATGAAGATCTTCCTGCATTTAGCGTTAGCGTAGACGTTTCTGGCCTGACTGACGTTACAGGTGTGCACGTACACGATGGCGGCATTGGTATGAATGGTCCAGTTGCCTTCCCTCTTACTGACGCTGGTGACGGTACTTATGTTTTAGCCGAAACCAACATTTCACCGAGTAACCTAGACGCACTAACCAACGGAGAATGGTACTTAAACGTTCACACCACCGCTAACCCGAATGGCGAAGTTCGTGGACAGATCGTTCCAGATACTACGGCAGTGGTTACCTTTTCATTAAGTGGTAGTCAGTCAGTACCTGCGGTCGACACAATGGCAATGGGTTCAGGTTACGCACTGTTCGATACTACAAATAACAGCGTTTCTCTGGTAGCAGTGACTACTCTTGAAAATGCCACAATGGCGCATATTCACAGTGGTTTTGCCGGAGAAAATGGTGATGTTGTTGTAACACTGGTAGAGAGTGAAACTACCGCTGGCGTTTGGATGACTGATGGTAGTGTAGCGCTAGATGAAGCTACTGCCTCACAACTACTCGCGGGAGGACATTACGTAAATATTCACTCAGAAGCATTTGCTAGCGGCGAGATCCGCGGTCAGATTACTCCTGATAACATTGAAGTTTACGGCATTATAGCCAGCGGCTTACAAGAAGTACCAGCGGTTACCACAACCGCAAGCGGTGCAGGTGCGTTCACATTAAATACGTCAACAGGCGCGTTATCTGGCAGCGTAACGGTAACCGGTATGACTGCAACTATGGCACATATTCACGAAGGGGAAGCGGGCGTGAATGGCGGCGTTCTCCTAGGATTAACTGCCGGTACAGATGGCATGTGGTCGGTTCCGGCTAATACCATGCTAACTTCCGAGCAAATGGGCGTCATGGCAGACGGTGGCTTGTACACCAACTTCCATTCAGATGCGTTTCCAAGTGGTGAAATTCGTGGCCAAATCACGCTAGGTTTTGACCAATAACCATTTGTAAAGGTTATTGATTACCAAGCGAATTAAAAACGATGAAGTGAATTAAAAAAGGGGCCTCGGCCCCTTTTTTGTATTTTTGAAACGGTAAGAATACGGTTTAAATTGTGTTCAAAGCAGTTTCGAAATCTGCAATCAGATCTTGGGTGTCTTCAATACCTACCGAAATACGCAGCATAGTATCGGAAATCCCCATCAACTCACGCTCTTCTGCCGTGTTCTCAAAATAAATCGTAGGTGCTACGGGTAGCGCCAGCGTGCGATTATCCCCTAAATGCGTGGCACAAATAACCAGGTTCATCTCATTTAAGAACGCTACAGGGTCTGCACCGTCGATAAGATCAAAACTTAAAATCGCACCGTAGCCACCGTTTAGATATTCCCGTGCCATGAAATGCTGAGGGTGATCGGCAAGTCCCGGATAAAAGACTTTTGATACCTTGGGATGATTATCCAAAAACGTCGCTAATTGCATTGCATTGTGTTGGCTGCGTGATAAACGCAAATCCAGCGTTTCCATCCCCAAAGCGATAGCCGTTGCTGATTGTGGAGCCAATGTAGCGCCTAAATCGCGCAGCCCTTTCTTTTTGATTTGGGTAATTCCCCACTGCGCGGTATCTGCTACCTGATACGCTGGTTTCAAGTTATCAAACGTCTGCCAATCAAAATTGCCAGTATCGATAACTGCCCCACCTAACACGTTGCCGTGACCTGCGATATATTTCGTTAATGAGCAGAATACCAACGACGCTTTAACGTCTTTGGCGTAAAAAACAGGCGGCGGCGTCATGGTATTATCAACCATAAATAGCATGTGCTTCTCTTCACAGAATTGCCCGATGGCATGAAGGTCTGCAACCTGAGTCACTGGGTTAGCTACGGTTTCTGTGTAAACGCCTTTAGTATTAGGTTGATACGCTTCTTTCACTTGCTGAATGTCAGTTACATCTGTGTAAGTAACCTGTACACCAAAATCTTTTATTGTTTCAAAAAAGCTTCGCGTGTTGCCAAAAAGGTATTGGCTTACTATTAAATGATCGCCCGCTTTTAGCAATGCAAATAAAGAACTGCTAATAGCTGCCATTCCGGTTGCATAACACAGCGCACCTACACCACCTTCCAAATCATTAAGCATGTTTTGCAATGCAGCCACAGAAGGTGAAGATGAACGAGAATACACATGGGCAGCGCGTTTACCTTGAAACGCGTCAATAATGCCCTGAGCATCTTTAAATTCAAAAAGAACCGAGTTAGACGTGCTGCTATGAACACCACCATGCTCTGGGGTATTTAGCATACGATCAGAATGAACCTGACGGGTTGTGAATCCCAATTTTGTCACGGGTGAAGCTCCGAAAATAGATGTTTGCGACCTAGCCGAGTGTGTATCACTTTTAAATTAATACATACTTTTCACTTCAACAGAATTGACTATGGCTTAGTTATGCAGTTTTTAGGATATTTTGCGCAAACAGTATCATAAAACGCGTAAATAGTTTGCATTTGTTCATCTATGTTAGTCACTTTCTGAATAATCGGGCCTAATACAATTGCCTTCCTTGCATAGTCCAACCCAATGACTTGTATGGGAATTTCAGCTTCACGGGCAATGTGCATAAAACCTGTTTTCCAAGGGTATATGGGGCTTCGGGTTCCTTCTGGGGCTAAAGCGAGGATCAGTTGATCAGCCTCTTTAATCTTATTCGCAATAGTCGTCACGACACCGTGCGCTTTGCTTCTTTCTATAGGAATGCCGCCTAGCCTTCTAACGATAGCACCCAAAGGTGGTGTAAAAATGGTATGTTTGCCAAAGAAATTGATATTCAGCTTGAATGAGAAGACCACAAACAAGCCAATAAAGAAATCCCAGTTCGATGTATGAGGTGCTACCGCTAGAATGGCTTTTTTCTGATTGATTAGTTCACCTTCTACACGCCAACCTCTTTTTGTTAGTACCCACGCCGCGAATCTGGATAACCAGTTTGGCCATTTTCGGGGAATGTTTTCTCCTACGGAAACGGTACTGGCCAATTGAGAATGCGTGCTTGGGCGTGAGGATTCTGTCATTATTATTATGCTCTGTTTACTTCGTTTTGGTGGTTCAAGTGATATTTTATCTGCCAAGGCCTCAATCGATAAGCCGCAATGAATAGTGCTTACCAATTGAGCTTCATTCCCGCATATCGCCTGTGAAATGAAGTCCGTATAACGCGTGTTTTGGCGAAGAGTAATCAAAATCAAAATGTAACGCAATTGTTAACAATCTCATGATTGCGTCACGTAGTGAAATCTAATAGAGAAAAAGGCCGTATTTAATTATGTGTATTTTGTTTATCGCGAATAACATGCGAGACGATTACCCACTTATTATCGCTGCGAATCGGGATGAATTTTACGCACGACCAACCGCGCCTTCTTCATTCTGGAAAAGCCACCCGCATTTACTTGCCGGACAGGACTTAGAAGCTAATGGTACATGGATGGGCGTTACGCGTAATGGCAATCTGGCAGCGCTTACTAATGTTAGAGACCCTTACAACATCAATAAAAATGCGGTATCTCGCGGTGAATTAGTAGCAAACTGGTTGAAGCAAGACCCAGTAGAAAGTGAGAACACTGCGCAGTCACAATACCTTAAAACCTTGGCAAAAACGCGCCACCAATACAATGGCTATAATTTACTATTTGGTCATGTCAATGCGCTAAAGGTTTACAACAATGTAAACAATTCGACCCATTTAATCGACAGCGGCGTGTACGGGTTGTCTAACGCGGATATTGCCACTCCGTGGCCAAAAGTGACCCAAGGTGTAACAGCATTAAACGAATATGTATCGAAAGAAAGTCTGATAAATGACGATGACTTATTTGATATTTTGCGAAGTGACAATAAAGCCGACGATCACCTACTACCTGATACGGGCGTAGGCTATGAATGGGAGAAGGCGTTGTCTTCCATTTTTATTCAAACCGAGAAATACGGTACACGTACCTCTACGCTTCTTTTAGTCGATAAAAACAATACGCTGACTTGGAAAGAGCGACGCTTTTCAGATAGTGGCGAAGCGCTTGAAACCCGCGCTTTTTCTTTTTCAATTTAGGGTGTTTTTGAAATGAAACTTTCGTTTACGTTTTCTTTCTTCCACTAATTGAAATATTTTCAACCTATAGGGGTCGTTTTTTCTACCATCGGTGGCATAATGCCAGCCTGCTTTCTTTTGCATACCAACGTAACGTGAGGACATATCGTGTTTGAAGTATTACCCCATCTCGCCCCAGATCCAATTCTTGGCCTGTCAGCTGCTTTTCGTGAAGACACCAACCCAAATAAAATCGATTTAGGTGTTGGCGTATATAAAGATGAGCAAGGTAATACCCCTATTCTTTCAAGTGTTGCGAAGGCGCAAAGAGTGCTTTTAGACACAGAGACCAGCAAAACTTACATCACGCCTCAGGGCAACCAAGGTTTTATCGACGGTATGTTGTCTTTGCTTTTAGGTAAGAATAGCCCAGTTCTTTTAGCAGACCGTGTTGCAGCGGTTCAGGCACCAGGTGGTTGTGGCGCACTTCGTATTCTTTCAGAACTACTTGCCCGTTGTAACGACAACGCAAAAGTATGGGTAAGCGACCCAACGTGGGCGAACCACATTCCACTTATCGGCTCTGCGGGTCTTAAAATTGAAACCTACCCGTACTTCGATAAAGCGTCAGCGAGCATTCGCTTTGACGCAATGATGGAAACCCTTCGCAAAACTGAAAAAGGCGATATTGTTCTTCTACACGGTTGTTGTCACAACCCTACAGGTGCAGACCTTACCAATGCACAATGGGATGAAGTGCTAGAAGTAGCGAAAGAGCGCGAATTCCTGCCTTTCATCGACGTGGCTTACTTAGGTTTCGGTGAAGGCTTAGAAGAGGACGCGTACGGCATGCGTTTATTAGTAGAAAACCTACCAGAGGTTATCGTTGCAGCTTCTTGTTCTAAAAACTTTGGCCTTTACCGTGAACGTGTTGGTTTGGCTGCCATCATTACTGAAGATTCAGCAACCCGTAAAATTGCTCAGGGTCAAATTCAGTCAATCGCACGTGGCATCTACTCTATGCCACCGAGCTACGGCGGCGCGTTGGTAGACATCATCCTAGCTGACGAAGCACTTAACAACGAGTGGGTATCTGAAGTGAACGAAATGCGCGATCGCATGAAATCACTCCGTGCAATGCTAGTTCAAAACCTTCACGATAATGGTTCGCCTAAAGACTTTAGCTTCGTAAACGACCAAAAAGGTATGTTCTCGTTCTTGTGTATCACACCAGAGCAAGTGCGCGAAGTGCGTGAAAAGCACAGTGTGTATTTTGTCGATTCTAGCCGCGTAAACATTGCGGGTATTAATCAGGAAAACGTAGAAACACTCGCCAAAGCGTTGGTGTCAGTGCTTTAAGCATTAACTAACGATTTTTAAGATCCGAAAGGCAGGTTTCATACCTGCCTTTTTTATTACCTTCAAATTTCTCGCTTTCCTATTTCTGCGATAAACAGCCCTATCGTGCTGTTAATGGCAGTTATTTACACTTCTTAACAAATTTCCTCCTTACACCCAACGCTTTTTCTTAGGGCGAAATAGGAATAATCGTTACACTGTAACAATGTTGACGTCTACGTTAACTTGGTATTTATTAAGACTGACTTATAACAATAAGATTAACGACAAGAACAAGGATACCCCATGTCTAAAGTAAGTGTATTTTGTCTTTCTGCCGCTCTAATTGGCAGTGCAATGCAAGTAAATGCTAAGGAAGGCATGTTCACGCCAGAACAACTCCCTTCAATTGCCGGCGATTTAAAAGAAACAGGCTTAGCAATCCCTGCTAGTAGTATTAACGACCTAACCGCGTTCCCAATGGGCGCGATAGTGTCACTTGGTGGGTGTTCAGCATCGTTTGTCTCTGACAAGGGCTTGGCCGTTACTAACCACCACTGCGCGCGCGGTTCTGTTCAATATAACAGCACCCCAGAAAACAACTATTTAAAAGATGGTTTTCTCGCGAAAGAAATTGGTGAAGAACTGCCGGCCGCCCCGGGTACACGTATGTTCGTCACGGTCGATTTTTCTGATGTAACCGACAAAGTCATTGGCGGCATCAGTGATGACGTTCAAGGCCGCGAGCGCTACGACCTCATTGAAGCAAACCGCAAAGCGTTAATTGCAGAGTGTGAGTCTGAAGCGGGCTTCCGCTGCTCTGTACCTTCGTTTTTCCAAGGCCTTGAATACAAGCTAATTAAGCAAATGGAAATCCGTGACGTTCGTATTGCCTACGCGCCAGCTGATTCAATTGGTAAATACGGTGGTGATGTAGATAACTGGATGTGGCCTCGCCATACGGGCGACTTCTCGTTCTACCGAGCTTACGTGGGTAAAGACGGTAAACCAGCCGATTACAGCGAAGAGAACGTGCCATTTAAACCGGAGCATTTCTTAAAAGTTTCGGCAGCTGGACTTGAAGACGGCGACTTTGTAATGGCTGCGGGATACCCTGGCTCTACTAACCGCTATGCGCGTTTATCACAAGTGTCGTACACGTTTGATTGGCTATATCCCACTTACCTTGAACTGGTAGATGCGTGGATTAAAACTATTGAAAGTGCATCTGAAGAAGGCAGTGATGCGCGTATCAAATATGAAGCTTTGTTAGCGGGTCTTAATAACTTCCATAAAAATACCTTGGGCCAACTTTCTGGCGCTAAGCGCGTTGGACTTGTTCCACGTCGCGCTGAGCGAGAAGAGCAACTAGCTGCATGGCTTGACAAAAACGGTAAGAGTGAAATGAAGCAAGCACTTGCCGATCTTGATGCGGTTAGTGCTGAACAAATGCAAATGAACAAGCAAAACTTCTGGTACAACAACCTAAGTCGTGCACAACTCTTGTCGTCAGCCCAAACCCTTTATCGCAATGCTATAGAAAAAGAAGAGCCGGACGCAGAACGTGAATCTGGATTTCAGGAGCGCGATCAAATTCGTCTTAAAGAAGGCGTTGAGCGTATTGAGCGCCGCTTTGATCCGGCCGTTGATCAGGCCGTTTGGCAAAAAATGATTAGCATGTACCTAGAGCAGCCAGAAGAAAACCGAGTAGCCGCGTTCGATAAAGCAGTAGGCATTGATGGTGATACCGACGGAAAAACACTTCAGAAGAAGTTAAAAGCGTTTTACGACAATACTTCATTAACTAATACTGAAGAACGTTTGAAATGGTTAACTGCAAGCCGAGCTGATTTCGAAAATAGCAACGACCCGTTCATTAAACTTGCGGTTGCCCTGTTCGATACCGAGATGGCTATTGAAGATAAGAGCAAAACGCTAAGCGGTAAAGCTGCTGCGCTTCGCCCTAAATACATGAGTGCCATTATTGAGTGGCAAAAATCTCTGGGCAGCCTTGCTTATCCAGATGCAAACAGTACGCTGCGCGTTACTTACGGTAATGTAATGGGCGGCTCGCCAAAAGACGGCCTAATTTACGAGCCGTTTACTCGTCTTGAAGGTATTACCGAAAAAGACACAGGCGAAACACCGTTCGACTCACCTAAAAAACAGCTTGAGCTTATTGAAGATAAGAAATACGGACCTTACAAGTTAGACGCTATTAACAGCGTGCCGGTAAACTTCCTAACGGATTTAGATTCAACAGGCGGTAATTCAGGCTCAGCAACGCTTAACGCAAAAGCAGAGCTTATCGGCCTGTTGTTTGACGGTACGTTTGAGAGCGTTAATTCTGATTGGGATTTTGACCCGAAAACAACCCGTACCATCCATGTAGATAGCCGCTACATGTTATGGGTAATGGAATACGTTGACGGTGCAACGAACCTCATCGAAGAGATGACCATCGTTAAATAACAATCGTCTAAAATGTTGGGGGCAGAGCCATTACTCTGCTCCCAAAAGTTTTATCAGCCCCCTTTTGAGTGATGAAATATGTTGACGGTACAACGAACCTTATTGAAGATATGACCATCGCTAAATAACCATCATCAAAAATGTTAAGGTCAATGCTATTTGTAATGAGACATTTGCAAAGTAAAAGGTCAAAACTTTGAAGTAACCCCATCTATTTGGTTAGCCCAATTATTGCGGGGCACTTCGTTCAATGAGTAATTCCTTCTTTATTGCATTCAGTACAACTAAATTTTCATCTTTCTTCGGCGGTAGGCTAAAATTGACAGACCAAACAAACAAATAGCGAAATGAGAAGGTTCACTTACCACGCTTGAAGGGATAACGTTTATGTCTGCGGAAGTGAAGCTTACATTAGTTATTTCGAGCCCATTTTCATCACCTAATAATACATTCTGTAAACTTATTAATGTTTCCCCAAATCCTGTAGAAACAAAATTCACTGTAAATAATAGGAATTGATTGAGTTGTAAATCTAACAAATCTTCAGGGGCTTCGAAGGATGATTCTAATATAGCCTGCAGTCCGCTTCCTAGAGACAAGGTATCTTGGTAACTAAATCCAAGTTCACTTCCAAATGTTACACTGTTGAATGATACAATGCTGGGATCATACAAAAGTTCAAAGTCAAAAGCGCTAAGCGCTTGAGTGTCACTTAAGTCTGATATGAAAACATCGACGCTAACAGACTGAAAGATGCCCACATCCTGCGAACTTGGCGTCAAGGTTATTAATGCTGCTTGGCAGGAAGATGCAAAAAGAATAACTGTTGCCAATAACCAATTGATAATATTTGTTTTTAATTTCATTATCTATTTCCTTCTATATAGTTACAGAACTGAACAGCGGCTCTGGGTACATTGTAAAGAGCATTGTCTAAAGTCGAGAATATTTATAATTCCATTGCCATCATTATCTCTAGGATCACCTGGTAACGCTGACATATTTCTAGCTGCTCGTATAAGTTGTAAATCATCCATGTCAACATTCGAATCCCCATCGATGTCACACGCCATTGGCTCAATATCATCAAAAGAGATTTCTAACAAACAGGTGTTACCAGCCCCATCTTGTCCTTCTAAAGTCGCAGAAGCCGGGAGCAAAGAATCAATAACATTCATGCTTATTTGAACTGTATCAGTACCAGGCGAAAAACTTTGAACCGAAATATTAACGTTGTCGCTTGCTATGGTGTTTACGAAAAACACTCCAGTATCTGCATCAAGCACACCATTGTTATTTAAGTCTTCGCCAGCGTCTAAAATTCCGTTTCCATTTACATCTTCGTCATTTTCAAAGTCACTCACTGAACCTGTAGCACTCTCAAGACCAACATTTGCAGAACATGTTGGTGAGTATGGGTCGCCTTGAGCATTAATAAATTCAAACAGTGCACCGCCTGGATAAATGTAAGAATCGAAGCTATTAAAACCTTCAATAGTAATGCCGTGAGGATTTAACGATGAAGTAGTGTGCGTTCCTTGCGTAAGTTCAACGATAGCCGATGAAAAAGGAATATCTGGAAATGGCGTAAAGCTCTCCGCAGGAACTGGAGCTCCATCTAATAACAAAGTACCAACATCATCATTAGCCGCTATAATCGTTATGAAGTTTTGAACAAACTGTGACTCACCAACTGTAGAGAATGTATAGTCTGTTAAATATTGCTCGGAAGGGACCATGTTACCCATCGCTGGATCACCTAGAATAGCGCCTGGACTATTCTGGCCTGTCATGTATTGGGTGACAAAAATGGGCTTATCTGCTGTAAATGAAAGATTACCAGTTAATGACGACGTTTCAATGAACTCCCCGGTATTAATTGTTCCTTGAAAGATGCTATTGATTGAAACTGAGGTGTTATCTTCTGATGCCACAACTCGGTATATTGTTCCGTTAGGACGATTTGGCAACCCTGTTGCAGAAGCTGATAGCCCCCAAGATTGAACGGGTTGAGCAACTTCATAAATGTGATCGCAAGCGCCTACACCATTGGGAACATTAGTACACCCGTTTCCATTAACCATGCCGATAGGCTTGGTTGCCTCAACCAATGTACCAGTTAGAGACCCTGATGGGCCAGAGGTAGCAGTAGAGCGACCTGAGTATACTTCACCTCTGTTTAGTGAAACTTGAAACGGCACGCCCGAGACATGTCCGATCATATTGTTACTCGGCGTAATCGTTACGAGCGTGTCATCTTGAGAAGCGTATATAGCGAGTTGCGCTCCTCTCGCTGCAGAGTTATAAGTCGAAGCAATGTACCTAGTATTCATTGTATCTACAGGTAAGCCTAAAGCTGCATCAGACGAAGCAGAGCGTCTATTTACCGTATAGACAACGAATTCACTCTCTGCAAATACATGAATTGCGTTGTTCTGAACGCTATCAACAACAACTGTTGATATGGCTTCAATTGGAATCTGTACTACTGTCACGCTTCCCGGCGAAACTGTCTCAACGGTAGTAAACGTCGGGTTATTCATCGGGTAATTTAATGTGACGTCAGTCGTGGACTCACTCGTTAGGTGAATTTCAACGGAACCAATATTATCAAAGTTAGGAGTAAACGCTAAGATAAACTCAGTACCTTTGTTATCTACCTGTTGAGCACTGACGAACTGGATGCACAAATAAGAAGTGACTGCCAAAAGTAGTGTAAAAATACCACGAAACTTACTGGACGTTTTTTTATATGAGTAACACATATTTCATTATCCTTAATTACTTAATGTATTTATTTTGATTTGAAGTGAGGTCTGCTTCCTACATCATTCAACAACCTTAATACTTCACTACTACTGAAATATGGTTTTGCCTCACAAACGCCCTACAGCATGATTAATGCCAGAAAATTTTGCTATCTATTATCAAGCAGTTGTATCCATAGAGTTTAAACAAGATAAACAAATGTAAAATTATTGGACATTTTTTATACAGCTATTTGTGACCAAATCTTTCATCTAATCTCGCAACAATATGAACAACAAAATACATTTACGAAGCCGCTAACCATGTCGAAGCATTGATAACAATAGTAGGGTCAGAGTAATGACTCTGACCCTACTATTTTATTTGAGGTTGCGGAGGCCTTGGGTGAGGAGTCGGTCTAGTGCGTTGGCGAAGTTTTGTTTGTCACGTTGGGAAAAGGCTTTCGGACCGCCTGTGTGTTCGCCGCTTGAGCGCATGGTTTCCATGAAATCACGCATGCCCAGTATCTGCTTGATAGACGACTTGTCGTATTCTTCACCACGATTATTCAACGCTAGCGCATTTTTCGACAGTACATCAGCGGCCAATGGAATGTCATTAGTAATCACCAAGTCACCCGCTTCACACTTCTCTACTATATAATCGTCAGCAGCATCGAAGCTTGACGGTACTTGCGTTAAGGTTATGTGCTTGTCTGGTGGTACAGACATGGAATGGTTAGCCACCAAAGACAAAGGCAGCTTGGTACGTCTGGCTGCCTTAAAAAGAATGTCTTTGATCACTGCAGGGCACGCGTCGGCGTCAACCCATATATGCATGGTCGTATCTCGTAACTGTATCTAATTACGCTAGCATACCACCATCTACCACCACTGTCGTGCCGGTCGTGTAGGTTGAAGCGTCTGATACTAAGTACAATACCGTGCCCGCCATTTCATCTGGGTCAGCGACACGGCCTAGTGGAATAACTTTAAGCGCGTGCTTCAAGATTTGCTCGTTAGTTGTTAACGCTGACGCAAATTTAGTGTCGGTTAAACCTGGCAATAGTGCGTTTACGCGAATGTTCAAGCTACCGCACTCTTTTGCAAATGACTTAGTCATGCTGATGACCGCAGCTTTCGTAATAGAGTAAATACCCTGCATGTCGCCTGGTGTTACGCCGTTTACCGATGCCGTGTTAAGAATGACGCCACCACCCTGCTCTTTCATCATTTTGCCAGCTTCAATCGACATGAAGAAGTAGCCACGAATATTGACGTCTACAGTTTTATTGTAGGCGCCAAGATCAGTATCTAAGATATGCCCAAAGTAAGGATTGGCTGCCGCGTTGTTTACTAGAATATCCAGTTTTCCAAAATCGCGCTTAATGACGTTAAATGCTTCTGTAATTTGCTCCATTTCACCCACATGACACGCTAGCGCTGTCGCCTTACCACCTGCGTCACGAATTGAAGAAGCAACGGCTTCACAGCCGTCAATTTTGCGGCTTGATACAATTACATGCGCGCCATACTGGGCAAGCAAACGGGCAATAGACTCACCGATACCGCGACTTGCACCTGTAACCAGTGCCACTTTTCCTGTTAAATCAAAAAGGTTCTTCATTGTCATATCCTTAATTCTTGCTGATAAAGTGCTGTGTGCTTAATTTCTCTTATTAACGCTTGTTGCGGTGCCTGCTCTAGGCCAACATACCACCGTCGAGTACTACTGACTGACCCGTCATGAATGACGACTCATCACTACACAACCAAGCAATGGCATTAGCAATCTCTTCTGGTTTACCCAAACGCTTCATTGGATTGGCGCCAATAAGCCCTTTTTGGCCTCTTTCATCCAATTTTGATAAAACGCCTTGCACCATAGGAGTATCTACAAAGCTTGGACAAACAGCGTTAATGCGAATGTTCGCCCTTGCGTATTCCACCGCCGCCGATTTAGTAAGCCCCACTACCCCATGTTTTGAAGCGCTGTAAGCGCTAATCATAGGCGCAGAGCGCAATCCAGCTACAGAGGCAATATTGATGATGTGGCCACCGCCTGTCGCCGTCATATGCTTGAGGGCGTTTTTCATGCAATACCATACGCCAGCTAAGTTGACCTGAATATTCTTCATGAACATGGCGTCATCGACTTCAGTTAGCGGAGCTGGAAAATGGTCGATACCCGCGTTATTAATAATTACGTCAATCTTGTCGTTATGAGAAAGCGCCGTGTCGAACATCGCTTTGACCTGAGCCGGTTCGGTAACATCCACTGCCACCGCATAGGCTTTGCCACCTGCAGCAACAATTTCTTCAGCCAATGTTTTGGCGTTTTCTTCGTTTAGATCGGCAATACCGACTGTTGCACCACGCGCACTCAATACGCGAGCCGATGCAGCACCGATACCCGAGCCGCCACCAGTAATAAGAATATGTTTACCTTCAACATTTGCAGCTACATTCATTAGCTGTACTCCAATTTAGTGAACAAGCGCAACGCCGTTAATTTTGGTCACTGCGCATGCTCTTTGATTTGAACGATTAAAAATAACTCGCTTTTACGTTGTTACACGTTGCCTCGCGTGAAGAAAGCACCTCAATATCGCGACTGACAAGCGGTAATTCCCAATTTAAGAAGTATTCAGCAGCAGCTATCTTACCTTCGTAAAAGTCAACGTCTTGCTCGCCGGCCCCATTAGCGAGTGTTTGTTCGGCAACATTTGCCTGGCGCAGCCAAATCCAGCTCACCACACAACTTGAAAATACGTTTAAGAAGCAACTCGCATTGGTTAGCAAGACTGGTTGCTTATCTGAGCGCAAATCGGCTGCTGCCTGTTGAATTAAACCACCAAGCTGGTCTAGATAAGGTTTTAATTTTGCAGCTAGTGCCTGCGCTCGTGGTGTTTCTGCGCGCTTCATATCACTGGTTACACGAGAAAGCAGAACTTGAAGACCTTTGCCGTCGTGCTGCCATAACTTTCTTCCTAACAGGTCTAACGCCTGAATCCCATTTGTGCCCTCGTGAATTGGGTTTAAGCGATTATCTCGCCAGCACTGCTCAACAGGATATTCACGGGTGTAGCCCGCCCCACCTAGAATTTGAATAGCCAAATCGTTGGCTTTAGGGCCAAACTCCGAAGGCCATGCTTTGAACACGGGTGTTAAAAGATCTAAAAGCTGAGATAGCTCGGTGCGCTTTTCGCTGTCAGTTTCTGTCTCCATCTCATCGATCAGCATGCTGCCGTACAAGCAGAGGGACATACCGCCTTCACAGTAGGCCTTTTGCGCTAGCAACATACGTCGCACGTCACCGTGATTGATAATAGGTGTAGGGTCGTCTTCCGGTGCAAGATTGGGCGCAGCGCGTCCTTGGGTGCGATCTTTGGCATATTCCAATGAGTAACGATACCCACGATACCCTATCATGGCAGCACCATAGCCCACACCAATGCGGGCTTCATTCATCATCATGAACATGTAGCGCAAACCCTGGTGCGGCTCGCCAATAAGGTAGCCGTGGCAGTCACCATTTTCGCCAAAGGTCAATGCGGTTGAAGTTGTACCTCGGTAGCCCATTTTGTGGATGAGGCCAGCAAGGGTAACGTCGTTGCGCACATCTGGGTTGCCCTCAGCGTCTAGGCGGTATTTAGGTACAGCAAATAAGGAAATACCTTTTACACCAGCTGGGCCACCTGGAATTTTCGCCAACACCAAATGTACGATGTTATCGGAAAGCTCATGCTCACCACCTGAGATATAAATCTTGCTGCCTTTGATTCGATACGTACCATCATCTTGCGGCCTTGCTGACGTACGAATATCAGCAAGTGACGAACCGGCATGGGGCTCGGTAAGTGCCATGGTTCCAGTGAAGTCACCCGCTAGCATTTTTGATAGAAACGCACTTTTGATATCCTCAGAGGCAAAGTGTTTAATGACATTGGCGGCCGCCGCAGTTAAGAAAGGGTAAGCGGTTGACGATGGGTTTGCCGCTAAAAAATAGCCCGCACAGGCATTCATCACGGTAACAGGAAGCTGCATACCGCCATCTTCGAAATCAAAATGACCCGCGATAAACCCAGACTCTCTATACGTGTCAAAAGCCACTTTTACGTCATCAATCATAGAGACTTTGGTGCCGTCAAAAGTAGGCTCATCTTTATCGGCAACAGCGTTATGAGGAAGAAACAGTTCTTCTGCCATCTTCTCAGCCATGTCGATAACGGCGTTGAAAGTTTCCACATTGTGTTCTTCGAAGCGTGCTTTTTCACATAAGGCAGCGGTATTTAAAACTTCGTACAGCTGAAATTGCATTTCACGGCGGGGAATAAGTTGGTCGGCCATGGTGTCCTGTCCTCTACGAATACTTGTTAACACATTGTGTCATATTCGTTATCGTGCCATTATTGTCATTAATGACACAATAATGGTCAATCACGCCAACAATCACTGAGTTTTATCTTACTTTATAACTCGAATTATTTTTATGAATGACACGAAATTCACCGTGACCGTACTCGGATTTAATCAAGCGTTAGCATCTGCCATTACGGGAGCGCTCGATGTATTTGCTTTCGCAGGTATTAGTTGGCAGCGAATACATAGCTTACCGACCAGCCCACAGTTCAAAGTACAGTTGGCCAGTCACCATGGCCAGCCTATTCTTTGCTCTAATCAGGTAATTTTGCAGCCAAATATCGCCATTGAAGATGTGTCGCACACTGACATTCTGTTAATTCCAACAATTGGTGGCGATATTGATGAAGTGCTAGAAAGCACAGCGCCTCTGCTTGTACATATAAGGCGTCTTCAGAAAATGGGGGCCGACATTGCAGCCAATTGCACCGGCACTTTTCTTTTGGCCCAATCCGAATTATTGGACAATAAAATTGCCACTACACATTGGGGATATGCAGATAAATTTAAGACCATGTACCCACGCGTTAACTTGCAGCCAGAAAAAATGGTAACTGAAGACGATACGGTGTTTTGTGCAGGCGGCGGCATGGCGTGGATTGATTTATCTATCTTGTTGATAGAACGCTACTGTGGCCATCAAATTGCCAGTGATACGGCAAAATCCCACGTGTTAGATGTGTCTAGAACGAGCCAAACTGTTTACGCGAGCAGTCGTCAGAGGCATTTCCACTCAGACAAGGACATTAAAGCAGTGCAATCCTTCTTAGAGAAAAACGTACAGAACAAATGTACGCTAGGCGAATTAGCACAAAGGCATAATATGACCGAACGTACACTTATACGCCGTTTTAAAAACGCGTGTGATATTACACCAGGTCAGTATTTACAGGCGCTACGCATTGAGCATGCGAGAAAGCTTTTGGAAACCTCCGGGATGCCGTTAGAGCGCTTAATCAGCGCCGTGGGATATGAGGACCTTAGTTCTTTCACACGTCTCTTTAAAAAAACTACTGGATTATCACCATCTCAGTATCGTGCAAAATTTAAGCGGAGCTAGGAACTGGCGGAATGCTTTTATATAAAACGCACCAAAAAATATCTTTGTTCTAAGACAAATGTTCCACGCCTGTGCACAAAGGCGTTTTGAGTACATGCGCTCTAACTAATATTGTGCATTTGCGATGAAAAACGCGTCGTATTGCACAAATTTGAAGTTTTTATGTAAAAGTTTGTGTAAAATGCAGCGCCAAGCATAGATTGTTAATTTTTGTGCTAAAAACACTACAAAAGTATAATTTTAAAATCATCTTGGTGGAAACATGAGAACACACAAAATCGCCACACTAGCGTTAGCCGTTAGTGCTGCGTTCAGCTCTTCAGTTCTTGCACAAGAGGCCGCGACGACAGAAAAAAAAGAAGCCTCACTTGAACAAATTACCGTTACTGCGCAAAAGCGTACCCAGTCTATTCAGGAAGTACCTATTTCTGTTGCGACTTTAAGCGGTGAAAAATTCGAAAGCCTATTCTCTGGCGGTGAAGATATTCTTGCTTTAGCAGTTCGCGTGCCTGGTCTTTACGCCGAGTCATCAAATGGTCGTGTTGCACCGCGTTTTTATATTCGTGGTCTAGGTAACACAGATTTCGACCTTGCGGCATCACAACCTGTTTCTATTATCATGGATGAAGTGGTAATGGAAAACGTGGTACTTAAAAGCTTCCCGCTTTTCGACGTTCAGCAAGTAGAAGTACTTCGTGGCCCACAGGGTACACTATTTGGTCGTAACACTACTGCAGGTATCATCAAATTTGATACTGTAAAACCAACCCAAGACGTTGAAGGCTATGCGAAAGCAGGCTTTGGTTCATACGGTACAATGAACTTTGAAGGCGCAATTAGCGGTGGTCTTACTGACGAACTTTCTGCACGCCTTTCTGTATTGTCACAAGAGCGTGATGATTACATCGACAACGCAGCAACTGGTCAAAACGACGCACTTGGTGGCTTCGATGAAAAAGCATGGCGCTTGCAGCTTCTTTGGGAGCCATCAGCTGACTTTTCTGCACTTCTTAACGTACACGGCCGTGACCTAGAAGGTACTGCTTCAATTTTCCGTGGTAATGTCTTCAACAAAGGCAGCAATGACCTAAATGATAGCTATGACCGCGAAACAGTAAGCTATGACGGCGACCTGGAAGGCAACGGTACTGACAACAATCCACAGTCTTACGAAGGTTTAGGTACATCACTTAAACTAGAATATGACATGGATGAAGTAACCTTTACTTCAATCTCTGCAATCGAAACCGCGGAAGGCTCTAGCCTAGGCGATATCGATGGTGATGCCATTGCTTCACAAAACTTCGTAACTCAAGATAATCTTAATGATCTTGAGCAATATACGCAGGAATTCCGTTTAGCAAGTAATACAAGCGATCCGATGAACTGGCAAGTAGGTACTTTCTATTATGATGCATCATTTAACGTAACCAGCATTGACGGTTTCTTTGGTGCGACGACAGTATTCCATGAAAACCAAACATGGGCTGTATTCGGTCAATCATCTTACCAAGTTAACGATAAGCTAAACGTAACGGGTGGTATTCGCTATACTCACGACAAGAAGTCTCTTGTTGTTGGTGAACAAAACGTTGACGGCTTTGCCGTTGTTCTAGGCATTGCTGCCGTACAGGATTACGAAGACATCAACGTAGATGACGGTCAAACAAGCTTTGAGCTTAGTGCGAACTACCGTGTAACTGACGACATGTCTGTTTTTGCTCGCTATGCGAATGGTTTCAGAGCGCAAACAATCCAAGGTCGTGACGTGGCATTCGAAGGCGCACCTTCAGTTGCAGACGCAGAAACTATCAACTCTTTTGAAGTGGGTGTTAAATCTGACCTGTTCGATGATACGCTACGTCTAAACGCTGCTGCGTTCTACTATACCGTTGACGACATGCAATTCTCAGCTATTGGTGGCGGTAACAACTTTACTGCACTAGTAAATGCTGATGAAGGTGAAGCTTACGGTTTTGAAGTAGACGCTCAGTGGCTAGCGACTGATGAACTAACTTTCACTGCTGGCTACAGCTATAACCACACTGAGATCAAAGATGACTCTTTAACTGTTGCACCTTGTGGTACTAGCGCTGCAAGTGGCTTCACTGGTTACTGTACTGTTACTGACGAACGCCCAGATGGTTTCAACGCAATTATTGACGGAAACCCTTTCCCTCAAGCGCCTGAATCAATCTTTAACTTCACAGCACGTTACACCATCCCTATGGGCGATGACGGTGAATTCTTCGTGTTTACTGATTGGGCATTCCAAGGCGAAACCAACATCTTCCTATATGAAGCGGTTGAATTTACTACTGACGACAACTTCGAAGGTGGTTTACGCATTGGTTACGAAAACTTTGCGCACAACTACACGGTAGCGCTATTCGGTCGTAACATTACTGACGAAGATAACGTTAAAGGTGCAATCGACTTTGCAAACTTAACGGGTATTGTAAACGAACCTCGTATTTGGGGTGTTGAGTTTAAATACACTTACTTCTAAGCAAAGATAAGTAGTTAGTTCTATTCATTCGAGCTATCTACCGATTGCGTGAATAGGCGGTAACGTTGAACAGCGTTACCGCTTTTTTGTGCCTGTTAAGCTGCCATATGAATATCAGATGTAGGCATTTGCACAAGCTGCTGTAATTTCCTACACACCTTCACCCATCGCGCTACTTTCTGATAGTAAACCTGCTCGATTAACTGCCCTTTTTCATTAAACAGAAAGCTCGCCAGCTTCCCTTTACTACCCGGCATATAAAAGTGATGCACTGTGAATTGATGAGACAAAGGAGCATGTGCCACTTTTTGATACATACAGAAAGGCAGTGCATTTGCACGCTCATCGCCACCAGTTAAGCGACTACGGCGCTGAAACGTATCTGAACCTAAATCAGCCATTATGCCATGTTTTAAAATAAGCTGGTCGACCGCTTTAATACCTGTTTGCATAACTATCTCCTAAATGTTGCGCTAATCAGCGAACCAAGATGAGACTCAAAATAAACCATAATGATATTTATACAGTATATGATTATTTGTTTAAAATGCAAACAAAAAGCCGCTTATTCAAGCGGCTCCTGTTTAGTCGTTATCAAAAAGCTTAATCGAGGGCTGATTCTAGGAATGCCCACTGGTCAGCATACCCCTCTATTTGCATCCATGTAGGTGTGCCTGCACCGTGTCCCGCTCGGGTTTCCACGCGAAGCAGAACTGGGTTGTCACAGCCTTGATCTGCCTGTAATTGCGCTGCGAATTTATAACTGTGCCACGGCACAACGCGGTCGTCATGATCACCCGTAGTTATCAACGTTGCTGGGTAACAGGTGCCAGGCTTAGTGTTATGAAGTGGCGAATAAGCATAGAGCGCTTCAAATTCGTCTTTGTTTTCACTTAATCCATAATCAGAAGACCATGCTCGCGCATTTGCACTTGGTGTGTGATAGCGAAGCATATCTAGCACACCCACTGCAGGTAAGGCTGCTGAGAAAAGATCTGGGCGCTGAGTCAAGGTCGCACCAACAAGCAAACCGCCATTGGAGCCACCTTGAATACCCATCTTATCTGGCGTGGTGTAGCCACTTTCAACTAGATACTCGCCTGCTGCAATAAAGTCATCAAATACGTTTTGCTTATCTAACTTAGTACCGGCCTTGTGCCACTGTTGTCCATACTCGCCACCACCACGTAAGTTGGCTATGGCCAGAACATTACCCTGCTCTACCCATACCATGCGTGATACTGAATAGCGTGGTAACAGTGAAATATTAAAACCACCGTAACCGTACAATAACGTTTTATTGTTTCCGTCTAACTTCAGGCCTTTCTTATGCACAATAAACATAGAAACTTTGGTTCCATCTTTACTGGTGTAAAAGATTTGCTTGGTTTCGTAGTCATCATAATTAATGCCAGTATCGATGGTTTTAAACAACGATGACTCACCTGTTTCTATATCATAGGCAAACACTTGACCAGGATTGGTGAACCCAGTGAGCTTATAAAAAGTTGTATCGGCATTTTTACTACCGTAAAAGCCGCTTACGCTTCCAATGTCAGAAAACGCAATTTCATCTACTCGCTTGCCGTTTAAGTCAAAAACACTTACTTGCCCTTTTACATCTTTTAGATACTGTGCAAAGAGCTTTTCACCAAGAAGTGAAACGCTAGACAAGGTATCAGAAGTGCTCTCAATTACGGTTTCCGTTGCTTTAACGCCACCATCGAAATCAACCTTAATAACCTTACCTGTAGGGGCATTTGCTGTAGATGTGAAAAATAACTCGTCGTCATGCTCGCCAATCAGGTCGTATCGACCGTCCCACTTATCAAAAACGGGAACAAGGTCACTGCTCTCCGTTACCAGCGACTTAGCGTAAACACCATTCGCCTGATATCCCTCGAACACAGAAATAAGCAGTGTTTTGCCATCTTGAACAACCGAAGGATAAGGGTTCCATGTAGGTTTATTGTCAAACGCGAAAACCTTTTTGTCTTCACTTTGTGCTGTACCTATTGCGTGAAAATAGATGGATACGGTTTGGCTGTCATCATACTTACCGGCGTCATTTTGCGGGTAACGGGAGTAGAAAAAGCCACTCTCATCAGGCAGCCACGCAATATTCGTAAACTTAATACCTTTGATGGTATCCGTTAAATCAGACTTACTGCTGGTGTTGCGAATGTGAATGGTTTTCCAGTCGGTACCTCCATCGGAAAGCATATAGGCTAAATACGAGGCTTTAGGACTTAGTTCTGTTGACGCCATAGACACTGTGCCATCTTCACTCAGGGTATTTGGGTCAATCAGAACTTCAGGCTCACCGTTAACGCCATCAGCCATATAAAGTACGTATTGGTTTTGTAAGCCGTCGTTATAAGAATAAAACAGCTTGCCGTTTACCATATAGGGTGTTGAATATTTTTCGTAATCCCACAGCGCCGTTAAACGTTCTTTGTATCGCTCTCTAGAGGGCAACTCAGCCAGATAAGGACGAGCAAGGGTGTTTTGAGAACCAACCCAAGCACTTACCTCTTCGCTCTTTTCTTCCTCTAGCCAGCGATACGGGTCGCTAACCATAGTACCATGGTAGTCATCCTGCTGCGCTACAGTTCTGGTTTCTGGATAACCAGGCACTTTCGGCATAGCAACGTTTTTGGTTTCACTTTTTACCGAATCGGTATTCGCAGTGTAAGAGGTTGTGCAAGCCAAGGTTAAGCCTGCAGAGGCTGCTACTATGGCAGCGTATATTAGATTTTTCTTCATTTTTATTCCTCAAACGAAAAATGCCGGTCTTAACCGGCATTTTCTATTTAGCTTTCTGTCGTAATTTGTGCGTGTTTTCGACCTCTAAACACACCCTTAATGTCATTTAGAATGAGGTATAGTGCAGGGACAAGCAGTAAGGTAATCACGGTGGCAAATAAGATACCAAAGGCCAATGAAATGGCCATAGGGATCACAACCTGAGCCTGTAAACTGCGCTCAAAAACAATCGGCATAAGCCCCATAAAGGTTGTTAATGAGGTAAGTATGATTGCTCTGAAACGCTGTGTACCGGCACTGATTGCAGCGTCCATAAGTGACATGCCTTCTTTGCGTGCTCGGTTAACAAAATCCACCATGATTAAGCTGTCGTTAACTACCACCCCAGACAAGGCAATAATACCGCAGATAGAAAGTACGCTTACTGCCATACCTAACACCAAGTGCCCAACAATGGCCCCTACAATACCAAACGGAATAACCGACATGATAATGAAGGGCTGGCTGTAAGATTTAAGCGGAATAGCAAGCAAGGTATAAATGGCAAACAGTGCAAATAAAAGTCCCTGCATAAGGCTAATCATAGCGTCAGCCTGTTCCTTCGAGTTTCCTTGAAGCTGGAAATCCACGTTTGGATAGCGCGCAAGTAGATCCGGCATCAGATTTTCAATCACATCGTTGGTTACTTCTGACGGGTCTAGCAACGCTTTATCCACTGCACCAGTTACGGTTACCGAGCGTTTACCGTCGACACGAATGATTGAATCAAAGCCCTGACCTACCGTGAACGTCGCCACTTGCTCAAACGGTATTTCCTGACCATTGGGCGCGCGTATACGCATGTTTTCAAGGTGTTCAATAGAGCTACGCTCTGTCTTTGGATAACGTACCATCACCTTAATTTCTTCATCATCACGCTGAATACGCTGTACTTCCGCGCCATAGAAACCAAAGCGAACCTGCTGACCCAAATCACGCAAAGAAATGCCTAATGCATCAGCTTGAGGCTTCAGTGCCAGCTGAATTTCTTCGCTACCGCCTGAGAAGGTGTCATTGATATCAGTAACTCCTTCGTATTTATCCAAAGCTTCCTTAAGTTCTTCACTAATTGCTCGCAGTGCCTTTATATCACTCGAACTGAACTCAAAGCTAAGATCAGAACCGCCACCTGGGCCGCCCGGCGAACTAATATTGAATGACTTAACACCAGGAATTTCAGGTAGTTCTTCACGCCACATGTTTTGAATTTCAAAATCAGTGAGCGTTCGGGTTTCGCCTTTTGTAAGCTCCGCAAAAATTTCACCACCAAGGTTTCCATTGTCAAAAGCTATGGCGTGTTTAATTACGTTCTCACCCGACTCTTCAGCCACTTTTTCGTCCATGCGGTGCATGGCTTCGCGCAGTGTAGTTAACACATTGTCACGCTGTTCTAGCGAAGAACCTGGTTCAAGTTCGAAGCTAGCGATCATAAAGTCACTGGGTATGTTGGGGAAAAATACAAAGCGCACGATACCACCGCCAAACAAACCTACGGTTAGGATCAACATAGCAGTAAATACAGCGACTGTTGTGTAGCGATTTCGAACGGCTTTAGCTAAAAATGGCGCATATTTATTGTGAATAAACGATTTTATTCCTTCACTGAAAAAGTCTCTAAACTTTTGAAAAGCATTAGCCTTTGCCGGGTCATAGGGCTTCAGTTTCATATGTACCAAGTGAGCAGGAAGTATTAACTTGGACTCAATGAGCGAGAAAATAAGGCAAACAATCACCACCATACCGATGGTTTTCCAAATAATACCAAAGGGCCCAGATACCATAAGCATAGGTGAAAAAGCGGCAATGGTAGTCAATACACCAAAGGTCGCCGGCATGGCCACCTTTTTAACACCCGCGATAACGTTTTCCGCGCTATGGCCTTTTTTGTCTATTTCAGAATACGCCGATTCACCCATGATAATGGCGTCATCAACCACTATACCTAGCACAAGAATAAACGCGAATAGACTAAGCATATTGATAGACACACCTACCATGTCTAACGGCATTACTAGCAAGGTGCCAAGAAAGCAGACTGGCAAGCCAACAATTACCCAAAAAGCGAGCTTAATCTTTAAAAACAAAGACAATACCAAGAAAACGAGTAACGCACCGAAGAACATGTTTTCTAGCATCATGTTAAGTCGGTCGGCTAGGTAGAATGAGCTATCCCCCCATGTATCAGCGGTAATGTGCGCAGGAAATTCTGATTTGTGACTATTAATATAGTTGTTAACTTGCTCTGATATTTCCAGAGCATTTTGATCTCCTACCGCGCGGACGCGCAAACTAACAGCGGGTTTATCATCAAATAGCGCATATTGGTTATTTTCAATGAAGCCGTCGTTGATGTATGCCACATCACCTAAGGTCACACGTGTGCCGTTGGCGTTAGTCAGCAATACTATCTGAGAGAAATCCCAGCCTGTATACGCCTGCCCTTTTGTTCTAAGTAATATATCGCCATTTTCGGTACGGATTGAGCCGCCAGGTAAATCCACACTCGTCTGACTTAAACGCGCCACGACTTCAGCAAACGTTAAATTATATTTTTGTAAATCGACTTCAGATAGCTCTACAGAAATTTCATAGTCTCTTGCCCCAACCACCTGAACACTTGAAATACCGGGCAGATTAGCAATATCGTCGCGCAAGTCCTTGGCAAACTCTTTTAACTCTCTTTCCGAGGCATCACCGTAAACTGACAGCCAAATTACGTCTTGTTGTATTTTTTGACGGTAAATGACGGGCTTTTCGGTATCAGCGGGAAAGCTCGGAATGGCGTCAACTTGTACCTTTACTTCATCAAGTAACGATTGAACATCGTAGTCTTCTTCAACTTGAATACTTACCGTACCCATTCCTTCAACGGCTGTGGAATTGAGCTGCTTGATGCCCTCTAAGTCTTTGATGGCCTCTTCAATTTTAAGCAGTACGCCCTCTTCTACTTCCTGAGGCGCTGCACCCAAATACGGCACGCGGACATTGATAACGTCTATCTCGAAATTGGGGAACACTTGCTTTTGAATACTAAAAGCACCGAACAACCCGCCCACTACGAGCAACCACATTAGAAGGTTAGCAGCAACGTTATTGTGCGCGAACCAAGCGATTAACCCCTTATTGGTCTCAATACGGCTCATTAGTTATCACCTTCCGACGTCTTGCTTTCTACTTTGTCGGTATCTTCCGTGGTGTCCGATTCAGCGGCATCAGATAGCACTGGTTCGTCGCCTGGTAGACGAACTTTCATGCCGTTGTACGGGTTAGGTACAGCGCTTCTTACTACTAAACTTCCGGGTTCAATACCAGAGCGAATGAATACCTCTTTTGCAGTTGTGCGTGCCACTTCAACAGGTTTAATTTCTATTTCACGGTTGTCGTTGACGGTAAGCACTGTGTTGTCTAAACGAAGAATACTACGAGGAAGTACAACCAGATCTTCGTTCTGACGAGATGTGATCTCAGCTTCAACAAATTGACCAAAACGAAGTGGAGCATTATGTGAAGATTTCAGGTTGTATGGGTCTTTTACCTCAACAATGGCATACACCACACGGCTTCCTGTGTCTAAAATTCCTTCTGAGCGAACGAGCTTACCTTCCCACGTTCGCTTAACACCGCCAACCGAAGCAGTAAGAGTAACAGGCGCACCGTCGTTTGATTGACCAGCAATGTTAATAAACATTAAGTCGCTGTCAGTAATAGGTAGTCTTACTTCGGCTGTATCCGTTGAATAAATGGTACCAAGCACTGAGCCCATTGAAACGAACTGGCCTAGATCGATATTTCGCTCAACCACAATACCGTTATAAGGTGCAGTAATTTGCGTTCTGGCTAAATTGCGCTTGGCGCGCTCTAATTTTGCTTCAGCGGCTTTAACGTTTGCTTGTTCTTTCGCTAACTGAGGTTTTCTTAGGCCTAGTTCAGGCGGTGCAACGCTGCTTACCGAGCGCCATTCTTGCTCAGCCACTTTGCCACGTGCAATTTCTTCCTGAAGAGCCGCTTGTGCTTGGGCTAACTCTGCCTCGGCAAGTTTCAAGTCGGTGCGATAATCGTCTTGCTCGAGTGTTGCCAGTACATCGCCTTTTTTGAAAGTTCCCCCTGCAATGAACACATCAGACAAACTTACCACTTGACCACTGACCTGAGCGCTTAACGCGGTCTTGTTTCGCGGAACCACGTTCCCCTGAGACTTAACAATGAAGCTCACTTGTTCTGAGGTCACTTCTTTTGCATCCACCAAGAAAGCAGGAATTTCTACGGGAACTTGCTCGGGCGGCTTACGTGATTTGATCATAACCGCAGCTACGATAAACGCGACTAATACTATGACTAATGGAAGACCACTTTTCATCAACATGGAGTTTTTCATTTACTATCCCTGGGAACGAAGGAAATCTGCGCAAGTTAAAGAGACGCAGAAACGTTCTACGCTAATTGCCTGCTACGTGATAACCCACGAAAATCTATTATTATTGTTTCAACACTAGTGTACTGATTTTGTGGTTCTTGTGCCCACTTAAGATTGTTAAATTTTGTGTCTATTTATTGTTTTCAAAATGTACATAAAAATCAGCCGCCCTAATATAAAAAAATATCAAAAGAATACAAAGTAAGATTGATAATTATGAGGTTTTCGTTGATTATTTAACCACTCATTGATTATGAGTTAACCGGCGGTTGATATTTAAGCTTAGTCTTTTATGCGAAGTAGCCTCGGGAATGATTTCGCTACGTTGAAGGGAAAACACATTATGAGTCTTAAGAAACAATACCTTAAATCAAAACCTCTGTGCAAAGTGACATTTCGACTAAATGCGGAAGCGGCGAAAGACGCCAAAGAAGCATCACTATGTGGAGACTTTACTGATTGGAAGTCACAGCCACTAACGATGAAAAAACTGAAAAGTGGTGATTTCACGTTAACGGTAGATTTAGAGAAAGATCACGAGTACCAGTTTCGCTACCTGCTTGATGGAGAGAAATGGGAAAACGATTGGGAAGCCGATGCTTATATTCCCTCTCCCGTGAGCGTAGAAGACAACTCTGTTGTACGCGTTTAGTTTGTTGCTCCAAAACAAAAAGTACCCAAAATAACTCTGGGTACAATATAAAAATTCCCTACAAAAAAGGCTGCAAACATGCAGCCTTTTGTCGTTTTCGCGTTAAGCGTTAAAACTCGGTTTATAGCGAATTTTCTAGCTCTGGAAGTACGTCAAACAAGTCACCAACTAACCCGTAGTCCGCAACCTGGAAAATTGGCGCTTCTTCATCTTTGTTGATTGCAACAATCACTTTAGAGTCTTTCATACCTGCAAGGTGCTGAATAGCCCCTGAAATACCTACCGCAATATAAAGCTGAGGCGCAACAATCTTACCTGTTTGACCAACCTGCATGTCGTTCGGTACAAAGCCTGCGTCCACTGCAGCGCGCGACGCACCGATAGCAGCACCAAGCTTGTCAGCGATGCCTTCAAGAAGCTTGAAGTTTTCGCCATTTTGCATACCACGGCCGCCTGAAATAACGACTTCTGCTGCGGTCAATTCAGGGCGCTCAGACTCAGTAAGTTCTGCCGATACGAAGTCAGACTTCTCACTGCCTTTAACTACGTCAACAGCAGAGATTTCCGCGCTGCCGCCTGTTGTCGCAGCATCGAACGATGCGGCACGAACTGTAATTACCTTCTTCGCGTCAGATGATTGAACGGTAGCGATGGCGTTACCCGCATAAATTGGACGAACAAACGTGTCTTCACTCTCAACACCAATAATGTCAGAGATTTGCGCAACGTCTAGCAATGCCGCTACGCGAGGCATGAAGTTCTTACCTGTTGTGGTTGCAGCAGCAACAACATGGCTGTAGTCGCCAGCAAGTTCTACTACCAGGTCAGCCGTATTCTCAGCAAGCTGGTGCTTATAGACCGCATTGTCAGCAACAAGAACTTTTGCAACACCGTCAATCTGCGCCGCAGCTTCAGCTACTGCTTGGCAACCTTCACCTGCAACCAGCACGTGAATATCGCCACCCATTTTCTGCGCGGCATTCACAAGCTTATGCGTTTCCGTCTTTAAGCTTGCATTATCGTGTTCTGCATATACGAGTACGCTCATGAGATCACCTTTGCTTCATTCTTTAACTTATCAACCAATTCAGCAACGTCTGCCACTTTAATGCCACCCTCGCGCTGAGGCGGAGGCGTAACTTTTAGTACTTTAACGTTTGATTCAAGTGAAACACCGAAATCCGCTGCGGCTTTAACATCTAGCGGCTTACGCTTCGCTTTCATGATATTTGGAAGCGATGCATAGCGCGGCTCGTTCAAACGAAGATCTGTGGTCACGACTGCTGGAAGCGAAAGCGCAACAGTTTGAAGGCCACCGTCGATTTCACGGGTAACATTAACTTTTTCGCCTTCAACAACGACTTCTGACGCGAAAGTGCCCTGTGGCATGCCAGTTAATGCAGCAAGCATCTGACCTGTCTGGTTGTTGTCAGAGTCGATACTCTGCTTACCAAGGATGACAAGTTGCGGTTGCTCTTCTTCAACTACTTTAGATAACAGCTTCGCCACTTGAAGTGAATCAAGGTTTTGGTCGGTATCAATTTGAATACCACGGTCAGCACCTAGGGCTAGTGCTGTACGTATTTGTTCTTGGCAGCTCTTATCACCAATTGAAACAACAACGATTTCAGTGGCCACACCTTTTTCTTTTAATCGAACGGCTTCTTCAACAGCAATTTCACAAAAAGGGTTAATGGCCATTTTTGCGTTAGTAAGATCTACGCCAGACTCATCGGCCTTCACTCTTACCTTAACGTTGTAGTCGATCGCGCGTTTGACCGGTACGAGTATTTTCATATTTACCTCAATTGTTGAGTTCGTCGGTGTCTATTACGTTTCATTAATAATTAACTATTAATAATTAAAAACGTATTACTTCACCACGCTTTTTGAAACTTTAACAATGTGCTCTACGTTAAAAAAGAATCCGTGGAACGTACGTTTTTTAAAGGCTAGCCTTAAAACGTCGTTAACACCACGTTTACGAGCAGTTATAATGCACCGCCAGTTAACGTTAACGTAAACTGCTTTGCAATGTACTTACTGTTGACGTAAACGTCAACCTGCATTACCTTGCAAAACGACAATTAATTTACATGTTTTTGACACAAAGCATTATTTGTTTCATCAATAGTGCATTATAAAAATACAAACATAAGGAGCCTCCCGTGGAACGAGAATCGATGGAGTTTGACGTAGTCATCGTCGGTGCCGGCCCAGCTGGATTATCAACAGCTTGTAAGCTTATGCAGCTTGCAAATGAAAAAGACCAAGAGCTAATGGTTTGTGTGGTCGAAAAAGGCTCCGAGGTAGGTGCACACATTCTTTCTGGCGCCGTATTTGAGCCTCGTTCTTTGAATGAACTCTTCCCAGACTGGAAAGAGAAAGGCGCTCCACTCAATACCCCAGTAACTGAAGACCACATTTACCTGCTCAATGATGAAACTTCAGCGAAAAAGCTGCCTAATGGTATTACCCCAAAAACCATGCACAATGATGGCAATTACATTGTGTCTATGGGTAATGTGTGTCGCTGGTTAGCAGAACAAGCTGAACAGCTAGGTGTTGAAGTGTTCCCTGGCTTTGCGGCCTCTGAAGTCATTTACAATGAAGATGGCAGTGTTGGCGGTGTACTCACCGGCGACATGGGCGTGGGTGAAAACGGCGAACCTAAAGACGGCTACATGCCAGGTATGGAACTACGTGCCAAATACACGGTGTTTGCAGAAGGCTGTCGCGGACACTTAGGAAAAGAGCTGATTTCACACTTCAAATTAGATGAAGATAGTTCTCCGCAACACTACGCTATCGGCTTTAAAGAAATTTGGGATATAGATCCATCTAAGCATCAGCCAGGCCTTGTTGTTCACAGTGCAGGCTGGCCACTTGATGATGCAACAGGTGGTAGCTACCTTTATCATGCTGAAGATAATCAAGTGTTTGTTGGCTTAATCGTCGACCTTAATTACGCCAACCCCTACTTGAGTCCCTTTGACGAATTCCAACGTCTAAAACATCACCCAGTATTTAAACAGTACTTAGAGGGTGGCAAACGTGTTTCTTATGGCGCAAGAGCCATCGCAAAAGGTGGGTTTAATTCGTTACCTAAAATGACCTTTCCTGGCGGTTTGCTAGTTGGCTGTGAGGCGGGAACGCTTAATTTCGCCAAGATCAAAGGCAACCACACGGCAATGAAGTCGGGCATGTTAGCAGCAGAAAGTATTTTCGAAGCAATTTCACAAAATGCTGAAGCGCCTGTAAAAGAGTTAACCAGCTTTACAGAGAAATTCAAATCATCGTGGCTATATGACGAATTGTTCCGTTCTCGTAACTTCGGCCCAGCTATCCATAAACTCGGCAATTTCTGGGGTGGTGCATTTAATACGTTGGAGCAGAATATCTTCAACGGTAATATGTTTTTCACCATGAAAGATGAGCACAAAGATTACGCACAGCTTAAAGAAGCAAAAGATTCGAAAGAGATTTCATATCCTAAGCCAGACGGCGTGCTAAGCTTTGATAAATTATCTTCTGTGTTTTTATCTAATACTAACCATGAAGAAGACCAACCTTGCCACTTGAAATTAAAAGACCCTTCTATTCCTTTGCAGGTTAATTTACCTAAATTTGCAGAGCCAGCGCAGCGCTACTGCCCCGCCGGTGTGTATGAAGTAATTGAAGAAGAAGGTGAAAAACGTTTCCAAATTAATGCACAAAACTGTGTTCACTGTAAAACCTGTGATATTAAAGATCCTAGTCAAAATATTAAATGGGTTGTACCAGAAGGCGCAGGCGGACCGAATTACCCGAATATGTAATTTAAAGCATTAATTTGCTTTCTAGCGGATATTTTTAAAAAGCGAGCATGGCTCGCTTTTTTTTTGTGCTACTTTTATTTATTATCCAAGGGAAATTAAGTACAACGTATTAAGGTTAATTAATGAGCGAATTTTTAGATATTTTAACCCATGGAAGACGTTTACAAGGTGCTGTTAAGGAATTAAGCATTGGCGAACTTGAGCAAGTTCAAGAAAAACTTAACGGTATAATTGAGAAAAGAAAAGAAAAACTAGCAGAGCAAGAAAAGCTAGAGAAAGAGAAATTAGAAAAACTCGCCGCTATTAAAAAACAAATAGAAGAAGCGGGTTTAAACATGGAAGATCTCCAGGCGCTTAATTTGGAAACAAACAAAAAAGCAGGGAAAAAGCGTCCTGTTAAATACAAACTGGTAGATAGCGAAGGTGAAGAGCACTTCTGGACAGGTATTGGACGCATGCCTCGCGTATATAAAGACGCGCTTGATAGTGGTAAATCACTCGACGATTACGCCATTAATTAACTAAAAATTTAATTAAACAAGGCCTGTTTTTACAGGCCTTATTTTGTTTTAACCGTCTGTGCAATTACGGATATGTCAATTGTGAAGTTAAACTATAAACTTTCAAAATGCGCGCCTACGGCCCCTTGGCTTATACTTATCCACGGTCTGTTTGGAAATGCCGATAATTTGGCCGGAATAAAGCGCCACTTCGAGTCAAACTATAATGTGGTAAGCATTGATTTGCCTGACCACGGCGAATCACCATGGACCTCTTCTTTTTCTATCGATGACGCAGCTAACGCCGTATTCGAGCTTATACAAACGCTCGATATTAAAAAGAGCGCGGTATTAGGTCACTCATTGGGTGGTAAAGTAGCCATGAGATTAGCGTTAAATCATGGCGATGTTGTTTCTCACCTCATTGTTGCCGATATTGCCCCAGTATCATACAACCATAGCCATCAAGCCGTATTTGATGGGCTTAAGGCCGTTCCTTTAGATGCAATTCAAAGTAGAAAAGATGCAGAGAAAGAAATGGCTAAACACGTGAAAGAGCCAGGCGTACGACAATTCTTATTGAAGAGCTTATATCAAGACGAAAACGGCGATTGGAAATGGCGTTTTAACGTTGATGGGTTAATTGCTAGTTATTCGCACATTATTGATTGGGAACAAACAAATCAAACGTTCGATGGCGTAACCTTGTTTATCAAGGGCAGTGAATCTGACTACATTACCGCAGCGTACCGCGATGAAATAACCCGTTATTTTCCTAATGCAAAAGCGCACATCATCGAAGGTACAGGACACTGGTTGCACGCTGAAAAGCCCGCAGCCTTTAACGCTATTGTAGAACGAACGCTCAATAAATCAGCGTAAAGAAGGGTTTCCATCCTCATTTAAGATGAGAATGACTATTATTACCTATTTTTGAACGTTTTAGGCTCTTACAGGCGTATATACTGTGATATAGTTGCGCCAGATTTTTTTAAGTAACAACACTATGCTTGCAGAAAATTACGAACTCATTGAGTCCATCATGCTGTATGGCGGCTTATTTATACTTTTCGTATTAATGGGTTTTGCTGTACACGATGTACTGCGTAAGAACGATGTGCCGCTTATTGGACGAGTGGTAACGTACGGTGTGCTAGGTTTAGGCGCACTAGGGTTTCTTGCGAAAGGCATTATTGAATGGTTTTGGCTAAGCACAGGCGTTTAATTAGTAACGATTAATAGAGGTTAGATATGGCAAGCGTTGGCCTATTTTTCGGAAGTGACACGGGTAATACCGAACATGTTGCGAAAATGATTCAGAAGGAATTGGGTAAACAGCTAATTGATGTTAAAGACATTGCCAAGAGCAGTAAAGAAGACATCGCTGAATTTGATTTGCTAATCTTTGGTATCCCTACGTGGTACTACGGTGAAGCGCAATGCGACTGGGATGACTTTTTCCCTGAACTAGAGCAAATTGACTTCAACGACAAGTTAGTTGCTATTTTTGGCTGCGGTGACCAAGAAGACTACGCGGAATACTTCTTAGACGCTATGGGTATGGTACGCGATATCGTAGAAGCCAAAGGCGCTATCTTAGTGGGTCAGTGGTCGACTGAAGGCTATGATTTTGAAGCGTCTAAAGGTATGGCTGACGACAATCATTTTGTTGGTCTTGGTATCGATGAAGACCGTCAACCAGAACTAACAGAATCTCGCGTTAAAGCGTGGTGTAAGCAAATTCACGATGAACTTTGCTTAGCTGAGCTTGCATAAATAAAACGTTGAATTAGAAAAAACCGCTCTTAAGAGCGGTTTTTTTATGTGTTGGCAGCGCCTTCTATTAAAAAGCGCGTTGTAATGAGTGGCTACAGGTGGAAGCGCTCAACCGCTTTTCTCAAGCTTTCTGTCTGCGCATCCAAGAGCATCGTTGATTCGTTGGACTGGCGCGTGCTTTGTGCGCTGGAATCGGCTAGTGCAACAATACGATTCAAGCTTTTCGCGACATCGCCTAGTAAAACATCCTGTTGTTCGGTATCAGCTACAATATGTTCGTTAATGTCGCTTAACCGCTCAATGATTTCCCTAATACTCTCTACTTGTTGCGATACTTGTTGGGTTATCACTACCCCTTCTTGCGCTTGCTCACGCCCCGCATTGATTGCCTTAACTGCTTGCGCGGCATCTTTTTGCAAGTTTCCAATCATTTGTTCAATTTCTTCGGTAGAGTCGTGGGTACGATTGGCGAGAGTACGCACTTCATCGGCAACAACCGCAAAGCCCCTGCCTTGTTCACCTGCTCGAGCCGCTTCTATGGCAGCATTTAGCGCTAACAAATTGGTTTGCTCTGCAATGGTTTTGATTACATCCAAGATGCTGCCGATACTGCGTGAATTATCATCTAACCGGCCAATAATTTGCGCAGACGATTCCGCCTGTTTAGCTTGATTACCCACCTGCTGACTGCTTTTTTGCACTAACTGACCAATGTCAGTACTTTGCTTGGTTATATCGCGCAACGCCTCCATAGCTTCGTTAATTTGAGCCAGATTACTACGGCTTTTTTCCTGAACGTTTTTAGTATTTGTAGAGGTTACCGTTACTTGCTCACGTTGCTTGTCTACCTCAGATAGGCTCTTATTACCAAGCTCTACGCTTTCTTTTGTAATGTCTATAAGGCGCTTTTCTTGCTCCAATATGTTGCCCACTAGCTCTCGTAAACTATCGGTTAGGCTGTTTACTTTTGCCGAAAGGGCAGAAAACTCATCATTGCCCTCTTGTGGCAATTTGGTGCTTAAATCGCCTTTACTCAGCTGACTCAAGCCTTTATTGATACGCCCAAGGGGCTTGGAAATACTGCGTGTTACAATAACCGCTAGGAATATAGCTGCCACTAAGCCCAGTGCCGCGACAATGATGTTGCGCACCAAGTTCGCCTGCACAGACTCAAGAATGGCGTTTTGCCCGTCAAGCGATTGCTTTTGGACAGCGTCAAACAAAGTATTAATGTCGGCAAGTGCTGTTTCTAACGCTTGTTTTGCTTCCTTCTGGGCTTTCGCCGCTTTATCTACTTCAGAAAGCTTTTGTCGCTGCAAAGCAATTAATCCATTTGCACCGTTTACCGCTTCCATCAGTAAATCATACTGTTCGTTAAAAGATGCTATCGTACCGCCATCATCAACACCTGTGGCTAGACGGTTTACATAGTCTTTATCTACTTGCAAATTGCTTAACTGGTACTCCAAATCCTCAATGATATTGGCGCTTTGTGTGGCACTGTCGGTTTCTGCAAGTTCTATGAACGAATCGTTCATAGTTAGCAATTTGTTGTCTATAGCCGTACCCGCACCAATAAGCGTTTCAATACTTGGGTTATCCCCTTCTAAATAAGAAAGGTCTAGCATTAGGGCACTGGCTTCATCAGCGGTCATCAAAACTTTTTCTAGCTGTGCAGCAAGGGCTTTTTCGATATTCATTCGTTCGTTGATGGCAGCATACATATCGTTACTGCTATTAACGTAAGCTAAACTGACTTCAACAGCGTTCGTCGCTATTGCGTTATTTGGCATTAGTGAATTAAGGCGTGATAAATCGTCAGAGAATGCAGATGACAAAGAATCGAATGTATCTTTATTCGAAACCAATTCCTCTCTGTTTTCTACATGATAACCATTGGCCGTTATTACAGATAAAGACAGGATTTCTGTTTTGACTTTAACCATGCTGGTCTGAACTGGCATTTTTTGCTCTACAACATCTTGTGCAGAATCTTTTATACCGCTGAGGCCGAAATAGGAAAGAATACTGGTAAGTAATAATAAGCAGCCGAATAAGCCAAAGCCTAGCGTGATTTTATTTATAATTGTTAACTGCATGGGCACTTCCACCGAAAAAACATGCCAAATAATCCAAAAGCGCTATGTCGCCTTATTAAGTTTAGTTTAACAGGATGTTAATTCAATGCATCAAAAGTTTTATTTATTTTACACATTTAGTAGATAAATCTGGCACTTACAATCTGGTCAGGCCAGACACCACGTGGCCTGTGTCCATGTCACAATTTTTAAAAACATTGCACAATGCGTAAATTTTCAGCGAGAAAACAAAGTTTCCACGGTTTTACTTTTAAATTGTTTCAACTTACCTATAATAACCACCAAATACTTATTCACTCGTTCTTAGTAGGTTGTAATGGATCAAAATAAAGAATTGAAAAAAGCAGGGCTTAAAGTCACTCTGCCTCGCCTTAAAATTTTACAAATTCTGCAAGAGCCAGAAAACCAACATATCAGCGCTGAAGACGTTTACAAAATTCTTATCGAACAGGGTGAAGAGATTGGTCTTGCCACGGTTTACCGCGTTTTAAACCAGTTTGATGATGCGGGTATTCTTAACCGCCACCATTTTGAAGGTGGAAAGTCTGTTTTTGAAATCAGCCATAAAGATCATCACGACCACCTTGTGTGCCTTAAGTGTGGAAAAGTGATTGAGTTTGAAGATGACATCATCGAAGAACGCCAGGAAATGATTGCGAAGCAGCACAAGATGAAGCTTACGCATCACAGCCTTTATCTATATGGCGAGTGTACGGACGGAAATTGCGACAACGTACCAGAATAAGTGACATTATTCTTCTAGTAAAAGGCCCGCTTTAAGCGGGCCTTTTCTGTTTATTATGCTTCAAATTTGTATGCGTGGTAGGCCTTAATTGCCTCTTCCCATACATCACCAATTTCCCCAGAGCCAATCGGCTTACCATCTACTTCCACCACCGGGGCTACTTCTTTGCTAGATGAGGTTAACCATACTTCGTCTGCGTCTAACAATTCATCTTTGCTAAACCAAGTCTCAGTAACCACTAGACCTGCTTGTTTAAATGCTTCAATAGCAATAGCGCGTGTAATTCCAGGAAGGAGTTCATGATTTAATGGCGGTGTAGAAATGCAGCCGTCTTTTACCATAAACACGTTACACGAACTTGCTTCGGTAATCATACCTTCACTATTGTACAAGATAGTCTCATTCACGCCTGCATCAACGCCTGCCTGAAAATGCATAACGTTACCTAACAATGACGTGGATTTAATATGGCAGCGTTGCCATCTCTTATCTTGCTGAAGCGCTACCTTAAAAGGTTTTGCATCGGCTTTTGCTGTAGGCTGCGGCGGCGCGATTTCAAAGGCGAATCCGAATACAGTCGGCGCTATATCTTTTGGGTACGCATGAAAACGCTTCGTATCAGTACCTCGACTAACATGGAAATAAACGCCTATGTTTCCACTTTCGATAAACGCTTTATTTTTCTCAACCAAGGTAGACAAAATGTTTTGCCATTCTTCTGCCGTATAGGGGTTGGTGATTTCAATAGCTTTGAGGCCTTGCGCCATGCGCGAGGTGTGCCCTTTAAAGCCCACCGCGCGGCCAGAATACGTTGGAATAACTTCATAAATTCCATCGCCAAAAAGAAAGCCTCTATCCATCGGAGAAATCTTCGCCTCAGAAAGAGGCATATACTCACCGTTTAAAAACGCAATCGTCACAATATTTCTCCTTGTAATCGGCGACGTCTACTTGTCATAAGTAGCCAGTCTGCCCTTGCCTCTTCTTCATTTTGAAAAGCAAAATTAACTTTTTCACCAGGCACTGCTTGGGCCAGGCGACTAATGTCACAGGGGCTCACACAACCAAGTTTGGGATAGCCCCCTAATGTTTGTCTATCTCGCATCATCACTATGGGTTGCCCGTCACCGGGCACTTGAATAGCCCCTAAGTGAATAGCTTCAGATCGCATATCCTCAATGTCAGAGGCAACCGGTTCACCGGTTAATCTAAAGCCCATACGATCGATAGATGATGAAACCGTATAGGTGCTAGTTTCAAACGTTCGTAGGGCAACAGCACTGAAATTTGAAAATTGATACCCCGGCACAACCCTGATTGCTTCTAAAAAGCCGTAATCGTCGATATGGTTTGTAGGCAATGAGCGCATTTTAGCGTTGTTTTGTATTCTTGTATTAGCCAAAACTTCAAAACAATCGCCGTCTTTTAACGCACTCCCTTTGCCATCTAACCCACCTAATTGCTCACGAACCACAGTGCTTGCGCTTCCAACTACTTTAGGTACCTGCCAATTCCCACCTATTGCCAAATAGGCCTTGCTGCCAAGTAGTGTGCTACCGAAAGTTATGATGGAACCGGCTGGTATAGTTTGGCTTTGGTAAACCTCTCTAACGCTACCATCTACGCAAAGTGTTGATTCCCTGCCGGTAACCGCAATAACGCAATCTTCATCAACCTTTAATCGCACTTCGCCAATAGCTTCAATACAGGGTGTACCGACTAAATTGAAAGCAAGGAAATTGGCCCAGTCATAGGCGTTACTATCCATAGGGCCTGATTCACAAAATCCGTCTCTCTGTTGACCTACTCTGCCGTTATCAATGATAAGACTAAACAGTCCTTTGCTGAGTACTTCAATTTTCATAATTCGACCTGTAATCCAGCTTTGTATTCCTGTTCGGTAATTGACACAAACTTCACTATATCTCCCGCTTTTAATCGAGACTCACTGTGCTCCGCCTTATGCAACAGCATGTCAAACGCAGTTAGACCAAGCAAATTCCACCCTCCTGGTGATTCACTGGGGTAAACTGCGGTTTGTCTATCAGCGATTGCGACAGCACCTTTGGGAACGCGCTTACGCGGAGTGCCTAATCGCGCACATTTAAGTGCTTCTGGAATATCGCCCATATAGGCAAAGCCGGGCGAAAACCCTACGGCGTACACTTTATAAGTTACGCTGGTGTGTAGCTCGATAACCTCTTCAATAGATAGCGCAGTTTTTTTGCTTACTATACTAAGATCGCTGGCGTTGGGCGCGCCATACCAAACAGGTATCTCAATCACTTTCCCTTCGCCACTTGGCTTAGTTACGTTGAGGTGGGCGCTTGTACTTTCAGTAACTATACTTCGTAACGCGCGATACACACCGTGGCTGTCAATTAACGCCATATCAAAAATAATTAACAAACTATCGTAGGAAGGTATTGCCTCTCGTAGCCAATGCCACGAATTCGAGGCATCTTCTTCATTAGCTTTTAAACCCTTTGATATTAGACTTTCCCCTTGTCTAATATCTATAGCTGACAGTAATTGGTGACAAGCATCGTTTGCTTCGTCCAGATTTTCGCCGTCAAAATACACCATTATGGCGTCAGCACCCGCTGTCACAATTCGCTTAATACGCCCAAAAGCTTGCATTTTCTGTCCTTGATACAGTAATTATTCTTAATAAATGTGTTTTTTATGAGGCAAATTTATAGAAATGCTCTGATCCTTTGAGCAATACTTACCGCGCCTAGCGTATCGCCATGTACGCAAAGAGAATCAGCTTCAACTTTCAGCGTATTTCCCGATGCTGTAGTGACCGTTCCAGACTCTATTAGCTGTTCAGCCTGCATTAGTGCCCCCTTTTCATCTAATACTGCACCTTCAATATTGCGTGACTGCAATAAACCGTCATCGGTGTAGCGTCTATCAGAAAAGGCTTCAAAGTAGAGCGGCAACCCAAATTCTTTTGCCTCTTCTTTAATAAGGTCGTTTTTCGCAGTGGCTTGCACCATCAGGGTTAATGGGTCTTGTGAAGATTGCGCATTGATGTCGGCAATACTCTGCATAACGCTACGTCTTATACCTGCATCCTTCATCATATCGTTATATAGCGCACCATGTGGCTTAACGTAACTAACGCTAGCCCCATATAATGCGGCCATACCCGACAATGCGCTCACTTGGTATTGGATCATAGCGATGAGTTCATCTGCCACTATAGCCATACTTCTGCGGCCGAAGCCCTGTAGGTCTGGATACGCCGGATGTGCGCCAATTGCCACACCGTGAGTTTTTGCTAAAAAAACAGCTTGCTTCATTACTAGCGGGTCGCCGGCATGAAAACCACATGCAATGTTTGCCTGATCGATTTCCGCCATAATGGCTGATTCCACTGGCATTGACCACGCGCCAAAACTTTCACCTAAATCGCAATTTAACTTCATAATGGTTTAGCTCTTACGTTCATTCCAGTATCATGTTACCTGTTCTTTTTAAAAAGTCAGTGCTGATGATAAATATTGGAAAAATTAATACATTACGCGTGGTAGCCCAATACCCTTTTGGCTACGCTTTAGCGCCACTTGTCGAAAACGATGACAAGAACGACAGCGTAATAGAAATAGATGATGCTGATGAGCAGCAAACCGTTACCCTTGCGATTGACGAAGTAGAAACGCCGTTAACCGAAGGGCAACAGGTTGAGGTATTTGTGGCTACGGATCAGCGCGGTGACCTTTATGCCACCATGAAGAAACCACTTATTCAAGTGGGCGAAACCAAAGTACTTAAAGCGGTGTCTGCCACCAATTTTGGCGCATTCTTCGATTGGGGCTTAGAAAACGATCTTTTAATGCCTAACGACTACCAAGCTCAACCTGTAAATCCGGGTATGTACTACGTAGTTCACACCTTTTTTGATGATAAAACCCAGCGCATTCTAGGGGCCACCAAGCTTCACTATTTTCTAAAGGAAAGTAGTGCCTATCTCAACGAGGGCGACACAGTGCAATGCTTGGTTTATGCCAAAACTGATTTAGGTTTTAAGGTAGTTATCAATGAAAAAAGCTTAGGTCTTATTTTCCATAGCGATGCCTTTAAGCCACTTAAAGTCGGGCAAGCTACTGAAGGGGTAATTAAAACCATTCGTGATGATGGCAAAGTTGACGTTGCCCTTCAGCGTGTGGACAAAGGTGGTCGCGATGCACTTCAACAGGCGATTTTGGATGATTTAGAAGCCCACGGTGGCATTTCTACGCTAACGGATAAGAGTGCGCCAGAAGCCATTTACTCTCATTTTAACGTAAGCAAAGCGGCCTATAAAAAAGCGTTAGGGGCATTGTATAAGCAGAAGAAAATCACGCTCGGCCCTGACGCTGTTCGCCTAAACAAATAAGCATACATGTCGCAGCTGCAATAACGCGCTTATCAAGCCTGTATTGTGGCTTTCTTTATTATTTTTATGACATTAGGACAAACGATGAAAGCACGTGTTTCTTGGGATCAGGATTTAACGTTTACCGGTACCACAGACAGCGGTTATAAAACGGTAATGGATGGCAGCGGTAAGGCAGTGTCTCCAATGGAATCGGTACTGTTAGCAGTTGGCGCTTGTTCAAGTATTGACGTGGTAGACATTCTTAAAAAAGGCCGCTTTAACATTGAAGCCTGTAATTGTGAATTGGAAGCTGAACGCGCTGAAGAGCCACCACGCGTATTCACTAAAATACACGCCCATTATACCGTATCTGGCGAAGGAATAAGCGAAAAAGCCCTTGCCCGTGCAGTTCAGCTTTCTGCCGAAAAATATTGTTCGGTCATGCTTATGCTAACGGGTAACGTTGACATTACCACAAGCTATACTTTGGTTTAATCAACTATAGTGGAATAAACCTCTTATTAGCAATTATCGCTAAGCATTAGTAAAAAAAGCCAACCGTTAAGGTTGGCTTTTTCGTAGAAACGCTTTGTTACACATATAAGTATTTGAAAAATATAAGATTTAACATTAGTTAACATCTTTGGCATGTTAGCTGCTGTAGACGGTCATTATTATATAACGACAATTACGTTAGGGTTATTGACCATGGATACATCAGCGCAAAGCAACACTACTTTCTCTTTGTTCCGCTCTCTCTTACCGTTTTCTCCGGTATCGCTCAAACTACTTGCTGGAAGTGGTATTGTTGCCTTATCGCTGTCAATGGCCGCATGCTCCGATGCCGATGCCATAAACGACAAAGCTGAAACCACAGAAGTAGAAGAAACCGTTTTTGCTATTCCCGTTGAAACTCAAACCATTATCACTGGCGACATTACGTCAACCTATGACACAACAGCTATTTTAGAAGCCCGTGAAGAAGCGTTTGTTGTAGCACGGGCCTCTGGAATCATCGAAGAAATCTTTGTAGAAGAAGGTGATTATGTCGAAAAAGGTCAGGTACTGGCGCAGCTCGATAAGCGCCGCTACGAGCTAAACTTATCAAAAGCACTGGCTGATTTAGCCGGCATTGAGAGTGAGCTTGAAAAGGTTAATAAAGTATATTCTAAAAAGCTTATCAGCGATGACACTTACGACAAACTCAAGTCGCAGTTTGAATCAGCAAAAGCATCTGTACGCTTAGCTGAACTTGATTTGAAAGAAGCCACTATCACAGCCCCAATTGATGGATACATTGCAGAGCGAAACGCCAAAGTAGGTAACTTAACTGAATCGTTCCAACGGGAGAGAATGTTCCATATTGTTCAGCAGCGCAATCTGCAAGGTATTGTGTATTTACCCGAAAACGAGCTGCCTAACGTGGTCATTGGGCAAGGCGCTAAGTTGACAGTTGCGGCCTTAGGCGACAGAACGATTACAGCCAACGTAGAGCGTATTAGCCCGGTTATCGACGCGACCACCGGCACGTTCAAAGTAACGTTAAAAGTACCTAACGAAGATAACAAACTCAAAGCCGGCATGTTTACCGATGTATCGCTTGAGTACGCAACACATGCTAACGCCACGTTGTTGCCTCGTAGAGCGCTAGTTACCATCGATAATAATCATAGTGTATTCGTTGTCGACAACGGCAAAGTCAAGAAAGTTGATATTTCTACTGGTTTTGAAAATAACGAAGTCGTTGAAGTTATTAATGGTTTAAACGGTAATGAAGAAGTGGTTACCGCAGGCCACCAAAACTTGAAAGACAGCGCCCCTGTTGAAGTAGTTAACAGCTAATTCGGCCCAACAAGGAACTCACACAATGCGTATTGTAGATATTGCTGTAAAGCGCCCTGTTGCCGTTAGTATGTTCACTTTTGCGGTATTGCTATTTGGTATGGTGTCGTTAGGCAGACTGTCGGTTAACCTACTGCCTGACTTATCTTACCCTACTCTCACCATTCGTACTGACTACGACGGTGCAGCGCCAGGCGAAGTCGAACAACTGGTTTCAAAGCCCATTGAAGAAGCCATTGGCGTAGTAAAAGGCGTACGTAAAGTCACGTCCACATCGCGTGCAGGCCAGTCTGACGTAGTGCTTTCATTTGCATGGGGTACTGATATGGATTTCGCGAGCTTAGAAGTGCGCGAGAAACTTGATGTATTACAACTTCCCCTTGATATAGAAAAACCAAGACTCCTTCGTTTTAACCCAAGTCTAGACCCGGTAATTAAACTGGGGCTGACGGCACAAAGCGATACGTCAAGTTTAAGCGTAGCGCAAATGAAGCGATTACGTTTATATGCCGAACAGCAGGTAAAACGAGCTTTAGAGTCGGTAGAGGGTGTGGCAGCTGTACGCGTTGGCGGTGGTTTAGAGAACGAAATTCACATTCTTATCGACCAGCAAAAAGCCAGTCAGCTGTCTATTCCTATTACCCGTATTATTGACCGGGTAAGTGCTGAAAACATTAACGCGGCGGGCGGTCGAATTGATAACGCAGCCCAGGCGTTTTTGGTCAGAACCCTCAATCAGTTTGAAACGCTTAGCGATATAGAAAACCTGTTTATTGGCCGTTTTGAAGGCAAAAACATCCAGCTTAAAGATATTGCCACGGTAGAAAGTGCGTATAAAGACCGTGATGTGGTAACACGCTTTAACGGCAATGAAGGCATTGAAATTGCCATTTATAAAGAAGGCGATGCTAATGCGGTTAACGTTGCGCAAAAAGTGGCTAACCGGTTAAATGAGGTCAACGACAATCTGCCTTCTAACTATACGCTTAGCGAAATTTACGATCAAAGTGTGTTCATCAAGCAAGCCATAGACAACGTGAAGTCAGCGGCAGTGATGGGCGGTATTTTAGCCATGTTAGTGCTGTACCTTTTTCTTAAAGACTTCTGGGCTACCGTTATTATCTCGGTTTCTATTCCGGTATCAGTAATTGCTACCTTTAATCTAATGTATGCCAACGACATAAGCTTAAACATGATGAGCTTAGGTGGTATCGCGCTTGCTGTTGGATTATTGGTAGATAACAGCATTGTTGTGCTTGAAAACATAGACCGTCACAAAAAGTTAAAAATGGCTGGAAGTGATAACGCTACAGCTAATGAAAAAACGACGGCAGAAGCCACAGACACTGAGGCATCTGCCGCCAGCGAAGGAACAAAAGAAGTCTCTGGCGCAATTGTGGCTTCAACACTGACCACTATGGCCGTGTTTGTGCCGCTAATATTTGTAGAAGGTATTGCAGGTCAGCTGTTTAAAGACCAAGCGTTGACCGTTTCGTTCGCTTTAGCTGCATCGCTTGTTGTCGCGCTTACACTAATTCCTGCGATGGCACACAAGAAGAAAAAGCAACAGCTCGATCACGAAGAGGTGTTCACTACACCAGCGCCTACCCCTCCTACGTCAACGTTTGGCAAAGTTATGTATTACCTTACCCTGCCAATCCGTTGGGTATTCAGACTTATCTTTGTATTTTTACCTGCTGCATTAGTAACCTTGGTGATTGGCGCTTGGCATATCGTCAGCAAATTACTGAGCGTTGCCTTTAAACCACTTATTTGGGTATTTAATAAAGCGTTTGACCTTCTCGCTTCCGCCTATGAAAAACTGCTACGTATAAGCCTTCGAGCAAAAGCACTGGTACTAGCCATTGCCTTTGTACTTGCGGCGGGCGCGGTGTTGCTGATACCGAGATTGGGCATGGAACTTATCCCAACCCTATCTCAAGGCGAGTTCTCGGTAGAAGTGACCCTTCCAGCGGGATCGCCACTAGCGCGTACCGACGCTGTTATCAGCGAACTTGCAGCGGTTGCAGTAAATAACAATGATGGCAGCGGAACCAAGGTGCTTCGCACGTATGCCATGTCTGGTACAGGGAGCCTTATCAGCGCAGCGCCAAATCAAGGTGGTGATCATTGGGGTCGTTTAAACATTGTCATGCAGCCTACGGCGACAGCTGGCGACATGGACGCGGTAAAGCGTGCCCTTCGCGATCATCTAGCCTTCAAACCTCAGGTTCAGGCAACGTTTTCAGAGCCAGAGCTATTTAGCTTTGCCTCGCCTATTCAAATTGAAATTGCGGGCTACGACCTTAATCAATTACAGCAGTATGGCGACGCCATTGCAACAAAACTTGCCAGTTACAGTAATTTTGCAGACGTAACTACCAGCATTCGTGACGGAAACCCAGAGCTTAAGATAGCCTTCCATCACGCTAAACTTGCTCGACTTGAGCTTGATGCATCAACCGTTTCTCAGCTTATTGCAGCAAAGGTGGGTGGCCGTGTCGCTACACAGTATAGTGTTGAAGACAGAAAGGTAGATGTGCTGGTAAGAACGCAAGAAAACCAGCGAGATGACATCGCTAGCGTGCGCGCCATTGTTGTTAACCCAGGCTCTGCACAACCTATTCCATTAAGTGCCGTTGCAGACGTATACATGAGTGTAGGTCCTAGCGAGATCACCCGCGTTGGACAGCAGCGTGTAGCGCTGGTATCTGCTAATCTAGCTAAGGGTAAGCTTGATGAAGCAGTTGCCGTTGCCAATAAGGTCATTGCTGAAACTCAACTTCCTCTATCTTTGAGTGCAGAAGTAACCGGACAGAGCGAAGACATGCAAAGCAGCTTCCGTTCGCTACAGTTTGCTTTGGCACTTGCGGTGTTCATGGTGTATTTGGTTATGGCTTCTCAGTTTGAGTCGTTACTGCACCCACTGCTTATCCTATTCGCAGTGCCGCTTGCTGGCGCGGGTTCTGTGTATGGATTGTGGCTTACCAATACGCCGCTAAACGTGGTGGTATTTATCGGTTTAATTATGCTGTGCGGTATTGTAGTGAATAACGCTATTGTATTAGTTGACCGTATAAATCAGTTACGCCGTCAAGGAGTAGAGAAAGATACAGCTATTCTAGATGCTGCTAAAACCCGCCTGCGCCCTATTGTGATGACCACCCTTACTACGGTACTGGGTTTATTGCCTATGGCGTTTGGTTTTGGCGAAGGTGCTGAAATTCGCACGCCAATGGCCATCACCGTTATTTACGGCCTTCTGTTTGCAAGCTTGCTCACCCTCATTTTACTGCCAGTGCTTTACAGCCTGTTCGACGTTAAGAAGAAAGCGCCTGTGAAAGATAATTCTCGTAAAAACGTAGGCTTTGGTGACAAGGAAGCAATGCCAAAAGGAGGTGTACTATGAGTACACCTTCTCACAACGCTAATAACAGTTCTGAAACCCATACTGAAAAGCGCCAAATAGGTGAACCGAATCAACGCGAGACAGATATAGCTTCACAGCCACACCTTTCAAAAATTGCAGGTATAGGCGCCTCGCTTGCACGCTTTGCGTTAAATAAGCCCGTTACCATCGGAATGCTGTTTTTGTCTATGTTGCTGTTCGGTATTGTATCTGGCCGCTTATTACCCCTTGAAAAGTTCCCTGGGATTGATATTCCAGAAATGGTAGTGCAGATCCCCTACCCTGATGCAACGCCTGTTGAGATTGAAACCATGATCACCCGTCCGGTTGAAGAAGCTGTTGCTACCATGTCGGGGATAAAGCGATTAAGGGCACGGTCGTACGACAACATGGCTGAGGTCATAGTAGAGTTCGATTGGGATGAAAACCTTAAAGCCAAAAGTATTGAAGCGCGGGAGAAGATTGACGCTATTCGCCACGAACTTCCTGACGATATAGAGCGGATCATGGTGTATAAATTTAACACCAACGATATGCCTATATTTCAGCTTCGCGTATCGAGCGACCGCGACTTATCAAATGCCTACGACTTGCTAGAACGCAACCTTAAGCGTCCGCTAGAGCGTGTTCCGGGTGTATCGAAAGTTGAGCTATACGGCACCATGAAGCGTCAAATTACTATTCGCTTAGATCCTAAGAAAATGGCGGCCTACCAAATAGACGGTACACGCTTAGAGCAGCAGCTTCTAAACGCAAACTTCTCGCTAACCGCGGGCTACATGTACAATAACGGTGAAAAAGTTCTGGTTAACCCAACTGGCGAATTTACCGATGTAAACGATTTTAAAAACATGTGGGTTACCCGCAGCGTTCGCTTGTCTGATATAGCCAGCGTGACTTACGAGCTTCCTCAACGCAACGAAGGACGTCATTTAGATCGCACCTTCGCGGTAGGCTTTAACGTATTTCGCGAATCGGGCAGCAATCTTGTAGAAGTTTCCGACGCGGTAATGAAGGTTATCGAAAAAGCCAAGGAAGACCCTGAGTTTACAGGCATTAGTTTATTTGTAATGGACGACACCGCGAAAAGCGTGACTTCGTCGCTGAGCGATTTGCTAAACGCTGGTCTTTTAGGTGCGTTACTTTCAGTTATTGTGCTGTATTTGTTCTTGCGCCAGCTCACCACCACCTTGATCGTTGTGCTTTCAGTGCCATTCTCGATTTGCATTACCTTAGGTGTAATGTATTTATTGGGCTATACCCTTAATATCTTATCGTTGATGGGCCTTATGCTAGCCGTAGGTATGCTGGTAGACAACGCCGTTGTGATCACTGAAAGCGTATTTCAAGAACGCCAACAAGAGGGAGACATTAAGCGAGCCACCCAGATTGGTGTAAACAAAGTCAGCCTGGCAGTTATAGCCGGAACTGCAACTACGGCAATAGTGTTTTTACCTAATATTATTGGGGTAAAAATAGACGTGACTATTTTCCTAGAGCACGTTGCTGTGGCTATCTGTATATCCCTGTTCGCGTCGCTTTTCATTGCTAAAACACTTATTCCCTTGCTGACAACTAAGGTAAAGATCCCTGTTGTAAAAACGCCTCAAACACCGTCCTACATAAAAGGCTATGGTCGTGCGCTAAACTGGATGTTGAAACAGCAGGGCGTAACTTGTGTTATTGCTCTGCTTATTCTCGCGTCGACCTTTGTGCCTATGCAGGTCGTTACGTCCGACGATGAGGGTAACGACAACCAAGAGCGTATTTGGCTTAATTACCATGTGACGCAAAACTTCACCTTGGATGAAGTAGAAAAAACCGTAAATAGAATGGAAGCTTATCTTTATGAAAACCAAGAACGCTTTCATATTAAGCAGGTGTATACCTATTTTACTGCTGGTCATGCAGTAAGCGGTATCACACTTAATGACGAGTTGCCCGTAAGTGTGGGTAAAATTAAGGAGGATATTCGCGAAAACATGCCTTCATTCGTGCGTGCTCGCCCCTCTTTCCAGTGGGATAGCGGCAACGGTGGTGGCGTAAGAGTAACGCTGTTGGGCGAGTCTTCAGAAACCTTGCTAAATATTTCAGAGCAGATCATCCCTATTCTTTCCACTATAGAAGGGCTGGAAGATGTAAAAGCCGACACGGGATCTACCCGTGATGAGGTTCAAATACGCATAGACAGAGAGAAAGCAAACCGCTTTGGCATACAAGTAAACGATGTGGCTAAACTTATCTCTACGGCACTTCGAGGCAGTAATTTACGTACATTCCGTTATGGTGACGCCGGAGAAGTGGCGGTGCAACTTAAGTTTGGCAGCGATATTCAAGCCTCGCTAAGCGAACTTAAGAACATCAATATTGGCTTTACGCAGGGTCAATCGGTAACGCTGAACATGATTGCAGACTTCTCTGTGGTACCACAGCTTTCGCAAATTAACCGCAATTATCGTCAAACAGCGCTAGCCATTGGTGCAAACTTAGAGGGTGAAACCACCACCGAACAAGCTCGTGAACGCATAGAAAAAGCATTAGCTAATATCGAATTGCCGACAGGCTACAAGTGGACGCTAGACGGTAGCTTCTCTCGACAGGATGAAGCCAATGCCGTAATGCAAATGAATATGCTACTCGCGCTTTGCATGATTTATGTTGTGATGGCCGCGCTGTTTGAATCGCTAATTCTTCCAACATCTGTAATTACGTCACTACTGTTTTCGTTCACAGGTGTTTTTTGGGCATTCATGGTTACAGGCACATCTATGTCTATCATGGGAATGATTGGCATGCTGATTCTGATGGGTATTGTGGTTAACAACGGAATTGTATTAGTAGACAGAATTAATCAGCTCATCAATGAAGGCTTGTCGCTGTATGACGCAGTGATTGAAGGGTGTATGACACGTATCAGGCCTATTCTGATGACGGTAGCCACTACAGTTCTAGGGCTTATTCCACTTGCGATGGGGAGTACTCGAATTGGCGGCGACGGCCCTCCCTACTCACCAATGGCCATTGCAATCATTGGTGGGCTAGTGTTCTCAACGCTAACCAGCTTGTTCTTAGTACCACTTGCTTACGTGTTGCTATTAAAGCTTAGGTTTAAAACGCAACGTTTGTTTAAAACCAGTAAAGCGCGTGTAGCCACGTATATTAAAATCGCTAATTAAGGCGCATGTTAAGGCAAAAAGTAAGACAAAAAGCGGGTCTAGTTTTCACCATTTACGTCAACGTGATTGACGATGAGTGCAAGCTAGCCCGCTTTTTCTGGATTTATCGTAACCGCAGTCAACGCCTTAGCTACGCGACGTTAAGTATTCGTGTACCGCATCAGCGTGACGCTCTACTGAAAACTCAATTAGGCTGCTGCCATTGCACGTTAGTCCTTCGTCAGACGTTACCATACGCAACACTTCACGCTGACTAGCACCAATTCGACCTACGTTACGTGAAAGACTAGAGCGAAGTACTCTAACGTCATCATTTATCACAGCTTTACAAAACCCTGCAAATTGGGTTTCGCCTACAAAGCGTATGTCTTTTTGTGGTGCTGCGGCAGTTGCGTTTACGCTAAATGCTACGGTTGCAGTTACAGCTAGAACTTTTACCGCGTTGGCTAATTTCGATTTAACTGGTTTCATGTTTAATTCCTCAATGTGTAGATAAAGGCTTTAATCAAGTTTGTGGCAAACTCTTAGTTTTTGGTTGAACAAAGCTGAACAATCAACAATTCGCTCAACGCCCTTTATTTATGCATCAAGAATTAAAACTTTTCTGTTGAATGATTGTGTAATGGGGGTAAATGTGTGGTAAATCAGTTTGTTACACCATTGTTACGAGGCTAAATCACTGTTTTATCGAGATTAATTTATATTACATATTACTAATATATCTAGCGATGGAACTTGTAGGAAGAAAGAAATATAAGACTTAAGTATAAAAAGGCCCCTTTCGGGGCCTTAAAACTGTAATTTTAACAAAATATGTAATGATAAAGCGCATCTAATGTACAGAAAACCTCGCCCTTTCCGTAATTAAATTACAGAAAGCGTGGGCGATTACTCATATTTGCGTTCGCGCTTAGTTTCAATGGCATCAATATAAGCATGCCATGACGCGTAGCCGATTATAGGCATTAACACGATAAAACCAATAAACCCGGTTACGTAACCAATCGCAACGGTGGTAAAGATGATCGCCCCCCAAATAAGCATGGGCACCTTATTAAGCCATACTGCGTTAACGCTGGTTAATACGGCGGTAGCAAGGTCAACTTTACGTTCCATCAAAATAGGTTGGGTAAACGCCGTAATGAAAAGCATAGCCAATGTAAAACCCGCACCGACAATCGTGCCTAGCGCTAAAAACGGTAACAAGCTTTCTAAGTCGTTTTCTATATAAGGCGGATAAAGCGCGTGGATTAGCGATGCGACACGTAACCAAAATATCATCATCACCATAAGCAGTATGGCAAAGCCCCACTCGTTAAATGCATTTCGGCGCATTGCGCGTAAAGAGTGGCGTAGCGTGGGCTTGTGGCCTTTTTCCATTTCCCAACTCACATCATAAAGACCAGCAGCCAGAAATGGACCTACCAACATAAAGCAAACAATGGCGGGTAAAATAACTAAGTGCCAACCTGTCATTTCAACCAAGTACATAATGAACCACGGAATAACCGCGAAAAGAACGCCATAAAACAATGTGAGACCTGGTGCGCGCATAGCGTCTCGTAATGCCAATGACAACCATTTTATAGGGTCGCCAACGTCTAACTCTTTACAGGGAATAACGCGTGCTATACCACTTTGCGTGATTGCATTCTCTGGTGTTTCTTTGAAATGGTGCGACATATTCTTATCACCTCTGCTTGTTAGCCTGTTTGTTACTAACGCGTTTTTTATACACGCCTTACTACTACGATAGGCGCTGAATGAAAAGCTCACAAGCTATTAACATATTTTTTATACTTAAGTAACATTTAGAATGTATATCTCGCAATGCGCTCAATAAATAACCAGTTAGTAAAAAAAGTCCTGTTTAAAGTATAAATACTGCAAAAATGCCATCGCATATGACTTTGTATTGCGATAATCTCAGGGTATGTAAATCAACCAGATAGACCATGAAAACTGTATCTCGCTCACATAAATTAGATAACGTTTGTTACGACATTAGAGGCCCAATTGCTGCGCAAGCGCGCAAAATGGAAGACGAAGGACACCGTATATTAAAGCTGAATATCGGTAACCCCGCCCCATTTGGATTTGAAGCCCCTGACGATATCGTAAAAGACGTTATTCATAACCTGCCTACGTCTCAAGGATATTCAGACTCGACAGGAATTTATGCCGCCCGCGTGGCCGTGATGCAGTATTACCAGCAGCGCAATATCAAAGACATTCGTGTAGACGATGTTTATATTGGCAACGGTGTATCTGAGTTAATCATGATGGCGATGCAAGCTTTACTTAATCATGGCGACGAAGTGCTTATTCCAAGCCCTGACTACCCGCTTTGGACTGCAGCAGTTAGCCTCTCGTCAGGTTCACCCGTTCACTATCGCTGCGACGAGCAAGCAGGCTGGTTCCCAGACATTGACGACATAAAAAGTAAAATCACCAGTAAAACTCGCGCAATCGTACTTATTAACCCTAACAACCCTACTGGTGCAGTTTACGACAAAGCTCTTTTACAAGATGTGGTTGAAGTTGCCCGCGAGCACGGGCTAGTGGTATTTAGCGACGAGATTTACGACAAAATTCTTTACGATGAAGCAAAGCACACCAGTATTGCTTCACTGGCTGACGATGTGTTTTTTGTTACCTTTGGCGGTTTAAGTAAAAACTACCGTGTGGCGGGCTTTCGCTCTGGCTGGCTTGTAGTAAGCGGCAATAAGCGATTAGCGTCTGACTATATTGAAGGGCTTAATATTCTGTCTTCCATGCGAATGTGCGCGAATGTACCTTGTCAAAGCGCTATTCAAACAGCATTAGGCGGCTATCAAAGCATAGACGACTTGGTGAAAGAAAACGGGCGCCTTCGCATTCAGCGTGACGTGACTACAGATATGCTAAACGGCATTGACGGTATTTCGTGCGTTAAACCTAAAGGTGCCATGTATTGTTTCGCCAAAGTAGATGAGAAAAAATTCAACATTCAAAACGACGAACAAATGGTGCTGGATTTATTAAGCTCTGAAAAAATTCTGCTGGTACACGGTCGTGCGTTCAACCTAACCGAAGGCACCTACTTCCGATTAGTATTTTTACCGCACAGCGATGTATTGGTGCCTGCACTGCATCGTATTGGCAACTTCTTTAGAACGTATAAACAGGGGGCGTAACGTGTCTGACAAAAGTCACTTTTTTGCGCACCTGGCGCGCTTAAAGCTTATTAATCGCTGGCCGCTAATGCACAACGTGCGCACAGAAAATGTGCAGGAGCACAGTTTGCAGGTGGCCATGGTTGCCCACGCACTTGCTTTAATAAAAAATAAGTTTTTTGGCGGCACACTAAACCCTGATCGTATTGCTACCTTGGCAATATTTCACGACGTGTCGGAGGTACTCACCGGAGACCTCCCTACCCCAGTGAAATACTTTAACCCTGCGATTAAAGAAGAATATAAAAAGATCGAAAAAATTGCAGAGAACAAGCTAATTGAAATGGCACCAGAGGCATTTCGAGAAGACTATGCGGCACTGATTGATCATCACTACCATAGTGAAGAAGAAGCTTTTATTGTGAAAGCAGCAGACGTACTTTGCGCTTACCTAAAAACGCTTGAAGAATTAGCTGCTGGTAACCAAGAGTTTAAGCTGGCTAAGAAACGATTAGATAAAACCCTTAAAGAATATCATTCTGAAGAGGTGGACTACTTCTTAACGCGTTACGTACCAAGCTTTTCTTTAAGTCTTGATGAAATTACGCAAGACGATATGTGAGCAAGGCGATTAACAGTCCATAAATAACTATACTGACGAATAGAAGTAGTATACACAGCAAGGCAGCGAGGTTTTTTTGGCAACAAGCGATTGGGAATTAGCATTACACGAGCGTCGTTTACCCCGTAGTGAAACAAGAGACGGCGATCACCGCAATCCGTATCAACGTGATAAAGCGCGCGTTCTTCATAGCGCCGCCTTTCGTAGATTACAGGCAAAGACTCAAGTGCTTGGTGTGGGGCTGAGCGACTTCTATCGCACTCGACTAACCCACTCTCTAGAAGCCGCCCAAATTGGCACCGGTATTACCGCCCAGCTTTGCGGAAAATTTCCGGATATTGCCACTACGTTGGCGCTTGATCCTACGTTAATCGAAACCCTATGCCTGGCCCACGATATTGGTCACCCCCCCTTCGGCCATGGTGGTGAAATTGCCCTTAATTACATGATGCACCAATACGGCGGATTTGAAGGAAATGGACAAACCTTTAGGATAATTACTCAGCTAGAGCCCTATACCGCCGAACACGGCATGAATTTATGCAGAAGAAGCGTGTTAGGCTTGGTTAAATATCCGAATTTTATCGATGCCCTTCATAGTAAAGGACCTACGCCCGAGCGTCCTGCTTCACTTCGTCAGGTTAAAGCCCACGACTGGCATCCACCAAAAGGTCTGTTTCGCTGCGACGAGCCTCTGTTCGACTGGCTACTTGCGCCATTTAGCAATGAAGATAAAGATGCGTTTATGCAGTTTACTGCAAAACCGAATACCCACAGTAAAACACAATTTAAATCGTTCGACTGCTCAATTATGGAGCTGTCCGACGATATCGCCTATGGCATTCACGACTTAGAAGATGCCATAGTGATGGATATGGTCGACAAGCATCATTTTGTCGAGGATGTAACCACCCCGCTAAAAGCGCTAGATGTACCGTGGCTGTCAGACAGTATAGAAGTGCTAACCAATAAGCTATTTAGCGCTGCACATCACGAAAGGAAAAATGCCATAGGCGCGCTGGTAAATAGCTTTATTACAGCTATTGAAATAAAAGGCGTTGAGGGTTTTGCTCATCCGTTACTGGCGTTCAACGCTGTAATGCCTGAAAAATTTGCGCAAGCTCTAGAGCTCTTCAAACGCTTTGTGTTTAACAAAGTAATACGCCGCCCCGACGTGCAGCTTCTTGAATACAAAGGGCAGCTGGTGGTTATGGAGCTTTTTGAGGCATTTGCATCAGATCCCGACCGCTTACTTCCCGAGAATACTCAAGTTCGCTGGAGCAAGGCCTGTGAGAACGCCAATGGTATGCGCGTTCTCGCCGACTATATATCGGGTATGACAGATGAATTTGCCTCTCGCCTATACAGCAATATCTTTTCACCAAAACAAGGCGGTATTCAAGATAGTTTGCATATGTAGATTGTTTTGTTTTTCCAAATTAATTGAAATGAAAAGACCGTACTCTCGGTCTTTTTTATTATGTTGAACTTACTCGTTACATTAACGTAGCTAAATGTACTGGGCGAAGTGACGACCATTTCTCATAGTCTTATCATAATTTAGGTGACGTAATGCCAAAACCATTTAAACCCTCAGTAAAATTAACTGATAACGACGTAACCAATGAAGGCGTTTATATGAATCGTCGTTCATTGCTCAAATCTATGGGCTTCGTGGGTGCGTCTACGCTGTTAGCGAAGTCGACAGGCGCTGCTGGTTGGTTTTGGGAAGATGAGGAAGAAAAGACAGCGTTTAAAGGAAAGGCGCTTGAGTTTAGTCAGCCTCCTAAGTTCCAAATAACGGAAACCCGAACGCCTGAAGATAAAGTAACCAGCTACAACAACTTTTATGAGTTTGGCACATCTAAAGATGCACCAGCCAAAAATGCGACTGAATTTCAAACTAATCCATGGACGTTAAAAGTTGACGGGATGGTTAAAAACCCCATTGAGCTTGATCACGATGCCTTAACAAAGCGTTTTCCCCTTGAAGAACGCATTTACCGCTTGCGCTGTGTGGAAGCATGGTCGATGGTGGTGCCTTGGATTGGGTTTGAGTTGGGGGCGTTGTTAAAACAAGCCGAGCCATTAATGTCAGCCAAATATGTAGCATTTGAAACCCTATATGACCCTGAGCAAATGCCCGGTCAACGAAGCCGCTTTACCGGAGGTGGTATTGATTACCCTTATGTAGAGGGTTTGCGTCTTGATGAAGCCATGCACCCGTTAACGCTCATGTCGGTTGGTCTTTACGGGAAGACCTTGCCACCTCAAAACGGTGCGCCTATCAGGCTTGTAGTACCGTGGAAGTATGGTTTCAAGAGCATTAAGTCTATTGTGAGAATTCGCCTTACCGACAAGAAGCCGCCTACCACATGGAATCGACTGGCCGCCAACGAGTATGGCTTTTACGCCAACGTGAATCCAAACGTGTCGCACCCAAGGTGGAGCCAGGCCAGCGAGCGTAGAATAACCACAGGTGGGCTACTCGCCAGAAATCGCATCGATACCCAAATGTTCAATGGCTACAGCGAAGTCGCGCCGCTATACAAAGATATGGACTTATCCCGTTATTACTAGCTGATACGTTTTATAGGGCGACGAGCAAATAGCTAGCCCTTCTAACCAATATCTCATAACCGAAGCTATTAAACATTATTATTAAGTTGTTCATTTAATGCCGTTAAGAAAAAAACCATTTCGACTCTCTGTATGGCAGCGCCGCAGCCTAAAAGGTCTTATTCACCTTTTCGCATTGGGCTATATCGCCTGGTTGTTTTTTGCAGGGGTAACCGATCAGCTTGGTCCAGACCCTGTAAACACGCTCATCAACGAGACTGGAACCTGGGCAATTCACTTTCTTTTACTAACGCTTACTCTTAGCCCACTTGCTAAATGGCTACCAAGCCCAGAACCGATGCAATTCAGACGTATGATTGGCGTATACACCTTTGTGTACGCCTTTGCACACCTACTTACTTACATTGTGTTTGAACTCCAGCTTGATATGGCACTAGTGGCTAGCGAGATAGTAAGCAGGCCATACATCATTGTTGGCATGGCAGCGTTACTTCTTCTTTTTGCTCTCACCGCTACGTCGTTCAAGCGTATCCAGCGCAACATGGGAAGAAAGTGGCAGAAGCTTCATAACAGCATTTACCTGATCCTGCCTCTTGCACTACTTCATTTCAGCTGGTCGCAGAAGACGTTTTGGCAAGAGCCCGTTTGGTATTGGATGATTGGACTGATATTAATGAGCCCAAGAATGAAGCAGTGGTATGTGACGTATCAGAAGAAAAGTCAAAAGAAGTCGAGAGACAAAAACGCAGTGGCGTGAGAAAACTAAAGTCGAAAACCTTTTAAACGAGCACATAAAGCAGCGCAGCATAACGCGCTGTTTTGCTAAGCGTTACCGCAAGAATAAAAAACCAAAATGGGCTTCTAAGTACACCTGCTACTAAAGTAATAGGGTCGCCAATAATAGGTACCCAGCATAAAAACAAGCTCCACTTCCCCCACTTTGTAAAGGTGTAGCTTGCACGGTTAAACGCTGCTTCGCTCACTTTTAACTTATCGGTCGCAATTTCTTTTCCGAACTTGAAGCCCAATGCATAATTAACCACCGAGCCGAGTACATTTCCTAACGAAGCAACAACAAGCAACAACACCCAGCTCAACCCACTACTGTATAAAGCACTAAGCACAATTTCAGAACTAAAAGGCAATATAGTGGCAGCCAAAAATGCCGATAAGAACATCCCCAAGTAGCCTAAATGTATTAATGCGCTCAACGCTCCTCCAGCTTTATACAGTAGTTTTCTATGTAAAATTCGCGCGCATCTTACCTTAATCGGAGTATGAATACTTCCTTCAGAATTCGAAAGCACAAAAAAACCATTATCTTTTATATAGTTACTGACAAAGCACCAACTTGTGTGAAAAAAGTACAACTAAATACTTGCCAAATCCCTCTTTTATGAATACTGTATAGACATACACGCTGTATAAGTAAACAGTATCAATTAATAACAATATTCCTGAAGTTCGATTTATGAACTTAAGGGCAAATGCATAAAGGGTTTTACTATGAACACATCTTCAGTTTCACGATTCAATGCTTTACGCGCTTCGGTTTCAAATGTTGTTCAACTACCTTTGCCGATAGAAGGGTTTCCTAGCGAAAAACAAGGTAATGGAAAAGGAAATAACGACAAAGGTTGGAATTATCTGCTTTCAAATACGGTGTCGTTTTCTAAATCTGTAGATCACGCTATCCGTATTCAGAAACCTGAAAAAGAAAAAATGCCTGAATGGATCAGTAAGCTTATTACAGGTGGCCAGTGTAAAACACTGTATGTGGAAAACATCGATTTAGACCTTCAACCGACAGACAGTGAAATGATTAGAAAGCTGTGTGAGCTTTACTCTGTCAGCCTGGTGAATGTACGTGTTAACAGCATTAATGACGAACAAAACGTAGCATTAGGCCCTTGGTAATACAAAGCCTGTTTATGCTTACATCTTGCGTTTGCTACATCTTACGTTTGCCTGAGTAGCGATGCGTAAACAAAACCTAAATATTTATTTTCATACAGCTCTTTGGCGTGGACTCTCTGACATGTACCCTTTAGCATCAACCACCACGGACTCATTGAATATCGGCAACATTTACGTTTAAAAAAGTTGGGGCTCACGCAACTTATACTTATACTGTAGCGCTTTGTTTTACTTTTAAACTGCGAGTTGTCTTATGCGCTGTTACTGTTGCTCATCAAAATCCTTCGACGAATGCTGCGAGCCTTTTATTAAGGGTGATAAACACCCTAGTTCTGCAGAGCAACTTATGCGCTCCCGGTTTTCAGCCTACGCTACAGCGCATTATCAATATATTCTTGAAACCTACACCAAAGAAAAGCAGCAGGGTCTTTCTGTAGAGGATTTGGCGCAAAGCGCACAAGGTGCGACATGGTTCGCGCTTAAAGTACACCCCACTCTAGCGGCTAGCTCCGTAGATAACTCCGTAGATAGCTTGGTAGGTAACTCGGTCAGTAGTACTGAAGAGAGTTCGATAGACAGTTCTGTACATGCTGACGCTAAAGTCGAAGCGCAAACCAACGCCGAGGCAATCTCTAAGCCTAGTTTAAAGCTCATCTCTAAGCCCAATAATGCCATTGTTGAATTCACTGCTTACTATTTTGAAAATAAAAGCATGTATCAGCTTCACGAAACGTCGAATTTTAGTGTTGAAGACGGTAAGTGGCGTTATCACGACGGCGTATTACACGACGACTGCGGCAAAATTAAATACGGGAGAAACCTACCTTGTGTTTGCGGTAGCAACAAAAAATTCAAACAGTGCTGCGCAACTAAGAGCCGCTAATCCAAATGCAATAACTAACTGTACTCCCTTCCCTGCGCATCTTGATTGTTCACCTTTCCTTTAATTTAAAATTAAAGGTGAATTGAATACGTATGCATGATGTTTATTATTTGTAAACAAAATGTAAGCATTGATTTCATCTTTTATCTCGCTCCCACATAAAATAGGACACACTATGAAGATGAAGAAACATGCGGCAGGCGTTTTAATAGGCGCAGCACTGAGTACATTAAGTTATCAAAGCTATGCCGACGTTATACTACACGCATTTAACTGGACCTACGACGACGTCGCCGCAAAAGCCCAGGAAATTGCGGACCTTGGTTACACCAAAGTACTCGTTTCGCCTGCTTATAAATCGACAGGTGACCAGTGGTGGGCGCGATATCAACCTCAGGACTATCGAGTTATTGATAATCCACTTGGTGACACTGCTGACTTTCAAGCGATGGTTAATGCATTAAATGCCAAAGGTGTAGAGACCTATGCGGATATTGTCTTTAATCATATGGCGAATGAAGCATGGAAACGTTCAGACTTAAACTACCCCGGAAGTGAAGTACTACAGCAGTACTCTTCAAATCAGGGATACTACAATGGCATCACATTATTTGGTGATGTAAGTAGCGGCCTTTTTGGCGGTGGAGACTTCCACGGTACGTATGATCAAGGTGGCCCTAAGTGCATCAGTAACTACAGCGACGTGGGCGATGTTCAGTACAATAGATTATGCGGCGCCGCGCCAGATCCTGGCTTGCCCGACCTAGACCCCAATAATTGGGTAGTAGCCCAGCAAAAAGCGTATCTTCAGGCGTTAAAAGACATGGGTGTAACCGGTTTTCGCGTTGATGCTGCAAAGCACATGACCAACTATCATATCAACGCGGTGTTCGACAGCAATATAAAAAACGGCGTGCATGTTTTCGGAGAAATAATTACCACGGGCGGTGCAGGCTCTAGTGAGTATGATAACTTCCTTGCACCTTATTTATCAGCAACAGGTCACTCGGCCTACGACTTCCCGCTTTTCGCGCAAATTCGCAGTGCATTTAGCTTCGGTGGTTCGATGAATGCCTTAGTTGACCCAGGTGCGTACGGTCAGGCTTTATCAGGCGACAAGGCCATCACATTTAGTATTACCCACGACATCCCGCTAAACGACGGCTTCCGCTACCAGTTACTTGACCCTACCGACGAACATTTGGCAAATGCCTATGTACTAGGGCGTGACGGTGGTGTTCCATTGCTGTACTCAGATAACAATGAAAGTGGTGATAATCGTTGGGTAGATTTGTACAAGCGTGATGACATCAAGGGTATGGTTAAATTCCATAACGGAGTTCAGGGCAGTGGCATGCAAGTTGTAAGTCATAATGACTGCGTTATTTTCTTTAAGCGTGACCATCAAGGCGTTGTGGGTATTAATAAATGCGCAGACGGCCAAGATATTTGGGTAGATACATCTACAGACAATTTGTGGTGGTATAGAAATTACCGCGATACCTTAAGTAATGATGTGCAATATATTACAACCCAGTGGCACAAGTTCTATGTACCAGGAAGAAGTGCACGAATGTGGCTTATGGAATAACTCAGCGCCAAAACGTTCCCAAGTAACACTGTTTACTTTAACAACAATTGTATTAGTATAAATTGCAGAGCGGTTTTGTATTACGTGAAATTCAAAGCCGCTTTTTTATTTTCTAATTGTCACAAAATTGCTGCGAGCTCTATTATCGTGGCTAATCATGAAAAATAAAAAACAAGGAATGTTATGACTACTATTTTACGTATCGCTGCGACGATTTCTGCTACTACGCTATTATTAGGCTGCGGTGGTAGCGATTCAAACGATGTACTCGACGACCTTAACGCCAACCGCGCAAAGTGGGAAAGCGCGAATATCGACAATTATCAGTTTGAATATCAAATTTCATGTTTTTGCACCGAAGAAACCACACTTCCTCGCTTAGTACTGGTAGAAGGTAGTCAGGTCACCTCTCAAACTATTATAGAAGGCAATATTGCCCTACCGTTAGATGATGCGTATACGGAAAGCATTGATAGCTTGTATCAACTTATCTCATTAGAAGAAAGCCGTGCGGAGTCGCTATCGGTTAGATATGACCCGGAACTCGGCTACCCAACCGAAATCAAGGTCGATATCAACGAGCAAACGGCTGACGACGAATATACCCTAACAATTAGCAACCTTATCGCCGCTGGTGATGTGGCCTGTACAGCAACGGTAGAAGATGGCCTCTTGCTTTCAGTAACCGATCAAACAACACAAATGCCAAGCGCATGTGGAGTTACTGCTACTGCAATAGAAGGAGCGTTTTCTGAAACTGTTATAGTTGATGAAACGGATTGCGCAGAAGACGATTTGATTGCAATGCTGGAAGAACGTCCTGGCTTTTACACCCTCACAGTACAAAAACAGGGTTATCAAGACTATCAGGTAGATAATATAGGCATTGGTAAAGACTTATGTCATGTGTTGACCAGAGAATTCAACGTAGAATTAGTACCAGAATAACCATTATTCAATGACTCACAAAAAAAGCCTGAACCATAGAATGACGTGACACCCAGTAGTTGTACCATTCCATTACTGGGGACACTTCAGAAGGCTCAGGCTTTTTTGTTAACTTACTTTCTTGCCAGACCTGTAGGATCAGGGCACAAGCACCATCTTACCTTTTACTTCCCGGTTCATTACCTTGGCCATGGCTTTCGTTGCTTGTTCTAAGGGTAATGCTTCATCTACGACCACTTTAACCTTACCTTGCACGTACCAAGTTAAAAGCTCTTGCATGTTTTCCGCGAAGCCTTTTGGATCGTGCTGAGTAAACGAGCCCCAAAATACGCCCATGACTGAATAGCCTTTTACCAGCGCTAAATTAACCGGGAATTTCGGGATCTCACCGCCTGCAAAGCCGACAACAAGTAAACGCCCTTCCCATGCCATACTGCGGCTACAAGCGTGGAATGTGTCACCACCAACGCATTCATAAACTACATCGACTCCTTTACCGCCTGTGACTTCTTTCAGCGTTTCTTTTAGATCTTTTTCTTTGTAGTTAATTAAAACATCTGCGCCATACTCTTTGGCAAGGGCTAGTTTTTCTTCTGTTGAGCAAACAGCAATCACTTTAGCGCCCATGATTTTGCCTATCTGCACTGCCGCTAAGCCAGTACCACCCGCTGCGCCGGTCACAACCAGTGTTTCGCCAGGCTGCAGTTTTGCGCGCTGTTTTAACGCGTGATGTGCTGTCGCATGCGCAGTTACCAGAGCTGCTCCCTCATTAACATGGATGGGATCAGGTAACGGCATAACATGCGTGGCTGGGATCAGTGCTTTTTCTGCGTAACCACCTAAGTTCGACAGCGCGATAACTCGTTGCCCTTCTTTCAAGTGGGTTACCCCCTCACCTACTTCAGCAATGGTGCCTGCCACCTCATTACCAGGAATAAACGGGAAGTCTGGCTGCATTTGATACAGACCTTGCACCAGCAGCCCGTCTGGAAAGTTCACCCCAGCGGCTTCAACGTTTACGATTACATGCCCTTTTTTAACTTGCGGGTCTGCAACATCTTTAAATTGAAGTTCATCAAGTGGCCCAAAAGATTCGCATACGATTGCTTTCATACTGTCTCCAGTTTCTTTGTTCGACGTGCACACTATTACGTAGCATGGCATGTCATTTAATAAGTTATAAGGTGCTTATTCGCTTTGATGTATAGTTTGATTGGCAATTTGCGCCAATGGGCGCACCATCGCACCTAACTGCATTGCCTTCTCGCTTGACGCATTGCCATCGTGAGCGCGTTTTACCACACCTTGTAAAATAGCGGCTAAACGGAAAAAACTAAATGCGAGGTAAAACGTCCAATTGCTAATGGCGTCAATACCTCTTCGCTCGCAATACGCGTTAATATATTCCTGTTCGCTTGGAATGCCTAACTGCTCTCTGTCTAAACCACCTAACCCAGCTGCGTGTGCAATATCAGAGGGAAGGCGTAGCTGCATGCATTGGTAAGCCAAGTCCGCATACGGATGTCCCAACGTTGATAATTCCCAATCAAGCACCGCGACTACTTTAGGATTTTTAGCATCAGACATATCAAACATCATATTATCTAATCGAAAATCTCCATGAACCAACGATACTTGTCCATCATCTTTTGGCAGGTTGGCCTCAAGATACTGAATAAGACTTTCAATTTCTTCAATATGCTCAAGTTCAGATGCACGATACTGTTTTGTCCATCTGCTTAGCTGACGCTCAAAGTAGCTGCCAGGCTTTCCATAATCACGTAAGCCTGCACTTTCAATATCTACACTATGAAGCGCTGCAAGCACCCGGTTCATTTCATCATACATGGCACCGCGAGTAGCAGAAGATGCTATTTCAGGCAGTGCGCTATTCCAGAAAATGTCACCTTCAACATATGCCATAATGTAGAACATGCTACCGATTATGCTGGGGTCTTCACATAAATGGTACGCTTTAGGCACAGGCACTTCTGAGCCTTGCAACGCGTTGATAACTCGAAACTCTCTGTCTACCGCATGAGCCGATTTCAGTAATTTGCCCGGAGGTTGACGGCGTAATACGTAAACGCCGTTATCCGTGGTAAGTTTAAACGTCGGGTTCGATTGCCCACCTGCAAATTTCTCAGCGCTTTTGACGTGCCCAATACTCGGGCACGCAGAAGATAAATATTCATTTAAAACTGCTAAGTCTAGAGCATGTGGGGCTTTCGCATTGTCTTTAGACACGTTCACTCCTTACCCGTGATTTTTCTCAGCAATAAGATTACGACCTAACTGCATCATGTGCACCTGATCAGGACCATCTGCTAGCTTGATGGTACGCGCATAAGCGTACATGGCAGACAGTACGAAATCTTGGCTTGTACCTGCAGCCCCGTGCATCTGTATGGCTTGGTCAATAACGTTACAGGCCATAGTGGGCGCAACTATTTTGATAGCAGCGATAAGGTCGCGCGATACTTTATTACCGTAGCGATCCATCTTATCTGCCGCTTTTAGCGTGAGCAGGCGTGCCTGTTCTATATCACAGTGCATCTGCGCAATGCTTTCTCTAACCGACTGCTGTTTTGACAACGGCTTGCCAAATGCCACACGGTTCTCAACTCGTTCACACGCCATATCGAGCGCGCGCTGAGCACAGCCAATAAGACGCATACAGTGATGAATACGGCCTGGGCCTAAGCGTCCTTGTGCAATTTCAAAACCACGCCCTTCACCAAGCAGTAAGTTCTCTGCCGGTACACGTACGTCTTCAAACAAGACTTCAGCATGACCAATAGGCTCGTCGTAATAGCCCATTGCAGCCATTGGGCGAACAATAGTCACACCTTTGGTGTCCATAGGAACTAAAATTTGGGACTGCTGCTGGTGACGAGGCGCATCGAAATCAGTTTTGCCCATTACCACCATAATTTTACAGTTTTCATTCATGGCACCGCTGGTGTACCACTTACGGCCGTTAATAACGTATTCGTCGCCATCGCGCTTAATTGAAGTTTCGATGTTTGTCGCGTCACTCGATGCAACTGCTGGCTCTGTCATAGCAAAGGCTGAGCGTATTTCCCCGTTTAATAGAGGCTCTAACCACTGCTTTTTCTGACTTTCGTTACCGTATTTCGCCAGTACTTCCATATTGCCGGTATCTGGCGCACTACAGTTGAAGATTTCAGAGCTAAACAAAACTCTGCCCATTTCTTCACAAAGTGGCGCATATTCTGCGTTAGTCAGGCCTGCCCCGTATGGCTTATATTCTTCAGGTAAAAACAAATTCCAAAGACCCGCTTCTTTTGCACGCTTTTTCAATGTATGCATCATTTCAGGCGTTTTCCAACGACCTTCGCCATTATTGGCAGAGCCATTCTCTACGGCGTGAATGTAATCCTTTTCAATTGGATACACTTCTTCGTTCATAAACGCTTTTAGTTTTTCTAAAAGTGCTTGGGTCTTTTCATTATATTCAAAGTTCATAACTGCCCCATTTAGCTGTAGGTAATGGCGTGTAACCTGTCAATCACATCCAGGTGAGGTACGCTGTTGAAGTTATTTAGATGAACGCCTCGCGCATTGGCAAAGCATTGAGAAAAACTGGCATTTCGGATCTGCAAATTCATATTCACAACGGTGGCCGCATCGTAGCCAAGAATGTGCTTGAGCATCATGGCAATTGCACCGCCAGAACTCACAACGAGAACACGCTTCGCGTCAATACTTTTAAGATGCGTGAGCATACTGTGAACTCTGTCTTCGAACTGCCCCCATGTTTCATCAAGGAGTTCATGTGCCAGTTCGTCTTGCGACCAGGCAATCATGGCTTTTTTTAGCAATCGATAGTATTCCGACGGCGACGCACCTTCAGGCACTTTCGCTTCTGGGTAACGAGTTAAGTAAGCTTTAGCAACAGCCTGGAAATTGAATTCATTCAGCGCACTATTTACCGTGGCCTCAGGTAGAGAATAGCTTTGTGACGCAATCCCAGTAGCGATGCCGTCCTTGGTTTCGTGATGCCTAACCATGTCACCAGAAAAAACTGTGTCGAACTGAATATTTCGATGCTTGAAGTAATCACCGAGCCAGACAGCCTGCTGCCCACCTAGATCACTGAGTTTGTCATAGTTCGCTTTGCCAAACGACGCTTGACCATGGCGCACTAAATAGATGTCTGTCATACCACTGCTCGATGTTATTAATATGTTAACTTTCAATCAACATAGTAAGGAAAACAGCGATATAAGTTTAATTGATATTTTGAATGAGTATGCATCATGTGAAACTATGCACCAGGAAGCAATTGATCACTTTTTGCACGTTATAGACAAAACTCAACATGATACCGTCAAATGCGTGCAATATATGTTCAATAGATTGTATAGTGAAAAAAGCACGTGACGTCTTAGGGAAGTAGACGCATTTAAAAGTAAAGGACTGCTCGCAAATGGACGCGACCTTGTCGTGATTAATTTTGTTTAAAGCTCACCGCTTTTAAAAATAAAAAGAACCAAAATGAAGTCACTTACACACGTTTTGCCCTGCACTAAAGCAGGTACTGTTGCAGGTACATCTTTAAATGCCATTACTCGTTGTCTTTACCGCACACCGATAATCGCCTCGATAATTACGTCGGCCTGTGCTCTTGCTCCAAGCGCCCAAGCTAGTGAAGATAACCAATTAATATCGCACAGCAAAAAGACGCTAGAACGCATTGTTGTTCAAGCGCAAAAAACCAGCCAAAACTTGCAAGATGTGCCTGTTGCGGTTACTGCACTTTCAAGTCAAGACTTGGTTGAGACCGTAAGCCGAGATGTGTTTGACCTGCAAAACTACGTACCTGCATTTGGCGCGTTTCAAAACCAAAGTGTAACAAATTCAGGGTTTTCAATTCGTGGCATTGGTACGTCTTCACAAAACTTCGGCTTCGAATCTTCGGTAGGTTTATATGTAGATGGTGTTTACCGTGCAAGACAAAACGCGCTAATTAACGACTTAGTCGATGTTGAGTCTATTGAAGTGTTACGTGGCCCACAGGGCACCTTGTTTGGTAAGAATACCGCCGCTGGCGCAATGACATTAACGACTGTCGCACCTTCACACGATAATCGAGACGGCTTTGCCGAAGCCATTATTGGCAACGATAATTTGGTTCGTTTAAGCGCAGGCTCGTCGTTTTCTCTTATCGACGATATTCTTGCCATGCGTGTTTCGGGTTTTAGCTCTCATAGCGACGGTTTCATTACCGATGAACGCAGCGGGCAAACCCTGAATAACCGTAACCGTTCTGCGGTAAAGGCGCAGCTGCTTTACACTCCTACGGCTGATATTAGCGTACGGCTTATTGCTGATTATGGCGAGTTAGACGAACGTTGCTGCGGCGCGCTGACTTTCCAAAACAATATTCAGGCTAATGACATAGCGGGTAAGTTCGGCACTGATGCTCTGCTACTACAACCGCCATTCAATGCAACTATTTATGGGCGCGATAACTTTTATGACTATAGAACGTCGCTGTCACAAACTCCCCTTTCAAAAATGGAAGATAAAGGGCTATCAGTCCAAGTTGATGTGGCTTTAAACGAAGCATGGGACTTAGTGAGTATAAGCGCGTACCGCGCGTTTGATAGCTTAGATACGGTAGATACTGACTTTTCTGATGCCGACCTTCTTACCGCCACTAACGACGCCAGACAGCAGTCATTTTCTCAAGAAGTTAGGTTACATTACACCAGCGAGAATGTGCGCGGATTAATAGGTGTTTACTATTACAGCCAGAACTTAGATCTCACTTTTGATACCACAACGCAAGATGATTTCAGTGCGTTCTTTAATGCCGCTGCATCCGAACTACTGCCTTTGGCTAACGCCATCAACGAGCTATCTGCAGTTACATCAGGTTTTATTGCGCCTGCTGCAGCACCAGCGCCGTCCGGCACTGCTTTCGCACACAGCGCTAATCAAGAGCAAGACAGTATTGCTTTATTCTCTCAGCTGGAATGGCTGTTAAACCGTGATTTCACGTTAACAACAGGCTTACGCTATACCCGCGAAGAAAAGTCGATTGTCGGAGCCTACGATGAGCAAGGGCCTGGTATTGACGGACTAAGTCAAGACCCTGCGCAATGGCCTAATGTAGGGAGTGCGGTGGTTGGGTTGCAAAACATCGCTGCTGCGTTAGCGACGGGACAAGCCCCTACAGCACAATCCCTGAACGCTATCGCACCGTTTCAACAAGCGGGCTGGGGATATTTCTTCTTGGGATCAGCAGCAGTTATGCCGCGGCCTGATTTAAACGAAGAGCTTGATGATTCGCAGTTAACTGGCACAGTGAAACTGGCTTACCACCCAACTGACAACACGCTAACGTACGCTAGTTTTGCCACAGGATACAAAGCTGGCGGTACGAATACCGACAGAATTTTACCTTCGCTTAGCCCGCTTTTTGATGCTGAAAAATCACGAAGTGCCGAAATAGGGATTAAACACGATTTTGAAGAATACGGCGTTCGCGTAAATGCCGCGGCGCACTATACGCAAATCAGCGACTTTCAGGCGACGACCTTTACCGGAACGGGGTTCAACCTGCAAAATGCAGGCGATATCATAGTCAAAGGTGTAGAACTTGAAGCCATATGGCTAGTGACAGAAAGCACTGAATTACACGCTGTTGCATCGCGCACATTGGCGAACTTTGATGAGTTTAAACGCGGAACGTGTTGGGTTGCGTACACGTGGCACACCGGCATAGACGATCCCGGCCGTGTGGAGCCTAACGACCCGTTCTGTTCAAGAGACGGAGACCGCGTAGGCTTCGAGCCTCAGAACTCACTGTCTCTTATGCTGAATCACTATTTCGAAGTTGGGAATTATCCTGCCTCCGCCAGTATTGACTACCAATACACGGGGGACGTATTTCTTGATGATGCGAACGACCCGTACAAATACGCTGACGACTTTTCATTATTTAACGTTCGCTTAAGTTTCACTATCCCACAATGGGATAGCGAAATTATTGCGTGGTCGCGCAACGTTTTCGATGAAGAGTACGTTGCACGAAGCGGTTTTGACGTACCGGTACAAACCGGAAAGATCATGGCCTACCCTGGCGCGCCTAGAAGCTTTGGTGTTACCTTCAGAAAGTCTTTCTAACGCTTTAAATGTGTAGGTTTGGTATGAAACACCGCATGGCATTGGGCAATAACAGACAGCGCTATATGCTCAGGCAGTTCGCCACCAATGTCAAAACCAGCGGGGCTTGCGAAATACTGAGTAAAGTTGGTATCGCTAAGCCCGGCTAAATCCATAATTTCCTGCTTGCGATGCAGTGGACCCAACATTGCGGTATAGGTTAACGACTGCTTGCTTAGCACCTGCAGCGCCTTTGCGTCAATTTCCCGGTGGTGAGACATAAGCACCGCCGCTTGAATATTGTGCTCGCCCATATGAAGACGTAAGCCTTCGGTTGATGGATCCTCAATGAGATAATTTACGTCGCGAAAGTGCTCAAGCCTTGCTTGTGCGGGCCGTGGATCCCAAAGGCTTACTAAATAGCCCTGCAAACTAGCAAGCTTGGTCATGAAGGTTGCGTCGTATCCACCACCAACAACAAGTAAGTGGATGGGCGGCAGCATCAAAACCGACAACGTTTGCTTTCCATTTGCGGTGTCTAAAACAGCTTTTCTTGGTTTTGCTGAACTGTCTTCCCATACCGTGCAGTTACCTGAGGTACCATCTACCGCGCAGCGCCACTCACACGCCATTCCATTAGATAAGGTTTTACTGACCACATCCAACGATAAATATTGGTTGTTCTCATTGACTGGTACGAGTGCCAAATGCACCACACCGCCGCAACCTACACCTAGCTTAAACGCAATATCTTCTTCATCTTCGTCATCGTAAACCGCGGTACGACTTACTCCGTCTGTCATTACTCGCTGTGCTTTTTTTACGATGTCACTTTCCAAACAGCCACCGCTTAATATACCTAACTGATGCCCAGCGTCGCTAAACAACATCATGGCGCCCGCTTTGCGGTAGCATGAACCTTCGGTTTTAAAAATAAAACCTAGCACCCATTTGTGCTTGTTTTTGAGCGGAAGCCACTGTGCTAGCAAACGGTTAACGTGATTACTCATAACTACCTCTTAACCCGTTCAACCTGCTTATTGCTGTGATGCTGCTCGGGAAATAAATGCAGCCAATGTGGCTGGCTCTTGTGCCCCTGCAACGCCCTGATTACCAATTACAAAGGTAGGTACACTCTGAATACCACGCTGCATCCAAACAGTTTCTTCCTCACGCACTGCCTGCGCGTATTTTTCACTTTTAAGGTTCTGTTCGGCTTCAGACTTATCAAGGCCAACAGTTTGTGCCAACTCTACTAAAACACCTATATCATTAATGTTTTTACCCTCTGTGAAGTAGGCACTAAATAAGGCCAGCTTCATTTCTTCTTCAAGGCCGTTTTCTGCTGCAAAATGGATAAGTTGGTGCGCCTTAAACGTGTTCTGCATGCGAGAGTCGTCAGTAAAATTAAACGAAAAGCCCAATTGCTCGCCTGCTTCTACTAGCCGCGCTCTGTTCTGCGCGCTTTGCTGCTCACTTATGCCGTACTTTTCCATTATATGCTCACGAAGGTTTTGCCCTTCTTCTGGCATATTGGGGTTCAGCTCGAACGGGTGAAACTTAATATCAACTTCAATGTTATCTAGGGTTTTAATGGCTTCTTGTAGGCGCTGGTATCCAACAATACACCAAGGGCACACCACATCAGACACCATATTTACCGTTACTCTTTTTCCATCGCGCACATTTTGTGCACCTTGTAAATCTGCTGTCATGAAAGGGCTCACTTTATTGAATTCGAGAATGCGTAAGGGCTTAGATAAGGTTACAAAATGAAACTTCAAGCCCCACCCTGTATTTGTACGTAATGAATGCTTAGGATGATCTCAGCCTTTCTAATGCCGAATGTGCCCAAATTTCGTACCCTTTTGTAGAGGGATGAAACCCATCTTCCGCCATCAAGCCACTTTGCTTAATATCGTTCGCCTTGCCGTGAAAATTAAGTGCAGTTACACAAAGTACTTCTGAATTATCGCGCATTGCTACACGCTGCGCTAAGACGTGATTTAATAGCCACGCTCTACAGCCCAATAAAGTGCGCAACGGCTGTGGTAACGCGGGAAAGCAATGAATGGGTGGTAATGCGGTAAATAAAATTCTCTTACAGCCAAACTTTTCAGTGAGTAGCGCACCTATAGCATCCACATTTTTTTGCCACTGCTTAAGAGACACAAACTTGGTGACATCATTCACACCAATGGAGACTAGTGCAGAAGTAAATTTTTCGGCAGGAATATCATAAAGTAAATTAAGGACATCTTCGCTTTTGTAACCTGTTTTGGCATGTAGCGATACCCGCGTCGGCCCATATTGAGCCAGTCTTAAATAGAGTATCCCGCTAAGTGCCCCCTCTTGCGAAGTAGCGCCGACACCGGCCGCTGCAGAATCGCCTACCACTAATAAGCTGGTAGAGGGCAGCGTTAAATCTTCTGCCGAGGTAAAGACCCTTTTTCCGCCTGGCTCGGGCAGCACAGCGGTTTTTCTACGTACCCACAATGCTTGTAGCAATACAACCGGGAACAAAAGTAAAAATACTGTGTTTAACGCTAAAACCTTGAAGTAGATCAAAAAACGCTCCTTCCGAAATAGATACACTTTGAACCATTCGCTGGTTCCTCAAACTTACGGTCGTATATCAAGCTAACACAAGCACTTGATTGCCACCCCATTGAGAAACGGCGCAGTAGCCATTTAATAAAGCGCAGATTTACGATGACTCCAATTGCCATAAAAAGAAACAATACCATGTCTACTATAACTAAATATGCGCAGCACGCACCACGCTACACATCCTATCCTACTGCACTTAAATTTGAACCACTCGAAGACGACATTCTACGTTCTGCGCTCACTGTCTCGAAAGCTTCAGCGGTGAGTTTGTACATTCACATCCCCTTTTGTAAAACCCTGTGTTATTACTGTGGTTGCAATAAGCTAGTGACTCGTCACAATGAAAAAGCAGACGAATATTTGCATTACCTAGAAAAGGAAGTGTTAACTAAGCGCTATCTTGCCGAGGGAAAACACATTGTTTCCTTGCATTTGGGCGGTGGCTCACCAAGTTTCTTAAATGAAACCCAACATGCATATTTAATGTACTTGCTAAAAAAACACTTCTCCTTTGATGCAAGTGCTGAACTTTCAATAGAGCTCGACCCTAGAAATGTTGATAAACGCTATCTGCAGCATTTGAGATCGCTAGGATACACACGCATTAGTTTTGGTTTGCAAGATACCGATTACAATGTACAAAAAACTATAAACCGCGTACAAAGCACATCTCACATAGCCGAACTTGTGTTTGAAGCGCGCTCACTGGGTTTTGAGTCTGTGAACTTAGATTTAATATACGGGTTGCCAAATCAATCGCTGGAGACCTTTAGATCTACCATAGCAGCGACAAAAGCGATGATGCCTGATCGCATTTCTCTTTTTAGCTATGCACACCTGCCGGAACGCTTTGCTGCACAGCGGAAATTTGCTCCAGAAACACTTCCTAACAGCGAAGAAAAAGCAGCACTTTACAAGCTTGCCGTGAACAATTTCACAAGCGTGGGTTATGAGATGATTGGCCTTGACCATTTCGCCTTAAGCACCGACTCTCTTGCAATAGCCAAAAACCAAGGCGAGCTTCACCGCAATTTCCAAGGCTATACGTTGCGTGGGGATACAGACTTAGTAGGCATTGGCGTATCGGCTATTAGTACGGTTGGAAATGCCTTTGCACAGAACGCGAAAGATTTAAAAGACTATTACACTCGCATAGATCAGCAGCAGCCTTCAGCCGTGGTGGGGTTAACACTCAGTAGCGACGACCTTATCCGCCGCGATGTAATATCTAGCCTCATGTGCAATCTAGAAGTTAATAAGCCGTATATTGAGAAGAAGCACCACATCATTTTTGATGAGTATTTTTCGGGGGCATTGAACAATTTATCGGGATTAGAAGACGATGGTCTTGTTCGTCTTAGCCCTCACAGTATTAGCATACCTGAAAAGGCCCGCATTTATGTTCGCGCAATCTGTGCTCGCTTTGACGCCTACCTTAATGTAAGCGAAACGCTCAGCAATTATTCTAAGGCAATTTAAATCGCGCAATCACCTGCATACCTACTTTAAGTTTAAGGCGCGCTACAGAGATGTTACTAATACTGGCGTAAAGGGTCTGATTACTATTTAACAGAGTCAGTTTCAACAGAACTTTTGCGCCGAATGCCGCGCCTTGCTTTTCGGAGGCGAACCCCATGTTGCCTTGCGAAGCCTTTGACGGATTAGTCACGGGGTCGATAGAAGATATAATGCAAGGCAATGCATTTAAGATGCTGATTGTGCTGACATTGCTAAAATCAGCGATATTAGTATCAATACTTACGTCACAGGCTTTCACTGCGAAACGGACGGATACTTGGTCACTAACTTCAGCATGTAAAGCGTTGTTGTCGGTATAGGCTCGTTTGTCTGAATACTCGTTCAACATTGATGAGTACGACAGTGATTCGTCGGTGACATACACTTCGTGACCTGCCACCATTATCCGCTCTATTCCATCTTCTGGCTTATATTCTTCACAATCTAACATCATTGAAGTGTCTTGGCCTTCTCCCGATAGGTCAGCGCAAGCTTGGTCGACGATAGTTTTGGGCGTCTGGTTATTATTGCTTTTACGGGTTGAGGTAACCTTTAATCCTTCAAGTACGCTAGACGGTGTCGCCAATCCTTCTTTTTCAAATACTTGCGCCAATACATCGCGCGTGGGGCCACATAGTTCTGTGCGGCCTTGATCAATGTAAACGAGCTCATCACTAAACAAAGCAAGATCGTCTAAGTCGTGGGAAATGACAAAGCAGGTTAACTGCCCCGACACACACAAATTATTCAAAAACTGATAAATTTTACGGCGAGTAAAGATATCAATCGCGCTTAGCGATTCATCTAGTAATAACACGTCTGGCCCATTAACCAGCGCCCGTGCAATCGCGACCCGTTGCGCTTCACCACCAGAAAGCGCGTGAACTGGCTTGTCGATTAAGTGCTCGCAATAGCAACCGCGCAAACACGCATCGATAGACATTGCATTAGGGCTTGCGTGACGCTGTGCTAAGGCCAAATTGCCGCGAACATCGGTATGAGGAAATAGCATAGGCTGCTGAAACACGATACCAACCTTTTGAGCGGTCCACGGCGTTTGCACTTTTGCGCTTTTTTCTACGCCAGCTAAGGCGCGAAATAAACTGCTTTTGCCCGCTCCTGATGGACCAGTAACCCCAATAAAACGGCTTTGCGGCTGCAACGAGATTTTTGCATCAATGCGATTCGGTAGAAGCGCTGATATTTGCATGTTAGCGCTCCTCATCACTACGGGTGACACCATTAAAACGATAAAGTGCCGCGAGCATAACAAATGAAAATACCAGTAGTGCTAGCGCTAGTTTGTGTGCGCTTTCATATTCCAACGCTTCTACCTGCTCATATAGTGAAATTGACAGCACTTGAGTTTCCCCAGGAATATTGCCACCAATCATTAGCACTACGCCAAACTCGCCTATGGTATGAGCAAAGCTTAAGCCTAATGCCACCACAATGGGCGCTTTGCTTAAAGGCAGCACAATTTTCATAAAAGCTTCGGCGGCCGAAAAACCCAGCGTTTTCGCTACATCTAAATAACGGTTATCCAATTGCGAAAAGCCGCTGTATAAAGGCTGTAGAGCAAATGGAAGTGAGTAGATCACTGACCCCAATACCAAACCTTCAAAGCTAAATACTAAATTGCTACCCGTTAGGCTTTGCCACCCCTGACCTAGCGTACTTTGCGGCGAAAAAGCAATAAGCAGATAAAACCCCAGCACAGTAGGCGGTAGCACTAAAGGCAACGCGAGTATCGACATAACCAAAGGCTTAGCTTTGCTCTGCCAGTTCGCTAAAAACCACGCTAGCGGTAGTGCGATTAACAACAGCAAGCCACTGGTTATAAATGCCAGCTTTAACGTTAGTAATATAGCTTCAAGTGTCGAGGCTCCAAAGAATTCCGTGAACATGTTTATTCACCCACACCAAATGCAATGGCGGGCTCATAACCCCATTCAATTAGGCTGTACTGCACACTTTTCGACATTAGATATTGCACAAACAAACTGGCCGATGAAACGCCATTAGCGTCTTTTAAATTAAACGATCTGGTGGTTTCTTCTTTCCCAGGGGCTGGCTCTTGTACTGGCGAGGTTGCATTTACGGTAGTAAGCAGGTCGAACAGATTCGGTGACAGTGAAGCGGCCGCTTTGCTATTAACCACCAGTGACTGAATAATAGGTTGGTACAAGTCTTCAGGGATAGGAATGATAACGGTGGTAGCTTCAGTGCTTTTTGCACTGACAACGCTTGTAAAACGAGAAGACAAATTAGGGTTTAACTCTGAAGGCAAGTCCAACGCCAACGAATACGCAACAAACGCCCCTTTCACGCTACCGGTAGTATAAAACTGCAGGGTTTGTAATACGTTTTTACCCATTACCCTGTGTGGTAAAAACTCTTGCCAAAGCGATAAGTTATGCAAAGTTTGCTGTGCAGCAATGCCATAGGGCGCAAGTTTGGGGTTAGCAATGGCTATCTTGCTTTGTGGTTCTTTAAATAACTGAACAAGCTGCTTAGATAAACAACCGGCAAGCTGAGTACCTAGTTGCGCGTTCGCATCTTCCTTAAATGCCCCCGAGGACTGTCCAGAAACTTGCTCTGAAAATGCCACCGAAAATTGCTCGCAATTTTTTTCACCGAATGTCTTGCTAGATTTCTTACTTGATAAATCGCCTGCATAGACAAACGCCAACTTGCCTTTAGCGTAATCCACCACATTATTTTTGTGCACCAGATTATTATCAGCCAGCGCTTGCGGTCTAGCGCGATCAGCCGACAAAAACACATCAAAGCTGGCACCGTGTTGAATTTGCGCGTAGAAAGTACCGCTAGAAGATACCGTTACCGCAACCTCTATGCCTGTAAGATCGGTAAACTGCTCAGCAATGCTTTTTAAAGGTTTTGCGAAGTTCGCCGCAACGGCAACGTTAATTTTTTCGTCGTGCTTGAAAGTAACCGAATGATTTTGCTTAGTGGAACTACTACTGCGGCTCTCATTTACTGACGTATTTGCCGCCTCAAAACGGCTCGCCTGTGCAGTAGAGATACTAATAACAGTAACACATGCCAAAAGTAGCGTGACCGAATAAATAAGGCTTGAAAGTCGCGTTGCTAAAGAAAAGAGCATTACTTTTTGCGCATCCACTTAAGTGCCGCTTTATCGTCAGATGCTTTCGCCTCAACCCATTCAGATTTATCGCCCTTAAATTCTTTTTTCCAAAGCGGTACCGACTGTTTAAGCATGTCCATTAAGTAGCTGGCCGCGTCAAATGCGGCTTGACGGTGTGGAGCCGCAGCACCTACCCACACAATTTGTTCGTTGTTGTATATGCGCCCTACTCTGTGCAGTGCGCCAGCACTGTTAAGTGAAAAGCGTTCGCTCGCTTGTTCAACAAGAAGCATTAACGCTTTTTCAGTCATACCCGGGTAATGCTCTAATTCAATACCGTCAATATCACCAGCGTTATTAAAATCTCGCACTAGCCCGGTAAAAGTAACGATAGCGCCGGTATTTCCGCTAGCCTTCTCGTCTGCCGAATGTTTTAGCCTTGCGTACAGCTCGCCTTGGTCGAAATCTTCAACTTGAACTAGCGCGAACATAGCTAGCCCCCTGTCACAGGTGGAAAAAGTGCCAGCTCATCGCCGTCGCTAAGTACTGTTTGGGTATCGCACAGTTCTTGATTACAAGCAGTTAGCACACTGCCCTCCAGCGCTAACTCCCATTTATCACTGCGAGTTTTAAGCTGCGATATTGCGGTTTCAACGGTGCTATTGTCACTTAAATAAAGCGCAATATTGTCCTCTCCCGTAATCTCTCGGGTTTGTGCGAATGTTTTAACCGTAACCTGCATGCTTTTCCTTAAAATGCTTTATTAACGTTTCTTTGTACGCGCAGATTGTTCTCTCCTAGCCTTACAAAGTCGTTAAACCTAAAGTACGTTGCCCTTTAAGCGCGCGTATACTTTTTGCGCGTTGCGTTTTGAACTTACTGTTCTTTTTACTGTTCTTGTTACCCTTTTATGTCTGCACTATGTGTCAGACTGCCAGTGGCCTGTCTTGCCGCCCTTTTTCTCCAATACTCGTATTCCTTCCATATGCATGCCAGGGTCGATGGCTTTGCACATATCAAATAAGGTTAACAGCGCCACATTTACGCCCGTGAGCGCTTCCATTTCAACGCCCGTTTTGCCGCTTAACTTGCAATAGCAAGTGGCTTTGATACGGTTTTGGTCAGCTTGAATGTCAAAATTAATATCCACCTTTGACAGTGCCAATGGGTGACACAGTGGAATAAGGTCAGCACAGCGTTTCGCCCCTTGAATACCCGCTACACGAGCAACTGCAAATACATCACCCTTTGCAATTTTTGCTTCTGAGATTTGGCGAATTACGTCTTCGCTTACGTACAAGAACCCCTCTGCTGTAGCTTCTCGCTTAGTAACGTCTTTGTCGCTAACGTCTACCATGTTGGCTTCGCCACCAGCGTTTAAATGGCTAAAGGTACTCATGCTTCCACCAGATGCTTTACGAAATTACACGGTCTAAAGTCGGCATCAAGCTGGCTAGAAATAATTTTTTCCCACGCCGTACGACACGCGCCTGTTGAACCTGGCAGACAGAAAATAACCGTATTATTGGCGAAGCCTGCTACTGCGCGAGACTGAATAGTTGATGTACCGATTTCTTCATAGCTAATTTGGCGAAATAGCTCTCCAAAGCCATCAACTTCTTTGTCGAACAAAACGCTGATCGCTTCTGGCGTTGAGTCACGGTGGGTAAAGCCTGTACCACCAGTAATTAATACCGCGTGAATGTTTCTATCAGCAATCCATTTCGACACTACAGCGCGCTGCTGATAAATATCGTCTTTCACCAAATCGCGGTCGTAAAGATTATGGCCAACCGAGGTAAGCGCCTCTTTTAGATAGTCTCCTGACTTGTCGTTTTCGAGGGTGCGCGTATCCGAAATAGTCAAAACGGCAATATTAAGGGGTTGGCTGACAACTGACATATGAAATCCTAATTTGATATGCGACATTTTGGCGGTTTTTGATAAAGTACCAGCCAAAATACTAATTGGTAATCACTTTATAAGGGTGCATGCCATGAATTCAACAACTAAGTTGGCATAAACTATGTCTAAAAGCCTAACTAATCAGCAGGCTATGCGCTATAACCGCCATATTGTACTTCCCAAAGTCGACCTAAACGGTCAGGAAGCGTTGTTAAACGCAAATATCTGTATCATTGGCATTGGCGGGCTTGGCACCGCGGCCGCAACTAGTCTGTGTGCCAGCGGCGTAGGCTCGCTTACACTCATCGACCATGACATTGTAGAGACCACCAACCTGCCAAGGCAAACCTTGTTTAGCGAACAAGACGTGGGCACAAGTAAAGTGGAAGCGGCTAAATCGCGGCTTAATGCGATAAATAGCGACTGCGACATTACCGTAATAGCAAAGCCGTTTTCAGCGCCCGGCACTGCTCCACTATCGCCAACATTAAAACAGGCCATAGAACGTGCTGATGTTGTATTAGATTGCACTGACAACGTCGACTCGCGAGATGTAATCAATGAATTGTGTTTCAAACTGAATACACCGCTGGTTTCAGGCGCAGCCATTCGCTTTGAAGGCCAACTGTTCGTGGCAATACCTGGTAAAAGCCGTTGCTATGCGTGCCTACGAACCTTATTTGAATCGCCCGATTTAAGCTGCGTCGAGGCAGGGATTTTCTCTCCTGTGGTAAACATTGTTGGCACTTACCAAGCTATGTTAGCTATGCAAGTATTGATGGATTTCGATAACATTCCTAGAAACACGTTGATGACGTTTGATGCTTTGTCGCACGAGTGGCGAAACTGGAAGTTGCCTAAAGGCGTGGATTGCGAGCTATGTGCTTGCTAAGTTTGCGTGCATTCGCTTCATGAATTTCAAAATCTGCGGTTTAAAACAGCAGAATTAAACAAAGAATAGACAGAAAATAGGTTGATTTAAATGACAACCCGAGTAGTTAAAAAACACATGGTAGTGGCGCAAAATGCGTCTGGCCGTAACATGAATGTACCCATTTATCGTATGAAGGGCGCGCGCCCTGGCCCCACCGTGTACATCCAGAGCTCAATTCACGGTGCTGAAGTGCAAGGTAATGTGGTTATTTACCATCTCATTCAGCGCCTGAAGAACATGGATATTTGCGGCGAGATTATCTTAGTGCCCAACTGTAATCCCATTGGTACAAACATTAAAGCCGGTGAATACACATTAGGACGTTTCGACCCTGTGAACGGCACAAACTGGAACCGTGGCTATTTCTTTGACAAAGGTGCAGTTGAGCATTTCGCCAAAACCGTCACCCGCGAAGAGTCGATTGAAGGCATAAAACAACGTTTTCGTGCACACCTGTCTAATGCTATCGACAACAAGTTGGCTGAACCCTGGGGTTTAGGGCTTGCGCAGCAGCTAAATCTAAAGCTACAGCAAATGGCGGTGAACGCCGACTTCGTACTAGATCTACATAACGGCCCAGTATCTACCCGCCACGTTTATATTCCCGAATACGCCAAAGACAGCGCCAAACTATTTAACATTCCACACTGTATTTTTATTCCGAATGTATTTGCAGGCGCATTAGACGAAGCAACATTTTGCCCGTGGTGGACTCTGCAAGAAAGTATAAAAACTAATTTAGAGCGTGAGATCAGCTTTAACGTTGAAGCCTTTACCCTTGAAATGGGTAGCCAAGAAGTTATCGACTTTAATGAAGGCAATATAGACGCCACCAGTATTCTTAGCTACCTAAACGCCAAAGGTGTATTGCACGAGTGCGATATTAAGCCGAAAGAGATGCAGCGTTTAGGCGTGTATTTAAAAGACTATAAAACCTTGTTTACTAACTGGGGCGGGATGGTGGAGTACATGGCGAAACCAGGCCAAACAGTTAAGAAAGGTGAGCCGCTAGCGCAAATTTTAAATATTGACGACCTAGATACTGACAACGGCAGCAGAACGCTAGAAGCGCCCTGTGATCTTATCCCTATTTTACACTTCCCTTCAGCTTCAGTGTTAAGCGGTACACAGTTGTATAAGGTGTTTACTAACTATCGGGAGTTGTAAAACACTCCCCGCCCGTCGGTTGGACAGAAAATAGAGTCAGCGCGCAAGCCAATACCCTAATTCTAATAGAACCCATGATGGATTAGCGCAGTTGTACCAATCAACCGGACAACTTGAAAAAGCATTGAAGCACTGTAATCACAGTCTTAATTTCGCCGATCCCGAATCTAGCAGTTATAAGAATTATGAATTGCGCTGCGACAAAATTAGAAACACTTTAGGTGCATCGGATTAGCCTCGCGCTAAAAGCAAACCTTAACGTCCCCCCTGTCCTGCTGTGACGTTCTATTTTCGTATAGGAAAGCGCGTGGCTATGAAATGTATTTTTTATTTATTGACCTTTACAGCAGGTAAAGTTCTAAATTAACTAACCTCAACCCTTGCTCGTTTACCTTTTTTTAACATCAATTTAAGCTATGCTGTTATTGAGTAGAAAAAACAAGTCGGTAGTCATGAAGTTAAACTTAAGCGCGTTACTGATCGGAGCATTTTTTAGTACGGTTCTAAATGCTTCGCCTCAGCCCCAAGCAACACCAGATGTTACGGTTGTTAAGGTTCCCTACATTAGCCGTCAGACTACTCATGTCGAATACCTACACAGATTATTGGCACTGGCGCTAGAGAATACGAAAGCTGAATTTGGCGAGTATCGCATACAATATCACGACACAGAAATTCAGCCTGAACGTCAGTTGAGAGAATTAGAAAAAGGTGAACTCGTAAGTGTTACCTTTTCCCACGCCAAAGCAAAATGGGACGATGCATCCATTCGAGTGCCTTTTCCTTTGGCAAAAGGTTTAGGCAGTTATCGATTCTTCTTTACGTTACCAAAACACTTACCTGCGCTGGAAAAAGTTGATTCGCTGCAGGATTTTTATCAATTCTCTTTCGGGCAAGGCCGAGGTTGGTCTACGGCAACCATACTTGAAGAATATCAATTTCGAGTGGTTTACAGCAGCCGCTATGTTGGGCTGTTCATCATGTTGGAGTCAGAGCGATTTGACCTTCTCATGCGCGGTTCTTTTGAAATTCTAGGTGAGGAGCAGCACCTTAAAACTGCGCACCCTGAGATCACCTATTCCCCTGACATCGCTATGCTGACTTTACTCCCCATGTACTTCTATGTGTCAGATACACGACCTGAGTTAGCGACACGTTTAGAACAGGGCCTGAAGACAGCTTATGAAAGTGGCGAATTTGACAAGCTATTTGCTATGTATTTTAACGATGCTAGGGCGCTTGTGAATTCACCGTCGCTCCGTTCGTTTTGGATTGATAATAAAAATGTGGACAAGGAAGAGTACTACGAAATTAAGCCTTATCTTTTACCCGAGTTAGTCGAAAAAATTGAGCCTATTATACAGCCTACGCACCATGAGCTTTAAGCCCTCGGCCGCAGGAAGCAATATTGACGCTATGTATAAAAGTTTAAGCCGTGCCGCTGCATTTCTTTGCGGCACTAGCTTATCTGAGCTACCTTGTCATCAATAGTGATAGTTAGCATCTTTTAAATCGGCGAACCTGGCGGTAGCGGCTCTACTTCAAAGCTACTTGGCCATGTTTTAGTAGTCCAATAGCTATCAAAATGTTCTTTCAGTATTTCATACTGATTATTGTCGGCTTCGTCCTCTAACCATTCGCTGAATTCAAGTAGGGCAAGTTCGGCCTCCATTCTTACTTCAGGCGCTAGCTTTTCATTAGTAACCGCCTGCATAACAGCGTTCAACGCCACTAACTGTAAGCGTTTTGCTAATGGGCTTTGTGACTTATTTTTATACCAGTGAACGTTAAGTATTTGCTTCACCAGCATAGAAACGCCTACTTTTTTACGTCTGTCATTAGTGCTTCTTGTTTGCCACTCTAAGCGGTTTAAGCGCTCTGGGTGCAATAGTAATTCAAACGCAAAGTTAGATGCTGAAGCAGCAGCAGAAACAGGATCTAACATTAACCCCATTTTGCCCTTAAAATGCTCGCGGGTAATATCGTCGCCATAGGCTGTAGGTGGAATAAGGGCGAGTACCGATTCAGGTATAGTAAGGTAATCAGCGGTAGTGGCAGTAATTAACTGCTGCATTGCGCGCTGCTGCACCGCAGGTGCTACAAACTGCTGACCCTGCGCCTGGGTATAGTCACCTTTGCGCTCGTATTCATAGACTAAACCGCCGACTTGCTTTGCTACGGCTTCTAGCTGGTAGCGGTGAAGCAAGTAAATAGGCACTAAAGCATTTTCAAGAGAGGATAAACTGCTATTTGGGCTTAAGGTGTCTAAACCTAAATTGGCTAACGCCAGTTCGCGTACTTGTGAAATTTCATCGAAAGCATCTAGCGGATTGCTCCCGTTTTCCCACATATGGCCGTTTGCCGATGCATGGCGACTACTGCGGGTATCGGGGTCTGACTTAAAGCTCAAGCCTTCATTGCGGCCTTTTACGATAATCTTTGCCAAGGCTTCGGCTTCTTCTACGTCGCTGGCAAAGTCTTGATAGCCATACGCTACGGCGTGAATATCCCATGCGCCTATGCCTTTGTCATACGCGCCTTCTAGGCTAATTTTGCCATTTTTAATGCTAATTTTGGGATGAGGATAATCCATCACCGACGCACGGTTATTTTCGCTTGCCGCAAAGTTGTGCGCTATACCCAATGTGTGCCCTACTTCGTGGGCCGACAGCTGCCTAATGCGGTCTAAAGCCATTTCTTGCTGCGCAGTGGTATCAACGTTGCCGTCCTTAAATGGGCTGGTTAGGCCAAGGGCAATTAAGTAGTCTTGTCTTACTCGCAGTGAGCCGAGCGTAACGTGGCCTTTGATAATTTCACCAGTGCGCGGATCGACAACCGACGAACCATACGACCAACCGCGCGTTGCGCGATGTACCCAGTTGATTACGTTATAGCGCACATCCATTGGGTCGGCACCTTCGGGCAATACTTTCACCTGAAACGCGTCTTTGTAGCCTGCGGCTTCATAGGCTTGATTCCACCAGCTCGCCCCTTCTTTAAGCGCGGTCATTACGGGCTCTGGAATACCTGGATCTAGGTAATAAACAATAGGCTCTTCTGCTTCGCTCATTGCAGCATGCGGGGTTTTCTTATTTAAACGATGGCGGGTAATAAAACGCTGTTCGGTAGGCTCACTGATAGGCGTTGAATAATCAAAGTAACTGAATTTCCAATAGCCTGAGTAAGGGTGGTACTCTCTTGGCGTGTAATTGTTGTCAGGCAATGCCACAAACGAATGATGTAAGTGCACCGACAAGCTTTCTGGATCGGGCGTAACTTGCTGTACGTATTCGCCTGGCTTCTTACCTGCAAAGGTGACTAAAGCTTCTAATTCAGTGTTTTTTTCAAAACCTTTGGTTTTAGGTAAGTATACGCCACTTCGCATTTTATCTACGCCAAAGCTTCCTTGGTTAGTAGCTGCTAAGCGATTGCCAATGCCATGGATATCGCTTAATAAGAACGGAGTGTAATCAATAAGACTAGCGCTATCGCTTTTGGCTACTAGCGTAAAACCTGCGATAACCGAATCAGCGAAGGCTTCATCTATACTTTGTTTCTCAGCATCGCCGCCATGGGCTGCTCGGTATTTAGTGTTGTGCTGCTTTAATAAAACCTTGTTTCCAAATTTTTCAAAGCTTACCAAGCGCGTATCGCCTAGCTGACCGCGATCAAGACCTATATCGTTAGACCCTACGCCGTAAGGCAAGCTGCTTTGAAACAGATATTCGGCGTGGTCTGTTGGCACCGCCAAGTAAACTTTGTCGCTTTCATCATCATAGTAAACAGGAATTAAACCATCTTTTTTGGTCATATCGCTGGTGAATTCACCAATGCTTGGCAGCGCTGCCAATGCGGAAGACGTAGACACGACAAATAATACCGTAATCGCAATGGCCGATTTACCCGATACTTTTACTTGTCGCGCAGCTTTTTGAAAAATGTTCAATTGCAGCATGCAGTTAGTCCTTATTATTGTGAATTTCTAGCCTACCCTATGTCGTGGCTTTTGCCCATGGCAGTTCATCGTTTAAATGCGCTCTTTTTGCTTGCTATTGAACTGTGAACAAGATTGGTTTTTCCTAACGAAGGTAATGCACTATAAACGCAACTATATGGAATAAAACAGCCAGCATTGTCTCTGCTCAATTGCCGTTTATAAGTTCAAAAACATAAGCGACAACAAATTGTTTGATCTTGGTCAACACCAAGCTTTGTTTGGGTTGTAGAGGTATTTTACGGCTTATAAAATCCGCCGCCTTGTTTAAAGCGTCTAGTAGCGGTTTTTATCTATGACTTCAAAATTATCACCTAATCGCAGCTCTTCTAACCTACGTGAAGACCCAGATTCAACATTGCCAAACCAAATGTTAATCGCGCCAGAGCTACTTGCACCTGCGGGTAGCTTACGCAACATGCGCTACGCTTTTGCCTATGGCGCCGATGCTGTTTATGCTGGGCAGCCACGCTACTCGCTTCGCGTAAGAAACAACGAATTCAGCCTTGAGAACTTAGCGGTAGGCATAAAAGAAGCACATGCTTTAGGTAAAAAGTTCTATGTAGTAAGCAACATTGCTCCGCACAACAGTAAGCTAGATACCTACCTTAAAGATATTTCACCAGTAATTGCTATGAAGCCCGATGCGTTAATTATGTCAGACCCAGGGCTTATTATGATGGTGCGCGACGCCTTCCCTGAAATGCCTATTCATTTAAGTGTACAGGCTAATGCGGTGAACTACGCCACGGTGAAGTTTTGGCAGAAACAAGGCATAGAGCGCGTTATTTTGTCCCGAGAGCTCTCTTTGGAAGAAATTGAAACTATTCGCGAGCATGTTCCAGATATGGAGTTGGAAGTGTTTGTGCATGGCGCGCTTTGTATGGCGTATTCGGGGCGCTGCTTATTGTCTGGATATATGAATAAACGCGATCCTAATCAGGGCACTTGTACCAATGCTTGTCGATGGTCTTACGATGTTAAGGCAGGTGAGGAAAACGAAACTGGCGACATCGTTCTAACCAGTGAGATTAATAAGGCAGTTACAGCACCTCAAGTGGTAATTCCTACCCTTGGTGAAGGCACGCCAAGCCCCAAAGTGTTTATGTTAGAAGAAAAGGAAAAGCCTGGAGAACTGATGCCAGCTTTTGAAGACGAACATGGCACCTATATTATGAATTCTAAAGATTTGCGTGCCGTGCAACATGTTGGCAGGTTAACCCAAATGGGCGTGCATAGTTTAAAAATAGAAGGCCGCACTAAATCACATTACTACTGTGCCCGAACCGCTCAAGTCTATAGAAAAGCAATTGACGACGCGGTAGCAGGAAAGCCTTTTGATAGTACATTAATGGGAAGCTTGGAAACTTTAGCTCATCGAGGTTATACCGAAGGTTTCTTGCGTCGCCATGCACACCACGCGTATCAGAACTATGAGTATGGCCACTCAGTCAGCGATAAACAGCAATTTGTTGGTGAAGTGATTGATCGTTGTGAAGAGTCTGGCTATGCAATTATAAATGTTAAAAACAAATTCTGTGTAGGTGACTCGCTCGAGTTGATGACGCCAAGCGGCAACATTACCTTTACTCTAAATGAGATGCTGGATAAGAGAAACCATTCTATTAAGGATGCTAAAGGTTCAGGACACCAAGTAAGAATACCAATTCCTAGCGATGTGTCTTTAAACTTTGCCCTACTGCTGCGAAATTTAGATGAAGGCGTTGATACCCGCAATCCGTTTCGAAAAGCGGCTAACGCAGTAACACCCGAAAACGTGAGCGAGGCATAATGCATGGCACTGCTTATTCTTAATAGCTGCATTAACTGCGACATGTGCGAACCTGAATGCCCTAATGCCGCTATAAGCATGGGCAGTAAAGTGTATGAAATAGACCCATTACGCTGTACAGAGTGCGTGGGGCATTACGATGCGCCCACTTGCGTAGCTGTATGCCCAATAGATGTTGTTAAGCCTGACCCGCACAATAAAGAATCACTAGACGAGTTGGCCGAAAAGTTTGTTCGTTTAAATAGTTAGCTATGAAGTAAGTCAGCGAGTTAATTGTACTTCTCGAAGAATTCCCTTGAATCATAACCAAGAGTGATCCCTAATTGCGGTACAGTTTGAATTGGCACTACTAATAAGGGGTTTATTTTGAAGTTTGCCTCTCGCGCTACGGCGATTTCTCCGTTTCTTGCTATGGCCTATGGCGAAAAAGCCACGGCACTAGAACAGCAAGGTAAAGATGTTATAAGACTTAATTTAGGCGAGCCTGATTTCGGCGCACCCGCGGCAGTACTCGAGGCAATGAAAGAAAGCTTGAGTGCCCCAGATTTTCCCTATACCTCGGCGCTTGGCCTGCCTGAACTACGTGAAGCCATTGCACGCTTTTATAAAGTTAAACATGGCGTAGCGGTAAGCCCTTCTAGAGTGGTAGTGACCGCTGGGGCTTCTGGCGCTTTGCTTTTGGCGAGTGCTGCCTTGGTTGAACCAGGCGACAACGTGATATTGGGCGACCCTTCTTACCCTTGTAACCGACGTTTTTTAAACGCATTTGGTGCAGAGGTAACGCTGGTACCAACACGCAGTGAGGATAACTTTCAGCTAACCGCTACAAGTGTTGCCGATAATTGGAAGCACAACACGAAAGGTGTACTTATTGCCACACCTGCCAATCCTACTGGTACGGTTATAGATGCAGAAGAACTGATTAAAATTGGCGAATACTGCAAATCCAAAGGTGGCTTTTTAATTGTTGACGAAATTTACTTGGATCTATCGCTTTCGGCTGATCTTGATGTACGCAATGATACATTCGCTTCCCAATCGACCTTGGGCACTGATACCAAACTTCAAACCGTACTTGCCAATGCACAGCTTGAAGAAACAGTGGTCGTAATAAACAGTTTTTCCAAATATTTTGGCATGACCGGCTGGCGTCTTGGCTGGTGTGTGGTACCTGAAGCGATGACGACCATCGTTGAAAAGCTCGCGCAGAATTTGTTTATTTGCCCCTCTACCCTATCGCAAAAGGCTGCTCTTGCGTGCTTTACACCAGAAGCATTGGCGCAATGCGAGCAAAACCGCAATACGCTAACAAAGCGTGCTTCCCTTGTTTTTAGTGCACTTGAAAATATGGGGCTTGGTTTAGATGCAAAGCCTGACGGTGCGTTTTACGCCTACATCAATATTAAGCACACAGGGCTAACTGCAATTGAGTTTTGTGATGCCCTACTTTCACAACATCATGTAGCGCTTACGCCGGGTAATGATTTTGGTGAGCACAATGCCAACCATTACGTAAGACTGTCTTTCGCCACCAGCATTGAACGCCTGAACGAAGGGCTGTCACGGCTGGCTGAGTTTGTAGCGTCATTAAACTAACGGTTTTTATTAATTACCGTTTAATTTCGTGAATAGACAAATATTACCGAAAAAAATGATAGATATGGGCGCTTGTGCGTATATTGGGTCACATAAATGGTTAACTCGTGTCGAAACGAAATAAAACAGGACAAAACAATGGGTAACGAACGGGAATTTGATGTAGTTATTTTCGGTGCTACAGGTTTTACAGGCAAATTAGTAGCTGAATATTTTCAGGCGCAGTATGGCAGCGACAGCAGTGTAAAATGGGCAGTTGCTGGTCGTAACGAAGCAAAGCTTAACGATGTAAAACAGGAGTTAGGCATTAGTGATAGTGTAGCTAGCCTTGTAGCCGATGGTGACGATGCCGAAGCACTCGATGCCATGACAAAGCGCACGGCGGTAGTACTTACCACTGTTGGTCCATACCAAATTTACGGCGAAAAATTACTTTCTGCGTGCGTCGATAACGGCACTGGCTATACGGATTTATGTGGTGAGCCAGCGTGGATGCACCAAATGATCAACAAATACGAAGCGAAAGCTAAAGAAACCGGCGCTAACATTGTGTTCTCGTGTGGCTTCGATTCGGTACCATTTGACTTAGGTGTACACTACCTTCAAGAGCATGCTAAAAAGCAAACTGGTGAAGTCATTGAATATGTGAAAGGTCGCGTTCGTAAAATGCAGGGCACGTTCTCTGGCGGTACGGCAGCCAGTTTAAAAGCGACCATGGCGGCTGCGCACAAAGATAAGTCTGTTATGGCTGCGCTTATTAACCCGCACTCATTAACCGATGGTGCGTCAAATCAGCCACAGCCCGATGGCAATAAACCTTACTTCGATGAACAGTTAGGCACATGGGTTGCACCATTTATTATGGCGGCCATCAATACTAAAAACGTTCATCGAACAAACTATCTGGGCGGATACAGCTACGGCAAGAACTTTCAGTATGACGAAATGTTGATGACCGGCCCAGGCGAGAAAGGTGAAGCCATGGCGAATCACGTTGCCAAAGATAAGTCGCTTGCAAGTGATGATGGCCCTAAACCAGGTGAAGGTCCGAGCAAAGAAGAGCGCGAAAATGGCTTTTACGATGTGATGTTTGTGGGCAAAGCTAAAAATGGAGACATGCTTGCCGTATCGGTAAAAGGCGACAAGGATCCTGGCTACGGCTCTACCAGTAAAATGATTTCAGAATCTGCCCTCTGCTTATGCAAAGACGTTAGTTTATCTGGTGGTTTCTTCACACCTGCGGCAGCACTCGGTAACAAGCTTATCAGCCGTTTAGAAGATAAAGCAGGCTTAACGTTTACTATCGAGAAGTAGCCATTCAAAAAACGAAGGCTGAACCCAAATTGCGTTCAGCCTTTTCTCTCTGCGCTAGGTGTTATTGTTGTTTTTTAAGCGAGTACCGCTTTTAATGCTTTAACGCACGCGTCAGTTTCTTCAGGTGTCCCTACACTAATACGTGACCAGGAGTTGTACCCAGGCCATGTGCGCCCTACAACCTTTATACCTTGAGCTTTCATCTTTTCTGAAAATTTATCGTGCGGCATGCCCGTATCTATGTAAATAAAATTCCCTTGTGGATTTGGCGCAAACGGCTGCTTTAACTCTTTGGCTACTTTCACTAACTTTTCGCGCTCAGTTTTAATGCGTGAGCGCATCGTGTCTAAGTTCTCATGGTCATCCATACTCGCCATACCCGCTACTAATGCTAAGTAGTTCACACCACCCATGCGCAGCATACCGCCCATTGTTTTAGCTTGCTCAGCAGGCATGATGGCGTAACCTAGACGCTGGCCCGCCATGGCGTGAATCTTAGAGAAAGTGCGGCAAATCACCACATTGTACCCTTCAGCTACTAACTTTGATTGCACATTAGCGGGGTAAGCATCAGACATTTCAATGTAGGCTTCGTCAATGAAGACTTGCGCTTTCTTCGATACGCGTTTAGCAAAAGCGGTAAGCTTCTCTGCATCTACCATGCTACCTGTCGGGTTATTTGGATTGCATACATACACGGCGGTAGTATCTTCGGTTACCGCTGCTTCAATGGCATCCAGATCAAAGGTCATATCATTGGCTAGCGGCACGTAGGTCACATCTGCCCCCATGAACTCAGCGCCCCGTGGTACGCCTTCGTAGGTCGCCATAGACGTAACCAGCTTGTTGCCGTTTTTGGTGATCCAGTCAGCATAGCCAAACAGAATAGGTGAAGAGCCGTTTGTGATAACGATTTGATCAGCAGATACGCCTTCTTGCTTAGCAATTTTTTGCGCTAACACTTCCACCGTAGCGTCGGTATAACGCGCTAGGTTTAATAGCTCGCTTTGCATTGCCTTTGCGGCTTTTTTCGAGGGCCCAAAAGCATTTTCATTCGACGATAGGCGAATAAGACCATCGTTTACATTAGGGGTAGCGGATGGAAAGTGTTCAGTTCGCATACCTGCGGCACGAAGGTCGCCCATAATACTGTCAACGCTGGTCGTTAGCGCTACTGCTCCTGCACCTAATCCCACTGACTTTAACCAATTACGGCGTGAAGAATTCACGGTGCTCTGTTGCTCATTTTTATTCATATTACGCTCTGCCTTCCGTCTATATTCACTTTAGACTAAAGGCTTAATTTTGAACGCGCAATAGCACAAAGCCCCTAACCCATTGACATTAATGCACTTTTTACGTGCATATGGCGCACTAAAATTGACAACATAAGAAGTTTTAACGCGTTAAGCCGTTACATTGCGGTGCAGGGTTATTTTGTGGTTTTTGGCGTTTGCGATGAATGACATTTTTTTTTGATGTTAAAGGCGTAGCACTCTCTCGCTATCGGTTCTTCGCACTTGAAGCCTGCCTTTTAAACGACTGTGTAATCCATCTATATAAATACAAAGTAAAAATTACGACGAAACATTAATCGATTACTCAGTATGCAAAACAGGAGTTAAATATGGCTAAGGACCACGGTAACCAAATTAAAAACGACGATACTTACGAAGCCCTTCGCGACGAAGGCTATAGCAAAGAGAAGTCGGCGCGCATTGCCAATGCGCAGGCCAATAGCAAACAAACGCCTTCTAAAGATGGTGGGAAAGGCAAAAAGTACGAGGATCGCACTAAAGAGGAACTGTATCAAAAGGCCAAGGAAGTGGGTATTGAAGGTCGCTCTAAAATGAGCAAAGACGAATTAATTGATGCTCTTCGTAATCACTAGAAATATCACTTTGGCCGTTACGACGTACCGTAAAAGGTATGCAACAACGGCCAGCATTAAATTTGAGCGCTTACGTATTATCAATGCCCCACTACTGCGCCTTCCACTGTTCATATTCAAGCTGCGCTTTGCGCATTTTAATCATTAACTCGGTCAGTTCAGGGTCTTTCTTAATGACCTTTTCCATATAGGCAAAAGACTCATTTCTTTCATCAACCGTTAAGTCCTCGATATCTTTCATGGTTGGCTTAGGCATTTGCTGTCTAAGCGCCTGTTGAGTTTCCTTATACATTCGGTCAAGCGCGTACTGAGGATAGCAGACAGTCTTTTTGATTCGGCTGTTTATAAATGATTCCTTTCTGCATTTTACTTTGAATTTTTTGTTGTCCGCTAGATCGTTAAAGCGTCTAAAAAAATCCAATTCCGTTCGCTGGATTTTGCGTAGGAAAAAACCACTATTCTTATTAACTTTCCCTTTTACCTCGATGACTTCTACATCCTTGGGGTCAACAAACTCTTCTTTGTCGCTAGTTTGTGACGTGGCGCTAGCCATGCCGCTAATAAATACACCAGCCACCAATATTAATGAAAACCGTGAGGGAGAAGCGAAATTGATACGTTTTATAAGATTCACAGGATGCCTCCTTGCTTTCCTATTAGATAAAAATAAAGGTACTGGAGGTTTTAACCTCCCGTATTAAGTTTCTATTTCGAGTATTAAGTTGTGACTTAGGTAAGTCAAGGCAACTAATTTTAGAAATGTAAGCATTTGTGAACCTGTTGCGACTTATACAGCTTTGATGGGTTAATAAAGCCATAGAGGGGTAACGATGCAGGGCTGCGAAAACACCAAGGGCGGCGGGAACCGAATCATGGCTCACTCTCGGCAGTACCCCGCCTAAAAATGAATTAAATTCATACAAAAATGAAATTAAGTCATTTTTATTCATATTTAAACACGCGTATAACGTACTTATAGCTTTTACAGCACTCTCAATACTCGGTTTAATTTTAGGAATAGAAGCGCATTCTCATGAACAACAACGTGAACACAGATTTCTCTTTTACCATAAACAGCGTTCAGTTTAATGAAGATTATCGCCCTTCAGACAACACACGCATCACCACTAATTTCGCTAATTTAGCCCGCGGAGAACGCCGCAAAGAAAATTTGCGCGATGCACTGAGCATGATCAATAACCGCTTTAATGCATTGGCGAGCTGGGATAATGAAAATGGCAATCGCTATGCAGTTGAACTTGAAATCGTCTCGGTAGATATCGATGTAGAGGGTAACGGCAACACATTCCCAACTATCGAAATCTTACAAACCAATATAATTGACAAAAAAACGGGGAAACGTACCCAAGGTATAGTGGGAAACAACTTCTCGTCTTATGTTCGCGATTATGACTTTAGCGTTCGTCTATCTAATCACAATCGTGGCCAGTCGTCGTTCAGCGTCCCTACCGATTTTGGTGATCTGCACGGAAAACTGTTTAAGTGCTTCGTTAATTCAGTAGCCTATAAATCACATTTTTCAAAACTGCCGGTCATTTGTTTAAGCGTTTCTGATAATAAAACCTACCGCAGAACAGAAAACCAGCATCCTGTATTAGGTGTGGAATATCAGCCTAATGAATCGTCATTAACTGAACAGTATTTTAAAAAGATGGGCTTAAATGTGCGCTATTTCATGCCTCCAAATAGTGCGGCTCCTTTTGCGTTTTATTTCTTTGGTGACTTGCTAAATGACTACACCAATTTAGAGCTTATCAGCACTATTGCTACGATGGAGACCTTCCAAAAAATTTATCGTCCTGAGATTTATAACGCTAACGCTCAGGCAGGTTTAAGCTTCAAACCAAACTTGAAAAATAGCGATCACTCAGTGACTCGCATTGTTTATGACCGTGAAGAGCGGACTCATCTAGCCGTTGAACAGGGCAAGTTCGTAGAAGAAAACTTTATAAAGCCTTATCAACACAAGTTAGCGCAATTCACAGCAAGCTACGCTTGATAAGTTCATTTAGATACTTGCGATATTCAAACCGCACACGTTGCGACAGTGAAACTATGATAAGGGCAGCACGTTCTGCCCTTCGCGCATCCATACGAATTATTGATTAGAAGAAAGCGAATCACATGACAAAATTACTCCCCACCTCTATTGCAGGCAGTCTTCCAAAACCATCGTGGCTTGCACAGCCTGAAACCCTGTGGTCGCCGTGGAAGCTAGAAGGTGAAGCATTAGAGGAAGGCAAAAAAGACGCGCTTCGCGTTACCCTTCAGGAACAGACCGTATCAGGCATCGATATTGTGTGTGACGGTGAGCAAACCCGTCAGCATTTTGTAACTACCTTTATTGAACACCTTGACGGTGTTGATTTTGAAAACCGTAAAACCGTACGTATTCGCAATCGCTACGACGCTAGCGTACCTGTCGTTACCCAAGCGGTTACACGGCCAAAATCAGTGTTCGTTGAAGACGCAAAGTTCTTAAGGAGCCAAACCGATCAGCCCATAAAATGGGCATTACCTGGCCCTATGACAATGGTTGATACGCTGTACGACGACCATTATAAAAGTCGCGAAAAACTTGCATGGGAGTTTGCCAAAATACTAAACCAAGAGGCGAAGGAGCTTGAGGCTGCTGGTGTTGACATTATCCAGTTTGATGAACCTTCGTTTAACGTATTTTTCGATGAAGTCAATGAATGGGGTATTGCCGCATTAGAAAGAGCTATTGAAGGGCTTAAATGCGAAACTGCGGTGCACATTTGCTACGGATATGGCATCAAAGCTAATACCGATTGGAAGAAGACATTGGGCTCTGAGTGGCGACAATATGAGGAGAGCTTTCCTAAGCTAGCAAAATCTAATATTGATATGGTCTCGCTGGAGTGCCATAACTCTCATGTACCCATTGAACTAATATCGCTTCTTAAAGGCAAAAAAGTGATGGTGGGCGCTATTGATGTTGCAACTGACACAATAGAGACACCAGAAGAAGTAGCAGCTACATTACGTGAAGCATTAAAGTACGTGGATGCCGACAAACTCTACCCTTGTACAAATTGTGGTATGGCCCCCCTTTCTCGACAGGTTGCTCATGGCAAGCTTGAGGCGCTCAGCGCTGGCGCTGAAATTGTAAGGCAGGAGTTACTGCGTAAACTCAGCGCTTAATAGACCGCCCTTTCTAATTCGATAACTAATGGCCTACTTAAATGTAGGCTTTTTTACACTTGTATGACCCATTCTAAATCGCGTTGACACTTTTCGAACCTAATTTGGAAAGTGTAATGTAATCAAAAGTAATCGTACTCAACGTGATTATTCCCTCGCTTTTAAATCGGCTGTTGTCGAGCAAGAAGAAAAAGCGATATGGACCAGAATAGCCGCGTAGCGAAGCCGGTTTATTTAAAGCATATCTGACAACGGCATAAGTTTAACTTCTGCACAGAAAAGTGGAGATTCACTGTTTACCCACCCAACACAGGTAAGATGGCAAGGGTCTTCTTCAACGGGCGCAACCAGAATGTTTAAACAGTCGTTGCTCTTGAGTTGAGCTAATTGCTGGTTATTGATGCACATATTTTGCGAAACGTAGATCATTGGGTTTTGAGTTAAATCGTAGCCCAGTGTTTGAGCTCTTTCTAACATTGCAGACGACATCAAAGAAAGAGGATAAAACTGTGGAAAGCGCACCTTATTCGCAAACTCATCGATATACTGCGTTTGATCAGCAAAAGCACTTAACAGGTAATTTTTAGCATTACTTACAATCATCCACTTTCGCTTTAAAAAAATACTGTCATCTAGCAGCGTTCGGTCCAACATCTTTGAAATCTGATCTTTATTATACTCGAGCAACGAGGACGTAACAGATAAGTAGTCTGACTGCCTATAGAAGCCCGTTAAACTGGGTTTCCCCGATGCTTTTAAAATCAATCGTTGTGATTCTTGCTCCCCCATTTGCGTTTTAGAAACACGGGCAGGCTTAACCATTAAATTAAATTCAATTCGTCCCCTACCTTCGCTGGATTAACAAAGCTAAACTCATACACTGAGTATTGTCTGGGCTTAATAGCAGATCCCCCTTGGCTTATTTGCGTTTCTACAAACAGGCCAAGTTGAAAACCAAGTGCTATCGTACCTTGGAATGGGTTACCTGATATACACTGCCACCGCATTGGGTCGTGAAATAAGTTGAAATCGTCCGTCGCATTTCGAGCGATATCGATATGTAATTGGGTAAGTATATGCACGTGCTTTCCTTGAGTAGAAAACATTAACCATTGATGACGATTTAAGACGCAGGTTTCGTATAATCAAAAGTGTTTAGTTTACAAAGCGCAGGTTAAAACCCTGCCTCTAATTTGTGCTCAAGTATAGAACATGGGAGGAATAGCTACTAACTCTCTAGTTTAGCTATCGCGTCATCATATTTTAAGTTTTAACCGGAGTACTGTTTTTTCTCCTTGTTCACTTCTACATGATTACTGTTTACGCAATGCTCCAAATCTAAAGTGACCTAATTTTATACTTAATATTTTCGGCATAAACTAACGCCCAAATATCGCTCCGCGTATCAATAGCAATTTGCGGCATTTCACCTTGTCGCGAAAAAACGAGATACTTTCCCTTATCAACGAGCATTTCAATTTTAGAACAAATATAATCCGGTTTTGTCTCATCCAGGTTGCAATATATTGTGAATCAACGTTTTTTACTTGCCATAGTCGCCGTGCTTCTGGCGATGGTAACCATACAGTCTGGTGCATCATTTGCGAAGCAGCTCTTTCCTATAGTTGGCCCTGAAGGCACCAGTGCTCTTCGAGCGTTTTTCGCCGCATTAGTATTAACTATTATTTTTAGGCCTTGGAGAGCACGTTTAAGTGCGAAAGGATGGCGTAACGTTATTTTCTACGGCGCTTGCTTAGGCGCAATGAATATCATCTTCTATCTTGCGATTGAGCGCATTCCCCTTGGCATAGGTGTTGCGCTTGAGTTCACCGGGCCGTTGGCTGTAGCGTTTTTTAGTGCCAGAAAGAAGCGAGATTTTGCTTGGGCTATTTTAGCCGTTGCCGGCGTTTGTTTGTTGCTTCCCGATATTGGCGGTGCGTCTGCTGAAAGTTTAGATCCGGTCGGCGTTATTCTTGCCCTTACAGCCGGAGCGTTTTGGGCCGGTTATATCGTATTTGGAAACAAAACAGGCAACGAAGGTTCTGGCGGCGTTACGGTAACATTAGGCATGCTAGTAGCAGCTATCTGTGTAGTGCCTATTGGCGTTGCAAGTCAAGGTATCGCCTTACTCTCGCCACAGGCTATTTTCATCGGGTTCGCTGTAGGCGTATTCTCGTCGGCTATCCCGTATACGTTAGAAATGAGTGCAATGCGCAATATGCCTAAGCAAACCTTCAGCATTATGATGAGTGTTGAGCCTGCCGTTGCAGCCATAGCGGCGTTCATCATTATTGATGAAACCCTCACGCTTTCACAATGGTTTGCAGTGGCTTTAGTCGTTATTGCTACTGCTGGGAGTTCAGCCACACAAAAACAATTACCCAAACAAAAACAAATTGAAACCCTTTCCTAGGGTTTCAAACTTTCTTTACTTTTTTACCATCCTTATTTTCCCCCTTTTTGAACTCAGGTCTTATTCTTTTCGTTAAACAAATTAAGTTAATAGTTGATTTAGTGGCTTAGGGAATAATTATGAAACATTATACGGTAAACACAGAAGTAGAATGGGAATGGGGAAACGGTAGTGCAACGGGAAATATCAGAGAAAAATTTACCAATGATGTAGAGCGCACGATTAAGGGTTCGTCAGTAAAACGAGAGGCTAGCGACAGCGACCCAGCATATCTCATTGAACAGGACGACGGTAGCAAAGTGCTAAAATCTCACAGCGAAATTACGAAGTCGTCTTAATTTTTTGATTAATAAACCTAAACGAAAAATGCAGCGTTCTTTTTTCACTGATAGCGATGTCGTCAATATAGCGAAGTCGCTCATTGGTAACTTCCTGTTTAGTAATGTCGACGGCGTACTAACCGGGGGAACGATAACAGAAACGGAAGCCTACCGTGGTCATCAGGATCTTGCCATGGAAAAACACCTTTTGCGGCGCCCTTCTTCGATAACAACACTTAAAAAGCAAGGCGGCGTTGCTTACATCTACACCATTTATGGTTCTCACAGTATGTTGAATATTGTTACAATGACGCTGACCACACTGATTCAGTTCTGATCCGAAAAATTAAGCCTACAGAAGGTGTAGACAAAATGCGTGAACGTCGCGGCATGAAGACATCATTGCGTAATCTATGTGACGGTCCAGCTAAGCTGACACAAGCTCTTGCGATAACACCTGCGCTTAATAGTGAGCCTGTGTTAAATAACACTCTGATTTGGATTGAGGAAAGTAACCATGCCATTGCTAGTAAACATATCACTAGTTCGCGTCGCATTGGCATAGACTACGCAAAAGACGATCAAACCGGTAAGCTAGGTGCACGGGATGACACAACCTTGCCTTGGCGGTTCACGCTTAAGTAGCGCACCTCAATTGAAACTACTTCGCAAAAGCAAAAGTCAGCTTACAGTCGATGTATTTAAGCAATTTGTTTACCACCCTTGGCACGGCAATATCACCGTTAGCAATTTTTGATTCAACATAAATATCGCAGTCATCATATTGAATTTGCTGGCGAATAACGTAATCGTTGAGCTCGTCAAACAGGCTTTCTTTTAAAGGCACCATGCCAATGAACGCACCTGAACCTTTTTCATCTACAAATTCTTCACGCTTGCTAAAGTAAGCGCCTTCAATTTCTCGTTTTAGCGTATACGCCTGCATGGCATCTAATTTTGTTAAGCGAAAGTGCACGCTAGTTTGGGAGTCTGTCACTGTAAATCTCAGTTTTTCTTTCAAAGTTTATCTACACGGTTACCGCTTTATTTCTACTTTCCAAGGCGGGTTCACTCTATTCTCTCCTGCCCAGTACAGCTTTATTTTATTGCCAGATGGATCTTTTAAAATGGCTTCTTTCCAAAGGTAGCGCTGCTGCGTTGGCGGCTGCTCAAAATGAATACCTTCTTCCACAAGTGAGGTATACAGCTCGTCTAGCGCCTCATGTTCGAAATAAATCACACTGTGATTTTGAGCACTTTCGCTTTCTAAAGAGAGCGAAAAAGTAGACGAGCCTTTAGGACACGTAAATCTGGCATAGTGCGGTGTATCTACAATTTGAGTAAACCCAAGTGTAAGGTAAAACTCCACCGCTTCGACCATATTAGTCACGGGTAATGTAACTTGGTTCAATTCCATGAAAACCGGCTCCTTGAATTTGTATCGTTTGCGCTAGATTTAATCGTCGCGTCCTAGATAAGCGTGAATAGCGGTGATTTTGCCGTTTTCATTAAATGTTAAAACATCAACAACAAACAGTGTTTCCGACTTATCTACTACAATTTTGAGCTCACCAGACACCATCTTCTCGTTTGCCATAGTAGACAGCACATCTATTTCTATCGAGTCAGCGTTCTCAAAGTTCTTACGTGTTTCATCAACGGCTAACCTTTTACCTTTCACAGAGATTTTCCAATCCCTTAATGAAATGTTATCGGCAAACATATCGGAGACACGCTCAAGGTCCTTTTGTTCATAGGCGCTTAAGTATTGAATAAAGACGTCGACCCATTCCATTTTACGTGTTCCTTTTATCAGTTTTTAAAATTCACCAGCCTAGCGGTTTGTTCCTAAAAGGCCAACGTCGAGTTAGTATAGTCGCTACACTATCAAAAATAACGTCGCAGCTGTGGCCGCGCCCATTGTGAGGTTAAACTGCCGTCTTCGAATTGGCGAACTCAACCACACGCGTATTTTTGCGCCTACCGCCGCCCACAGCGAGATGCTTGGAAAACCAATCACGGCAAATGCGGTAACAATCGCAATACCTGATTGGGTGTAGTGCTCGCCAGGCAGTGAAAACGTGCCTACGCTGGCTAACGCCATCATCCATGCTTTGGGGTTTATCAGTTGAAATAGTGCCCCCTCCCACCACTTGAGCGGCCCTTGGCGTTTGGTCGATTTAATTTTGTTTTCTACCAGATCTACTGGCTCATCTACGGGGCCAGTAGCAATTTTAAATGCTAACCATAGCAGATAAGCCACCCCAAGTACCTTAAGTACACTGTAAAGCACAGGAAATATATTAAACAGCGCACCAATGCCCAGCAGTGTGCTTACCATCAGCCCCGCAACACCAATCACAATTCCCAGCATGTGCGGCAGCGAACGTCTGTAGCCGTATTGTGCGCCAGAGGCCAATAGCATCATATTATTTGGACCAGGCGTCACCGTACTGATAAATGCGAATGTTGAAAGTGCGATGAGAAGAGATGTTTCCATGACTGTCCTTATGTATTGAGGTAAGCAGTGCGCTTCTTAATTCAAAAGAAGACCGATAAGCTAAACGCTTGTTTTTCACTAACACAATACAATCATATTTTTGTATGCATCATACCCACACACTTTTAAAAACAGCCATACAGTTTACTTATATTAACTTCTGTATGGTAGTTATTACGTCAATCTGTATGGTTAAAAGCAATCATTAACTAATATATAGTTATCTGTATGCAGATGACTTCATAAGAATCGAGGTTGCGATGACGCTATACAAAACATTAGCCGATGAACTCAAAGCCCAAATAGCGCGGGGCGTGTTTGAAGTGGGAAATAAATTACCTTCGGTTAGGCAGCTGTCAACAGAACATGGAGTGAGTATCGCCACCGTACAGGAAGCATACCGTGTATTGGAAGCTCAGCAGCTGGTAGAGGCAAAACCTAAATCGGGCTATTTTGTCGCCCGTAGCGTATCAATAGATAACACCCCACGCATGACCAGGCCACCGCAACGCCCTATGGACGTGACTCAATGGGAAGATGTGCTAGACACCTTGCTAAATACCTTCAATAAAGATCACGACACTAAAACACTGTGTCAGTTTCAGCATGCCATGCCCAACATGACTGCCAAAACCCTTAAACCTCTTATAAAACGTTTACACGAACTCACTAAACATCGCGCCTTAGATGGCATGATTTACGGTGACGTAAAGGGTGATGAAAGTCTGCGAAAACAATTGAGCCGACTGGCTGCAGCATCAGGCTGTGTGCTGCAAAGCGATGAGTTTATTGTGACGTCTGGCTGCCAAGAGGCGCTGTCGGTGTGTCTTCGTGCTGTGGCGAGTGCTGGGGATGTGATTGCGGTAGAATCACCCGGATTCTACGGTGCCATGCAGGCTATCAAGGGCGCCGAGTTAAAAGCGTTAGAGATCCCTACCGATTCTGAAACAGGACTGAGTTTAGAAGCGTTAAAGCTAGCACTTGATCAATGGCCAATAAAGGCCATCTTAGTCGCACCAACGGTAAATAACCCTCAGGGCTTCGTAATGCCTGAGGCAAAAAAACAAGCGTTATACGAATTAGCCAGAGAGTACGACGTGGCCATTATCGAGGACGATATTTATGGCGATATTGCCTATTCTTATCCTCGTCCTAAAACCATCAAATCGTTTGATGAGGACGGACGAGTGTTGCTGTGTTCTTCGTTTTCCAAGACGCTGGCGCCTGGCTTTCGCGTGGGCTGGATAGCGCCGGGAAGCTACAGAAATAAAGTGCTCCACGTTAAATATGTCAGCAGCTCTATGTGCCCCACCCTGCCCCAATTGGCTATTGCCAGTTTCATTGAACAAGGTGGCTATGACAAACATATTCGGGCCATGCGTCAATATTACTTAAGTGCACGAGATGCCCTACGCGCAGACATTAAGCGTTTTTTTCCTGCTGATACCTGTATTAGTTATCCTCAAGGAGGCTATGTACTGTGGGTAGAGCTTAGCAGTTGTTACGACTCGGTTAAGCTTGCCGACGAAGCGAAGCAGCATGGTATTTATATCGCGCCCGGTCAACTTTTTTCAGCAACAGGAAAATATCGACATTGCCTGCGCTTCAATTTTATTGATAGTACTCAAGCCGCGCGAACAGAAGCTATAAAGCATCTTGGCGAGTTACTTTTAGCGCAGGCGGTCTAATTCGGAGGTAGGACGCCTAAACCATAGAGCAGTTGATCCACATCAACGCAGCCTAGCCATAAGTCCACCACAATAAAAGCATCAGAACTACCATGCGAAACTTTGTATGCTTACGCTAGTGAATAATACAGATGCAAATGATGACATTGTACCTGAAGCACATGGGTTATACCGGCTACACTTAAAACCAAACACCCAAATGGCAATAGAGACCAAGCCCGTTTTCGGCGCTAACATTACGCTACACAGCAGTGTTTTAAAGCACGACAATTTTGTAGCAACGCCAGACAATATTTTGGGTTGGCTGGATCACTTCGGGTTGTCTCACTTTGTCATAAAACCAGAAACAAATAAAACAGACGCCACCGATACATCTGTGCTTTTGCCGTCTCAATTTTTAAAGGCTGAAGGCGGTATTTTACGCGTTACATCGCCCACGCGTATTTATGTAATAGGCAAAACCCCCATTGATATAAATAAGCGTGGCCTGTGCCTTTTTACGCCTGTGAAATAACCCCACAGAAATGTACTCTGACCCCAAGATTTTGGGGTCAGAGTACATTTTTTTATTTAGTTTCTGGGCTGGCGTAAGAATTATCCTCAAGATGATGACTAATCGCCTCAGACAAGCCTGAATAACGCTTATCCACCCGTTGAACCATGTGGCTGAATGTAGCGTTATCTGAAATGATTAAACAGCCGTCTTTGGCACGGGTTAATCCTGTATACACTAACCCTCGGTGAAAGAGGTTTGCAGCTTTATCGCTATCAGGTTTTGGCAAGATGAGCACAACCTGATTAAATTCAGAGCCCTGTGATTTGTGAATGGTCATGGCGTAAACAGTTTCAAACTGTGGCACTCTTGAAAGCGAAATGCTGCGTAACGCTTGCTTCTGCTCCTGTTGTGTCTGGTCCTGATTTAGCTGCTTTTGACTTAAAGGCTCATCCCCACTATCTCCTGAACCTAGCAGTGCTTTTTGTCCTGTTCCTTGGCTATCTTGATAAAACCACGCATAAAGCTTTCCCTTATTGTCTGGCCAGATTACGCCAACCTCGCCGTTTGATAGTCTCTGAGGGTGATGATTCTTTACAATCATGATGGGCTGGCCTTGATAAAAGTGCCCTTCCCGCTTTCTGATCTTGTGCTTAATAGCATCGAACACCAAATTATTCAGCCCTTCTACGCCCATTGCGCCTTTGCGAACGGGTGTTAGCCACCTGACAACATTCAAGCGATTAAGCGCCTCTTCAGCGCTGTCTGCGTCAAAAATAGGCAAGAAGCTTTCTTTGGCCAGTTGATGCAAATCACGACCGCTAACTTGGTGTTCCGGCCACAAATGCACACCCGGCTGAAGTCGTGAAGCAATACTTGAAACTGGCTTTGCGCTTTCGTCATTGGCATCAGCCTGGTCATTAATTGCAGCAAGTGCGCCGCTCGCATCACCTCGCTGTATGGCCGTTGCAACTTTAGCCACCTGCCCTTTGAAGCGCTGCGGTGCCTGCAGTGTTGCTACATAGCTTTTTGCCTGCTCGTTAACCGGTAACAGGGGTAAATGTGGGCACAGCGTAGCGATATGCTGTCGCATTAACGATGGCACGCCACCTAAAGAAAGCGCGTTGTCATGGCTGCTTAAGCTATGTGAGCTATGTGCGCTGACTGCGCCATTTAAAGCAGCATTCTCTTTTTCGTCAAAGCTTGCTGCCCCGTCACTAACCAGCTGCTCTAGCACATTACCAAGCTCAACCGCAGGAAGCTGATCAGCATCACCGATAAAATAGAGCCGCGCATGGTCTGGCAATGCTCGCACTATGCGCGTCATTAGCGCAAGGTCAACCATACTAGCTTCATCGACAATGAGTACATCTGCCGTCAGCTGATTGTGCTGGTTGTACTTAGTCGATACACCGTGTTCCCGCAATCCTAGTAATCTATGCAGCGTCACAGCATCGGTAGGCACATTGTTAAGCACTGTGTCGTCCAACTTGCCGCGAAGCCCGTCTATGCTATTCATGATAGATTCGGTCATACGCTGTTGCGCTTTACCTGTAGGCGCCGCAAGCACAATTTTTAAGTTTTCATCGCAAGCCTGTAGCGCCAGTAATAAACGCAATACGGTATAGGTTTTACCTGTTCCCGGCCCACCGTTTATAACACAAAAGCGCTGCATCAGGCTTTTCGCCACCGCAATTTGCTGCCAGTCTTGCTGATCGGTTATTTCAGTAGGAAAGATAGCGGGCCAAAGTTGTTTTACTTTTTCGCTAGCTTCATCGCTTAAGGGCGTAAGCGCCGCTCGTTTTACAACATTTCGTGCGACTTCTTGTTCAAACTCGAAGTAACGACGGCTGTACAGCTTGCCGTTGTTATAAACAAATAGTTGTGCCACCTGCTCGTTAACCAGCGCGCTTTTTACAATTCTAAGTAATTGCGTTAGTTGTGGCACGTCGACACCTGGTTTGGGCGCTTTTTCCGGCTCTGTTTGTTCTACTGGTGACTTAGATGCGCCAACCGTCCCGTTACTGTTGTGCTCATTCGTTTCGGCCGCCAAGACTGGCTCTTGTTCTGCTACTACCTCTTTAAAAAGCGTTGTACCCGCTATTTCTTTAAGATAAATACAGCTGTGGCCATTGCGCTGCATATAAGACAAATACGCTAAGACCCCAGCCCAGGTAAGCCTGTCTTCTTGTTCTAGTTCGTCAACAAAGCCAAATTCTTTTGCGACAAACTTGTCGATCGCCTCAATGCCAAACAAGTTATCAAAAAATGACGATACGGAATCTTGATTGTTATTCATTATTTTCCTTTGCTTCACTTTCTTTGACGTTTATTACTCGTCATCGAAACTAAACTGCTGCTGACCAGAAGGCTGTTGCCTCAAAGGTTGGCGAGAACTGCCTGCTTTTTTTGAACTTGCCTTTGTCGAAGCCTTCGCAGATGGGCTTGTTTCGCTTGCACTTGTCGCCGCAGTATTTATGTCGCTTGGTGAAGGCTCATTTCCTGAGCTTTCATTCTTTGAACTATCACTTTGTAGAGCCCCATCTTTACTTGCAAATATCCCGTCTAGTTGGTGAAGTACAGACGATGGAATATCAGTGTAAAACACTCCTTCACCGCGCTCGTTTTCTGGGTGCATACCGCGTAGATACAAGTAATACACACCACCAAAATGGATATCTGGGTCGTAGTTTGGTAGCGTATTTTTTAAATAGCGGTGTAGCGCCAAGCAGTAAATTAAGTACTGAAGGTCGTAAAGGTGATGCTGGTTGTTATGGAACAGCGCCGTTGGCATGTAACTATCTAGGGTATCGCCAAGCCAGTTTGATTTGTAGTCTGCCACATAAAACTGACCGTCATGTTCAAAAATCAGATCAATGAATCCGTGCATCATTCCCTGTAATTTTGCTGTAATTAGTTGAGGCGCAGTCTCGACCTCGCCGCCAATAATGTCTGCCACGTTTTTTCGATGAGTCGCGAGTACTTCACGAAGCTGAGTCCATTGAGTATCGTTCATTGGAAAATAAAATTCTGCTTCGCGCAAGGTTTGCTCTACCGGCAAATCACTCATGCTAAACTGCATATTAGGATACAGCGGTGTTTGCAGGGCTTCTTCAAGCCATTCATAAAGTAACGGCGTCCGCTTTTCATCTAACCCAAAGCGGTTAACCAGTTCTTTGCCAGTTTCTTCCCATACGGGCGCACTGAAGTCACTGTGCTCAAGAATATCGTGAAGTAAATTACCTGCACTGGCACCTTTCTCTAGGGTAAAACGCAGATCGCTTTTACTTACCGTACTTGCTATACCTTGCTGCGCATGATCGTCTGCGTCAATTGAGCCCAGACCGTTCACAAGCGTATCGCTTGCATACACTTCTTCATCTCGAATGGTTTGAAGAACCGGTACACTTGGAAGTGATTGACCTAAAGACTCTGCTGCTGTGCCTGTTTCAACGCTTTGGTTAGCACCAACCGTGGTTAAACGGCTCATTGCTGAGAATGAATACAGTCGCCATTCTTCGCTTGCAGTACCAGTAAATTGCAAAGCAGTAAGTTGTGGTAACTCATCTTCTTGTTCAAAGCCAGTATACACTTCCTCAAACTCATTACCGTCGATATGGCAGGCATGAGACGCTTCTTCTTCAGCAACACGGTTTAACACACTTGACCAATCGTTGTTGCTGCCATCGCCACCTACACCAAGTGCTCGTGCTAATGCGCTTCTTTCATTGTTAGTCAGCGGTACAACGCCCATGTAACAGCGATGGGCAGCTCGTGTTACCGCCACATAGGCCAGTCGCATGTCTTCCGCTTCGCTCTCGCTTTGAACGCGAGCTATTGCCTGCGGCGTCTGTCCAAGCTGCATTTGTAAATCTTGTTTTTCTTCGTCGTAATAGGTAAATATCTGCGACGTAGTGTTGCCGTTTTTAGCCGCGTCTCTGTAGCCGGTAGCAAAAGGAACAAACACGATGGGGTACTCTAGCCCTTTCGAGCCGTGCTGAGTAATAAGTCGAATAAGTTGGCTGTCACTTTCAAGGCGCAAAGTAAGCTCTTCATCGCTTTCAGGCTTATGAATTTGCTTGTTCAACCAGTCGAGTAGCTGCTCTGGGCGCTGGTGAGTAGTGCTGGCTTTTTCCAGCACTTCGGCTAGGTGTTGATAGTTAGTAAGGGCGCGTTCCACGCTGTCAGCATGAGGTTGATAGCTATCTTGCATTGAATACAGCAGCACACTCATGCACCCTTTTTGCAGCCACATATCACGCAACGACAGTACCTTGTCGATAGCAGCATCCCACTGCGCGTCATCTTCATGGTACAGCAGTTCAATGAGTGTTTGGGCGCTATAACCCCAAAGCGGTGACGCCAAGCTCGACGCCACTTTACTGGTGTCGTTAGCGTGCCAAATACCGTTAAGTAACCGCAGTACATCTTTGGCTTCGGCACTGGCAAATAAGTTACTGCGATCGCTTAAATAAACGCACGCCAAGCCTTTTTGCTGCAGTACACTTTTGATAGCGCCAGCTTCGGTCCTGTCTTTCACCAAGATAGCAATATCCTTAGGCTTAACCGGAACGGTGCCACAATTCGCTGTTTGGAAGTGCGCTTCGTTCAATAAGCGGTAAATCTCCTGCGCAATCCATTGAGCCATTTTGCGGCGCATAATGCTGGTGTTTTCTTTGTCATCCAAACACATGCTAACGTAGTTCATCGCGCTGCGTTTCGTTACAGCACTTTTCATTACACCGCTCTTCATTACAGCACTTTTCATTACATTGTCTTGTTCGGCAGGGTCGATAAGTGGCGTTTTAGCCGCGGCCGCTTTTGGCGTAAATTCCACAGGGTTGTATTTGATGTTAAAGCCAAACACATCGGCGGGTTTATTTGATGCCACTGGCGCACCGTAGAATAACCGATTATAGGCTTTAACCATTCCCTCTACCGAGCGCCAGTTGGTATTCATCACCCAGCGGTAATCTGCCTGCCTACCCGCCTTTAAATAGGTAAAAATATCGCCACCGCGAAAGCGATAAATCGCCTGCTTGGGGTCACCTATCATCAATAATGCACTTTCGTTAGCATCCGCAAGATTAGGATAAACTGCGTCTAAAATCGCGTACTGCTTTGCATCGGTATCTTGAAATTCGTCAATAAGCGCTACGGGAAACTTCTTACGAAGCTCAGGCACAAGGGTATTGTTCGGCTTCACCACCTCATCTGCTAGCATACGAATAAGATCGTCGAAGTCGATAACGCCAAGCTGTTTTTTCTGCTTTTCAACGCGGGATTTTATGAACGCAATAGCTTCAACCACTAGTTTGAATACGGGCACCTTACCAAGTGCCTTATCTTTCTCACCAAATGCTTTTTTAAGCGCCCCTGCAAAGTCTTTTATAGGCGTTAAAATCTCTTTTACGCCAGATGAATTTCGCGCATATCGGTTACCTTTAACAAAAGCCTCCGCTTCCGGTGGAGGAAAATAATAACTCTGTTCGTCCACACAAGAACGCAACCACGCTTTAAGTGCAGCCAACTCCTGCGGCCGCTCTTTTTTATGGGCCGGTGTTTTGATGAGCTGTTCTACCAATAGCCCTTCATTGTCTTCTACGCTTTGAAGTAAAGACTTCACGTAGGCTAAAGACGTGTGCGGCGCTTCATCTAGCTGCTTTTTACACGCCGCCTCAATATCCTCTTCACTAAGCAATAATGGGGTCAGAGTACTTTTAATGCTGGCGTTAAACTCACGCAACAGCTTTTCAGGAATATGCCAGCCTGACTCTGCCAGTAGTCTAAACTCGTCCTCGCTTTTGCTTATTTTTCGAATGAAGTCTTCGGCAGCTTCAAGGTATAAATCGCTGGTGTCATTGCCCAAGTTGAGCGACATAGCAAAGCCGCTGTTAAACGCTAACTGGGTAATAACGTGCTGACAGAAGCCGTGAATAGTAAACACCGAGGCTTCATCTAGCTCTAGCTGCGCCGCTTTTAAAAGAGCCAAACTCTCGTCGGTGTCGCAACTATTAAATAAATGCTGATAAACAGGGTCACAGCTACTGTCTATTTCGTTACCATTATCTTTGGCCTGCTGCCAAATAAGAAGGGCTTCTCTTAGCGTTTTAGCAATGCGCCCCTTTATTTCTTCGGTAGCGGCTTTGGTGAAGGTCATCACCAATATTTCTTTAACGTTGAGCTTTTTTTCAAGCAACAAACGCAGGTACAAACGCGTTATATTGAAAGTTTTACCCGTGCCCGCGCTAGCCTCAATAAGGTGCCGCCCTTTTAACGGCATAGCGACCACATCGAGTAATTGCGCTTCGGTGCCGCTATGATCGTCGGTTTCCGGCTGAGTATGCTTGCTCATTGGATTGTCAGAGAATGTTGAATTGTAACTCATAGCTTCTCCTCCTGAGACGCATTATTTACCATAGCAAGCAGTACAAAAGCACTTAAATGCGGCACATCGTTCCAACTAACGCCCTGTGGAAACAGCCAGTTAAGATAAGGGTTGTTTGCCATATCGGCACTAAATTGCCCGTTACTTTGCTGCCAGTCAGTTAACGCTCGCTGTAATTCTATCGAGTCAAAAAGCGCTACGGCCTGATCCAATGTTCGTTTGGCTTTTTCGTGTTTTTCACTTGTCGTTTCGCTGGCTACATCGTCTTCCTTATCAATGAATGGGCACAGCTCATCTACTGCCTGCTGAACTTGGCGAAGTATCGCTTTGTCGGTTTCATTAGTACCGTCCGCACTATCTAGTAGCGCACGCAGGATATCGGTAAACATTTCAGGCTTTACGCTTTCCACTACAGCCTTAGTGTCTGAGTTTCTAGTGCCGGGCATAAAAGTACCGAACAAGCTTAAATACACAGGCGTCGGCGCCGTATAAACCGCCATGTAAAGCTGCTCAATAAACAAGAGTAAACGAACTGCGGTCTCCCTGTCATAAGCGGGGAAGCGCTGCTTTTTCAAAATGGTTTCGCCCTTTTCCCAAGCGCAAGAATAGATATCCAGTGGATAATTGCTGTAGCTAGTTTCTTCATCGCTGCTTGAAAAAACTAATTGGGAGATGAAAAAACTCAACGCTCGGTGTGCGTCGACCTTTCCTGCACAAAGCTCGACTAAAGCTTCACTGCCTAATAAAGCCGATGAAGTAAAGGTAATATATTTACCTTGGAAATGCGCTTTTTTAGGTTCCGCGTCGTGAGGGCCCATTGCCTGACTTAGTGCCAACGCCCCCTCTTTCCACATGTCAACTTCGTCTCTGGCAACGGGATTATTAGGGATATCCCCCCTAAGCGAAGCAAACGTGATCACTTTTTCACTATATGAAAGCTGGGTGACATCATCTTTTTCTGGCGCAATGCGCTCTGGAGAAGAAAAGATAGCGTCGAGCACCTGATAACGCAGCAGCGCATTGGTTTCAAACGGCTCGCTATTTTCGAGTAAAGTAAACGATTGAGACAGGTTCACGCCGAGCCGCTGGATGGAAAAATACTCTAGTGGGTCTTTAAAGGCACGCGCAATTTGGCTACTTGATAAACGAAGAGTTTGTGATGAGAGCGTATCGGCTGAAGGCGCTAGCACCGCTGTATTGCCTTCATCAGCAGATTCACCCTCTGCATTATCGCCATGTGATTTCGTTTGCTGTAGCGCGTCAGCGAGCCGTAGCCATCCTGTTTCGTAGCTTGGAATTTGCCCAGTAAACCCCGCTTCGCTGAATGGATGTAGCGGCGCATTAACGCTGTATTTGGATAAATCCAGTTCATAGCTGTTTTCTAACATATCCATGAACTCAGCTAATACCAGACTGGGTTGTCGCTCACTGTTATTAGTTACGTCGTTCCCTTGATAACTTAAGTATAAGCTCTCTCTGGTGGAAATAATGGCTTCGAGAAATAAATACCTGTCTTCCAAGCGCCGTGAGCGATCGCCAATCTGGCGGCCAGAGTTCGCCATTAAATCGAGACCTAGTGGGCTTGATTTTCTAGGAAACTCACTGTCGTTCAGCCCTAAAATACACACTTTTTTAAACGGTATGCTTCGCATTGGCAGCATAGAACAAACCGTGACCTGACCGGTCATAAAGTGGTTTCCGGCGTCTGGCGACGAAAACCGATTGAGTAGCAGGTCGCGCACCTGACGAAGACTGAGTTCGTGTTCATAACCTGCCTCTTCGCATCGAGCAGCAAGATCAGCTGCAACTTTGGCAATAAGATCCCAACTTTGCTGCTGCTCTTTTATCGGCATAAAACACGCATCTCTAAGCGCTATTAAGGCTTTAGACCATTGCAACGGCGTCCTTGGGGCTGTCAACGCTTGGGCAAACTCGCCGAGTAGCGCCACAACATCAATAAGCTTGCCTAGTGTAAGCGCACTTTGCCCCTCTACGTCGGGGATAGTAAGTAGGTCACTAACAATGACTTCACTATCTGGTGCGAGCATGCCCATCAGCAAGCGGCGAATTCCCCACCACCAGCTGTAGGTTTCGTCTATATCAACACCTTCTGAGACAGCAGTTTTATGCGCGCTATTAAGACCCCAGTGAATATGCGCTTGTTTTAGCCAGACTACCATTTGCTCTATATCGTCTTGGGACACGGAGAAACGCTTTTGAACTGAATCTAGCTGCAGGTAATCCATGATGTCCGACACGCCAAAACGGCTATCTGGCAGCTGTAACAGCGCCATAAACGCTGCAATCAATGGCTCTGCGTCCATAGGGCTTCTGTCTGCAATGGTACAAGGAAGCCTGACCTGCCCAGTGCCAGCTAAGGATTTAGTGCCTACCCTGTGAAATACGGCATCAACAAACGGGGCGTAGTTTTCGATGGCGGGGCACATCACAAGAATATCTGATGGAGTGCGCGTTTTATCCTGAGATAACCAGTGTAATAAGTGGTCGTGTAACACTTGCACTTCGCGAAGCGCGGAATGGGTACACATGATAGTGACGCTATCATCTTTTTCTTTTAGAGCGGAGGCATTTACATCACCGCCTTCTAACCCGCAGCCTAGCGGTTTAGGGGGAGCAGCCCGCAAAGTGTCGTTGTGAATATACTCGAGCAAACCGCGACTGCGGTTATTCTCACCATTATTATCCCCCTCATCAAAATCTGGCGAATCAAACGCACTTATTTCAAAGGTATCGAGTTCGGTCAGTAAATTGAAAAGCTCTCTGCCTTGCTTACCTAGGTTGCCAAGCAACGGGTTGGACTGATCTTCTTCCATCCATTTTTTAAGGCCTTCTAAACGCAATAACTTTGCTTGTTCACTGCTGCTCTTCGCCTCTCCCCAGTAATTTACGCTAGGGTTCAGGTGAAATATATGAATATCAATGTGCTGCGCGAGGGCGTCAAAAAATGCTATCAATTGCGGCGCCATAGTATTGATGGCAAACACTATGACACGCTTAGGTAGATTACTCGTTGGATGCTGATTCGGTATATGACCCTCGTCTAATGCTTCAAGGGTCATTTGGTGCAAGCGTGCTGGATGTAACGGCTGCTCTTTAGCTAGAATACGCCAAATTTCACTCTGCCATATTTCCATATCGTCAAACACAGCACGTTCGTTAGCTTCCCACTTAAACAACCAGTCTGGCCGATACAACAAGTACTGCTCATACACGTCAGCAAGGGCAGTTGCAAGCTGAAGGCGCTGTAGCCCCTGCTCTTGTTCACTTCCGGCATTTTGCCAATATCGATTAACTTGCTCAAAGGCATCACCGCTCATCAGCGAGCCATCTTGGAGAATATTGTCAATGCGCCAGGATAGTACTTCCCGGCGATAAGGTGACTGCTTAGGTACTGTGTCCTGCCCCAATACCGCACGTGCCGTATTCCACATGAAACGCACTGGTAAGGGATAATCAATATTCATCGCCACGCCATGTTCAGTGGCAAGCTGCATACTAACCCAGTGCTGCATACCTGGGCTTTCAACCAAGATAGTTTCTGGCGTAAATACACCTAAGGGCTGCTGACGTAGAAGCGTGGTAAGAAGAAAACTTAAATGTTCTAATTTATTAGAGGGATATAGCGCAAGCAATCGAAAAATCCTTTGTAGAACGAGCTTTTAGATACTGTACAAAGACTGTTCATGTATCGTCGACCTTATGATTTAGTGTATCGCATTGGGCTCAGTAGTTAAGTTATTTCTCCAATTTTTAACTAAGCGAAAACCTTACACGTACATAACGTTCAAAAAGGGATAAATCAAAAATTAAATGGCTCGCCTTGTGCACAATTTTGCGTAAGTGAATCGGCGCACCAGTATGCGAATGTTTGTGAGATGGTAGACAAGCAGAGAGAAAAAGGATGGAGGCATTTTTAATTAAAAAAAACCCACACAGACCTCAGGACACGAAAAATCTGTGTGGGTAAGGTTTACGGTCTTCCCAGTAACAACGTGAATAAGCGTTGCCTGGCACTCATTCACGTTAACGCTACTGGGCAGCACTGTTAACACTTTATGTTTTGCAGGTTGGATGCCAACTTTTAAAACCATAAAAATCAAACACTTATAAAATAAAGAGAAACATGACCATTAGGTCACAGTTTTACCGTGGTGCAAGTGCACCACAAGCAGGCACATAGTAAAGAATATACGTCACTATCATCCGCGCCAATTTAGCAGTTTCTCCTCAAGCGTCATTCAAGTACAATTTCCCCTTTATAAAACGCAATACAATTTCACGGTCAGGAGCAACAATGTTAACCGCGCAACAACTCGCCACCATGCTTTCTCTTCAAGATAAAATGAACGCCAAGGTAAACCCAGACTGGCTAAACGCAGGTTACGGATACTTACGTGCAGCAATGGTTGAGTCGGTTGAAGCAATTGAACATCATGGCTGGAAATGGTGGAAAGCGCAGCAAAAAGATCTACCACAACTGCAAATGGAATTAGTTGATATTTGGCACTTCGCGCTTAGCGCCTGCATTATCGAATACAAAGGCGATATCGCTGAGTCTGCAAAAATCATTGCTTCTGAATTAGCAAGTGGCAACACTTCAGTGACGTTCGACGGGAAAGAGTACGACGCATCAAATCAGTCGCTTCTTGATAATTTAGAGCTAATGACAGGCCTGTGCGCCGCAAAGCGTTTCAGCGTGCCGCTATTTATGTTCATCGTTAGCCAATGCGAAATGTCGGCTGACGAATTGTATCGTCAGTATGTAGGTAAAAATGTGCTTAACTTCTTCCGTCAAGACAACGGTTATAAAGAAGGTACGTACATAAAAGTATGGGAAGGTCGTGAAGACAACGAGCACCTAGTAGAAGTAATGGACGCGCTTGATTTAACTAAGCCTGAGTTTAGCGACTTAGTGTATGAGGGATTACGCTCTCGCTACCCTTCTTAAGCGCCATCGCCGCTTTTGTGAGATCATTAAGAGACACTGGCAAAACGCTGGGTAACGTCTCCCTTTTAAACACCTTGGTTTAAATCTGCTGAAAGTAAAAAGCTCTGTCAATGACAGAGCTTTCCTATACGTTGGTTGAATACGTTGCTTTAGCTTACGCGTCTACCCAAACCAATTTATCGCTATAGCTACCTTGAATAATATCGACGAAGCGGTCTTCTAGTACGTGACGTTTTACCTTTAACGTCGGGGTAAGCAAGTCGTTCTCAATACTCCATTCATTTTTCATTATAACCACGCGATCCATCACTTGATGGCTTTCTAAGTTTGCGTTAATAGCATCGAATGTTTTCTTAAGACTTGCTTCAATGCCCGCTTTGTCTTTTTTCCGCGCTTCTTCACTAAGCACAAGCAAAGCTACCGGCTGAGGCAAGTTAGTACCGGTAACACACACCTGCTCCACAATGGGGTTTTCCATAAACTTCGCTTCGATAGGTGCTGGTGTAACATACTTTCCTTTCGCTGTTTTAAAGATATCTTTCAAACGACCTGTAATTTTAACGTAACCATCGGCGTCAATAACGCCTTTGTCACCGGTACGTAAATAACCGTCTTCAGTAAAGACTTCTGCTGTCTTTTCAGGTTCTAAGTAATACTCCAGCATATTGCATGGCGATTTAACTTGTATCTCACCTTCTTCTGACGTGCGAATGTCTACACCAGCGTAAGGCTTACCAATACAACCTATTTTATCATGACGGAATGGTACGCTGCCGGTGCCGTAAGCACTGTTCTCGGTCATTCCCCATCCTTCAGAAATGTAAATCCCGATTTTCGCAAACCATTCAATTACCGCAGGAGCGAGTGGCGCTGAGCCGCTTGCCCACAAGCGAGCATTGTTAATACCTAATCCATTGCGAATTTTCTTCGCCACGATTTTGTTCAAAATTGGAATTTTGAGTAACGTATCTAGCTTTTTCTGCGGCATTTTTGCCAGCACGCCCATTTGGAACTTAGTCCATAGACGAGGTACAGATATAAATAATGTTGGCTGACAATGGCCGACATCACGCTGAAACGTTGAAAGATCTTCAACGAAGTGTATTTTTCCACCACTGTAGTAACTTGAAAGCTCAACCAAAACACGCTCAGTGATGTGCGCTAATGGCAGATAACTCATAGTACGGTCGTTTTGATTAATACCTAATTGTTCGAGCGAATTGCGCGCTGCCCAGCAAGCCGTATTAAAACTATGAACCACACCTTTTGGTTGACCAGTACTGCCTGAGGTATAGATGATGGTCATCAGGTCATCCATATCAGGAACGGGAGAGTCAGCAATAGGTGCAATATCCATAAACGCTTTCCACTGCTGTTTGGTAGCAATGTTTGGATAAGGAAAGGCAACCGTTAAATATTCCGAGGGAATAGATGCAACCTGCTCTGCAGTATTATCTAACTTACCCACGAAAAGTAGTTGAACGTCGGCATGTTTTAACACGTATTGAACCGTGTCTGGCCCAGCTGTAGAAAAAATTGGCACCGACACATGACCCGCCATCATTATGCCTAAATCAGCAATAAACCATTCAGCACAGTTTTTAGAAAAAATGCCAATTCTGCTGCCCTTTGGGAAATTGAATTCACGTAAACGCGCCGCTACTTGCCTAGCTTGCTGGGCGACCTGTTTCCAAGTGTAATCGTGGTATTCACCGTTTATTGGCTGCGTAAGAAATACGTCGTCTCCACGGCTTTGTTCCCAGTGGTACAACATACTTAATGGCGATGTTATTACTTCCGTGGTATTTGCGTTTGCTGTCATGTCTAGCGGCATAGGTCACTCATATGTTGTTATAATGTAGCTCATTTTTACAATGATTTCACAGACTTCTAATAAGCCTTATTTTTTATTGAAAAACAAGCTTTTTAAACAAGCGTTTACATTCCATGCGGTGAATAACAAGGCTTGAGCGGCTAAATTTAGTTTTCTTATAGATTTGGCTTTTGAATCTTTATGGTCTTATCTGTTGAAAAAACGCGGCCGAGATAACACTACGACCACGTTTTAAACAACAAAGGCATCACTTCTTCTGCCGTACACGGTTTAGCGTAGAAATACCCCTGATGGAAATAACACGACTTGCCTATCAATTCATCTGCCTGCGCTTTAGTTTCTACACCTTCTGCCACACAACTCATGTTCAGATTACCTGCAAGCGTGATCGTCGTAGTTACTAACGCTTCATTCGCGTTACCGGGAGCCATTTCGTTTACGAAGCTCTTATCTATTTTTAGTACAGATAACGGGTAGCGTTTTAAGTAGCTCAGTGACGAGTATCCTGTACCGAAATCATCCAGCGCCAGAACAAACCCTTCTTTTACAAAACGGCTTATCTGTCTTAACGCATTGTCGCTGTCATCCATCAGTACGCCTTCGGTAATTTCAAACCTGAACGCTTCCTTGGGTAAGTCAAACTCGTTTAATAAGCTTAATACACCGCTTAAATCAAATTCCGTCTTAAAATGAAGTGCAGATAAGTTAATCGATACATAGCCGTTAAAACCTTGGCGATACCACGAAGATAAGTCTTCGGCAGCTCTTCGCATGGCTTGTCGGGTCACTTCAATAATGTATTTCAACTCTTCGAGTACCGGAATGAACTGATCGGGGTAAAGAGGCTCATTCTCAAGTCGTCCTCTAAGCAGTAACTCAACCCCAATGGTAGTGTTCGTACGGGCATCTACAATTGGTTGATAGTGATTGAAGAAACAGTCATCGGAATAGGCGCGCTTCACTTTGTTTTCTAGCTGTAGTCGAGTTTTCGCGCGCTCGTTCATATCACTAGTAAAATACGTAAACCCACTTAACGCGTCTTTCTTAGCACTGTACATGGCCACATCAGCTTGCTTAATAAGCTCAGCAGGTTCCGATGCGTCTTCAGGGTAAAAAGCGACACCAATGCTGCAGGACACACGAAGCACTTCTTCGGCTAACGAAATAGGCGTTTCTACCGATTCAATAATTTGCGCTACAAATGAGCTCAAATCGTCGTCAGCAGTTACTTCCTCTATAACAATCACAAACTCATCACCGCCCAATCGCGCCACGGTGCCCGACTCTGCAACAAGATTTCGCATTCTATTAGCAACAATCCGCAGTAGTTTGTCGCCGTAATCATGCCCTAACGAGTCGTTTATGCCCTTGAATCTATCCAAATCAACAAACATTACCGCGACGCGATGTTCGTGATGGCGCGCAAGCCCAATGGCGTGTTCGAGTCTATCCAATAGCAATGTTCTATTAACCAGCCCGGTTAAACTGTCATATGTGGCTATTTTTAGCAGCTTACGTTCGGCATTTTTCTGTTCAGTGATGTCAGAGATAACAATGAGATAATGCTCGGCCGCATTACTTTCACCACTTACCGCAGTAATATCAATCAATACGTCGTAGCGCTTGCCGTCAGCACCATCAATTACCGCTTCGTCTTTCCAAAAATCTCCACCTTGCATTTCAGGTAGCTTGCCTGATAGGTGTCGGTTCAGATTTGGGTAGCGCAAATAAAGTCGCGCCAACTGTTTAGGCAATGGTTCTTTATTGTTAAAGCCAAATACATGCTCAAATGCAGGGTTCGCGGCAACCAGACGTTTTTCTTTATCGAAGATCAGTACCCAGTCGCGGGTTTGCCTGAACGCATCACTAAATAACGTCACCTGTTGTTGCGCTTTCTGCAATCTAAATAACTGGCGTTGACGTGATAATAAATACGCTACAAACAAGCCAACAATGAGTGTTGCGTATATTGCGTAAGCGAGCGGAGAACGCAGCGGTGCGTAGGGCATATGTAGAGTAATTTCAGCAGGCAGTACGTTAAAGTCAAAACTTCCCGGTGTGGGTGCAACAGAAAATACGTAATCCCCCGGCTCAATGTTGGTGAAAGTGATTTTAGCATCGTCAGTTACACCTTCTGTCACGATGCGCTCACCCTTTAACAGCTTGTAGTAGTACTTAACTTTCCCAATGCCTGACATCGCCAGTGAAGAGAAATGAATGGTTAATCCGTAGTCTTCATAATTTAAATCGAAATGATGTCCACTTAAATTTTTAAGCGGTTGATTAAGCTGTCTATTGTCTACCGCCACTTCTGTTATAGCGGTCTGTTTGCTTAGTAAGCTCCTACCAACTTCCATACTCTCTAACTGAGATGCTGAGAAAACAACGGCGCCACTGGTAGAGCCGTACGCCAGTCGACCATCTTTCAGCTTAAGTGAAGCACCTTGGTTAAACTCAGAAACGCTTAGCTCGCGCCCATAGATGAAGTTCTTAATCTGCCCCGTAGATGGGTCGTATTTGTGTAGCCCTTTGTGTGAGCTAAACCATATGTTGCCTGATTCATCTTTTTGCAAACCGTAGACAATATTGGAAAGTAAAATATTAGAATCGTTGAGATTATACAAAGGCTCGAAAGTATCGGCGTCTACCCCGACTAATCCTACGCCGTTATATGCAAGCCATAGAACGCCCATATCGTCGATGACCCATGAGGAAATTGAACGATCTCGTCCTCGTTGCATCTCTGAAAACCGGTAGACTAGTTCGTGCTGAGAGGTTTCAGGATCTATTAACCACAAGCCACCTTCTGTGGCAAAAAACAATCTATTGTTATGGTATTTAGATTGCCCAAGAAAACCTATTGAGAAGTTAATATCAAAAACGCGAGGATCGAGTTCAAGCGGAGCAATGGCTTTCTCATTCACATCATATTTGAGAAACCCCTCATGCCCTATGAAGTAGAGAATGCCGTCATCAGACAACATTGCGCCTGTACCATAAGCATCAAACTCCTTGTCATCTCCACCGCTTAAAACTTCAGGTCGCTGAGAATCACCGGTACTTGGGTCAAACAGTCGAATACCATTGTAAGTTGATAAAAATAGTCGCCCATCTGGTGTGGGAATAATTCTATCAACAGCGCCTTCGCCGACCACCGCTAAATCGCTTTCTGAATAGAGATATTTCTTAGACGATTTAGTGGCAAAATCGTAATGATTAAGACCGTTTTCCGTACCAATCCAAAGCTTGTTGGGCTCTGTTTCAGCGAGCGCCCATACAACGTGACTCGTCAGCGTTTTCTCTTCATCTGAACGTTCATTTTGAATGGCAAAAATGTCAGCGCTTTTTATCCCAAAATATAGAGCTCCAGCATAAACTGAGCTTAACCAAAGGTTTCCTGACTCGTCCTTTGCAATGGCCGCTATCTTTTTGTCTGATATTTCAGTAAAGCCATTGTGCGGTTCTAGGATATGTTCGTACTCCCAGCCACTGGCCTTTTTACTGAGCTGGTAGAGCCCTTTATTGGTGCCCATCCAAAACGCATCGTCTTTGTATTGCACCAGTTTCCATACATTTCTGTCAGATACGACTTGTGTAAATACATTGTCTTTCTGCCCACGTACCTGCTTCAGAAAATCCTGCTTTGACGCCACAAAAACACCAAGAACAGTGGAAATCCATACCCTGTCGTTCTGATCTAATAGCAAGAACTTTGCGTTGGTGTTGTCAATATTCTCTGGAATATCGCCTAGGTATTCAAGTGGTTGTAAAGGCTGTTCCACTTCGGTGATATCTTTAACATATACACCCGATGTCGTAGCCACGAGCAAGGTATCTTCAATCGTTATCGCGGCGCGAATACTTTGATTGTTGCCTAATAACCGCTCTGGTAGTTTGGCTACTCGTTCCAGGGTTTTAGTCTGGGTGTTAAATCTTTGCACTTCTTCTGCCAGTGCAATAATGAGATGCGAATCGTCTTGCCAGTGGAAGGATTCACCATGCTGTACAAACCCTTCTACATCAGGGTAGTAAGTCGGCTCTATTTGAACCACTTCCTGCGTGGCCAAATCAAGATAATAAACACCTCTGCCGTAAACACTAAACCACAGCGCCTCGGTGCCTTGTAGTGCCAATCTATAAATTGAGGAATCGATTAGCGTATTATTGGGTCCAGCGACACGCCTGGTCCGTACGCCGTCCCAACGAACTAAACCGCCTTCTGTCGCTATCCAAACGAAACCGTCTTCATTTATAACAATATCGTTAACAATATCTTGCGGAAGGCCATTCTTTGTCGATAAAGACTGAAAGACAGGATTTGACAATCGCGGTGAAGCCACCGCTTGTAGGCTTACAACTAAAACCAACAGTAAAAGATAGTTGAAACATCTCATCAAGAATGGGTCGCACGTTTTAGATTTTTATTATGAAACCAAGTGTAACAGAATGTTTGAATCTTGGGCAGTTTGAAAAACAAGGTTTTTACAAACCTCAAAACGTTGACTATCGCATTGAAATCTAAAAGCTATTCGATGAGAACCGTGAGAAGAGAGAAACGGAGAAGCACGTCAAGCAAAGTGGAAAAAATCCCTTTTTAGGTGGTGGCGTTTTAGTCTTGCTGTACTGGGATCCGCCCTACCGGTATCACTTGACGACGAATACTGGGTTGGGGAGCGAGCCGGTACAAATCACCGTTTTGCCCTACATAGTGCTTTTTCACACCACACGCTTTGGCAATATTTGCGTGTGCTTGTAGGTGTTGATGCTCGCCGTGCACAGGGATAGCAATGTGAGGTTTCACCCAGTGATACATAAGCTTTAATTCTTCTTCACAAGGATGTCCGCTCGCATGTATAGGTAATGTACTATCCTCACTGTGAATAACGTTTACGCCTTTTGCCTCTAACGCTTCACTCAATCGCCCCACGCTCTCTTCGTTACCGGGAATAACAATGGAGGAAAATAACACCGTATCTCCCTTATCTAAGCTCAGGTGGGGGTGGTTATCTTTTGCAAAGCGCGCAAGTGCCGTATTCTTTTCCCCTTGGCTACCTGTCGCTACCGCTAACACTTCTTGCGGGGGTAAATAACCTAAGTGAAACGGGTCGGTAATCGGCAAGTCATCTGGCCAAATTCCCTGTTGTTTAGCGATACCGTACATATTCATGAGTGAACGCCCGTATAGCGCCATGTATCGGTTGGTTTTCTGTGCCACCTTAGCTAACGAAATAAGTCGAGCAATATTGCTACCAAAACAGCCTACCACTACTCGGCCTTTCAAAGGTGCGATCGTGCTTAACAAACCGTCATAGCAGTTTCTTTCTGAAATTGAAAAACCTGGCTTCGGTGCATTAGTAGAATCCCCCACCATGGCAAGAATATTCTCATTACCTAAGTGTTTGAAGAGGTTAACGTCGAACGGCAACCCAGTAATAGGGTTTGCATCAATTTTCCAGTCTGCGGTATGCAGCACTGTGCCTACCGGTGTGTTGATTTTTAGCGCAAAGGGCTCTGGAAGAGAATGAGTAATTGCAAGCCAATTAACGCTGAAAGGCCCTATCTGTTTTGTATCTCCCCCATCCACTTCAATAATGGAAATGCGATTTGCGAGTTTGCTCCTTGCTAGCTTTCGCCTTAACACTTCAGCAGTAAAAGGCGTAGTATAAATCGGCTTTTGAAAACGATCCCAGAGATAAGGAATTGCGCCCACATGATCTTCATGAGCGTGTGTGATAACAATGCCAGCCAGTGCATCTTTCTGCTTAGCGATAAATGATGGGTCTGGTGCGACAACGCGATGCGTCACACCGTTAAAGGCTTTTTTATCAGCCCCAAGGCCGCTGGCTTTATAAGCGGGAACGAGAGGCTCGTCAAAAGATACACCACAGTCAACCATCAGCCATTGTCCATCGTGGCCGTACAAATTGAGGTTCATCCCAATTTCACCAGTTCCGCCTAGCGGAACAAACCACAAATCGTCAGCAGATGGGTGCAACAAAACAGATACTACCTTATTTTAACGCAGAGAAAGTTAACTGGATGGATAAGAGAATAGAGGCCGTACCTCTATTCGTGAAGCTCAGCATTAAGTTGATCTATTACCTCAGCCCAGGCTGCATCTTCAATAATCGCGTTTTTCAAAAACGCAGACTGACTTTCATTCCAATAGGGAGCTTCGTGAAGGTGCTGGCTCTTATTCAGCCCTCGGTGTGTTTCAAAAAACTCAGCAATTTCCTCATCAGAACTTCCTAAACCGAGCTGGCTGAATAGACTATTCATTGTGGGTTGTTCAGTAAACATAACGCCTCCTTGGGTTATCAATTACGGGAACACTATTAAACAAAATTTCTAGCAATCTGAAATTGTTGCCTCATGTCCCATGCTGCTTAATGAATATTTACCCTTTGATTAGCCCTTGAGATCACACCTTACAGATACTCGGCAAACTCTTCTGGAGTAATGACCTCACCTTCTTCAGCAGGTACTGGGCATACAATAACCATTAGTTCGTCTTGAGTCATACCAGGCACCCATTTTGTAAGGAACTCTTGAGTGCTTAGCTCCATTGCTTCACAGTGCGCCCAGTCTTCTGTCGCCCATAGCAGTGCTAGTTCTGCATCTGGCCAAACAGGAACCCCATCTTCTTCATCGGTTGTTAGCATAACGCAACCGTGCTCGTCCTTTAAAATGAAGAGTTTTCCTTCAGCTTTGATTGTCGCAAGGCTTGCTTCTAGGCGTTGAAATGCGTTTTTTTCCAATAAAGGATGTAGTTGTGACATAAGGTTCCCTCTTAAATTCTGTCGTAACCATGCCTATTTAAATAAAGCACGGAAGGTAAGCTCATTAGCTAGCGATTAACACGCTTTAATTACGCTTTCAATTATCTCAGCTAGGCCAACTCGCCTAACTTGCTTCATGCTGTGTACGTATACTTTAAACGATACGTTTTCTAGCGATTCAATCTTTGTCACTTTTACGTTTTCTGGCAACTGACTCTCAACATTGGTAGGCAGTACAGCAATGCCTCCCTCAGCTTGTAAATTATTCAGTGCAAGACTTAACGAATTTGTTCTTAATTTAGCGTCGCGAAGTTGAGGGTAAGCTGTCAGTAGCCAATCTCTCGCTTTTGTACCCCAATCAATAGCTACAAAATCAGCGGCATCAATGACGTCTGTTACCTCACCAATGCGATAAAGGGCTAAGTCTTGCTCAAGCAATACATCGCTGTTCACTTCTTCAGATTTCAACGGCTCGGTAGAAAAAGAAAGGTCGGTCACGCGTTCATGAAGTTGCCTTGATAGTGTATCTAACGTGAGTACTTCTGCCTTCACTGACCAATCGGGAAATGTATTATGTAAATGACTCAAGATCTGAGGGAGTAGAAGTTCACTGGCCAACTGTGTGGCGCCGCATACCACGTACTCAGAGGACTGAATTTGAAGTTCTTGCTTAGCCTCATTCAGTGTTGCACACAATTGCTTAGCGTAAGGCAACAATTTCTCGCCTGATTGAGTAAGCTGAATACTATTTCGTTGCCTAATAAAAAGCGTGGTATGAAAATACTCTTCAAGTAGCTTTATTCGAGCACTGACTGCTGATTGAGTAAGGTAAAGGTTTTCTGCCGCTTTACCAAAATGACGAGTTTTCGCCACTTCTATAAATGTGGTGAGAAAGCGTATATCCATGCTTGTTATAAAACCGAATCAAAGTGAAACTAAATTGACACAGATAATACGGCATGTAAACACAAAAGCACAGAAGCGCACCGTCATAAACGGTACGCTTTATCAAAATTTCACCAACTCGCTGAATTAATACTCTTCTTGGTGCAGGCGACGCTGCTTGTCACGGCGTTGCAAGTCACGCTTCTGCTTTTCCTTCACAGTACTTTGACGCTTGGAATTTGGCTTTTTAGCGTGAAAATCTTCCTCTTCTACCGAGTCCCATTCATCACGCTGGTAACGATAGTCTTTACTCATTGACTTCTCTGGGTTGTTAACACACCTCAATTATTATCCTAAGCGGCAAAATAGAAAACGAATTTTAATCATCGTAGCGATAAGAATTTTTGATTATTCTCATCACCAATTCTCATAGACTTTTACCAGGTAACTCATTTACGCTCATATCACCGTTGCCGCCCCTCGCTGCGCCTCTGATGAAAATTATAAATTTAGCATATATTTCATAAACTTAAATTTTTCAGGGTGAAAGCTTTAATCGCTCATGCTCTGTGCACTTTTTAATCGAAATATGAAATTTATTGTTAGATTTTATACCGTTAAAAATTTTTTATTGATAAGAGAAAAATCTTTTGTTTTATCTTCGTTTTTAATTATCTTAAAAGTGCGCTGAACAAAACATTACGTTGGGTACAACATGAAAAGTTTAGCTATTCGACAATCTGCAAAACCTTATATCGATCGTCAGAAATTTCCCTATGGTTTTCGTAAATCAGGAGACTTCAGTATTACTGAAGCCGATATTCTAACCAACTACGGCAAGACCTTGTTAGGACTTGAAAGTGGCGAACTTTCACCTGAAAGTGATGATGAGACGCATTTCGTCGATTTCATCAATGGTAAGGTTGAAGCTAGCAATAACCTGGAAAAAGCCTGGGCAAAATACGTCAGATTAGCGAGAGGCAAAAAGCACTTCTATACTCTTCACAGCAGTGCAAGCAACCAATCAGATTATGACGAAGATTATTCTGATGAAGAATTCGATGTAGCCTAATGCTGTATCATTGCTAAAAAGCTCGCTTCGGCGAGCTTTTTTGTTTCTAAAACAAATGATCTCAATCAAGTTCTGGCAAGAACAAAATGAAGAAACGTTAAGGACTGTCTACACTTAGAGTAATACAGAGCCAACTGCCAATTATCGTAGTGCTCTGTTAAAACAAGCCCATGCAAAGGAGGCGCAACGATGATCATTAGTTCAAAACAGCTTACTCACTTTTCTATCCATGCTTTGGATGACAAAGTGGGCGGCATCCGCGATATCCTTTTTGACGACGAAACCTTTACCGTGCGCTATTTAGTCGCAGACACCAATACTTGGCTCCCCCTTAGTCGCAAGGTAGTTATCTCTCCAATTTCTGTTACCCAGCTCGAAGCAGAGAGTGAATCCGTTCATATCAATATGACCGTCGAAACCCTAAAAAACAGCCCTTCTATCGATGAACACAAACCCGTTTCTCGCGAATACGAAGAGAATCTTTTTAAATATTTCGGCTATGGGTATTACTGGATTGGCCCCGGCGCATGGGGAGAATTTGCACATCCCAATGAACTGGTTGAGTTACAAAGAGCCGAAGAATCAGATACCTTGCACCCTCAAAAAACGACTAACCACTTAAGAGCCGTTGGTGAGGTTGGAGGTTATGAGGTAGCAACGACCACTGACAATGTAGGGCACATCAGTAATTTTATTATCGATACCCGAAGTTGGGAAATTGTAATGCTTGTGGTTGATACCAACAACTGGCTTCCAGGTGGTAAACATCTAGCTTTGTTGCCAAGTGACATAAAAAGTATTGACTGGGCCGCACACAATGTCGTTGTCAACTTAAGCCACGATGAACTAGAAGATAGGCCTGAAGTCGAAAGCGATAAAATTTCTGAAGAAGGCTATATACCTATGTTGTGTGAGCAACTCAATGGTGATAGTGAATAGTAACTGGGTACCGTTTACATTGAGATAGGGTTAACTGAAACGTTCGAACAAACTAGGTGCTACACAATGTCCGTTGTTTTAGCGGACATTGTAGCTTTTAAAGATATGGAGCTATCACTCGCAGAAGAATTCATACATCAAAGCAATTAATCGCTTAACGCGTTCATCTGCTAAGCGGTAGTAAATCGTTTGACCTTCTCTTCTAGTGGCCACCATTTTGGATTCTCGCAATAATGCGAGGTGTTGAGAAATTACGGGTTGAGAAACGCTGACGACTTCGAGAAGTTCAGTAACCGACTTTTCCTCCTTCAATAACGAACACAACACCATAAGGCGCGTTTTGTTCGCAAATTGCTTGAGGAAGATTTCAGCTTCCGCAGCGTGTTCCATTATATCATCTGAACCTATTACCATATCCTCGGACATAAGTACTCTCTATCTGTAAAGTATTTCGGCACCAATTTAGCCATTTACTATACTAAAGTATAAGACAATTTGCCGACTTGCCATTTTATGCGACGAATTCCTGTATTTTACATTGTTTTATTACGCCAATATACTTACATTAGATTTTGCTTATTTAATAATTAGTTTAGTTCAACTGAGCGAGAAAGGAAAAATATGCTTTTAGATATTAAAACTCGAATTGAAAACATAGACGTGAACTTACGAACCGTAACAGCCCAGCAAGCTGCAAGCGAATGCCGCAGTAATAACGGCACCCTTATAGATGTGCGAGAAGCCGCTGAGGTCGCAAATCAGCCCGTCCCTTCAGCCCTTCACATTCCACGAGGTGTGCTTGAAATGAAAGCCTTAGAACAGTTTAAGGATGCTTCAACGCCACTTTATATTCACTGTGCATCGGGCGTGCGTGCAAAGCTTGCAGCAGAGCAATTGATAAAAATGGGATACGACAATGTATCGGTTGTTACCTGCCCGGTACCCACGATAAATGAAGTAAACCAGAAATGACTTACTAAGCACGTGTGTGCTATAAGTAGCGCTATATAAGAGTTTAAAGGCGCTGTATGCTTAAATCTACGTTAGAACAGTGGCGCATGTTTAAAGCCGTCGTCGATGCCGGCGGCTTTAATCAGGCTGCTGCTGAAGTTCATAAAAGTCAATCAAGCGTTCACCACGCAGTTCAAAAGCTCGAAAACGCAATTGGTGTTTCACTATTTGAGAACATCGGGCGCAAGGTACAGTTGTCGCCTCAAGGCGAACTTATGTATCGACGGGCGTCGTTTTTGCTAAACGAAGCTCACAAGCTTGAAGCTGTGGCCAGTAGTCTACAATCGGGCACAGAAACAACACTGCGCATTGCCGTCGACATTATTTTCCCCTCTGAATTGCTGTACAACGTGCTTGCTAAAGTGTCAGCCGAGTTCCCTTTATTGCGCATTGAAATCGAGGAAACTGTATTAAGTGGTGCAAACTCACTGTTAAGTAATGGAAAAGTAGATTTGGGAATATCGCCGTTTGTTTTTCCCAGTGGCTTTAGCGAAGACCTATGCGAAATCGAGTTTGCTGCAGTCGCTCATGCCGACCACCCTCTCCATCAGCTAAATAGAACCCTTACATTGGAAGACCTCAAAGCTCATCGCCAAATCGTTGTGAGGGACTCTTCTGCAGAGCGTAAGGCTGATGTAGGCTGGCTGGGTGCCGAGCAACGCTGGACCGTTAGCCATGTAAGAACGTCGTTAGATATTATTGCTCAAGGATTAGGTTTTGCTTGGCTTCCAATTGCTATAATTAAAGATGAATTAGAAAACGGTACCCTTGTCCCCCTTCCTCTTGATAATAATGCGGCATTGCGCAAAGCCCTTCTTTATTTATCTTTTGAAGACGGTGACACGCTTGGACCTGCAGCCCGTGCATTTATCGGTGAACTCAGGTATCAAACGATGAATCTTCCCTCCTCAGACTTTATGCTCGACTCTTGTACAGAATAGCAGGCAGTTAACCAAGGGCTGCCGCTATTCGTTCAAATCCAAGAATAAAGCCAAAGAGTGAGATTGAAACACCTACCAGCGCGACAGCACCATCATCTGTGGCCATTCCTATTGCCATGATAAATACTGCAAAGGCTGGGATGAGCCCCATAAAAGGGATCAGTTCAAGAGGAACCATGACGAAACCACATCCCACACAGCACAATGCAATAAGCGAGCGAAATACAGGTTGCCGCATAAAAAAGCAGCGAGGCACTAAAAAACGGTCTACTCTTACTGCATAAGGCTTCACTTTTTCGACCATATAGCGAAGCTGATCTGCATCGCATTGTAACTCCATAACTTTTTGCGGCAACCAAGGGTGCCTGCGACCAAGTAAAATTTGCAATGCAATGAGTAAAATCGTCCCACCCGCTAAGGAAGGAATACCAGGTATCGCACCAATGGGGGTACAAGCGATAAAAGATGGGAGCGCCAACATCGGACCGAATCCTCGTTTCTCCATCACATCCCAAAATTCGGCAAACTCGAATACGTCTTGTCTCGCCCTTGGCTGCATTTTCCCTAGCAGCTCATATAAGGTCATTGATCTTTCAGCTGTTTTTCCCCACATTTTCAATTCCTTTGATGTCACCTTTAGCGTGAACGTCTATCTTTTCAGGCAGCCTCCGCGCCTAATTTTCAGTCGAAAATGATATCAACGTCGTTGCATCACTCTTGTTTCCTAGAAGCTACGTACAAAGAAAAATGTGCGAAAAATATGCCATCAGCCTCCTATCCCCTGTTTCAGAGGACAGGTACGCTTTTTGCAGATGCACCTGATATGTAAAGTAAAATTTGCCGAAAAAATGAAGACAACTGTAAAAATTTTACAAAAATGTGATGTAGAATTTTTCTTGCAACTAATGCTGTCATATTTTTTAAGATATTAAATGTATCTACCTATGAACTAACGCTTTAGCATTTCATAATTGATAGCGTATGATAAAACTATAACATTGATTCTATTCCAAATTTTTTCTGAATAGGAAACGAAAGAGAGGGACATCCACGTGCTTACCGTACTTTTAGTTGATGACGACGCCGAATTTACAGAAGTCGCATGTACTATCATCGAATTTCTTGGCCACGAAGTACTTACCGCTGCCACACTCAAAGAAGCCCGCGATTGGTTAGAGAAAGAAACCTTTGACCACGTTTTGCTTGATTTTATGTTACCAGACGGAAGCGGTGCGCACTTATTCAACGAGTTAGACGCGCTTCCCAAACGCCCTCGTGTGACATTGATAACAGGTCACCCTTCGGTAAAAAGTGTGATTAAGGGTTTGTGTGGTCCTACTGTCGATTATCTCGTTAAGCCAATCCAACGGGAAGAAATCGAAGCTGTTTTGAGTCAAAAACCCAAGGAAAAGGCTCCAGCGGAAGAAAAGATTGAAAAGCATTTTGACTTACTCATTGGTGAATCACCAGTGATGAAGGAACTGTACAAACTTATCTCTCGCGTTAGCAAAACCAGCGCGAACGTGATGCTTCTTGGTGAAAGTGGTGTAGGTAAAGAGGTGGTAGCCGCAGCCATTCACCGTGCTTCAGAAAGTGAAGGTCCTTACATTGCGACTAACTGTGGTGCCTTTTCAAAAGAACTCATAGGCAGTGAACTGTTCGGTCACGAGAAAGGCGCATTTACCGGCGCTGTGGGACGTAAAGAAGGTGTATTCGAACAGGCGCAAGGCGGTACGCTTTTCTTAGATGAAATCACAGAGATGCCTATTGATATGCAGCCTAATCTCTTACGCGTTTTGGAAAACAAAGTAGTTATCCGTGTTGGCGGAACAAAGACAATTCCTGTTAGCTGTCGCGTAGTCTCTGCTACTAACAGAACTATGGAAGAGATTGCACAAAGCAAAGTGCTGCGCGAAGACATTTATTTCAGGCTTGCGGTCTTTCCTATCACCATCCCTCCCCTGCGTGAAAGAAAGGAAGATATTCCTTTGCTAGCAAAGACATTTATTGCTGAGTTCAACAAAGATAACGGCTCTAAGTTCAAGTGGGAAGAAAGCCAATTAGATACATTACAAGCATACGATTGGCCTGGGAACGTACGTGAGTTAAGACACTTCGTGCATCGCGCAGCCATTATGAGCGACCCAGAAAAATCAGAAATTGAGTTACCAAAAACCATAGAATCACCTTTTGCGCAGAAACAGAGCACCACGCCAGCACTGCAAGCGGGTCGAACCATTGAAGACGTGGAAAAAGAGCTTATTTATGCCACGTTGGAAAAAGTTAACGGCAACAAAACGACAGCCGCTGAGATGCTGGGAATTAGTACAAAAACGCTATACAACCGCCTTCACGCGTATGGTGATTTAAGTAAAGACGAGTAGAAGAGGTATCCGATATGACTAGCGAAGAATTTTCTCGGCTAAGTGTTTATGTGCACGACGCGCGCAAGCCGCTAAACCGAATTTCTATGCAAGCAGAGCTAGTAAAGATGGCCTTAAATGGCGACGTTGCACCTGAAAAGGCGCTGGCTGCGCTGGATAAAATAATAAGCAGTGCTAAAGACTGCAGCCATACTCTTGCTGATATGACATCAGAATTGAGTGGCAGTGTTACGGATTAAGTAAATGATTACTAAAGTATTGTCTTCGCTTTATAGTTGGATAATTTTAGTTGTACTGGTCATCGTGGTTATTACCGCTAATTCATTTTATGTAGTAAGTACGCTAAACGACCTTTCAGCGCTAGAAGCGCGACTCTTTACTACTAACCGCGTTATCAACGCGGTTAATCGTCTTCACGTTGCCGTACTTCGCGTTGAGTCTGGCCAACGCGGCTACATGCTTACCGGCGACGAAGAGTACCTTACCGATTACACCGAAACCTTAGGCGTGATAGGCGAGTTAATGGACGAAGTTGAAGTCAGTTCTTTTTCCTCAGATATTAATGACCAGTCGGTTCGCATTGAGAAGCTTTTGGCATTAACCAAGGCGAAGATCAATGAAGTGATTGAAGTCGTGGAACTTTACAAAGCAGGCAATGAACAACAAGCTATTATTTTAGTTAATAGCGACAAAGGTATAAACCTATACAAGCAATTTGAAACGTTATTCCGAGAGATTGACGACTCAGAACGAGATATGCAGGGCACGCATTTAGCCAATCTAATGAGCTTAAGACGAGACTCCGTTAATACGCTGATCATTTCCTCGGCAACCACGCTCTTACTTATCATCACCGTGTTCTTGTTGCTAAAAATTAATTCTCGCGAACACGAGAAATATCAGGCAGACCTTGAATCGGTCAATGAGGACTTAGAATCTCGTATTGCTGATAGAACACAAGAGCTGAGTATTTACTCGGATGAATTAGCAAGAAGTAACCGGGAATTAGAAGATTTTGCATTTGTTGCGTCACACGATCTTCAAGAACCCCTCAGGAAAATACGCGCATTTGGCAACCGTCTAGAGTCAGGCTACAACGATGTGATTGACGAACGCGGCAGGGATTATCTCGCGCGCATGCTGAATGCTGCAGAGAGAATGTCGATGTTGATTTCTGACCTTCTCGCCTTCTCTCGCGTTTCCACACGAGGTAAAGATTTTGATGACGTTAACCTTAAGACAGCGGTAGAAAGCATACTGGGCGACTTAGAAATTGCCATTACCGAAAAGTCAGCGCAAATTAACGTTGGCGATTTACCCACGGTTCGCGGTGACAAGTCTCAATTGGAACAAGTATTTTTGAATCTTCTTTCTAACGCGTTGAAGTTCCAAAGTGAGGGGGTGACACCTGTCGTGAATGTGTCTGCACAGGATGCGACAGAAGAAGAAACGAAAGATTTGCTACTTTCCGAAGAATACGAATGGACAAAAATAACCGTTTCAGACAATGGCATAGGATTTGACCAATCTTTTGCTGAAAAAATATTTGCCCCTTTTCAACGATTGCACGGTAGAAGTGAATACAAGGGTACAGGAATAGGACTTGCCGTTTGTCGTCGAATTGTAGAGCGACACAACGGACAAATAACCGCAACTAGCGCCCCGGGTAAAGGGGCCACGTTCTCGATAATAATGCCTAAAGACAGCGAACCATTTGGTTCGAACAACAATAACGGAGAAACACACAATGACGCGTAAACAAACTCAACCCATCAATATACTTATGGCAGACGATGATGAAGATGATCGTTTGTTAACCGTTGATGCGCTAAAAGAGAGCCGTGTTTTAAACAATCTTTTTTGCGTGGAAGACGGCGTAGAGTTATTAGAGTTTCTTCGACACGAAGGTAAATATACCGACCCTGCGTCTGCCCCTCGACCTAGCCTAATCTTGTTGGATTTGAATATGCCGCGAAAAGACGGCAGAGAGGCGCTGCAGGAGCTGAAAAACGACCCTAAATTACGCAGTATTCCCGTTGTAATTCTAACAACATCGAAAGAAGAAGAAGATATGCTTCGCGGTTATGATCTAGGTTGCGCATCTTACATTACTAAACCTGTAAACTTTGAGGGTTTAGTTGAACTAATGCGCGCACTCGGTCGTTACTGGATAGAGTTCGTGGAACTACCGCAACAATAAATGAGGTACTAGATGACAGAGGTGATAAAAATTCTGTTGGTAGAGGATGATGAAGATGATTACTTCTTAACCTCTGATTATCTAGCGCAATGTGAGTCACCTACGTTTGAATTAACGTGGGTGACAAACAGCATAGATGCGGTAGACGCACTGAAAAAGCAAAGTTTCGATTTATGCTTACTAGATTATTTGCTTGGTGCAGAAAATGCGATTGATGTACTAGGCGTTTTAAAATCTAATCAGTTCAACTTACCTGTGGTAATTCTTACTGGACAGTCTGACGCCACCGTTGATGAAATGGTGATGCGAGCTGGCGCGGCTGACTACTTGCAAAAGTCAGAAATAGAATCGCCGCGGTTTATGCGTACTATTCGCTACGCGATGGTCCGTCGGGATATAGAAAACGAGCGAATTGAACGAAGTAAAGTTGAGCAGAAGAACAAAGCAAAAGATAAATTTCTCGCCCATTTAGGTCACGAACTTCGCACTCCCCTCACCTCTATTCTTGGCTACACAGAACTGCTTATTGACGACGCAAGAAACAGCCCTTTCCAGCAAGAGCTATCTATTATTCACTCTAACGGAAAGCACCTGTTAAGCCTTCTTAACGACTTATTAGATATGTCTCGGATTATGGCTGAAAAGCTAGAACTGAACATCAAAGAAGTTAACCTAAGCGCATTTTTGACTGACATTCACTCGTTAATGCGCTTAAACGCTAAGGACAAGGGGTTAAGCCTTCACGTTGTTTCAAACACTAAAATACCTGAGTTTATTCATACCGATCCTACGCGTCTACGCCAGGTCTTGTTGAACCTTATTTCCAATGCCGTGAAATTTACGGACAAGGGAAGTATTACGCTTACCATTACCTTGGACGAGTCCGACTCAGATGATTCGGCTCATTCATTGCTGAGGTTTTCTGTAGAAGACACTGGCATAGGCATGCCGCCAGATAAGCTCGTTAATATTTTTCAGCCCTTTGAGCAAATTGAAGATGTGATGCGCGCTAACCATGGTGGTGCGGGATTAGGACTGGCAATATGTAAAGAGCTAGTAACTAAGTTAGGCGGCGACATTAACGTAACGTCTCGCTTGGGTGAAGGCAGTATATTTACTTTTGATATCAACCCCGGCGATATTAAATCACAGCCTAGAGTCGAGCTTGAACTTGGCCAGATTCAACCTGTTGAATCCAACAGCATAAGTTTAAACGTAACTGGGCGCGTATTGATTGTCGATGATTTACGTGAAATTAGACGACTTACCGGACACCTTGTAAGTCAATCTCAAGCAGATATCAGCTACGCTGAAAATGGTGTGAAGGCCCTTGAGGCAGTGTTACAGGCAGACGAACATAATCAACCCTTTGACCTTGTTTTAATGGACATTCATATGCCTGTAATGAATGGTATAGAAGCACTTCACGCCATACGAAGACATGGGCAGGATATTCCAGTGATTGCGGTTACAGCAGCCAGCCGTAAAGGGCTAAGAGAATCGTTAATTCGTGAAGGGTTCAATGATGTGATAGGAAAACCCATCGACCGTTTCGCACTAGCCAACCTACTTTCGCAATATCTGCCTCCTGGCAATCACGTCACCTTCACGAATGTGGAAGCGCAGATAGCTGATATGCCGATGGATAAACCTTACGCGCCTGAAGACAATACTTTACCACAGTACCCAACTGAGCTTGCGCAAGTAAAGCAACAGGGCTCAAAATCTGAAAATGGCGACGCGCAGCCCATTAATAAGCACATACTTGTCGTAGAAGATGACGAAGATGCAGCGGAGCTGCTTCAATTGTTCCTTTCTCACTTGGGACACACTGTTACTACTCAGTACAGTGGCGCTGATGCACTGCAGGCGGCCGAAGAACAGAGCTTTGACCACATTTTGATGGATCTTACCCTACCAGATTATGATGGCTATGACCTTGCGAGCGAACTGAAACAAAAACTACCGCAAGCCATGCTTACCATTGTAAGCGGCCACGAAGCCGACACCGAGGCAATGTCATCAATAGGAATAAATAGCGCTTTGCTTAAGCCTGTTACTAAGGATGACTTGGCATCAGTTGTGGGGTAAAAAACATTTATGTAGCTGCTTACGCTCTAAAACTTTATAAGTTAAGCAGCTAGCTGTACCGACCAAGAAAATATTACATAAGAATGCACGAACAGTGTGTGAGACTTGCAGACATTATCTTCTCCCTTCTATCTTAAAAACAAATTAAACAATAAAAATCATACACTTAATGGTTTGGTACACCAGTTGCACCTTTATATTTGAACCCAAAATATTAAGGAGAGTATTATGGCTACACAAGCTTCAGCAAAACCGCAAACAGTTAAGAGTAACAGTACTAATGGCGTGGCTGAGCCGAGTCACCCAGTAACGGACCAACTGAAAGAATCTCTTCACGCATCAGTAGACAAATTGGCGGATAGCGCAGGTATTGCAGAGGAAAACATCCGCCGCACTGCATCGTCATCTGCAGAAAATATGTCAGCGAGAAAGCGTCTAGCACAGCAGAAGTGGCAAGCATCAAAAGTACGCAAGTATGCTATTGAGAACCCAGTAGCAGCTGCAGGTATCGCATTTGCTGCTGGTATGCTGGTAACATCACTATTACGCAAGAAGTAATACGATGACCACACCAGATTTTCGAAAAGCAAACTTTGATTTGTGTTCAGAAAATCCCTTTCGCCTGACGCCCCCAGCGGCGCAGGCGAATCTTCATTTTAAAGTAGATGAAGAAGATTCTCGCACCACATCAACAACCTCTAATGAGTCCACGAAGCAAAATTATCCTGATCCGTCTTTTTCAGATATTTTGTCAGCGTTTAAAAATGCGTTTGCACAACGAAAAGAACAAGGATTGGCATTTTTAGAGCTAACCAATAGTGAGCTAATGCTCATTAAAAAGAGCTTCTTCGTAACTGTTTTCGCCTGTTTAGCGGCATTTGCAGTGGGCACCGTATGCTGGCTTATTTTAAACATCGCTATCGGCGCCATACTTCATAACATGGGCGTTCACTACGTCGTTGTTCCCCTAGTACTACTGGTTTTAAACAGCACCGCAGCCTATGCTTTATTCAGGCTTGCACAAAATGCTTTTAATTATTTGAGCTTTAGCAGACTCATTCAAACGTGGCGACGAGTTTTCGGGTAGAAAACAAGCTTAGTGGCGCTATGCGCACCGTTGAACAACCGTGAGGTAAAAGCAATGAACATCTTTTTGAAAGCCAATATGCGCGACATCGCCCATAAAGAGCATGCTTATTTTTCGCAAAAACATCATGCAAATGTTGCACTTACACAAGCAAAGAGGCAATGTAAGCTGATGATGGGTAAACCCGAAACATTAATTGGCCTTGCCGCTCTTGGAGCGTATAAAGGCGCAGTAGATGCAAAGCCCAAAGCAAAACGCAACCAAGCTTTAATGGCACTAGGTAGAACTGCGTTATTGTCCTTGTTTCAGTGATCACAGTACTAAGGAATATGTGAGATGAACAACAAAAGCAACATAAAAAAAAGCCGTAATCTAATAGCCTGTGTTGGTACGGTATTAAGCCTTGCCATGGTAGGTTGTTCATCGACCCCTGTCGCAACCCCAACGCCTTATAAATCCGCAAGTACTAAAGCGGCGTATGGCTACTCCAGCGAAAAAGTTTCTGAAAGTGAATACAGGGTTCTATTTAAGGCGACTGACAAAACACCCGCCGACAAGGTTCAGCAGTATGCGCTTTATCGCGCAGCGGAAATTGCCCAAAAGCAAGGCTTTAATTATTTAGCAATTGTGAAAACAAATGTAGATAAAAAGCCCATATTGGCGAGAGAAGTTGTGGCGAAAAATGACGAGCCCGTTGCATTTCAAACAGACAGGCAATGCACAATGTCTGGCTGTGATGAAGTTGCCCAGCCTATGGCGGTGCCCAGTTCGAATGACGTGGTGAAAACACAGATAAATGATATTTACTTCACGATAGACGTCAAAATGGGGAATGACAAAGCGAGTTTGGGTAAAAATGCCTTTACTGTAATTGAAGTCTTGTCGGAGCCTTTAGAACCTAAAAATGGAAACTAAAGCTAATTCCCTTCCTGAAATTTCGAGATAGTTAACTAGTTAGCAAAAATGCTTTTCGGTACGCTGATGGCGTTACTGAAAAGCACCTTTCAAATGCACGTGCAAACCCGTTATAAGTTTCAAAACCAACAACTAGTGCAATAGATTTCAATTCTCGTTGCGTAGTAGCCAAGAGGTCACTGGCTATCTGCATTCTATATTTTTCTACATATTGTGCTGGTGTCATATTCGTTTCTTTTAAAAAGAACCGATGACACTGTCTCTCGCTTACATGCACCAACTCAGATAAACGCTGAACGGTAATGACTTCATCAATATGCTCGCCAATCCATTGAGTAATGATAGCCATTCGATCGGAGCTGGGTTTCTGAATACTCAGCACATCAGAAAATTGCTTTTGGTTTCCAGAACGTTTTGAGTAAACTACTAAATGCTTTGCAACATGATGCGCTAATATAGCACCATAATCTAATTCTATCAGACGTAATGTTAAATCTATTCCTGATGTGACCCCTGCAGAAGACCAATATTTGTCATCATCTACAAATAGCTTTTCCCGCTCTATATTGAGCAAAGGGTATTCTTGCTGCAAATGATTAACAAATGCCCAGTGCGTTGCGACTTTAGTATTTTGGGGTAACCCTGCTCGTGCAAGCAAGTACGCGCCTGTGCATATGGATGCAACTCGCTCTGAGCGCGACATTAACTGCTTTAGACCTTCTAACTGCGTAGATGTTACTGTTGAGCTTCTTGCTCCCTTTCCTCCTGGTACAATTAATGTGTGGCACGCGGTTATTTCACTTAATGATATTGCGGGGGTGATGAGAAGGCCTGCTTCACACCGGACAGCATTTTTATCGAATCCAACAACCTTCAGTTGATAGCTATCCTCCATCGCTTGCTGAGCTTCATAAAAAGCGGATTGAGGCCCCGCAAAGTCCAGCAGTTCCATTCCTTCATATGCAAGCAAACAAATAAGTTTCACCATGGCACACCTGAAATTATTAAAGTAGTGGAACAATAATACACATTTAGCAAAGTGGCAGATATGACATTCACACACCCAAAACTGACATCCTAATACAGCCCCTGCCCTTAATTTTTCGCTATTGATAAAAGGTGCCGACAGAGATTTCTCTTTCAGCGAGATTGGACTGTTTTCATCGGTAAATATTGAACAATAAATCATGTAAAAAATGCATAAGTTCGTGTAATCGTGACCTTAACTACTAACAGATATACTTTAAAAATCTCCACGAAATTAAAATTTAACCATTTAAATCAACACCTTAAAAACTAGGCATGAAGCTAGCATTAGTAACTATGAAAGTAACGGAAGCAATACGAGGATTTAGTTATGTTAGGTTGGGCAATCACATTTTTTATCATCGCCATTATTGCAGCAGTTTTTGGTTTTGGAGGCATCGCAGGTGCAGCAACAGGTATCGCACAGTTTCTTTTCTTTGTGTTTATCGCGTTGCTAGTAATTTCACTTATCGCTAATGCGTTACGTGGTAGAGCACCAAGGGCCTAAGATTTAGAAGTATTTTAATAGGAAAAAGGAGTAAGGATATGTTTTCATTTAAAAACTTATCAAAGGTACTAGTAGCATCAGCATTTGCACTATCACTAGCAGCTTGTGGTGACGGTGAAGCGGAAGACGCAGGCGAAGAACTAGATGAGATCGTTACCGATGCAGGTAATGCCGTTGAAGACGCTTGTGAAGATGTGAAAGAAGGCGTAGACGCTGAAGATAAAGACTGTTAATCACGTTTTTATCAAAAAAAGGGCCAGACAATTGTCTGGCCCTTTTTTGTATATATCGCTGAATTCGTTAACTTTTTCACGTTAACTAAGACACTTCCTCACCACCTAACTCACGGGCAAGATCGTCAAGTGTAGACAGCGTCGAATCAAACTCACCTAGGCTATAACGGTATTTTACGCTTACGTGATGGTCGGTACGCCCAAACTTCACTCGTAGCCCTTCAGCATCAATATGCTTAACGGTATTTAAAAACCGATACGCAGACATTTCTGTTTCAAATTGAAACTCAACACTGTTTTCCATTTAGGTTTCCGTTTAAGCAACAATTTCAGGGTGAGCATCAATGACTGCAACAACCCGTTGAAGCAGGTGATTGTCGGCTTCGCTTATCGAGTCGTACGACAACCAGTCTGCAAGAATGTCTGAAGCCGTTGCCGCTTCGCCTTTTTCCAGTTTAGCGGTCATCATCTGTAGCTGCACGCTAGAGCGTGTAGAAGCATCTGCTTCTGGGCTAGGCATACCTGTTGCTACTTCTAATGCTACCGTTAACCATTGTCTGTCGTGTGATCCCGCTGCGATGCCGTTAGACTGACCTAGTACACTTGCCCAGCGCTTCCCTAGCGTTTCCGCTAAAGCCTGCTCATCGCCACTGCCTTCGCCCACACTAAGCTGTAGTAGCGAAATAAGTGCTTGAGCCCGTGCTAATCGCGCTTGCGATTGTGCACTTTTAGCTTGCGCAACGCGCTTGCTTTCAAGAGCATCAATGTTTCTTTCAACTTTTGTCCGCTGCGCTTTTGGCAAGTCGGTTAACTGAGCACGTATGTCACCTATTGATTGACTGAACGCGGTATCATCGCTGTTTATGTCGACAGCTTCTACTTGCTTAAGCAGCAAATCTACTAACGCATTAAACGCATTGTTCTGTACTTTCCGTTCGGCTTTTAAACGCTCAAATACGTTGTCGTTTGCAGCTTTAAACTGAGCCCACAACTTACTCTCTTCACGTTTACCTGCGTGGCCAATTTGTTTCCATTGGCTCTGCAACTGCTGCGCTTTGTCGGCAGCTTCAGTTACATCTTCTTCTACCGAAAGCTGCTGAGCCTGAGCAACTAGCGCCCGTTTTTGTGCTTGATTATCACTTTGCCATTGGTTCACTTTAGCCTGAATTGGCGATGAAACCGCCTTCCATTCTTGCTTCAGTTGTTCATATATTTCGCGTTCTACCTGACCTGCACTGTGCCACTGCTTAGACGCTCTATCGAATACCTTCACTAACTCGGCTTCGGGCATGTTAATGTCCATTGCCTTGACCGTAGCGATAACCGACATGCGCTGATCACGCGCAGCAGCGCGTTGTTCGTCTAGCTTTGCATAATGTGCTCTACAAGGTTCAAACGCTTTTTCAAGTGCATCATCGAATTGCTGTTGTAACAACTTATCTTCGCTGCTTTCTTCACCATTAGACGATGAAGGCGTTAATGATAACCATTGCTTGCGAAGGTACTTAATAGCTTCACTTCTCTGCTTTATGTTATCGACATCGGCATTTGCCAGCGCAATTGCTTCTTCCACAAGCGCTGGTTTACGCGGCGCCGCAAGATAATCTTGCCAGCCTTCTAGCCGCGACACATCACCAGCCGTTTTTTCGAAACGCTTTTCCACATACTTTTTCGCTGAATCTGGCAGCGCAGAATAACTTTCCTGAAGCTTCGTAAACTTAGATATTGCAACGCGAAACTTACCCTGAGCAATTAAGTTGTCGATGACACTAATGTGCTTCCTAACGTACTTAACTTGCTCATTTTCCTTGGATTTCTGCGCTCGTTCTTTGGCATTTACACTACTTGTGGCGGCATTAAATCGCTTAGACAGTGCCTTTGGCACAGCATCGATTTCGCGGCTAAGCGCCTTGTATGCTTGACGCGCTTCATCAAATTCCGCTTTAAGTTCCACTACGCTGCTATTTTGTGCTTCTTCGCCACCGTTTATTTGACTCGAATCTTCAGCCAGTGCGCTAGCTTCTTCAGTGCTTACATCACGAGTACTCTCTTTCGATTCGCTATCGCTTATCGCTACAATCTTTGCGGCAATATCCTCAAGCAACTGAAGTTTAATTAGTAGCTTTTGACCGTATTGCTGCTGCATAGAGAAGCGATCAAGCTGTTCGTTTAGCTCGTCAACAGAGCCTTTAATCTGTGTAATTCGTTTATCAGTGGCTGACTCATCATCTAAACGGGCTAGCTGCTCAAGGGTGGCTTCAACACCGCGAACGCTTTCATTAACCGTTGCAACGTCAGCAAGCGTAGCTTCACAAAGCCTGTTGTTGTATAACCAAGCGACCTGCTCTTTAGCATGAGTAAGCTGCTGCTCACACAAGGCTTTGGTATTCGCTCGTTGTGAAGCGTGTTGCTGTTCTTCCCACGCTGGGCGGATACGGCTTAAGTATCGCTCAAGCTGCTCACCAATGCGGGCTCGCTTTTCTTCATAATCAGCGCGCTCTTCTTCTGTGAGTAAGTCGATTTGAGCAAACAGCCCGGTCAATTCGCTCTCAAGTTCGTTGCGCTTTTCATCAATAGTTTCAACATCTGACTTGTCGAGCAAAGCCTGATATTTGGATAGCCCTAAAGTGAGCTGTTTTTTAAGCTCCACTGGGCGCTTAGCTGCCTCTTTGATAGCGTCAATACGTGCATTAATTTGCGTTGTAAGCGCATCATCTGACACTTTCTTAGCAAGTTTCTGTAAATCTGATACGTCTGAATGGGCGTTTATTAGCTGGGTTTGCAGCTGGGTACTCGCGCCCTCCAAAAAGACAAACTGAGTAAAAGATTGCTTCGCTACTTTTTCGATTAGCGCGTTAGCTAGGGCATCATCGTGTAAAAGTGTAGGCTCTTTTTTCAACATTTGCGGAACTAGCTGTACCACTAGGTCAGCGTTAGCGGTTTCAGTTAAAAAAGAGAATACCTCTTGACGAGAAAGCGTGACATCACCCTCTCCCAATAAGGCGGCGTTTACCTTTTTCTCCGCCGCTTTTTTAACGCGAGATTGCTTGGCAATTTGTGACATTTTAAGCCACAGTACAAAGCTATTTAGCTTTTCGAGTGCTGCTAAACTGACATTTGCATCTTCATCATTAAATGCCAGTTCGTGAAGAATTGTTTTTTCCTGTGCCTTGTCGGGAGAAAGACTCTCGATTGCCTGCATCCGTTTTTCAGGCTTTGGGCTTTGGTGTGAAGGCGCAAATATACGACTAAATATCATCCTGTTTAAACCGCGCTATTGTATTTTTATCATCCTGCTCATCGCGTAACGAGCGTTTAAAGTCGGCTTTGCTTTTATGTACAATTTCGCCGCTCTCGCCTACTGTCATATGCTCAGAGGACTTTTCTATTTTTGCTTGATACAGCATAACAGCCTGCATACTGCTAGCTTTTTGCTCTTCGTTTAAAGGCGTGCCATCTGGCCACTTACCTGTTTCAACAGCCTGACGCAGACGCTCGTAAATCTCCGGCGTCATGCTGGCTAAAAGTGCTTCTATATTCATTTAGGAAAAACGCTTTATGTAAACAATACGCGCGCGGTTTACTAAGTACCAAACAAAACCAACCACTGCGCCCAAAATAGCTAAATTATGTTGCAAATCACCTGGGCGTGTTCCGCCCCAATACATGAAGCCAAAACTCGCAACGAATATCAGCATAGCAAGAAGGGATTGGTTCTGGATACTGGCTAACTTTTTAAATCTTTGTAAGCTTTGTTTGCGTTCAATATCTTCAGAAGTCGCATCACCGATTTTAAAGTCGCAGTGAGGACACGTCTTCGCTTTGTCAGACGTTTTCTTATTACATGAAGGACAGTCAACTAATGCCATATGTTGCTCCTATTTATTGGGTGCGAAATGGAAATGCACAACACGCCATTGAACGAGTGAGCATTTATACGCGGACGGGTATCATACTTAAGTTCATCACAACAATGAAGTCGATTCTGTGGATTAACCCTATCGCCATAAAACAAAAATGCGCAGGGTGTTAACTTTTATACAAAGTTCACCGCTACGCATTTTTACCTGATAGCCAAGTTGCATTTCCCTTTAGTGAAACTCAAGAAGGGGCAATGCTGTAGGCACTATCACCTTAATTTTTATGTCGAGACCAGTAGTCGTTAACCGTTTCTTTCATCTCTTTACAAAGCAACATGATGCCGAAAAGGTTTGGCAAGGTCATTACTACGATAGCCACGGCAGAAAGTGCCCAAACTAACGTGGTGTCAGAGAATGCAGCCCAAACAAACCCTGCTACGTAGATAACGCGATACGGCATTACCGAACGAGGTCCAAACAGGTATGTCATAGCGCGGTCACCATAATAAGACCAGGCGATGGCGGTTGAGAACGCAAACAGCATAAGGCCAATCGACACGATATATTGACCAAAGTCGCCGAAGAAACCACGAGTGAAGGCAATAGTGGTGAGCGCAGCTGAGTGAACCAGCGACTTACCGCTTACTTCAAGATTCTCTTTAACCGGCTTTCCGTCGACAATTTTAAGCGTACCGGTGAACAAGTCTTCACTGCCTACCGCATACTTCACGTCTTCTGCTACAGACCTAGCGTTAAGCAGAGTAAAACCATCGCTCACAGCCGTGCCGTTTACAACGGTAATAGAGCCAGTGTACGGCTGTACATCGTTACCTTCAATTTCATTGAGGTAACCGTATAGTTTGTTTACATCGTCTTGGTTCGAATCGTCGTATTGACCTGCAACAAAGTACATGTCTGAACGATCGAAGACATTTTCATGTTTTTCTTTCCACACGCCAGACGACAAAATAACTAAACCAGTAACGGTACAGATTAGAATAGTGTCGATGAAAGGTTCAAGCAGTGACACCATACCTTCTGACGCAGGCTCTTTAGTTTTTGCTGCGGCGTGAGCGATAGGTGCAGAACCTTGACCCGCTTCGTTTGAAAACAGGCCGCGGTTAACGCCACGGTTAAATGCATAAGCTAGCGAAGCCCCCAAGAAACCACCTGCGGCAGCTGAACCTGTAAATGCATCACCGATAACAGCAGAAAACGATGGGCCAATGTTGTCTAAATTAGCAAAGATAACGGCAAGCGCACCGATAAGGTAGATAACTGCCATCACAGGAACAACGCGTGCTGTAAACGCTGCAATGCGCTGGATACCACCAAGAATGACCAGGGCAAGAAGAATACCCAGTACACTGCCTACTATCCACGGTTCGAAACCAAAGGTGGCTTCAATACTTTGCGCAATACCGTTACTTTGAGGAAGGTTCCCTGTACCAAATGAACTGACTACCGTTGCAACAGCAAATGCAACCGCTAACCACTTCATGTTTAGGCGACGGTCCATGTAGTACATGGGGCCACCGGCCATGGTGCCGTCTTCAGTTTTCACACGGTATTTATGCGATAGGGTAACCTCAACAAACTTAGTCGTCATACCTAAGAAAGCCGTCACCCACATCCAAAACAGTGCTGCAGGACCACCAAGGAAAATAGCGAAAGCAACGCCCGAGATGTTACCTGTACCAACAGTACCAGACAGTGCCGTTGTTAGCGCGCGAAAGTGCGTGGTGTCGCCGGGATCGCTCTCTTTATCAAACTTACCGGTAACAACCTGCCAAGCGTGCTTAAAAAAACGAATTTGCGGAAATTTAAGATAAATCGTGAAGAAAAGACCGACGCCTAACAGTACATAAGGAAACCAGAACGCGCCCCCCAAGAAACCATCGAGCATTGTCAGAAAACCATATAACCCTTCCAACGTTATTCCCCTTTTTTATTATGTTTAATTGTTGTTTTATTTTAATAATTAAAAGGCCTCTTTTTGTCGAGGCCTTTTATGCGGAAGTTTTCACTTCCTGATATTTATTTTATTGCTCTGATGCTTTCAGCTTCTTAACAACGGCATTAACACCAATTAGCAAATCTTCACCTAACTGACGGCTGCGTTGTACGGACCAACCATAGATGTCGTCTGGTACATCAGCGTTATCTTTAAACGGCATTTCTACCGTGTACGCCATACATTTGAACTTCTCGCCTACCGCATTTGACGCCACGGTAAGGTTAGCCTTGCCCGGCTCGTCTTTGTCGTAGCCAAACTCGTCTTGGAATTCAGGCGTCGCATTTAATAACGCATCTTTAAAGGTGTTTTCAAGCATTTTGATAGTGTCATTATAGCTAGGGTTGCCTTCACTTCCTGCTACAAAGTTGTACGGCAATGCCTCATCACCGTGCAAATCAAGATACATGTCTACACCAATTTCGCTCATTGCGTTAAGTACGTAAAGTACTTCTGGGCTTTTTTCTTTCGATGGTGTCGCCCATTCGCGGTTAAGATTGGTGCCTACAGCGTTAGTACGCAGATGACCGCGTGCGCTGCCGTCTGGGTTCATATTCGGCACGATGTAAAATACGGCGTTATCAAGCAACTGTCGCGCCAAGCCATCTTGCTCGTCAAGAAGACGATAGATAATACCTTCAGCACACCATTCAGCCATAGTTTCACCAGGATGTTGACGTGCCGTGATCCATACTTTTTTCTTTTCTGGTGTTTCCTCACCGATAACCAGCATAGACATATCACGGCCATCCAAAGTAAGGCCTAAAAATCTATGCTCGCACAGTAATGACATTTGCGCGTCGTGTACAAGATCAAGGTGACGTTCATAGCTGTAGGGAATGAAATACGCAAAGTAAACGCTAGGCTGTTCTAGTGTTAGTGAAAACGTAAGGTTGTCACCGTCAAATTCGCTAGGAATTCTAAACCAAGTTTGACGGTCGTAAGACGCTAAAACGTTATATCCCTTCCAACCTTCTGGATACGCTGATTTTGCCAGGTTACCAATCGTCATTGTGTGCGTAACAAAAGTTTCGCCTACTAAACGAAAATGGAACCACTGTGCAAATTCAGATTGGTTGTCATTAGGGATGGCTAGACGAATATCGTCAGGTGATTGTGCGCTAACTACTTCAATGTTACCGCTGTCGAATTGACTGGAAATATGCATAGACTGTCGTTTTCCTCATTATTTGAGCGCTAATTTAGCATAGACGTAAACACAAATTCCACGCACTCAGCGGGTTTTATACTATCGAAAGTATACAAAATGTTTACACCATCAAAAAACCGACCACTTAGGTCGGTTTTTTGTACAGCTTCTTGTTATGCGTGTTGCTTACAGCGGCAACGTAGGGAAGCTTAGTCCTGCCATGTCACGAACTACGCGTAGCACCTGACAGCTATAACCAAACTCATTGTCGTACCACACATACAGCGTCAAGCGGTTGTCTGCAGCGATAGTTGCCTGAGAGTCAATCACAGACGCCGCGCGAGAGCCAACTAAGTCTGTAGACACAATCTCTTTACTTGCCGTGTAGTCAATTTGGTGCTGAAGTTTCGAGAATAACGCGGTATCGCGCAAGAACTCGTTAACTGCAATGCGGTCCACTGACGTTTTAAGGTTTAGATTCAAAATCGCTAGCGATACGTTAGGCGTAGGCACGCGAATAGCGTTACCGGTAAGTTTACCGGCTAATTTCGGGTACGCCTTAGCAACCGCCTTCGCTGCGCCCGTTTCGGTAATAACCATATTAAGTGGTGCACTGCGTCCACGACGGTCACCTTTGTGATAGTTATCAATAAGGTTTTGGTCGTTAGTGTAAGAGTGAACGGTTTCAACGTGACCGTTTTCGATACCATATTCCTCGTCTAGCGCTTTTAGCACTGGCGTTATCGCGTTAGTGGTACAGCTTGCTGCAGACACGATAGTATCTTCAGGTGTTACTTCTTCGTCGTTTACACCGTGTACGATGTTCTTAATATCACCTTTACCTGGCGCAGTAAGAATAGCTTTCGCTGCACCTTTAGCTTTAAGGTGAAGACCAAGGCCATCGCGGTCACGCCAAATACCTGTGTTATCAACGATGATAGCGTTATCGATACCATATTGAGTGTAATCCACTTCATCTGGGCTGTTGGCATAAATGACTTGAATGTACGAACCGTTTGCTTTTAGCGCGTTACGTTCGTGATCAACTGTGATGCTGCCGTTGAACGGCCCATGCACTGAATCGCGGCGCAGTAAGCTTGCGCGCTTTTCTAGGTCGCCATCGCGCCCGCCACGAACCACTACGGCACGTAAGCGAAGCTTGTTGTTTTTACCTTGACGCTCAATAAGTAAGCGAGCAAGTAAACGACCTATACGGCCAAAACCATATAGTACAACGTCCTGAGGTTTCTGATCGTCCTCTTTGTCGGCAACGTCGTTTAGTTTTTCGTTAAGGTAGGCCGTAAGGTCGTTGTTGTCGACCGCAGAACCGTAGTGAAAATCAAAAGCTAATTTACCAATATCAATTTGAGCCGGAGCAAGCTTCATGTTGCTCAGGGCTTCTAAAATTGGAAAGCTTTCGCGTAGGCGTAGCTTAATACCTTCGTGCAGACGCACTTTGCGGTGCGCTTTAATAACATCAATAGCACTGGCGTTCAGTAGCGAGCGTCCATAAACTGAAATTTCAACTGCCTTATTGCGGTACAATTTACCAATAAGGGGCAACATCATTTCTGCGTATTCCTGACGCTCTTGCCAGCTGCTCTGTAATTCCTGCTCAAACTGTTGATTCATGCTTCTGCCTTCATCGATATTAATTTAACGGTGTTGTCGTTGTTGCAAGCGCGACCACTTATTAACTGGCACAATTGCTTTCAACAAATCCTAATTACGCGTCAGCTTTTTATTATTTTTAGGGTACACTAGGTGAGTTTTCGCCTGACGGTGACGAGCAGTATCTTAAATAAACAAGCAAGGAAGACCAAATTGTTGATAAGTTTCAAAACCTCTATGAAAACCCCTACATCAGAGAGTTTATTTAGTAAGTTTCCAACAAAAGGCCGTATAGCAACGCTGTGGCTGTTAGTATCAGCTAGTCTCACTGGTTGTGGCGATCTGTTTGAACCAACTATTAGTGAAATTTGTGAAACTCATAGCGAGATTTGCCTAGATTTGAGTTTGGATGCCCGTTGTCGCGGCGAGCGTGCTGAGATTATTCGCCTGCGTTACTACAACCAAGACTCAAAAGACGACGCTTATAAATACCCTCTCCTGCTAAACTTCGAAGAATATTTAACTTGTGTTGAAGAAGTGCAGCACATCGAACACGTTAAACGCAAAGGTAAAGAAGCGACGAGATTAAAAGGCGTCATTACTGCTCAGCGTGAAATCAAGCGCTTAAGCCGCGAAACCAAAGACTCTCTCGACCCTTATCTCTCGTACTACCATTGGACACGTTATAACGACAAAGAGGCTTTTCATCGCTTTGAGCGCTACGCTGCCAGCAACCGCGTAAGTGATCCAAAGCTGCTGGTCGCACTGGCCTCTGTTCAGATTAAAACAGACCAAAAGCGTACTATTGAAACCTTATATCGCGCGCTAAGTTTATATACAGATAGCGACGACATTGATGTCAGTATTTTCTACTCGCTTGCTTCAATGGGAATGGATGTCGATAATTATCGTTTTGCTTATGTTTGGTATGGTGTGGCAGAAGCCTTTGATGAGAGACTTAACGACACTCAGCGTGTTCAGCTTGGACAACGCTATGCTCTTCCGGTAGACATTCTAGACAATATTGTTGATGAAATAGTCAGTAGCTTGAATAGCGCGACCTTTGACGCGGATTCGTTAAAACTGAACAAGCTCTGATTTTTTGAAACTCAATTACACAATTTCATTGGTAAATAATTAAAAAAACCGCCGTTTATGGGCGGTTTTTTTCCGTGAAGTAACTAAGCTGCCTCAGCAAGGTCAAATTTTAATCAGATGTTTACCTTAGTCTGACACTGTTGAGGGTTTGACATAATGTTCACATAACGCTTTAGCCTCTAACTTTAGCGTTGTCTTCACCTATAAACGTCATTGATAACGAATTAACGCAGTATCGCTGACCCGTTGGTGCCGGGCCGTCGGGAAAAACGTGACCTAAATGCGAACCACACTGCTTGCAAAATATCTCTACCCTGCGCATGCCGTGGGTCAAATCTTCTCTATAGTCGACGTTGCCGTCGTCGAGCTGTTTATAAAAAGAGGGCCACCCGCACCCGGCATCAAATTTGGTATCAGAAGGGAAAAGTGGCGCCTCACAGCATTTGCACACGTACAAACCATCTCGCTGTTCGTCTAGCAATACACCGGTGAAAGGCCGCTCAGTCCCCGCTTCGCGGCATACATAGTATTCCTCGTCATTAAGCTCGGTTTTCCAGTCTTTTTCGTTAGTTGATGAGTTTGTATTTTTATCTGTCGACATAACTTACCTCTTAAACAAAAAAGGTGTATTTGAAAACAAATACACCTTTTCTTAGTGTACGCTCAATTGTGAGCGCATGTACCACTAATTAGTTCACACTATTTCTTGATAGCGGTTTGTGGTCGCGCAGGATCACTCCACTCGATGTGATACTTCTTACCTGCTGGCTTGTCTACGCGCTGGTAGGTATGAGCACCAAAGTAATCACGCTGACCTTGCAATAAGTTAGCAGGTAGCACAGCTGTGCGATAAGAATCGTAGTAGCTGAGCGCCGACATCATTGCAGGGCAAGGTACACCAGCAAGTGTTGCCTGTGCAATTGATTCACGCCAGTCAGCTTGATACTGAGTAATTTGCTCAGAAAAGAATGGATCCATTAGCAGGTTGGCTAAATCTTCATTGTTTTCATACGCTTTAGAAATAGACTGCAAAAATACGGCGCGAATAATACAGCCTGCACGCCATATCTTAGCTATCTCGCCAAACTCTAACGTCCATCCGTGCTCTTTGCCCGCCATTGCCATTAGCTGGAAACCTTGTGCATATGCACAGATCTTAGAACAATAAAGTGCTTGCTCTAGCTTGTTGATGATAGACATTTTCTCGTCATCACTAAAGGTTGGTGCAGCTGGACCTGTAAGTACTTTACTTGCCGCCACACGCTCGTCTTTCAGGCTAGATATACTACGTGCGAATACCGCAGAAGTGATGGTCTGAGCTGGACTACCAACTTGCAATGCACTGACTGCGGTCCAAAGGCCTGTTCCCTTTTGACCGGCTCTATCAAGGATAACATCAACAAGCGGTTGATGAGTTTCGGGATCCATTTGCTCAAGGACCTCGGCGCTGATTTCCATCAAATAGCTATTCAGCTTGCCTTCATTCCAGTTACGAAATACCTCTGCAATTTCTGCAGGTGCCATGTGTAAGGCTTGGCGCATAACGTGGTAAGTTTCGCAGATAAGCTGCATGTCTGCGTATTCGATGCCATTGTGCACCATTTTTACGTAGTGCCCTGCCCCCACTGGACCAATATAGGTCGCGCATGGTTCGCCCTCTAACACTGGCTGGCCTGGGGTATGGCTCTCTAATGGTTTGCCTGTTTCTGGGTCAACCTTTGCAGCAATAGCCTTAAGAACAGGCTCAATGCGAGTCCACGCATAAGGGTTACCAGACGGCATCAAAGATGGCCCGAAACGAGCGCCTACTTCACCACCTGACACTGCGGTAGAGAAGAAGATGAACTTGCCTTTGTACTGCTCTTCACGCGCTACAGAGTCTGTCCACAGGCTGTTACCAGTATCAACCACGATGTCGTCAGCGTGAATACCTGCATCGATAAGGTGATTACAAACATGGTCAACGGGATCGCCAGCAGGCACAGAGATAATAATAAGATGCGGGGCTTTTAACTTGCTTAAAAGCTCGGTGTAAGAACTGCAACCTTCGACACGAGGCTCAGTATTTTCGGCTCTTTCGCTTGCGTCTTTGGCAAGAATAGACTCAACTTTATTTTGGTCTAAATCGAAACACGCTACACGATAGCCATGGTCCACTAGGTTCATGGTAAGGTTACTACCCATCACCCCTAAACCGATAAAACCAATATCACACGACTTGTCTTCGTGCGAATTACCACCTTTCTTTTGCATAGGAACACCCTCACATTTCAGATGGCTGCGCATGATACCACCTGAAAGAATAAAGAACAGTCTAAGCTAACAATTTAGTGCGCACTGGTGTAATTGTCACCAGCGGTAAACATTAACGGGTTCGACAGCGTATTATGACCGATATTTTATTACGTTTATTATGTGTGTTGAGCTCACGGGCAGCTGTCCTGTACAAAATTCACACAGAGGTAAAGACTTTGTTTCTCACCTGTCTGCGCTGCTTACTCACCTGTTGGTAACTCGCTCCGTTTTACCTTTTTCAATGAACAAATTTTCTTACACACTAGATCGTATTAAACACCAGCCATGTGGCTATCCCGAAAACTGAGAGAAGCTAAACAAGGTAAGCGATCTGCTGGCCTGTAAAAATACTTTTTGAATACAAATTGACGGTTGCTCTTCGAGGGAAGTGTAGCGTGTATCAAGATGCATAGTCCATCCGCCTTTAGGTATGACAGACGGCAAATGAAACCGCACGTCACTTTCGCTTGCGTTTACACATAAGAACCAATGCTCAGGCTTTTGATCGCCCACTACACAACCTTTTATTTCTACACCAAACGCTTTGTTATGGTGAGCATTCCAGTCTTCCGACGCCTTGTCAGAACCATCAGGCTTGTACCAGTTTATCTCTTTCACGTTCCGCGACAGCGTAAAAGTATCATCATGTTGCTTCAATTCGCTGAGCAGTGATGATGACTGACGCAGACGAATAACGTACTGGCAGAAGCTCAGGAAATCTTGCTTGCGCTTGTTTAATTCCCAATTCATCCAGCTAATTGGATTATCCTGACAGTAGGCATTGTTATTGCCTTTTTGAGTGCGACTAAGTTCATCGCCCCCCAGAATATGCGGTGTACCTTGGGAGAAAATCAGGGTTGCGAAAAGATTGCGCTTCTGGCGTTCACGAGTAGCAAGAATCTGCTCGTCATTCGTTTCCCCCTCTACGCCATAATTGGCAGAAAGGTTATGTCCATGACCGTCGCGATTTTCTTCTAAGTTATCGAGATTATGACGTTCGGCGTAAGTAACTATGTCATGCAGCGTAAATCCGTCGTGATATGTCACGTTATTTACCGATGTACTTATATGTCGATGACCTTTGTGGAAGATATCTCGTGAGCCCATCAAGCGTGTAGCAAAGTCAGCTGTTACCCCGTCATCGCCCCGCCAAAAGGCGCGCACGGTGTCGCGATATTTATCGTTCACTTCTAACCAGGGTGATGGGAAGTTTCCAACTTGATAGCCGCCGGGACCAATATCCCATGGTTCAGCTAGCAACACCTTCCCTTTCAAAACAGGATCGCTACTTATAGCTCGTAATAACCCTGATTTTTTGTTGAATTCTTGCGGCTCTCTGCCCAAACATACTGCTAAGTCGAAGCGGAAACCGTCAACGCCAATAACATATACCCAATGACGCATAGCATCTAAAATGAGTCCCATCATAAATGGTTGTGCCGTATTAACTGTGTTACCACAGCCAGAGTGGTTGGAATAAACCAGCTCTCCACTCTTTGTTTGTTCGAGCAGATACGCTTGATAGGGGCAGAAACCCTTGTAAGACAGAATGGGGCCGCCAACACCTGCTTCTGCGGTATGGTTAAATACTACATCAACAATTACCTCTAATCCGGCGGTGTGATAAGCGTCGACCATTGACTTCAGTTCGGCGAGAGCATCTAATACACCGTAGCGAGGCTCTGGTGCAAAAAAGTTAACCGGGTTATATCCCCAATAATTAGTCAGGCCTTTCTCAGTGATAAAGGGTTCAGGCATGAATGAACACATTGGCATAAATTGCACCGTAGTCACGCCCAACGTTTTTAGGTGCTTGATAACACTTGGATGCGCAGCACCTATAAATTTACCTCTGTGCTCTTTAGGTACATCAGGGTGAAGCTTTGTGAGCCCTTTAATATGCGCTTCATATATCACCCGTTTATGCTTTGGGATAACGGGAGCGCTGACATGGCTGGTGGCATAGTCACTATTGTCGATAACTATACACTTGGGGATCATAAATTGTGAATCGTGCTTGTATTGCCTAGCGTCCCACTTTATTGCGCGACTGATTTTCTTAGCATAGGGGTCGATAAGCAATTTGTCGGTAGGCACCGCATGTAAGCCACCTTCTGTGCGTTCTACGCGATAACCGTAGTATTGACCTGCACTGACACCAGCGAAGTGACCATGCCAAACATCACCGGTTTTCTCAGGTAAAATATGCTCGCTAATAGCCTCTTCCGTGTCACTATTGAAAAAACACAACACAACCGCCTTTGCATCGGGTGCGTACACGGCAAAATTACATCCGTCTTGTGTAAGCGTTGCGCCAAGTGGGTGAGCTTTACCCATTCCACTTTCTACAATTAGTGCGGTGTCTCGAATCTCGTTCACTACGTTCTCAATCTATCTGTTCGCCAGAGCCTGTATTTCTAGGCAACTAATCCACATTGGTAACATAAAATACCGTAGCGAGCGGCGGTAAGGTAATCTCCGCCGAATGCGCACGCTCATTCCAAGGCATTTTCTGCGTCTTTACAGTAGACACTACCTCATAATTGCTACCCCAATAAGCACCGTCATCTGTATTAAGTGCTAACGTTAGCGTGCATGCATCATCTACGCCTATTCTAAAATGTTTGCGTGGTACAGGTGTAAAATTAGATACCACGTACACTTTTTGTTTAGCGTCTTTCGACATTCTTATAAACGACACCACACTTTGGTCGGCATTGTTGTGATCTAACCAAGCAAAACCGCCAGGCTCGTGATCTTGTTCATACAATGCGGGCGTCGTCGTATAGAGGTGGTTCAGCGCCTTGTACAGGGCTTGAACGCCTTTATGCTTGTCGTAGTCCAGCAAATGCCAGTCTAAACTGCTGTCGTGGTTCCATTCACGGGCTTGCGCAAGCTCATTTCCCATGAAGTTAAGTTTTTTGCCAGGGTGACCGTACATAAAACCCGCGTAGCAACGTAGGTTAGCTGCCTGCTGCCACTCATCGCCAGGCATCTTGTGCAACATACTGCCTTTTCCATGTACTACTTCATCGTGTGAAATAGGCAGCACGAAGTTTTCGTCAAACGCATAGACCATGCTGAAGGTAATATCGCCATGGTGGTAATTGCGGTATGCCGGGTCTTTAGCAATGTAATGCAATGAGTCGTGCATCCACCCCATATTCCACTTAAAGCCAAACCCCAAGCCGCCGTCAAAAACTGGACGAGAAACCTTGGGAAATGACGTTGATTCTTCGGCAATAGTCATGGCGTCTGGGTAGTGCTTGTACACTTCCTCATTCATCCATTTAAGTAAACTAATGGCTTCATAATTTTCGTTACCCCCATCCACATTCGGGATCCACTCGCCGTCATTACGTGAGTAATCGAGATAAAGCATGGACGCCACAGCGTCAACGCGCAGTCCGTCAACGTGAAATTTGTCTAGCCAAAACAATGCGTTCGCGACTAAAAACTGACGAACCGTGTCTTTGCCGAAATCGTAAATGCAAGAATTCCAGTCCGGATGCCAGCCTTTTCTCGGGTCTTCATATTCATAAACACATGAACCATCAAACCTAGCTAGCCCATGTCCATCTTCAGGAAAATGCGCAGGCACCCAGTCGATAATTACGCCTATACCGGCTTGGTGAGCTTTATCAACAAAGTATTTAAATTCATCTGGGTTTCCAAATCTGCTGGTTGGTGCGAACATTCCCACGGGCTGATAGCCCCATGAACCGTCGAAAGGAAACTCGGAAATGGGCAGCAGTTCAACGTGAGTGTAACCCATTTCGCTGACGTAGCTTATTAAGTCATCGGCCAGCGCTTTATAAGTAAGATAGCGCGCATCAGTTTCAATGCCTGGGCGCTTCCAAGAGCCAAGGTGCACTTCATAAATGCTCATTGGGCTGTTGTATTTGTTACCCTTTCGCTTTTCCATCCATGCACTATCATTCCACTCATAGTTATTGTGGTTGTAAATTTTAGATGCATGAGAAGGATACTGCTCGGCACTAAAGCCCAGCGGGTCAGCCTTGTGTGGTAAGTCGTGACCGTGTGCATCTTTAATGTGATACTTGTAGCGCTCACCTTCGCCTAGTTCTGGTACAAACAGTACCCAGTAACCCATGGAAGTTTTCTCCATGGGATGCATACGCCCATCCCACTGATTGAAATCGCCAATGAGCGAGACTGTACTTGCATTAGGCGCGAAAACACAAAATCTCACACCCTTTACCGATTCACCTTGGGAAGAGGTAAGTGTTAATAGTTGAGCACCTGCCTGCTGATACAAATTTTCTGGCTTGCTATCAATATAATGAACAGCGTGGTAGGCCTGCTCTGTGAATTGATAAGGGTCAATTGCGCCTTTATCGTCGTTGCCCCCTTTAACGGCAACGCGATAAACTTCGCCCTGATAGTTTTTAGGCAATGGCGTTTCGAAAAGACCATTTTTGGAGGTAACGGTTAAATTTTTTAGCGCTGCACTCTCCCATTTAATCGTTATTTCACTGGCATCAGGGCGCCACACGCGAAGTATCGACCTTTGTTTATTGGTAACTAAACCTAAATGGGAAAACGGCTGAGAACATAATACCTGTTCAAACTGCTGCGCTAATTGCATTCGCTACTCCTAGTAAAAACCCGCATGGCAGCGGGTTGAATTGAGAGCTTAAATGCGTTGTTCACACTTAAGCTCTATCAAGTACCGTCTTGGTACTTTATCTTACTCGTTTAAGTTACCTAGGCAACCGCCTATTATCATTTCTTTGATAATGGCAATTAACCTTGGCTTGCTTGCTTTCTGGCATGAGTAAGTTTAGACGCTAACTCATTTATATCATGTCTATCGAACATCGACTCGATATTCTCGGTGAGTTTTCTTCGCCAGTTCGGATACTCGTCAAATGTGCCCGGAATATTTACCGGCTTATCCATTTCTAACCAGTCTTCTAACTGAAGGCTTAAAAGAGCACTTGAACCACCAGCCATGTGTACCTGCATACCGTTATTCAGTTCGCGGTTCATGCCTGTGTAGTTCACATCGTGACCCACGTTGTCGCCAATTGAGCCGTGGCCGTGCAAAGTATCTAAAATCGCCTGTTTGTTTTCGTGACGATCCGCATAAAGCGTTTGTAGAATTTCTTCTGTTGGATATAGCCCTATCTCTTTGCCTAACTCTAAATCTAGACAGTGCCAGTAACCAATTAGCGTCGGCATATCGTGAGTAGTCAATGTTGACATAGACTGAACAGGATAATGGCTAGGTGAGAAGAAACCACCGTCTTCGGCTTGTTCGAAGAAAAATACGCGGTATGAGTACACGCCATTATCGGCAAGCTTACTGCGAATTTCTTCTGGTACAGTACCCAAGTCTTCACCAATAACCAGGCTCTGATTACGGTGACTTTCTAGCGCTAAGATACCAAGCAAATCATCTACTGGGTAATAAACGTAACCACCATCTTTAGCATTATCACCTTTCACTACCCACCATAAACGCAGCAACGCCATAACGTGATCGATGCGCAGTGAACCAGACGACGCCATGTTAGACGCAAACAAGTCAATAATAGGTTGATAACCCTGTTCATACAGCTTACGAGGGTCCATAGGCGGCAACCCCCAGTTCTGGCCTAGTGGGCCTAAGATATCCGGTGGAGCACCTACGCTTGCGCCTGTGCAGTATAGGTCTTTGTTACCCCAAATTTCCGCACTGCCTTCGCTCACCCCTACCGCCAAGTCGCGATAAAGCCCAATAGTCATACCCGCATCTGTAGCTTTACTACTTGCAAGTTCAAGCTGCTGTGCAGCAATCCACTGAAGGAAAAGGTAGAATTTGACATCTTGCTCGTTAGCGCTCTTAAACTTAGCTACAGCAGGGTTGTGATAATCTTTGTATTCTTGGGGAAATACCGGCCAGCCCCAGCTGTCTTTGCCTTCAGCTTTCAAGTGCGATTGCAATGCGTCGTACACCGCTAACATATCTAAGCTTTCACCGCCCGCTTCTACGAAGGCTTTAAACGCTTTATTTTGCTTTGTGTTTTTACGAAGGTATTTGGCATCGTAAACATCAAATACTGCTTTAAGCGCAGCCAACTTCAAATGAGCTACCGCTTCATAGTCTACGTGTTCTACGTTACGTGCATGTTCAAGCGCGGCTTTAAATTCATCACTATTAACTACGGCTTGTACTGATGCGTCGTCGTAACCGTCAATAGCAGTCACATCGATATACAAATAATTAAGCCAGCGACGTGAGCTTGGTCCATAAGGCGAGCACGCATTAGGGTTTGCAGGGTAAAGCGCGTGAATGGGATTAAGCCCGATAAAGTCTGCGCCAACACCAGCGGCTTTTTCAATAAGTAGAGCTAAATCAGAAAAGTCACCAATTCCCCAGTTCTTTTCACTGCGTACACAGTAAAGTTGAACGCTTAAACCCCAAATCTTTTTCCCTTCTTTAATCTCGTTTGGCGTGTAGCAGGCTTCAGGTGCCACAATTAAACGAGAACGCGCAAACTCATCGTTATCTGCACTTAAGGCAACGTCGTGATACCCAAGGGGCAAATCCAAAGGCAGCGTCACAACATATTCATGGAACTCCACATCATCAATATGCGCCATGGTTGTCATTTCTTGGTCAACTGGCGTAAATTGATGAGTAAGAACATCACCATTTTCACAAGTGATGGTAAGCACGTGGTCATCGTTCACCAATTCAATAGGCAAACGAACCGCTACGTTAATTTCTTGAGTGTTACGCACCACTTGAACAGGATTTAATGGCGACAACCATACCGACTTAATATCTTGTGTAATTTGTGACTGAATTTTTTCGTCACTGCTGGTGTCATAGCCAAGTGTGTTAAGCAGTTTTGCTTTACTTGATTCTGCGATGGTTGCTGGCTTTCCCCATGCGTCGACGTATTGGGTTTCTATTCCCCGCATTTCAACCAGTTGTTGCAGAAGTTGTTGTGTCATGGTGTGTCATTCCTGTTATTCGGTGAAAGACGCAAAGCCAAAATAAGCAAAGTGCGTCTACAAACAAATTTTTAACATTATTCTAGAAACAAGGGCTTGGCGATATCTGAATACGATTGCAATAGCACTTATTCGTAATTTTGCAACACTTTTGCTTTTTATTTTGCTAATTATGGCATTTTGATCCATACTTTACGTAATTTATTTTCATTTTATTTAAATAATCGGGGTACGTTATGACAATTCGCATCGGTATCAATGGTTTTGGCCGTATTGGACGTCTAGTAATGCGCGCTGCTGCAGAGCGCAATGACATCGAAGTTGTTGCAATAAACGACTTGCTAGACACGGACTACATTGCTTATCTATTGAAATACGACTCGACTCACGGTTTGTTCGACGGTGAAGTTACAGTAGATAACAATAGCCTAGTTGTAAACGGCAAAACTATCCGTATTACTTCTGAAAGAGATCCAGCAGCACTTAAGTGGGATGAAGTAGGCGTTGACGTAGTAGTTGAATCAACAGGCCTATTCCTTACTAAAGAGACGGCGGCTAAGCATATCGAAGCAGGTGCGAAAAAAGTCGTGATGTCTGCGCCTTCTAAAGATGACACACCAATGTTTGTAATGGGTGTTAACCAGGACAGTTACGCTGGTGAAAACATTGTTTCAAACGCATCTTGTACAACTAACTGTCTTGCTCCACTTGCAAAAGTTCTTAACGACAAGTTCGGTATTGTAGATGGACTAATGACGACTGTTCACGCGACGACTGCTACTCAGAAAACGGTTGACGGCCCTTCTATGAAAGATTGGCGTGGTGGCCGCGGTGCTGGTCAGAACATCATTCCATCATCAACGGGTGCAGCTAAGGCGGTAGGTAAAGTTATTCCTGAGCTTAACGGCAAACTTACCGGTATGGCTTTCCGTGTACCTACGCCAAACGTTTCGGTAGTAGACCTTACTGTAAACCTAGCGAAGCCTGCTAGCTACGCAGAAATCTGTGCAGCAATGAAAGAAGCGTCAGAAGGCGAACTTAAAGGTATCATGGGTTATACAGAAGACGCTGTTGTGTCTAACGACTTTGTAGGCGACGCTCGCACGTCAGTATTTGATGCAACTGCTGGTATCGCACTTACAGATACATTCGTTAAGCTAGTATCTTGGTACGACAATGAATGGGGTTACTCAAACAAGGTTCTTGACCTTGTGGCTCACATTTCTAAATAATTAACCCTATCAGGCAAAAATAGTTAAACTATTCACGCTAAAGTTGAGTTAATCTAAAGGTGTAAACGCTGCGTTTGCACCTTTTTTGTTTTATATGGTCTTATATCCATAATGACGATACTCCAGCGACACACGTTTTCCCGTCGCTTACCCAAAGTTTGTTTTCATATTAGTCCAAGGAGGGCTTATGCCACCTGTTAGTTCAGTAACCGTTAGCGAGTCTAATGGACTTACCTTTTTAGACGTAGATAACGCATTTGCCTCTGCGCGTATTAGCTTATTTGGCGGTCATATCTTGTCATATGTGCCTAAAAGCGATGGCAGAGAGCGTCTTTGGGTAAGCCCCCATGCTTACTTAAATGGAGAGCGACCAATTCGCGGTGGTATTCCGGTGTGCTGGCCTTGGTTTAGCGACGATCACGGTCGAGAAAAAGGCGCCCTACCCGCACATGGTTTTTTAAGAACACAGGTGTGGAAGCTGGTCAATTCAGAAGATACAGACACCGGAACAACAATTACCCTTTCGCCAAGCTTTACTCGAGCGGAGGGCTTTGAGAATGATTGTAATGTGACCATGGTAATCGCTGTTGGTAAAACAATGGACGTGTCTTTAAACACTGAAAATACCGGCGTTGCCCCCTTTGAATTTAACTGTGCGCTTCATACGTACTTTCATGTTGATCACATTCAACATACACGAATAAATGGCATAGAAGGTCAGTATAAAGACAAACTTGACGACTGGGGATTAAAGACAACACCAAGTCCATACACGATTACAGGTGAAACAGACCGCATTCACATTGCGCCGATTAAAACTGCTGAGATTGAAGTAGAAGGCAGCGTGTTTACAGAAGTAATATCTGACGGTAATGACTCTTTGGTTGTATGGAACCCATGGTTAAGCGCAGCATCTATTTCAGACATGGACCCGTTTGGCTATAAGCACATGTTGTGCGTAGAAACATCGCTAACTCAGGGAAAGACACTGTCCCCCGGTGCTAGCCACACGCTTAGACAAACTATCGCTCCGCGATAAGTCACCTTTACCAATTTTTGCAGTGGGGCTAATGGAGCCTCACTACAAATGCAAATTTAATCAAATATTCGCATCGAAAAACTTAATCGAAAATATGGTGTTCAACGGAATGAAGCCTAAAATAGCTAAACTCTTTTTTCTCACTTTGCTGGCGTTTTCCTTAACGGGCTGTGCCCACTTTATCGCCTATCAAATCGCCTCTCAGCATCAGATTCCCGTCAGCGGAAACACCTCTGAAACGTTCAAAACATCACGTTTATGCGCAACAAGTACCCACTGCATTAATGTACAAAGGACATCTGATATAGAAATAAGCCAGTTAGAATTTTCTCTCTCCATTAACAATGAAACTAAGGTGTGGAGTTTTGAAGACAATGGAAGTACTGCTATTAAGAATAAGCGCCATTTGATATTTATATTTCCGGGTTTCGGCACACCCACCTCTATCGTCTCTATACATCAACAGTGGCTTAGTACGATGACAGGCGCGGACGTAATAGTTATTGAAAGCGCAGATAGCGCCACCCATTTTTCTTTTGGACTCAACGCCGTTGACCCAGTTATTTCAGAAATTGAGAGAAAGGCCCCTCTTAAGGTTGATTTAGTAGGCATTTCAATGGGAGCAGTCGCTGCACACCAAGTTGCAACCAAGGTTAAAGCAGTACAACTGCACCTCGTTGCCCCAATGACAAATTTTCGCCACTCAACCATGGCACTGTGGAATATTTTGCACAGAGATAATATCTACTCATCATTCATATCTACACATGACATCGAGGACGCCATAGCTATCGTTTATCAAAACGCAAAAACAAGAGCCAGCGACATAGACATTATAAAGAATATCAAGGAAAAGCCTCTCCGAACTTATGTTTACACATCACCACAGGACAGAGTAGTGCTAGAGAGCGATTGGGAAGAAGTGGATAGTACTGATATAGCGCGGTACTCATTTTCAGACCTCAATCACTTGGAAATGTCTTCGTTAATGGATGAAAGGTTGTTGGCACGCTTTCTCTCTAATTTACTGGATACAGACGTTGAGACAAACCTGCATACAACGGGCTTGATATGCCGCTCACATCAAGGAGAGTGTGAAAAAGAATTATGAGCTTATCAAAAGCCACTTGCTGTTTTGCTCCATCGTTAAGTACCCATCGAGAACAGGCTGGCTTTTTCCTTATAAATACAAAGATGTTTAAAAAAACCAAAGAAAAAGGAGACGCTTGGAGCGTCTCCTTTTTTCTATTCTATTTCCGTTTCTCAATGACTATTTATTTTGTCAAAAGAAACGAGAGCATCGCATTTTACTGCTTAGCACCCGCAACAGCTTCTTTTGCTAGCTGCGTAATACGCGCCCAGTCACCTGATTCGATTGCGTCGTCTGGGGCAAGCCATGAACCACCTACACATTTAACGTTGTTAAGTGCTAAATAGTCATTGTAGTTGTTTGGACCAATGCCACCCGTTGGGCAAAACGTCACATCAGGGAAAGGACCACTGATTGACTTAATGGCTTTAACGCCACCTGAAGCCTCTGCAGGGAAGAATTTCATGTGGGTATAACCCGCATCTTTACCCTTCATCAAATCAGAAGTTGAAGAGATACCAGGGATAAGTGGAATTTCTGAATCCATACCCGCTTTTAGCAAATCAGCCGTCATACCTGGGCTAATTGCGAACTTAGCGCCCGCTTCAACTACCGCTTTAAGCTGCTGAGCGTTAGTCACTGTTCCAGCACCAATTAGAGAATCAGGCACTTCTTGTGCAATTCGCTTAATCACGTCAATAGCCGCTGGGGTACGTAGCGTTACTTCTAGTACTTTAATACCACCTTCCATCAGCGCTTTTGCCAGAGGAACCGCTTTTTCTACGTCATTGATTACCAAAACAGGTACAACTGGACCGGCCGCAAAAATTTCCTCTGGAGAGTATTTCCATTTCGTTGTCATAATTTAGCTCGCTGTATTTTGATTCAGATATGCAGCCGCACCCAATAGACCATGATCAGGTTCTGCAATTAAATAGGTGGGAATGTCTTTCACGTAGTGCTTCATTTGCCCTTTCGCTTCAAAACGCGCTCTAAAATCGCTGTTTTGAATAAATTCAGGGAAACGGTTAGCAATGCCACCACCAATGAAGATGCCGCCCGTGGTTGCCATGTTAAGTGCTAAATTACCCGCAAAACTTCCCATAATTCGACAGAATTGGGTAAGCGTTGCTTCAGCAATTTTGCAGGTACCGTTTAGCGCAGCGTCAGTTATTTGAGCGGGCTCGGTAAATACGACTGGCGCTGAAGCCTGATTGGCTAGCGCAGTATAGATATTGTGTAGACCGCGACCAGACATCACTTCTTCTGCAGAAGCACGCCCTAAGGTAGATTGAAGGTGACGCCATACGACAACATCGGTTTCATCTACCGGTGCAAAGTCTACGTGACCACCTTCTCCGTCTAGCGTCTGCCAACCGGTTGAGGTCATCGTGATATGTTCAACACCTAATCCCGTACCTGGCCCAAAAACAGCGATATTGCCATTTTCTTTCGCTGTGCCTTCACCAATTTGCACCACTTGCTCTTCGCCTAATACAGGCAATGAGTGCGCTACGGCAGTGAAGTCGTTAATAACGAACAACGCATCTAGTTTAAGCTGCGAGCGAAGCGCATTTTGCGAAAATGCCCAGCTGTGATTCGTCATCTCGACTTGATCGCCCAATACTGGACATGCAATAGCAATACAGCCCTGCGAAAAGCTGTATTCCGGCATGTCGCTAAAGTATTGTGCAATAGCAAGGTCAATGCTGGCAAAATCATTACACATGTATTTCTTGATGTCGGCCACACCTGATTCGGTTACCCTTGCAACGCGAATATTCGTACCGCCAACATCAGCCACAAACTTCTGGCTCATTATGCTTGCTCCTGCGTGTAAAACAGTGAACATGCACCCTCTTCTGCACCTGTCAGAATAGCGCGCATACCCGCAAACATTTCACGTCCCATTCCAACGTGATGCTTAGCTAAGTTCGCTGGCGCTGCTTCACGTGCAGCTAGTGTTTCATCGTCCACATGCAGTGTTAGTGCACCAGTTTGTGTGTTTAGCTCGATAATGTCGCCCTCTTGCACTTTAGCAAGTAGACCGCCTTTATAAGCTTCTGGAGTCACGTGGATAGCTGCAGGAACTTTACCTGATGCACCAGACATACGACCGTCAGTAACTAGCGCCACTTTAAAGCCGCGATCTTGGAGCACACCAAGAGGTGGCGTTAAGCGGTGAAGTTCTGGCATACCAATCGCAGAAGGACCTTGGAAGCGAACAACTACAATGCAATCTTTGTCTAACTTGCCAGACTTAAACGCGTCATCCAGTTCAAACTGGTCTTCAAACACAACCGCTGGAGCTTTGATATTACAGTGAGGCGTGCGAAGCGCTGAGGTTTTGATAACGCCACGACCAAGATTGCCGTCCAGTACACTCAAACCACCATCTGGCTTAAACGGTGCGTCAACAGTTGCTAGCACTTCTTTATCAAGGGATTCAGTTGGGCCGTCTCGCCATTCTAATTCGCCGTCTTTAAGCACAGGCTCTTTAGTGTAGAAGTCTAAGCCTTCACCACAAATGGTCTTAACGTCGTTATGTAGTAGACCCGCATCAAGCAACTGTCTAATTAGCAATGACATACCACCTGCTGCAACAAAGTGGTTAATGTCAGCTGAGCCATTCGGATAAATGCGAGTAAGAAGAGGCACAGCATTAGAGATATCTGAGAAGTCGTCCCAATTTACGATGTAACCTGCAGCACGTGCTACCGCAATAAGGTGCATGGTGTGGTTAGTAGAACCACCCGTAGCAAGAAGACCTACAAGGCCGTTCACAATGGCTTTTGCATCTACAATGTGGCCAATTGGCGTATAGTTGTCGCCAAGGTCAGTTAAGCGTGTTGCTTGAACCGCAGCCGCTTTAGTTAACGCGTCGCGCAAAGGTGTACCTGGATTAACAAACGACGAACCCGGAAGGTGCAAGCCCATCATTTCAACCACTAGCTGATTCGAGTTTGCCGTTCCATAGAACGTACAGGTACCCGCAGAGTGGTAAGATTGAGATTCAGCTTCAAGCAACGCGTCACGCCCTACTTTACCTTCGGCAAATTCTTGACGAACGCGGGCCTTTTCTTTGTTTGGAAGACCCGATGGCATTGGACCGGCTGGTACAAAAACGGTTGGCAAATGACCGAACGTTAGTGCGCCCATTAGTAGCCCAGGAACGATTTTGTCGCAGATACCTAGCATCAGTGCGCTATCGAACATATTGTGAGAAAGGGCGATGGCAGCCCCCTGAGCAATGTTATCACGGCTCATTAGGCTTAAGTCCATGCCAGACTGGCCTTGTGTAACACCATCACACATAGCAGGTACGCCACCTGCGAACTGGGCTACACTGCCTACTTCTTTTACTGCTTCTTTAATTAGCGCAGGATAAGTCTCATAAGGCTGGTGCGCTGAAAGCATATCGTTATACGCAGACACAATAGCCACGTTGGCTTTAGTCATTGAACGAAGGTCAGATTTTTCGCTTGTTCCACATGCTGCAAAGCCGTGAGCAAGGTTACCGCATGACAACACACCACGGTGTGGTCCTTGACGTCGTGCACTCTCAATTTTTTCTAGATACGCCTTACGCGTTTCTTTACTACGCTCGATAATTCGTTGCGTAACTTCAGCAATTTTTGGATTCATGTTTGTCTCCTATGGCGCCCACATCAAAGTAACCGGCGCACGGTTAACTACGGCGGTGATGGGCTTTTGCGCTTCGGTGGCATTTTCAATAGCGTCAAGTAAGACTTGTTTTTTCTTCTCGCCGGTTAAATGCAAAAAGATATTACGGCTATTGAGTAACGCAGGTAGCGTTAATGAAATACGTTGATGAGGTGCTGTTGTAGGTTGAACAGCGATACAGGTTCTGCCGCTGCTCATATCTAAGCCGTCAAGTACTTGCTCAGAGCAAGGGAAAAGCGATGCAGTGTGACCGTCTTCCCCCATGCCAAGAATCAATGCATCAAAAGGTTGCGACATGCTAGCCAAATTTGACTCTGCAGTATTTACGCCTTCGTTTGCATCATCAGCATCGCTTTTCAATTCGATAAAACGAGCTGCTGCGGCTTTATTTTGAATTAGATTATTTTTGACTAGGCTGGTGTTGCTGGCCTCGTGGCCCTCTTCAACCCAGCGCTCGTCAGCAAGGGTGATATCAACCTTATCCCACTCAAGATCGGTTTCGCTTAGCTGTTTGAAAAGCGCCAGAGGCGTGCGACCACCACTCACTACAAGCGATGCGCGACCACGAGTTTTAATACCTGTTTTTAAGATACTGACTAAGTCTTGCGCAAATGCGTCAGTCAATGCATCAGGTGTTTCGAATGATAGAGTTGTTAACGCCATATTACTTTTTCTTCCCTGTTTTGCTTTCGTACCAGCTGCGATTTTCGCGAGCAAGAAGACCTATAGAGTCTACCGGCCCCCATGTACCTGCTTGATACGGTTCTGGTGGCTCACTCGATTGCTTCCACGCTTCAAGAATTGAGTCTACCCATGTCCAGGCTTGTTCAATTTCGTCACGACGAACGAATAGCGCCTGATTACCCAGCATAACTTCAAGAAGTAGCTTTTCGTATGCATCAGGAATACGCTCGTCGGCAAACGCTTCAGAGAAGCTTAAGTTAAGCTTCGATTTTTGTAGATCCATAGAACCAGAGCTAGTTAAGCCAGGCACTTTGTTCATTACAGTGATTTCTACACCTTCGTCTGGCTGCAGACGAATAACCAGCTTGTTAGGCGGAAGGTTCTTGAAGCTGTCACCGAATAAGTTGTGCGGCTGACGCTTGAAGTAGATAACAACTTCACTCACCTTAGTTGGCATGCGCTTACCTGTGCGTAGGTAGAACGGCACACCAGCCCAACGCCAGTTATCAATTTCCGCTTTAATCGCAACAAAGGTTTCAGTTTTACTTTGCGTATTGGCACCTTCTTCTTCAAGGTATCCAGGCACTTCCTCGCCCTTTACAAAGCCAGACGTATACTGACCGCGAACTGTGCTTTCGTTAATATTAAACGAGTTGATAGGACGAAGCGCTTTAAGCACTTTGAGCTTTTCATCTCGAATGCTGTCGGCATCAAGTGTTGTTGGAGGCTCCATCGCCACCAAGCTCAGAATTTGTAGCAAGTGGTTTTGCACCATGTCTCGCATTTGACCCGCGTCGTCAAAGTAACCCCAACGCCCTTCTATACCCACTGACTCCGCAACTGAAATTTGAACATGGTCAATGCAGTTGTGATCCCAGTTAGTAGCGAAAATTGAGTTGGCAAAACGCAGTGATACAAGGTTAAGAACGGTTTCTTTACCTAAGTAATGGTCAATACGGTAAATTTGCTTTTCGTCAAAGTACTCAGCAACCTGTTCGTTAATAACTTTAGACGATGCCAGGTCGTGACCGATTGGCTTTTCAAGCACAACGCGAACACTTGAGTCGATAATTTTGCAGCTGTGCAGACCGCGACAAATGTCACCGTATATAGCTGGCGGAGTTGCTAGGTAACAAACCATGGTACGACTTGGGTCAACGTGGTCATCAAGTACGCAGTAGCTTTCAACGTCCTTCATGTCTACGCATGCATAGTGCAAACGCGCTTTCATTTTTTCCCAAGTGGCTTCACACAAGTTCTTTTCACCAAACTTGATAAGATTGGCGTGAACTTCTTCAATATAGGCATCCAGCTCCATTTCTTGACGCGCAACACCTACAATAGTGGTGTCAGGGTGCATCAAGTTTGCTTTTTCAAGCTGATATAAAGAAGGCAACAACTTGCGTCGTGAAAGATCTCCCAGTGTACCGAAAAGTACAAAATCACAGGGTTCGTAGGAATTATCCAATACCATATTCGTCGACCTTTTAAATGTATGTGTCCGCGGCGTATTGTACAGTTATTTACAACACTAACGACTATTTTTACCGTATAGTTAACACCAAATGTAGTAAAATTACAACTTGTACCAACTATAGGATCTGAATCTTTACTGTTTCCCTCAGTTTACCCTCATTTAACCCGATTGAAATAACAAAAATTGTCAAAAAATTACATTTTTCTTGTCACAGACGTCACATTGGGTACTATTACAGGTGTACCTTACAATAAATTGTGCTAACTAATTGCTATATCTGTATGAACATTTTAGAAAAAATCACACAAAACCAAGCGGCATTCAGTAAATCTGAGAAAAAGGTAGCTGAAGTAATTCTAGCTAACCCACAGACGGCCATTCATTCGAGTATAGCAACCCTCGCTAAGATGTCGGATGTTAGTGAGCCTACCGTAAACCGTTTCTGCCGAAGACTTGATACTAAAGGCTTCCCAGACTTTAAACTGCATTTAGCGCAGAGCCTGGCTAACGGCACGCCCTATGTGAACCGTCACGTAGATGAAAATGATAGTCCGGACGAATACACGAATAAGATATTCGAATCGACTATGGCGTCACTTGAAGTTGCGCGCCAGTCAGTAGATGTGAACGTGGTAAATCGCGTTGTTGACTTACTTACACAGGCACAGAAAATTTCATTTTTCGGACTAGGCGCATCGGCTTCGGTAGCACACGATGCATTAAACAAATTCTTCCGTTTCAATGTACCGGTGGTGTACTTTGAAGATATTCTGATGCAACGCATGAGCTGTATGAACTGTTCAGATGGTGATGTAGTTGTTCTAATTAGCCACACAGGCCGAACTAAAAGCTTAGTAGAAATAGCACAAATTGCCCGCATGAACGACGCAACCGTAGTAGGCATTACCTCAGCAGATAGCCCGCTGGCACAGGAATGCAGTTACGTGTTATCGCTGGAAGTGCCGGAAGACACTGACATGTATATGCCTATGGCTTCTCGCATAGCGCAGCTGACACTGATTGATGTACTTGCCACTGGCTTTACCCTACGCCGTGGAAATAAGTTTAGAGAGAACTTGAAACGAGTGAAAGATACCCTGCGCGGCTCGCGCTACGAAAAGCGTGGTGAGTAATTTTCTTCCCACATGATCATTTAGCCAACATTAGTCGTATTTATATTGGCTCAATAAATCAGCAAAAACGCCCAACTGGTCGAGCCAGTTGGGCGTTTTTGTTTATTTCATTCACATTTTTGTCAAATTCAACTATTATTCTGTAATAAAATTACGTAAAGCGATTACAGGCATACCGTTCAAACGCGTAGCCAATCACTCTTTGTCTTTTCTAACTTAGAAACAGCGACGGAATCACATGACCAGAAGAACGAAAATTCTTGCCACCCTAGGACCTGCAACCGACTCTCTTGAAAAAATTCAGGCACTCATAGCCGCAGGCGCAAACACTGTGCGCATGAACTTTTCACACGGACAAGCTGAAGATCATATTGAACGTGCGAAGCGCGTTCGTCAGGCAGCAAAGAACTTGGGTAAATATGTAGCCATTTTAGGCGACCTTCAGGGTCCTAAAATTCGTGTTGCTCGTTTTGCCGAAGGCGCAGTTCGTTTAGAGGTTGGAGCAACATTCGTTCTGGATGCTGAACTAGGCCGTGACGAAGGTGATGTTAATCAAGTAGGTATTGATTACAAAGCGCTTCCTGACGATGTATCAGCAGGCGATATTCTACTTCTTGATGATGGTCGAATTCAGCTAAGAGTAACTGGCGTTGAAGGCCGCAAAGTGATCACTGAAGTAACAGTAGGTGGCAAACTCTCAAACAACAAGGGCATTAACCGCCAAGGTGGTGGCCTTTCTGCAGATGCGCTTACTGAGAAAGACAAAGAAGATATTAAAACCGCGGCAAAAATTGGTGTTGATTACCTTGCTGTGTCGTTTCCTCGCAGTGGCGCAGACTTGAACTACGCACGAGAACTTGCCGAAGCAGCAGGCTGCTACGCTAAAATTTGTGCCAAAGTAGAGCGTGCTGAAACCGTTGCGTCTGACGAAGCCATGACGGATATCATCAGCGCATCTGACGCGGTAATGGTTGCTCGTGGTGACCTAGGTGTTGAAATAGGCGACGCAGAATTAGTTGGTGTTCAGAAGAAGCTAATTGCCCGTTCTCGCCAGCTAAACAAAGTTGTAATCACAGCCACTCAAATGATGGAGTCGATGATTGACAGCCCTATGCCAACGCGCGCAGAAGTTATGGACGTGGCAAACGCCGTGCTAGACGGTACTGACGCGGTAATGCTTTCTGCTGAAACAGCTGCGGGTAACTATCCAATTGAAACGGTTGCAGCTATGGCTCGTGTTTGTGAAGGCGCAGAAACACACCCTAGTGTTAAAATTTCAAAGCACCGTATGGATCAGCAATTCTCGTCAACTAGCGAATCTATTGCACTATCTGCAGTATACGCCGCGAACCACTTGCCAAGTGTTAAAGCAATTGTAGGTTTAACTGAAAGCGGAACAACGCCAACCTTGATGTCTCGCATCACAACCTCACTGCCAATTATTGCGATGTCTCGTCACGAATCAACGCTTAACACCATGGCACTTTGCCGCGGCGTCAAGCCGGTATTTTTTGACTCATCCAAAAGTGAGCCAGGCAAATTGAAGTATGATGTTATTGCATCGCTTAAAGAAAAAGGCTTAGTGAAAAGTGGTGACAGTATCATCCTGACCTACGGCGATGAAATGGAAAAAGTGGGCGCAACCAACACATTAAAAATTGTAGAAGTTGAATAACCACAACAATTATCAAAAGGCGAAGCAAATGCTTCGCTTTTTTTTGCCTGTCATTTACTCAGGTAATGATAAGCTAACAATTATGATAAGAAAGCCTTATCGACGTCGGTAACAGATATACTCAAAACTATAATTTCCAAATCAGCGATAATTTTTCTAAACGCCTCAGGACAATAACGATAAAGTTAAGGATAGATATGCAGCTTAGTTCCAAGCGCTCAATACTTTTTTCCACCACTATAGCTTTGTTCGCGTTTTTCACTTTAAGTGTATGGGCAACTCCCCAACACGCTCCTCCTATGAAACATGTAGAAGTAGCGCCTCACAACGCCCCCTTGCAACCAATAATGATTCAAGGGCCCATGCCCATCGAAGCAGAGTATTTTGCTTCTTTGTTGGATAACGTTACAACAGAAAATTCAGGGAATGCCATATTCTATAAAGGGACACTAGACGGGTATCCCATTGTGGTCGCCAAAACCGGCAAAGGTTTAGAGAACACCGCTGCCGCAACCGCAATTGGCATAGAGAGATACCGTCCTCGCCTTATCATCAATCAGGGAACATCAGGTGGACACGACCCATCCTTAAAAGTTGGTGATATCGTTCTGGGCGAACGCAGTGTTAATGCATCCAATTTTAAGACACCTAAATTAGCTGAGGGACAAGGCTCGCATCCGCTCAATTGGCTGCCGATGGACCTCATGGCATCAGAAGGCAGTGCGGGCGAAGGAAGTAGCGCAAAGGACGCAGAAAAATTGCGATTTTATCAAGGCGACAAGCAACTTATCTCTCTCGCCTTATCGCTATCCAAACAATACAAACGCGGAAGTGTTGTTACAGGAACCATTGGCAGCGGTAACTTCTGGAACAACGAGTTAGACAGAATAGCTTGGCTTCATAAGAATATGGGAACGAGCGTGGAAGAAATGGAAACCGCTTCTGCTGCGCAAATTGCGCATGCCTACCACGTACCCTTTTTAGGTATTCGCGTATTATCGAACAACATTACTAACCATGGCGAATATGACCCAACCACTGCCAAAGATTGCCAGGCATTCGTTGCAGCCGTGGTGAGAGCCTACATATCAACATTAAATTAATTGAATAACTATCTCACCAGATAACGAAAAAGGCCCCTTAAATAAGGGGCCTTTCCTCTATCAATTCACTTAAATTGCCTGAGCGGTATAGGTTTCCGCGTCTTGAGTTACTTCATGCGCGTATTGAGTGAGGTGGTGGCTTAAAATATTCTCAGCGCGCTCAACAAACTCATCGCGTTTAAATTTCCAGCCTCTCAAATCGGCTTGTTTAGCCTGCGCAATATAATGTTCTAAACGCGTTTTTCTTAACAGGTGCGCCTTTTTCGATAAATCGAACTCTACTAATGAGAAGGTTCTTTCAACTTTTTGAATGTCCATATGTACAGGGCGCTGCGCATCATCAGCAGATGCTTGGCTGACAGAGAGCTTTCCTTGACCTATCACACCCACAATAACAATGATTGCTGATACCACTATGCCTGAATAAACCCACTTTAAAAAGTTCATGCCCCACTCCTTGAACGATTTCGGTCGCTTGCGTGTTTGTATCGACGATATCGATACAACTCACTTAATTAAATCTTGTATTACCTGTGTATAGAGCGCGTAGGCTAAGACGTTTCTTGCTCTCATTGAGCAATGATAATTTCACCTATTTTCTCTACATCAAGCTGTTACCCTATCTTTTATTTAATGTTTGCACCTTTCGTACCAAATAGTTAATCGTTACTTTTCATAAACTTACGGAAATCGGCATCTTATACTAAAGTTGTAAATAGAACTTTCTACACACTGCATGATAAAAATTTCCTTCCAAATTTAATAAATCCCCTATCACTTTTGCTGTACACTCACCACTGTATATTAATACAGTTAAAATGTACTACAACGATCTGTACACGGGTGTTCTGTCTTTATTTTCACAAAACGGATTACTTCGTGTATTTGCCATGAAAAGTGACAATTTGTGATGCAAGACAAACTAATTCAAAAACTCGAAATTCTCTCAGATGCAGCTAAGTATGATGCTTCATGTGCTAGTGGGTCAGCAGGCAAGCGTAAGGCGGGTAAAACAGACCAAAAAGGAATAGGTTCTCTTACGGGAGGGTCTGGGATATGTCACAGTTTTACCCCTGATGGCCGATGCGTCTCGTTGCTCAAAATTTTGATGACCAACTATTGTATTTACGATTGCCATTACTGCATTAACAGAGTGTCTAGTAACGTGCAACGTGCGCGATTCTCAGTTAAAGAAACGGTTGATTTGACGCTTAACTTTTATAAGCGTAACTACATTGAAGGCTTGTTTCTGAGCTCAGGGATTGTTGGCTCCCCTGATCTGACCATGGAAAGCATGGTGCGTATTGCTAAGTCCCTCCGTATTGACCACGGATTCAAGGGCTATATTCACCTTAAAACCATTCCAAACGCTTCACCTGAACTACAGGCAGAAGCAGGCCTATACGCCGACAGGCTAAGTATAAATATCGAAATGCCGACGCAAGTTTCGTTGAACAAATACGCGCCTGAAAAAGATCTCGGCGCCATTCATAGTTCAATGAATACACTGAAAGACAAAATAAACGAGCACAAAGTAGATAAAACGTACTCTGGTAAACGCCCTCCTCGCTTTGCCCCTGGTGGACAGTCCACTCAGATGATCATAGGGGCCGATGATTCAAACGACAAAGTTATTCTTGGTACGAGTGTTAAGCTCTATGGTCAACAAAAACTGCGCCGCGTTTACTATTCCGCATTTTCTCCTATTCCTGATGCATCTGAAGTATTGCCTCTTAAGCCTGCCCCACTCATCCGTGAACACCGCCTTTATCAGGCCGATTGGCTCTTACGTTTTTACGGGTTTGGTTTAGATGAAATCGTTCACAATGACATGTTAGACATGGAGCATGATCCCAAGCTTGCTTGGGCATTACGTAACCGTCATATATTTCCAATTGACTTAAACAACGCCGATAAAATGCTATTGCTCAGAGTACCTGGCTTGGGGGCACGCACAGTACAAAAAATTCTGGCTATTCGTCGTTATACAAAGCTAAGTTGGTTCGATCTTACAAAAATGCGTTTGCCCTTACAAAAGTTAAAGCCGTTCATTACGGTAAGTGATTATTCGCCCTCCATTCATTTGCTAGACAGCAATAACTTTGAGCAGCAGTTCAAGCAACCAAAGCAGTTTGAATTGTTCAGCGCCTAATTGAATTAGTGGAATTATGAAAAAAGTAATTATTTCTTCGGTGCCAGGTTATGAGGAGTGGCGTGTAGCCTCTAGAGAATGTTTGGCCCACTCTATCCCTCCCGAAAACGTGGTTTGGCAAAATGCTCAGTGGAATCAAACTGACCTGTTTGGCGAAACGGAAAAAGCCAGTATATTCGGTAACCCGCGAGCGAACTACACAATTCCTAAGTCTGTCCTGGTGCTGATGAAGTATGCATTGTGCCATCAAGACCCCGACCGTTTTGCATTGTGCTACCGTGTTTTATGGCGAGTAGTTTTCGAAAATAGAAACCTTATTCACTTAAAAACTGATGAAGATGTATTGCGTATAAATGCGCTGGCGAAAGCCGTGAAACGCGATGCATATAAGATGAGTGCTTTTTTGAGGTTTAGAGAAATTGATTTTGACGGACAAGAACACTTTATTGCGTGGTACGAGCCAGAGCACTTCAGCTTGGAAATAAAGCTCGATTTTTTTCAAACCCGATTTAAGAATATGCGATGGTCCATTATTACACCTTATCGGGCAGCCCATTGGGACACTAAAACACTCATTTTAGAAGATAACCCTGACCCAAGTGTCATTCCAGACGATGATCGAGTTGAGAAATATTGGCTTACCTATTACGCAAATATATTTAACCCGGCCCGAATTAAAACTAAGGCGATGTTAAGTTCCATGCCTAAGAAGTATTGGAAAAATATGCCGGAAACGTCGTTGATTGGCGATATGATACGCCATTCTGATTCCAGAGCGCGCAAAATGATAAGTGATGGAAATAAACAAGGAAATGGGGAATGAGCTTCACGGTTTACGCCATCAGTGAAAACCGATAGATTCTCAGACAGCCGATGCGCATGTGTTCCCTCATAGGAAAAGTCTCCAAAAAAGGGGCCGAAGCCCCTTTTTTAACTACTCACAAATATCGCTTAGTTCATTACTGTTTCTGTAACCACGCGAAGATTGTTCTCAACATCTTTTACATCTGATGCGTTTTTAGCAATTTCTACTGCTAGATCACGCTCGGCGTCTGAATCCACTTCACCTGTAAGGGTTACGACACCATTTTCTACGTCAACGTCGATATCAAAACCTGAGATGTCCGTGTCCATTAGAAGGCGTGTTTTGATTACTGTCGCAATCTTAGCGTCGGTAAGTTCGCTTGTACCTTCATCGACCGCATCTTCTGCGTCATCTGACAAATCTGAGTCCATATCATCGCCGGCAACGATAGTAAGTTTATTATCAACAGATACAACGCCGTCAATGTTAGCTACCAATTCTTCTGCTAGCTTCTTATCAACAGAGTTCTCAACTTTACCCGTCAATACAACATTGCCGTCTTTTACGTCTGTGTTAATGTCGAATGAATCAAGGTTGCCATTGAACAACAGTGTCGCTTCTGCTTTACCGTCTATCCATGCGTCTTTGGCACCTTTTTCCCACTTGTTGTCTGTGTCCATGTCACCTGCATAAGCAGCAGTAGTCAAAGTTGTAGCAACAATCATAGAAATTAGTGAACGTTTCATAACATTTCTCCTTTGTCGAAACTCGCAAATACAGATGCCAAAACCTTGCCAAACATTTAACTAACTGAATAAAAAGAATTTTTACAAATAAAAGGCGACATCGATGAACTTGGGCTTTGCAAAGTTTGCCTTTGTTCGAGAATTTTTTACCTTGTGATTTCCACGTTACCTATTGCTGGTTTTACACCTGTTTGGATGCTTATAAGGGTGTTGCCAATCGTAGGAAAAAGAAAATCAGGGAATTGCTTCGTCAGACAAAAGCGCTCAGTTTTTAAAGGTTAAACTAATTTTAGGTAGCTTCCGTAATTATAACCATTCATCTCTACTTAAGAGCAGCCGACGTTGATTTTGCGCTAGGCACTCTTGTAGGTGAAATCTGCATTCTAGTTAATCAAATTCAAGGATCGTACAGACATGGACACTGCACTTATTGCCGTATCAGTCTTTTTTATTATTGTAAGCTGGGTTCCATTGCTTCCCTCCTCTCACTGGATAGTTCGAGTGTGGGAATTTCCGCGTCTGCAGATCGCGACCATCATTACCTTTCTTATTGCCTGCCATGGCTTTAAATGGGCGTATACTGGACAAATAGACGGTCTCTATTCACTTATCAATGTGGGTCTAGTAATAAGTTTAATCTACCAGCTTCTTTGGATAACGCCTTACACGCCCCTATATAAACGGGAAGTGAAGCGTGTAGATGATATTGAATCAAGTCGTAAACTGAGTGTCCTTTCTAGTAATGTTTACATGCCAAACAATGACTTTCGTAAGTTAATAGAGCATGTACGAAATAAACAGCCTGACTTTCTTGTAACTCTGGAATCAAACGAAAAATGGGAGAAAGGAATTAGCGAAATCGAATCGGAGTACCCTCACCGAAAATTTTGCCCACTCGAAAACCTTTACGGTATGCACCTTTATAGTAAGTTTCCCTTCAAAAGCGTTACGTTGCGATTTTTAATTGAGGATGATGTGCCTTCTATGAAAGTCACCATTAATCATCAAGGAAAGGACGTAACCCTTTACTTTCTTCATCCAAAACCTCCGAGTCCCACAGAAAATACGTATGCAAAGCCAAGAGATGTTGAGCTTACGTTAGTGGGAAGGGAAATAGCCAAAGCATCAGGCCCAGTCATTGTAGCAGGTGACCTCAATGACGTTGCTTGGTCTCCCACAACAAGAAAGTTTAAGAAAATTAGCGGGCTTTTGGACCCTAGGGAAGGTAGAGGCTTTTTCAATACTTTCCACGCGAAATACCCACTGGTGAAATGGCCTCTTGACCACGTTTTTCACTCTAGACATTTCGCGCTGGTGAACATTGAAAAACTTAAGAGCATAGGCTCGGACCATTACCCGCTGTATACCGAGCTTGCGCTGATCGACAGTGAGGACTAACCCGCTTTTAAGATTCAGTATTAATATTTGCGCTAACTACGGTGTTTAACGCACCACATCAGGCTGTCGCAAGCGTCTTCACGCTTTTTGAAATGGGCCAAACCAATCAGCTTACTGTCTCTTGGCCAAACCGCTTGATTAAGCACATCTTGATCTTCCTCTGAAAGTTGCTCGCTATCTAACACGATCTCGATGGCTTTTTTGTTGGGTTTTATCAGCGTGGGGTTCGCCTCTTTAACCAAAGCAGAGGGAACACAAATATACTCACGTTTAACAGGGTCGCGCACCACACCAATATAATCATTGTCACAAATAATTGCCGGCCAACCTTCTGATATTCTGCTTTGACCGAACATAACAAGCGTAAAAGCAATCAAAACAAATAGGGTTAGTCCAATAAACTGCGCGCTCAAATCTGGCGCTACAGCAACAATTACACCTACTATGGCTGCAAAAAATATCCAGCCCCCGAAAACTCTACGCATAGCATTCGGCGAAATACCAGAAATGACATCAACCAATTTAAGAGATTGCTTGTCATAGTGACGAATAATTACAGACGATTGTGATTCCACAGCCTTTGCCCACCAAAGAAAAATACGAAATACAGAAATTAATACGTTACAAGTAAGGCTGAAGATTTACCTACGCTTTGAGTCGACAACACCCATTTTTAATCTGGGGTTTCGTTCAAAATAAAACGCGTTAAATTACAACTTTAGGTCTATTTAAACTATTGAATTGTAATGTGTAAACCTAGTATTCGAGCATAACAAAATTAAGGCTTCGGGCAAAGCAAATACGCGCCAAATCCCTCGTTTAATAAGGCTCAATGGCATTGCGACTCTTCTCACAAGAAAGTTGAGCGCATAATCGCCTTATCTAGACTTTATGCCCAATACCAGTACTTGCACCAAATGAACGCAGTGACTCGAAAAGTTCGTCCTTACTCGTCTTTCAGCTCAACCTTTTTAGCACCGTGATCCACCTTGTAAAATTTTCCGTTAGCGGTAATCAACTTCACGGTTTCACCTTTTCGGTGCTTTCTCCCCTTGCCAAACACCAAAAATAAAACATTTAAAAACAACAAGTTAAATTGATGGCTCACGACTTGCTATACGAAAGTATAACGTGCATATCGCACATGGCATTTCGGGTACGGTGGTACCACTTAGTAAATAAGTAAGGGAGGAAGAGTATGCGTTCACCAATAAGTGCAGTCACTATTGTTAAAAATAGAACGGAGAAGCTCAGCAATTTGATTACTCAGCTTGAGCAATGCTCTCCAACCCCAGACGAGTTGGTAATAGTTTGGATGGCACCACCTTCCGACCTGTCACTCGTTCGTAGCGATAAGTTTGACATTGTTCACAAATTTGCGACGCAAGACGCGCTTCCCATTGCGAAAGCTCGCAATAAGGGAATGTTAGCGGCTAAGCACGCGAGTTTAGTTTATTTAAACGTAGATGCGGTTGTGGCTCCTTCGCTATTTAAGGACGGATTGTTAGCACTTCGTGACAATACTGTAGTGTTCACGTCAGTGGTGTTTTTACCCAACGAGCGATGCAGCAAGCCATATTTGCAGATTTCAAAAGACGAAAAACAAATTGGTTATCTAGCAAGTAACGACGATACGTTACCTGACGATGACAATAATGAAATCCCTTCAAGAGAACAGGAAATTAATCATGGAAAGTTTAGTGACGATAGTATTTGTTCTACAGTGTTTTTTATTCGTAAGGCAGACTTTCAAAAAACCGGCGGCTTCGATGAAGGCTACGCGGGTTTCGGACTAAACGACGAAGATTTCTTTACAAACTGTAGAGCGTTAGGTTTTTCTTTAGAACAATTACCCACGCGCACATTTGCGCCTCACCGACCTAATTATCAGTGCCCGGTGCACCATCTTCTAGATTTTGTTCACAACGCTCAGCGTTTTCACTCGAAATGGGGCTTCTATCCATGTGTCAGCGTATTAAACGCTTATGCTAAGGAAGGCTTTATCAACGCTGATTACAAGCTAAACGGCATCAAAATCAAGCAACTCCCTCAACAGGAAGATGAAGACAAGGCGGGCGCGCCAGTGGAGCAATTAACCGTAACCAACGCCCAAGACAATGTTGAATTTACCTCTTTTCATTCGCCGGAGAAAGGCTCTGACCTTTTAAGCACGACGGCATAAAACGCTTTCAGGGAGATATGGAATGTCTTTAATGAAACCGAATCTAACCGAGCGCTTTTTGTCATTTGTAGGGGAAGCTGATTTCCCCTGCGTCGGAGCCAAAACAGCCCTCAATAAAAGCCAAATTCACGTGAACCAATACGACGATATTCGCTGTCCTCACAATGAGACAGATATGTTGGCGTCAATCCACCAATTTGTAGAGTCGTTTGATCTTGAACGGGATATGTTCTCTTCTTTGGTCGCAACTTTTGAGCTTCCAGATACGATAAGCGAAACTGAATTTGATCAGGTTTTATGGGAAAAATTGCAGCGTTTACACGAGATTGACGCTTGTTTAAAACCTTGGGATAGTAAGGTATCTAGCGACCCTCATAACGCTCAGTTTAGCTTGAGTTTAGGCGGAAAAGGTTTCTTTGTAGTTGGACTGCATCCAAATGCATCGAGAAAAAGCCGCCGATTTCCCTACCCTGCCATCGTGTTTAATTTACACGAGCAATTTGACATGTTGAGAAAACAGAAGCGTTTTGAAGCATTCAGAGACCACATTCGTAAACGAGATACCGCGTACTGCGGAAGTAAAAACGAGTTACTCGCAAACCATGGTGATAGCTCAGAGGTATATCAATATAGTGGTGTAAAACATTCCGAAAACTGGGAGTGCCCGTTCAAGCGGGTTAAGCACTAAACTTTAAGAAAAATGGGACAAGTCATACAATGATACAAACTATACAGCCAAGAAGCGGCACTGCATTTACTATGAAAAAAGGGGAAAGACTTAAAGTTATTGACCCAGAAGGTGAACAAGTGGCCGACCTTTATGCGTTCAATGAACATGATAAAAAGGAGTTTATTTCTTCAGGTCGAAGCTTAGATTACAATGAAAGCATCCAATTTAAAAAAGGCAGCTTGCTATACTCTAATCAAAGTAATGTGATGTTCGAAATTATTGAAGACACTGTAGAAGACCATGACTTTCTTTTAACGCCTTGCAGTGTTGACACATTTAAACATTTTTACCCCAATGAAGAGCCAGTACCCGGGTGCCACGGTAATTTGGTCGCGGCTTTTTCAGAATTTGACATCCCAGAGCATCACGTTTGTACCACATTCAACACCTTTATGAATGTGGAGGTAGACGCCAAAGGTAAAATATCTGTTCTTCCTCCAAAGTCCAAAGCCGGTGATTACACAATCTTTGAAGCAAAAATGGATTTGATCGTCGGGTTAACTGCATGCTCAGCGGGCGAGTCAAATAACTTCCGTTACAAACCAATACAGTTTGAAATTTTACCCGCGGCCAACATCTAGCCGCGAGCGTTATCTGCTAAATAAACAAGCGCTACCGAGCTTCTGCAATAGCGCTTGTTTTTTCTTGTTGCCAGTTCAGGCGCATATCCCACTTGAAACGATGTTCAGGCTTAAGCGGTGGCTGTTCGGCATCAATAGTACTCAACACGTTAGTTGCTTCGGTTATCGTTGCATCACGTCCAAACAAATAGCTTTGCTCTTTCACTATCGTTAAATAGGCCTTATTTAACGCATAGGCACGCTCGGGAGAAGGGGTAATGATGTCGTATACTGAACTAGCACGCTGCACTTCTTCTGCCTTAACCATGCCTTTTTCATCAAACCACTTAGCCAGCATTTCACCGTTTTGACGGAACTCATCGCCGCCGCCTACGCGCTCCATGTAAGTGAGAAACTCGCCTTTTTCCTCGTTTATATTTGGCACATCTTCAATTTCACGCAGGTTTATATAGCCCCACCCTGCTTGTCCGGGAACTTTCCGTGCAAATGAAAATGTTTGGTCAAAGGTTGACCCTACTGTTTTGTGACAGCCGTTACAAAACGCAAGCTCTTGATCGTGCTGCGCGCGAAGTTCGCCCTGCTCATTTTCAATGAAGCCATTAATCGTCCAGCCAAAGCCATTGTCTATCCCTTTTTCTCCTAGGTAGCGGGTTTGGGGCAGCTTTTCAAAATGCTTATCTTTTGCTTCCGCATAATAGGCAGACGCTAAGCTTTCTCTGCTTCTGAACATATGCTTTTTCATGTAGCGCACTTCCTTCATACGCGGCGCGTTGTAAATATTTCCGTTTTCATCCACGCCAATGTAGCGCACGGTATGTAAGAATTCTGTACCTTCGGGGTAAAGCATGTGCGCTAGCGGAACATCGCTTGCGTCGCCAACATAATGCGACAAACGAGCGATTTCAGTCACTGAATTAGTTAGTTTTCCGTCTTGGTTTACGTCAAGGTTCAACGCTAATTCGTTGACCGGCGCCACGGTTAACGTATCCAGCTCTTTAAGCGCCATTTCAACCAAGCTTAGGTTCAATGTATAGATAGCCTTATTATACTCGCCTTTTAGCGTTTGAAAGCTTTCAGGAAGCCTGATCATCGCATCGCCGGTTGACCCGTTAGTTGGCCAGAAGGTACTTGGGAATGGCTTGTAATTATACGACACCCATCCACTGCCATCTTTAGCAAAACCGTCGTCGTCAAACGCTTCGTCAGCAGCGCTCAAATTTTCAATACGCATGTAATCTGGCATGGCGTCATTGTTAAGCGAAGATGTGTAGTTATCTTGCGCTATATATTTTTTAATTGTGGCATCATCAATGCTCGCAATCAGTGATGTACGGTCAATAAACAGGTTTTTCCAGCTGTTTGTTAACCCTACATCAGAAAATTCGTAGTTACCCTGAAGCGTGCCATCACCCATTTGATTAGGACGCTTTTCCATTGAATCGTAACTTTGATGGCATGCATAACATGGGTTGTTAACACCTTCTGTTTTGGTATAACACTGGGGAGGAATAACCGATTCAGGGTTATACACTTCATTGTGTTCAATATATGCCAGAGCGGGAATAGCATCGCCTTCTTGATAAGGGTAAGTGTGCGCGCTGTCGGTCTTTTTCTGAGTAGATGAAGGCGCTTGTGCATCATCGGTGTAGCGAGATGAGCTTAGGTCGTAATTTGACTGATTGCTTACATCAGCCCCCGTGTCCTCGGTACATCCTGCACTGATAAGTAGTGAAAGCAGAATGCCTACACCTGAAGTTATTTTTAACATTTTCATAATCGTCACAACGGAAAAATCCGGGCACATAAGTGCCCGGAGTATTTTTAAATTAAAAAGAAAACCTACTTATCTGCTGGCTCATACATCCACAGCGTATTGTTTTCTTGGAAACCGTCTTCACCGATAAGAATACGGCCGTCGTTCATCACCACTACGTTATCGGGTTGAGAAAGCTGTTCAACGTCACAGCGCTCGGCGCCAGTTAGGCTTGAACGGTACGTACCGCCCATCACCACAGGTTCAATACGAGAGATGTTATAGCCTTCTTCAAGCTTGGCACGATAAACGCCACCACAGTCTTTAACACGAGCTGAAAGCTGCATATCGCCTTCACCGTCAATCATTGTGTTGTCGATATCTGCAATGCCGATGTAAAGGTAAGCATTCTGTACCACTTCACCTTCGATTGTATCTACACCTTCAACCGCTTCTTTTGCGCGTTTCTGGTTGATTGAGATACCTTCCAGTTTTCTCCACTCTGCGGTAGCTCCTTTAAGACGTGCCGCTGCACGACTTTCTAAGAACGCAACGCGGTTATCCATCGGTTGACCTGCAGTTACGCTAGAGCCACCTTCCTCTACTGTTGGATAGGTCGCATCGCCATCAGCCCACGCCTGAACGTCTGCCATAGTGATGTAAGAGCTTTGGCCATCTACGTAATCGTCGGTACCAATTCCATTGTATTCATCAATCCATGCGCGAATAGTCAGGTTGTCACCGCTGGCTAATTCCACCCATTCAACCGCAAAGCCAGTAGTTGCTGGATCGTTTTGACCTGCATCCTGAGTGAGCTTAGCGCCGTAGAGGGTACCTGCAGATAAGTCTTCAGCTGTGTCTGCGACAAACTTAAACAGTACGCCACCCGTATCATCTTGAGAAAGGTAAACCGTTTTGCCGTCAGGCATGACCGTTGAGTTCTCGTGCTCGTAACGGCCCATGGCAAAATGCTTAACAATAACCGGCTCATCAGCCAACGGCTCTGTTACTTCCGCAATGTAGCCATAGTTGTAAGGGTTTGGCGCATCTGGCGCCGTCATTTGCCACATACGACCTAAACGCGCATCTGTAGCAACCGCCTCTGGGTTATTCCAGCTTGGTGACGTTGTCGTGTCCACTGCCGAATCAACAACCCACTCCTCAGAAGTAAGCGGTGTACCCCAAGGTGACATTGAACCAAAGCAGTTTGCCGCCGTTCCCCACACAGGCGAGAAATCCAGCATCATGGCTTCAGTTACTTCCCACATACCAAACTCGTCTTTTTCAACTTTCATGCGGCTCATACCGCCAGGCAGCTCTTCCCAGTTCGAGAAAAGGTAACCTTCGCCTTCGGCGGTTGAGATGAAGCCGTTAAAATCAGGCATGTCATTTTCAAGAACCAACTCTTCGCCATCCAGCGTGTAGATGTGGCCCAAACCTTCTGGTAGGTCAGTACCGAAAGTGTCGCCCGTTTGTCCGAGAACTTGATATTGACCAATAGCGGAAATAACCAGCTCTTTTTCTTCATCTGAGCTTGGAACAGGTGAATTTGGTAATGTAACGGGAAGATTATTGAAGTTAGCACCGGCAAGCACGCCCACTGTACCTGTGTTGATAGGCATTGCATTTACACTGGTTGTTGCTGCATTAGTGCCCGACGGGTGCTGAACATTAAAAAATAGATCGCCTTCGTCGGTTAAGAATATGCCTGTTACTTCTGCGCCAAGTGGAACCGTAGCGATACGTGTTAGCGTACCTGCACTATCACCTTGAGGACCTTGATCGCCTACTGGACCTTGCTCTCCTATTGGGCCTTGCTCTCCCACCGGGCCTTGAACACCATCTTCGCCATCGTCACCTTCTAGTGAACAGGCAGTCATTCCTAGTGTTACAGCCAATGCTATCGCTGAATACTTTATTCCACGAAGAGTTTCGCTTTTCATTATGGTTCCTTGCTTATACTTGTTTTCGATGTTGAGTGGAGGCAAGCAGAAGGCTTACCTCAGTAAACGGTCTTAGCGGGCAAAAAGTCTGGAGGACATTTGTGACATTCCGGTGACAGCAAGTTGACACCAAAATGAAGCTTTGTTTACAAAGGAAGGTTGTACGAAGAAATAACACGTAAGAGAACGTTCACCGAGTCGCTGTAATCATTGAGGTTATTGAATACATAATCAAGAAAACCTAAACCACTCAGTCAGTTTATGAATTTTTTGTTGCACCTAACTAATCTGGGCTTCAAGGGTTTCCAGCTGAGAATGTTATTGAGTGAAAAGGTAAACAATTGAAAACTTGGGGAAATAGACGATAAATGGAATGGAAAAATCAACGGGCTGCGAATCTCGCCACAACCCGTTAACACTATTAATCGATAAAGCTTAGTTCAACACGGTAAGCGGATGATTATACACTTTTAATTTATAAACCAGATAGTCTTCGAACTGCTCGGCTGTTTGTATATCGCTGCTACGCTTGGGCCAGACCGCGAGTATTTTGTAGTCTAAATTCGTTAAGGGTTTAAACGAAACAAGGTGGTCGTATTCACCTTTGAATACCTTTTCAACTTGGTCTAATCGATAAATAAGCGCCAGCCCTAAGCTATCATCATCTGCCAAAATGCTTTGGGCTCCCCAGGTGGCTACCACGCCCCACTCGCCTTGCTCGGCTTTAATCACTTGCATTCCATCATGCGCTACTAAACCTGCGACAATGTTATCCGAAGGCTCTGATAGAGAGACACTGATGTGGGTCGTTGGGTCAAACGCATCAATACGGTAGTGAGTAGTAACATCAATACTGTCTGCTTTAGCTTCAGACGACGACCATCCCTCGTAGGCTACCTCGAATTCAGCCCGCAGTTGCGAGTTTGAAACTAACTGGTAGTGCGTATTCTCGACGTGTTGAAAATGCATGACTGACTGTGAAGAGGAGCCTTGAACTTCATTTTCTATAAGGCGCCCTAACGCACCAACTCCTAGCGATTTGCCGACTTTTAGCGCATCGCCGCCCCATGAAGATAAAGCGTGATAGCTATCATAGCCGTCTTGCCCGACTTCGGGTAACACTACGCTGTCGTTAGTTTTTACAAAGACATCAATCGCATTGCGCCAGTCGAGATAAAGACGATAACCCATTTGATCGGATTCCCAACCTGGCCCTTCATAACGCAAAAAATAGGAGTGATCGGTTAATTGAGCTGGTGACGTGAACGAAGTGACTTCGTCAAAAGAAAAACCCTCAGCCTTATACGCCGCGTCTTCCCATTTTCCACCCGTTCTTACGGAAAGCTCAGCGTGCGCTCTGTCTTGAACATAGGCGCTAGACACTTGCTCAGGCGGTACAAGCTCGAGTGACGCAGTAGCGCCTGGTGCCACTGAAACAGCGCCTAGTAAAACTGATTTTCCCTCGCTGTTCTCTACCCACTCAGACGCGTTCTGTTTTAATTTCCAACCTGCGTATTGAGCAGGAAGTGAAATTTCGACGACTTGCTCTCCGTTGCCACCACCTGCTGAATTTTTAACCTCAACAGACAATGCCGAATTTATTTCACCCTGTGAGCAACTTGCCAGAAATGGCACTAAAACCAGGCCTATCTTACTAAATTTCATCACTTTTATGCTCTCCATCGGTTGGTAAAGTGTTTAACTAATTTACGATATTTATAAACAATATATTGACAAATGCCACCGGTGGCAATTATTTTAAATTTTGTTAACGAGATTTTTCAATTTAGTATGTCGATAAAATTCGGCACGCCAATGAACCATTTAGTGAAAGGTAAATTACATGGTCAACTTTAGCCTTGAAGGTAAAACTGCATTAGTGACCGGAGCAAGTCGGGGTATAGGACAAGCGCTTGCTTTAGCGCTCGCTACTGCTGGTGCCTTTGTTATCTGTGCCAGTTCTAGACCAGGTGGCTGTGATGAGACGCTACGTAAAATTCAAAGTGAAGGTGGACAAGCTATGGCGTTGGACGCCGACCTCGCCGAGCCTCACGCTGTACTTAAACTTGCCGAAGATGCATTAAGCATTAAAGGTCACATCGACATATTGCTGAATAACGGCGGAACTATTTTTCGAGCGCCAGCTACCGACTTCCCTTTCGAGGAATGGCGCAATGTGCTTGCTGTCAACATCGATTCAGCTTTCCTACTTAGCCAAACTATTGGCAAGACAATGGTAGAACGTGGTCAAGGTAAGATCATCAACATTGCATCAATGTTGAGTTACACAGGTGGCATTACTGTTCCTGCTTATACTGCAAGTAAACATGCCATTGCGGGTCTTACGAAAGCGCTTGCAAACGAATGGGGCCAATACAATGTGCAGGTGAACGCGATTGCGCCCGGTTACATCAAAACTGATAACACCCAAGCACTACAAGATGATGAAAAGCGCAGTGCTGAAATTTGTGCCCGCATTCCAGCTAATCGCTGGGGGGAAAGTGATGATTTAGCAGGTGCGGCGGTATTTCTTGCGAGCGCAGCCAGCAATTACGTTAACGGCCACATCCTTGCCGTCGACGGCGGCTTTCTGGCACGTTAACTAATAAACGGGGGATACAGCCATGAGCGACAAAAAAAGCATGAGCGATAGAAAAGACATGAGCAAGAAAATAGACACCCGATATGCAATAGGTCGTAAAGAGGCTAACGCTTACAACACGCAAGAACTGCGCGACGCGTTTTTAGTCGACACACTAATGACAAAAGGCGAAGTCGTTTGGATATACACCCATTACGAGCGCTTTATGCTTGGAAGTGCCGTACCGACAACGTCAGCGCTAACGCTAGAAACCATTGAAGATCAGTTAAAGATGCCGTTCTTTACCGCCCGTCGCGAAGTCGGTGTAATTAATATCGGCGGGCCCGGAACCATTACTGTTTCAGGCACCACTTATCACCTAGATAATGAAGAGGCTTTGTACATCGGCCAAGGCAATGAAGAAGTAATATTTGAGTCAGACAACGCGTCTAATCCCGCCAAGTACTACTTAAATTCAGCGCCAGCTCATCATGCCTACCCATGCAAAAAAATAGGCAGCAAAGATGCAAATGTCCTTCATCTAGGAAGCCAGGAAACCTCCAACAAACGCGATATCAAACAGTTACTTATCAATACTGTTGTCGATACATGTCAGCTTCAGATGGGATTAACGCGTCTACATACGGGTTCCGTCTGGAACACCATGCCAGCTCATCAGCATGACCGACGCAATGAAGTGTACTTTTACTTTGATATGGACAGCGAAAGCCGAGTATGTCACTTCATGGGCGAACCGCATGAAACTCGTCACATTTTCGTAGCGAATGAAGAAGCCGTAGTATCGCCACCTTGGTCAATTCACTGTGGTGTGGGTACTGGAAGCTATGCATTTATCTGGGGAATGGCTGGTGAAAACCTTGATTACGATGATATGGACAAGTTTCCACCTTCACAGTTGCGTTAAGCAGCCCTGCTTTCAATAGGTGTAATGATTATGTTGCGGTATATAAAACTCACACTGTCTGCCACAGCGCTGTTGCTAACATCGGCGTGTTCTCAAAATGAATTGCAAGGTGAAGTCACCGTGTTGCGCTTGGGGCATACCTTAGACACTCAGCACTCTGTACACAAGGCGATGGAATATCTAGGAGAGCGTCTAGATTACTATTCTGACGGCACAATGAGTGTGGTGATTTATCCAAGTAGCCAGCTGGGAACTGAGCGAGAAATGGTAGAACTGTTGCAGATTGGTTCACTCGCTATGACTAAAGTATCGGCAAGCCCTCTGGAAGGGTTTGCACCGGAAATGAAGATATTTAGTATTCCCTATATTTTTCGCGATAACGAACACTTCTGGCGAGTATTAAACAGCGATCTGGGCAATGATTTGCTTTCTGGTGTTGAGGATTTCCGCCTTAAAGGCCTGGGCTATTACGATGCAGGTAGCCGCAGTTTTTACACTAACGATAAACCAATAAAAACGCCGAGCGATCTAAACGGGCTAAAAATTCGCGTGTTAAATAGTCCTACTGCGGTTGCAACAGTTCGTGCACTTGGAGGCGCAGCGACTCCCGTTGCCTGGGGAGAGCTTTACACAGCGCTTCAGCAAGGCGTGGTAGACGGTGCTGAGAATAACCCGCCAAGCTACTACCTTTCACGTCATTATGAAATTGCCCGCTACTATAGCCTTGATGAGCATACCAGTGTGCCAGATGTCATGCTCGCATCGCTCCCAGTTTGGGAAAGCTTGAATGAGCAGCAGAAAATCTGGTTAACCAAAGCTATGGAAGACTCCGTTGAATACCAACGTGAACTTTGGAAAACATCTACACAAGCCTCGTTAGAAAAGGTAAAAGCCGAAGGTGTCACGGTTATTACACCTGACAAAGCGCCTTTCGTTGAAGCAGTTAAACCTTTTCATAAGAGCTTCGAAGGTACGCCGATTGGCGACTTAATAACGCAAATAAAAGCGATGTAACAATGACAATAATACGCCTCATCGACAAAGCCTTAGCAGGTACCCTTATTGCAGCCATGGTTAGTATTTTACTTACTGTAATTTGGCAAGTGGTCTCGCGTTATGTACTTAAAGACCCAGCATCAATCACTGAAGAATTATCTAGATTCATATTAATTTGGATTGGCATATTAGGTGCGGCCTACGCCTATCGCCAAAACGCGCATTTGGGGTTCAACTTAATTGTTGAGCGCCAGTCGCGTAAAGTAAAAAGATTATTACTCACCTGCGTTGAGATTATCGTCATCATTTTCTGTGTATTAGTGATGGTGTACGGTGGTTCCGAGCTTGTGTCTCTCACCCTAGAATTAGAACAAATCTCGGCGGCTCTGGGTGTAAAAATGGGCCTTATTTATAGTGTGCTGCCCCTGTCTGGTGGCCTTATCATTGCCTATGCACTGGTAAACATTACTACGCTGTGGCGAAACAACAATAAGGAGTCAGCGTAATGGAACTGACCGGTATTATCTTAGTCGTTGCCTTTTTCGTATTACTCCTATTAAACGTTCCTATTTCAATTAGCATAGGGGTAGCAACGTTACTCGCTATGGTAATGAGCATGGACATTGCACCCGCTACCATTACTATTGCCCAGCGTATGGCAGGTGGACTCAATAGTTTTGCGCTACTGGCCATCCCGTTCTTTGTTCTATCTGGGCTTATCATGGGGCGAGGAGGCATTGCCAAGCGATTAATAGAATGTGCAATGGCGCTTATTGGAGCCCTACCTGGCGGTCTTGCCTTAGTAAATGTTGTATCCTGTATGCTCTTCGGTGCAATTTCAGGGTCTGCAGTAGCGACCACATCTGCAATAGGCAGCTTTATGCTGCCCGAAATGAAAAAGGCTGGCTACGAGCCTAATTTTAGTGCTGCTGTCACCGCAGCTGCATCGACCACGGGTATGTTAATCCCGCCAAGCAATATATTAATTGTTTATGCCATCGCCAGCGGCGGGGTATCTATTGCGGCCTTGTTTATGGCTGGCTATATACCGGGCATTATGGTTGGTTTAGCGCTTATGCTAGTGTGCTTTATTTATGCCAAAATGAAAGGATTTCCGCTTTCACCACGACTTCCACTTAACGTTGTCTTTGAGAAGACTGTCGCTGCCCTTCCCTCTTTGTTCCTAATAGTTCTGGTTATTGGTGGTATTGTGGGCGGTGTTTTTACCGCTACTGAAGCAGGCGCCATTGCAGTGGTTTACTCGTTACTATTAGCCGTGGTGTTTTACAAAGAAGTAGAAGCGAAAGCCTTACCTGACATTTTCTTAAAAGCGGCGGAAACGACAGCCATTGTTATGCTGCTTATTGCGGCGTCTACCGCCATGTCTTGGCTTTTATCGTTCGAGAACATTCCGCAAACCTTAAGTAATGCACTGTTGTCTGTGAGCGACAATCCTTTACTTATTCTGCTTCTAATTAACCTGTTACTCATTGTGGTTGGTGCGTTTTTAGATATGACACCAGCCGTACTAATTTTTACGCCCATCTTTTTACCAGTGGCGCTAGAGCTTGGCATGAGCGAGCTTCAGTTTGGCATTATGCTAGTACTCAACCTGTCTATTGGATTGTGCTCTCCGCCCGTTGGCGCAGTACTTTTCATAACCTGCGCCATTGCCAAAACCAAACTTGAGAACATCATTCGACCGCTTATTCCTTTGTATGTTGCTATGTTTGTTGTTCTTATGCTGGTCACTTATGTCGCTTGGTTCAGCGAAGCGCTACCTCGTGCGTTAGGGTTTTAGTAAAATAGAAATATAAAAGTGAATCATGTGGTCTGACGTAGTCTGATCACATGACCTTTCACTTTTGAGTAACAAAAACATATTGCCCTGATTTGTGTGGTAATATCGGAAGTAACGACATAATAGCGCGGAAAAACAGAGAATTATGAACAAGCGCCCGACTATCAATGATGTTGCAGCCCTAGCAGGGGTCTCGAAACGTACCGTGTCACGTGTCATTAACGGTGCGACCAATGTGGGTAAGGCAACACGTGAGCGCATTGAAGCGGTCATTCAAGAAACGGGGTTTGCCCCTGACAAACAAGCGCGAGGCTTAAGTACTAGCCGCTCTTACTTGATAGGCTTGATTTATGACAACCCCGATGCCTTGTATATCGACCAGGTACAAAGAGGTGTGTTAAGCATATGTTCTCAAAAGGGTTATGAGTTAGTTGTTCACCCTTGCAGTTACAACGCTGAAGGGTTTGTAGAAGACTGCATCAACTTCGTACGTCGTTCAAACATAGATGGTGTCATCATATTGCCACCGGTATCCGAATCTAAGCTACTGGCAGACGCCCTGCAGCAAAAGAGCATTAACTATGTTCGGATGGCGTCAGTAGATTTGGACGACCATCAAAATATTGTCGTCAGTGACGACAGAGCGGCGCTAAGTGATTTAGCTCGCTATATGGTGTCACTGGGTCATAAAGATATTGGTATTATTAGCGGTCCTCAACAGTACTATTCATCGAAAGAACGTTTGGAAGGCTTTGTTGAAACACTTAACGGTTTAGGTGTCGATGTTCCTAAAAACAGAGTAATTGAGGGTAAAAACAGCTTCGAAAGCGGTATCGAATGTGCGCGCCAATTACTCATTCAGTCGCCACGAGTGAAAGCCATCTTTGCGAACAACGACGAAATGGCGGCAGGTGTGTTAAAAGTAGCCCACGAAATGGGAATTACCGTGCCAGACGAACTTTCCGTTGCTGGGTTCGATGACAACTTACTTGCCGCTCGCGTCATTCCTGCTCTGACAACCGTTCAACGTCCCGTTGGGGACATGGCAGCTATCGCAGCACGTAAAATCATTGCTCATATCGAAGGCAGTGAAGTCAGCGAATCCGAAACCTATTTGGTTAAGCCTCACTTAATTATTCGCGATTCCATCAAAAAAGTGTGATTTTTTACAATGAAGTGTTGCTTACACTTCTTTTTCGACCTATTATGCCACCGGTGGCACGACAATAAACAAGAATGTTAAAAATAAACAATTTGTAAACAGAGCGTAAAAGACAACGCTTTTTATCGTTTCACTCTTTTGGTTATTCAGCGCTTCGCTTAATCAGTCATTGAAATTAAGTAAGCCTAAAGATAAAGCAGGAATTGTAATGGACGTTAAAACACAATTAGTAAAGGTGCATAATAACGATAACGTTGCGGTTGCAACCTGCCCTATCGTGGCGGGCACCTACATAGCTGAATATGACATTACCGTCAGCCAAGACATTCCTGCCGGCCATAAAGTTGCCTTAACTACCATAGATAATGGTGGTGATATCGTAAAATATGGCTTCAGCATTGGCGCAGCAATAAGCCAAATTAACCCCGGCGAACATGTTCACAGCCATAATGCAAAAACTAAGTTACAAGGCACTGAACAATACGTTTACTCGCCGTCGAATATCCCATCGAAGCAAACACATGCTAGCTCTGGGCTACAGTTTATGGGCTACAGAAGAGAGAATGGAAAAGTAGGTATTCGAAATGAAGTGTGGATAATCAATACTGTAGGCTGCGTAAACCGAACTGCAGATCGTATTGCCAACGAATGTAATCGTCGTTTCGCCAGCGAGTGCGATGGGTTCCGCGCGTTTACCCACCCTTTTGGCTGTTCTCAGCTGGGCGATGATTTAGATGACACTCGCACAATTTTAGCATCACTTGCATCTCATCCCAATGCTGGCGCAGTGTTGATTGTTGGTTTGGGATGTGAAAACAATCAACTGAAGAACTTACTGCCTCATGTTGATAAACCAGAAAACCGCATTCGTTTCTACAACGCTCAAGAAGTGGTAGATGAATTAGAAGAAGGCGTAAACGCAGTTTACGACTTGCTAAAAGTAATGGCTAATGACAAACGTGAGCCCATAGACGCTAGCGAATTAACGTTGGGCATGAAGTGCGGTGGTAGCGACGCTTTTAGTGGTATCACTGCCAACCCAACAGTGGGGCGCGTTACCGATCTAATGTGTAACCTAGGTGGCTCGGTAATTTTAACCGAAACCCCTGAAATGTTTGGCGCCGAACAACTCTTAATGAATCGTGCGAAAAACAAAGACGTATTTGAAGCATTTAACTCGTTGATTGATGAATTTAAAAACTACTTCATCGCCCACAACCAACCTATTTACGAAAACCCGTCTCCAGGCAATAAAGCTGGCGGATTAACCACGCTGGAAGAAAAGTCACTCGGCGCGGTTCAAAAAGGTGGAACCTCTATTATTCAGTCTATCTTGCAGTATGGCGAGCCAAAGCAAGACAAAGGCTTAAGTTTATTACAAGCTCCCGGTAACGATGCCGTAAGTTCAACGGCGTTGGCAGCATCGGGGGCACATATCGTTTTATTCACCACAGGCCGAGGTACGCCCCTTGGTTTTCCTGTACCCACAGTCAAGATATCGTCAAATTCAGATATCGCTAATAAGAAGCCACATTGGATAGATTTTAACGCTGGACAAGTTCTGGAAGGCGTATCTATCGATAAGTGTGCCGAAGCGCTACTTCAACATTGCTTGGCAGTAGCATCTGGTCAACAAACCTGCAACGAGAAAAATGGCAGCCATGAGATTGCTATTTGGAAACGTGGCGTCACCCTCTAAAAGAGAGCGTTATGGAATCGATATTATTACATGAAGATAGACTTTTTCCTGCCGATGAAGCAACCCGAAGTGTTGCAAAGGCGTTGTACAAGGAAATTCGAGATCTCCCTATCATAAGTCCGCATGGCCATACTGACCCACGTTGGTTTGCACAAAACAACAATTTTACCAATGCAACCGAGCTATTTATCACCCCTGATCACTATGTGTTCAGAATGCTGTATAGCCAAGGTATTAAATTAACTGATATTGGTGTACCACGTTGGGACGGCGGCGAAACGGAAAAGGATCCACGTAAAATCTGGAAACTTCTGGCAGATAACTATCATCTATTTGCTGCCACACCGTCCCGTTTGTGGTTAGACACCGTATTTCACGATGTGTTTGGCTTACGAGAAATGTTGTGTAGCGACAACGCCACGCATTATTACGACCACATCACTGCGCAGCTTCAAGGGGATGACTTTAAACCCCGTGCACTGATGGACCGCTTCAATATTGAAGTGATTGCTACCACTGAAGGTGCGCTTGACGCCCTTCCCCATCACGCAGCTATTAAAGATACACCGTGGGCAAAGCGAGTTATTACCACCTTTAGACCTGATGATGTAGTCGATGCTTCACGCGAAGATATTGTTTCAAACATTGAGAAACTTGGTGAGCTCACCGGTGAAGACACGGCAACCTGGCCGGGCTACCTGAACGCAATTCGAGCACGACGTGCCGTCTTTAGAGAGCACGGTGCGACAGCAACAGATCACGGACACCCAACAGCAAACACTGCTGATTTAAGTGAAGCAGAGTGCATTGCTTTATTCGATAAAGTGAGAAGCGGAAACAGTAACGCTGAAGAGCAAGAGCTATTTAGAGCCCAAATGCTTACCGAATTAGCAGGAATGAGCGTAGAAGACGGCATGGTGATGCAAATTCACCCTGGTTCGTTTAGAAACCACAATAGTCAGCTCTTTGCGCAGTTTGGCCGCGATAAAGGTCACGACATTCCAATGCAAACAGATTTTGTTAAAGCGCTTCGCCCGTTACTCGGTAAATACGGTAACGAGCCTAACCTGGACATTATTCTATTTACATTAGATGAAACCACGTACAGCCGAGAATTAGCACCACTTGCAGGCCACTACCCTTGCCTGAAACTCGGTCCTTCATGGTGGTTCCACGATAGCCCGGAAGGCATATTGCGCTTTAGACACCAAGTGACAGAAACCGCTGGTTTCTTCAATACAGTTGGTTTTAACGACGATACGCGCGCGTTCTTGTCTATCCCTGCGCGTCATGATGTTGCCAGACGTATTGACTGTCGTTTCCTTGCACAGCTAGTTGTGGAACACCGCATTAGTGAAACAGAAGCGGCCAGTATTGCCAGAAAACTGACTTATGATTTTGCTAAACAAGCGTACAAACTGGGGTAATCATGACAAAGCCGTTATCAATTTCAACGCTACCTCTTTTAAGTGACAGCGTAAGTAAACCAAATTACGATCTGGAAACAACCGATTGTGGCATTGTGCATATCGGCCCGGGCGCCTTTCACCGTGCGCACCAAGCGTATTACACCGAAAAGGCGCTGGCTTACGGTGGTGACTGGCGTATTCACGGTGTATCAATGCGCAGTGCATCACTTAAAGAAGCGTTGAGTACACAAGACAATCTCTATGCGTTGTGTATTGTTGATAATGAGCCTGAAACCCATATTATTGGCGCAATTAAAACCCTTTCTACATTAGCACATGACCGCGATGACATTGTTGCTGCGCTGGTAAATAAGCAAACTAAAATTGTTACGCTTACCGTGACAGAAAAGGGCTATTGCCTTAATGCACAAGGTCATCTAGATACTGATCATCCGGATATTAAAGCTGATTTAGTCACGCCAGAAACACCGGTAAGTGCAGTAGGCCTTATCGTGCAAGCGCTGGCACAACGTAAGCAGGCAGGCTATGCCGATATTACTATTATCAGCTGCGACAACGTGTCTGACAACGGTAAGAAACTGCAAAAAGCGGTGACCGAGTTCGCCAATAAAACGGATGAATCATTAGGCCAGTGGATAACCGAGAATATCGCCTTCCCCTGCACTATGGTCGACAGTATCACGCCGGCAACTGAAGACAGCTTTAAAGCCAACGTTGCCGCTGAGTTGGGTTTAACTGACAACTGGCCTATTCAGCGTGAAGCTTTTACTCAATGGGTGGTCGAAGATAATTTTTCTGGCCCTAGACCTGCTTGGGATAAAGTTGGCGTTACTTTTACTCATGATGTGAGCTTTTTTGAAAAAGCTAAGCTTCGCATTCTAAATGGCACACATTCAACACTGGCCTACATAGGGTTATTGCTTGGTAAGGAAACCGTATACGACGCTATGCGTACCCCAGCCATAAAGCAACTGATTCAAACCATGTTGAAAGAAGAAATTGTTCCGTCTCTATCCAGTGATCACGAGAATGCGGATAGCGGTACACAAGGCTTCGACCTGAACGCTTATGCACAAGATATTGTTAAGCGCTACGAGAACAAGCATATTCGCCACCTGCTGTCTCAAATTGCTTGGGACGGTTCACAGAAAATCCCATTTCGGATACTCGACACTGTACGCGATAACCTAAAGGCAAAACGAAATATCGATTTGCTCTGCAGTGCTGTTGCGGCATGGTGTCTATTTGTGAACAACAAGGCGCGCTTAAACGAAACCATTACCGACCCGCTAGATAGTACATTAAGGGCTACAGCGAAATCGGTAGACTTTCAGGCGATAGAACTTGCTAAAAAATTGCTATCACTCGATACCATGTTCGCCGAACTGTCGGTTAATAATACGTTCAAGGAAAAGGTGCTCGAGAAAGTTAATCAGCTACTTGATATTTTATCGCACGAAAATAGCAACGACATTCAGCAAGGCTCTGCTCCCACTACGTTAACAGAAAGTTCGCTAGATTCACTAAAAGGAACCGCGTGATGAAAAGTACCTTTTCCATGCTTAAAGGCGCCCCATTACTCCCTATTATTCAGCCTAAATCTGTTGACGAGGGGCTTCACCTGGCAGAAGCAATTGCAAATAGCGGCTTGTGCAACATAGAAGTAGTGAAACGCAGCGACGCAGCATTTGAAGCCCTGTCAGCCATTAGAAAACAGTTTCCTGAACTCGTCGTTGGCATGGGCACTTTGTTAAATCGCACTCACGTATTTGAAGCGTTGGATGCAGGCGCGCAATTTTTGATAACGCCCACAAGCTCTGAGACATTGCTCGATACACTGATTGCTTCTAATGCCCCCTTTTTGCCAGGTGTCGCTACGCCTGCCGATATTCTTTTGGCGCGCCAAAAAGGCATTCGCGAAATGAAGTTCTTTCCTGCGAGTCTTAGCGGCGGAACACCTTTTCTTAAAGCTATTTCAAGCGTTTTTAGCGATGTTTGCTTTTGCCCTACCGGCGGCATTAATGGCGAAAACGCGAATGAATATCTCGCGCTTGGCAATGTACGAGCAGTAGGCGGTACATGGATGATGCCGAAGGCAGCTATTGAAGCACAAAATTGGCAAGCGATTACTTTGGCATGCCAACAAAGCCTAACATTATTTGATGAGGCTGCCGCATGAGCATAGTTGATACCAAACAAAGAATGGTTATTTTTGGCGAGTGCATGGTAGAGCTTCGAAGCACTCAGCGTGAATCATCAGTTAGTACGTGTGATGACAACACAGATAATAACCTTATGGCGAAAAGCTTTGCTGGCGACACCTACAACACTGCGGTTTATTTAAAGCGCTGCTTGCCTTCATCTTCCATTAGCTACTTAACAGCGATAGGTGCTGACTTTTTAAGCGATGAGCTGCTGTTTAAAATGGGTGAGCACGAAATTAACACTGATTTAGTGTTTCGCTCGTCGTCGCGCAATCTTGGTCTGTATATGATCCGCAACGACAACGAAGGTGAAAGAACCTTTGCATATTGGCGTAACCAGTCTGCGGCAACACAGACGCTCAACATCATGAAGGGCGCCGAGTTTGCGTGTGACTGGTTTTATTTGAGCGGTATCTCTATTGCCATTTTAGACGACGAACAGCGTGCTACACTATTCGAACTGATTTCGTCCCTCAAGGCCAAAGGCAGTAAGATTGCCTTCGATCCCAACTATCGAGCACGCCTTTGGTCGTCTCAAGAGGATGCTAAATACTGGACGGGTAAGGCTTATGCTGAAGCAGACTTAGCGTTCCCTGGCGCAGACGACCATTTGATGCTGTTTGGCCACACCAATGCTGATGAAATATTTAGCTATTTAGCCGACAAACAGATTGAAGAAATCGTAATGAAGAACGGGGCTGTTGGCGTTCATATACTCCGTCAACAAGAACAATGCATTGTGCCTGTTGAGCGTGTTGAACAGGTGGTTGATACAACGGCTGCTGGCGATGCATTTAATGGCGGTTATATGGCCGCTCGACTTGCAGGTAGAAAGCCTGTTGAGAGCGCGAGCTATGGGGCAAAAGTGGCAGCCACCGTAATAACCTACCCGGGTGCCATTATATCAAGTGATGCCTTTACTAATCACATACCGTCGCTATAGTCGGTATGTGACCTTCCCTTTTCTCTTCCCTCTTCCTCAATAATCATTCGCTACATACACAATTGGTAAAGATGCCTTAGCAAGTTAGCTAAGATAGGTTGTAGTGCGTTAGTTTAAATAGGCGCGGCACACCACATATTGGCGCACCACTTTGTTTAGTTTGATTTATAGAGTGTCTCGATAAACGTATTTTGCCAACGGATGCGCTGTTGCTTTTAGCTCTCGAACGAATATCTGCGCCATTTTTGCAGCACCCACTACATTCAAGTGAGTGTCGTCGTTCTTACCTTCAGGGTAGCGCGTATATAAGTCGGCAGGCACCTTAATGAAATAATGGTTACTTTTAGGTTCGCCAATCTGAGCAAGAAAGTCACAGGTTAGTGTATTCATAGGAATAAATGGCACGTTAGCTTGCAATGCTACTTTCTTCGCAGCATCGGCATATGCCAACAACGTGCGTTTCAACACGCCTTCCTCGGTGAAATGACGCCTGCAAATACTACTTGCAATAATAACTGATGCGCCTCTCGCTTCAACGTCTTGCACAAACTGTTTCAAATAAGCAGGATAGGCATTTTCCGGGTCGGCATAGCGAGCGGGGTCCGACTGTTTTTGATCGTTGTGACCAAACTGAATTACCACAAAGTCACCTTCAGAAAGATCAGATAACAGCACTTGCCAACGCCCTTCGTCCACGAATCGCTTTGTGCTTCTGCCGTTAGCTGCGTGGTTTTTAATATTTATATTTGGAAGCATGAATTCAGGAAGTAATTGCCCCCAACCACGTTCTGGATATGACAACATTGGCTTGTCTGACATGGTTGAATCGCCGACCAGATGTAGGGTAACTGGCTTTTTGTAGGGTGGAGCTTTTACAGCCTCTTCACTGCCTTTATTAGTAGCACTTTGGATTGAAGCACTTTGGGAACCCGAGCTGGTAAGTGCATAAGCGCTAGATTGCGCCGCGTAACTAATGTGAAGTGTACTCGTGCCTTGCTGGTCTGCCACTGCAAAAGTACTCGATACAACACAAACGCTTGCAAGACTGTAGCGCAGCGCGGTGAATATTTTCCCTGTGGTGGGTTTACTTGAATTTTTCACACCTTTTCTCCTTCTCGACATTAGTAGAGTTGCGCTCCAATTAAGTGATAAAGCAGATAGACGCATTCAGGAACAGTCTGCAATGTCGCCTTGTCGCACATAAAAAAGGCCATCATTACGATGGCCAAACACACCCGTCTTCACGGAACACAACATTTAATTATTATCTCAGGTTGACCAAGCTAATTGGTCAACCTGCTTTCTTACATAGTATAACGAGCACCTAGGAAGAACTGACGTCCCGTGTGGTTATACTCACGAACTAAGTTCAATGAACCATCACCGGTAGTGAACAAACGCTCATACTCGTCGGTAAGGTTAATCACTTCAAAGGTCAGTGTTAGCTCGTCGTTCACGTTATAAAATGACGAGAAATCCACCTGCGTTGGGCCAGTCGTGCCGTGTGCAACGTTACCATTGCTGCCAGAAAAGTCTGTTAAGTAATCATCACGTTTGTTGATTGACACACGCGCACCGTACTGGTCTGTCTCGTAATACACCGTAAAGTTATACGATGTTTCGCTCATACCTTCGATGTCGTCAGCGTTAACGTGCGTATAGTTCGACACGATACCCATGTTTTCAAACAGACCTGGTAAGAAACTTAACGGCTGCTGATAAATCAACTCATAACCACTTACACTTCTGTCCTCAGCATTGATTGGGCTGCTGTGCTCGTAAGGAATAGTGCGAGGGTCTAGCGCAATCACAGGGTCAAACTGTGCATCATTGTCAATAAAGTTGTAGTAAGCGCTATCGACTAAACGTTCTTCTGATGCGCGAACAATCCAGTTATCAATGTCTTTATAGAACACGGTTGCTGCTAATAGCGCTTCGTCATCGAAGTACCATTCAACGCCAAAATCGACGTTGTTTGACGTAAACGGGTCAAGGAACGGGTTACCTACACTCACTGAGCCGTTAATATAGTCGAAGCTAGGATTACCAGGGTTCAACGAGTTCAGACTCGGACGAGTCATTGACTGCGTTAAGCCAAGGCGAACAACAACGTCATCGGTTGCTTCAAGCGCTAAGTTAACTGCTGGTAAAAAGTTATTGTACTCGTTTTCGATTTGTACCGTTTCACCTTGAATAAAGCCTTCAGAGGTTGTGGTTGTTTTCACATAACGCACACCGTAATTAGCACGAAGTAACATGTCGGCAATTTCATAGCTCGTATCAAGCTCAAGGTACATGGCCGATGTTTCTTCGCCTACTTGCCAACTTTGTGCAGAACGCGGTGTCCAAACAACATCTAACAGTTGGCTATTAATGGCGTCAAAGTCAGCAACAAGGAAGGGGTCAAGAGGGCCATCAAAGCCACTTCCGAAATCGTCTACCGGCATCATTTCAGCAAAACCTTCCGCCGAATCTTGATCTGGGAAGCCATTTATTTGCTCTTCACTATAGGTGACGACACGGTCGTTGTAGGCAAAGCCCGCCTTAATCGTGACTTCATCACCTAAGTATGTCGCATCAAATTTGACTGTGTCGTTTTCACGCAATACATCAGTGGCACGTAAACGACCGTCGCTAAGGTTGTAATTACTTGCGTCATTAACGTCATAACCGTAGGTCACTTCAGGCGCGTTGCTGTTGTTGCTAAAGTCAAAGCCGTAGCTTGTTTCTTCCAACAGCGTCATATTGTAGCGATATTGCTCTGAACGTGCGTCAGACTCTGCAGTGCCAGCCATCATGTCAAGTTTCAGGTTTTCACCAATAAACCACTCGCCAGAAATAACAAATTGGCTAAAGTCAGTGGTAGATTCCTGTAAACGGCTCTCGATACGCGATTTGATACCGTCGTAAGTACCAGCCAATACCTGTTGACCATTAGGATGAACAGTAATAGAGGTTGGCGTAATTTCTTCAAATGTACTTCTGAACATATGGAAGAAGTTGTACATGGTACGGGTGTTATCAAGCTTAGACACTAAACCGTCTAACGTTAGTGTGAAGTTGTCTGTTGCAGCCCACTGAATTGAACCGGTGAAACCCACACGCTCTTGATCATTACCGAAGTAGTCAGGTCTAGGTAGACGAGGGGTCCACAAACAGTTGATAGGATCTACCGATTCACCCTCATACTGACAATCGTCTACATCAGGTGTGCCGGTTACAACAGTGTTAGATGTATCGCCGTAAATGCCACCGCCATCGCGAACCGGTGTAGTCCAACGAACGGTACCAAAGCCTTCCTGTCTTACTGTGCGCTCAGAGAACGCAGCCGAGAAAAGTACACCAACTTTGTCGTCAGCAAAGCGATTGCTGATCATGAATGCTGCACGAGGGTCAGTCTCTTCAGTGATACTGTTATAGCCGCCTTGAAGAGATGAAACGAATTTGAAACCGTCGTAATCGAAGGGCTTTGCTGAGTACAGATCAACTGTACCTGCAATACCGCCTTCCTCCATTGAAGCTGTAGGAGACTTTTGAATATCGACACGATTAAATAATTCAGAAGCAAAAATATTAAAGTCGAAGCCGCGGCCGCCGTTTACGCCGCCACCTGAATCTGTCCCGTCTGTACTAGCTGGTACTTCCATGCCGTTAAGTGTTGTGCGGGTAAACGAAGGGCTTAAACCACGTAAGGTAATTTGACGCCCTTCCCCACCTTCACGAGAAATCGCTACACCGGGTACACGTTGAATAGACTCTGCAATGTTTAAGTCCGGGAATTTACCAATGTCTTGCGCAACAATTGATTCTTTGCTGTTTACTGACGTTCGCTTTTCCATCAGTGATTTATTAAGTGAGCCACGAAAGCCTGATACTTCGATGACTTCCATATTTTGCGCTTCGGTTGCACTGGTTTGTTCGTCTGTGGCTTCTTGCGCATGAATGTGTGCGCCTGACAACGCTAGCGTAACAAGAACAGCGAGTTGCTTTTTCTTTGGTAACATTGTTGTTTCTCCGGTTTTTATATTTATAAGAGACGCGCATACTGACTAACGATAAAAATGCCTGTGAAGCGTGTATAAACTCTTTAAGTTTACACAATTTAAACATTTTTCGTATTTAATCATCTCACTTCCTTTTATGCCACCGGATAACATTTCGGTATGAAATACCGCCTATGTTTTACATTTATCCAATAGCACGTCTTGGCTGTTAAGGAAGCGAAAACGCGTCAAATCTAATTCATTCTCTACAGTGATCTCGTCAATCACCGAAACCTTGAATAAGAAGAGTTGCAGGGTACAGCTGTATATTTTAATTAGAGCAAAACTTCTCTTCGGCAATAATGTAAACCCCGAAAACAACACTCAAGCTTTACATTTGGTTTACATCCTAAACAGTTATGCTACCGGTGGCAACAATTTTGTTGAAAAAATTTACAATATGCTGAAATGTAAGGCGATGGATTATAAAAACCACGGTTCAATAGAAAGTATGTATTGGTGGGGGATTGAAACAAATAAACTTTAATTTACATAAACTTACACCAAATAACCCATAAAAACATCGCGTAAACCAAAAGTTAATGAATGTGAATAATTTCGTTGACATCTGAGCAAATAAAAACCATTATGCTACCGGTAGCACAGAGTGTATTTACAATGTTATAAAAATAAGGGTTTGTTATGCTAAAAGGTATTCTACGCGCAGCTTCCATTGTGGCTTGCACGGCATTTGTTTCTTCGACAGCGAATGCAAATGATTGGGTGCAAATGCCTCTCGACAACACGCAATCATGGTCTATCAGAATGATAGAATCTGAAATGGTGCGCTTCCCAGAAGCTTGGCAAATCGATTGGGATGAGAAGCCGCAGTGGGACTACGTTCATGGTCTCAACCTTCTTGCGATAACAGAAGTTTATCAAGATACCAAAGATCCTCGCCTCTTGTCGTATGTAAAGGGGTATTACGACATGCTGGTTCAGGAAGATGGCAGTATCAAAACTTACGATATCAATAAATTTAATATTGATATGATCAACCCGGGTAAAGTGCTGTTTTTCCTTTACGAGGAAACAGGCAATCCTAAATATAAAAAAGCAGCAGACCTTTTGAGAACGCAGCTTACTACCCACCCACGTACCGAGCAAGGTGGCTTCTGGCATAAGAAACGTTACCCTGACCAGATGTGGCTTGATGGCTTATATATGGGCGCGCCATTTTATGCAGAATACATTGTCAAGTACGGGGATATGAAAGAACTCGACGATGTGTTTTTGCAATTTGAATTAATTGAAGAGCATCTATACGACGAGAAAACAGGTCTTCCTTTACATGGCTGGGATGCTTCAAAGAAACAGAAGTGGGCAGACAAAGAAACAGGCCTTTCTCAACACCACTGGTCACGTTCCCTGGGCTGGTATGCAATGGCAATGGTAGACGTGCTTGAAATTGTTCCCGCTGAACATCCAAAAACGCCTTGGTTGAAAGCGCGCTTCAAAAAATTCATTGATGCTGCCCTTGCCTATCAACACAACTCAGGCACCTGGTATCAAGTGACGGATTTGGGCAGCCGTAAAGGTAACTATCTTGAGGCCTCTGGAACGGCAATGCTGACTTACGCGATAGCTAAAGGCGCAAGTCTTAAGTTACTTCCCACCGAGTATAAAGCACACGCAGAAAAAGGGTTTGCTGGCCTTCTTGATCAAATGATTTCAGTTGATCAAGACACTAATGTGATTAGCCTTGAACAAGTTTGCGCTGTGGCCGGTCTTGGCGGTAATCCATATAGAGATGGTTCATTTGACTACTACATGAGTGAGCCAATTAGAGCCAACGATGCGAAAGGTGTGGGCCCATTTATTCTCGCCGCACACTATCTTAACAAGTAAAAAATCGCTAAATCGTAATTCAAAGGGGTATATGATGGTCCAACCTAATTCTACGAACGCTAGACGGCAATTTTTAAAGTCTGGTCTCGCCACCACCGTTGCAGCTTCTGGGATGGCTGTAGGAGTGCCGACATTCTTATCTGGATGTGCAAATGTGGTCGAAACAGGAAGGACTCAACGCCAATGGGACGCAGAAGCAAACCTTATTAAAGACATGGTAACGCGTCCCTCCTTTGCAAAACGTCAGGCTAACGTTGTTGATTTCTTAGCAATACACAACAATGATTTTAAGCAAGCGTTGCATGACGCTATCTCTCAAATAGCAAGCCAAGGCGGCGGCAAAGTAGTAGTTCCAGAAGGTAATTGGCTATGCAAGGGCCCTATCCACTTACAATCGAATATAAACCTACATGTTGAACTAGGCGCAACGATACAATTCTCTACTAATCCTGATGATTACAAACCCTATGTGTTTACTCGTTGGGAAGGTATGGAATTGATGGGTTACTCACCACTTATTTATGCGTATGAGCAAACCAACATTGCTATTACCGGCAAAGGTACGTTAGACGGCTGTGCCGCTAAAGACAACTGGTGGCCGTGGAAAGGTAAGTGGAAAGCTTCAACATGGGGTGACGACCCGGTTGAGAACCAAAAATATACCCGAGATACACTGCAAGAAATGGTAGAAAGGGGCACGCCTGTCAGTGAACGGGTCTTTGAAAATAATTACTTGCGCCCTCCTTTTATCCAACCTTACCGCTGTGAGAATGTACTTATTGAGGGTGTTACCATTCTGCGCTCGCCATTCTGGCTAGTTAACCCAGTCCTTTGCAAAAACGTTACCGTTAACGACGTTTACTGTAAAAGCTTCGGACCCAATTCAGACGGTTGCGATCCGGAAAGCTGCACGAATGTAATTATCTCAAACTGCACGTTTGATACCGGCGACGATTGTATTGCCATTAAATCTGGACGAAACGCAGACGGCCGTCGAGTTAATGTTCCCTGCAGCAATATCATCATTGAACACTGCGAAATGAAGGCCGGACATGGCGGTGTTGTCATTGGCAGTGAAATATCTGGTGGTGTAGAGAATCTTTATGCTCAGTACTGCACCATGAGTAGCCCTGATCTAGACCGAGGGATAAGGATTAAAACCAACAGTATTCGCGGTGGTCACCTCAAGAACTTAAACTATCGCAATATTGATATCGGTACAGTGAAAGACGCTGTTGTTGTGAATTTCTTTTATGAAGAAGGTGACGCAGGCAACTTCCCACCTCTGTTAGAAGATATCACCATTGAAAATTTGAACGTTGCATCAGCTAACCGAGCCTTTGTGCTTCGCGGGTATGACCATACGCCTATTTCCGGTTTGACGTTAAACAACGTGACGATAAAACACGCGCAAAAAGACCCAGTAATAGAAAACGTTGCACATCTTTCTATCAACAATGTGGTTATTAATAGCCAACCCTTTAATAAAGACAAACTGTAGATCTACGCTATGAACATTATCAAAGCGCGTAACGATGTTTATAAAGCCTTTGCGCTAATGGCGGGTATTCTATTCACTGGTTGTTGTCTAGCAATGCCTGCTGGTACTGATATTATCGTTATGAAATCACGTACCAATGAAGCTGTTGATACGTCAGTAAATGCATCCCCCCATCAGTTTCAAACGGTTAACCAGGCTGTGGCGTATGTTGAATCTCAAGCGCAACAGCAGGGCAAAATTTGGACTATTTTCGTAAAAGAAGGCACCTACCGAGAACGGGTTGTGATCGCCGTAGATAATCTTCGTATCGTTGGTGAATCGCGAGATGCAACAACTATCGTGTTTAACCGATACGCAGGGCAAAAGGTCTCAGACGGTTCTGAAGAAAAATGGGGAACCCGTCGCACCGCCACGGTGGAAATATTAGGGAATAATGTCACCATAGAGAACATCACTATCACCAACGATTTTGATTATCCCGGTAACGAGGTTAAAGCAAAAGATGACCCGACTCGCCTCTCAGGTACACAAGCGGTAGCACTTAAAACAGACGTTAATTCAGATCGCACTTATCTTAACAACGTTGCGCTATGGGGTTACCAAGACACCCTTTATTTGAAAGGTGACCGCGCTCTGATTGAAGGCGGAATAATAGCAGGACATATAGATTTTATTTTTGGGGAAGGCACAGCATTTTTTGATGGCGTCACAATTCTTTCAAGAGCTCGTTTTTCCGACGGCGATGCCGAAGGACTTACTGGTTACATTACTGCACCAAGTACGCACTTACAGCGGCCATATGGACTCACGTTCCATAACTGCAAGCTAGAAAGAGAAGATGGTGTGCCAGATATGAGCGTTGCACTAGGAAGACCTTGGCATCCAACGACCAGCTTTTCAGACGGCCGCTATGCCAATCCTTATGCGGTAGGCAAAGCCACATTTATAAACACCTACATGTCAGGACATATTACGCAAGCTCGTTGGACTACCATGGGTGGCACTACCCCATCGGGAGAAAAAAGACCATTTAGTCCTCACACCGAAGCCAGGTTTTCTGAATACCAATCTCATGGTGAAGGTGCCTACGACAGAGCTACTACACCTGCAAAGGAGTCTCATTTTCTAGACGCCAACGCTGCAGCTTTTTACACCAGAGAGGCGGTATTGCGAGGCTGGAAGCCGGATACCATAATGTACAATATTAAATAGTGCAACATAAAAATAAGTAATTTACTCGGCACATTGCGTAACCACTTGGTATCTATTATCTTTTAGTTACCACTGTGCCACTAATACCCTTATGTCTATACGTGTTCGCTATATCGTTGCGTTACTGTTGACCGCCACGCTAATCACTCTTTCGTTTGTCGTTTTGTATGAATTAATTAGCGATCAAAAACAAGACGCTGAAATAATCAATGTCGCAGGTCAACAGCGCATGCTTTCTCAGCGTATTGCATTACTTACGTCTTCCCCCAGCATTTGTGATAACAGCGACGAGAGAGAGTATTTAGGGCGCTCACTTGAGCGCTTCAATCAGAATCACCAACAACTTATTTCGTTAAGTAGCCTGCCCTCCTCTATTTACAACACGTACTTTGGCGAAGGCCAGCTTGATATCAGAGTGAAAACGTATATCAATAAAGCCGAGCAAGTATTTGTCGGTGCAGAGTGCCAACCGGTTTCACTTTTAGATATTCGAGAACTGACATCCCTTTTGCAACAGCTCGACTTTGTTGTGGCGCAATTTGAGCAGGACGCGACAGCTAGGGTTGATGTTGTTCTTTCTATTGAAGTTTACTTGTGGCTAGCTACGCTGGCACTGCTATGTATAGAGGCGGCATTCATCTTTTCGCCAATGGAGCGAACCGTTAAACGCTCATTTGCCAAACTCACTAGCTTGAAAGAGCAAGCTGAAAGTTCCGCGGAAGAAGCCCGTAAAGCAAGCAAAGCAAAGTCAGAATTCCTGTCAAGCATGAGCCATGAACTTCGTACACCAATGAATGGGCTCTTCGGTATGATTGAGTTGGCCATTGATAACCCGGAAAAAAGTAATATCTACCTAAAGAAAGCTAAAACAGCCGGCCGACAGTTACTGGTATTGATCAATGACATTCTCGATATATCAAAGATTGAGGCAGGTAAGATTAAAATTGAACAGGCCCCAGTAGACCTACTTCAAGTTCTAGACGATGTCGTGTCATTACAACGAGTTTACTGCCAACGCAAAGGCCTTGAATTTCACTACTTAAAAGACCCAGATTTACCTCATGTAATCAAAGGTGACATAACACGTATTTCGCAAATTCTTCATAACTTGCTAAGTAATGCAATTAAGTTTACCGAGCAAGGTTCTGTCACGTTAAAGGTCACCTATACCAAACGCCCAAACGGAAACTATTTAAGCTTCGATGTTATCGACACTGGCATTGGTATCGAATCATCGAAACTTGACAATATCTTCAAGAAATTTGAGCAAGCCGATCAATCCACCACCCGCGAATACGGTGGCACTGGGCTTGGTTTAAGTATTGCTAAGCAACTAGCAAAACTCATGCATGGCGATATCACCGTTACGTCGTTTATAGGCCAAGGCAGTACTTTCAGTTTTACCATGGCGGCAGAAGAGTCTCAACTCCCCGACATTTCTGTTGAGCCCAGTGCAAATCTACGTTGTGCGATAGTAGATGATTTGCAAACCAGTCGCGAATATTTTGAACACGTCGTTACATCTATGTCCATTGTGCCCAAGAGCTATGAGAGTGCAAAAGCTTACCTTGAAGATAGTCCTCTGGCCTTTGACGTGATAATACTTGATTTATCCATGCCGGAAATGAGTGGTGTAGACTTGCTTGAACAATTAAAGGCGATGAACCCACAGAAATTTCCTAAGATCATTTTGATATCTGCGGAACTGGAACGTTTAGAGGATGAAAATGATGTTTCTGAACTTATCTGGCGTACTCATGCCAAGCCGATTAACCGTAGAGAACTCGAACACGATTTAGGCAAGTTAATCGAGACTAAACCTATTTCTCGTACTGATATTCAAGAAGGTAACAACAAGAAACGGATACTTCTTGCTGAAGACAACGAGATTAATGCAGAAATTGTAAAGACCATCTTGCAGTCGGAAGGCTATAAGTTCCTGCATGTCAAAAACGGAAAAGACGCTGTAGATGTGGCAAAGCGTCACCGCTTCGACCTTATTTTAATGGACTGCAATATGCCTGTAATGGGCGGTATCGAAGCATCAATGATGTTGCGGACAACATTAGAAGTCGACACACCAATTGTAGCGCTTACTGCAAATGCCTTCGCAGAAGACAAAGAAGAATGTTTGGCTGCTGGCATGACTGACTTCCTAGCCAAACCTTTAGATAAAGACACGCTGCTCGTTTGCATTAAAAAGTACATTGGATAGCAGCGATTACTGTCATTTACTTGCGTGTTGGTCGACAGACCACACGCACACAATATTAAACCATGTAGGGCTCTTGTTCTGAGATATACCCGGGTGCAATTGCCAGATTATCGGTATTAGCTAGGCTCTGCTGGTTTCTAAGCCAAAGTTGATATTCGCCAGTGCGTAAGCTTGCATGCTTTGTACAATCAACATTCCAACGCCTTAATAGATATCCTGCCATGGCCGCACGAACTTCAAGTTTTAGCACGCCTTCTTCCATTGCGTAATCCAGCTCTATTGCGGTGGGATATTTAATGTTTTTAGGGTGAGGTACAATTTCAAGCGGGATTAGTCTCCCCCATTCTTCATCGTGTTCAACACATTCGTGAGCATCCGGCTCCGCTTTAACCGTTACCTTACTAATTCTTGTCAGTACAAAATCTCTGAAGCTTTGTGACTTTCTATCGAATGCACGAACATGCCAGCGCTGACCGTTATCAACAATACTATGAGGTACTAGCTCCCGTGCGCCGCTGCCGCTGGATAGCGACGTGTAGATTACGCTCATTGCCTTTTTGTTCACTATGGCCTGTACCACTTTTGCTACCACAAAAATATCAGGAACATTTAGTGACGATGCACTTTCCACAGGGAAATGGACATCGCCGATGGCATCAAACCCGTCTGAAATGTCGTTAGCCAGCTTTACAAGGGTTCGTTTTGCATCGTGCTCAAAAACCGGAAAAAAGTTTTCTGTTTGAAAGTAACGCTTTTCCCTTGGATCGTAGATTAAGTTATCAGGAGCGAGCTCTTTATATAATGTAAAATCACGGGAGCCAGCCGACAACCCCACTTCAAAGCGATTTATTAAGTCCTGGCGGTGGATAGCCCCTTTAAATAGTAAGCAAAAGTCGATATACGCCAGACGCTGACGTTGAGAAAAAGAAATAGAATCTAACATGGTGCGCACTTATTGTGTTTTTATTCAGTGTGGTTTATTTGAAGCCGCATGTAAATAGTAAACAAATAAAAAAGCCCAGCGCTAGGCTGGGCTTAAACTTTTAGCAACTAAGGTTTATGACTTCACACGTTTGCGAGCGAAAACCATGCCGCCTAAAGCCAAAAGCGATAAAGCAAGTGTTCCTGGCGCTGGTACTTGTGCAATGGTGAAACTTGCGCTGTTAATTTCAATTTCTTTATTATCACCGCCTAAAAAGACCCCTCCAAAATTGATGCTACCTTCTAAGCCATTCAACGCTGAAGTTCCCGCAGCCTGTGCAACAAACTTTAAGCTAAACAGGTCTATTACAGGAGTTGTCGACTGATAAATAAAGTCGATTCCTCCAAAATGATCTACGATTGAAGATCCTATTTCTAGCACCCCCCCAAAATATGTCAGTGGGAGGAATAACTCGGAAATGGGATCTCCTAAGGTATTAATCGCACCAAAAGGGTTTAATGTTGAGGCATCTACAAAATTTATAAATGTTTCGTCAAAACCAATTACCGTATTGTAGACGTCAAATGTTTGAACGATTAACGTTCTGTCAAGGAAAGCATCTTCGTTAGAAAAGCTCACCGTTGCCGTGATAGTTTCCCCTACTTGATAAATGGTTTTATCCGTAGAGATTTCAATTATTGCGGCGTTTGCACTAAAGCTTGCAATAGCCATTACCATTAAAATAATTTTCTTCATTTTCTTTCCACTTACTGAACTGCACATGCTGTACGTGTACACATAGACATTAACGCATACAAATCATAGATATTTAGTCTGCTATCCCCGTTGAAGTCATGTTCTTCAACCGTTGCTTGATTTCGTAGAAGCAACGTATAGAACGCCACAACATCGTAGTTATCAACGTCACTATCGCCATCAAAATCACCAACGATGGGCTCAGGCTCACTTGTTTCAGGGAAGTCCATTACTACAACTACTGGGTCGTGGTCAGATGAACGATAAGCATCAGCGCCGTAATAGCTAGATAGCTGTGTTTCAGTCTTATATTCAACGTTGTAGTCGAAGACACGAGGTTCGTCAGCGTTGATATGCCAAACCGTAGCGTCTACCACATACTCTGTAAGCGACGAGCTTGATAACGCGTGATCTAAGTAACCCATTTCGCCACCGAAGCTGTACGAGTAAGCACTGTCGCCATCGAAAACGTTTACCAAGTTACTGTAGCCTGCGCTTTCCAAAGCAAGAATTGGATCTTCCTTCGCGTAAGCATTTAAGTCGCCCATTACGATGACGCGGTCAGACAATACTTCGCTATATTGTTGGACAAGGGCTATAAGTCCTTCTGCAGCTTGGGTACGCAGTTCGTTCCAGCAGCCTTGTCCATCACCCAAGTCAGCGTCGTTACCTGTTGCACTGCCACAGCTCCCTTTAGATTTAAAGTGATTTACCGCAAGTGTGAAGGCTTCGTCGTTACTATTTACGCTAAAGCTTTGCAGCAACGGCTGACGGTTACCGTAGTCAAAAGGCGTGTCAGAGGAAGTAACAGCTGCTCCTTGCGGCGTAACCGTCGCAGGCTTATAAATAATACCTACAGCAATTTCATCACCGCCTAGTAATGATTCAAGTGCGACGTAGCTGTACACGTCACTACCAATTTCAGCATTTACGCTATCCACAAGTGAAGCGATAGCAGAATCACTACCATATCCGTCGTTTTCAATTTCCACTAAACCAACGACGTCCGCATCCATTGCCACGATGGCTGCTACGGTCTTCGCCTGCTGACGGGCAAATTCAGTTTCTGAGTCTGCGCCACGAGATGTAGGGAAATTCGGACCGTTGAAGTAGTTAAGTACGTTAAAGCTTGCCACTTTAACATCGCCTTGCACGTCCAGCTGTGGTGCATTAGTTCTCGGATTTGTGCGAACGGTTTGAAGTTCGCCCACCGGAATTAAGTTGTAAGCGCCAAATGCATAGTGCATTACACCTTCAAGGCCTTCAACGCTGTCGCCTAAGCGTAACGGATTATCATGTGATAAACCGCCAACAGGGAATGGAATACCGTCAGCGTTTTGGGCATTTGAACCGTCATCAATCAACAATGTGTTACGGCCGTTAGATTCTGCCAATGCAATCGCTTCGCTCGAGCCTGCTGCATATTGGTTTGTAGGAATCATCAATCGACCTGATGAAACGTTAAACTGTCCATAGCGCCCTAGGTTATATATGTCGGTTACACTAAGGGTTTGCTGGAAGCTAACCTGCATGCCTTCAAATGATTCAAGGTTTACACTCTCATCAAATGGCATCTCGAGGTTCGTCGATAAAATACTATCGCCTGCTCCTAGAACTTCAGCATTAGCGCTAAGTACAATTTCTGTAATGCCGTTGTATTCGGCTACTGCACCGCTTACACGCACAGCGTCACCCACACTAGGGAACTCAGTGAAAGTCGTTGAGTAAACGAACACGCCTTCAGAAGTAGAAGCATTACCGTCTGAGTCACTGGCTTCTTCTTGAATGAAGAATCCGTTCATCTCTGACACAACTTTGGTCACTACTGCCTCAACAACAACATCGCTCCCCGCAAGTGGTGATGCATCCCCATCCCCTTGAATCGTGCTGATGAGTACAACGTCAGCTACCGGATCTGTTGGGTCTGTTGGGTCAGTAGGATCGGTTGGGTCAGTAGGATCTGTAGGCTCGCTTACCGAACCATTATGCGTACCAAAATTGCTAAAGGTATCCTTTGGCAGACTGTCCCACTCTTCTAGAGTGAAAGCAGGGTTGCGGTTAGGGTTACCTGCGGTCACTGAACTCTTGCGCACTAAGGTAACGTCCTTACCCCAGTTTGTTTTAACACCGAATGTACCAAGCGCGTCGATAACTTGGCCGTTATTGACAAGCTCTATGTAGTCATCTCCATTGAAATTTATTACGAAGCTACTAAGAGTGGCACCAGTGGTAAGCGAAGGAGCCGCACTAGCATGGGCAAACGTTACTACGCCACCCGCAGGAATCGTACCTTCTAATGCAAGAACCTTGCGATCCGCATCAGCGGTAGCACCATTAGAAAGAAGAACCAGCTCATAACCTGCTAGGCTGACTGGCTGTGTAGAACTATTAAAAAGCTCGATGCCTTTATTAAAGTCTCCACCTTCAATATATTCTGAGATGTAAATGCTGCTAGTTACAGGAGTTTCGCCGCCTCCTGTGTCGCCACCAGTATCCCCGCCAGTATCCCCGCCAGTGTCACCACCAGTATCGCCACCTGTACCGTCACAACTTTCGTTGAAGATAAGTGAAGCAAGTTCAGGCTTATCGATAAACGGGTTTCGGTTGCCTTGGAACTCATAAACGCGCTCGTTACGGCGGCGCTCAAAGTCATCTACCGGATCACTTTCATGCCACTGAAGCAGCACGCAAAGTTTACCAAATGCCGCTTCACTCGTAGATGTGAGGCGATTTACTAATACTAAATCGTCTTCTGTATCACCAGCCGTATTACCGTCATAACGAACATCCATGTAAAGCATAGAACGTGCAACGTCACCTTTAACCGCATCGCGTGGCTCAAAGGAGTCACTGTCGACACGATTTAACGGTGCTTCAGAAAGTTCGCTGTCACTAAAATCAAAGTCCAAGTTGCCCCGTGAACTATTCACCGAAATATCGGTAGGACGTAGATGTAGAATATCGCTGTATGCAGTCAGGCTTGAACTAGGGAACCCGTGGCTTTTCGCCCATACGTGTTCGCGGTTCCAGTTGTCTTGATTAGTGCTTTGGCTACCGCTACCGTTGGTGAATTTATCCTGAGAGATACCTTTGTAAAACAAGATAATATTATTTGAATTAGCAGGGTCTTCATCTGTATAGGTTAACGCCGTCCAGACCTCTGAATAAGACAACGTGCGGTGACCATTTTCAATAATGTTGTGTGCTGTTTCTTTTAAAGTTTGCGCACTTTCACCGTTTGCAATCGCAGCGTCAAGCGCCGCATAGTAATCAGACGCAACATAATCACTGGCTAAATTAACTGCTTCTAAATCAGGGCAGTTAAAGCAAGCTCCGCTTATGAATAGAAGTTCGCTTGAAGGCTCTCCGCCCTCGTCAGGTGTGTCACCGCCGTCTGTGGCACCAGACCCGGTAACTGTAATACTCTCAAGATTAAGATATTCAGTTCCTGCGTTGTTAGACATAACAACTTTAAGAACAATGCTACTACCGCTGCCTATAGCAGCCGAAACGTTGCCGCTCTCAAAATCGTCTTGTACTGTGTGAGCACTACCAGCGATAGGTGTAATAAGTTCAAACGTTCCACCGTCGACGGAGTAGAAAACGTCTATATAATCACTTTCTTCCATCGTGCCGCTTTTAGATAACAAAGCGTCGATAGTAATGTCACCCTGACCGTTTATGTCTATAGACTCACTTTGCCATACCACTTCACCATCAACATCACGGGCCTGCATCGCGCCATTTTGAACGCGAAACCAATCTGAAGTTGCGCTTAATTCGCCTGTTGAAACGTCAATTGACCAACGATCGACACCCTCGATAGTGACGTTAGTGCCAATTTCAATGGGGCCAGTCGCCCCTTTACCTTGGAGTTCACTTGCTTCGAAGTCTTCTAGCCAAACCGTTTCTGCTGCAACATTGATTGAAACAGCCCCTAGAGACAACGCGCTTGCCAACAATGCATTTACTACCTTTGCTGACCTGCGTAGCCTGTACTTTTGTGTGTTACCCTCATGAATCATTTTGCTTTCCGCTTTATTGTATAAGGAAGGTATAAATTCTTATACATACGTATACACAGCAAGCACTTAATAAAAATAATAATATAAACGTCACACACGTTAAGAATCATAAACTTAGACGTTTAAAATAAGTTTACTTATTGATTAACTCCACTGAACTTTGGTACAGGAAAAGTTAACTTGTCACAATGCCAAAATGTTTCAGTCTCGACACATTTCAATGACTACTCATGGTGCAATTTACAATGACTTGCACAAAAAAAGAGCGCCACTGGGGCGCTCTTTCAATTCCAATTTTAAGGCAACAGGCGGTGTGCACGCCTACTGCAATATTGCGGACTACTGCTCGTTTAAGAAGCTGTCGAAATCTGCCTGGAATGCAGATTTCAGTCGCATACATTGTTTAGATTCATCCTGCATGATTTCAACACCGCGAGCCATACCCTGATAAGTTTCACTTATTGGCGCATAGAACGCATTAGCCAAATCTAGGTTTTCAGCTGAGCAAGTTGTTGAAACAAACTCTGGCATTCTGCTTACATGATAGTCAGGCATTTTTGCTAACAGCGCATCTTTGTTTTTGTTAAGCCACTCGTATAACAACGTGTGGTCTTCTAAGTTACGCGCTACACGCACTACCATATACATGGTATTTGCAGGTGTAATGTTGTCAGTAAGCGCTAAATCTAGCATTTTAAAAACGGTTTCTTTGTCTTCAAAGTGCATTGAATACACTAGCGTACTTTTTACATTAGGCAGCTGTGCTTTTTTGAACGCCTCAACAATAGCGTTAAACCATGTTGCATGCTCGCTCTCTGCACTATTTCGCGTCGCGATCTCTATAGCAGTTCCTGCTATACCTGAAGGCACGCTGCTAGTATCGGCAAGATACTGCTTTGCTATCTCAATGCTTTGCTCAACAAGTTTCTCATTATTTGCATGTGTACCTAACAGGCCATACAGTTGGTTGCGCAAACGAATAACATCGGCACTATCCTGTTCACCTTGCTCAAGAGTAAGCTCGTTAAGTAACGGCATGTAATTTTGATTTAAAAGCGCGGCGTAAGCAGCTTTATTATTGTCATTCACTAAGTAATCAAATTCTGCCAACACGCCAACAGCAGCGCGAATAACCGCTGGGTCATCGTCTTTTGCTAAGCTATTAAGCACTTTCATGACGCTATCAACACCAACTTCATCTGCATTTAGCAGTGCCTGATAGTTATATAACACGTTCTTTTTTTCACGCTTGTTTAGTGCATCTATGTTGTCTAGAAGTGCGTTGAGCTGAGCAGGTTCAATAGACCAACGGAAGTATCCTGTCGCATTGTCATTTGGATAAACCCAGTCCGCTTCAGCAAGTTGCGGTAAAACAGTGGTTTTCTTATCTATGAAAACGACTTCGTTTAGAATTTTACCATTTGATTGGTAAGTCAGTTTTAACGGAATAGCCCAGGTTTTATCTTCTACAGTCGCGCCCGCAAGATGGAAACGGGACTGGGTTAATTTGCCGTCCTTAGAAATGTGAATAAGCGGGTAACCCGGCTGTTCCAAGTAGGCTTTCATCATGGCGCTTAAGTTAAAATCTGACACATTGTCTAAAGCACGCCATAAATCGTCTGCTACTGTATTGCCCCATGCATGTGTGTTCATATAGTTCTGAACACCTTCACGAAACTTTTCTGTGCCGATGAGAGACTCAATCATTTGCAGAATTGACTCGCCTTTTGAATAGTTTAAGCCCAGACCATCCATTACGTCAGGCTGGCTTTTCACTACCTTTTTAACAGGCTTAACCGTAGGGCTCGCGTCTGCCGCAAATGCACCTTCCTGTACAATGCGATCGGCATAGTTAAGTTCAGGATAGAGGGTCTTCATCGTGTGACTGGCAGCCCATGATGCAAATGCTTCGTTTAACCATAAATCATCCCACCACGCCATAGTTACAAGATTGCCAAACCACTGGTGAGCCAATTCGTGAGCTATGACATTCAGTGGTCGCGAGCGCTCTGTTACGCTTGGGTTATCTTCAAGAAGTAGCAGACTGTCTCGATAGGTAATTAAACCTACATTTTCCATCGCGCCATGAGTAAAGTTTGGAACGGCAACAAAATCCATTTTCTTGTAGGGGTATTTGATACCAAAAAACTCTTCCAAAGAGGCCAGTATTTCAGGTGTGTGTTTGATGACAAATTTAGTTTTGTCGGCATAACCTTTTGGCACGTAAATCTTTCCAGGTACGGAAAGCCCGGTAATTTCAGCGCTATCGAAAGGCCCAACCGTGTAAGCAATTAGATATGTGGGCATCGGCTTAGTTTTCTCAAACTCCACCGTTTTTACTCCGTTTTCCACGGTTACTTTTTCAACGGGTGTATTGCCAACAATTTCCTGGTGTGCGGGCGCGCTAATTGTCATTTGATAAGGGATTTTGAAATTAGGCTCGTCGAAGCTTGGAAACGCTTTACGTGCATGCATATCTTCAAATTGAGTGAAGATATAATTAGTCTCTTCGAAGCGTGACAAATACATACCATCAGATGATGTATTCACTTTTCCTTCAAATGTAACCTCAAGCGTATATTTGCCCGGCGCTATCTCACTTTGTGATTCCCCCCAATTAATATCGTATTCACCAATGGTAACATCTAAGGGAATAGTTGAACTTGAAGAAACCAGACGCGCAGATTTAACCGTGAGATCTTGCTGATAAAAGCCTACCTTCTTCGTCGGGGCTTTAACCGTTATATCAATATTCGTTGTACCAGAATAAGCAGGCTTGTCTGGGTCGATGTTTAGGTGAATGCGTTGAAAAGTAGGGGCGACCGTGGATGGTAATCGATACTCAACATCGGCCAGTGTCTTTTTAACAGGTGATACCACTGCGGCTGCAGTTTGTGCTTCTTGCGCTAGTACTGCCGTTGTCGAGAGCGATGTAATTGCTAAAACACTCGCGACCACACCAGCCAGTGTAGATAGTTGTTTCATTATGGTTTATCCATGTTGTGGGAAAATCCCTATATTCATCCACGGGTAAGAATAAATATGAAAAAGGGCCTTAGCAATCTAAAGCCCTTTTGGTACTGGTTCAAATTGTTACTATTCGTGTCAACCGCAAGAATTTAGCATTTCAGCGTAAGTATAAGCACTACTTTGCTGCCACCCGCTCATGTTTTCGGCATGTCGAATCTAACCAGCCAACAGTCGCAAACTGAGTACCCCATACAGTTACTTAAAAATGATATCTGCGCAGCTGCATTTGCATCTGCTTAACTTGTTGGACCAAGGCTTCGCAGTTATCTACAACTTCTTTCGCATAGCTAGTATTAGCATTACCCACCTGTTGAATGCTACTCACTCCTTTGTTTACGTCATTCGCCACCGCTGTTTGCCCTTCAGCCATCGTTGCCGCATCTTGGTTTAGTGTAGTAATGCGAGCAACGGCATCCAGCGCTTGTTTCAATGAATCGCCAGCGTGCTTAGTGGTCTCCACAGTTTTGTAAGCAGTGTCTTTATTTTGTTGCATTTTTTCAGAGGCCACACGGCTACCTTGCTGGAGTCGCTCAATCATATTGCGAATTTCTTCTGTAGATGACTGTGTTCTGCTCGCAAGCGAACGTACTTCATCTGCAACAACCGCGAAGCCCCGCCCCTGCTCTCCGGCACGAGCTGCTTCAATTGCCGCGTTCAGCGCCAACAAGTTCGTTTGCTCCGCGATATTTCTAATGACTTCCATGACGCCACTTATCTCTTCACTCGCCTGAGCAAGCTCTGTGATAACCTGTACAGACGCATCCACGTCATTGGCTTGTGACTGGATATCTTTGATCGTCTGAGCCAATACATTTACGCTATTTCGTGTGTCTTGGTCTGCCGCATGTGCCGCTTCACTTGAGCTTCGAATGGTTGAAGACACCGTTTGAGCATTTTGTTGCATCAGAGAAATAGCATTATCAATAGACTCGGTTTCTCGACTGAGTCGAGAGACGGTATCTTTAGAGCGCAGTGCTGTCGTATTTAGCGCCTCAGATTTTGCCAGCATGTGTTCAGTGGCTTCATCAACGCTCTGCAATGTTTCCTGCAATTGGCTAAGTAGACCGTTAAATGCTCTTGCCATTGTTCCAAACTCATCGCTTCTTGAGGCTTGAAAACGGAACGTTAAATCACCCTCACCAGAAGATAAGTTATTTACTACACCAATGAATTCTTCTAGTGGTTTACCAACGATATGCTTAACTAAAAACCAAATGGTGATTAAGATACCCACACTGGCCAGTACAATTTTAAGTACAACGACCAATACTGAACTTCTGACCATCGCAGATTTTTCAGACGAAGACGCAGCTAATATGATGTCGTAGCCCCAGGGTGAAAACGGGACAACTTCTACAACCCAGTCATCGTTGGGTTTCAGTGCTTCGGCTACCTGCTCATCATTTACGTGAGCAGAATGCATGCGAATATTTCCTTTCCCATCACGAAGTGCGACAAAACCTTCTTTTAAAACATGGCTTTGCTTGATGGCCTGTTCCAGAACATTGAGGTCGGCTGAATATCCCACATACCAGATACCAACAACTTCGCCACTGCTGTTAAACATAGGCTCATACCCAGTAAGGTAAGGGCTGCCTAAAATATCGACGGCACCGTAGTACGCTTGCTGTTGATTTATCTTTTTAATGGCTTTGCCGTTAGGCGCCAGTTTAGTACCTATAGCTCGCTCACCATTCTTAATAACATTGGTACTGACTCGAATATAATCATCGCCAGTTTTACTAAACAGCGTGGCAGTACCGCCCATAACGTTTGTCAAACTATCCACTAAATCAAACGTGTTCGCCTGATCAATATTGCCCAATCTAAGTTGCCGAGCCTGCGTATTTTTAACGGTGACAAAGTCGGTTTGATTGGGCTCACCCAACGCCTCCCCTCTTTGCTTAAGCAGCGCCATACTGCTTTTTACCCGCTCAAGCATGATAGAGTCGGTTACAGTGAGTATGTTTACTAACCGATCAGCCGTACTCTTTTTTTGCTCTTCAACAAGGGTTGAAACATTCGACGAGGTGGTAATAACCGTTACAACAGCAACAATTAATGCAAAAAGAGCGATAACAGCAGATATAGAAAACAGAAACTTTCTTTGAATGGACATTTATCATCTCAATATTTAGTCGTTCAACACAAAGCCACTCCTTTTAGCATTCAACCTAGCCAATCACATTTACCACACAGTACAACGGCTTAAGGTCTTAAATCCCTCTATAGTAATTTAGGCAAAAATTACATAAGAGCAAATTATCCAAACGTTTATTTTTTTTGAAAGTTGATCAATTAATAGCCTATTGAGGAAAAGCTTTACTTCATCGTTACTTTTCCTCCTACGATTTTAAGAGCAGGAGCGCCTCGAATTAACGCATCCCTAGCGAATTGCTTTTGACAAGACGGGCAAATGCCTTCTTCAAGGGTATAGTCTTCAACTATTCTTTCTTTGAAACATTTTACCAACGCTCCCTTCCCACCCTTGCGATATTTAAAAAGTTGGAATTTGCATTTAGCGCAATAAATTTGCACTGTCCTGACCGGTCCCTTTGCATTCGGTTTTGCCATAAAATTCTTAATGCCTTTTTAAAACTTTAAATTTCGTCTTTTGTCGAAATGCGACAAATTGCAAATCTTGGTTATACTCTAGCGAGGGCGTTTTGCCCCTGATTACATACCACATGCATGCTTATTTCTATGCTAGCGAGTTAAGAATGAAGGTAATATCAATGAAGATAGTTGCAGCCCTATGTTTTTTGCTGTCTGCTCCGATTTATGCCGGTACAGCAGTAATAATCAATGCCAATAACAATTCTGGGATCGACATCGATACCGTAAAAAAAATATATTTAGGGAAAGTAAAAGCGTTTCCCGATGGAAGCCGTGCCATTCCACTTACTTTTGAGCAAGGAAATAATATCAGAGACGCCTTTAACAATAATGTGCTTGGAAAATCTGAATCGCAATATTCCGCGTTTTGGTCAAAACTCGTGTTCACAGGCAGGGGCACTCCCCCCGAAATGATAGCAACTGAAGAAGAGATGTTAAGCCTTGTCGCGACCAACCCTAATACCATAGGCTTTGTGGATGAAAGTAAGGTCGATGGCAGCGTGAAGGTCGTCGGTACATTTTAGGGGCTGTTCATCGTTAAACCGAGAAGGGTTGGCGACGACTGGTTTCATTGCGTCGCCCACCTTGTACGTTTGACTTCAATCTGGATACGTAGACAAATAGTTAATGTTGGCAAACGCCATGATTACGTCTTTGGCAAAGTCCACCCTGGGATGTCGTAGCGCTCCCTTTTTCCATACCAAATAAACATCATTTTCAGGCCCGGGTTTGCCTAGCGCGATCAACTCCCCTTTCGCTATTCCTTCTTTACACAGGTAATCAGGTAAGACTGAATAACCAATTCCTGCTTTTATAATACTGCTTATTGCCCGTATATCGGGGCAAACCGCTGCGACAGGCGATTCACACGCAGCGTTAAAGACTTCTGAAAAATAACGCCGGACAAGTGGCAATTGTTCGTCATAGGTTACGACTTTGTGTTGATTGAGCAAATCTGCCGATATTTCCCTCTCGCCTAACAGTTTTCCTTGCACACGGTTCATTACCAGAATTAGACGTTCCTTATCTAACTTCTGGTATTCATACATGGCGTCAGTAGGCTCAGAAGCAGTAATGGCGAGTTCTGCAGTATCGTTCTCAAGTAAGTGATAAATGCTATTTTTATTTCCCGTATGGATCACTAAGTTAACTTTGTCTGCCTGAAGCAAGTTAGCAAGCGCTGGGCCTGCTACCAAACTTAGATACTCTGCTGGCCCTGCAAGGTGCAACGTTCCGTGATCGGTTGAAGCGCGACTGCGAATAGACGCCACTTTTTGCTCTAAAGTATCGATGTGAGAAGCAACTTGCAGCGCCAAATCATCTGCAATAGCGGTAGGCTCTACGCCTCGCGCTTTCCTCACGAACAATTCTTTACCGACAATATTCTCCATGGCTTGTATGTGAGAAGTGACTGCAGGTTGAGACATATGAAGGCGAGCAGCAGCGCGCGTGATGTTACCGCTTCTATAAACTTCTACGAAGGTTTTCAACTGTGTTAAATATGACATGTAATTCTGACCCATCAGATTTTTGATGACTACCCACAATTTATCTGACTTCTCCATTCAATCCAACATCTCTAAGATGCACGCATCATCTAATGCGACAGGAGGTACGTATGAAACTAGTATCATCAATTTTATCGCTCGCAATTATAGCGGGCTTATCACAGTCAGCCTATGCTGCTGACAACCGAACTGAAAACGCCAGTAAAGGCGAAGTACTTGTGCTTCTTTCAAGTGAAAGTGTTATGCAACTCACAGACGGAAAAACAGAGCCTACTGGTTACTACCTTAACGAGTTTGGTGTACCTGCAAAAGCGCTGGTAGATGCGGGTTACAGGTTAGTGTTGGCAACCCCAAAGGGCAACGCTCCATCAGTCGATAAAAAATCGGTAATACCGCAATACTTTGATGGCGACGAAACACAAATGACAGAGATTCAAACGTTTGTAGCGTCATTAGACGGCATTAATGACACGCTGTCGTTAAACGAGGTGATTGCGCAAGGGCTTGATGAGTTTGAGGGAGTATTCATTCCAGGAGGTCACGCACCGCTCATCGATTTGGCGAATAACCCACAGGTGGGCGAAATTTTGTCGCACTTCCACAATGAAGGTAAACCCACCGCCGCGATCTGTCATGGTCCAATCGCCTTACTTTCTGGTCAATCCAACCCACAGGCATTTGAACTAGCATTGAAATCAGGTGAGCAGGCCACATCTGAAAATTGGATTTATGAAGGCTACAAAATGACTATCTTCTCTACACCAGAAGAAGCCTATTTTGAGAGCACCCTAGATGATGCAGCTTTATTGTACTACCCCGCAGATGCGATGGCACAAGCGGGTGGCAATATGGAATATAAAGAAATGTGGGCGCCAAATGTGGTAGTAGACCGAGAGCTTATTACAGGCCAGAACCCTTTTTCTGATGAGCTTTTAGCAGAAAAGCTTTTACAACAATTGAACTCACAATCTAATTAAAGGACAGGCAACACGATGCTTAATTTTACATTTAAAAATCAAACCGAAATTTTGTTCGGCAAAGGTCAGCTAAGTGAAGTGTCTTCACGCCTGCCGAACCAAGCTAAAGTCCTCTTCCTATACGGTGGCGGCTCAATTAAGAAAAACGGGATTTACGACAAAGTAAATACTGCACTGGAAGGCGCTGAAGTTATTGAATTTCAGGGCGTTGAGCCAAATCCTGAATTCGAGACGCTGATGAAAGCGGTGCATGTGGCACGTGAGAATAACGTGAATTTCATCCTTGCTGTAGGCGGCGGAAGTGTCATCGACGGCGCCAAGTTCGTCGCTGCTGCTGTTAATTTCGAAGGTGATCCGTGGGACATTTTAGTGAAAGGCGCGGACTTTAAAAATCCATTACCCATTGGCGCAGTACTTACACTACCTGCCACTGGCTCTGAAAGTAACGGCAACTCAGTAGTAAACAGAAAAGAAACGTCACAAAAACGTGCGTTTTCATCTGAAACAGTGCAGCCAGTATTTGCCGTGCTTGACCCAGAGTTCACGTATTCACTACCACCACGTCAAGTGTCGAATGGAGTGGTTGATGCCTTTGTACACGTAATTGAGCAATACCTAACCTACCCTGTAAATGCGCCGCTTCAAGATCGCTTTGCAGAAGGTATTCTACAAACGTTAATCCAGGAAGGCCCTAAAGCGCTAGCAACACCTGAAGATTACGACGTGCGCGCAAACGTCATGTGGTCGGCAACAATGGCGCTTAATGGGTTAATCGGTAAAGGTGTACCACAAGACTGGGGCACCCACATGATTGGGCACGAACTTACTGCGTTACACGGTTTAGATCATGCTGTGACCCTAGCTATTGTTTTGCCTTCATTAATGTTTGTGCAGCGTGACAAAAAGCAGGAGAAAATCTTGCAGTTAGGCGAGCGCGTTTTTGGTATTCAAGAAGATGACAAAGAAAAGGCCATCGATTTGACCATAAAAGCAGTGCAGGACTTTTTCGAGACTATGCAGGTGAAAACTCGCTTGTCAGACTATGACATTGAAAAGTCAGCAATTGATGGGCTTATCAAAAACCTAGAGCGCAATGGTTTAACCGCGCTTGGCGAGCACGGTGACATTGACCTTGCTAAAGCCCGTGAAATTTTAACCCTCGCGGCATAAATTCAGCAGCATATGGCGATAAGTACATGTGCCTTTTAAATAGTTAAGTGCTCAGCGTTTTGCTGGGTACTTTTTATTCTCATTCAAAATAAAGAGTAAACATGACTGCACTATTTGAACAATTTTCATTAAAAGACGTGACGCTTCGCAACCGTATTGCAGTGCCTCCTATGTGCCAATATTCTGCAGAAGATGGATTTACTAATCAGTGGCATGAAGCAAACTACCAATCATTCGCACGCGGCGGCGCAGGGCTTGTAATTGTAGAAGCAACCGCCGTATCTCCAGAAGGACGCATCACTCCTAATTGCTTGGGCATTTGGAAAGATGAGCACGTTGAGGGCTTGAAAAACATTGCTGAACGCATAAAAAGCCAGGGCGCTGTAGCAGGCATTCAGATTGCCCATGCAGGTCGAAAAGCCAGTGCCAATCGCCCGTGGGAAGGCGACGACCACATTCAACCCACTGATGAAAAAGGTTGGCAGCCTATTGGGCCATCGGCACAGGCCTTTGGCGCACATTTGCCTGTTACGCCTACGGAAATGACCAAGGCCGACATTGAACGTGTTAAAAACGACTTTGTTAAAGGTGCCCAGCGCGCACTTGAAGCAGGGTTTGAGTGGCTTGAACTTCACTTCGCCCACGGCTATTTAGCACAGAGCTTTTTTTCAAAACACGCCAATAAGCGCACCGACGAATACGGTGGTGATGCACAAGGTCGGGGGAGATTTCTACTAGAAACACTGAGCGCCGTGCGTGCAGTGTGGCCCGAAAATCTTCCGCTTACCGTTCGCTTTGGTGTTATTGAATACGATGGCGATGATGAACAAACACTAAGCGAGTCTATTGAGCTTATCAAACAGTTCAAAGAAATTGGAGCTGACTTCGTAAGTGTAAGCGTTGGCTTTAATATTCCTGACGCTAATATTCCTTGGGGCCCGGCTTTCCTTGCTCCAATTGCAAAAAGAGTGCGTGATGAAGCCGATATTCCGGTTGCAACCGCTTGGGGAGTAGATACGCCAGAACTTGCCAACGATACGGTTGAAAGCCAACAACTAGACGTAGTTATGGTAGGCAGAATGCACCTTACCAACCCACATTGGACTTACTTTGCAGCTAAAAAACTAGGCGTTGAAAAGCCGTCTTGGGTAATGCCTGCGCCTTACGCCCACTGGTTAGAGCGCTACGCACCATCAGATGAAAGATAACTAGCCGCCAGAAGACAGCAAAGTTGTTAAGCTTTGCTGTCTTTCTATATCTGCTTGGTGGGCTAAGCCGTTATTTACCTTTCTACAAACTGGCTATAAGCCAGAATATTAGAAACCGTGGTAGGTCACGAATTCAGTATTATCGGCGCGGGTTGAACGAACTTCATTGGCAGGAAACTCCGGGTCGGGGTAGCCTAATGCAATGCAAATCATTATGGCTTCGTCATCGGGAATATTGGCGTACTTATGTACCACATCAGACTGCATTATGCCTTGACCATTGATGACGCAACCAAGACCAAGATCCCACGCCGCTAGCACAATCCCATACGCTAGCGACCCTAAGCCAAACTGCGTTATTCCGGCAGGCTCCAAAGACTTATCATAGGTTAGGACTAAAGAAACTGGTGCGTCGAACTGCCTGAAACCACGCATCATCCAATCCATTCTTTTCTCTTTATCTTCGCGCGCTATCCCCATTACGTCGAACAACTGAATAGCCACATCAATTTGACGTTGTCGATGAATACCTTCGTAGTCCTCTTTATAGGGAAAATCTCGCACATGCGGTTTGCCTTCTAGTGTATTTTTGGTGTTGCCCTCGCGAATCTTATCTAGCACATCGCCTGTTACAGCATGAATTTTCCAAGTCTGCGTGTTGTAAGACGAGGGCGCCCACTTCGCCGCGTTGATAATGGCGTCTACCGTTTCCTTTGTAACAGGCTGTTTAGTAAACCCGCGTACACTCTTTCTTGATGCTGCAAATTCCGCAAAATTCATACACTTCCTTACTGGCGGTTATTGAACTAGTTAAATTAGAGTAAACATGAGGAAGAGGGTCTTCAATAGGCATGAAACGTAATTCAGATTGTTTGTTTTTATAGTTATATATATGCAACGACGATCCACAAGGACTTAAAGTAACTTGAGTTTCATGCTTATTCTTTAGTATTAACGCAAGGTTGAACTTTAGATTAAATCTTAGAGAGTTCATTTGCGAGAATGAAGTTTGTGGCTTACGTTTAATGTATCTTAACGTTTATAGCGCTACGTATGTCGTTATTTAAGAAGTCAAAAACAGAACAATCTACCTCTCGCCTAGCTCCATGGAAAATAGCCATTATTGACGATGAAGAAGGCGTGCATGATGTCACTAAACTTACCCTTCGAAAATTCAGTTTTGAGTCACGTGGTGTTGAATTTCTATCTGCACACAGCGGCGCTGAAGGCTTAGCTCTTTTTAAAACCCACCCTGATATTGCCCTGGCTTTTGTTGATGTGGTGATGGAAACCGACGACGCGGGGCTGAATTTAGTTGATGCTATTCGCAACGAACTAAACAACCATACAGCGCGCCTAATTCTGCGTACAGGTCAGCCAGGTCAAGCGCCTGAAGAAGACGTGATCAGGCGTTACGATATTAATGATTACAAGGCGAAAACAGAGTTGTCGTCTTTAAAGCTCAAATCCTGTGTGTACACAGCGATCAGATCATATCGCGATATACAAACGATAGAGCAAGGCAAGCGCGGTATGGAAGACGTGCTTAAATCGTCATCGTCCGTATTGGCCAGCCAATCTTTGGCTCAATTCGGCACTGCGGTATTGAAGCAAACACTAACTTTGCTAAACCTAAATAATTCTGTGCTGTATCTGACCACGCAACATACCGATTTGTATGGTGACACAACCATGACAGTGCTTGGTGCTAGTGGCGATTTAGTGGGTCTGTGTGAGCCTGGGATTTCTAGTCGAATTCCTGAAACTATCGAAGAAGAAATTAAACAAGTTCTAGAAAGCAAATGCCACTACCAGTCTAACGATCTATTTATCGGCTACTATCCAACAGGAGAAGATAGCCACAATATTTTGTATGTAAAACTGGAGCATCCACTAGACGCCCTGCAACGAAAAACCTTAGAAATGTTTGCGTCTAATGTAGCGGTTATTTTCCAGAACCTAACGCAAAAAGAAGATATTCAAAAAACCCAGAAAGAGCTCATTATGGTGCTGAGCGACGCTATCGAAATGCGCAGCAAAGAAACCGGCGGCCATGTAAGACGGGTAATTCTAATGACTGAATTCCTGTCGGAAAAGCTCCATATGAGCAAGGAATTTATAGAGACAATACGTTATTCTGCGGCACTTCACGATGTAGGGAAAATCAGTATTCCTGAAACGATCTTACACAAGCCAGGTAAGCTTACTCCTGAAGAGTGGGAAATAATGAAGACCCACGCCCAAAAAGGCTACGAGCTCCTTGCGGGCTCGGACCGTATTGTTGCTAAAATGGGCGCCATTATTGCCAAAACCCACCACGAGCGCTGGGATGGACAAGGTTACCCGGAAGGACTAGCTGGTGACGATATTCCTGTTGAAGGTCGCATTATGGCGATTGTCGACGTGGTAGACGCCCTACTCTCTAAGCGTTGTTATAAGCCTGCCTGGAGCCCAGAAGAAGTAAAAGCCTACCTTCACGAAAATGCGGGTAAGCAGTTTGACCCGTTAATCACCCATATCATGATAGAGCACTTCGACAAAATCCTTGAAATTCGTGCCACAGAACCGGACGAAGATGAATGAAAGAGACGTTAGAGTTAATTTTACTACGTGTTAGCCAAAGCGCAGATATTGATAAAGGTGAATTGGACGTAGCTTCCAGACTTATTATCAACTCTGTATGTGAAGGCTTGGAAATTACTCGTGCTGGTATCTGGCTGTATGATGAAAAGCAAACGTTGGTTCAATGCACATTGCTTATCGACAAGGGTAACGACCTTGACCATGAAAGCTTAGTACTTACGCGCAAAGACTTTCCTCACTATTTCGAGGCGTTAGACTCAGAACGCACCATCGCCGCTCACGACGCTTTAACCGATGTAGCAACCTTTGAATTTGCAGAAGTGTATTTAACACCATTGGGCATTAGTTCCATGCTGGACGTCCCTATTCGCCACCGTGGAAAAATGATTGGAATAATTTGCTGTGAACATCAAGGCGAAGCCCGGGAATGGCATGCCGATGAAGTGGTGTTTGCTGCTTCATTAGCTGACCTCTATGGGCGAGCAGTGAGTGCCAACGAGCGTGCAGATTACGAACAAAAACTCATTGAGGCCAATCAAACCCTTGAGCAAAAGGTGAAAGACCGTACGGCTGAGCTCGAAGCTGCCCAAGAAAAACTTGTTGAGTCAGAAAAAATGGCGGCGTTAGGTAACCTAGTGGCTGGAATAGCACATGAGGTTAACACGCCGCTTGGCATTGCATTAACTTCGGTGAGTAACTGTAAGGAAGAGTTGAGCAATATTTATCGCGACTTCGAAAATGAAGAGCTAACCGAGCAAGGCTTTAAAGACTTTGAAGCCATCTGCTCTGAGGGATTAAATTTAGCTGAAACAAGCCTCATGCGAGCGGCAGATCTGGTTCAGGATTTTAAACGGACTTCCGCAGATCAAACGTCGCTGGAAATCGAAGAAATTGCACTGGACGAATACATTCCTCGTGTATGTAACCCCTTAAAACCTATGCTTCGCAAAGAACAAGTAGAGCTGAGCATAGATGTAACACCCAATTTGGTTATTACCACATGCCCTGGGATCATCGCCCAATTGCTGACCAATCTAATCTCTAACGCACAGCGCCATGCCTTTGGGCCATCCGTAAATAACGACGTAAATAGATTATCAGTGAGCTGTAGTAGAACAGATAAAGGCATTGTTATCAGCGTTCAAGATAACGGTAAAGGCATTCCTGAAAACTTACACAAAAAGGTGTTCGAGCCGTTTTACACTACAGCCCGAGACAAGGGAGGCACAGGGTTAGGTTTGAATATTTTGTACAATTTGGTTAGGCAAAAATTTAAAGGTGAAATTGGGCTCAAATCGTCTCCAGGTGTAGGAACAACAGTGACGGTCTGCATTCCAGTTGAAAGCTAACGCTCTACTTCTTTTCCTTCTTCACTACCTACCCCAGCGTTATCAATTCCTTGCGTAGAGTGCGGCATTATTAAAATGTCGCACTCACGACAGACCTAAATCCAAAGGCTGGGCAAGCTAAATACAAAAGAATAACAAGGCGTGTAGAAATGCAACTTTCACAATGGCGAAGTTCCGGCCACTTTTTAACCGTCGACGGTCAGCAAGTTTTTTACAAGGCAGAAGGTACTGGACCAGTACTATTACTCATTCACGGATACCCCACTGCAAGTTTTGATTGGGCTAGAATGTGGCCAGCACTTACAAATCAGTTTCACTGCGTGACGCTCGATATGCCGGGGTTTGGTTTTAGCGATAAGGTCCCAAAAAAATACTTAATTAAAGAGCAAGCCGCCACGATAAGTGAAGTAATAAGGCATTTAGGCATTACAAGTGCCCATGTGCTATCTCACGATTACGGTGATACGGTTGCCCAAGAAATGATGGCGCAGCAACTGGAAAACAATCTTGCCTTTCGCATCGAATCGCTTCACTTACTTAACGGTGGCCTTTTTCCGGAGACACATCGTGCACTACTCATTCAAAAGCTGCTGCTCTCTCCAATTGGTGGCCTACTTATTCGCTTGTTAAACAAGAATGCAATTCGAAAAAGCATGCACAATATATTTGGCCCAAACACACCACCTTCAGAACAAGACATCGATGATTTTTGGACACTTATCAGTGCAAATAATGGTCACAAATACATGCACTTGCTTTTGGACTATATGAAGCAGCGTAAACAATATCGAGAGCGCTGGGTAAGTGCACTGCAAAATACCAATGTCCCTCTTCGACTAACCGCAGGCATGGCTGACCCAATTTCTGGCGCGCATATGGTGGCGCGGTACAAACAACTTATTTCCAACGCAGACGTAGTTGAGCTCAATAAAATCGGACACTATCCGCAAATTGAATGTGCTGAGACCGTGGTGAACTCAATAACAAATTTTTGCGTGGCTACGCTAACTAAACGTAAAACTTTATCTTGATGCAGTCCGCGACAAAGGTAATATAAAGCTATATCGACTTAACTCTAGATTCGCAACTAACGTTTATGGACGCTTCAGCCAACAACGAAATTATTCCTGCTGCTAGCTTTAAGCAGATTGATATTGATTTCGTGACCCCTGCCACTTCCATAAAACGGTTTGTACAATGTATATGGGTTATTGATAACGTAGAAGGCTCGGCTACTACGCTAAACGAAAAGTTTTATCCCGATGCTGGGGCAAGTTTGACTTTCTACATCTCTCAAACAAATTGTGAAGCCAAATTATTTTACCATACGCAAGTCTGCGCCATGCCGTGGGAACTTGCCTGTAGGCAAATTAGCATAAGGTTTAGACCTGGCGCGTTGAAATGTTTATTTGGTCTAACATTCGACGACAGTAAGAACCAACAAATCGACATCGCATTGGCAATGGTAAAGCAGCGTGACTCCTATCAACGACTGCAAGCCTATCTTATTGGAAAAACTATTAGCCAGCAGTGCTTAGCAATACAGTGTTGGCTGATTGAGCTAACAGAAAATAGTGATGGAGCCTTCCAGAAATGGGAGCGCATGCTTTATCAGTCGATGAGCTTACTGGTACCTCCGCAACGTCTTGCAGATCAATTTGGTGTGAGCAGAAGAACGCTTGAACGCCAATTCCGCACAAATTTTGGCTTCTCACCTAATAAGCTGTATCAATTTGCTCAGATACGTCAAGCACGAGCGCTACTTGCCACAAATGCTGTGGAGCTCAGCCAGGTTGCCCTAGCTTGCGGTTACTTTGACCAAGCGCACTTTACGCATTCGTTTAGCACTTTTGCACTAGAGACGCCCCTTCAGTATAGAAAACGAAAGTTGTCGCAAATTTACAATTAAGCAAGACACCTAGCCCCTATAGTTCTCCTTAATTTAAAGGAGAGCACTATGAATAAACGTATTACACAATCTGAGCTATATTCTGAATATCCCCATATTCTTGAGCACCTCACAGGCTTAGCGAAACCTTTACACGGAAGCACACTCAGCCATAAACTCATACATCTGGTAACCCTTCGCGCGTCACAAATCAATCAATGTGGCTTTTGCCAACATATGCACGCCGAAGAAGCGCGAGAAGCTGGAGAAAATCAGGAGAGACTTGATGTTTTGTCTGCATGGAAGGAGCTGCATTGCTTCACCCCTGAAGAACGAGCGGCGCTTGAATGGACTGAAGCGCTAACGCTCATTCACACTTCCACAATTACTGACGAAACGTACAGCAGAATAGAAGGCGTGTTTGGGAAGCAAGGCTTAATAGAACTCACTTCTATCATACTTCAAATTAACAGTTGGAATCGCATATCGGTGAGCCTTCAGTTTCAACCTTCAATAAAATACTGAGGAAAACGTGAAAATGACTATCGTGCAACGAGTACAAAAAAATAAGTTAAGCGTAGCGGCTTGTTTATGCTTTTTTTGGGGCAGTACGCTATTTTTGCCAGCCTTCAGCTTGTATGCAACAGTTGGAGTATGGTTATTTATGGCGGGTTCGTTATTAATGCTTGTCGATACGTTAAATGCACGTAACGATTAGAAATATCGAGCACCCGTGTGGGTGCTCTTTCTCGTTATCTATTTTTTAAAACAGCCTTAAGAATCTAATCCGGCAAACCAATCCAAGGTAGTTTGCCATAACGGTTCAGCACTCTTTCTAAAATATCCCATATGGCCAACAGCGCCAGATAACGCATTGGGATGTAAATCGACACGAGTAACAGGGGCATTAGCATAAAACTTAACAAACGCGTCGCGTGATTGAGGTAAGGCCCAAAGGTCATCTAGTGCATTTACCGCTACTATTGGCGTTTTAACTGCCTCGTAAAGCTTCTCAATTCCAAACATCTTAGGGTCATCAAAGAAATAATGGGGAAAGCGACACCAATGCCTCCATTGACTAAACACATTTCGAGGTAAGTCCTCACCCATTCCTAATACTCGCCATGCGCAATACCCTTTCCACCACGTTAAAATTGGTAAAACAACATTCCACATTGTAAGCACTTTTAGCTTTTCTGGTAAAGGCATGTACCCGTGCCACCCTGCGCCTGTTCCATAAACATAAAAGCCAGATACTTTATGGTGATTGGGTAATAGCCCAAAGGCATGACCACCGTAAGAGTGACCCACAATATAAAGAGGAACGCCATCCTGACTTACGCTTTCAACAACCGCAGCCAAATCTTGCTTGCCCCAATCCAATAGGTTCATCCTGAAGCCTTTCAACGTTGCGGGTTTAGACTCTCCTATCCCACGATAGTCAAACGTAATGGTTTCGAAACCTCGCTCACTGGCAAATAATGCAAACCGACGATAAAACCCCTGAGGTACGCCTGTTGCCCCGGCAATTATAATCCGTCCTTTGAAATCACCTTCCGACAGATATTTATACCCTTTTAGGCGGTAGTTATCGCTTGTAATAAATTCAATTGCTCCCATATCCCACCAAATTATAACGAGTGTCTTAATTGTTTTTCGATGCTACTCTATAACGAGTGTTATAACAAGCGAGAATTGTATGAGCAAAAGTTCAGCTGAGGGCCGCCACAGGGTAATAGAAACTGCGGCATCTATTTTATCAACGAGAGGGTTGAAAGGGGTGAGTATTAGAGAGGTGGCGAAGCTAGCCAACGCCCCCCTTGGTTCAACTTATCATCACTTTCCCGATGGAAAAGTTCAAATTATTACTGAAGCAATAGAGTGGGCTGGGGAAAAAGCCGCAGAGAGACTAAAAGATTGTTTAGATAAAGATAATCGAAATGGACTCCAAACCTTTCTACATCAGTGGCGAGAGCGACTCCACCGTTCCAACTTTCAACAAGGGTGTCCCATTGTCGCCGCAGCCATTGAAGCATCTCAAGACGAACACGAAGAACAAATCAAGTTAGCTATTTCCCGTATTTTTAAGCGCTGGCAATCAATACTTGCAGATCATTTCATTTCTCACGGGCGAACTGTTGTGCTTTCGAATTCAATGGCGCTTACGGTAATTTCGTGTTTAGAAGGCGCGGTAATTCTATCTCGTGGATATCAAACAATTGAGCCCTTCGATGCAATAATTGACACGCTTTCGTTGTTAGTTGATCAAGGAAAACAAGATTCTGAATAATCGCCTAGAATGAAAATTGATGCATGGGTGTCATAAAGTGAACGTCGCCCCAGCCTGCTATTGCTGATAGCCCGAGAGAGTCCGAACGGTTCGATTCAGTTCGTTGATTTGTTCGTAAATATGTCTAGTTAGAAAACGCTTGAGAGTTAAGCTAATAGTGGGGTAAAGCCGAAATTTAGAACTAGGGGTATCGCTGAAAGCGAGGAAGAGATTGGTCGGTGTGAGAGGATTTGAACCTCCGACCCCTGACACCCCATGACAGTGCGCTACCAGGCTGCGCTACACACCGACCGAAAGAGCGGATAAGTCTACTCAAATTTGTTCACATTGCAACGAGAATTAGCAATAAGCCTGTTTAAGCGCTCAATTGCTAACCATCTTCACTAATTTCTACGTCAAATCACATAGTTGCCAATTAATTTGTTAGGCCAACGTAACGTAACACACACCAGTTACTACCAACGCAACGAGCACGTTTAGCACCACACCTTCTTTGGCCATGGTTTTTATGTCGAACTTTTCCGTTGAGTACGCAATAGCATTGGGCGCTGTTGCCACCGGCAACATAAATGCGCAACTTGCACTAATTGCTGCGGGGATCATTAATAACTTAGGGTCTACACCAACTGCCATCCCCGCCGCCGCGAGAATTGGCATTAGCAAGGTAGATGTTGCCGTGTTGGAGGTAATTTCCGTCAAGAAGGTAACGAACAGGCAAATAGCAAGCACTAACAACAGTACAGGAAGTGTAGAAAGACCCGTTAGCCATGAGCCCATCAGCACACTCAAGCCCGATGACATGAATGCTTTGGCAATACAAATGCCGCCAGCAAACAGTAACAACATACCCCACGGAATATCGTTAGCCGTTTTCCAATCAAGTAGTTTGTCGTTGTTTCCTTTGTCGTCTACTTCCCCGTTGTCGTTTCCGCTATTGGTGAGGAACATGGCGGCCACACCCGCTACGGCTATCGTACTGTCACTTATTGTGCTTACGCCTATCCAGGCGGTCCAAAACGGTCTGAAAATCCAAGCCAAAGCTACGGTGCCAAATATAGCAAGAACACGCTTCTCGGCTTTTGTCCACGTACCTGGTACGGGCAAGTTTATGTTGCCCACTTCCTTAATTCCCCGTGCCAACCATAAAGCCATAATCGGTACGCCTAAAATCACGATGGGTACACCAGTTTTCATCCAATCGATAAAGCTATATTCAATACCTAACGTTTCCTCATACACACTCATAAAGATGATATTAGGTGGTGTACCGATAGGCGTCCCTACTCCGCCAAGGCTTGCCGAATAAGCAATACCAAGAATGAGCGCAACACCAAATCGCGGGTTATCTACTGCATTGATAATGGCAATAGCCATAGGCAACATCATTAGAATTGTTGCTGTGTTACTGATCCACATACTCAGTACTGCGGTCGTTAACATGAAGCCCAACACTAACTTGAGCGGGCTTCCGCTACCCGTTATACGCAACATGTAAATGGCGAAACGCTTGTGTAAGTTGGCGCGCTCTAATCCTTTTGAAAGCATAAACGCAGCCATTAGTAAGATAATGACATGACTTCCAAGTGCAGAGGCGGCTTCGCTGTGTGATAACACACCGAACAACGGGAACAGCGCGAAGGGTAAAAGTGATGTAGCTGGAATAGGGAGCGCTTCAGTTACCCAGAGCACAGCTACAAATAGCGTAATTGCGGCGGTAAAAATGATCTCGCTGGGCTGGTTAACAGCCCATAACCCAACGCCACTTAACACAGAGGCGATAAACGCAAACAGAATAATACTGTTCTTGCGGGTTGGCTTTCGTTGTTGAATTTCTGACGAAGGTGGAGGGTTGGTGTGCATTGCGCTTCCCTTTACTAATAGCTTTATTATAAGTGTTAGGGCCCTTAGCCCTTATTAGTGCCTTATTATTTTCTATCAGTAATTAGCGGGAAACGCACTAGGCTTTTACTAAAAAATCTAGTTTTTCTAGCCTATTTTTTTACTTGCTCTCATCATCTGACGAGATTCGGCTAGCTACTGCACCCGCTTGGCCTTTGTATTTTGCGTCCACTCTTGCGTTGTACGGCTTTTCAGCTGGCGCTGACAACACTTCAAAGCTAAGTGCCCCTATTTTCATTTTAGGGCGAAGCGCCAACGGTAACTTACCGCTGTTGTAAAACTCAAGAACGATGTTGCCCGACCAACCTGGATCGATTCGATGGGCGGTTACGTGCACCATTAAGCCCAAACGTGCAAGTGAAGAACGCCCGTCTAACCAACCGACAATGTTGTCTGGCAAGGTTACTGACTCGTAGGTTATTGCTAGTGCTAATTCGCCTGGGTGTAGAAAGAAAGCTTTACCCTCTTCTAATTCGATTTCATCGCTCATTACGTGGTCAAGCGCTTCTTGTACCTGAGCTTTTGGACCACTTAAATCGATAAAGGGCGCTTGGTGGTCTTCAAATACGCGAAATTTATTGCCTAGGCGGATATCTACCGTTACACCACTTATTTGATCGTAACTAGGCGTAGGGTCAATTTTGATTTTTCCATCTTGCAGATGTTGGTAGATATCGCGGTCGCACAAGCGCATGGTGTATTCCTCATTTCGTTAGGCCGCTATTATGCGTATGTCACCGCACGCATTCAACTGCTCAAAGGCTTGTTTTATCTGCTTTTACGCAATTTTTATACTGTTTTATCAAATTTCAAATTCAAACAACCAAACCGAACTATGATTTACCTTAACTGAGCCTCTCTCGAATTACTTATCAATTGGCTTTCTAAGCAGCTCTTTGCTAGCTATTCTTTGCCAACAACGCCAATCGGGTCGCCTTTAATGTGCTTGGCTGCCCCTTTACGTGGGGCGACGGTAAGGGCTAACTGCATAGACAATGCACGCGCTGCCTCGCGATAACTTTCACTCAATGCACTTTCAGGCGAGGTAATTAACAATGGCGTACCGGCATCGCCATGCTCGCGAATATGGATATCAAGCGGCAGCTGACCTAAAAGCGGCAAACCGTGACGTTCGGCCAGTGCCTCGCCCCCGTCTTTTGAAAACACATAATCTTTGGTACCACAAGCTCTGCACTGGTAATAACTCATGTTTTCAATAAGCCCTAATACAGGTACATTAACTTTTTCAAACATGCTTATGCCTTTTTGGGCGTCGGCTAGCGCTAAGTCTTGCGGCGTTGTAACTACCACAGAAGCGGTAAGTGGAACTTGTTGCGCCATTGTCAGTTGGATATCGCCTGTTCCTGGTGGCATGTCTACAATCAAGTAGTCCAGCACAGGCCATAGGGTTTCATCTAATAATTGCTTTAACGCTCTGCTTGCCATGGGTCCGCGCCATACGGCCGCGTCTTCTTGGGGCACTAAGTAACCAATGGAGTTCGCCACCAGCCCATGTGACATAAGGGGCTGCATGTGCTTATTATCTTCACTTTCAGGGTGAGCATCGGGGTTGCCCAACATAATGGGAATTGATGGCCCATAAATATCGGCATCTAAAATCCCTACTTTCGCGCCTTCCTGCATAAGCGCAAACGCTAAATTAATGCTGGTTGTCGATTTACCTACGCCACCCTTGCCTGAAGCCACCGCTATGATGTTTTTAATGTTGGTGACCGGAGCTACTTCTGTTTCTCCACTTGCTACACTTTGTTTAAACGTAAGCTGGTCATCGCCAAGCTTCCCTTTTAGCTGTTTAAGCACTTCTCGTTTTAGCGTGTCTAACTGGGTAGCAATACAAAATGGCAAGTTAACTGTCACGCCTTCATTTTCGTTCTCTGGCTGACTAAAAGCACACCATGGCAAGGTAACTTCAATATCTAATGAAAAATACTTGGCCAAAATTACAGCAACTTTTTGAGTTGCCGGCTCTGCTTTGCGAGAAAAGAACATAAAATGCCTTACTAGTAGTAGAATTGTGTGAATTACGTAATGCAAAAAACGCGGTTTTCCGCTAGTATTTGCAGCCATTTTGAAACGCAAAGAATCAATAACGTCATTATGTCAGAAAAACGCCGAATTCTGGTAACCAGTGCGTTGCCATACGCAAATGGCTCTATTCACTTAGGTCATTTGCTAGAACACATTCAAACCGACATCTGGACTCGTTTTCAGCGCCTTCGCGGAAACGAATGTTACAGTGTTTGCGCCGACGATGCACACGGTACGCCGGTTATGCTTAAAGCCCAAGAGCTTGGCATTACACCAGAAGAAATGGTGGCAAGAACGCGTGCTGAACATCACCAAGACCTTGTTGATTTTCACGTAGATTATGACAACTACTATGTAACCCATTCGCCAGAAAACAAGGCGCTGTGTGAAGAAATTTACACCCGTTTGGATAATGCGGGTTACATCAGCAAGCGCACCATTAACCAACTGTTCGACCCTGAAAAAGAAATGTTCTTACCGGATCGTTTCGTTAAGGGTACCTGCCCAAGCTGTGGCGCAGAAGATCAAAACGGCGACAGCTGCGACGTGTGTGGTGCAACCTACAGCCCGACTGAAGTGAAAAACCCGCGCAGCGTTGTATCTGGTGCTACACCAGTACTACGTGAGTCTGAGCACTTCTTCTTTGACCTGCCAAAATTTGAAGGCATGTTGAAAGAGTGGATCCGCTCAGGTGCCCTTCAAGAAGAAATGGCTAACAAGCTACAAGAGTGGTTCACTGAAGGCCTTCAGCAGTGGGACATCAGCCGTGACGCGCCGTATTTCGGGTTTGAAATTCCAGGTGCGCCGAACAAGTTCTTCTACGTGTGGGTAGATGCACCTGTTGGCTACATGGCAAGTTTCAAAAACTTCTGCGACCAAAACAATCTAGAGTTTGATGACTTCTGGAAAGCAGACTCAGACGCTGAGCTTTATCACTTTATTGGTAAAGATATTACCTACTTCCACTGCCTGTTCTGGCCTGCCATGCTAGAAGGCGCGGGATACCGTAAGCCTACTGGGGTAAACATTCACGGTTTCGTAACCGTAAACGGTGCGAAAATGTCAAAGTCGCGTGGTACGTTTATTAAAGGCCGTACTTACCTTGACCACCTGAATCCAGAATATCTTCGTTACTACTTTGCGTCTAAGTTAGGCGACGGTGTTACCGACATCGACCTTAACTTTACTGACTTCGCACAAAAAGTGAATTCAGACCTGGTAGGCAAAGTGGTTAACATTGCTAGCCGCTGCGCTAGCTTTATCACCAAGCGTTTTGACGGCAAATTATCTGACAACGTGATTGAGCCGGAGCTGATTGCTGAGTTCCAAAACGCGTCAGAGAGCATTGCTGCACTTTTCGAGAAGCGTAAGTACCACCAAGCCGTGCGCGAAATCATGGCTCTTGCTGATAAAGCGAACCAGTTCATTGATAACAATGCACCTTGGGTAACCATTAAAGACGAGACTAAGCAGCAGTTCACACACGATGTGTGCTCGCTAGGTATCAACATGTTCCGTCTGTTGGTGATTTACTTGAAGCCTGTGCTTCCTGTACTTGCAGAAAAAGCAGAAGAATTCTTAAACGATAAGTTCGACTGGAATTCACTGCAAACCCTATTGAAAGGCCACGCCATCAACAAATTTAAGCCGATGATGCAGCGTGTAGAAATGGAGAGAATTGACGCCATGGTTGAAGATTCAAAAGAAAGCCTAGCGCCAGCAGCACCGGCAATCGACCCAGACAGCCCGCTTGCTAAAGACCCTATCAGCGACACTATCTCGTTTGATGAGTTCGCCAAGGTAGATTTACGTATTGCACGTATTGCTAAAGCTGAACACGTAGAAAAAGCTGACAAACTTTTACGCTTAGAGCTAGATTTAGGCGGCGAAACTAAGCAAGTTTTTGCAGGTATTAAGTCGGCCTACTCGCCTGAAGCCCTCATCGGTAAGCACACGGTAATGGTGGCGAACCTAGCCCCTCGTAAAATGCGTTTTGGCATGAGTGAAGGCATGGTATTAGCCGCGGGCCCTGGTGGCGACGAGCTATACATTCTTGAGCCGCACGAAGGTGCAAAGCCGGGTATGCGCGTTAAGTAAGCTTTAAAGCGAACATATGAAAGTAAGGTGACATTCAGCGCTATAACGCGACGGGATGTCACCTTTTTTATTGGGCGGTCAAAGCGGCGCTCAGATTTATAAAGTAAAATATCACATAGCCAGAATCACGGTGCAGGCACATAACCTGGTATGCTAATAAACCTTCCCACACTCCACTCACTCTTTACTTACACACTCTTTAACCTTATTTGCCTAAGGCAAAACGGCTAATAACTTCTAGTCAAAAAAGCTGCTCATTCAAATTCGGGTTGATTCACGGCGATCTATCCTTCTTTTCTTAACGTAATCAACGTGGTTAATTAATGAAAGAGGTATTTATGGAAGATTTCTTCGGGACTAATATCGATTTATCGGAATTAACCGAAAAGGCCATAGCACTGGTGATGACTTACACACCCAAACTGTTATTGGCCATTGTTACTTTAGTAGTAGGCCTCTGGTTAGTGAATCGTTTTGTGCGTTTACTAGACCACCGGCTAGGTAAAAAGGACCCCACGTTAAATAAGTTCCTATGCGGACTAATTAGCGCTGTTTTAAAGGTGATGTTGCTGATTTCTGTTGCCTCTATGATAGGCATTGAAACCACCTCATTTATTGCCGTAGTCGGTGCAGCTGGTTTGGCTATAGGTCTTGCATTACAAGGCAGCCTAGCTAATTTTGCTGGCGGTGTGCTAATTCTGATTTTCAAACCATTCAAAGTGGGTGACACCATAGAAGCAGAAGGTCACCTGGGTTCGGTGGCAGAGATTCAAATTCTTTATACAGTACTTAACACCTTTGACAACAAACGCATTGTTATCCCCAACGGTAGCTTGTCTAATGCCACATTAATTAACGTTAGCGTATACGATAAACGCCGTTGCGATATGACATTTGGCATAGGTTACGATGACGATATCGACAAAGCAAAGAAGGTGTTGCAGCGTCTGTTTGAAGAAGATGAACGTTCCCTGACCGAGCCAGCTCCTAGAATCTGTGTTGGTGGTTTAGGTGATAATTCGGTCGACCTGATGTTTAGACCGTGGGTTGCCACAGATGATTTATGGCCCTACTACTGGGATATGCAGGAAAAAGTTAAAAAAGCCTTCGATGAAGAAGGAATTAGTATCCCTTACCCACAGCGAGACGTGCACCTCTATAAAACGAGTGACGATTAGTCTTTCATTTTGGAGATAGCATTCTAAGCTATCTCCAATTCCCCTTTCAGACTTGATTAAAAACGCGACAGCCTTGCGTTCTGGTTACAGTACCTTAATGAATTCTAAAGATGGTTAGTGTTTGTCGCTGCTTGCTAATTAAGAGCGTGGCGTGCTCCGCGTACAAGTACAATATACATTAATGGTGCTAACGAAGCGTGCGATTCACCGTAGAGGTTCTGACACTGGCGCCCACCGCTGAAAAACGCGGCTTCAAATTGCGTTTGGGTTTTATGGCCGTCATGGGTATGACCCGCTTTTTAGCGAGTATTACGTATACCGCGCTGCACCAGGGCAAATAAGATGCTAAATAGTCTTGAAGCTTAGCCGCCCCTTTCCACTTTTGTTGAAAAAAGAGCGTTGAAAACAACACTTGGCGTTGCTCAACAATTTCAAACCCCAGCAGTTGAAGCCAATCTTTAATACGATAAGACGTAAAAAAGCGGGCATCGTGCAGAATATTTCCGCGTTTAACAGGTAGAAATTTGGCAATACCGGCGAGGCTTAAAGGGTTAAAGCCACTTATGATCACATATCCATTTTGCGTAATAACCCGATCTACTTCCCTTAATATTTCATGGGGGTCCTGCGCGAAATCTAGCTCATTTGCCAATAGGAAGCCATCGATACTGTTTTCGGCGAAAGGTAAGCAGTGCGACTGCCCTACTACCATGTTTTCCTTGCCTGCTTTCAGTTCGTTTTTGTCACCGTTTTGGGGCTTACCAGATGTTACACCATGATTAGCAAAGTCTTCTTTCGAGCCGTTGCCACACGATGGGTCGCCCAATCGGCCATTATCTGGAACATAATTGATATGGTGCCGAATTGGGCTGCTATCGAGATTTATCTCGGCACTTAGCGAACCTAATTTGGCAAAGTGATACCCGAAAATGCGCTCAGCATAATCGTTGCACACAGCATTCACAGCATGTCGAATATGCTCTCCGGCGGGAAAATCATCCCAGTTTGTAGGATAGCGAGGCGGTTTGGCTTTAAACGCCGATCTCATTAACACTGCGCGCTCTTAGGTTGCTCTGCTCTTCACAAGCCCCTATAGTAACGCATAATTCTACCTACACAAGCAGGTACTCTAATGACGGCAGAAACACTTCCTTCAGGCGTAGCCATCCATCCTATTCCCGCTTTTACCGACAACTACATCTGGTGCATTTATAACGAGAGTAGCGCTATTGTTGTCGACCCAGGTGATGCTGAACCCGTGTTGGCGTTTCTTAAAGCTAAAGACTTAACGCTTAGCGCTGTGCTTATTACTCATCATCACAGAGATCACACTGGTGGCATTGCTAAATTAGTATCCGCAGTACCGGACTTACCGGTTATTGGCCCAAGAGGAAACCATATAAGGGGCATCACCAAATCGGTAGCACAAGGCGATACAGTATCGCTGCCTGTTTTTAAAATGGCGCTACAGGTTATGGAAGTACCGGGTCATACCCTTGATCACATTGCGTTTTTTGGGCATGGCGCGTTATTTTGCGGCGATACGTTATTTTCTGCTGGTTGTGGTAGATTGTTCGAAGGTTCGCCAGAGCAAATGCATCACTCACTGAATAAACTAAAACGCCTGCCCGACACCACCAAGGTGTATTGTACACACGAGTACACAAAAGCAAATGTTGAATTTGCTTTAGCTGTAGAGCCAAATAATGACACGCTTTGCAGCTATGCTAAATGGGTTGAAGAGAAGCGCGCTCAAAATCAACCTACGCTACCTAGCACTCTTAAAGAGCAAAAAAATATAAACCCATTTTTACGTGCTCATGAACTTTCTGTGAAAACTGCTGCCGAAGCCTATTGCGAAAATAACCTGGCTGACGATGTAGCTGTATTTGCTGCAGTTCGCCGCTGGAAAGATGAGTTTTGATGCAAAAGTAAGCCGATTATCGTAATATGGTCGGTTTGCAGTGCTCCAAGAGGTTTCTTCATATATGCAGTTGAAGTTTTTCCCACTGTCGCCACTGATATTGGCGCTAGGTTTAACGGGTTGTCAGTTAACAGATAATAATAACGACAATGCACAATTAGAAAGTAACGAAACCGCTTCTCTAGAAGCGTGCAGTGAAATTCACAACAACGAAGAAGCCATTTCCGATTGTGAAATTGCAAGAGACGGCGTTATTGACGTTGTACACCCTAACGACGATACGCTAGAAGACGGTGCCGAGCTTACTGATACGCCGGACATGCATACGCAAGCCGTTGTTACTGACGTGTGGGAAAGAGCAAGTGCTAACTTTGCTTTACCTATTCCTGATGACAAACGCATTAGCGCACAGCGTAACTGGTATCTAAAACACCCAGAATATATGGCGCGTGTTGTTAAGCGTGCCAAACCGTTCCTCTATTATATTGCAGAAGAAATTGAGAAGCGTGACATGCCAATGGAGCTGGTACTGTTACCTATAGTAGAAAGCGCGTTCGATCCTTTCGCATATTCTCATGGCCGCGCAGCCGGTATGTGGCAGTTTATTCCAGGCACAGGCAAACGTTTTGGCATGCAGCAAAACTGGTGGTATGACGGACGTCGTGACGTAATTGCATCAACCCAAGGCGCCCTTGACTATCTTACCTACTTAAACGAAATGTTTGATGGTAACTGGCTGCACGCGCTTGCAGCCTACAATAGTGGTGAAGGTCGCGTTCAACGAGCTATCAAAGCCAATAAACGTGCAGGTAAGCCAACTGACTTCTGGAATTTAAACCTTCCTAAAGAAACGCGTGCTTATGTGCCTAAATTGCTGGCGCTGGCCGATATTCTAAAAAATAAAGATGAATATGCTTATTCATGGCCTGAAGTAGAGAATGTAGCAGTTATCGAAGTGGTTGATATTGGCTCACAGGTTGACCTTGCGTTTGCAGCCGAGCTTGCAGGCATGTCTTTGAAGGAACTTCACGGGCTAAACCCTGGTTTCAATCGCTGGGCGACGTCGCCAGAAGGGCCTCATAGGCTGATACTTCCTCTAGACAAAGCGGCCGCTTTTTCTCAAGCACTGGCAAAAATTGATCAAAAAGAGCGATTGAACTGGGTACGCCACTCAGTGAAGCCCGGCGACAGTTTAGGTAAAATCGCTAAGCAGTATCACACCACAGTGAAAGTTCTTAAAAAAGTGAATGAGCTAGACTCGTCTATGATCCGCGTGGGTCAGGTGATAATGGTACCTGTGGCACTACAGGAACTGGATAGCTACACATTATCTCAGGAACAGCGTCTTGCCAGCTTGCAGAACGGCAACACATCTAAGCAAAAAGTACGTCATACTGTTCAATCCGGTGATACGCTTTGGGATATTGCCCGTAAGTACAACATAGGCACCAAGCAGTTAGCCAAATGGAACGGAATGGCCCCTGGCGATATGCTTCACCCGGGTAAGACGTTAGTTATTTGGCAGGAAGGTAAATCGCAAGATGGTGTAACCAAAAAAGTGACTTACACTGTTAGAAACGGCGATTCATTATCTCGTATCGCCAGCAAATTCAATGTTAAGGTTAATGACATAGGTAAGTGGAATTCGCTAAATACCAAGCGCTATTTACAACCCGGTCAAAAGCTTAAACTCTACGTGGACGTCACTAGGTTAAACGCATCAAGTTAACCTTTTAAGCTTAAGGTACAACACTGTTCATGCCTGACTGCATTAACATTACGCTTTAAGTCAAAATACAGGATACGGAAATGCTAAGAATTAACCGAGAAAATTTGCGAAACAGTCATGAAACGCCTTGGTTAATCTTAGATTTGGTCATGTTAGGTATACTTTTTGTGAACCTAGCATGGCTCATTTTTGATGCTCTGTACGCCACCGACTTTGTTTATGGTTTATTAGGCACCTACTTTCCTGCTTTCTTAAGCGCCTACGACCCCGTCCACAACAATTTTCTTCTGGTAGATTTAGTATTTATCGCTATTTTCTTCGCGGAGTTTTGCTTTCGTTGGATTGTGGCAGTGGTACGAAAAGAGCATCTTCGTTGGTACTTTTTCCCGTTTTTGCATTGGTACGATATCATTGGTTTAATCCCCACGGGGCCCACCCGCCTATTTCGCTTTTTACGAATATTTTCCATCCTTCACCGACTGCATAAGTTCGAAATAATCGACTTGAATCAAACTGCTGTCTTTCGTTTTTTTGCCTTCTACTATGATGTTTTTGTTGAAGAGCTGAGCGACCGGATTGTTGTCAAGGTACTCAGCGACGCGCAGAAAGATATCTCAGCAGGGTCGCCTTTATTAGACGACATCAATGCTCAGGTGCTGGCACCACGCCGTCCTGTCATTACTCAATGGATGGCAGGTGTCATCAATCATTTGGGTCAGTCAATTCAAAGCGAAGAACACGGCGAAGTGATTCGCGAACACGTGAGAAAAAGCGTAGGCAAAGCGGTTAGAAGCAATGCTCAAGTCTCTTCCCTGCACTACCTACCTGTTATTGGTAAAACAATAGAGAATACTTTGGAAGAGTCGGTTACCGACATTGTAACCACATCGCTAGTTAACCTGTTAAGCGATTTGGATGCAGAGCGCATTGACCATTTCATTTCAGTAGGTATGCACGACTATACCCCTACCGCCGATGCGCTAGATAAAGAAGTGCTTAACGTTGTAAATGAGTGCTTAGAATTAGTGAAAGCCCACGTCGCGCAGCAGCGCTGGAAGTCACATTTAACCGAAAAAGAATCAGCCATCCCCACTGGCAAACCCGAAATTTAGTCACTTTATATCTAAAAATGCGCCAGACGTAATTTGTTTATTTTATGTTCAGCTATTGTTCATATACTTAAGCTAATATACAGTTCTGACTACATAACTATAAAGATTAGAGGGACTTATGAACAAAAAATTACGCTATTTGAAATCAACGCTGGCAATATTGGTCATTAGTGTTGCCGCTTTTACATCGGGCTGCATGATAATCCTTCCTACTTCATCGATATCAACCAACCAGAAGCCAGAAAAAGTTGCCGAGCGTATTGAGTATAATGGCAACCGCTGTTGGTCGACATTTAACTTGCCTATTCACAATGACATCGCAGTTAAAAAGTATGAAACAGCGAATGGCTATAAATTGACTGCCAGCCGAATGGCAGGAAGTTCCCCCCAATACCCGTTTTTGCACGTTACAATCACCGGTTCTGACTACGGTAGTAACGTTGAAGTACGAGAAGGTGATTTCGACTTGGGCTCTGATCTGAATTTAAGTGCCGATGTTCGCCGCTGGGTAAATGGTGATAGTAGCTGTTAATGCCTTTCCTGCTGGTTCACTTAGCAGGAACAAAAAAGCCTACATCGTGTAGGCTTTTTTTGATTTTACTCACGACTATATTCAGCGCTGAAGCTAAAAGATTAAGCTATATAACTACGCTTTACGCCACGTAGTGCCAGCCGGACCATCTTCTAACACAACACCTTTCGCGTTTAATGCATCGCGAGCAGCATCAGCTGCCGCCCAATCCTTGGCTGCACGGGCGTCGTTGCGCTGTTTGATTAAGGCTTCAATCTCTGCTGCTTCATCGTCATTGCCTTCACCGCCTTTAAGGTAAGTATCTGGGTCACTTTGAAGCATACCTAAAATAGCACCTAAACCTTTAAGAACCGCGGCCAATTTACCCGCTTCGTCAGCATTGTCTTTTTGGCGGTTAAGCTCACGTGCCACGTCGAATAACACCGAAAAAGCTTCAGGTACGTTTAAGTCGTCGTTCATTGCCGCTTCGAAACGCGTCAGATAGCCACCGTAGCTCAGATCAGTGCTGTCATCTACTTCAACACCACGAAGGGCTGTATACAAACGCTCCAAAGCTGCTTTTGCTTGCGTGATGTTGTCTTGTGAGTAGCTTAACTGGCTACGATAATGTGCCGACATTAAGAAGAAACGCAACGTTTCTGAGTCGTGCTCTTTAAGCACATCGCGCAGGGTAAAAAAGTTACCTAATGACTTTGACATTTTTTCGTCATTAACCTGAACCATACCCGTATGCATCCATACGTTTACGTAAGGTGTGTCGTATGCACAGCACGACTGAGCCACTTCGTTTTCATGGTGCGGGAAAGTTAAATCTGACCCACCGCCATGAATGTCAAAGTGCGCACCAAGATGCTTGTGATTCATTGCAGAACATTCAATATGCCAGCCCGGGCGGCCTTCACCCCATGGCGATTGCCATGCAGGTTCACCAGGCTTGGTGGTTTTCCACAGCACGAAATCTAACGGGTCGTCTTTACCTGCAGCCACTTCCACTCGCGCACCCGCTTTAAGCTGGTCCAAGTCTTGTTTGCTTAACTTGCCATAATCTTCGTACTTGCTTACGTCGAATAGCACATCGCCGCTTTGCGCTTGATAAGCATAGCCTTTGTCCATCAGACGCTGGATAATTGCGATGATTTCATCCATGTGGCCACTTACAGTCGGTTCAACGTCTGGCTCTAGCAAGTTAATTGCCGCAAAGTCTTCATGCATCATACCAATAGTACGTGCGGTTAACGCTTCGAAACTTTCGCCATTTTCATTAGCGCGAGCAATAATTTTGTCGTCGATGTCAGTGATATTACGCACGTACTTCACGTCTAAACCAAGGTGACGCATGTAACGTACTAAAACATCAAAACTTAGGTAGGTGCGGGCATGGCCCATATGACTTAGGTCATAAACAGTAATACCACACACATACAAACCCACTTTCCCTTCTTGAAGCGGTACAAACTTCGCTTTTTCACGGGTTCGGGTGTTGTAAAGATGTAGCATGTCTATATTTCCTATTAGTCGTAATTTTTGGGTCGCAAAGTTTAGCACTGTCACGATTTAAATGGTACAAGCCTTTTGCAAGCATATAGCAGTGTTTTTCAATAACCGTCTCTTTGCGCTAGCTACTCGTTTTGCGCTAAACTGCACCCACTTTATATGTATGCTAACACACAGGACAAACCACAATGGTTACGTTAAAAACAAATTTCGGTGACATCACCCTTGAGCTTTTTGAAGATAAAGCCCCTAAAACAGTAGCTAACTTTCTTTCTTACGTAGAAGACGGCTTTTTTGACAACACTATCTTTCACCGCGTTATAAACAACTTTATGATCCAAGGTGGTGGTTTCACGCCTGATATGGATCAGAAAGACACCAAAGCTCCTATTGAAAACGAAGCAGACAATGGTGTAGCAAATGAGGTCGGAACAATCGCAATGGCGCGTACTCAAGATCCTCACTCAGCAACTGCTCAGTTTTTCATTAACGTAAACAACAACGACTTCCTTAACCACTCAGGCAAATCTGTAAATGGTTGGGGTTACTGTGCGTTCGGTAAAGTAACTGAAGGTATGGAAGTGGTTGAGAAGATTAAAGCGGTTAAAACTGGTAACCACGGTTATCATCAGGATGTGCCTGTAGAGCCAGTGATCATCGAAAAAGCAGTGGTTGCCTAAATAGCAGCTAAAACACATGACTAAATAATGGCTTGGTTGGCATGTTTTTCAACATGCTTAGAGCCCTTAGTTAAAAGCAAGCCGCGTTACTTTAACGCGGCTTTTTAAACCACATTAAGAAGATTTATGTCGTTTACCTACTTCATTGCCGATTTACACCTAAGTGCCGACCGCCCTGATATCACAGAATGCTTAATGCGCTTTTTAAAAGAAGATGCGATTAACGCTGACGCACTTTATGTTCTTGGTGACTTATTTGAAGTTTGGATTGGCGACGACAACGTTACGCCGTTTAACACCGCCATAGCATCAGCGTTCAAGGAAGTTAGCCAGCACTGCCCTGTTTATTTTATTCACGGTAATCGCGATTTTGCTATACGAGAAAAGTGGTTATCAAAAGCCGGCATGGTTCTGTTAAACGAACAAGAGGTTATTGATCTATACGGCACACCTACCCTGCTTACTCATGGTGACGAACTATGTACTCGCGATGTTGCCTATCAAAAGTTTCGCAAGAAATCCCGTGGTTGGTGGTGGCCTCGTTTGATGCTTGCGCTTCCCTTATGGTATCGCCAGCGTGTTGCGGACAACGGCCGCGCAGAAAGTAAGGCTAAACAACAAAACCTCAAGCCGGAAATTATGGATGTCACGCCTGAAGAAGTGGTAAAAGTAATGGAAAAATGGGGCGTGCAGCGCATGATCCACGGCCATACCCACAGACCGAACATTCATAGCCTCAATGCAAATGGCAAACCTGCGACGCGCATTGTCTTGGGTGACTGGTACGATCAAGGTAGCGTATTAAAAGTTACCGAAAACGAAGTGATGCTGCAAAAGCATAACTTCAGCTAGCACTTAATCGCAATACATCATTATTTGTTACAAACTAGCCGAAAGTACATGTGCTATGCGCTGGCTTAATTTTTGTTCTGTGGTATAAAGAATAAAAGCAAGTTAGTCATCATGGACGGTGTAAATGACAGATGTTCTTCTTTCCCCAGCAAACTTCTGGTTTAGCATATCGCTTATTGCTGTATTCTTTGTTTTCATATTGGAACTTGTCAGCACCGTTTTTGGTGTAAGCCTGTTGGGATTAGGCGATGACTTTGCTGAGTTAGATGGCGAAGGCTTTCTTAACACCTCTTTTGCCAACTGGCTTAACATTAATAAAGTCCCCTTTCTTATTTATCTTGTTGTATTACTTACACTATTTGGCCTTACCGGATTAATTATTAACGGCATCACTGCCAGTGCGCTTGGTTTTACTCTGCCCGCATTTGTGTCAGTCCCTCTCGCATTTGTTATTAGTCTACTTGTCACAGCTAGAACCGTAAAAATAATTTCAGGCTTGCTGCCTAGCGTCGAGTCTAGCGCTGTAAATAGCGATGACTTCATCGGGTCTGTGGCGGAAATCACTATTGGTAAAGCTAGCCGAGGCAATCCAGCAGAAGCAAAATTTACCGACCACTACTCTCAGCCTCATTTTGTATTAGTTGAACCTTTTGAAGAAGAAGAGTTGTTCACACAGGGAGAGCGCGTCATTTTAGTTAAAAAAAATCAACACAGCTGGTTAGCAACCCGCTACTTATAACCTAAAAGAGATAAAAGTATGGATACAATTCAACCATCTAGCTTGCCGTCAATACTCTTTATTGCCGGTGCTATTGTTGTAGGGCTTATCGTTATTGGCCTTATTTTTGCCAAACTGTATACCCGCGCTACTAAAGAAACCGCGTTTGTAAGAACGGGCCTTGGCGGTGAGAAAGTGATTAAAGATGGCGGTGCTATCGTACTGCCCGTTGTTCATGAAATTATTCCAGTAAACATGAACACCCTTCGAATAGAAGTAGAAAAAATTCAAAAAGACGCGCTTATCACCAAAGATCGCATGCGTGTTGATGTTAAGGCCGACTTCTATTTGCGTGTTGCACCCAATGCCAACGGCATTTCAATGGCTGCGCAAACGCTAGGTACACGTACCACCCGCGCTGAAGAAGTTAAAAAGTTAATGGAGTCTAAATTCGTTGACGTACTGCGTGCCGTTGCAGCTGAAATGAGCATGACCGAAATGCACGAACAGCGCGCTGATTTTGTGCAAAAGGTGCAGCAAAGTGTAGCTAACGACCTTGAAAAGAACGGTCTTGAATTAGAGTCGGTGAGCTTAACCGGTTTTGACCAAACCGACCTACAGTTTTTCAACGAAAACAACGCCTTCGATGCGGAAGGTCGCGCCCGTCTGACCAAAATCATTGAAGAAAAGCGCAAAGAAACCAACGATATTCAGCAAGAAAACCGCATCTTGATTGAGCAGCGCAATTTAGCAGCGGAAAAACAGTCGTTAGAAGTAAAGCGCGATGAAGAAGAAGCCCGCTTGGCGCAAGAGCAAGTTCTAGCCTTTAAACGTCAAGAACAGAAGGCTGAAATTGCCAAACAGCGTGAAATGAAAGAACGGGAAGAGCGCGAAGCAGAAATTGCTAAAAACCGTGCTATTGAGGCGGCGGAAATTGAAAAGTCACGCGAAATTGAAACCCAAGAAATTGCTAAGCGTCAGGCGCTAGAACAAGCGCGCATTCGCCAGCAACAAGAAGTAGAAGTATCTGAACAGGTTAAGCAAATTGCCGTTGCGATAAAATCTGAAGAAGAATCGGCGGCACGCGCAAAAGCGGCTGAAGCTGAAAAAGCCAAGGTGGAAAAGGTTGAGGCTGTTACCACGGCGAAAATGGTGGCGGAAGCTGAGCGTAAGAAACAAATAGAAGTTATTGACGCCCGTAAAGAAGCAGAGCGTGAAGCTGTGGGGATTACCGTAGAAGCACAAGCTAAGAAAGAAGCAGCTGAAAACTCTGCTGCCGCAATTCTTACAGAAGCTAAGGCCGCTGCCGATGCCAAAATGCTTCAAGCTGAAGCTGATGAGAAAGTGCTTGCTGTTGAAGCACAAGGTAAACAAGCGCTTTATGAGGCTGAAAATACGCTTAAAAACGAGCAAATTGAGCTGCAAAAAGCCCTTGCCATGCTTAAGGTATTGCCTGAACTTGTGGCACATGCCGTTAAGCCGCTGGAAAACATTGAAGGTATTAAAATTCTTCAAGGTTACGGCCAAGGTAGCGGCGCGAAGGGCGACCACACTGTTGCCACTGCAGGCAGTGGCTTAGCAGAGCAAGTAACACAAGCCGCGCTAAGCTATCGAGCCAATGCTCCACTGGTAGACTCTATGTTACGTGAAGTGGGCCTGGTAGATGCAGAAAAGGGCACCTTGGAAGACTTGGTAACAGGTAATAGCGACTTACTGTCTAAAGCCAGTGCCATTAAACCAAAGCCAATCGTTGCAGCACCAGAAAATTTAAGTGGCAATAAAGCCCCAGAAGAAGCCCCTGCCGATTAGCGAGCTAATGCTTATCAATTTAGCACGCTAGAACATCCAAAGCCCTGTGTTTCAACAGGGCTTTTTGTTTTCACGCATCTTATTAACTAACCATTCAGAGAACACCTTTAACCTGAGAGGCATCTGTCTTCTAGAGGGGAATAAAAGGTTTACTGGCATTGGCTGCGCTTCATACTCTGGAAGCACACGAATTAACTTTCCTTCTTTTAGTTCAACGTCAACACCCACACTTGGAATTTGCGCGATCCCTAGCCCGTTTGAACACGCGGCAAAATAGGCTTGGGTACTGTTAACACTTAGCAAGCTTTGCATTTCAACCGTACGTAGCTCACCATTTTTCATATATTCAAACACAGGAGCTTTGTGACTTAGCGTGTGAGAGTAATCAATGACCTTGTGATTAGCCAAATCATCCAGCGACTGAGGTATACCCCACTTTGCTGCGTACTCAGGACTTACACAATTGTAAATTGGATAAGTTAAAAGGCGACGAGCGACCAAGCTGCTATCCGTTAATGCCCCAACCCGTATTACACAGTCAAACCCTTCTTTAATGATATCAACTTTGCGGTCGACACTGCTCACTCTTAATTTTATGTTGGGGTAAGCATTAATGAACTCTCCTAATATGGGAAGCAGAATATTTGTTGCAAATCTGCTGGGCATGTCAATTCGAAGTTCACCGCTAATGCTGTCTGCGGATGAACTAAATTGTGATTGTAAAGCGTCCCACTCACTCAGTATGGCGATACTTTGAGGCAAGAAGGTTTCCCCATCAGATGTGAGAGAAACACTTCGCGTACTTCGATTAAAAAGACGTGTCCCTAACTGCTTTTCAAGCTTTGTTACCGCTTGGGAAATACTCGATTTCGGCACCCCCAGAAGTGCAGCCGCCGCACTAAAGCTCCCCAATCTAGCGGTTTCTACAAACCGAGTAAGCATATCAAACCTGTCCATTTTCCGCCCATTGTTCACAAAACACGAACAATGTTATCGCTTCAGGCAGGTTTTTCATACTAATTCGAGCCAATATAATCGTTTGCGAATTAACCAACGAAAAGAGAGATAACAATGGCGATTGCATTAATAACAGGTGGAAGTCGAGGGATCGGACGCGCTGGTGCGCTAGCACTAGCTAAAAGAGGCGTAGACGTTATTATTACCTATAAACGAACGAAAGCGCGGCAAACGAAGTTGTAAACGAAATTCAAAGCTGTGGAAGAAAGGCTTTCGCCCTGCCCCTTAATACCGCGACGTCTCATTATTCCTTTCCAGAATTTCTCGTTTCGCTTAAAAAAGCGTTGAGCAGTCAATTTGGAGAATCGTCGATTACCTACCTGGTAAATAATGCGGGCATTGGAATGAACGCTCCTTTTGCAGAAACCAGTATTAGACAATTCGACACACTATTCGATATGCATGTGAAAGGCCCTTTTTTCCTGACTCAAACACTTTTACCTATAATCGAAGAAGGCGGGGCAATTCTGAATATATCTTCTGGCTTAGCGCGATTTTGCTTTCCCGGATACAGTGCCTATGGAATGGCTAAAGGCGCTGTTGAAGTAATGAGTCGCTATCTGGCGGCCGAGTTAGGAGACCGTAACATTAGAGTGAATACCCTTGCACCAGGAGCTATTGAAACTGACTTTGGCGGAGGCTATATCCGCGATAATAGCGAAGTTAATAAAGCTGTTGCCTCTCAAACGGCACTAGGTCGCGTGGGTAAGCCCGAAGATATTGGTGCCGTTATGGCGGCGCTTTTGAGTGATGATTGTTATTGGGTTAACGGCCAACGGGTTGAGGCATCTGGTGGGATGAAACTATAACCACTCCATGTAATTCCCGTTAATGCTAATTTTCGTTCGTTAATAAACCGGGGTAAAGGCCTTTGCAACCTTTGAGGCTGCAAAGGCGCTTCAGAAAGAGTAATATAGCGTAAATAGCCGATATTTAACTACCTGAGCTTAAAGGTTACGTACAGGCTAAAAAGTATTGTTGAGTCTCCAAGATAATACCTGTGCTTAATGTATTTTTTAAGAAATAAGGTCTAAGACAAATACTATGAAGTCGCTACCCGAAGAACCAGAAAAACCACTAAGAGATGATTGCTGTGGTGGCGGTTCGTGTTGCCCGTGTATTTGGGACGTATACTATGAAAAGCTTGATAAATGGAAAGAGGCAAAGCGAGAATTTGAAGAGCAAAATAACAGCCAGCCTTCAACAAATATCGAACCCAAAGATTAGTGCGCGATACCAAAAACAAAGCTCGCGCTTTTTATCTGCATTATAAACTCAGTTAACACAAACACTGACCCAGAGACTTATAACCCTCTGCAGAGCTTAATGCTCCCTCATCTTTAAACTTCTCATTTACAATTTTCACTTCCCTTGCTATCTTAACTTAATCGATTAAGAATTTGATTTTCTATGCATCTCAGCTGAATTTGGATTGCTCATCATAGAAGATTAAGAATTAAGCTAAATCCAATACATGGTCAATAGCGAACCTACCTCGTTGGTAGTGCTTAATTCGTAGTAATGTGTGCTCGCGATACACAATGGAAGTACGAGCAAGCGCATGCTGAATTTTGGAGAGTTATCATGTCAATACGCAATGGCGTTCAATTAATCACCTATGCAGACCGACTAGGCGATGGCAACATCGAGAGCCTAACGAGCGTACTTCAGGGCCCGTTAAATGGACTATTCGCTGGTGTTCACATTCTTCCCTTTTATTATCCTTATGATGGCGAAGACGCAGGCTTTGATCCTATCGACCACACATCGGTCGATAAGCGCTTAGGCGATTGGAACAACATCAAAAAGCTTGGTGAATCGGTAGATATCATGGCCGACCTGATAGTTAATCATATGTCGGGACAAAGTGAAGCGTTTAAAGACGTGCTTAAGAACGGGCGCGACTCTGCTTATTGGCCACTGTTTCTAACTAAAGAAGATATTTTTAAGGGCAATAACCAAGCACAAATTGACGAACAAATTGCGCAAGTATTTCGCCCTCGCCCAACGCCATTTTTTAGCGATTATAAAGTAGGCACAGAAACTGACAGCCCCGAAACTGTGCCATTTTGGACAACCTTTACCTCAAACCAAATTGATATTGATGTAGAGTCACAGCTAGGCAAAGACTACCTATCGTCTATTCTTCAATCGTTTACTGAAAGCAATGTAGATCTTATCCGATTAGATGCGGCGGGATACGCAATTAAACGTGCAGGCACGAACTGTTTTATGCTGGAAGAAACTTTCGAATTTATCGAAGAGCTATCTAATCGCGCACGTGGTATGGGCATGCAATGTCTAGTAGAAATTCACAGCCACTATCAAACACAGATTGATATTGCCGCACGTTGCGATAGTGTTTACGACTTTGCTTTACCTCCCCTTATACTGCACACCTTATTTACTAAAAATGCAGAGGCATTGGCGCACTGGCTGTCCATTTCGCCACGAAACTGCTTCACCGTGCTTGATACTCACGATGGCATCGGCATTGTTGATGTGGGCGCTAGTGGCGACAAGCCAGGCCTGCTTTCTGCGGATGCGATTAACGCGCTTGTAGAGCAAATACATGAAAATTCCAATGGCGAGTCAAAGAAAGCTACAGGTGCAGCGGCAAATAATGTCGATCTTTATCAGGTCAACTGCACATACTACGACGCGTTAGGTAAAGATAACTTTGCTTATTTGGTTGCGCGCGCCATACAGTTCTTTAGCCCGGGTATTCCTCAGGTTTACTATGGAGGTTTGCTTGCTGTTGAAAACGACATGGCTTTACTTGCTAAAACCAATGTTGGCCGCGACATTAACCGCCCATACTTGTCTACTGCCATGGTGAAAGAAGCCGTTGAAAAGCCAGTGGTTAAAGGCTTGATGCAGCTTATTAGGCTAAGAAACGAAAGCCCTGCGTTCAATGGCGACTTTGATGTGAGTTACGTCAACAATGTATTGGTGCTTTCGTGGAAAAAAGGTGATGACGCAGCTTCATTAAATATTAATTTCAGCACAATGGAAGCAACTGTTCATACAGTGGATAATGGTGAAGAAAGTGTGTTGTCAATCGACTCGCTACTTGCTTAAAACGCACTCTCTAGCGTTAGTTTAGCGACTTAACGCTCAGCTATTTAGAAATTAACACGTGCCGTCAATGCGCTTAAACGCATTAGCGGCACGTAAACCTTGTATTAGCCATTACGATTTAAGTATTAAGAGCCCCATCAGAAGAACCGCTATTGTTATGAATTAACTCAGTACTCGTTTACCTAAACGACGTATTATGTTTTGTTGGTGTTTTATCTGTAGTCGTCGTTATACGCCCTACCCCAGTCACATAGTTGACGTAAAGTTGGCTCTAGTGTACGGCCTAAATCGGTAAGAGAATACTCTACACGAGGGGGCACTTCTGCATATACTTTCCTGTTTACCAACCCATCACGCTCTAACTCTCTTAGTTGCTGTGTAAGCATTTTTTGGGTAACGCCTTGTAATCGCCTACGCAACTGACTGAAACGTAGCGTTTTATGGCAAAGGTGCCACAAAATAACCCCCTTCCATTTACCGCCTATTATCTCAAGGGATACTGCTACGCCACAAATGTATTGATTTGAGCCGTTCGTATTTTCTACAGCATTGGGCTCATTATCTTGTTTCTGGCTTTTTAGGACGGCGTTATTATCAATGTCTGATGTAACATCACTTTCCTCTGCCACTACACTGTTCAAAGTTGCGGTCATACTACTCCCTCGTAGAGTAACTACGTTCATATTTACTACGTAACAGGCACTGTTATTGGCGTCAGCATTGATGTCGGTGCGCTTTGTTAAAGCGACCAATCGAACAAAGGGTTTACGTCACGCCAATAGTATCTTTTAGGGTACTACCCTACTAAAAAGTGCATACTTGCGCAAAGTTTATATATCGTCACAATGGATGGAGTAATCATTCGACTAACGGAGACAGGTATGACATCGTTTAAAGCTTTGCTTGTAGAAAAGCAGGAAGATAAATCCTTCACGCGCAACGTAACGCAGCGCTCAATTGATGACTTGCCTGAAGGCACGCTACTCATTAAGGTGCATTATTCATCGCTTAACTACAAAGATGCACTGTCAGCCACCGGCAACCCAGGTGTAAGCAGAAACTTTCCTCATACCCCAGGAATTGATGCAGCGGGCACGGTGGTATCGTGTGATGACAATCGCTTTAGAGAAGGCGATGAAGTTATTGTCACTGGATTTGACCTCGGTATGAATACCTCAGGAGGCTTTGGTGAGTACATAAGAATTCCAAGTGAATGGGCGGTAGCTAAACCAAATGGCCTTACGTTGAGAGAGTCTATGGTTATTGGTACCGCAGGCTTTACCGCTGGGTTATCGGTACAAGGCTTGCTTGAACATTACGTTACTCCAGAAAAGGGCGACGTATTAGTCACAGGAGCCACTGGCGGCGTGGGGTCGGTCGCTGTAGCACTGCTAGCTAAAGCGGGGTATTCGGTAGTGGCATGTACCGGAAAAAAGGAGCATGAGGCATTCTTAAAAGCACTGGGGGCGAGCAAAGTGATAACTCGCGACGAGTTATTAGAAAATAAAGAACGCCCTATGTTAAAAGAGCTATACGCTGGCGCTATTGATACGGTAGGCGGTGAATATTTAGCGCAGGCAATTAAAGCGACACAATATGGCGGCACAGTAACGTGCTGTGGCCTAACCGCATCTGCTGAACTTAACGTAAGCGTATTTCCGTTTATCTTACGAGGCGTGTCGCTTCTCGGTATCGACTCTGTGCAGTGCCCTATGCCACCTCGTTTGAGGTTGTGGGACAAGCTTGCTAGCGAATGGAAGCTGGACTGCCTGGACGAACTTACTCAAGAGATCTCGTTAGGTGATATAAGCACAAAGATTGATGCAATTCTAAACGGACAGGTAACCGGTAGAACACTAGTGAAGCTGTAAAGGTATACCACGGCAGGTTGACTCCGACAGCGCGCACTGTGCGAAAAAAGCACATGACCCTTGGAAAGTTACAAAAATTAGACATTCAAATTAAAATAGAACGGCTGCCAAGCTACCATTCAAAAACCCATAAAGCGGAAATTTATCAGTGTGTAATGAAAAGGGACGCTAAATAGCGTCCCTACATATAACTTAGAATGAGTGCTTTTCGTTATCTTGCCCAGTAACGAATGGCCCTAAGGGTCTTAATAAAGTCTTTAGCCGAATTTTTTTCTACATCAATAAATCCGTCGTCCATCTTGCTGTCAAGACCCACTGCTTCGATCAATGGCATCGCTTCATCGGTATAACCAATGAACTTATTATGTGCAAACGCGTCAGAGACGAAATCTCTAGCTTCGGGTTTTTCAGCCAACGTTTTCGCACCAGACTTTGAAAGTAGTAGCAATACTGCATCGTAGAGTACAGAAGGGCCGCCATCTACTTTTTGTTGCGCATCGACTTTCTTGCCCTTGTCACATACTACGCCGCCAATTTGAGGTGCCACCACCTCAAACATAGAGCCTTCTTTTTCTAATGCATCCTTAACTGCTTCCAGTATTTTTCCATCTAAGTCGTCGCTTACCAGAATACCTAATTTACGCCCCTTAAAGGTATTAGGCGCATTCTTCAAGATGCTCAATGCATCAGACTTAACAAGATCGTCCCTAGTAGGCATGGCGGCCTCGGCTGGCGCAGGCATCTCTTCAAAGCCTAGTGCTTCGGCAACTGCCTTAGCCAGATCTTTATCTACATTTAATAAGTGCGACACTACCCTTTCGCGTATAGCTAACTTTTCTACTTTAGACAACTCAAACGCGAAAGCATCACGAATATGCTCTTGCTCTGTTTCTGTTTGACTCAAATAGAATTGGCGAGCCTGGCTATAGTGGTCGGCAAACGTTTCTGAGCGGTGGCGGACTTTTTGACCTGAGACTTCTTCACTATGCGATTGAAATCCGTGAGCCGGACAAGCGCGAGGGTTATTCTCATCACCTTCCCACGAGTTAGGTTCGTAATTCACTCTTCCCTTCGGATTGTGCATAGCCATATGACCATCTTGCTGGAAGTGGCGCATTGGGCACTTAGGGGCATTTATAGGCAAATGAGTGAAATTAGTACTTCCGAGACGCTTAAGCTGAGTGTCTAGATAAGAGAAATTTCTACCTTGTAATAGTGGGTCATTGGTAAAATCGATACCTGGTACAATATTTTGTGTACAGAATGCGACCTGCTCTGTCTCGGCAAAGAAATTATCTACCATTTTGTTTAGAACCATTTTACCCACTATCTTGACGGGCACCTGTTCCTCTGGAATAAGTTTAGTAGCATCTAATACATCAAATTCGAAGTTGTCCGCAAATTCTTGGTCAAAGATCTGCATACCAAGCTCCCACTCTGGGAAATCGCCGGCAAGAATAGCGTTCCATAAATCTCTACGATGAAAGTCTGGATCTGCACCATTGATCTTAAGTGCTTCATTCCAAACAACCGATTGAAGACCCTGTTTTGGTTTCCAGTGGAACTTAACGTACTTCATCTCACCTTTTGCATTAATGAGCTTAAACGTATGAACACCGAAGCCTTCCATAAAACGGAATGAGCGAGGAATAGCGCGATCTGACATTGCCCACATCAACATATGCGTGGACTCTGGGCTTAAACTCGCGAAATCCCAAAAGTTATCATGGGCTGTTTGGGCTTGAGGAAAACCTCTATCCGGCTCTTGTTTCGCTGAATGGACCAAGTCGGGAAATTTAATCGCGTCCTGAATGAAGAATACTGGAATGTTGTTACCAACTAAGTCCCAGTTGCCTTCCTGTGTGTAGAATTTTACGGCAAAGCCTCGAACATCCCTAGCAAGGTCAGGAGAACCTTGGTTACCTGCAACCGTAGAGAAACGCGTAAATACAGGTGTTTTCTTACCTTTTTCTTGAAAAATATCGGCGCAAGTTATGTCGGATAAAGACTCATACGTCTCAAAATAGCCATGGGCTCCATATCCTCTCGCATGAACTACGCGCTCTGGAATTCGCTCATGATCGAAATGGAAAATTTTCTCACGCATTACATGATCTTCGAGCGTCGTAGGGCCTCTAACTCCCGCTTTCAACGAATTTTGATCGTCGTGCACGGGACAGCCTTGCGCGGTCGTCATGACCGGGTATCCGTCGCCCGCCTTTTGATGTAGTTCGCCGCCCTGTCCTTTGTTTCCTTCATACTTAAATGATTCAGCCATGATTGTTCCTTGTCGTAAAAGTTAAACACACATCTCATCGTTATTTAATGAATGTCTACCAATCACAGCAAATTAGAGTCCATATAAAAACTCAAAATAATCAGTAATTTAAAAAACAAGCTGGCGAAAAAATGACAATCTTACAATTTGAGAAGAAAGTTTTACACGTGTCCAGTTTAAAGCGCCTTCAACTAAGCAAGATTTCGTCCTTTGTTAGGGGAGCAACTTTCGCCCCCCTATAACGTAAACTTTTCGAAATTTCGTTGTTAAAAGCCCTCTAGAACCAACTTACCGATGGCGCGCCCTTCTTCTAAAATTTTGTGAGCGTCGATTAAGTTAGCAGCGTTAATTTTACCTAAGTGTTTGCCAACGGTAGTTCTAATTTTGCCTTCGTCAATAAGCGATGCTACCTGAGTAAGTAGACGGCTTTGCTCTGCCATATCGTCGGTTTCAAACATTGAACGCGTAAACATAAACTCCCAATGAAGTGACAAGCTCTTTTGCTTAAGCTTGGCTACATCAAGACTTTCTGGGTCGTCAATTAGCGCCAGTTTGCCCTTCGGCTTCATAACTTGAACAAAGCTATCAATGTACTGGTGTGTGTTATTTAAACTTGCGACATGCGTCACTTCACCAATGTCTAATGCCTTGATTTGCTCAGCCATGGGCTTACTGTGATCCACTACGTAGTCGGCACCTAACTCCTGTACCCAGCTTTTCGAGCTTTCACGCGAGGCAGTAGCAATCACGGTGGCTCCCGTTAGTACTTTAAGCAATTGCAGCATAATAGAACCTACGCCACCAGCTGCGCCTACCACAAGCACAACCTCATCGCTTTTTTCACTTTGCTGCTTCAGTGCGAGGTGATCAAATAATAATTCGTACGCGGTAATTGTGGTTAGTGGTAGCGCCGCAGCATCGCTGTCTGACAAAGACTTCGGTGCTTTACCTACAATGCGTTCATCAACTAATTGAAATTCAGCGTTTGAGCCGGCTCTGGTAAGATCGCCCGCGTAATAAACTCTGTCTCCAACGGCAAATTCGGTAACATCTGCACCAATATCAACCACTTCGCCCACTGCATCCCAGCCAAGTATTTTAGGCTCACCACCCTCTGGGTTTACGCGATGTCGAATTTTATAGTCGACAGGATTAACTGCTACAGCATTAATTTTAACAAGTAAGTCCCGACCCGACGCGGAGGGCTTTTCAACTTCAATGTCCATTAATGCATTGGGTTCATTGATATCAAGTGATTGGGTATAGCCGATAGCTTTCATTGTTCGTCTCTCCTTTGAGTTATACCTTCATCATACGCTTGATTAAATTCCGATAAACAGCACAATAAAAGAAACATTATCAAATAATATTTGAAAATCTATGCTATTCGATGACTTAACCGTAGTATTAAAAGTTGCCAAATTCAGAAGCATCACCGCAGCAGCGACCCATTTGAACATGCGCACCGCAACGGCAAGTGCTGCTGTCAAAAGGGTGGAACAATCCCTTGGCGCAGAGCTGTTTGTACGCACAACGCGCTCGCTCAGATTGTCTTCTGCAGGTGAACGTTTTTTACCTACATGCGAACAGGCCATGTTGATGCTGACAAACGCTAAGCAAAACCTGAAAGGTGACACCGGTATTATTGAGGGTGAATTGCGGCTGGGTTTGTCGTCTGATTTAGGAAGAAACGTAGTTGCTCCATGGCTTGATGACTTCATGGATGAGCATGACAAAGTAAGTGTAAAACTTAATTTGAATGACAGTAACATTGATTTTTACCGCGACCCCATCGACCTAGCGCTGAGATACGGTTCGCCAGATGATGCGAGCGTTTACGGCTTTAAAATTTGTGATGTTCCCAGGCTTCTTGTTGCATCTCCTTCCTATATTGCCCGCCATGAAGCCCCCGAGAACTTAGAAGACTTACAGTTGCACAATGGGCTTTTTTATCAATTGCACGACAAGGTGTATAACGAATGGGAACTTTTGCACAAAGGCAAGCCGCTAAAAATAAAAATGCAGGGCAACAGAACGGCAAACGACGGTGAAATGGTAAGACGGTGGGCCGTAGCGGGCAAAGGAGTTGCGGTTAAATCTGGTTTGGACATATGCGACGATATTATACATGGTCGCCTTATTACGCTATTACCTGATTACCAACCAAAACCTACTCAACTTTGGCTAATTTGCCCAAGCCGACAGTCGATTACTCCGGCGGTTAGATTATTAAGAGACATGTTAAAAGCACGCTGCGCTGAATGTTTAGTGCGACTCAAAGAAGCGAGTGTAGCTATTGCAGACAAAGATAAAGGGTAAAGAAACAGCTGGAAGAACTAATAAAATTTAGCTAAGCGTTTAACTTCAAGTAAAAGGTGAACTTACAAGTTATTCGCGGTCATCAGCGACCATAGTCGTATCTTTATGAAATGATAGCAACTATAGCCGCAGAATGAACAAATTAGGGTAAACGCAATACTGCGATTAACGTTTTATTACCGCTTATACATAGCAGGCGCGCCGTTGCTCGGCGTACTTGCTTTAATAAATTCTCGTAGGTCTTGATTTGACTGTTTTAGGTCGTCGCGGCGCAAGTACATCATGTGGCCGCTGCGATACCCTTTGAAACTCAAACGGTCTTTTAAGTTACCACTTTGATCAAGCTGCCACATTGTATACTTAGCATCGAAGTAATTCGTTGCACCGTCGTAATAGCCAGCTTGAATCATCACATTCAGATAGGGGTTTTGCGCCATGGCCAATCGCAAGTTCTCACCCGTTTGATTATTGCTTCTATCCCACGGGTGCACGTTTCCAAACATGTTGTACTTAATATCCGTTTTGTAGTTTAACTCTTCACGCAAGTAGTAATTAATGGCGGGCGTGAACGAATGAAGCCATGAAGTAAGCTCCGCCCAATAGTCAGGGCGGTCGCCACTTTGCTTAGCGTCTATACCCAAATAGCGGCTGTCTAAGCGACCTAGCGTTTTCCCCTCGTCGCGCAGTAAGTCTTTCCAGAAAAATGCAGTGCTCACGTCTAAGTTATTTTGCGCAATGGACGCTTCACTTAAACCCGAATAACGCGCCATTTTTTTTAGCACATCCCGTTTTTCCGTTTCACCGATGAAGCCACCTTTGGCCAGAGCAGGAATAAGCGTATTAATGGTGAAGTCTTCAACTTCAGGCAATAGTTCAGTGAGATCTTTGTTTTGCAATTCCGGTTCAAGTTTATTGTGATACCAGGCAGCGGCAGCAAAGTAAGGCAGACGATTAGCGGCTTTCACCGGTCCGTTGCGCTCTATACCAATATCAGTTGGCGATACAAGCACAACGCCGTTTAGGTACATCCATTGACGGTTTTGTAGTTCTAATGCAAGCCCTGAAACACGTGTCGTACCGTAACTTTCACCAATAAGGTATTTAGGCGAGCGCCAACGGTTATTGCGCGTTACGAAGGTATTCACCCAGTCTGCCAAATAGCTAATATCGGCATTTACGCCGAAAAACATTTTCTGCTGCTCATCTTGCGACGGCATGCTGCCATCAGCTTTAGGCAGTACACGGCTATACCCTGTGTTTACTGGGTTAACAAAGACAATGTCAGCCACATCTAAAATAGAGTAAGGATTGGTTTGAACGCCATATGGCTGAACCGGATAACCCTCTTCGTCAATATTAAGAATACGTGGACCTGTGTAGGCTACATGCATCCACACTGACGCAGAGCCCGGCCCCCCGTTAAAGGAAATAATAAGCGGGCGCTTCGTATTTTCTTTAACATCAGTTCGCTGGTAGTAAGTGTAAAACAAAGTAGCAACCGCTTCGTCTTTACTATTCCAAACCGGTTGAGTACCTGTGGTTGCGCTGTACTTTACACGCTGACCAAGAATTTTAGTTTCGTGTTCTGTTACTACACTGCTGTCAATTTTAATGGCGCGAGCATGCGCCGATGGACTTTCTTCCTTATCTGAAGCACTGGCAGTTAGGCTTACAAAAGCAATCATCGCCGCGGTTAACCATACTAAGGCTGGGTTCAATGGCGCTTTGCGTTTGTTATTTCCCTGACTAAATAATAGGGGCGATGTATTTCGAGTTAGGAATTGAATATTCATCATTATTGTCTTTGTGTGTTGTTAGTTTTATCGTTTTTGCATTGTCTTTATATTGGTCGCTTTACTATATCGCTGTTCGCGTAACAGCTTAGCAATGAACGACAAAACCACCAATTTCTTCGATACATTTCTGTAACAAGGGTTAGCAGCGACAAATATTTTCAGGGCCGTTGTTATTAATATGTTTGATTAGATCTGGGAAAAAGCCCAAAAACCTCTTTTCTATTTCATCTTGGTTCGCATTGATATCATCCACAGCAAGATGAAATGTGTTGGGGAAACGAATACGCTTAGCAACAACAGAAATTGCCTTGACAATCCCCTCTTCTTTAGCATAATCCTCAAACCAGTCGTGAGTAATCATATGCCCGACGCTATGCTGCATTGTTCTTGGCATAGTGGGCAGTCGCCGCTCTAACAAAGAGAAGCTCTGTTCTCGAAAGTCGTCAAAGCTTTGTGTTGTAAACAGCGTCCAGTGTTTGATTAACAAATGATCGAAGTAGATATCCAGCGCCACAGGTGCAAAGCGCCGACGACTTTCATGAAATAACGCCTTTGCCGCTAAGACGCTGGTATGACTATCAGTGAACCTATCGACTTCGTAATGATTTTTAAGACCTAGCTGAACTGCATTTCCAAACCTGCTTATGTCGACACCTCGTCTGAAATCACCGAGTAAATTGCCGAAATGAGAGTCGGCGGTGGGACGAGCAAGAAAAAGGTGGGCTAGGTAATTCATTTTGAAAATTATTGGCCTCGATTTTAAGTTGTAAGGGCTTGTAGGTATCAAGTAAAATTAGCGCTCAATTCAGAACATCGAACTGGTACGCCCATAATTCGATACTGCCGAGACTAGCGTCAGCAGTAGCCAAATTCAAATGTAACTGAAAACCGTAGCACTTAAAATTGAGTTTCAACATGTCTGTAATCTCCACCTCTGAAGTCACGTCTCTGCTTTCACCAATTAATGATTTTTTACATTGCGAGACGCCCCAGTCGTGGATAGACGAAGCGCAGAAAGAAGAAAACCTTCGCGTTATCCTTACCGACCACCTAATTTGTGAGCTAAAAGCAGCTCAGTCGGCCATGTACCTACTTCGCCGCTATGTGGCCGATGAGGAAACCAGTACGGTATTGCTGGGCTGGTTGAAACCTTACGAAGACTTCACTTACCGCCACCAAGGCAATTGGCAATCGCTTAATACTAAGCACCTTTCCAAAAATGTGTTTAACACTGAAGGGCTAGACCCGTTTAAAAAAGATATGCTAGATAAAATGGTCATGCTAATTAAAGAAGAGCTTCACCATTTCTACCAAGTATTAGAAATTATGCACGAGTTAGGCTTTGAATATAAATCAGTAACATCTAGTCGTTACGCCAATGGTTTGCTGCGTCACGTACGTACTTATGAACCTGAAAAGCTTGTCGATAAGCTTATTTGTGGCGCCTACATTGAAGCCCGATCGTGCGAGCGCTTTGCGAAGCTTGCTCCTTATGTTTCTGAAGATTTAGGTAAGTTCTACGTGTCACTATTGCGCTCTGAGGCCAGACACTTCGAAGACTACCTTACTCTTGCTGAGCAAATCGCTAAAATCGATATTTCAGAGCGCGTTGCCCACTTCGGAAGCGTTGAAAAGTCGTTGATTGAAAGCGACGACAACGAATTGCGTTTCCACTCCGGTGCACCACAGCTAAGGTAACGCTTTACATCCGTTTATAAATTAATCAATTTATATTGACGGCTTTGAATTTCTGCTGCACACTCATTTTGTAAACATATTGTTAACGGCAGTGTTTGGCGCCTTGCGCTGTGGTTGTGTATCCTTGTTATTACGGGTTGTCCGTGTGTTCTCCCTGCCCCACAACAATATTTTAAAATAATAACGTTGGTGAAAAAGGCAGGACTTTATGATTTTGAATCATTTAATTGGTATTTACACTCACCCTAAAGAAGAGTGGCAAACCATTGATACCAAACACGAAACTTATTTTTACGCGCTTACCCATATCGCTTTTATAGCACTTATCCCTTCACTTGTGGCGTATTACTCCAGTGCTCATACAGGCTGGAGTATCGGTGCTGGTGACATAATACGCCTTAGTGAAAATACTGCCATTATGATGGGCATAGGCATGTATTTTGGCTTAATTGCAGGCGTGGTCGCGTTGGCTGTACTTATTCATGAGTTGGCGAAAGCGTTTGATGCGACGCCAACTTATACTCAGTCGCTAGAGCTTGCAGCTTACACGGCTACTCCATTGTTTATGGTGGGCTTCGCAGGTCTTTACCCTGAACTTTGGGTGGTGATGACGGCTCTGTTAGTCGGTATTAGCTACTCGGTGTATTTGCTTTATTCTGGCGTGCCTATTTTGATGCATATGCCTGAAGATAAAGGCTTCATTTACTCAAGTTCGGTGGTGACATGCGGATTAGTGTTGCTCGTTATCCTAATGACAGGCTCGGTATTGGTATGGGGACTGTCCGGCGGACCGGTATTTGTTCACTAACCTCCTTCATCAATTAAAAGCATTAAAAAAGCCGCTTTGAAAAGCGGCTTTTTGTTATCTCAATGAGTCTCTTACATTAATCAGCGGCATCAATATTATGCACATCAAGGTTGCTAAGCTCTGCTTGCACCACTGGCGCTTTTCTTGAAGCTTCACCGCGCGACATATCGATTCGCTCAAGGTATTCTTGGTCGATATCCGCAGTAATATAGTTACCATCAAACACTGACGTTTCGAAACGCTGGATAGATTCGTTCTCTTCACGAACTGCATCCACCAAGTCAGAAATGTCTTGAAAGATAAGGCCATCTGCTTGGATGAGCTCTGCAATTTGATCGATTTCACGACCATAAGCAATTAGTTCGTTTGCCGATGGCATATCGATACCATACACATTAGGGAAACGAATTTCTGGCGCAGCTGACGCAAAGTACACTTTCTTCGCACCTGACTCACGCGCCATTTCAATGATTTGACCTGATGTAGTCCCGCGCACGATAGAATCATCGACAAGTAGTACACTCTTACCTTTAAACTCAGATGAGATTGCGTTTAGCTTACGACGTACTGATTTTTTACGCATAGTTTGGCCAGGCATAATGAAAGTACGGCCAATGTAGCGGTTTTTAACGAAGCCTTGGCGATATGGCAAATCGAGTGTGTTCGCGATTTGAAGCGCCACATCCATGGACGTTTCTGGAATAGGAATAACCACGTCGATATCCAAGTCCGCCCATTCGCGCTTAATTTTTTCACCTAGCTTACGACCCATGTTTACGCGTGATGCATAAACTGAGATACCGTCAATAAAGCTGTCTGGGCGAGCAAAGTAAACAAACTCAAAAATACACGGAGAGGTTACTGGGTTTTCGGCACACTGTCTGGTGTGCAATTGCCCTTCTTCGGTAATGAATACCGCTTCACCTGGCATTACATCGCGCACAAACTGGAAGCCAACAGCATCAAGCGCCACGCTTTCAGATGCCACCATCCATTCCTCACCTAACTCACTCATACGCTTACCTAGCGCAAGAGGGCGAATACCGTGCGGGTCGCGAAACGCAACAATACCTTGACCGATAATGGCTGCAACGACTGCGTAAGCACCTCGGATCTTTTTGTGAACTTTCGTTACCACTTCAAAAATGTGTTCCGCACTTACGCTTAAGCCCGCTACTTGCTGTAGTTCATGAGCAAGAATATTAAGCAATAATTCTGAATCTGAGGTGGTGTTGATATGGCGGCGTGCAATGCGGAATACTTCTTCTTGTAACTCATGCGCGTTAGTCAAATTACCGTTATGAGCAAAGGCAATACCGAACGGCGAGTTTACATAAAACGGCTGCGCTTCTGCAGAGCTTGATGTACCCGCTGTTGGATAGCGAACGTGACCAATGCCCATGTTGCCAGACAACCTTTTCATATGGCGGGTATGAAACACGTCTCGAACCAAACCATTTGCCTTGCGCAAATTAAACATATTTTGGTCGATAGTCATAATGCCTGCGGCATCCTGTCCTCGGTGTTGAATAACCGTTAGACCGTCGTACAGTGACTGAGCTACGGGCGTTTTACCAACTATTCCGACTATACCACACATGTGCGTTACCTATTTCAAGCGGGATTTAAGAAACTGGAGGAGTCTTTCACATAGCTGAAAAACCACTCTATGATGACACCAAACTCGGGAATGAGCACCGATGATTGCCACCAATCTGAGGAGGCTGCGCCAGTGAAGGTGTCCATAAAAAAGAGCAATGCGCTAACTATAAGCACGCCACGCAGTGCACCAAAAACTATACCTAGTGCCCTATCTGTGCCAGACAACCCTGTTGCCTGAACCAGCTGGCTAATAACGTAATTAATCATGCCGCCCAGAATGAGCGTGGTGACAAACAATGCCGCAATTGCAGCACCATTTTTTAAGTAAGGGTCGTCAATGGCTGTAAAATAAACGGCGAGGTCAGCGTAGAAATTGCTTGAAATAAAGAGTGCAGCAAACCACACCACTAGCGAGATGGCTTCTTTAACAAACCCTCTGATCAGGCTTATTAAGGTAGATACCGCAATGATACCCAGTATGGAAAAGTCTACCCAGTTCATCGTCTCTTTATTGCGTTGATGTTGCTTTTTATTGTTGAAGCAACGAGCCTTTGGCGAGATGGCGCGCATTCTAACAGAAGATAGAAATATTACTAGTCTGTAATACCAATCACTGCCTCTCCATTCATGCTAAATTCGACAAGCATGATGAACACCACGCGTTACTCAACTTTGAACGTGGTGACTTTACCTTTAAGACTCGTAAGCTCTTTTAAATGTGGTAGTGCCGACTCCAGCTTCTTCTTGTCTAAATCTGGGCCAACAAAGACTTTATTGAGCGGGCCAGAGCTGGTTTGAATTTTACGACTAAATGCGCGATACCCAGCCTTTTCTAGCTTGGCGAGCAGTGCCTTCACGTTTTTCTCGTGACGGAAACTACCAAGTTGAATAACCCAACCTGCATCATCGTCGGCAGCATCACTTTTTGTGTCTACAACCGTTTGACTCGCTAGCTTGTCTTCTTCTTCAAAAGCTTTAACCGCTGGCGCTTTTGCAACAGTGGCTTCGTCCGACGTACCGTTGTCGTCAGCGCCTGAAGAAACCGGCTCGTCATCTAATGCCGTTTCTTCTTCAATTTCAACCGCTGGTACTGCAGCTTTTGCTACTCGCTCTGATGGAAAAGATTCAGGCTCTACGATGGGCTTTTTAGGCGGATTAGCAGGTACAGAGACAAAAGGCTCCCTGTTTGTTTGCTTTTTGCCATCAAGAAAGTCTGGTAAAAATATAACCGCTAGGGCGACAACAATAATTGTCCCCACCAGTCTATTCTTTAATGCCGATGTCACTGTGCTCTCCTGCTTGAATACACGGTTTTACTCTACAATGCGCGTGTTAATTTTGCTCAGCAAGCACGTCTGCTACGGTAACAAAAGAACCAAAAACGAGAATAAGTTCACCAGTTTGATAATCTGCAAGCGCGCGCTGATATGCCGAGGTCACGTCCTGAAACGTGTCTATATTCTCTATGGTTGTGCCGGCATTAACAAGTGCATTTTCAAGTACTTCTGCCTTACAGCCCCGAGGACCACTCGTTGATGCTACGTACCACTTGGCATTAAGTGCCGCCAGTGGCGCTAAGGTCTCTGCAATAGACTTATCTTTTAGCATGCCCACCACAATACGCATTTGGCTTACATCGTAACGATTTAGCCAATCTTGCATAGCTGTCGTAGCCTGTGGATTATGGGCAACGTCAACAACTACGAGGGGTGATTCACTAATAGTCTGCTGACGCCCGGGCATGGTGGTATTTTCAATAATATCTCTAACCACATGTTCTTCGGGCAGCAAGTCTAAAAGTTCCAGCGCTGCCAACGCAGTACTCGCATTTTGAAGTGGAATTTTAGGGTAAGGTAGAGACGTATAGCTATTGCTCTTCCCTTTCCAGCTCCACTCACTGTAATCACTTGCTACTACTGTTTCGAAATCTTGTGTAGCCCATCGCACGTTTGCTTGTAGCTCGTTTGCCACATCGTAAAGCGATGATGGAGGAAACAGCTCACCAACCACAGCATTACCGTTTTTGCGCATGATCCCCGCTTTTTCTCGAGCGATTTTTTCGCGGGTATTGCCAAGCCAATCTTGATGGTCAAGATCGATAGTTGTAATAACAGCAAGGTCAGGATCAATAATGTTGGTGGCATCCAATCGTCCACCCAGGCCTACTTCAAGAATGACCACATCAACAACCCATGACTGCATCATTTTCATTGCAGCCAGCGTACCAAACTCAAAGTAAGTTAAGGTAATAGGTTCGCTACCCGTGTCTTTCCGCGCGCTTTCAACAAACTCAAATGCATTTACAAATTCATTCGCAGGCGGCAATTCGCCGTTGTAGCGCACGCGTTCACGATAGTCGGTTAAATGGGGTGAACTGTATACCGCAACACTTTTTCCTTGCGATAGCATGGCCTGTTCGAGTAAGCGACACGTTGTGCCTTTACCGTTAGTGCCTGCAACAGTAATAACCAAAGACTGGCTAAGCGAAAGTCCCATGGCATTGGCCACCGCTTTCACTCTGTCTAGCCCCATATCGATGGCGCTAGGATGAATAGATTCTAGGTAGGATAACCACTGGCTCAGGCTTTTTTGCGAAGGTGAAGACGCTGAGGCGTTTTCTGCGTGTGGCGCTGAGCCAGTATTTAGATTGTTTTCGTTATTCACTAATTCTTATAATGCAACTTTACCAACAGGCTGTGTAATCTATCACGCATATCTCTGCGGTCAACAATCATATCAATTGCACCTTTCTCAACAAGGAATTCACTGCGTTGGAAACCTTCAGGCAGCTTTTCTCTTACTGTTTGTTCGATTACACGAGGGCCCGCGAAGCCGATAAGCGCTTTTGGCTCGGCTACGTTTACGTCACCAAGCATTGCCAAACTTGCAGATACACCACCCATTGTAGGGTCTGTAAGTACACTGATATAAGGCAGGCCTTTCTTACTCATTTTGGCAAGCGCTGCAGATGTTTTAGCCATTTGCATTAGCGACATCAGTGCTTCTTGCATACGCGCACCACCACTTGCACTAAAGCAAATAAGCGGCATATCGTTTTCTAAGCATGCATTCACAGCAGCAACGAAGCGAGCACCTACTACCGATGCCATTGAGCCGCCCATAAACGCAAACTCAAAACACGCAACCACTACCGGCATACCTTTTAGCTTGCCCTGCATTACCACTAGTGCGTCTTTTTCGTTTGTTGCCTTCTGTGCAGCAACAATACGGTCTTTATAACGCTTAGAGTCTTTGAATTTAAGTACGTCTTGTGGTTCGTGCTCTGCACCTAACTCAACGCGATCGCCGTCGTCTAAGAACGCATCGATACGGCGGCGCGCCGTAATACGCATGTGATGGTCGCATTTAGGACAAACTTCCTGAAGTTTTTCCAGTTCGCTCTTATATAGCACTGCTTGGCATGAACCACACTTCGTCCAGATACCTTCTGGTACGTTACCTTTGGTTGATGTTTGCGTGCGAGGAAGAATTTTTTGAATCCAGCTCATGGAAATTGAATCCTTTGTTTTTTGTTTGCCGACCATGACGATTGATGTTTGTTCATACTTGTGGTCAACAACACATTAATTTTTTAAGTTTCATACTGTATTACAAAGAAAAAATACGTAACACAATAGAACAGCTACCTAATATAGCGCGCTATTAGACCACAATACAACGAAATGGAAAAAACAAAACTGGTCTTAGAAGTTGGCAGGGGATGATTTGAAGATACACGCTTCAATACAACCTGAGTTAACTGCTAGGCGATGTGCAGCTAACTCAGATTGAAAATTTAAAGGCGAAGGTAGATAGATTAGGCTTCTGGAAGGAATAGTGGTCCTAAAGGCGGCTTAGGTAAACCATGCTCGTCAGGGTAAGTGACGTCGACCAAGTACAACCCATTTGGCTTCGCCGTGGCTGCAGATTTACTTCTGTCTTTCAGACTTAACAAGTGAGCTATCCAATTTACGTCTTGCTCCCCTGCCCCAATCTCAACAAGCGCGCCCGTGATATTGCGAACCATATGATGCAAGAAAGCATTGGCTCGAATATCAATGATAACGTATCTCCCTTGGCGATATACGCTTACATCAGTAACGTTGCGAAATGGCGTTTTACTTTGGCAAAGCGCTGCGCGGAACGAGGTAAAGTCTTGCTCGCCTAGCAAGGCTTGTGCGGCAACATGCATTTTTTTCTCATCTAGTTCGCGGTGAATATGGGTAACACCGGAATGGAGAATAGCTGGGCGCATTTTCGCATTATGAATAACGTAACGATAGCGGCGATGGGTAGCAGAAAAACGCGCATGAAAGTCATCACTGACGTTCTTTGCCCAAGTAACCGCAACAGAATTTGGTAGGTTCGCATTAACACCGAGTGTCCAAGCGCGCTCTGAGCGTGGCGCATCGCAGTTAAAGTGAACTACTTGCCCAGTAGCGTGTACACCAGCATCGGTACGTCCAGCGCATTGCACTTCAATGGGTTGGTTGGCTACTGTCGATAGTGCCTTTTCAAGATGTTCTTGAACACTTGGTACTTCACGTTGGCGTTGCCATCCGTATACAGCAGCACCGTCGTATTCAATCCCTAAGGCAATTCGCCCCATATCTGTTTTACCCCGTTTCTGAAAAGGCGCTAAGTGTAGTCATGTCGCTTGCAACATGCAATGCTGCTAATACGCAAAACCCTTTTCGCTCATAGAAAATGAATGTACATCGCCTAAAACAAAAACGGCCTGTATATCTTTTAAATATACAGGCCGTCCATTACGTTTAGCGAACAATCTATTATGCGTGTCCGTAAAGATTACTTAGGCAATATTCGCTAAAATCGCTGCTGCTTCCTGTTTTTGTTCTTCGCTACCCTCTTCCATCACTTCTTCAAGTAACTCTTTTGCAGCGTCTACATCGTCCATTTCAATATAGGCACGAGCCAAATCCAAGTTAGCGTTTTGTCCTGCGTCTTTATCTATATCAATCACCGTGTCTTCATCAGATACACCTGTGAAGTCAGATAAACTCACATCAAGATCTAGTGCTTGGCTATCTGGGTCAATAGCGTCTGCATCATCGCCATCGTCCATCAAAGCCTCTACATCAAGGAAGTCGTCAGGAGGCGTTTGAGCATCACTTTCCCCGTCGACATCACTAAGTAAGGCAGCGAGATCTAAATCAGGGTTATCGAGTTTAAGGTCATCCTCTTGAGCCTTTTCAGTCTCAGCGGATTGAGCGTCTTGTTCGTCCTCTTCAATTTCAGTTGGTGTGGCAATATCCAATTCCACATCATCTGGAATTTCAAGGTCGTCTAATGCAAGCTCCGAATCATCTTCTTCAAAGGCGAAAGTATCTTCGTCGTCTTCTTGCTCAGACTCAAAAGCACCATCTTCGTCTAGCTCAAAGGTTTCATCTTCTTCGTCTAGTTCAAACGTATCATCGCTTTCGTTGAATCCAAGGTTGTCGTCACTCTCTTCTAACTCGACAGTGGCTTCATCATTTTCCTGCTCAAGTTCGAAAGTATCTTCTTCACTCTCTGCCAAAGATTCTTCTGGCTCCTGACCGTCATCACTTTCGATTTCACTAGTATCGACTATGGTGTCTGACTCAAGACTTTGAAGAAGCTCATCGAATTCCGCACTGTCAAGATCGTCAAGAATCTCGTTGTCGTCTACATGGTCATCGTCACCGGAAGCAGACAACCAGTCGTCAAGGCCTGGAACATCGTCAAGTTCGTTAAAGTCTTCTTTATTCTCATCTGAGTCGCGCTGGTTTGAATCAGCTGTTTCAGGTGAACTTGAATCTTCGTCAGCGTCAGATTTTGATAATAACTCTTCATCTTCATCTTCACCGTCTATTATGCCGTCAATTTCTTGCTCTAATTCAAAGCTTTCTATTTCGTCATAAGCAGCGTTTAGAAGGCTGTCGTCGTATTCATCACTGTCTTCTGCTGAAGCATCTTCCGATTGCTCTGTTGGCGCCGAAGACTTTTCCTGCGCTGAGGGCTCTTCATCAGCTAAAGGCTTTTCCTGCGCTGAGGGCTCTTCCGTATCCATCTGACTGAACGAAGGGATATCATCCATCATTTGCCTTTCAAACGCTTCAATAGCGTCATCTAGTGGATCGTCTGACGTTTCCTCCGCTCTTTCTTCGGCGTCTTCATCGACGGTTTCGGAATCTGGCTCTACGTCAGTTTCTGGCTCTAGTTCTGTCTCGGCTTCAGTTTCAACTTTTTCTTCTGGCTCTTGGTCTTGTTCTGTTTCAGCATCGAAATCCTGTTCTAAGTCAGGTTCAAGCTCAGGCTCAGCTTCGAATTCTAGCTCTGATTCCGGCGCTGGCTCAGACTCAAGTTCCGCTTCTAATTCAGGCTCAATCTCAGCGTCTTGTTCTGCTTCTACTTCAGTGCCAAACTCTGGCTCTGAATCTAGTTCTGACTCCGTCTCACCGTCGGCTTCCGCCTCTAGCTCTAGTTCATCTTCCAAGTCGGCTTCAGGCTCAGCTTCAGTTTCAACTTTATCTTCTGATTCCTGGCCTTGTTCTGTTTCAGAATCGATATCCTGCTCTAATTCAGATTCAAGCTCAGGCTCAGATTCAAACTCTAGCTCTGATTCCGGCGCTGGCTCAGACTCAAGTTCCGCTTCTAGTTCAGGCTCAAACTCAGCGTCTTGTTCTGCTTCAACTTCAGTGCTAAATTCTGGCTCTGAATCTAGTTCTGACTCCGTTTCAACTTCGGCTTCCGCCTCTAGCTCTACTTCACCTTCCAAGTCGGCTTCAGGTTCAGCTTCAGTTTCAGGTTCAGCTTTTTCTCCTGGTTCCTGGTCTTGTTCTGTTTCAGCATCGAAATCCTGTTCTAAGTCAGGTTCAAGCTCAGGCTCAGCTTCGAATTCTAGCTCTGATTCCGGCGCTGGCTCAGACTCAAGTTCCGCTTCTAATTCAGGCTCAATCTCAGCGTCTTGTTCTGCTTCTACTTCAGTGCCAAACTCTGGCTCTGAATCTAGTTCTGACTCCGTCTCACCGTCGGCTTCCGCCTCTAGCTCTGGCTCTGGCTCTGGCTCTGGCTCTGGCTCAAAATCAAGTGCCACTTCACCTTCTGAGTCAATCTCGAGTTCAGGTTCAAACTCTGCGTCTGTTTCATCATCATGTTCTATTTCGGATTCAAGTTCAGAAAGTAGCTCGTCTGTCAGCAGATCTACATCTTCACTGCCTTTAGACTCCTCAGCTTCTAATTCAGCAAGCAACTCGTCAGTTAGCGGGTCGCTAAAATCATCGTCGTTATCTTCACTTTCGGAATCATCAAGGTCCAAATCTTCATCATGAGGTTCGGGGCTAACTTCGGGCTCACCTTCCAATTCTGCTTCTAGTTCTGCAAGTAACTCGTCGGTAAACGGGTCGTCAAAGTCACCATCTTCTTCACTATCAGAAGGTAATGCGCTTGGGTCATTTTCTTCAGCCTCGTCATCAGCCGAGTTATTTTCACCCTCTAAATGCTCTTGCTCTGCTGAGGTCGATTGATCCGCTGATGGCATTTGATCCGCTGAGGGCTCTTCAGCAAGCTCATCTTCCGCCTGTAACTCTGCAATAAGCTCATCGGAAAGAGGGTCACTGAAGTCCGCGTTAGTTTCTATTTCGTCAGTGACAATTTCGTCCAAATCATCAGTAATAGCATCAAGACTCTGAATAGACTGCGGTGACGGCGAAGAAGTTGTTATTTCTTCTTCAATGTCATCTTCGTCTTCGTCATATTCGTCGCCTAGACCACCCATCATTTCGATTTGCTCAATTTCGTTTAGCAAATCGTCGGTGATTTTATCTATTTCTTTATTTTGCTGATTAATCTCGTCGTCGAGCTTGCTCAGCATATCCTCATTGATAAGGTCATCATTACTGTCTAGCTCATCGGTAAGGCCTGCATCAACGCCATGCTCTTCAAGCAGATCGTCAATACTGATTTCAGGCTTATCGTCTTCATCTTCTACGCTCGGCAATGATGCAACGCTTTCTAAACCGTCGTCTTCTTCGGTGTCAGGCAATGAATCAACCGAACTAGCAAGCAACGCGTCGATATCGTCTTCGTCAACATTTTCAGATTCTGCAGCTCCGTTAACCTCGGCAAGGATATCGTCAGGGTCTACGTCGCCCGCCTCATCTAGCTCGTCACTTTCTGATTCTGTTGTATCTTGGCTTTGAACATTATCGAGTAAGTCGTCAATGTCAAAATCATCGTCATCTGCCGATGCAGGCTCTTCAGCAACCGCCGTCTCTGGCTCGCTTTCTTCAGCATCTTCATCAAAGATGTCGTCATCCCCCGAAAGGTCAAAGCCTTCAAGGTCGTCTGCGTCGTTTTCGTTTAATACTTTATCTGACAAGTCATCGTCGTCGAACAGGCTATCCAGTTCGCTTTGATCTAGTTCATCATCGCCTGCCTCAAACAAGTCATCACTGCCATCGTCTGGCACCAACATGTCATCCTCAAGGTCGGCGAAGGTTTCTAACTCATCATCTAGGCTTTCTTCTAAATCTGAGGTAAGTACGTCATCGAGCAAGTCGTCGTCATTAAATAAATCGTCATCTGATAACTCTGCTTTATCATCAAAATCGGATGCCAATGCGCTTGATAGATCGCCAATGTCAGAATCAGGTACCGGCACTTCATCATTATCAGCTGTAATTGTCGGGGCAGCTGCAGGCGCTTCTTCAGGCTTACTGTTGCGTTTGAGCAGCCACATGATAAGGCCACCAACCAACAATAGTGACAGAATTGCCGAACCTATAATTAGACTCAAAGGGCTGGTAAGTGCGCTTAAAAACGAAGACTGCTTTTCTGCTTCGCGCTGCGCTTGCTCGGCCTTGATCATGTCGAGCAATTCTTGCTGAAGCGCCACTTGCATATCAAGCTGGCTCTTAACATCACCTTCGACTTGCCCACGCAATGTTTCTAGCTCGCCATTAACAGCCTCAACACGCTCGTACAAGCGTCTGTTTTCGTTAAGAATCGCTTCAACATTTTCCAGTGAGGCTGCAAACTGCATACGCAGTTCGTCGAATTGTCGGGTTTGCTCCTGATCCAAGCGAGTGATTTTCTGCTCAATATCAGTTTGGGTTTGCGTCAAGTCTTGTTGATTGACTAAAGGAGATGCAGGCTTGATGTTTCTCACGCTACTGCCAGGTTTATTAAGCATTTCAGCAAATGCTCTATCATCCTGCTCAGCGCGCATCTGGGCTTTTTGCTTATCAATTCTGGCGATATACCGCTCTGATGGTAACTTTAATACCGCACCATCAACTAATAAATTTAAATTGCCGTTTTCGAATGCGTTTGGATTGAGCTCGTAAATAGCGGTCATAACCTGATACACACTCAGGTTATTGTTTTGGCGGTAACGCTCGGCAATACGCCATAGAGTATCGTTGGCGTCGATAGGGCCATATTCTAGGCCCGAATACTGATCAGTTGCGTCTTTGGGACCTTTTAAGAAGGTAGCGCGTTCTTGTGCATCTACAGTGATAATAGGGCCAGACAAACAAAGTGTTAGTAAAAGTAAGCCCGTCAAATGCAATTTCATAGCAGTCCTATATGCCCTCAAGCGTCTTTACCACCCGAGACGTATGGGCGGATTTTCTAGCCAATCAGTACGGAAGAAAATATTGGCTTTTATTTTTATTCTTAAGCCACCTTGAAACCATTAATAATCAAGCTAGCGTTTTACAGTCTTTATGAACTTAGCAGTAAGATTTATTTGCGCTTTTTAGAGTTCTTACCCTTCGCCTAAGTGTCTGACTGAGTATTGTTTTTAACGTTGTTCTATTCCTAACTTTACAAACTATAAACCAGTTATTAAGGGTGATCTAGTTAGACAGTAGTATTGAACCACTCTTATGCTCAAATTTTCGCTAAAAACCGTCATTCAGTAGCTTTGAGTGCTGTCTTTCTATCCCGTTGAACAGTGCTGCTTCATTGCAACAGGCATTGCCCTTTCATTGCGTATCGGCAAGCACAGAAAAATGTTTACCTTTTCCTGTGCTTATCCGATTAATCAGAGGCTGTGTCTCTGTAGAGCATTTACAAGTAGTCGCGAATAAGTGTCTCAGCAATTTGAATGCTGTTTGTCGCTGCACCTTTGCGAATGTTGTCTGACACCACCCACAAATTTAAACCACAAGGATGAGTAATATCATTCCTGATACGACCCACATGCACAATGTCGTTGCCGCTAGCGCTGCTTACTTGCGTTGGGAATTGCTCATTTCCGTCGTAAACTGTTACGCCCGGCGCATCGGCTAAAAGCTCTTTAACATGCTGCGCATCTATTGGCGAACGCGTTTCTAAGTGAATGGCTTCAGCATGACCGTAGAAAACCGGCACGCGCACAGCCGTCGCGTTTACCAAAATACTTTGATCGCCCATAATTTTTTGGGTTTCCCACAGCATTTTCATTTCTTCTTTGGTGTAATCGTTGTCTTGGAATACATCGATTTGAGGGATAACGTTAAAGGCAATTTGGCGACTAAACGATTCTGGCTTTACTTCACGTGCGTTTAGCAAACCTGCGGTTTGTTTAGCCAACTCTTCCATGGCTTCTTTACCTGCACCAGAAACTGACTGGTATGTGCACACATTAATACGGTCAATACCAACCGCGTCTTGAATAGGTTTAAGTGCAACCAACATTTGAATGGTTGAGCAATTTGGGTTCGCAATAATGTTTCTATTGCGAAACTCTGCCAGTGCATGGGCGTTAACTTCTGGCACCACAAGTGGGATATCTGGCTCGTAACGAAACTCTGAAGTATTGTCGATAACAATACAGCCTTCCTCTGCCGCTAGAGGAGCAAATTTTGCAGAAATGCTGCCTCCGGCTGAGAAAAAGCCAAATTGCACTAATGACCAGTCGAAATCATCAGCATCTAATACTTCAATGTCTTCGCCTTTAAACGACACGGTACTACCTGCTGAACGTTTACTGGCAAGCGGATACAAACGGTTTACCGGAAAGTCTCGCTCTTCTAATAGTTCAATCATGGTTTGGCCCACTAAACCTGTGGCGCCAAGTACCGCTACGTCAAACGCTTGCGACATAATGCTTTATGCTCCTAATGTAAAAATAACTAAACCAGACTAACGTGAAAGCCCAGTTTGGTGAATGTGTCTTGGATTTGCTTACTGGTGTTTTTTGGCAAGTGTAACGTATAGGCGCTGCACTCGCGACGCACTCTGTATTGCTTGCGCAATGTAGAGAACGTATTTGCTATGTGTGTCTCTGGCGTTTCATTATGGCCTGACGCAAACGCGTTTCGCGTTACCTCATCGTCAATAGCTACATCATACACATTGTGGAATACGGCAATGAGATCATCAACAGACAACCGCGTTGCCTCAGGCGAATTTAACGCAGCTTTGATCGGATTGGTTTTCTCTAAAAAGTCGCTAAGCACTTTGTCTGGGGCTTTGCCCACTACGTCACAAATTTGCTCGTAAATCATTTGCGTACCGCGCACTTTGCCTTCTACAGAATGCCCCGCGATATGCGGTGTAACGAACCAAACATAGTCAAATAATGCTGTATTTATGGCAGGCTCATTGTCGAATACGTCGAGTACCACCGTTGGCGGTTTTTCACCTCGAAGTACACTAAGTAGTGCCACTTCATCAATAACCTCACCCCGGCATGCATTTATAAGCAGCTGGTTTGACGTTAATCCTTCCAGAAACGCTTCGTCTATCATCTGATATGTAGGATATTCGCCGCCTTTGATAAAAGGCACGTGAAGCGAGATAACATCGCACTTTGCTATTTGCGCTAAGTCTACAAATGACTGACCGTTATGCTCCTTCTTACCTGATTTTGCTAGTGCTTGCTGTAGCGGTGGGTCATACAGACTGTGTTTAACGCCAATTGCCGTTAAAATTCTTGATAATGCAGTTCCCACATTACCCGCACCTACTACTCCCACTGTCGCATTATATAAATCGAGCTTTTGGGCTTTTTGCGCGTGCAGCAAAACACTCAACACGTACTCGGCAACCGCAACGGCATTACAGCCTGCCGCACTGCTATGCATAATACCCACGCTATCTAAATGCGTTTTATCTAGATGATTGGTTCCCGCCGTTGCCGTAGTAACAAACTTAAGCTTGTTAGCCTTGGTTAGCAGTTCAGGGGTAACCTTGGTGGTAGAACGCAGCGCAAGAATATCTACATCGCGCAGCATTTCAGGCACAAGAGATTGCCATGCATAGGTTTCAACCTCACCTACGCTATTAAGGTAATCGGTGCCAAACGGAATGGTGTCTTCAAGAAGTATTTTCATGGCGCTAAGTGTACCTTAACTTAGGCTTTTAGTAACCCAGCGCCCTTGATTTATCTTGTCGGTGATTCGTTTAATTTACGTCATTTTGATGCACGTTTGGCCGCAACATTAAAGAGACGGCCGAAGTTCATACAATCCTTTAACACGGGAACGCTTGAAGCAAACCGCTTTAGCTCACGTTTTTTGTCCACTTCATCCGTTGCGAACGTGGTATTAGATAACGTTAAACTTCACGCCGTTACTCGTCATATCCAGGGAAACGGCGTTCAACGCGTCGTTTAATACCCGGCCATGCTAACGAACCACCAGCCTGCCGGGTGACTTGATCTGCTTGTGTACGAATGCCATCTAGAATTGCCGAATGAATTGGAATAAGCGGTTTACCTGTGGCCTGCGCTTTTAACTGAATTTCACAGGCGCGCTGCATAATAAACATAAACAAGAATGCATCGGGAATATTGTCTGCACAGGTTAAAAGCCCGTGATTGCGCAAAATCATAAATTGGGTATCGCCAAGGTCGCGAACCAATCGCACTTTTTCTTCTGGGTTTAGCGCCACGCCTTCGTAGGCATGATAGGAAAGCGACGCCAGCGGGAAAAGCGACTGTTGCGAGTAAGGCTGCAGCCCTTCTTCTAAAATGGATACCGCCACACCTTCTGCTGTATGCAAATGCAACACGCACTTTGCATCGTCTCTAGCCTCATGAACAGCGCTATGAATGGTAAAACCTGCTGGGTTAATGTCGTACTCACTTTCCATTACCTTGTTACCGTGAAGATCAACTTTAACCAAGTTTGACGCAGTAACTTCATCAAACATTAAACCGTAGGGATTAATCAAGAAATGATGGTCAGGCCCAGGAACACGAGCAGAAATGTGAGTAAAAATGAGGTCGTCCCAACCATACATAGCGACTGCGCGGTAGCATGCGGCTAGATCAACACGGGTTTGCCATTCTTCACTGCTAACTTTCGACTTTACTGAATCTGTCATAGCTTTACTCTTTTAACGTACAAATTAATTTCATTTGAGGCGGGAGCCCTAGGTGGAAGGCTCGATACCTTGAACGTTTCAATGAAACTTCCACTTACTTTCTCTTACCGCCTACATTACGCGCAGTAATTGCTATACACTGTCGGATATACGACATTGTAAGAAATTTGTTAAATGGAAAAATTTAAACCTGTTCTCGCTAGCTCTACTTGGTTTAGCGCGCTTCCACCCTATTTGCAGGAAGCCATGTTCGACAAGATGCGTCTAAAACACTTGAAAGCTGGGCAGCAACTGCATGCCAAAGGTGAAGACGGTGTCGGTTTTTATGGCGTATGCGAAGGCCGTTTAAGAGTTGTCACTGTGGGCGTGGATGGTCGCGAAATGCTATTTGCGCTACTGGGCCCCGGCACCTGGTTTGGTGAGATATCGATGTTTGACGACCTCCCTCGTACTCACGACAACTTCTGCGAGACAAATTGCACGGTGGCGATTATTCAAAAGAACGCCTTTAAAGCACTGCTTGAGCAATATCCTGAACTCTACCCGCATTTCACCCGCCTTTTATGCACGCGAGTGCGCAGCGCTTTTCAGTTTATTGACTCAAGCGCAGGGCTTAGCCTTAAGCACCAGCTGGTAAAACGGCTTTTAATGCTTACCACCAGTTACGGTCAGCATTTGCCCAAACACAACGCGATTACGCTAACCCTTTCGCAAGAGTCTTTAGCTCAAATGATAAATAGCAGTAGGCAAACGGTGAACCAGTTATTAGGTGAACTTCAACAAGAAGGCTTGGTTAAGCGGCATTACGGGAAAATCACTATTCCCGAGCCAGATACCTTGTTTAGTCGTTATCAGTTTATTTGACCGAAATAACTAGCTGAATTCCTCAAGAATATGTGGAATATTAATAATGTCGTTGAGGCGCTAGGAAAAGGAAAGTTCGCGTTGAAAATTTTATCTGTCAGCATCGTTATGCTTTTATTAGTCGGTTTTGTATATCAGTCATATTCAAGCTATGTCGATTCCATCTCTTTTGACAAGCGTGGAGAAATGATAGATATCGGTGGCTATAGCCTTTATGTCGAGGACACTGGAACAGGAAAAGTTACCGTAATTTTTGACGCTGGTATGGGTGATGACTCATCAGTCTGGAACAAAGTAGTAGAAGAAGTCTCACAGTTTTCTCGGGTTATTACTTATGATAGAGCTGGCCTTGGGTGGAGTGAAAAAAGCCCGCACGAAAGAGACAGTAAAACTATTGTTGCAGAACTTCACTCGGTTCTAGAAGAAAAAGGCATTACTGGACCAATTATCCTTGTAGGCCATTCATTTGGCGGGGTAAACATGCAGCGCTATGCCCTCACCTATCCCGAAGATGTAGCGGCTTTGGTGTTGGTAGACTCTGCCCATGAAGACCAGATAACTAAAATGCCTCAGGCAAGCTTTCTTCAGAAATACCTTTTCAAATTTGGAATGTGGGCAGCCCCTGTCGGTATTCCCAGATTGTACCTTTCCAACATTTACCCAGAAGAAAAAGCTAAAAAAAGTACAACCAAACATCAATATACCAGCCTAGATGAAGCCGAATACTTTCTAAGAAGCCTTAGCGAATTGAATGAATTAAAGCCTAACTATGGCGATATGCCCTTGGTGGTTATTGCGCGAAATAAAGCGTCTTCTGAAATAGGTAACACGAAAGCTAGAGACCTGGTATGGGCGACCTTGCAAGAAAACATTGCCACGCGCTCTACCAATAGCACAATTATTTTTTCAGGGGCGCGTCAGCATTCCATTCACAAAATGCAGCCTGAAATTGTTATTGAAGCTATTCAAACATTAGCCGAAAGCCTTTAACTAATACGAGAATTACGTAACGAAACGTCTTCTGAACATTTTCTGAAAACCTAGTAATGACACAACAGATGTCCACTACTACCAACGTGAGCTTACGGTTTTACTAAATCGTATATGGATTTGCACCTGATGGGATATGTTGAGCGACCTACATTCGACTGCATCTTTGAGGTCTGCTCAAGACAAGGAAAGGACGGTTAAAAAAATCGCTAGTAGTAATCTATAGAGTCTGTTGGTAATCATAATTATCGAAGTAAAACTAACTCTTTATCGAGATCACTTATCCCACCAAGCTCAATAATTTCCAAAATACAGAGTGAGAGTATTTTTGAAGTCTCATTTAGAATTCGTTTTGGCTCAATTTTACCTATGTCCCTCACCTTGTACTCGTCTTTAATTTTGGCATTATGTACCGCATCAGAACGGATACTGTAAAATGCTTTGAGTTGATTATAATTCCGTACCCTTTCTTCATAGACATCTGAAGCTAATCTTGAGCCTAAAAGGCGCACTTGAAGGGAAAGTTGTTCTGAGCTCTCACTTTTGGTCAAGATAGACTCTGCGCACATTCCTAAGTCTATAGCAGCATCAACGGTATCGTTAACATTCATAGCTGATGTTTTGCGTTTAATTGCTAGTTCTATTGAGCCCTGAGTCGCTTCTGGCAGCCTCTCAAACTTTTCAAGCAATATCTGCAAACAGTTCTTATCAATCAATTGGAGTGTTTCTGAGTAAAATGGTCTTTCAACCTGCAAAAATGTTGTTTCATTGCTATCTATAAAACCTGAGCAGGGGGTCGATTCTTCAAACACGCACCACTCCTTCTTTATACAAGCCGCCACCTTTCTTGTAAAAAGTGACAGAAAAAAAGACTTTAAAAGATGACTCTGACTTATCTCAAAAAAGCTGATCTTGTGTAACACTCTCAGTGCCTTCGTAACTGCTAAAATTTAAAACATTGCACTCGACTCTCGTCACAATGTAAGCAGGTACCTCACCATGAAAATCCCTCGACTCACCGCGCCAACGTTCATCCTTTCACGTACGCCTTCAGGTAACCCTTCAAATGTACATAAGTACGTTCTCTTATCAAAATAGTATGTTTCACTGGGCATTACTCCCTCGACTAACGATATAACGTATAGAGGCACTATGGGTTTTTCTATAAAATCGAGAAATAATTGAAGTGAGACCTTTGCTCCGACATTGTTAGCTTTGGTACACAACCACTTTGCAAGGTCGAAAGGCGATACTGATTTATGGCTATTAGGTGTCCCCCAACTCCTTTCAAAAACTTCAGAGTAATCCTCTTGGAGAATATCCATTAGTTTTATAGTATGTTTTGAGAAACCTTCTTTTATAAGCCAATCCCGCCACGCAAACATTGGACTTACTGATGATTTAAAGTGTTCGTCCAAACGACACAGATCGATGAGGTTTATTAATTCCTTGTGAGAAGTCTCCATTCTGATTCCATCAAATTGCTTTTTTCAAACTATCCCAAAATCTGCTTTCCCCACAAGTAAAGTTGGCTAAAACAAACATGCTAAAACAATTAGACCACAATTCACTCTCTGTCACCGCGTGATCACAAATGTGTCAATGACTGCAATACGTAGAAAGCCTCAAATTACAATCACTTATGCGGCCTCTTCTAAAACCGCAGGTTTAATCAAAAAAACAGCAACAAAAAAGGGCGTAAACACAAGCACCCACGGTGCTCAGGTTTACGCCCTTTTGTCTTTTTTGAAACTCTTAACTGAAGCTAAAAAAGCTTACTGGTTCAAGCGGTTTTAATTAACCGTTATAACGCTGCATAACAAGCGTTGCGTTAGTGCCGCCGAAGCCAAAGCTGTTAGACATAATAGTGTTTAACGTTGCTTCACGTGCTTGGGTAACAATATCTAGCCCTTGTGCCGCGTCGTCCAGTGTGTCGATGTTAATTGATGGCGCAATAAAGTTATTCTCCATCATCAACAAGCTGTAAATAGCTTCGTTTACACCCGCAGCTCCTAGTGCGTGACCTGTCAGTGACTTGGTTGCACTAATAGGTACGCCCGCTTGGCCAAACACTTCTTGAATCGCCGCAAGTTCCTTCACGTCACCTACAGGCGTAGATGTGCCGTGGGTATTCAAGTAATCGATAGGCGCATCAATATTTTGCATTGCCATTTTCATACAGCGAATTGCGCCTTCACCCGACGGTGCAACCATGTCGAAACCGTCTGATGTAGCGCCGTAACCTACTACTTCGCCGTAGATTTTTGCGCCGCGTGCAAGCGCGTGCTCAAGTTCTTCAACAACAACCATACCGCCGCCGCCAGAACTTACAAAGCCGTCGCGTGCTGCGTCATAAGTACGTGATGCCACAGCAGGATTGTCGTTATATTTAGAGCTTAGTGCGCCCATAGCGTCGAATTGGCTTGATAGTGACCAATGTAATTCTTCACCGCCACCGGCGAATACTACGTCTTGCTTACCAAGCTGAATAAGCTCTAGCGCATTACCAATACAGTGGGCACTAGTTGCACACGCAGAGGCAATTGAATAGTTCACGCCACGAATTTTAAACGGGGTCGCTAAGCAAGCCGATACCGTAGAAGCCATACAGCGGGGAACCATGTATGGACCAACACGCTTAACGCCTTTTTCGCGAAGAATATCAGCAGAAAGCACTTGGTTTTCAGAAGACGCGCCACCTGAGCCAGCAATAATACCTGTACGCTCGTTTGAAATGTCGCTTTCTTCTAAACCAGAGTCTGCAATGGCTTGTTGCATCGCTACGTATGCGTAGCCTGCTGCATCGCCCATAAAGCGCATGGCTTTACGGTCAATATGGTCTTTCAAATCGATGTCGATGTTGCCCCAAACTTGGCTGCGAAGGCCCATTTCGGCGAACTGTTCTGAAAATGTAATTCCAGACTTACCCGCTTTAAGTGAAGCAAGTACGTCTTCTTTATTTACGCCGATGCTTGATACGATACCAAGACCGGTGATAACTGCTCTTCTCATAGTTTACCCTTTGCGTTGTTGCGGCTTATGGTAACGATTTTGAATGGTAAAGTGGTCTGCTCTGCCAATTGCCATACTCAAATTTGCTAAACTTGAGCGTTGCAGTAGCTGTTTCAATTCTGGGCTTATGTATATAAACAGGTAGTTTCCCACTTCCCTTCTTTTTCGTTTTTGCCGTCTTTGTCTAAGCTTTCTTGTTCAGAATATTTCCAATGTAGCATGAATGCACAGGGTCATGACCAGCGTTAATTTATACCTTCATAAAACCTTCAAAATAGCTTTAGCGGTTTCTTTTATTAAGTAAATTGGGCTCTAAGTTTGTTCTTAAATATTTTACCCGTATCTTCTCTGGGCAGAGTATCGAGCATTTGCAACATTTTAGGCCACTTGAACCGCGCCAGTTTGCCATCTAAATACCCGTGTAGCGCATCAATCGACAGCGCGTTGTCGGGTGAGCATTGAACAGCCACCACGACTTTCTCGCCATACTCAGCATCAGGCACACCGAATACCGCGCAGTCTGCAACCTCAGGCATTTCTATGATAACGCTTTCTATTTCAGCAGGAAATATATTGGCGCCACCTGAGATGATCATGTCTTTTTTCCTATCGCAAATATATAAGTAGCCATCTTCATCCACATAACCCATATCACCTAATGTCGTGAATTCACCAACATGTAAGTCGCTTTGCGTGCCCGTAGTATTGGTATATTTGAATGGCGCGAACATGGAAAGGTGCGCATATATAACGCCAACATCACCTACTTCGCACTCCTCTTTATCGTCGCTCAGTATTTTAATCGCGGCACCGGGAATGGGCTTACCCACAGAATTTGGCTTCTCTAATGCTTCTTGAGATGAAATTAGGGTCATAAAGCCTAATTCACTAGCGCCATAAGATTCATAGAAAATTGGACCAAACCAGTTAATCATTGCTTCTTTCACGTCGCTCGGCAGTGCGGACCCGGTTGATAAAGCAAATCGCAAACTTGAAGTGTCGTATTTGCTTCTTATCGACTCGGGCAGTTTAAGTAGCCTCACCATCATAGTGGGAACAATATAGGCGTGAGTCAGCTTAAACCGCTCTATGTCTTGTAAAAAGCGTTCGGGGTCGAATTGAGGCTCAATGTATACATCAATATTACCCGCTGCTAAACAGCAGAGCGTAAGCGCATGTGGTGCACTGTGATAAAGCGGTGCCGAGACGAAAAAGCGATCACCTATTGATAGCTGCATTAACGCTTCAGACAGCCCTTTAAATATTAAATAAGGGTCTGGCCGCGTTAGGTCTTCATCTCGCTTAATACCTTTAGGTTTTCCGGTACTGCCAGATGTGTAGGGAAACATGCCCTTAAAGCGTTTTGGCAGTTCATCGTGGCGCTTTGCGTTTGGGGCAGCTAATAGCGTATCAAGACACAGATACCGCTCCCCGATTTTCGGCTCCGTAGCCAATTCAGAATCACCTGTAAGATGATAGCGCTCTAAAATGCTTTCCGGCGTTTTAATCGTGTATATCGCAGACAAGGTGGGAACTTGTAATAACGTTTCGTGGGCATTCTCACCCTTTAATAAATCGCGATGAGCGAACAGTGCTTTAGCGCCACAGTCGTCTAAAATAGGCAAAAGTTCGGCAACGGGGCTGTGCCAATTAAGTAGAACATAGCGCGAACCCAAATATCGGCATGCCTCTACTATTTCGAATATATCGACGTGGTTTCGCATAAGAATAGCTACCACATCGTTATCGCACACACCATGTTCAGCAAGTGCATGTGCGATGATACGTGCACGATCATCCATATCGTCTCTAGTGCGTTTGTAAATACTTTTGCCGCATTGGTGAAACACGCCCGCCATACCTTCTCCCTGAACTATCTTTAAACGATTTACAGCCAAATTTAACAAATTATTTACAACAACAATTAAATAAACGTATTGTTTTTACTGATAGATTGTTATTTGCAGAAGCAATATGAAAAGAAGAGTTTTAAGCAGGCACAAACTTTTGCGGAAAAACAAAAAGGTGACAGGTAGAATACGCGGCCAAACGTTCGAAATTTAGATAAAACTGAAGATTGCTGTGTTATTAAAAAAGCCAAGAACCATTGCTCTACGCATTTTCCAAAGTGCGGTACCCCGACTTTCTTTCGTAGTGGCTGCCTTTATCATTGCTTCTGCAGCGACTGTCTCTGCAACAGCTGCGCCTATCGCCCTCCCCGCGCTACCAGAGCCAGTTTCAAACAATGCCGTAGCTTCTGTAACCATAGACGACACGCAATATGTATTTAGTTTTATGGGGCTGGGCAAAGGCAAGACCCATAAAGACGTGCACAACCGTTCTTGGCAGCTTGTGATTAACAACAACGATAAACCTTCGCAATGGCAAGCCCTTCACCCAGTTCCATCAAGTCTTGCGCTAAGAGGCCGCTTAGCATCAATAGCAGTGGGCGTAAAAGACAGCGTTTACATTTTTGGCGGTTACACGGTTGATGAAGATCACAATGAAATTAGTACGCCAGATGTTTATAAATACGCTCCTGTAACTGGGGAATATAAGCTATTAACGCCTATGCCCGTGCCTGTTGATGATGCAACTGCTTTAGTTTACCAAGACCGTTACGTGTACTTAATTTCTGGTTGGCACAACGATGGGAACGTAAACCTTGTGCAGGTTTACGATACGCAAACCGGCCAATGGCAACAGGCGAGCCCTTTTCTTGGCAGTCCGGTATTCGGGCAAGCTGGCGGCATCGTTAACAGCACTATGGTAATTTGTGACGGCGTTTCAGTAACACCTCACAGCGATAAACGCCGCAGCTTCGCGCCTGAAACAGCCTGCTTTAAAGGTGAAATTGACAAGGAAAACCCATTCAAAATTGATTGGCGTACGCTTGACCATCCAACGGGTTCTGCGCGCTATCGCATGGCCGCTGCGGGCGATGAGGCCACCAATAAAATCTATTTTGTGGGCGGTTCAACTAATCCATACAACTACAATGGCATCGGCTATAACGGCGAGCCTTCAACTGCAGATGATGCCATATCGACCTTTGATATTGCTGAAGGCACTTGGGTTATCTCGAAAACAGAAGCTGAAGCACCTACGATGGATCATCGCGGATTAATTAACGTTAATGGTTCTTGGTACACCGTTGGCGGTATGCTTGGCGCACAGCTCGTGACCAGTAAAGTAACATCGCACTTTTCAACACCTGCAGAAGTGTACTGTCCATCTAAAAGCCAGGCTAGCTCTGGCGTTTCAAAACAAGGATCGGATGGGCAAGCTGTTGAAGTAGTGAAAACCGCCTCCAATTCAAAGTGCCAACACCTAAACAATATAAACGGAGAAAAATAAACAGTGAAATCTAAGCATGCACAGGTTCATTTTAATGAGAGCGGTACGCCTGTCGCCGACCATTTTGACGACGTTTATTTTTCTAACGACAGCGGAATTGATGAAACCCAACACGTTTTTGTTGCAGGCAACGACCTTGATGAGCGCTGGCAACAGTGGCCCAACCCTACTTTTGTTATCGCCGAAACAGGTTTTGGAACTGGGCTGAACTTTTTGGTCGCCATGCGTGCCTTTAACGAATTTAGAGCAGCGAACCCTGATCATCCGTTAAAGCGCCTGTATTTTATTACCACGGAAAAGTTTCCACTGCCTCAACAGGATATGCAGCGTGCGCTAGAAGCTTTTCCTGCCCTTAAAAACGAAGCGCAAGCACTCGCTTCACTTTACCCCATGGGACTTGAAGGTTGTCATCGCCTTCATTTTGATAACCATTCAACCACACTCGACTTGTGGATTGGTGATGTACACGAGCTTTTGCCTCAATGGCATTCTCCTGTAAATGGCCTCATCGATGCCTGGTTTTTAGATGGTTTTGCACCAAGCAAAAACCCTGATATGTGGACCGATGCACTGTTTAGCCAAATGGCTCGCTTGTCAAAAACAGGTACAACATTTGGAACCTTTACCGCCGCAGGTATCGTAAAGCGTGGGCTAGCCGGCGTGGGTTTTACCGTTAAAAAACGCAACGGCTTTGGCCGTAAGCGCGACATGCTGACCGGCGTTTTTAACCAAGACAATGAGAATGTTCAGCATAAACTTCGCCTGCCTGCTGGCCCCTACTATAGGTACGCGAACGACAGTTTAGATAAAACAAGTAAAGTCGCGGTAGTAGGCTCCGGCCTTGCAGCAGCTACGGCATGCTTGGCTTTAGTAAAACGCGGCATTAGCACCACTTTGTATTTTGATGGTGACACCCTTGCAAGCGGCGCTTCTGGCAACCCGCAAGGCGGCTTTTATCCGCAGCTCCATAGCGAAGCAAGTATTGCCAGCCGCATTCAGGCGCACAGTTTTTTGTATGCTAGAAAAGCCTACGACCACACTATTGAACATGCAAAAGCCTGTGGCCTATCTGACGTTGCCCACGATTTCTGTGGCGTTATTCAACTAAGCTTTAACGACAAGGTAGCAGAACGCCAAAATAAATTGGCTGCTGCCGACGTATGGCCTGAAGCTTTGATCAAGCCCGTGGACAGCAAAGAAGTGAGCGATATCGCTAACCTAGCTCTTCCCTACTCTGGCTTATACATTGGCTTGGGCGGATGGATTTCTCCTCCACAGCTAGTTACTGCCATGATTGAAGAAGCACTTCAAAGCGGCAAACTCGAGCTGAAACCCAATCATACCTATGTGTCTCATGAGGCAGTTGAGACAACAAAGCAGCGGGTGCAGATTCGTTTTAACTTAGATAGCGCTGAAAATGAAGAAGTTATTACTGCCGATCACCTTATCCTTGCCCTTGGTGCTGGTGCGGTGAACGCTAGCGATTTTGACAGCCTGTCCCTTCGCCCTGTTCGCGGACAGGTTGAAGCTATTCCCACCCAAATGCCAATTGAACAGCTTAACACTGTGTTGTGTCACAAAGGCTATATGACACCTGTATTCGAAGGTCGGCATGCGTTAGGTTCAACCTACGTTAAAAACGACTTAAGTACCGATGTACGAGGCGATGAAACTGAAATGAACCTCGCCACACATGAACAGGCGCTGGCAAACACCGACATCGTGCAAGCATTACAACATGACGGTAAAGCCAGAGCGGCTACGCGTTTAGGTTCACCCGACCACCAGCCTGTTGTCGGTGCACTACATAATTTTGATTCATTAAAAGAGCTCTACACTATGCTAGGCGTGGGCAAACCGTTGACTAGCGCGCCAGTGTTGCCAAGCAGCGTAGTTTCCACCCTTACTTGCTTAGGGTCACGAGGGTTAACCACAGCGCCTTTAATGGCAGAGGTCTTGGTGAGCAGTCTATGTAAGGAGCCGCTACCTTTAAGCAACGATTTGCTTAATGCAGTGAACACAAGCCGCTTTATGACTCGCGAAGCAATTAGAAGTCAGGGTTAATAAACCAAGAGGTCTTTGTGAAAATTCTCCTGTGCAGGACACAAAAGACCAGATGTTTAGAGGTTTGAAAGCGAACATGAAAGGAATTCGCTTTGAAAAAACAGAGCCCAATGGAAGTAAATGGCTAGTTTACGCTAGCCATTTTATTTAAATCCATCACAATAAAGGCAGGAATGTAGACGTTGGCGCTTGCAACCACTTGTTTATTTTCCAGCGACACAATACGGGCGTTTACGCGTACGCCTCTGTCATCTTCAATGATGGTGCCAGTTACAACATGGTCCATTTCAACCTGTTTAGCGAGTGCAGTACCATCTCGAGTAAGTACGAAATCGCCAATTGGCGTTACGGTAATGCCACCTGCGAGCTTAAAGTCGACAACCGCTAACCCAAAGTCTTGTAGCTCGGCTATTAGATACTCTGAGAGCTGATTGCCTAACACGGTGCTGTCGCTCAACGACTGATTAAGCCTCACAAAACTCGCCACCCCCACCATATCTTGCTGCGTGAGACGGGTTGCATTGTCCATTAACTCCATCGCAAGTTGCGAGGCGTAATCATTTAAGCGCTTATGCGTTTGTGAAGGTGAATAGCCATGGTGTAGTGGGTCTTTATAGCCGGGTTCAACCTCCACGTGCTGTTGATATTGTCTATCGCGAGAATCTGGTGTGTACTCCAGCCCTGAACGGCTTGGTACAGGTACTGGCTCGGCATGATGAGTAATTTCACCGTCTTCACCTAACCAAAATGAGCCAATAGACTCTGTGCTAGTGCACCCTGTCATACATACACTCAGCATTACGCCAACGGCTGCCCAACTGCTTGACACAAGCTTCTTTGTAAACACCATGCTGAAACTCCTAGCCGCGACTTAGCTTAACGCCATCGCGCATACCATTTTGCTGGCTACCGTCACTTGGAATAAGTGCATCTACTACGTAGAACGGCACTAACATTTGCGCAGTTGCCACCACTGCGCGCGACTCCATGCCTAAAATACGGGCGTTAACTAACACGCCACCTTGGTGCTTGGTCATCGTTCCGGTTAACACGTATTCAATAGGAAGGCTGCTGCTCAATTCCAAATAGTCTCGGCTTAATACAAAATCGCCATCGTCAGTAATGCGAATATACTCGGTGGCTTTGAAGTCGATAACCGGCACGCGGAATTTATGCAGTTCGTGAACAAAAGATTCCGCCATCTGACGACCAAGCAAATCTGTTTTCTGCAAATCAGTATCTAGCAGTGCAAAATGGGTTACACCAATAGGTGTCTTGTTATTCACATATTCCATATTGGCAATTAAGTCTTGCGCCATGTTCTTCACATAGTCGCCAATATGCTTGGTTAAAGGTCTCCCTTTGTACGCGCCCTGTACGCTCGAATACAAAGGAGGTTGACCGATAGCGCCATACGCGTCCATACCCTGAGACTGGGTATCACTGGTATTTTCAACTGGCTTTGAGGGAGCGCGGTCGGCGGCAGTAATATCAATCACATTCATGGCCGGGCGCTGAGGCGCTTGTTCGGCTACCTCTTCTTCCCCCATCATCATAGAGCACCCGCTAATGCTTAGCAGTGAAGCACAAAGCGAAAGCGCCGCGTATTGATTTCGTCTTTTCATGGGGTTACCTCGTACCTTCAGTTCTGTATAACTTGCCGTTTCTGGTGGTTACTTGTTCTTCGCGCCAAAACAGTTCGGCAGGGAAAAAGCGTGTTGCTGCAGCGACAATGTTTTTATTTCTAGCGTTGATAATTCGAGCGTTAACCACCGCACCAGACTCTTGATACACCATGGTGCCGGTTATATAAAAATCGACGCGCTCAATATTGGAAAGCTGGTCGATATCGCGGGTTAATACTCTGTCGCTTTCGTTACTAACAATTATATCGTTCGAAAGCTTAAATTCTTGAGTAGAAAAGCCTCTTTTCGTGGCCTCAGTAATCATTCCCTGTTCAAGTTGATGACCCAACAACATTAGCGGATGTTGATGATCAGCACTGTATTTCATTGTATCGGCAGGTACAAAGCCAACTACCGCATAGCGAGATTGACGTGCTGGACCCACATCAGCAAAAAGCTCGTTTGCCAACATATAGGTATGGTATTCCACATTCCCCAATGCAGATACGTCGCTGGCATCGGTTTGCGCAAATTGACTCTTAGGTTCGTCAGATGAAGAGCAACCAGAGAGTAAGCCCAAGAGAAGCGCGGTATATGCCAAGGCTTTCGCGACTAAGCGACCATTTTCTGTCAGCAAAGCGTGAGAGACAGGTTTTGTCATACTTTTCATTACACGTGTCCAGTGAAAAACGTCAAATTTCTATCGGAAAGAAGCAAAAACTCATCGAAAAACAGTGATCAGCTACTACGCAAACCGACATTTTCAGTGTCTTTAAACATGCTTTTGCAAAATTCACACCAAAGAGAGGCTACAAGTCGAATTGAGAACGCTACTTTTAAGCGTGTTACATAAGGCAGGTACTTTCAGGGGGATATAGTTTTTCAGTGCTGAAGGAATTTAAGATTCAACGCCATACAATTCATGAAAAGCGGAGGCGACTTGCCGCCTTAGGACAGAAAGCTGCCGATAATTAAATAGGCAATAATCATAATGCCAAGTGGTCAAAAAAACTTGAGAACTCCCGGGACTCTCATGCCACGTTAATGACCAAGTAGCTAAATAAACCTACACATGCCTAAACCTAAGCTCTGACCATCGCGAGGTTTAAAGCCAAACTTAAGATAAAAGCTCTCTTTACCGTGCGCAGTCAACAAGCCAATGGTTGCGCCAGGTGCGCAGCAAGATTCCAAATGTGCAATCAACGTGTTCATTATTTTCGATCCCAAGCCTTTATTCTGATGTTCTGGATGAATAATGACGTCTTGAATATAAAAATACATTGCGCCATCGCCAATCACCCGACCACAGCCTACAAGGTTGTTTCCGAGGTAAATTGTTGCCCAAAACAACGAGGCATCAATACTTTTTTGAACAACCGATAGACACGGGTTACTCCATCCAATCAATTTTCTTAAACTGGCAAAGTCTTCAGCTGACGGAGGGCTTTCTTTAATGGTGTAATTCGTATGCATCATTCGCCATTCCGCCCCTCTTTCTCGCAAAAGCTAGCTACCTAATTCGGTAATGTGAAGTAGTTCGCCCGACGGGCCCCACAGATAGAAAACACTTCCCCAATGTTGTTGCTCAATTGATGAAATTTTCGTTTTATGTAACGAGCGTGAGCACAAATCAAAAGCGTCCTGAATGTCTGCTACACATATTTGTAGCATAAAGTTATTCGCCAATTCAGGATTATAAAAGCGCTGAAGAAAGAAGAGACAATCACCATTTTCAAACCGTGTTAAGTCTTCATTTACGTATTCTGCATTAAATCCAATCTCAGAATAAAATGCTTTAGAAATGTCGTAGTTTTTGCTTGGAATAAAAGTCTTAATATCTATGACGTCCATATCTCGAGATCCCTCGCATTTCGCTGCTTTAAATTTAAATCGTGGCTAAATGGCAATAACAGCAAGCATGTCTTCGCCATCTTCATCTAACCCAACCTCTTCGAAACCAAAGCTTGAATAGAAGGCTTTGGCAACAGGATTCTTGGGGTTATAGCATATCTCTATTTGTTTAAGTTCAGAAGTTTGCTTTATAAGCGTGATAGCTTCAGATAAAGCAACTCTGCCAATTCCTTTATTCTGATAGCTCTCATCAATCATAAAGCGCCAAATGGACACCTTGGTTGGCGTTTCCTGAACCCACATCAAGAACCCTACGGGCTGGTCATTGCAATAAATGGCTTTGCAGGTATGGTTATCATTATAAAAAGACTCAACCAGCGACCACATATTGCACGCTACAAACGCTTGTTGATCATCCGCCACATCCAAGTCACAAACCTGCTCGTAGTTAGATTTGTTTATTTCTTCCAGTGAAATTTTCATCCTGTTTTCTTTTTCCGATTAATTATTAAGAACAAATAGATAATTGTGGATGTATTGGTAATTTAAACTTTCTTATCAGCATTTGAGGTAAGTAATTTCGTTATTCATTGTGATATGTTGATCTTGGTTCGAGTTTTAATCTTTATAGTATAGTGACACGCTATACAGGAACTGTTGGTTAGGAGCATACGGAATAGCGCTTTTGACAGAGGTAATCTTCCCCACAACAAGCACAACATCTTTCAGTTATTGAAGTAAGGATATTTATATTGAAAAAACTCTCTTTTGTTTTGACCGCCGTATTGTTCACTACTGTGGGTTACTCAATCGGCTCGTTAACTAGCAAGCCGCTTATTCAGAAAACAGACCATACAACTAACCGGATCAATACAGCAGTTCCCCTCGCGGATAAGTCAGGTTCACCTTCGTATCAAGCACTGACTTCAGCGGAAGAACTTATGGTGACGAAAATTGATACTGACGCTGAGCTAAAAAATGAAAAGCTAACTAGTAATGAAACCAAGGTTCACGCTTTAATTGAACCAGAAGAACCCATTGACGATACAAGTCACATTTTAGAGGTCAATAACGACGTAGCCACATTAGACACTAAGCGTTTAGGTTCTTTAACTATTCCAGAATTAAAGAGCCTAGTAGAGGCAATAAAGTTCGCCCCAAAAACCGGTGAGACCCTTTCAATAGAGAACGAATTGCAAGGTTCACTGTACAACAAGCTAGAAAAGCAAGACGTAGCACTGTATCGAGAGGCCGTTTGTAATAACGACCTTTGTGCAATAGAGGTGGCGTCAGATGACTCGGAAATATTAAATAGCCTAGTAGATGACTTAATGTTTGATGCAGACATTTCCGCCAGCATGCAAGGAGGCTTTGTTAGGCTATACAGTGAAGATAATCAACACTTTGCTACATTTCTTGGCGTCAGAAAAGATAAGGCATCAACTGTAAGAATCGCCAACTGAATTTGTTTCCTAGCAGCTGACTTACCCTCTTTATACTTAAAGTAAGAGTCTGCCCCATAGTATCTAAATAACTGAGCTAACGACATTTTTGTTGCCGTTAAAGTATTGTTGACCAAACAGAGCAACAAGTCTAAGGTAATGATAGTGTTTATAAATCAGGCAGAATAAGGATATCAAACAATGCGCAAACACTTTTTGTTCTTACTTTCGGTTCTAGCAATTCCACAGGTTAACGCCGCATCAATTTCTTACTTCCCTTGTGCAGAGCAGGAATGTGTTCAACGCTTCAAGGATATTAAAGTAAGCGCTCGCAAGCACATAAACGCAAATATTATATTGGGGGACATGTACCTTAATGGTTACGGAACCGACGAAAGTAAAAGCAAAGCATTGAAAGCCTTTAAGAAAGCCGGTAGCTGGGGCTCTGTAGAAGGAAATTATAAAGCAGGACTATTAATTATCTCTGACGACAGCCTAGCTGATAAGGAAAAAGGCTTATACTTCCTTAGAGATTCAGCCAAGAGTGGCCACAAAAACGCGGTTTATTTTATGGCTGAGATCTTGTCCAACTCAAGCTATGGTATACAAAATCTAGAGCAAGCTGACTTTTGGTTAGCTAAAGCAGCTGAGCAGCGCCATGAGCAGGTTCCTAAAATAATTGCTAGATTAAAGTCGGAGCAAAAGTTCAACGAACAAAACTTCCCACAAACGGTAGTGGTGCTCGAAGAATTAACAGCCGAAAGTCCTGATGAACAAGCCCCACTTGGCTACCCTGCGGGAGCATTAGCTCCAAATGGGGACGAGATTGAAGTCGTTACTGTTCAAACACCCAAACTTGGCGACCTCATTGATACAGGTATCGAATACTATCAAAGTGCACCTATTTCCATCACTAAAAACACCACGGGCACAAGAATTAAGGGCCGGAGTTGTCAAGATGAAGCCAACGCATGCTCTGACATCCCCACTGACCAATTCATACGCTATTACTGGCAATTTCTTATGGATTAGTCTTATATCAGCTTCACATGAGGGTTAGGAAAAACCTTTTCCTAACCCAGAGTTTCAAACGTTGCTCTCCACAGCAACGAAATAAGAGAAATGATAGAAAATCTGTCTGACTACATCACTCATTTCGAAATTTCTCAGTTTTACCCTGCTCACCATTTGATTCCCTTAACTGGCCATTGAACGTGGCGCTAGCTTTATAAGATACGCTCACCAGTTGGTTCAGGCTTCAGAAAGGCTTATTCACCATTGACACGTAATCAGAAAACTTCACAATGGTTCTATCTCATATTTATTCGCGATCATGAATGCTGTACCTTTCCGAATGTAAAATAAAGCTTTCTAATCAATATATTACTCCTGCATTTTCGCTAGTGCTCTGCAATGAAAGCGCACCGTCGCACTTCCTTATTGCAGGCAGAAACAGTAGCGGAAAGTCACTCTTAATTTCTGCACTTGCCGGTAACGGAAAGGTAGAAAGTGGTAGTCGTAAATGTAGTTCGGTTATTGCAGAGGTATCAGTATTTAAACAGCAAGCGATAATTGAAGAAGAAAAACAAAAAGACAGTGCGGATATTTTAGACGTAATAGCTGAACCTACACAGGTTCGCGAACTATTCGCACAAACTAATGAGGATTATCAAAACCACCCTTATTACGACGAACTCGCCTCTGCTCTTAGAATTGAGCATTTGCTAAATAATGCGTTTCTTTCACTTTCAACAGGTGAGACCCGCAAGATTATTATCATGTTAGCATGGTTAAGTAATGCCTCTATTATTTTGCTTGATGAACCCTTCGAAGGTTTAGATGTTGAAGCGATAAGCGCATTTAGTCGCTTTCTTGTTTCTCAGCAGCAGGCTTCTTTAGTACTTACCGCCAACAAACTCGCAGATATTCCCAAGAACATGCAAGCCCAGTTAATTGTCATGGATGACTTGGCCATTACGTGGAAATCTGAAGATAAACTTAACTATGACGGTTTGCACTCAGAATTAAGTACGTGGTTTGCGCTAGAGTCTGATGATATAGACGTTCCCCCGGCCCTTAACGCTAAAGACAAACATAGCGATGACCTCACCCGCAATGACCAAAGCCGCAACGCTCTGAACAGTGAGTTAGATTCATTGCCTCATACCTTAATTCAGCTTAAAGATGGGTTCGTGCGTTTCGATGAGCGAACCGTATTTGAAAAGCTTAATTTTACGCTTAACAAAAATGAGCATTGGCAGATCACTGGTCCAAATGGGTCAGGCAAAACCTGTTTGCTTCAAATGTTTACCGGTGATAATTCCCATTGTTATACCAACGATTTAACTATGTTTGGCATAAAACGTGGCACGGGCGAGAGCATATGGGACATTAAAAAGTACATTGGTATTATGTCTAACGCGCTCCACATGCAGTACAAAGTGAATACAAGTGTAGAGCACGTTATCATTTCAGGCTTTCACGACAGTATTGGTTTGTACACCCGCCCCACGCTAGCGGAGCGCGTGGTGGCAGAGCAGTGGCTTGAAGTTCTGGGTTTGAAACAGAAAAAGAACACGCCATTTCAGTCACTGTCTTTTGGAGACCAGCGATTAGTGCTTATTGCACGTTCTATGGTTAAGCACCCCGCCGTGCTTATTTTAGATGAGCCCTGCAATGGCTTAGACGACTTCAACCGACAAAAAGCGCTTAAGCTTATTGATATATTGGCTAGGGCTGGCACAAGTACACTGCTGTATGTAAATCACCATGCAGAAGAACGCATTCCTAGCATTCACAATACGTTAAATATGAAAGACTATAATGTTTAAGGGTATATGTTGAAAAACTTGGCTTTCAGGTCTTCGCTAAAAAGGTGTGGCACTTGCCTGTTAGACAACTCGCCTTAAGGCTGGAAGCTTAAAAGCGGATATTTAAGAAGATTAGCGAGGATAGGTACCGAGAGAGAAAAAAGCGCTATCACAAGGGAAAACTCATGGAAAAAGTGATAGCGCCGAAGTAACCGAGGGTGAGGTACAAAAAGTACTTAAAAACTACATGGGATCCAGGGTAAGCAACACGCGATAAGTACCAGGGAAGACTTTGCAGGACCGATGCACGGCGGCAAATTCTTCATGGCCCTGCCACGACTTACCTTTAAGTAAACCCACATCAAACGCGTTCATTTGCCTAACGCTGCTCTCGTGATAGTGCTGGCCCAACCTATTCTTAGTAAGCCCTTGCGTATTCGCGTCGTTAAGACCAATCATTGGGCGTGTAACCACACTTTCTTTCGGCAGCCACTCTGTACCTTCGCCCAAATAGGTATTCACCAACCGAACAGGAATATTGTCCACATGAAAGCTTGGGCACATTGCTGATGAAAGGGGCACTTACCTTATGCCAACACTGCCACAATCAAATAGCGTGGTGAGCATGTCAGACAGCAAATAAATATCGCCAATGGCAGCCTGCTTACCTGTATTTTTAGCTGCCTGAGTAACAGCAGTTTTCAAAACAGCTGATACTGCTTGGCTTCCTGCACCGCCAGTAAGAACACCAACCAGAGCACCTGCGGCTCCAGCTACTAGTGTTTCACTATTTGAAAAGCCCAGGTCTTTCGCTTAATTGTAAGCTGTATAAGCACCAATTGCTCCGGTAATGAGCTGTATGAATTCGCCGTCTGGGTCAGTGTACTTATATGGATTGTTATTAGCGTAAGCATAGCGGTTGAAACCATGTGTAATGCTATTGCCACGCTGCATGTACGCCAACGCATCCACTGGATCATTCGAATAAAACCGCCCGATAACTGGATCATAGTATCGTGCCCGCATATACTTTGATCGATACTACGCGCCATAGTAAGCTAACAATAAATATATCAATTACAATGCTTTAGGAGTATAGCTTAGTAATTAAAGTCAGTAAGTTTGGATGTAATAAAAAAACCGCAGCCTAGATCAATGAGTGAGAGTTTTTTTACTTATATTTATAGGAGTCTATTTGTTCTGTTTTTTCTTGTGTATCACTAAATATATCCTGTAAGAAATATCACATAAGAAACCGAGAATAAGAGCTACAGCTAAAAGATCTAAGTGCTCTATGGTGCGATTTAATGCTGTACTAATTTCAAAATCATTGAGAAGAAAAAATATTGCTCCCAATAGCAAAACAGTAGCCGAAAAAACCTTAAGAAGGGCAATTGCTGAAGTTAATATTGCACCAAAGATACTGTCGTTGCTGTTATCTATCACTATCTTTTAACTCTTCAGTTATTGCTGCGGCAACGCCTTCTCGAACTGTCGTCTGTGTGAGAGTGCTTCTAGTAGCCATAGATGCTGCTCCCTGCACTAACGGCTCTGCGGCTGCCCCAATAATATTAGCGTTAGCATCTGACATATCACTATTTAAGTCTGATAGTGAATAGTCGTCGTTTGAAACGGCATTGACGATTATATTAGTTCCTTCAGCAATCACTACACCAGCGCCTGCTGCTGCGCCAATTAATGCTCCCTTTCCAGCTTCACTTGCAATACTATTCAAGTCTAATCCTTTTCCTGATTTTATCTGTTTGTAAGCTTCTATCCCACCACTGACCACGGCACCAATAGTAGCACCTCCCAGTATAATAGCTAAAAACTCTCTATTGGGGTCAGTGTATTTGTATGGATTATTATTTACATACAATTATCTATTAAAGGACATCACAGGATTTGCGGGAGTCCAACCAACTGGAGCATTCGAATAAAACCGCCCGATAACTGGATCATAGTATCGTGCCTGCATATACAACACCTTGTGCTTGTTGAGGCCGGAGAAGGGTTGTTTTTCTATGAATGACCTCATGGCGCTGAAATTCATAAAGAGGTGATAGCCGCAGCCCCGAATGCGCCCATCATCACAAAGCAACACGCAGATTGTTTTGAGAAGACCAATTTAGAAGAAACCTTACAGTCATTGGGCGTGGATGAAATTCTTCTGGCAGGTATGATGACGCACAACTGCGTAACTCACACAGTATAATCACCAGCTGCCGCCAAGTATTCCCCAAAGTCATTGAACCTTGCACCTGCACGCGTGACGCCATTGGTCATCTATTGGCGTTGGATTCTATGCAAGTGCGCGGTATTGATATTGTATCAATAGAAACCGCATTTTCTTAATTCAGACTTGTTTCGCTCATCTCGTTGTTCGACTACTTGATGAGCGCTAACACTTCTCGGAATTTTGGATGTTGGCATGATTTTAAAAGTCCAAAAAGTGTCATCTCAAAACTGCTGATCCGTGCGCCCTGCTCACGCATATTTTGGATGGCGAGCACAGCATTTGAAGACTCTCTTGAAGAAATGCAGTCCCGTATTACTTCCACAGTGTGATTATTTTCCAATGAACCCGTTACCGTTTGATAAACGCATACGTGCGCTTCAATTCCCACAACCAGCCATCGACTTAATTCCATTTCACCAATGTACGCCAGTATTTCGGACGACCACTGGTCAGTACCCGCTACAGCGTTAAAAGTAAACTTCTTAAAATGAGGATGGCTTGCGACATGAGTTTCAATTTCAGGAACCGTTCTCCCCAAGCCATCAGGATTTTGCTCAAGTACAACTACGGGAATATTGAGCAATTTACAACACTGTATTAGCTTAACCGTTTTGCAGATCATTGTCTGACTATCATCGACTTTTCGAGCCAGCGCGCCCTGAACATCTACGATCAACAATCCTACCTTTTCTTCGTCTAAATGCATCATTCACATCGCTTGTATTTAAGTTGTCACTTCATATTCCGCTCTATTCGCTTTGTTTTATGGCGTTAAATTGTTCTTCACTAAATCCTCACACAAACCGCAATACCAAGGAAATAATAACGCCGGTTACGATAAGTTGAACTAAGCAAAAACCCATAATGTCTTTCGCTTTAAGCCCTGCTATAGCGAGTACCGGCAGCGCCCAAAACGGCTGAATGAGGTTCGTCCATGCATCTCCCCATGCCACCGCCATAGCGACTCTGTTTACTTCGGCGCCTAGTTCAGCGGCAGCAGGTAGCACAACTGGGGCTTGCACTGCCCACTGACCTCCTCCTGAAGGCACAAAGATGTTAACAATACCTGCACTGATGAAACTCCATACGGGCAGTGACTCAGCCGATGCAAAACTAATGAGCCATTCCGACATCGTTTGTGCCAACCCTGATTGTACCATTACGGCCATAATGCCCGCATAGAACGGAAACTGGATCACAATTCCACTGCCACCTTGAACGGCTTGCTGCAGGCTGTGCAGCAAATTTCGTGGCGTGCCGTGAAGCACAATTGCAAGAAAAAGAAACAGTGTATTAACGACATTTAGATTTAGTCCGCCACCTGCAACAAAATAGTTTGTGAGGTAAGCAAGTCCAGCAAATCCAACCAATAAACCTAGAGCTTTACTGTTTTCTAGCATGTCTGCAGGTCGCTCATTCGTTGTCGACGGTAAGGTATCGTCTTGTAATTTAGCCCTATCTACAATAATGCTTTCAGAGGATGGCGGAAGCATCAATCGGTTAACAAGAGGAATTACCACAAACATAATTGCCAGTAAAAGTAAGTTGAAGCCACTAAAAATAGTGTCGCCGGTGCCTATCACGCCTATCTGTGCCTCTGAAAAGTGCCCTGGCGTTGCGATGGTTAGCGGCACAGACCCCGCCAAACCGCCATGCCATACCACAAAACCTGAGTACGCGCTTGCCACTAATAACCTATAATCAACCGAAACTTTTCTAGCGAGTGCCTTTGCGAACAATGCGCCCACTACAAGGCCAAAGCCCCAGTTTATCCAGCTTGCCACTAATGAAACCAAGGTCACCAACACAATAGCGCTTCCTGCGCTTTTCGCCAGACTCGCCAACCTTTCCAGCAATGTTTTAACCAAAGGTGTGCAAGCCAACATAAACCCGGTCACCAGCACCAAGAGCATTTGCATTGAAAATGTGAGAAGCCCCCAAAAGCCGTCTCCCCACTGTTGTATTGTGGTTAATGGCGTTTGGTTTTGAATGACTACTGCTAAAACAAACGTAACAAGGGTCAGTAACAGAACAAAAATATAGGGATCAGGAAGATATCGCTCGACGAGTTTTACGAAGGGTTTTGATGCTCGATTTAGCATTAACGCTCTCACAACTTGTTAAAAACTTGTTGCATATTAACGCGTTTTCTTTCCCGATGGCGAGAGGCTAGTTTAATTTGTTGGTCCACTTCTGTAAGGTTGAAGTTACTTTGTCGTGCTCTATAGGTTTGGTAAGAAAGTCGTCCATGCCTGCTTCCATACACATATCTTTGTCGCCCTGCATCGCATTAGCCGTCATTGCTATGATAGGAATGCTTTTGTAATTCTCACCAGCGGCACCATAGCGAATTAGCTTGGTCGCTTCAAACCCATCCATTTCTGGCATCTGACAATCCATTACAATGGCATTATAGGCTTGCTCATGCTTGCTCCGTTTTAGCAAGTCCAAGGCCTCTACGCCGTTGTTAGCGACATCAACCTCATAACCTCCGCTTTCAATAACATTGGTCGCAACCATTTGATTAATTACGTTATCTTCTACTAGTAGCACTCGTTTTTTAACGAGCGAGCTAGCAGGATTTGTCTCTTCTGCTTGAGAAGGTTTTGCTTCAACGTGCTGCACTGATAGTTCAGCGTGGGGGTTGTTTTTATTCTGAATATGAGTTGCGCTAGGCGTTACAAATTTATCTGTGCGCTTTTCTAAAATTCGAATCAAGTCTGATGTTGTCAGCGGTTTTGGTAGGCACTCTTCAACTTGCAGACCACAGTATGTGTTGAAACTGTCCATATCGCTCAGTTGAGTCATCACTACAACGCGAGTCTGCTTAGTTTTTTCGTTATCTACAAGCTTCTGGCAGAAATACTCCGATACTTGGTTTTCTTCTGTTTTCTCCAAAAATACAATATCTATCGGAATCGCTGATGTATTCTGACCGCTCGCTTCTTGATTTAGGTAAAGATCAGCAGCCTCTTTTGTGGAAGACGCGACCAGAGTTAGCACACCCCAAAGGCTCAGCTGATTGTGCATCGCTCGCCTTGTTGAAGCATTTTGGTCAACAATCAAGCAGCACATGTCTTTTTTGATGAGCTTAGGAGACACTGCCTCCTGCTGTGTAGCGTAGCCAACTTCACAAGTCACGTCAAAGCGGCTCCCGTTGCCGAGCTCTGTGGTAACACTTATATCACCGCCTAATAATTGGCAAAGCTTTTTAGTAATGCTCAGCCCAAGCCCTGTACCACCGTAACGCCTAGTGGTGGACGCGTCGACCTGAGTAAATGCATCAAATAAATGCGGAAGTTTAGAAGCGGGAATACCAATGCCTGTATCTGCTACAGAAATATGCAATAGTGCGGAATTCTTGCTGTCACTGGGCAGCAGCTCTGCGGTAACGGAAAGCTCTCCTTTTTCGGTAAACTTAACGGCATTACTCAATAAGTTCGTCAGAATTTGTTGAATTCGACTGGGGTCTGAATTGATTTGAGATTCACTAATTTTCGACACATCTACAACTACTTCCAGCTCTTTCTCCTGTGCCAAGTGCGCTACCGACTGAGCTATACTTTCAATCAATCCCCTAACGTCAAAGTCAACAGACTCTAGCTCTAGCTTATCGGCTTCAATTTTTGAAAAATCTAAAATATCATTGATGAGAACCAACAGGGAATTAGCGCTTGAACTTGCGATATTCACACGCTGATATTGCTCTGTTGTTAAGTTACTCTTTTTCAACAAACCGAGCATTCCTATAACGCCGTTCATGGGCGTTCTAATTTCATGACTCATGTTAGCTAGAAATTCAGATTTTAGCTTGGTTGCCTCTTCAGCTTGCTCCAAGGCTTGTTTCAAATCACTTGCCTGTGCTTTTAGCGATGCTGTTTTTTCTGACACCTGCTGTTCAAGCGCCTGTACAAAGCGCTTTTGCTTAGTAATTTCTGTTTGTTGCAAGTGCGTTCTTAAATAAATTACCAGCAAAACAATGCCAAGTAAAAAAGCAGTGTAAATACTATATGCCCACCATGTTTTCCAAGGGGCGGCCGCTACATGTAAGTTAACAGACATCACCTCACTGCCCCATTCACCGTTGGGCTTCATCGCCTTAACGAGTAAACGGTAAGTACCGCCGTTTAAGTTAGTAAACGATACATTGCTGTGATTTCCTATATCAATCCATTGCTCATCATACCCTTCCAATTTGTAGGCAAAATGAGAACGCTTGGGATCTGAAAAGTCTAAGAGAGCGAAATCTAAAGAGAAGAAATAGTCTTCGTAAGAGAGGTAAAGGTCTGTGATATAGGACAGCGGTTTGTCTAGGCGCACGGCTTCGCCCATTTTATTAAAGCCCGTTAATACCACTTTGGAGTCAACAAAATCAGCCTGCCCCTCCACATATTTAAAGTACTCAATACCGCGCTGACTGCTGGTAAAAAAGGTGTTCTGTGACGCTCGTAATAAACTATTTGAATAGAAGTTCTTCCCTACTGAGCCTGCACTGCTATTGTAATTGACGGCACTTTGGGTGGCTGGATCAAAAAGAAAAATCCCCTTGTTGGTGGTAAGCCATAACTGACCACCATCGCCATCTGCAATTGCCCTGACTAACGTTGCTGGCAGCCCCTTTTGTTCATCGAACCAATCAAAGGTTTTTGTTTCAGGCTTGTAAAGGTTAAGTCCCCTTTGTGTGGCCACCCAAATCTGGCCTTCACTTGTTTCATGGATATCTTCAACAATGCTGCCTAACAACCCCGCTTTTTGGTGTGTATCAGATTCAAATTGAACAAAGCTTCTATTTTCACTTGACCATAAATTAACGCCACTCCCCGTACCAACCCACATGTTTCCTTTAGAGTCTTTAAAAATGGCGTGTATTTCTGGGTGAGATAAACCGTCGCTTGTTGAGAGGTGCGTGAAGTCGCCAGTTTCTCTATCGTAAACATATACTCCGTGTTTGTAGGTGCCTATCCAAACATTCCCTTTACCATCCAACGCCAAGGCCCTGAACTCACCAAACTGTCGATAATTACTATCTTCTTTAGGGAATGCTAAAGGCGTTACATCCCCACTTTTTCTATCCACTCGCGCTATAAAGTTGTCTTGTGCAACCCATAAAACGCCTTGTTTGTCCGGAACGATGATGGGTCGTTCTATAACACCTCTGTCTTTATAATCATCATCCCCAGTAAAAACCGACCCAAACTCCCTTCGAAGTGATTGTTCTTTTACTTTCCATGTATAAATTTCGGCATTCGCCGTTACTATTATTAGATTGCCGTCGGTATCAAGCTCGATTCCGTTTGGTGCCGTTAACGAGTCGCTATTGATTTGTTTTATTTTACGACGAGGTGCAAGTTTAAATATGCCGTGCACCTCACTGGTAATCCACTTGGTGTTAGTATGGTCTTCGAAAATGATTCGTAGCCCGTTGTCATACCCGAAATCCATTTTTTCTACATAGTTTCCGTCACCTGTGTGTCTGTATAATCCCCTTGTTGTCACAAACCATACATAGCCCTCACTGTCCTCTATCATCGAGTTGACCTGGCCTAGCGCCTCGCCTGCTCGTGTAGTTTGGGGTAAGAACACACCAGAACTTGGAAAGAAAAGAAAAGGCCCATCTTGCGTTGCCACATAAAACTGGCTAGAGGATGTGCGCAGCAAACTACGTATTTCATTAGCGCCGGTGGCAGTGTGGTTATTAGGGTCTGGAAAGAAGTGTTTCGCTGTGTAGGTGCGCTTGTCCAGCAGGTTCAACCCGAAGCTGGTGGCTACCCATAAGCTATTGTCGTTATTATCAATAATGTCCCATATACGGTTATGAGACAGACTGTTTTCAACACCTGGCTTTTTTTGAACTCTCTCGAACTGCCCATTGCCTAACCATCGATTCAAACCTTGATCATATGAGCCCAACCAAATTTGGCCAGTTTTATCGTGAAAGAGCGATTGAATGCGGTTTGAAGAAAGCGAGCGTGAGTCATTCGGATCATTTAAGTAGTGTGAATAGATGCCGGTTCGAGGGTCATACTTGTTTACGCCGCCGCCCCAAGTACCCACCCAAATATTCCCTTCTGCGTCCAGCATCAGGTTACCGGCGTCATTATGGGAAAGCCCTTGACCATGTTCACTATCAGATTCAAACAGTGTGACTTTCCGACCGTCGTAGCGCATTACGCCATTTTCAGCAGTACCAAACCATAAAAACCCTTGGCGGTCTTGGATAATGGAATAAATTTCTGAGGAAACAAAGCCGTCATCAGCGGTTAATAGCTCCACTGAATATTCATTCATGAGCTTATCTGAGCCTGTTGCCCAAACAAAAGAGGTGTAAAAAAGGCTAAGAAGAGCAATCGCAAACACGCGTACTGGAGAAAGTACGAGGCATGATATGTTCGCAGAGGTGATATTCTTCAAAGTAAGAATCGAAACGATAAATTAAACTTTGTTCACCTTAAAACATCTTGCTATTGCAATCTATTCTACAAAAGACGCATTTGTCACATAAAAGAGGTGACGTTTTGACCTGCATCATATTGTCTTAAGCATTATCCTCTATGATTAACCTGAGGCGGGATATACCCATTCATCTATTTGCTTACAAAATATACCAGCAATTGATGAGCCAATTAACTCTTAATAGGAGCGTTCGATGACCAAATCATACAAACAAATTACTGAAAGCTTAAATCCGTACCTGGCTGAAGTTAAAAAAGGGGTCCCAGATGTTATGAAGGGTTTCTCTGATATGGCAAAAGCGGCAACAGCAGACGGTGCATTAGATAAAAAAACGAAAGAACTCATTGCACTTGCTATTGGTATCGCGACGCGATGTGATGGGTGTATAGGCTTTCATGCAAAAGCGTTGGTTCAGTTAGGTGCGACGCGAGAAGAGATAGAAGAAGTATGCGGAATGTCTGTCTATATGGGCGGGGGCCCCTCGTTTATGTACGCGGCAGATGCCTTGCGTGCTTTCGATGAATTTAGTGAATAGCAATTAAAGAAAAGGGCCGAAAAAATTTCGGCCCTTTATTCATTTAAAACTCACACCATCATAGCGAGTTCATACTTTGTACGCTAACCGGTCCAAGCTCAGCAGCTTCAACTTCTGCTTTAATCTTTTCGGCATCACCGATGATTATCCAAGTTAATTTCTCTGGGTGCAGCACTTCTTTCGCCGCGCTACTCAAGTCATCTAGTGACAAGCTGTTATATTTCTCAACCAAAGATTCAGGGTAGTTGTATTGCCTGTTAAATCTCTCGCTTGATAGCAAGCTATACAGAACAGCATTTGCTGTCTCGAACTGGCCTGGCAAAGAACGAACTTCATCCAGTCGCGCTCTTTCGAGTTCATTCGCCATTGGCGGCTTTTCACCTAGATAAGCGTTAAGTTCTTTCTTAAGCTCTAGTAGAGACGGGCCCGTTTTATCGGTTTGTACTGGAGCATAAACCATAAAGGGACGCTGGCCTCTAGCATCTTGAAGGAAGGTGTAGGCACCATAAGACCAGCTTTTATCTTCACGTAAGTTCATATTAACGCGAGCAGTAAAAGCGCCTCCCAAGGTCAAGTTCATGGCCTTAATTGCGATATTGTTCTCAGCCCCTGTTGGAGGCGCTAAATGCGCTGCCAATATTAAAGATTGCTGCGCCCCAGGACGGTCGATGATTATTGCTTGGCCTTTTTCAGGCATCGACGCTTCAGCAATTTGCTTAGTGCCTTTGCTTCCAGCAACTTTCCATTTACCAAACTCTTTTTCAAGCATTGGTTTTATGGCATCTAATGTGGTGTCGCCAACGACAAAAATCGTCGCGTTGTCAGGACGTAGCCAAGTATCTTTGAAGTTAATCAGATCATCTCGCGTAATCGCCTGCACATCCGGCTCAGTTCCGGTACCGGTAAACGGAATACCATAAGCATGGCCTTCACCATAAATGAGTGGCGGAAGCAAAGTAAGTGCAATACTAACAGGGCGTGTTTTTTGCTGTGCAATGTTGCTTAAAATAAGTGCGCGTTGGCGCTCGATCTCTTCTTCCTTAAACGTGGGTGATTTTAAGATATCCCCCAAGAGCGCTAGAGAAGGCTTCATGTTCTCTGTTAACATCGACATGCTAACAATGGTTGTATCTAAATTTGAGCCGGCGTTTAAATCAGTGCCTAGTTGCTCAAGCTCTGCCGCAAGTTCCAGCGCATCATATTTTCCTGCGCCTTCGTCAAGCATTTGCGTGGTGAAACTCGCAAGTCCAAGCTTGCCCCCCGCATCGGCCGCGTATCCTGCGTCGAATTGCACCGCTACATTTACCAAAGGCACAGTAGAGCGTTTTGCAAATACCACCTTTACGCCGTTAGAGAGCGTAGTTTCTGTAACTTCAGGGAAGCTCAATTGAGTCTCGGCGTCAATTGATGGCAAGCCAGAGCTGCGATCAACGCCTTCTGCAGAAGCGGTATGTTCGATAAACGGCACAACCGTAATTTGATGCCACCCTTCTTTTAACCATTTATTCGCAGCGGCTTTTACCGCTTTAGGTGTACTCTGCCCCAGCTCCTCTAATTCTGTTTTAAAGTAGTTAGGGTCACCCGCAATAAATTCACCGCTGGCCAGCGTATCAGCTTTTCCGCCAAAGCCACCAACCTCTTCAAGTCCGCGAATTATTGAAGCGCGTCGCTTAGTCGATACCAATTTAACTTCGTCTTTGCTTGGACCTTCACGCAAAAACTCGCTAATTACTTTATCTATTTCTTTTTCCACTTTAGCAACGTCAACGCCATCTTTTACATCAACGGTTACACCAAAAATGGACGCCATTTGTAGCTCGTAGTTAAATACCGAGGCATTGGTGGCGATTTGTTGGTCATAGACCAGTTCTTTGTATAATCGAGAATTTTTGCCATCGCCCATGACACTGGCAGCAATGAACAAGTCTGTTGCGGTTGAAGAAGTATTTTCCGGGGAAACCCAAAGACGGTAAATGCGCGATTGTGGTACTTTGTCTTGAATTACTTCGCGGGTGTTTGCGCTACGCTTTGGCACCCAGGCTTCCCACTTTGACAAAGCAGGACCCGGTTCAATATCGCCAAAGTATTTATTAACCAAAGGCTTGGCTTCTTCTGCGTTAATGTCGCCGCTCAAAACTAATATTGCGTTATTCGGGCCATAATATTGATTGAACCAACCTTTTACATCGTCTAGTGACGCTGAGTTGAGGTCTTCCATTGAGCCAATCACCGTATGGTGATAGGGATGTTCATCTGGAAATAGACCTTCAAAAATGTGGGTAAATACGCTTCCGTAAGGCTGATCTTCGCCTTGGCGTTTCTCATTTTGAACAACACCACGCTGTTCATCTAATTTCTCTTGTGTAACCGCACCTAATAAATGCCCCATACGGTCTGATTCCATCCACAGAATACGGTCAAGAGCAGGCGTCGGAACGGTTTGGAAATAGTTTGTTCGGTCAAAGTTTGTGGTACCGTTTAAACCTGTAGCTCCAGCTTCTTGAAGCGGCCCGAACCACTCATCATCATAGTTTTCCGTGCCGTTAAACATTAAGTGTTCAAATAGGTGCGCAAAACCTGATTTACCGTCTGGCTCATCCTTCGAACCTACTTTATACCAAACCGCCACTGCAACTACGGGGGCTTTGCGGTCTTCGTGAACAATTACGGTTAACCCATTATCGGTAGTGAACTTTTCGTAATCAATATTTATGTCGTTTTTAGCAAACGCTGAGCTTACCAGCGTACTACTTACTGCCAGCACACCTACGCTTACTTTTAAGCGCTTGGTGAGATGCTTAAGTACAGTCATGTCGTCATCCTTAATCTTGTTATACCAATCCGCATAGATCATTATCTGTGCTGAACACCAAAATGTGCCAGGCACCACAAAGCGGCTTTTAGCCACTACTAAACATAAATCAATCTGGCAGTTTATAAAGGGTTATAATGTAGAAAACTGTAACGGATTGTAAAAGAGAGGAAAAACGACGAACGAAGGAATATTTCCAGGGGAAAAGTAGAGAAGAAAGTCGCAACTATATTGCGACTAACCGTGCCCAAAGAGCTTTTACTTGTTTAGCATCTTCACTTTCTAATTCGTTATTGGCAAATGCGCTATTCAGGCTTTCAAGCATTTTGTCATTTAGCATCGTAACGGTAGCATCTTCTCTCATTTCTAACTGGCGAGCCTCTACGGCAAAGTGACCTTGCAAGTAGCTGGCGATAAACAGTTCATCATCACTACCGTGATTTACCACGTCATCAAGCGATGCTTCAATATTTGCAATAGCTTTAACGACACTTTCTGGTGCTGCAGCAGGTGGTAACACGTCTTACTCCTTTCTGTTCTTTAAATATCAGTTCTTAATTCTCAAATTCCGATTTTTCTTAATTCGAGATGAAATTGGTTTGCAAAAATGTAATGCATTTACTTTTTGTATTCAGCTTTGCCCCTAAATAGCTTGGCAAAGCACTTTATCTTTGTAGCCGGTTATTACCGAAAAGGCGCCCGCTAATTCAGCATCAAGTGCTGCATCGCTGGAATCCAAGCGGAGCGGCTTACCGTTTAATGCCTGTAGTTTTTGTTTAGTGGCGACGACGATCATATTTTGTTTGCCAATTTGACGAATAAAAGCAGGGCTTAGCTGCTGATTTCCACGTCCTAAAATATGTCCCTGGCCACCAATAACCGTCAAAATGACTTTCGTTGGTTTACTGTGGGTCAACGCAATCAGTTCAATTGCCGTCACGTCACTAGCGATTAGTTCACCTTGCTTAACCACGTCCACGCCTAACAAGGTGTTGTCTAAGCCAAGATAATCCATCACCGCGCCAACCGTTGAGCCCGACCCCATAGCAAAATAAGTGTCAGGTTCATCGTCCATAATTTCACTAACGTATGCGGCAATGTCATCAAGCACCAAGGCCTCGTCTTCTTTGCCACCCATTTTTACTGCCTGAACGTAAGTTAATTCTGCTGGTACGCGCATTTCACCGTAATGCTTCGCAATAACTTTGCCTTCGCGAAATGCATTCTCGTCAATATCACGTACTTCGGCGTCCATTTCACTTACTAGCTCGCCTGCGATCATTTGGCTTACTACCTGCCCTGCCGCCGACGGCGACACACAGTAAACACCAGAATGAATTTTGCAACCAGCGGGCACGCCCAACACGGGGATCTGGGTACCAACTACACTACAAATATTTCGCGCTGTACCGTCTCCCCCAGCGAACAGCAACAAGTCAACTTTAGCGTCTACCATGGCTTGTGCAGCGCGTTCTGAGTCTTCGCCTTCTGTTTGTTCAGCTTCAGGGGTGTAGACTACCTTATAAGGAATACCTAACGATTCACACACAGTTTCGCCCATATCGCCCGACGCCGTCACTACGGTAAACTTCCCCGACAATGCTTCAAGGATACTGAGCGCTTTTGCCATCTTTTCGTTGGCTTTTTTCTCGGCTCCCATGGCCAGTGCTTTTTCCCGAATTTCTGCACCATCGCTACCTTTAAGCGCAAGGGCGCCGCCTATACCGGCAAAAGGATTCACCACAATGCCTAATTTGAACTTGGGTGCATTCTCAAACGTTGATTGACCAAGGTCAGTTTGATTCATTCGGTATCTACTCCTATCCCATCACCTGATTCGATACTTACCGAATTTTTGGGCGCTTCTGTTGACCTGCTGTTTGGTATTTTGTTGGGTAAATTAGACAACGTACCTCTGCCAAACGTAGATGACAATGCGTTTATGAAGCGTTCAGCTCGTGGCGGGAAACCATGGGCTCTAAAGCTTTCAAGCTGAGCCGCTACGTTTTTGGTAAAGCCCTCTCTGTCAGGCTCTGCGCCATTTAAGTTGTCGGTACTAACCTGAAACTTTCTACCTGCAGCTTCTGTAAACGCCCACTCAATGGCCTGTGGCTTAATTTCTACTTTTTCAAAGTTGGCTTGTTGGGTTGCATCGCGACCATCAGGGCAATACCAGTAACCGTAATCTTCTAATAATCGACGCTTTTCTCCCGCAATGCACCAGTGCGCAATTTCGTGCAAAGCGCTTGAAAAAAAGCCATGAGCGAACACAATTTGATGATAGGCCGTTTCTTTACCCGCAGGAATATATATAGGTTCATCATCACCTAAAACCAAGCGCGTATTGAAGTCCTTGAACGTTGAATTAAATAGCGCGATTAATGCGGGAACATCAGGGTCAACATCTGCGCCAGCATTGGTTGAAGAGATATTACCATACATGGCAAAACCTTCACCTTTTAGGCCTTCAATTTCAGTGGGATTAGGTTCTTTACGTTCAACAGGAGCGTGACTACTTACGGTGTTCATTACGTCTGATAACATCTACACGTGCGAGCTAAAATAATGGCGATAGAGTATACCAGCAAAACTTTGTCTTCTCACTTGAAAGGCGCGCTTGGTTAGGTCAATCTAGGTTTACAACAGCGAATGAGTCCCACCGACTCAACAGGGAGTTTGTCACTTGTCGCAAGAGATAATTAAACATATTCATCGAGTAAATGCCCTTCGTGATTTAGCTAATCAGTTGGGTTTAATGCCTATTATTCATCAGTTGCAGCATTGGCAATGCGAACGCTTACTTGCCACGCACGATGATTTAGCGCAGCAAAAACGTTATCAAAAAGCCATGGCTTTTTTTGTAGATGAATTGTACGGCCCCAAAGATTTTAGCCAGCGTGACGCAGATTTAGTTCGAGTTATCCCAAAACTCGCAAAAGTATTGCCCGATAAAGCCATGAACGCCATGGATGATGCGCTGTCGTTAAATGCGTTATCGTTCGATTTAGATATGGCGATGGCGCAGTATCTTCAAGCTCATTTTCCCGGAGAACCAATTAACCGAGACAACTACGCTCTGGCTTATCGCAATGTAGGCAGAATTGAAGATAGAAAGCATCAAATCGACATAATTTCACATTTGGGCGATCAACTTGCCGACGTTATAAGAATTCGTGGTATAGGTATGTTGATTTCGCTATCGCGCCGCCCTGCCAAATTGGCTGGCTTACTCGCATTGCATGAGTTTTTGGAGCGAGGGTTTAACGCCTTTAAAGCGCTAGGTGATGTGCAAAGCTTCATTCAACCCGTGTTGGTAAGAGAAAAATCGATAATGCAGACATTGTTAAGTGACGACTTATCCTTACCTGAAGAAAATCCATTACCTGTTGTATAACGCGCAAAATCAATTTTTTAAACACAGAAAAAGGAAAAAGTTTGAGCAACCCAACGCTTAATTGGATGTTAGACAATCCTTATGTGCAGCAGTGGCACATTGATGAAACGCACATTGATCACTATCAACACGTGAACAATGTGGCATACCTCTCACAGTTGGAAAGCTTGGCATGGGCGCACTCGAACGCGCTCGGCTTACAATTTGCCGACTATCAAGCACTAAACCGAGGTATGGTGATTAAACGTCACGAACTCAACTATCATCTCCCTACCCATCTTGGAGACACTTTATCGTGTGCTACCTGGATAGTGCATTGTGATAGCAAACTGACATTAAAGCGCCAATTTCAATTCATATGTCCTAAGCGAAACAAGACCGTATTCGATGCTGAGACAACATTCGTGTGCGTGAGCCTAGATACTGGCGCCCCCAAACGGATGCCAAAGCAGTTCGTAGATATATATGGCGAGGCGTGCATCGCACAATGAAAACATGGTTGGCGGCAGTGCTCACCCTCATTCTGTTTGTGTCCTTAGGCATGAATGCTTTCTTATGGCTCAGCTTAAAAGAGCACAATGATTAAGCTTATGAGCTAGAAGCTCACTACGAGCAGCGCTTAAACGATGAGAAACGGTTAGAAGGTGAAGTCAGCCCTTCCGACAAAAAAACTGTTTCCAACTCCTCTTCGGATTTGAGCGTCGCGGGCATATCGCCAAGCGAAATTAATAATCGGCGTTCTTCTTCACCTAAAGCTAACAAAAACGATGTAGCCGCGCTGACTCGCCTACTCAATAACGGTGAATATGCGCTGCTCGCCGCAGATTTAGCAAACTATTTAAAAAATGACCCGCTCAATGAATCACTGTTGTTGCTTGAAGGTGAGTTGATTGAGATGACGAAGCCTCTGCCCACAGCTATTGTGCACTATTACGATTTAGCCGAATTGCCTCTTTCACACGAAACGCTTACGTTTATTGACACGAGAATTTCCTCTCTTTATCAGCAGGCGCAAACACAGCTTAGTCAAGACGAACAATGGGAACTGGTTGCTAGGTTAAATGAGCCACTGTATCAGCGCATACCCGATGCTAAGCACTACACCCTTAATTTAGCGGAAGCATACGCCTACCAGCAAAAGCTTACGCTCATGGAAGATGTACTCGCCGCTCTGCCGTTAAACGATAGAGACGCCAGTATCATTCGCGATAAAGCCTATGAAATGCGAGATATTGCCAGTGCAGGTGCTACGCAAAAAAACAGTGAACCAGCGCCAGTAAGCGTTGAGGACGCTCGTTATCAAACCCGTGTAGCGTTGGAGCGCATCGGCGACCAATATCGTCTTGAAGCGACGGCACTTAACCAAAAAGCCACCATGATTTTAGATACGGGCGCCAGTACCACCGCAATATCGTCGCGACTTTTTGCGCGTTTAGGCCGCATGCGAAATCTCACGTTCATTGGTAACTTCAACATTAGAACCGCGTCAGGAACCATTGAAGCCCCTCTGGTACAAATACCCCGATTTTACTTTGCTGGCTACGAGTTCAACGATGTTTCTGCCATCGTGCTGCCCAAAGACGCATTACCCGATGCCGATGGTTTATTAGGAATGAATGTCTTAGGCCAGTTTGACTTCGCGATCATGCCCCAATCCAGCGAGCTGGTTTTGACAGAGCGTGACGACTAACATTCTAGTCGATAAAAGCATGCAATATAAAAAGCGAATATTGTGATAAAGTATAGTCGGTAATCGAAAGTCATGGATGAAGTAGTGTCGCGGTTGTACTCTCTCTTAGTTTTATTGGCGCTGGCAACAAATGCCTCTGTTGTTGCGCAAGCACAAGAAGCAGCAAATTGCGTAAACTGCCACAAAGAGCAAGTTGAACAGTGGCAAGTGTCTGACCACGCCAAAGCAATGGATCATGCTAATAATTCATCAGTACTTGCTGACTTTGACGATTCAACTATCCAACACTTCACACAAACTGCGTACTTTTTCAAAATCGGTAGCAAATTTTTCGCAAAATTAACAGAAGGCGGTGCTACAACAACCTACCCCATCACCTATGTCTTTGGGCACTATCCGCTGCAGCAATATTTAGTAGAAACGAAGACCGGGCAATTTCAGGTTTTTCCTTTCGCGTGGGATGCACGTGACAAGAAAGAAGGCGGTCAACGCTGGTATCCCAATTATCCATCACAAGGTATGGCCATCAACGACAGGTTGCATTGGAAACAACCATTACAAAACTGGAACGGTATGTGTGCTGACTGTCATTCAAGCGGCTTGAAGCGTAATTTTGATACCGACACACTCTCATTTAATAGCCAGTTTGATGAAATTAACGTCTCATGTAAATCTTGCCACGGCGATGTGTTGTCACACGCAGACATTAACAATAGCGACTTTGAGGAAAACGACACAGAACTTAGCCACTTAAGCGGGTCTGTAAATGAGTCTCGTAAGAAATCAGGTGAAATTTTCGCGATAAAATCTCACACCCTATCGCGAAATGAGCAAAAATCGCTAGGGAAATGGCTGTTAAGAGAAGGTAGTCGTATTGCAACATGGCATGAAGAAAAAGATGGCGAATTTGTTCCAGCGTCACGGGACAATTCGATTATGGATACCTGTTTCGCCTGTCATTCACTTCGCAGTGCACTTACTGATGGTATCAAGCCACAGCAATCTTTCTTAGACCAGTTTTCCCCTTCTCTGCTGATTTCCCCTTTATACTTTGCAGATGGCCAGATTCGAGAAGAGGTGTATGTTTACGGTTCGTTTTTGCAAAGCCGAATGTATGGTGCAGGCGTTAACTGCATTGACTGTCACAGTCCCCATTCTATGAAGCTTAAAATAGAAGGTAACGGCTTATGCTTACAATGCCACTCTGTTGACGCGTATCAAGGTGAAACCCACAGTAAACATACACAAAGTGAAGAGGCTAATCAGTGCATAAACTGCCATATGCCTAGCCGCACATACATGGGGGTTGATGCAAGACGAGACCACAGTTTCAGTATTCCAACCCCGCACATTTCAGATAACACGGGTTCCCCAAACGCATGTTTAAATTGCCATGACAAAGATAATGCATGGGTATCCAAGCAACTAATACAATGGTACGGAAGAGATTCTACGCTAAGTCGTATTGAAGAAGATTACGTGTCACTTATGCATGGCAGTAGTTTTAGCAATCAAGCTATATTACGGATAGCACGCTCAAAATCTTTGCCTGTGCTAAAGCGAGCAACGGCGCTAACCATGCTCCCTCTAACAAATCAGCCGCTCAGCGACAAAGAGCTACGACATTTCATACAAAGTGAAGAACCGCTTCTTAGATTAGCAGCAGCGCAAGCCGGCCCCGCTCTTCTACTTCATGAACGGATGAAATCGTATGTCAAACTACTTGATGACAAATATCGAGCCATTCGCATTGCGGCTGCAAACAATCTCACTGGCACGGATCTAACAAGTAAAAGCTTTAAGAGCGCACTGTCGGAACTGACGCTGTCAAATAAGATAAATCAATGGCGTGGAGAAGGTAGCCTAAATCAAAGCTTAGTTGAGTTCCAGTCAGGTAATATTGCTCAGGTAGAAGCATTATTAAAGCAAGGGATCAGTGTAGACCCATACTTTGAAGCCAACTATATAAATCTTGCAGAGCTTTACCGTAATCTACACAAAATACCGCTAGAAAAGCAGATTTTACTCACTGGGGCGGAAAAGATGCCCGAGAGCGATCTATTTAATTACGCTCTCGGGATGTTTTATATTCGAAATCAAGATAAACCAACCGCGATTTCTTACTTTAAGAAAGCCACAGTACTTGCACCGGATAATCCACAAAATTGGTATATTTATGCACTTGCACTAGATAGTATCGGAGAAACTGAAACCGGTATTAGCATTTTGAAAAATGTCATTATCACAACCCCAGATCGTTCTCTTGTTAAACTAGGCTTATCGTTGTCACGGAAACTTGGCGATGACGCATCAACCCTCTTTTTTCAATCAAGAATGAGACCATAGCCTGCTCCCTCAGTTTGACTGTTAGGGAAACTAGCGGACGAGCTATATTAGACTCAACCATTACATAGCGTGAGTTAGTACCAAAGGGAAGGTTTCAAACACCACGCCTTCATGACCTGTTTTCATAAAATTGCGAATATTGGCGTGGTCGTCTCCGTCTGGGTTATTTAGCACGTCTTCTCGATAAAAACGCCCGAACAAGGCAAGGGTTTGTGCTTGGTTTAAGTTTAAATGCTGACCCAGCGCAAGTAGCTTGCACGAGCCGTTGTTCTGGTTTGCTTCATTTGAAACTTCACCGTTGGTGTAAGCGGTTGGCGTAAATGCGAACGTACTATCGATTAGCGCAATAACGTCGTTAAACTCGATTGCTTCTGGTGAATCAGTGACTGCTTGAATTAATTCATGGGTATTGCTGAGTGTCATGTTTATCTCAATAAAAGAAAACGATAATAACAGGTCTATGTTACTGCAACAGTTCTCAATAGGCTTTCTTTAGACATTTGCATAAAAAAAGCGCCTCTTAATCAGGCGCTTTTGGTTCTAACGGTATTAATCGTGCTAGAGGGTTAAACCGCAGCGCATACTCTTGTGCCTTGGTCTATGGCGCGTTTAGCATCAAGTTCCAATGCTTCGTCGGCACCACCAATTAAGTGATAAGGCATGTTTAAGCCTTCAACGATGTCACGCATTGGCTCTTGGCCTGCACAGATGATGATGTTATCGACCGGCAATACTTGACTGTTACCATCTACCGTAATATGTAACCCTTCATCATCAATTTTATCGTAGCTTACACCTGGGATCATGGTCACACCTTTGGCTAGCAGACCCACTCGGTGCGCCCACCCTGTAGTTTTACCTAAGCCTGCACCAACTTTGCTTGTCTTGCGCTGTAATAGGAAAATCTCTCTCGGAGACGGCTCTGGCTGAGGCTTAACGCCTTCAATACCCGCGCGCGCAGAGAAGGTCATATCAATGCCCCACTCTTTCATAAATGCAGGAATATCTTGGCTTGGCGTTTCCTTGCCATGAGACAGATATTCAGCAGTATCAAAACCAATACCACCAGCACCGATAATCGCCACTTTATTACCAACAGGCTTCTTTTCTTTCAACACTTCGATATAGGTCAGCACTTTCTCATGCTCAATACCTTCAATCGCTGGCGTGCGTGGTTTAATACCAGTTGCAATCATTACTTCGTCAAACCCTTCGTCGTTTAGCGCAGCCGCATCAACATAAGTATTGAGTTTAAGGGTAATATTTTTATGAAGCTCAATCTGGCGTTTGAAATAACGCAGTGTTTCGTAGAACTCCTCTTTGCCCGGAATTTGTTTAGCTATATTAAATTGACCACCAATTTCGCTAGAGGCATCGTAAATCACAACATCGTGACCGCGCTGGGCAGAAGTCACTGCCGCTGCTAATCCTGCTGGGCCTGCGCCTACAACCGCTATACGCTTTTTGGTTTCTGCTGGCTTGATGTTAATTTCAAGCTCGTGACACGCACGTGGGTTTACCAAACAGCTGGTCATTTTGCCGTTGAATACGTGGTCAAGGCAGGCTTGGTTGCAGCCAATACAAGTATTGATTTCATCGGCTTTATTTTGCTGCGCTTTGCGCACAAAGTCAGGGTCGGCCAAGAATGGACGGGCCATGGACACCATGTCAGCGTCACCGCGAGACAGCACTTCTTCAGCAACTTCAGGTGTGTTGATACGGTTAGACGTAATAACAGGAATTGAAAGCGCCTCTCGGAACTTAGCGGTTACCCACGTAAAAGCTGCACGGGGCACTTTAGTGGCAATAGTTGGAATACGCGCTTCGTGCCAACCAATGCCGGTGTTGATGATAGTGGCACCGGCTTTCTCAATTTCTTTACCAAGCTGTACTACTTCGTCATAAGTAGAACCACCTTCAACAAGGTCAAGCATCGATAAGCGATAGATAATAATGAAGTTCTTACCTACTGCCTCGCGCACGCGGCGCACTACCTCAATCGGCAAGCGGATACGGTTTTCGTACTCGCCGCCCCATTCGTCGTCACGGTGATTAGTGCGTTTTGCAATAAACTGGTTTAGGAAGTAGCCTTCAGACCCCATGATTTCAACGCCATCATAACCCGCACGCTGGGCTTGGGTAGCAGCCGTAATGAAATCTTTTATTTGCTTTTCAATCTCGTCAGCATCAAGTGCTTTAGGCTTAAACGGATTGATTGGCGCTTGTACCGCAGAAGGCGCCACAAGTTTAGGGCTATACGCATAGCGACCTGTGTGCAGGATTTGCATACAGATTTTACCGCCTGCTATATGTACCGCGTCAGTCACTTCTTTATGGTTTTTAACCGCTTCGTCTGTATCTAATCGAAATGTTGATGGGTGAGTTGCGCCTTCTTCATTGGGCCCAATGCCACCTGTAACAATAAGACCTACTCCACCTCTGGCACGCTCGCCATAAAACGCAGCCATACGCTTGTGCCCGTCAGGCAGCTCTTCTAGGCCCGTGTGCATTGAGCCCATTAGTACTCGGTTTTTAAGCGTGGTAAAGCCTAAGTCTAAAGGCCTAAATAAATGCGGATAAACGGGATGATCGGTAACGGTCTGATTCATGATACATTCCTGAAAGTCTTATTGGCTTATTTAAGCCGTTTAAATGCCTGATAAATTTTTTATTTAATACGTTTCACTATAAGAACGCTTTTCCAGATTATGTATTTACATAATCTCTCTCATTATTCTCGCACCGCACGCCAAGTTACCTGTTGCTTAGCCATCATTAGGCGTTGCGCGATAGAAACTGAAAGATAGGTGCGCCTTTATGCAAGCGCCTATGAATTCATCTTTTTAATAGCCGGATGAAGAGGCGGATATTCCGGTAGTGTTTTGGTCTTTTGGGCTTCCATGGCTTTAAACACATCTTCCATCTGGAACATGCCTGCTTGCCAAGTAGCCATATAAGTTAGGCTTTCTGCCACCGTATGCTCTACCGCATAATTAATCATCGTTTTGGTGCCTGACACCGCTAACGGCGAATTCATAGCAATTTGCTGTGCTATTTTCATTACCGCGTCTAGCATAGAATCGTGGTTGTCGAAGACCTGATTAACAAACCCAAGTTGCTGCGCTTCTGCGGCACCAAAGTTGCGCCCTGTATAGGCGAGTTCTTTGACAATACCAATGGGAATAAGCTTTGGTAGTCTTTGTAGAGTGCCGACATCGGCGGTCATGCCCAATTGCGTTTCTTTTATAGTGAAAAAAGCATCTTGTGTGCAATAGCGCATGTCGCATGCACTAAGTAGGTCAACCGCCCCGCCAATTGCGCCGCCCTGAACTGCGCCAATAACAGGCATACGAGCCTCCTCTATAGCGGTGAAGCTATCTTGTAGCAGCATAACCATACGACGCATGCGTTCCGCTCTGCGCGACGGGTCGCCCTTAAAATCTTCCTTCATATTTAAAAATACCGATAAATCCATACCGGCAGAGAAATGCTTACCTGTTGATGAAATAACAATGACGCGGGCTTTGCCTTCATCATCTATTTCACGGATGGCCGCCGGCAGCTCTGTCCAGAATTCAGGGATCATGCTGTTCATTGCATCGGGGCGATTGAGTACTACGTGGGCAATATGGCCCTCTTGTTTTACTTCTAATGTAGAGCACTTCATGGTTTGCGCTGTCTCCTTGGGCTGTTCCTGTTAACAAATTTGCAAACTAGACAGCGTCAAGATAAAAGGCTATGTTGACACTGTCAAGATAAAACGTTATCTATTCGTCTCAATTATGAAAATGGAAACAATGGGTTTATGGCTAATGCAGTACAAAGCTACCATCACGGCGATTTGCGCAGTGCGCTTATAGAAGCGGCTACCGCGCGTCTGTCCGAATATGGCGTGGATAGTTTATCGCTTAGAAAACTGGCAGAAGATGCCGGGGTATCACGTACTGCGCCTTATCATCATTTTAAAGACAAGAGTGCGCTTTTAAGCGCTATCGCAGCGAAAGGCTTCAGCGATTGGCATTCCACAGCTAAACGTATATTCGAGCAAGAAGATAAAACACCCAAGGCACGCTTTAGAGAGTTCGTGCATGAATATATTGGCTACGCTGCCGACAACCCCGAGATGTACGAATTGATGTTTGGTCGCACCATTTGGCAAAATCAAGCCGCGACTAACGATTTAAAAGAAGTGGCATTTCCTTGCTTTCAGTTTCAGGTAACCATGACACGCTATTGGCAAGAAAAGGGGCTTCTACCCAATGATCAAGATGCCCTTCGTTTGGCTCAGGTTACGTGGGGCACGCTTCACGGTATTGCGCGATTACTCATTGACGGTATCTATGCCGATAACAGCCACATTAGTGAAATGTGCGATTGTGCGGCTGATTTATTCATGCAAGCCCGCGCGTAAGTTGCTTCACTAATGCAAAGTCGCGTACCTTCGATGCATTTATTCTTCGAAGGTGCTTACGCTTAACAGTGTGAGTTACTGCCTAGAGCGGAATAACTGCCTAGAGCGAATGATTGCCTAGAGCTGATTATTGCCTAGAGCGAAATAATTTTCTAGCGAAGAAAAATGGCCTTGAGCGAGAATGACCTTCTCGCTCGACTTATCAGATGGATTCTACTTTAGCCAAGGAAACAGGCTGCCCCTCGTGAGCAGCTTTAATAAATTCAGCAGCGCGCTCAGCAATCATAACCGTAGGCGCATTCGTATTTCCGCCAATTAAGCTGGGCATCACTGAGGCATCTACGACTCTAAGGCCTGCAACACCTCTAACCCGTAATTGATTGTCTACTACCGCCATCTCATCATCATCGCTGCCCATTTTGCACGTACCAATTGGGTGATAAATGGTTTCAGCACGCTCGCGTAAAAATTCTAAAATTTCTTCATCTGTTTGTGCATCATCTCCGGGGTACAGCTCACTACCTTGGAACTTGTCGAAGTCTGGTGCAGATAGCAGCTTACGGGCAATGCGCACGCCTTCAATCATGACCTGCTGATCCTCTTGGGCAGATAAATAATTTGGGTCAATAAGTGCCTGATCCGCAGGATGGTTGCTCTGAAGTGTGATAGTGCCGCGGCTTTTGGGATATAGACAGCAAACGTGCAGGCCATAACCATAGCCAAATGCCAGCTGTCTGCCATGATCGTTGAGGATCGCGGGTAGGAAATGGAACTGAATGTCAGGGCCATGTTTAGCTAAGCTTGAGCTAACAAAGCCACCGGCTTCAGCTATGTTAGATGAAAAAATACCTTTGCGCTTAAACGCATAGTCTGCGGTAGCTTTTACGTAGGAAGGCAATGCTCCCAACGCAACGGCATAGCCCTCTCTGGCCTTACAGGTGTACTGCACTATTGCATCGAGGTGATCTTGTAGATTTTGACCAACCCCCGGCAGCTCTTTTTGAACGAAAATACCTTTATCTTCAAGCTCTGCTCTTGGGCCTATACCCGATAACATCAACAGTTGGGGGGAATTAATTGCGCCACCACAAAGAATAACTTCACTTTTTGCAAAGTAGCGGTTCACCGCACCCTTTTCACGAACCTGAACGCCAATGGCACGTCCTTCTTTTAGCAACACTTTTTCTGCCGCAACTCGTGTAAGTACCGTTAAATTATTGCGATGCTTAGCCTGACTTAGATACCCCTTCGCCGTTGAACAACGCTGCCCATTTGCTTGCGTGACATGGTAGTAACCTAGCCCTTCCCTATCGTCCCGGTTGAAGTCTTCAAGCTGCTTATAACCGGCAAACGAGGCAGAGTTTACAAATGCGTCTGAAAGCACGCTGGTATGTCTTAGCTTACTAACGTTTAACGGGCCGCCTGTACCGTGGAATTCGTCAGCACCTTCTTCGAAATTCTCAGACCGTTTAAAGTAGGGCAACACGTCATCAAATGACCAGCCTTCAGCCCCCTCTTCATTAGCCCAGCGATCATAGTCTTCTTTCTGCCCGCGAATATAGCACATAGCATTAACAGAGCTGCTTCCCCCTAAGGTTTTGCCTCTAGGCCAAAATAGCTCCCGGTCATACATTTCTTTTTGCGGCGCCGTATGATACCCCCAACCAATACCTTCAAACCTACTGAGCAAAGACAGGCCAAACGGGATGTGAATAAGCGGGTTAGTATCTTTAGAGCCAGCTTCAAGTAGCAAAATATCTAAAGCGGGGTTTTCCGATAAACGTGTGGCAAGCACAGCGCCCGCAGAACCTCCACCAACAATGATGTAATCGTATTTGCTAAGTACTTCGCTCATTTCGCCGACTCCTTGAGGGCAAGACTATCAACATGTTAATAAAACGTTGTGGTACGACCAGATTACCAAACAATACTTCGCCAAGAAAAGACTTAAATTGTAAGATTTAAAAAATCTAATATTCCTGATAACTTAGGTGCTAAATCGGTATCGAACAGTGCCACAGTGAAATCAGCGTGCTACCGCCTAATGCCATTAGGCTAAGAATAAAATTTGCCCAGTAACCTATCGTTTAAAGACCAATGTAAAGTGTACCTCGCACAATGGCTTGTGAAGTGGGGTAAGCTAACACATGACGATTTCACGCAGTCAGAACTGCAAAATTTAGTAAAAGATAGCTTTCCCTACGCGTTTACGTTTGACATCCCAATTGGAACGGGGTCAGTAAACGTGCTCGAAGGTAACATCACACTGGATAGCAAAAACAATCGCATTGGCCTTCAGTGTCTTGCATCATTAAAGGTTGTTGTGGCATCAACCACAATTTACCGCGCTCACGTGGTATTTACCGCTTCGGCCTCGCCACATTATGACAAGAATATGAGTACCCTCTACTTAACCCAGTTTTCCACCGACAGTGTGACCTTAGTGAATGATGATTACGCACTGATTAAAGACAGCCAATTTTTACTCACACAATTTTTTCCGAAAAGCGTTAATAGCTTGCTTGGCGGCTCATTGAAGTCTGCGCTATCTCTGTTTAGTGCGGGAACATCAGACTTAGCATCAGACTATCTAAAGCTTTACTTATCGGGCTCCAAACAAGCTGTGTTGGACTACCATATCCCACATATTCACAACGCTATAAAAAAGCAAATTACGCAAGAAGCGTTGAGCCATTCCATGCGCGACGATCATTGGCGCGAAGTGCTATTTTCAAAGCTCGGACAAAACGTTCGCGTAGAGGACAACGTTCTGCGCTTTTATCTCGTCGAGTCATAAGGGGTTGCGCACAATACCTAGTGGTCTGAAACTATTGAAACGGGCATGGTATCGACCTGCTCGCCTATATCATCAATGTTCAGTCTAGGGTCATCCACACTCGCTTCCAGCATGTCGAACGCTTCTTTGACGTACCGTGCTAGCGGCTGTAGCGACTCGATATTTTTATTGCAGCACACCAAGCCCACATTTGCCGTCCCTGCATAGGTCATAAGCGTGATATTTACCCCACCGCCAGGCGTCATCGTAGAAATGGGGTAACAGGCCAATAGTTCGGCGTCTTTCAGGTAGCGAGTATCTTTTGGTCCAGGTACATTTGAAATTAAGATGTTGGCTATAGGTTTTACCACACTGGAAAGTCTTAACCATTCAAATACCAGCGCAAGTGATTGTATTACAATGGTGTAGCCGCTGAAGGCTGCAGGTCGCGCATGCTGCGCCGCATGTTTTACTATACGGTGATTTACAACAATTTGGCGCAATCGAAGATAAGGGTCAGTTTCACCGTGAGCAAGCTGCACCGGCACGATGGCAATTTTATTGCCCGTGGTTTTCTCTCCGGGTTTGCGCAGATTAATCGGCATGTTGGTAAATAGCGCCTTTTTAAATACCTGACCATGATCCTGAAGTAATTTATGCACTCCAATATCAAACGCGCAGAGTAAAACCTCATTAGCCGTGGAGCGTGTACGTCTTGCAAGTGCCTTCACCCGCTTGAAGTCCAAATCCATGGTCGCTACTGCCCTGCCCGCTTTTACTTGACCGGTCAGCACGGTTTTCGTGCCGGTAAAAGGCACAGGCATGTAATGCGGATTAACACGCAGTACTTTCATGAATATACGGATAAAGATAATAAGTAAGTCGAGCGCTGTTTTAAGTGCGTAGCCTACTCCCACTAAGCGCTTGTAAAAGCTCACAGGCTCCCTGCGCCTATGCCGAAGCCGCTTCACTGCCCAAACGGGGGTAAACTTAGTTTCGTGAGAATTTGATACATAGCCCGCCTGGAACCAGCGTACCAAGGTTGCGCCGTCACCATACATATGGTGAACGCGTGCATATATCGCAAACGTCTCGCTTTTATCGTCAAAAATAAAGTGGTATTGCCAAAGCGGTTTATCAGGATCTAACCGAGAAGCGTGTAATCGTGCTACAAACCCGTCTAAAGCCTCGCGGTTAGTGATATCAGCCACACGATGAATTTGAACGTGATAATCCATGTTGAGCTTCTTTACTGGCACAAACCCAACCGGATAACCCAACACTGTTTTTACTGCACAGTTAAATGGCGATGTAGCGCGGGCAAAGCTTCTTATTTCTTGAAATAACTGGGGAACATATTCAGTGCTCTTTGCCCCTTTTGGAATTGCAAGAAGTTGTAAGCAAGCTACGTGTTTCGGATTTTCATCTGACTCTGTTATCCAAAATGACTTATCTAAGAAACTGAGCGTTTTTGCCATTGCTATTCCTTTATGCGAAGTCTAAGGGGGACGGGGTTGCTGCATCTCTCATAAAGTCATGAGAGTGTAGCATTTGTTCTAGTTGGTGCTTTTGTTCATCAGACAGTGCCAATCTGGGAAGAACACTAACCATCATCAATGACAGGGCATGATAACGCTGCATTTCGCTGTCCATATGACTGTTTAATTCGTCAAACTGGCATGATTGAGTAATTATTAACGACATTAAGTCGACCATCAGTGCCCTATCTGCTTTTGAGGCAACGAGAACGTTACGCCTTGATAACGAGTCGAAGAGAAAGGCGAGTTGCTTGTTTAGACTGGATAGAATGTGCTGTCTGGGCCGTACGATACTGGGATACTTTTCCGCCAAATCAGCAGGACTTCGATAGAAAAAGCGGAACACATGAATACTATCAATAAGCAGAAATAGGTAATACATGATTTCTTCTGGATGCAGCGTGTCGAGTTTTTCTCGATTTAGCATCTTCTGCATTTGTTGTTCATGCATTTTCATCAATGCGCTTACTAAACTGTCTTTACCCTTAAAGTGGTAATAAAGATTACCTGGGCTGATATCTAACTCGACGGCAATATCAACACTGGTTATGGTGTTCTCACCGTGCTCGTTAAATAGCGTTAAGGCGGTGAGTAATATTTTCTGCGCAGTTTTCATAATTTAAACCAATCCTTTGCCAACCCTGTGCGATATTCTTGGCTTATCAAAAAATTACATAAACACCAAATAGAGTTGGGCAAACCCTGCTAACATACCTAAAATAGCCCCCGTCACGATGAGTTTCCACTCATCCTGCTGATAAGCAGGCCGCAAAACACCTTCAAATTCTTCAACAGTTAACGCCTGCATGCGCTCACTCAAATCGTGCCCTACTTGCAATGCGTTATTGGCGTAATCGAAGGCATAAAGCAGATATTTATCTGAATTATCAAAGATCTGACGCACTGCTAACGCCTTCATTTTATGATAATTCTCTGAACCCACGCCTAGTGCGAAGTACGGCTGAGCGATGGCAACATAGCGTTCAATCGCGTCATTAACGTGAAGCTCAATGAGCTCCAAGAGCTGCGCAGAGCCCGAACCGTGCAAAATAACGTGAGTGATATTTTTGGGCGTGATCAACTTCTTCTCTATGATGGTTGAATACACTTCAGAAACTTCTTTCTGACGCTTTAAAAACATTCCCTGGATGGTAATCGGCCCTAGCTTTCTTGGGCGTTTGGGTTCGAATATGATTTTAATGGCAATCCAGTTGGTGGCGTAGCCGACGAGCAAGCCTCCTAACGGTAAAATCCACCACGCCTGATAGAAATACCAAAGCAGCATAGTAGGTAAACCGAACAAGAAGCCAAAATAGAACCCTGAGCGCACAATAAACGGAAACTCTTTGCTGCCTGCAGTTAAGAAGATTTCGTTAACCAGCTCAGGCGCATTAACGAGTTGTTCTACAACCAGCTCTTTAATATCTAAAATTTCAGATACGTTGTGCTGAAAGTCGTCCACCATTTTGTGAACCACATTCGGGATATCATTTTCGATACGTTGATAGACTAAATTTTTTCCCTGAACAGGCAGAGCCGCCCAAAGCTGAGGGGCAGATTCTGCCATAACGTCATTAACGACTTTACGAACAACCTGACTTAGCCGACGCTCGATTGCCTTGGTTAACTCGTCAGCATCTAATCGCTGCGCTAACTCCTCAACACTAAGCAATTTGCCCAATACGAGCTCAACCTCAATTTCGGCCATTTGTCTACGCTTCGCAGGAATAAGTCCCTGCCATCCTAAGAATGGTTTAATGCCAACGAACTCAATGGGGTAAAACATCATCTTTACCGCCAAATAGTTGGTTAGCCACCCAACAATAGCGCTAATTAGAGGAATTGATAGCAGACTTAGCGTTTCAAAGTTCCATTCCATACTACGAACAAGGGATCCAATTTATTATTTTCTCCTTCAGGCTACTGAGTGCTTATGAAATGGTCAATGTAAAAAGTGAATTTAGTGCTAATTGTTGATTGAAAACAACTAAATGAAAGTCTAAAAAGTAGAATATAAAGCCTAGCCCTATGTACCGTTGGTACATCGAATTTAATATTAGCAAACGATTAGGTAGTGAATTCTAAATTTACGCCATACACTCAAAATAGCGAAGTTGTAGCGCTCTGGCGCCGTGTTTTACCTATGCGCTTTTGGTGATGTAGGTGATTTAAGAGCGGCGCTTTGCATGTAAATTATCGTTTTAGGATAGTTTTTCGGCCTGGTCACTTGTTAAGAGTAAAACCAATAGCTCTCGTCAATCAAAGATAGGTACTCGTCATGGCAGTATTCGACTTGCGGTTAAAAAAGCTTGAACATGAAATAGAACATGCGAGCAATTATGATGAATATGAAGCTGCGTGTTTGGCACACGATGCGTTATCAGGTGATGACGAGTGGAAGGCCGAAGATGCTAGCGATGATTACGACTATAAACTTATCCGCAAGCGCGTTCAGCGCTTACAACTAGCCAGAGGCAAAGGCGATTTACATGCTCTTATGTCAATTCTTCATGAGGGACTGCACGGCAACCTTGGCAATATTGCAAATCCCGTATTGCTAACCCAGTGTAAAATTGGCACAAAATACCTGATTGAACAATTTATCGATGAAGTCATCTTAGCGTTAGAGCAAATTTATCACGCCGATGAACAACACGTCGATTTTTACGAAAAGCTGTCTTTTTTCGAAGAAACCGCGCATGCGTTTGGCCGCAGTTGCCTCATGTTATCGGGTGGCGCAGGTTTGGGCTTTTTCCATGCTGGTGTAGTGAAATCACTTAATGAAAAGAATTTGCTACCCACCGTAGTGTCTGGCTCTAGTGCAGGTTCAATCATTGCGGCCATGTTAGGTACACGCAATCACGACCAGCTTTTAGAAGCACTAAGTGCTGAGTTTATTTACGAGACTTTCAAACACTGGCGAAGCTTCGCTGGCCTTGGAAAAAAAGGACTATTTGATAGTTCAGTGCTTGAGAATGCGCTTATAGAACTGTTCGACCTTACTACCTTCGAAGAAGCGTTCAAGAAAACGGGACGGCATATTACCGTCACGGTTTCTCCTGCTGACCTACATCAGCATTCACGGTTGCTAAATGCTAAAACATCACCGAATGCGATTATTACTCAAGCGGTACGTGCATCCTGTGCAGTTCCTATTATTTTTAGCCCTGTACAGCTCAGAGCGAAAACCCCATCAGGCGATATTGTACCCTACATTCCTAATCGTCGATTTGCTGATGGTTCACTTATGGCAGACCTTCCATTCGAGCGTTTAGCAAGGCTATATGGTGTAAACCACAGTATCGTAAGTCAGACTAACCCTCTGGCCGTTCCGTTTATTTCGTCTAACCGTATTGACCCTAATTCTCTTTGGGATATGTCAGCGCGCCATCTTGGTCAACTGGCAAAAACCAACAGTATTTTTGCCATAGATATTATTGAACGATTGACCGGAAATAAGAGTGCTAAACTGGCTATTCACAAAGTACGCTCTATCATTGATCAGCAGTATGTAGGCAACATCAATATTTTACCCAAGCGTCAAATAAGAAATTTATCGCAGGTTTTATCTAATCCGACCCGTGAAAGCATAAATCAGTTGATTGTTAGTGGCGAACAGGCATCATGGCCGCAACTTCATGTTATTAAAAGAAATACCAAAATTAGCGAAAATTTACGGTATCATTTAAGTCAATTGAAAAAACGTGAGGCAGTAGAGCTAGGGCATGTTGTTAGATAACGTGTGCGGCGCTTGTTCTGTCTTGAATTGCTTATAAAAAGTTAAGGGCAATTCACAGCATCATTTGAAAGGAAAACGGTGAGCGCACAAAGCCAAAACCCCGACAGCATTTACACGCAGCAAGTAAAACAACTTATCAATATGATTTATCCTCAAGAAACGGGCTACGGTTCGGTATTTGAGGATGCGAGTCACTATTTTTCACTTACGCCCTCCCTTCAGCAGCACATTGAAGATTTAAAAGCTCAACTCAAGAAAATTGAAGGCAACAAAGACAAGGAAGTGCTTGCAGAGCAACTCTCCAAACAGATAAAAAATAGCTCCGAAAAGCTCGAGGAAGAGCGTTTAGCAAGACTTGATAGGCTTGACACTGTAAGCACCAAAATCATTGAGCTTTGTGAAGGCGACAATTGGCAAGAAACACAGCAGTTAAGTGCAAAACTACTTGGCACTCTTATGCTGCTTACACGGGGCCCTGAGGGTAACTTTGCGCGTGTCCATATGCGCCTCAAACCTCTTTATAAAGCCGTGCTCACTTTACGCTTAGTTGATAGGCTGTTAGAACACGATACGATTGCTCACAAGTATCTGTCGAAATATCGCGAAGCCGCCTCCCGCTTTCGTGGGAACCGTTACTGGCGCGACAAGTGGAAGATTGAACTTGGACGCCCGCTTATTTCCGCAGCTCTACTTCAAGACATTGGGTTACAAAGCCCCGCCGCACTCACCATTTTAAAAGGCGAAAATGGCGATTTAGACGAATTCCGTTTGTTAGACGAGTCTCAGCGAAAAGATTTGCTGAAACTGAACTACCACTTCACCTTAAAGTACTTGACCGAGGGGCTAGGATTGCCCAATTACGTGGGGAATGACAAGGAAGAAAGAGACCGTTTTATTCAAACTCACAAAGACGCTAACGAATTTTTACAACAACTGGTAAAAGATGCGTTTGTATCAAAGACAGGTCTGGGTGAAATTGTAAAAATCCCTCAAATTTATGTGTCGATCGTACTTTCAACTAAATCTGATTACTCGCGAATGTCGCTGCCTAAAGGCTATATGCTTATTGAACAGCTGTCTAAAAAAGGCGGGTTAAATAAACAGTTAGCTCAGGACTTTGTTGAGCTTGTGGGATACTTCCCGCAAGGGTTCGGTATTACGTTTATACCTGTTAATGAAAACGGTCAGGAAAAAGACCAGTATGAATGTGCAATAGTGATTGGACTTAACCCTGTTAACCCGGCAGAGCCGCTATGCAAAGTGGTAACTAGAAACAACAAGTACATCACTGGTGGTGGTCAAGAAGTTATTCCTAAAGGAAGAAATTTGTATTTCCCTGCTAACCGAAAGAAGCTTATGCGCGTAGGAAAAGACCGACTTACCGAAATTATGAGCCAGCTTTCGAGTAACTTTACGCCAGATTCACTGGACGATTTAGTACCAAGCTTTTGGGAACCACACGACTTTTTTGGATTTAAAAAACACCAGAACTTGTGGACAAAAAACAAGTAGTGATAATCACGCAATAAAAAGCAAGCTAACGCTGTGAGCCGCCTCACAATCAAGCTTGCTTTTTTATTGTGCAGTGTTTCTAAACTAAAATTTGTTTAGCCTTCCGCCTTTGTACCTTTAGACGGACTAGCTGCGCTACTGGTATCGTTTGTTGCCGTAGTACCTTTTGTACTTGCACTCGATTTCGTAGGCGAAGATTTAGCTGCAGTACGCTTACTTGACGCCCCAGTGGCGGTCTTTTTAGCTGTGCCGGATGGTTTAGCTGCCGTTGTACTTGATTTCGCCGTGCTCGTTTTACGCGCGCGTGAAGTAGAAGTATTGGTCGAGCCCGACTTTGTGGCTGTACGCGTTGTGCTAGGTTTCGTTGCGCCCTCGCTAGCAGCGCTTTGAGATGAAGTACTTTTCGCTGGAGCGGCTTTTCTTGGCGAGCTTTTCGCCTCTGCTTTTTTAGCCGCTTCTTTTGCTGCTAAAAGCGCAACCTGCTCTACAAGTAAATCGACTTTCGCACTTAATAGCTCAAGTTGTTGCGCTTTTTGCTGGCGCTTCTGGCCACCTGAAAATGCAGAGAAAAGCGGCGTTGAAGCCACCAATTTTTGTGCAGCGTCAACAATAGCAAACGGGTTAAGCGTGCGTTTTAGCTCACTTTCCACTTCAAGCCCTTTAGCCTGCATTGCATTAATGGTTTCTTGAGTGTCATCAATTTTCTGACTTACTACGCCAGCGGCATGGTCTAGCTTCGCCGATAACAAGTCTGAGCCAGCATATAGCCAACCAAAAAGCGGCGACGATTTAAGAGGTGAAGGTGCCGTGCTATTAAGCACCGACGAATCTTTGTCGACGGTAGACACAGATTCTGAATTAGGAATATTTTTGTTGCTCATAACGCCTCCAATACGGAGATTTACTAAGCATGACAGCATAGAAAGCTTTTATAAAACTCAATATGACTTCTGAAAAGCGACCTAGCTATCACTCAATTACAGTTCTCACTAGCCCCTCACGAAGAAAGGCCTAAAAACTGAATAAAGGGCACCCCAAAGGGGTGCCCGAAAGGCGTAGCGCTTTACTTGCTCGCAGCAAGCTTAGCAACCGCTTCAGTCAAAGCATCGATTTTTGCTGAAAGCTCTTCGATGCGCTGATCAGCTGGCTCTGAGTCAAGGCCAAGCTTCTTGCGCACGTCTGCAACGCGATTCTCAACATCGTTGGTCGTTGACTTAAATTTGCTCTTTGCGTCTTCTTCTAGCGTTTCGCCTTTTGTCACGAGTTCATCAAACATTTTGTTTGCTTCTTCGCTCAATTTCTCGTAACGCCCCTGCGCTTCCTCAACGCTCTTACCATAAGCGCCTAGGCCTGCTAACCAAATTTTACGCGCCATTTCTTCGGCTTCGTTGATTTTACCTTTAATTGTGTCAGTAGTAGTCATGTTCAGCTCCTATGAATGCTAAATGAGAGTGTATTTCAACACCATGTCTTCACTTTATGCTTAACATTTAGAATCCGCATACTAAAAACGAAAAAAAATAAAAATGCCCGAATAAGCGCTAACTTATTCGGGCGAAATACCAGAGGAGACTGGTTACAAACGGAGGGGTGTAGAGTTAAAGAGGTACACCCGCAAGATGTAATACAAACGCATATTCAAGTGCGGTAGATTCGAAGCGTTTGAAACGCCCTGAAGCTCCACCGTGCCCCGCTTCCATATCGGTTTTGAAAAGCAGTAAATTGTCGTCTGTCTTATATTCTCTAAGCTTAGCCACCCACTTCATTGGTTCAAAGTACTGCACTTGTGAATCATGTAGTCCAGTCGTAACCAACATGTGTGGATAGTCTTTTGCTTCAATCTGGTCATAAGGCGAGTACGAAAGCATGTAGTCAAACTCAGCTTTGTTGGCTGGGTTGCCCCACTCTGTATATTCACCGGTCGTTAACGGAATAGATGCATCGCTCATTGTAGTCACTACATCTACAAACGGAACATGCGCGCTAACCCCTTGATAGAGTTCAGGTGCCATGTTCACTATGGCGCCCATTAATAAGCCTCCCGCACTGCCACCCATAGCAAAAACGCGATCTTTATCAGCGTACTGCTTAACTACCAAGCCCTTAGTTACGTCAATAAAATCAGTGAACGTATTAATCTTGTTATGCATCTTGCCGTCTTCATACCACTCACGACCAAGCATTTGACCACCGCGAATGTGAGCAATCGCTACAACAAAGCCTCTATCTATCAAGGATAACCAGCTGCTTCTAAACGTTGGATCTACTGTTGACCCGTATGAACCATAGGCGTATTGATATAATGGATTGGTACCATCTTTCTTAAACTTATCTTTGCGATAAACAAGTGAAACAGGAACCGATGTACCGTCTCTCGCTTCAATCATTACCCGCTCAGATGCATAGGCCGATGAGTCGAAGGTGTCAGATACACGGGTTTGTTTCATCACCTCACTTTCAAGGGTATCCAGGTTGATATCTATGATAGAACCAGGGGTGGTTAAAGAGCTGTAGTAAATTCTGAGCTTATTAGTATCCATTTCCGGGTTTTCATTGAAATACGCGCCGTAAATAGGATCTTGAGTTGGAATAACCTTTTCTTCATTCGAAGTCAGATTGTGAACGACCATGCGTAACATGCCGTTTTCTTTTTCTTTTACCACTAAGTGGTTCTTCATAACTTCAATGCTTTGAAGAAACACATTAGGACGATGCGCAACCACTTCTTGCCATTTTGAAACATCGCTCGTGGCGTCTAATGGTGCTTTCATCACTCTGAAGTTTTTAGCACCGATGTTAGTCAACACGTAATAACCATCACTCGCTTTCGCTAAACTGTATTCCTGCCCCTCTTCTATGGGTAAGAACACTTTTGTTGGCAACGTAGGCTTATTTGCATCAATCAATGTCACACCGGTCTTTTCAGTGTTGTCGTGATGAATGTAGATAGTGCTATTGTCTTTACTTTTGCTGATGTAAGTATAAAAGGTAGGATCGCTCTCTTCATAAATGAGTACGTCATCATCCTGTGATGTACCTAATTTATGGCGATACACTTGATATCCCAAGAGCGTTTGCAGATCTTTCTTCACATAAAATAGATGTGTATTATCGTTCGCCCACACAACGCTTCCAGATGTGCCTTCTAAAACATCGTCAAGCTTTTCATCATTTTCAAGGCTTTTCACATAGATGGTATAAATGCGTCGGCTAAGGGTATCTTCGGAATAGGCTAGCAATTTGTTATCGCTGCTTACGGCGTAGGTGCCGATGCTGAAATAGTCGTGCCCTTCAGACATACGATTAGCGTCTAGTAACACCTGTGGCTCGGCGTCAAGAGATGGTTTTCTTAAATAAATAGGGTACTCGTTTTCGCCTGAGTAGCTTGTGTAATACCAGTACCCATTGTCTAAGACTGGTACTGTAGAGTCATCTTTTTCTATCCTAGATACGAGCTCTTCATAAAGAGATTCTCGGGTTTCCTTCAACGGCGCTAGCACTGTTTCAACGTAGGTATTCTCACGTTCCAAATGGTCTAGTATTTCTTTATCAGTCCTTGAATCGTCGCGCATCCAGTAGTAGTTGTCATTACGCGTCACGCCGTGCGCCGTCATTTCATGAGGCACTTTTTTTGCCACTGGCGCTTTCACTTGAGTATTTAGTGCTAAGGTTGGTGCAGCACGTTCAGCTACTTGCTGCGTATTTTCTGTTTTATTGTCGACGCCACAGCCAGATACCAGCCCACCTGCAGCAAGTGCGATCCATAGATATTTCATTATTATTCCTGCTATGCACTTTTTGTTAGCGCTTTGTTTACAGCCAAGCATTTGAAAACAATCGAATTTTATTGATTGAATTATTAGGGAGACTTTAAAACTAAGCGGTGCTTATTAGTAGATTGAAGTATATATAAATAGGATTAGTGGTCTAGCGTTACTTGAACGCGAATGAGTCTAATAATAGGTTAAAGTGTTACAAGATATGTGGAAGCTTAATTCGTCGCATGGAATAGAAAGACAAGCATCTGTTATTACGCATAAAAAAACGCTGCATATTTTAAAAATAGTGCAGCGCTTTCACTAATTTACAAAAATGCCGGTAGACCGAAACCTGTACTACCTGGCATTCCCTAATTTAGTCAACTAAATCCTTGGGCATATCATCACGGATGGCAAGCCATACTTTGCCACTCTCTATACCGTATTTTCTTACCACTACAGGCACACGGTCGTATTCGCCTTTCTCAGCGACATCAAGCAAGTCCGCGTAATACTTGTTTGCCACATCGCGTGCTTGTTGGTGCGAGAAGAAGTAACCACCAATACGCGAGTACAAACCACGGAAGCCGTTCATCATCAAAACAAATACGTTATTGTTAGATGCTAACGCCAAGTCATGTGACATTTGATAATCGAACTGTGCGAAGGCTAAGCCTTCTTGCTCCACATTTTTATAACGGGCAATAATTTCTGCAGACTCTTGAGGGTTGTTTCGAATAGCGCCTCGAATGAAAACTGCACTTAGATTAGTGCGCGCTGCTAATAAATTATCGACCAGTTCTGGGATCCCTTCTTGGTCTAAACGAGCAAGCGTTTCCAAGATGTTCAAACCACACGTTTCCCAGAAGTTGTTAACCTTGGTCGGCTTGCCGTGTTGAATTGTTAACCAACCATCACGAGCCAGACGCTGAAGTACTTCACGCAGTGTAGTACGCGTTACACCAATTAACTCAGAAAGCTCTCTTTCTGCAGGCAAAATGGTGCCAGGTGGAAACCTTCCACTCCAAATAGATTCAACAATATATTCTTCGGCGAATCCAGCTGGACTCTGTGCCTTATAAATCATAACTAATCGCCTGCACGTTATTGTTATTTTGCAACTGATTGTACCAGATGCTGTTTTATTATCACAATGAATTATGCCTCGTCCACTAAAGCTTTTAACAACTTGTTAAAATTAAAGTGTTATTTCAAACACCATTAAATGTCTGCTGCTCATTTTGTGTGCGAAATATTACGCATTTCCGATTTCAATGATAACTATGGTTAAAAAAGTGATAAATATTCAGTGACTTTCACATGGTGGGGTCTGTGAATTGCTTTCTCAAGACGTTAATATCATGTACGCTTAATTTCCGACTATAATGACAGCAGCAAAACCGCGGTAAGGCGAATTATATCGCGCAACGCCAGCAGTTTATGTATGCAATAACCGGAACTACACAGTATAAAGATGCGCAAAAATGCGTGCTTTGTTGTAAAAGGAACAGGAACTCATGCAAACCTCAATGATCGCGGCGATCTATAAGAATTTCCTGGGACATGCGCCCGACTGGTATAAAAAAACCATCATTGCCTTTCTCATTGTTAACCCCTTCATCTTTATGGTGGACCCATATGTTGCTGGCTGGACGCTTGTAATCCAATTTATATTTACCTTGGCAATGGCGCTGAAGTGTTATCCACTTCAACCAGGCGGCCTACTGCTTATTGAAGCGATGTTCATTGGAATGACGTCTCCTGGTCACATGATGCACGAGATTGAAGTTAATTTAGAAGTACTCTTACTTCTAGTATTCATGGTAGCGGGCATCTACTTTATGAAAGACCTGCTGATGTACTTATTTACCAAGTTGGTGATAAAGGTTCGCAACAAGTTGGTGCTTTCTCTTTCGTTTATTTTTGCATCTGCGTTTCTATCGGCGTTTCTCGACGCATTAACGGTTGTTGCAGTAATAATCAGTGTAGGTCTGGGCTTTTACTCTATCTATCACAAAGTAGCGTCGGGCAAGGAGTTTCATTCTGATCACGACCACACTAGCGACGACGAGCTGGGAAGCCACGACTTAGAAGACTTCAGAGCTTTCCTACGCAATCTTATGATGCACTCAGCCGTAGGTACTGCCCTTGGTGGTGTTATGACCATGGTAGGCGAACCACAGAACCTGATTATTGCAGACAAGGCAGGCTGGGACTTCGTTGAATTTTTCATCCGTATGGCACCTGTTACTATCCCAGTATTCGTATTTGGACTACTTACCACCGTAATTCTGGAAAAAACCGGAATGTTTTCTTACGGTGCAAAATTACCTGCAGCGGTAAGACAAATTTTGGTCGACTACAACGACCATATGGACAAGGGCCGCAGTAAGCGTGAAACCGCTAAACTGATAGTACAAGCGCTAATTGGTGTTTGGTTAATCATTGGCCTTGCTACGCATATGGCGTCAGTGGGTCTTATCGGTCTGTCTGTTATTGTACTTGCTACTTCAATGAGCGGTGTTATCGAAGAGCACGCACTTGGTAAAGCGTTCGAAGAAGCACTGCCATTTACCGCACTACTTTGCGTATTCTTTGGCGTAGTAGCCGTTATCATTGACCAGGGCCTTTTCCAGCCGGTAATCCATTGGGTACTGTCGTTTGAAGGCGAAACGCAAATGGTTATGTTCTATCTTGCTAACGGTGTGCTTTCGATGGTGAGTGACAACGTGTTTGTAGGCTCTGTTTATATCACTGAAGTCACAGCGGCTCTACAAGCCGGTCAAATCACACGTGACCAGTACGATATGCTTGCTGTAGCAATCAATACGGGAACCAACTTACCAAGTGTGGCAACACCAAACGGTCAAGCTGCTTTCCTATTCTTGCTGACCTCAGCCATCGCGCCACTGCTTCGTTTGTCGTACGGCCGTATGGTTATGATGGCATTACCATATACCATCGTGCTGACCATCGTTGGTTTGTTAGCAACATACATTGGACTTGCTGATGCTACTCAGGTGCTTTACGACATGCACCTCATTGAACACCACACCGCTGCTGAAGCGGGTACTCAAGCGGTAGGTCACTAGTCTATGCGCGGAATCATTCACAGCATTAGCCAATGGGCAGAGCACAAGTCTTCATGGCTTGTGCTTTTCGCCACGTCATTGGCATTAGAAATTGCTGCGCTTTACTTTCAGTACGGCATGGGTTTAAAACCCTGCATTATGTGCATTTATCAGCGAACCGCCATGTACGGTATTGTGTTGTCAGCACTTATTGTCGTTATTAAAAACAACGGCTTTACACGCATGCTTGGCTTCGCTGGTTGGGCTGTATCTGCAGGATGGGGCTTCTTAATTGCCAAAGAGCACGTAGGCATTCTCAATGCCGCGAACCCATTTTTTGCCAGCTGTGAAATAGTGCCAAACTTTCCTTCGTGGTTACAACTCCACGAGTGGCTACCCGCTGTATTTGCCGCTGAAGGTGACTGTTTAGAAGATTCATGGCAGTTTTTGTCTATGGGAATGGCTGAGTGGATGCAAATTATTTTTGCTGCCTACTTTGCTGTATTCGCTATTGTGTTTGCATGTCGATTATTGGACAAGAAACCCTTTTGATCGACTTATCCATTCTACCGTCACGCCTACCTCCAATACATACGGAACAAGGCCCCATTTCCATTCAGCGCATTGCAGAGAAACACTGCTATGCGCTTTGTGAGGCTGGGCAACAGTCTATCCATCACGTAAAACCTTGGTTTGGTTCAGCGGTTTGCCCTGTTACACCAGCACTGTCCAAGCAGTGCATCGCCAACATGGAAAAGGCCCGAGATACGGGCTATGGACTTACCTACTTGCTAATGCACGAGGAAAAATGCTTAGGTATGGGCATTATCAATCATATTCATCACACGCACCTTACCGCTAATCTTGGCTACTGGCTCAGACCAGACGCATGCGGAAAAGGTTTAGCTACCGCGATTTGTGAAGCCTTGAAGAAGCTTGCGTTCTCTCAAATGAATTTGCATAGATTGGAATGCTTTATAGAGCCTAACAACAAGGCAAGTATACGTGTAGCAGAGCGAATTGGTGGTACAAAAGAAGGGCTTTGTCGCAAACGCGTATTTGGGCGTGATGCGCTGCTTTATGCCATTGTTAATGGCGATTAACGCGCGTTCTGCGCGTTAATCTAAGTCTTCTAAGGGCCAAATGGCTATATAGTCTTCAAAATTATTTAAATCCACGTCGGTTTCAAAAACGGTCTTATTGCGTACCGACATTCCCTTTGCGTGCATCACGTGTTTTTTACCCTTGTTTAACAATGGGTGCCACGATGGTATGCCCCTTCCTTCATAAAGGCGGCGATAGGTGCAGCTATTAGGCATAAAAAAGATATCCTTCAGATTCTCTTTTGTCAGCTTCACGCAATCAGGCACCAGCTCTGTTCGCCTTTCATATTGGGTACATTCACATTTTTTTGTGTTCAAATACGTACACACAATATTGGTATAGTGAATCTTCTCATTATCGTTAATGTGATCGGTGACTTCGTATTCTTCTACCGCGTCATCATCGATAAATTTTTGCAGACAACATTTACCACATCCATCACAAAGTGATTCCCATTCCTTTTGGGTCATCTCCTCTAAAGATTTGGTTTCCCAAAACGCTGCCGTCATTCTGCTATTACCTCGGTTTCCACGGTTAAATGATTGTCTAGCGTTGCAACAATCGTATCTTGCGAGCAAAGCTTACCTACCCCTTTGGGCGTGCCCGTTAGGATCACGTTGCCGCTGTCTAACGTAAATATAGATGACATATGAGCGATAAGTGGGATGATTTTGTGCAGCATCAGCTCGGTATGTCCCTGTTGTCTAACCACCCCGTTTATGGTTAAGGTAAAACGCAGGTCTTCCAAGTTTTCTATTTCACTTAACGGCACAAAGCCTGACAGCGGTGCACTGTTATCAAAAGACTTCGCTCTTTCCCAAGGCTGGCCTTGCTTCTTAAGCTCGGCTTGAACCTCGCGAAGGGTTAAATCGAGACCAAGTCCAATACCCCATATCGCGGCCTTTACGTCATCTACACTCGCGTGCTTCAATGAAGACTTCAGCAGCACGGCGACTTCAAGCTCGTTGTGACACTCGCCTTTGTCGGTAGGAATGGCAATAGGCTTCTGCATATGACATAAGGCAGCCTTTGGCTTCATAAACAGCAATGGTGCTTCAGATACGGTAGAATTCATTTCTTGAATGTGGTCGAGGTAATTTCTACCTATACACACTACTTTACTAACGGGTAGTGATATTTCATTGCCTTGAGAATCGATGTGACGATAAGCCATTAGTAACCTCGTTTTATCCGCTCTGATAAATACCCAACCGAAACGCCAAAGTAAGACGAGCGGTTCCACTTCATCAGTGTGTGAAAATTGTTATACACCAAGTAAATTCGGCCTTGCTCACCATCTGGCATAATAAGCGATGCACTGATTTCTGCATTGGGAAGTTCATTTCCGTTGTAGCGCTTGACGCCATTCTGCTGCCAAAAGGCCAACGGCTTCATGTTGGATTTAGCTAACCCTGAAAAAGGTACTGGTTTGGTTAGTGTTACTTGGCGTCCCCACGTCCCTTCACTATCCCAACCTTCAGATGATAGGTAGTTGGCGATTGACGCAAAGACGTCTGCCTTGGTTCCCCAAATATCCTTTCTGCCGTCGCCGTCATAGTCCACTGCGTAATTTAGAAAGGATATAGGCATGAACTGTGTTTGTCCCATCGCACCGGCCCAAGAGCCTTTAAGCGCCTCTACAGAGATATGCCCTTCATCTAGGATCTGAAGTGCAGCAAAAAAGTTGTCTTTAAACAGCTTTTCTCGTCGCCCTTCATACGCCAAAGATGCCAGTGCAGACAGCACACTAAAGTTGCCCTGAATTTTACCAAAGTTAGACTCGTTACCCCACAGCGCAACAATAAAGCGTGCCTGAACCCCGTATTTTTGAGCAATTTCGTCAAGCAGTACTTTGTGTTCATTGTACTGCTCAACCGCCTGCTTCACTTTCCAGTCGGGTACTCGCGTTGCTAGATAGTCATCTAACGTTATTTTTTTCTCTGGCTGGCTTTTATCAGACTTGACGACCGTAGGCCTGAAAGTAATGTCAGCAAACGCCAAGTCTAACTTAGTCTTATCTATGCCCTTTTCGGCCGCTTCTTTTTTCAGTTGAGCAACATAGCTTTTGAAGCCCGTCTCGCTAAGCTCACTGTCATTACTTGGTTGATTTTCGGCAAGAACTGTCAGTGAAAAGCTTAAGGTTATACTCGATAAAACTAGGGCAATATTGCGCGGTTGAGGAAATAAGCTACGGTTTTTACGATTAGCTATAAAGATAATTCGGTTAACTAAGCGGTTTAGAGTCTTTAATAACATGGAAATTTAAAACTTCTTATCGGGCGTTTTTGACAGCCCAAGAGATTCACGGTGTTGCTCTAGCAAGTTATCTTCTTTTGGCGGCATTTGAAGGTAAAAGCCTTTTTCATTAAGTTCGTTAATAAGTTTTTGCTTGTCTACCATGCCAAGTTTCTCGCGCTTTTCTAGGGCGATGATAGTCACTAGCTCTGGACGACCAAACTTTGCCATAAGCGGCTCTGGCACGTCTTCAAAATGGTCTTTCTTTGGCACGTACAAATACATGCCGTCTTTCTTTCGCGTTTTATAAACTGCGCATAACATAGAATTTTTGCTCTTTCTTAATTCGTTTGTTTAGTTCTTTTGGGGTCACTATGCAGATTTAATTGGCCAGACAGCATACACCTCTCGCCAATACTGCTCACCCATATTGCTTTTAAAGCACTATTGGGCCGGAGCGTCGCCAAGTAAACGGGTTACGTGAGAGCGAAACAATGGCTCTCTCCACGTCGACAGTACATCGGGCATTAGTCCCTGCACGCGGGTCTCATCAACCGAAAACCAGTACCATTTTAACAGTTGATTCAGCTGTTTTTTAGAGGCAATAACATCACTATTTACAGCATTGTCTTTCGCTATCTGGTCGCTGATAACTTTAAGCTCGGCCAGCGTTTTTTTGTACTTGGCGATATCAATTAACCGCAGCACAACCGGAAGTCTAAGCTTTTCTGGCGTTTGCGCGTACTTTGCTCTCGCCTCTTCAATTAGCGTGATGATGGTGTCGCCGTAGCGGCGTACCGATTGATGATTCACGCCGTTAATACGCGAAAGGCCAGATTTACTATCGATAAGACGCTGCGCCGCTTCAAACAAATGCCCTTCTTTGAACACGAAGTTTAGGGCCAGATCTTTTTTTCGTGCGGTATTCAAGCGCCATGCCGCTAGTGCCTGTAATACGGTGAGCTGCTCGCTGTTCAATCGCCAGTTATTCTTAATGCTTAAGTACGCAAAATCTTCAGGCATTTGAGCGCGCTTTTTATCAACTAGCAAAGCGATCTCTTGGTAAATCCAGTGCACTTTCCCCGCCTCTTGTACTTTACTGGCTAACTGTTGGTAGCAAGGCAGTAAATACAGCACATCATTCGCTGCGTAGCTAAGCTGCGCTTCACGTAGAGGTCTGGCTAACCAATCGGTTCGCGACTCCCCTTTGTCCAAACTGATATCACACAGCAACTCTACAAGCTTTGCATAGCCAAGTGACGGTCCCATGTCCAAAATACTTCCCGCAAGCTGCGTGTCGAACACAGGCGTTGGTACGGTATCAAAAGCGGTAAGGAACGCCTCAATGTCTTCAGAACACGAGTGCAGTACTTTTACGACTTCGGTATTCTCCATGAGATCGATAAATGGCTGCATATTGTCTATGGCGAGCGGGTCGATGAGTACCAGCTGATGGCCATCATAGAGCTGGATAAGGCCTAAATGAGGAGTGAGGGTTTTCGTTCTTACGAATTCGGTGTCTAAGGCTACCGCCTCTTGACGCTGAGCGGCAGTGCACACTTTTTCGAGTTGTTCAGATGTTGTAATTAATTGATATTGCATATTTTTGCACAGTAATAAAAAAGCCGGCTTACGCCGGCTTTCACAAAACTATTTCATCGAAATTAGTCTCGAAGCTCCCGACGCAGTATTTTACCTACATTGGTTTTTGGTAAGTCGTCTTTGAAAACAACTTGCTTAGGCACTTTGTAACCCGTTAAGTGATTACGGCAATGCGCGATAACGTCTTTTTCAGTAAGTGAGTCGCTGTTTCGAACTACAAACAATTTCACAACTTCACCACTGACTTCATGAGGAACCCCAACCGCAGCTGCTTCAACAATGTTTTCATGCATTGCAGCCACTTCTTCAATTTCGTTAGGAAACACGTTAAAGCCTGAAACTAGGATCATATCCTTTTTACGGTCAACAATATAGAAGTAACCTTCATCATCTACCGTTGCGATGTCACCTGTGGCTAACCAACCGTCTTTTAGAATTTCTTCTGTTGCTTCTGGTCGGTTCAAATATCCTTTCATTACCTGAGGGCCTTTCACCCACATTTCACCAGGCTCACCTTTTTCAACAGGATTACCGTCGTCATCAAGAAGCTTAATGTCTGTAGAAGGAACAGGCATACCGATTGCGCCTTTATAAGCTTCAATCTGTGGTGGGTTAACCGCTACCACAGGCGAACACTCTGTTAGCCCGTATCCTTCAAGAAGCACAGTACCGGTTACCTTTTCCCACTTTTCTGCTACGGGACGTTGAACAGCCATACCGCCGCCTAAACCAAACTTAAATTTGCTGAAATCAAGTTCGCTGAATCCAGGCGTATTTAACAGGCCATTAAACAAGGTATTTACACCAGGTAAAATGGTGAACGGATATTTGCTAAGTTCGTTTACAAAAGCCGGCATGTCACGCGGGTTGGTGATAAGCAAGTTACGGCAGCCGTATTTAACGAACATTAAGCAGTTCGCCAGTAGCGCAAAGATATGGTAGAGCGGAAGCGCGGTAACAACAAAGTCTTCGCCTTCTTCAATCACTGTTTCTAAGATACCTGACACTTGCTCTAAATTCGCTACCATATTGCGATGAGTAAGCATGGCACCTTTAGAAACACCCGTTGTGCCACCTGTGTATTGAAGAAAGGCTAAATCACCGCTATCAATATCTGGGCGTTTATATTCAAGGGATTGCCCTTTTTTAACCGCCGTCATAAACGATGTCGTTTCAGGTAGATTAAACGAAGGCACCATCTTTTTAACGTACTTCACTACTGCGTTCACGATCCAGCGCTTAGGTGCCGGAAGCATATCGCCTAAAGCCGTCAAAAAGACTTCTTGCAGGTTAGTATCTGCAATGACTTCTTCTAAAGTACACGCGAAGTTTTCAACGATAACGATGGCTTTCGCATTAGCATCATTTAGTTGGTGCTTTAACTCACGAGCTGTATAGAGAGGGTTTACGTTAACCACAACCATCCCTGCGCGCAGAATACCAAACATGGCAACAGGATATTGAAGAAGGTTGGGCATCATAATTGCCACAGCATCACCGCGTTTTAGTCCGCTTGCCTGCAAATAAGCAGCAAATTGAGCTGATAAGGTGTCTAACTCTTCAAACGTGATTGAATGCCCCATATTTATGAAGGCTTCTTTATTTTTGAACTTCTTTACCGACTGCTCGAAAATGTCTACTACAGATGCGTAACGATCGGCATCAATTTCTGCGGAAACGCGAGGGTCGTAATGCTTAAGCCAGGTTTTTTCCACCAAAACCTCCTCTACTTTATTCTTATACTATTTTATAAGCGCATGGGGAGCTGCACTTATATAACTGGTCTGATAACTTGCGAATAGTATAGGATGTGTAAAAAAAAATAAACGGCACAATTTACAATTGCTCAACAAAATGACGAATTAATACCCCTACATCGTCAGTATTTTCCATGTGAATATGGTGACCGCCTACTAATTGTTCGTATTGCGCATTTAAAAACCACCCTTTGCGATTTGGGAAAACGGTGTCTAAGTTTTTAAAACTATTGGATGCGCCTATAAAAAGAACGGGGCATACAATAGCACGCATTAATGATTCCGCCTGTTTTTCTGTTAGTCTGAGCGTTGATTTCGTGCGAAGTTTAGGGTCGCTCGACCAAAAGCAATGTCCACCGGCGTCTTGGGTCAAATTTCTGGATAAAATAGAACGCGCGTGTTCTTCTGGAATATCGGTTATCTTGCATCTAGCCTTTACGGCTTCGTCTAAATCAACGATACGCAGTTTATTTCGCGACTTCGCGTGACGACTAATTATAGCGTCACGCATTTGTGCAGCGGTCGTTTCTTCACTTTCAGTGAGCGGTCCACACGCATCAATGCTTATTACAGCAGAGACTTTCTCGGGGAATAGCGCAGCGAACAGGCTAGCTAAAATTCCTCCAAGAGAATGACCAAGTAAGATCACTTCCTCCCACTCCTGAGATTCTATTAAGGCATATAAGTCTTGTAAGTAATCGGCTTGATTGTAATGCGCCCCGTGTGGGCGGTGGCTAGAGCGACCGTGTCCGGCTAGGTCCAGCGCGATGAAGCGGTGGGTTTGAAGGTATGGCGCTAACAGCCGTAAACTTTCTGCGTTATCTAAATAACCATGCAAACCAATTACAACTTTGCCGGCACCTTGATTATCTAACGCGGCTAAATGTAGTGTCCCAATATTAAATTCTGTCTCGATCATCTTTATCCCTTATGGCAATTTATTGCCGATCGCAGTCCGTATTTGTCTCACAAACGAAAAAAGGCGGCAATAACGTGCCGCCCTTCTCGTTGATTCTTTTATTTCTCTTTATCCAACTTTGCTGGCTGTATAGTGGGTTTCATATTGCTTTTTGTCCCACCCGACTTAGAGGGAAGCGTAGCCTTGCTCGGTGCGTTTTTATAACGAATTACGCGCGTGTGATTGAATTGGGGATACATCCAAGGGCCATTATAACGATAGAAAGGTGAATACCAGCCTGTGTGATAATTGAAGAAGTAAGTATTTACATCATAAACCTCTTGTTTTCTCCACATATGATAATCATCAGCTGTGATCGTTGGGTAAATATAGGGTTGCTCACCCACCATGCCTGCGGTTGGCGCAATAATTGTACCTAGAAACGTTGCTGCGCGCCCTTCTTCAAAAACGATTGGGTCTACAAAGCCATCAATTTGCACCTTGAATCGACCTGAAGTTTCACCATTTGTTGTAGGCTTACCATAGTGATTCAAAGGAAAATGAGCGAGTTCGATCAGCGTTTTGTTAGGCTTGTTCTCAACCCCGACAATTAAGCCTCCCCAGCGGGCTTTTTGACCTTGAGCATTCGCCCCCGATGTAACCGCTTTAGAATAGCTAACTAATTGCGTACCCTCAGGCACGTCTATACTGTCTGGGACCATTGTGCAGCCCGCGAATAAAAAGACTGTAAGTAAAACTAAATACCGAGACATCTATGTGCTCCTATAAATCCTAGAAAAATGCTGCGCGTGAATGCAACTTACCCATACTACGTGGGCTGTTCCAAAACAAACTATGGAACAAGACTACAAATCCATTTCTACTTTCTGTATCTCTTTCAGCTAAAAAGAAAATCTTCGTACAAGCACCTAAACCTTAGCATTAATACGAGAGGACAACCACTGCCGTTCAAACACTGTGGCGGTTAATTCATCACAACATAAATTTTAGAGTATGCTCTGTAGAGTTTTGTTCAAGAAACTGACTAAAATTTAAGAATTTTCGGGTGTCTTTTAGCGAGGAAGATAGTGGGGTTGAAGGACATTCTATGCGTAGATATCAACGCCGAACATTGAGTGTATGGATTCACGCTGCTGCTGTTTTTCAAAACTCGTGTAAGACGCTATGGCATTTTGAGAATAGGTATTGCCATCCTCCCGGATAAACTTTTGATAAGCTTTGGCGTTATCCGTTCCCTGTTCGTCAGGCGCAACAACAATCGCCCTGGCAGACGATTCGCTTTGCCCCTTACTTTGTTGTTCAGGGTCTTTATTAATTTTAGCTATACGGCCTTGCGAAGGTTCCGAAGACGGTACAGCGAAATTATTATTAATAATCATACACGGCTATTTAAACAAAAATCGTACCAACAAAGCCAAAAATCACACCAATAAAAATCATGCCGCCGAAATGAAATCACCACCGCAAGGCGAGCTTTAGGGTTAAAGCTCGCACTTTTAACTGAGCGTTTACTTTTCTAAATTGAGAAGCGCCCGATAAGTTAAGTTGCGGCAGTTAACTACTCTCTACCTGGTAGCTTTTTCCAGGTCACTTTATCGCGTAAGTATACGGGTTCCACATTTACCGCGTCAGACACTTCGCCTTTGCCAAATGCGTCTGATGCAAGCTTTAGCATGTACTGAGCATTCGGAAGCGTTACGTCAGACGATATCTCGCCGCATACTTCTGATTTCCATTGACCAAGCTTCTCATAGGCATTCCAGCCTGTTCCAACCGCAATAACAGCCGCACTGCTACTATCTCGAAGCACATTTAACTGTTCAATCGCAGCCTCTGGTGGACACACCTGCTCTTCGACACGAAGTACTACGCCGGTCGGCGATTGCGAATAAACCGCAAAATAAACTTCATCCATGCGCGCATCAGATGCAACGGCAATTAGAGCGTCTTTGTTCTGCACATTCGACGCAACTTCAAACGCCATCGCCTCGAGTGTACTTACACCAGCCACTTTCAAGCCAGTTCCCAGAGCTAAACCTTGGATCATACCTGTCGCTATGCGTACACCGGTGAAGCTACCTGGACCACGTCCAAATGCAAGTAGCTCTATATCGCCCAGCGTAGCCTGTGCTTCTTTTAACACCTCATCAACCATTGGAAGTAAACGTTGGCTGTGTTGCTGCGGACATATTTCAAAGCGCGTGATCACCGTATTGTCGTACTGCAGCGCAACCGAACAAGCTTCGGTAGCCGTGTCTATAGCTAGAATATTCATGTTTATCTCTTATTTTGTAACATCTGAATTGTCGCCAGTGGATAAAACCGCTTAAAGCGCAACTCAAAAATTTAACTTAGGCTTCATCAATGCCGGCTAAAAATTTTTCCACTTCGTCTAAGCTTCTAGTTCGTTTCATATCCGGTAAGCTACCGACAAAAGTTTTAGCGTAAGGCTTCGTCACTAAACGATTGTCACATATAACCAAAACGCCTTTATCAGATGGGTCTCGGATAAGTCGTCCCGCTCCCTGCTTTAATGTAATAACCGCTTGGGGAATTTGGATAACGCCGAACGGATTAGCGCCTCGTTTTTTCACATCTTCCATCCGCGCTTGAAGGAGCGGATCATCAGGAGACGCAAAAGGCAGTTTATCTATCATTACACAGACAAGATCGTTGCCGCGTACGTCTACGCCTTCCCAAAACGCGCCCGTCCCCATTAAAACCGCTTTCTCGTCAGCAAGGTACGCATCTAACAGCGCTTGTTTTGTGGTGGTTCCTTGCACTAGTAACGGGTTATCTATCTCATCTTCTAACTTCTGCGCAATTTCCCTGAGCATAGCGTGGCTAGTAAAAAGCAAGAAACATCGGCCGCGACTAGCTTTAATGAGCCGTTTAGCGGTTTCTAGCAAGGTTTCCCGCATGGCGTAGCTATTGGGTTCGGGTAAATAACGGGGCACGCATAACATAGCCTGCTCTGGGTAATTAAACGGGCTATCTAATCCCAATGTTTCTGCATCTTCTAACCCCATTCGGCGTTGAAAGTGCTCAAAACCGCCGTTCACCATTAAGGTAGCAGAGGTAAAGATCCATCCGCGCGGTGGTGATGATACAAAGCGTCTGAATTTAGCCGCAATCGATAAGGGCGTTAAATGCATAATGAGGTGGCGCTGGGTGGTTTCATACCACAGACTCACGTTTTCTTGCTTGTTGTCACTTAGCTCATCTAACTGCTCTCTTGCAGCAACAACACGTTCGTACATGTTGTCTAAATCTTTGTCGCGGCCAATATGAAGTTTGCACACTTCATGCAGGACACCGAGCGCTTCGGCCAGCTTGCCCACCTGCATGCGCACGTCGTCACGGTCTAACGCTTCTGCCCAGTTACCGCGCTCCGCAGTATCAGGAAATAGCAGACGTAAATCAGAGGCTATCATTCTGCACTTATCAGCAGCCTTATCTAACTGTCCTGCATCTTTCAAAACAGTTCTGAACAGTAACGTAATATCTTTGGCAATATCGTGAATTTGTCTTGTTGATAGTGACTCACCGAAATAATCACTGGCTATATCAGGAATTTGGTGGGCTTCGTCAAAAATGATAGCGTCAGCCTCAGGGATGAGCTCGCCAAACCCTGTATCTTTTAGCGCCATGTCAGCAAAGAAAAGATGATGATTAACAACTATAATGTCTGCATCCAGCGCTTTTCTGCGCGCTTTAACCAAATAACAGTCTTCGTAATCTGGGCAGTCCCGGCCCAAGCAGTTATCGACCGTAGATGTCACCAAGGGCAAAACACGTGCATCTTCTGGCAGGGTTTTAAGCTCGCCCATGTCGCCTGTTTTCGTAGTACTTGACCAGCGCTTTACCTCTGAAAGCTGACCCAACACCTCTTTTTCCACCAGCGTGGAGTTACCGCCGTGTTGCGCCAGTCGGTGAAGACAAAGGTAATTTGCACGACCTTTTAGTAACGCTGTTTTACGCTTACTGCCTAGCGCCTTCTTTACCAGTGGTAAATCGCGGTGGAATAGCTGTTCCTGTAAGTTTTTAGTTCCCGTAGAGACAATGGCTTTACCATCACTTAGCAACGCAGGCGCAAGGTAAGCAAAGGTTTTCCCGGTCCCAGTGCCCGCCTCTACGATCAAACTGCCAGTGGTATCTATTGCGCGCTTAACCGCCTTTGCCATTTCAGTTTGTGCCTCACGGGGCACAAACCCTTTAATAGCACTGGCAAGAAGGCCATCTGAAGAAAATACATTATTTATTGTGGGCATGGTTTAAGCGCTGTAATTACTTTTCTACTGTAGGCCGCGCATTATGCCAAAAAGCCTGTTGAATGCCCATTAAAGGTTTTCATTTTAACGTCTACTTTTTACATGTTTGCCTGCTAAGCTGTTGCTTAGACTATCAAAAAACTGCCTCTATTCTCAGCGTCACACCACAAAACCAAATGTTAAATTTTTGATGAAAAGAATTTGTCTTCTAGAACAAAAAAATTAGCTTTTTAATCTATAGACTTAAGCGCAATATCCGTCTCGTAAATGTTTACACTCACTTATTTAACGAGGTAATTATGAAAAGTTTAAGCTTATTAGGTTTAGGCTTGTTTGGTTTAAGTGCGTTGGCGTTCTCTGTAATGGCAACGGAATCAGAAACGGCACCTGCGGAACTCGTAGCAGAACTCACACAATTTTGTAAAGAAGTAGCCGAAGAAGAAGGGACTAAAGGCAAGCCAGAAGATGTGTTTGTACTGGAGTGCGTAAATGACGAACTGGAAGCTGAAGGTTATCAAAAGCTGAAGTCTTTAAACTAATACAATAGTTCGATTAGTCTGGAAGCCTTGACGTAAGCGTTGAGGCTTTTTTTATGCCCTTTTTTACAACAAGAAAGTGTCAAATTGCGCTTGCCACACAATTCACTCCAGTCTACTTCCTAATATTAATAAGCGCTGAAAGTTAACTTGAGTAGCACTGGTTCATCGTTCGAAAAACGCGTCAACCAAATCTGCCAGCGACTCTTCTAACTCTTCTTCAAAGGCGTCAATATCAATGTTGAAGCTATCCATGTACTTCGCGGCATTATCACGCGAAACCACCCCGTTTTTTATTTGAAACTCCAACTCAGGTAGTGTTTTGTCATAGCGCGGCTTAATCGTCCATCGCAAGCAATGACCGTGTTTGTCTTTTAGCCGCTTTTTGGCGAATACACAAAACTCTTCGACGTAGTCTGTACCTTGCGGCCCTAGACACCCCGGCTCTATTCTGTACATTACCAGCAGCTTTTTGTATAGCGGAAGTCGAGTTTCCATCACATCTTCGAATAGCTTAAAGATTTGATTATCGGAAAATTTTGAGCAATTTGCCAGTTCGCTTTTGCGGTGAATGCAATAATTAGCATTCACCTTCATCCTATTCTGCGAGTTCTGGATCTTTGATAAACAGAATATCCATAATTATTGCAGGGTCCCACTCGCGCATCTCTGCTTCGCACTTGAGCCTAATTTCATCCAATTCACTAATAGTGGCGATTGAAAATGCGTCATCAACAATAATGTGGACTAATAAATAAACGTCTCTGCCTCGTTTACTAATACGTACCTCTACATGCTCGTAGGGAACGTCTGCTAAGGTCTTTTTGAATTTTTTCTCGATTACCGCTGAAATAGACTCAGGAGGAGCTTTATTGATCACTTCATTTAAACTTTCGCGCAAAATTTTAAACGGTACAGGAAGCATTGCCGAACCAAGTATAATCAACAACACCGGATCTACATACGGCGCCAATGTTTTATACTCAGTCGATTCCAACGCGTAAGCTAAAATAAAAGCGAACAAAATAGAGGCGCTCAACACACCATCTATCATCCACGTATGTGAATCAACTTTGACTAAATCAGACACCAAGTGCTTGCCTTTTACGCGCATATAAATAGATATACTGAAACAGCCAACTGTCGCTACCACGCCGTAAAACATACCAATGCCATATTCAGCAGCATGTCCACCCGCCAACAGACTCTGAACTGAACTTGCAACGGCATACACACATGTGGCAATGATGATAAGCGATTTGAACATGTTCAAAGTCGGCTCAATGGCCGTGTAACCGAAGTGGAAACGGTCGTCGTCAGGGCGTTGAACTAGGTTAGCGACTTTTAGCGTTAGCATTGACATAACAAACGCGATCAAAGAGTACGCTGCATCAAATAAAATTGCACCTGAACTCGTTAAAATGGCAAAACCAAGCGCGACAATGACAAATGCGCCGGCAATATAAAAAGAAAGCGTTAACAGACGCTTTTCTTCAAGGTGATGGAAGCCAATGTCCATGTAAATCACTATAAAATTGAGGTGCGCGGATTCTACTCCGATATTTTGAAAAAAATAGTGCTTCAATCAAAAATATTGCTATTTTTTTAGTCAATTCAGTGATACATAGCGCCTATATAATTTCGACGTAACGCAATGCGTTTTAGGCTCCCTTTTTAAACTATGAATTTAGCCACACACCCTTCTATAAAAAGTTATTTTGACACTGAAGTGAGCAAGCAAGAAATCGAGCAAGTATTCTCTCGTGGGCTTTCCTATGCGGGCCACTCATTAATGGTTCCTGAGAAGTTTAGTTATCAAGTATTGCCCCATCTAAACAATCGGTTTGTACTGTTTAACCAAGGTGATAACTATGAACTTATATCCAATGTATGTTTACACCGACAAGCTCAACTTCTTGAAGGGCAAGGCCGGGCGCGAAGCATAGTTTGTAAACTCCACTGTTGGGGTTACGACAATACAGGGCAACTTAAAGGCACCCCGCACTTTAAAGACGCCCCTAACGGGCAATTAAAAAAAGAAGCACTTACGCAATGGAATGGTCTTCTGTTTCGTGGGCGCTCCCCGGACATGGATTTATCCGCCCTTGGACTCGATGAATACCTCGACTTTTCCAATTATTTTTATGCTGGCTGTGAAACTACAGAATATCAGTTTAACTGGAAGACCTTTTTAGAAATCTATTTAGAGAATTATCACGTGTACTCTATGCACCCCGGGCTTCGCCAGTTTGTTAAGCCCGATGATTTAGAATGGTCGTTTGGAGAGGATTTTTCAGTTCAGAAAGTCGGATTAGGCGACCAACTGACCAAAAGGACGACACAGCGTTATCGCGACTTTCAAGACGCATTAATAGCACGCTATGGGCAGACACTTCCTCGCTATGGCGCAATATGGTGCTTCTTATATCCTAATATTATGATTGAGTGGTACCCGGATATCATTGTTGTGAGCACGATCTACCCTAAGGGCGCTGGCGCTTGTATAAACCATGTTGAGTTCTATTACCCAAAAACATTACATGAAGAAATGCCCGAGTACTTCACTGCGGAAAAAGAAGCTTACATGGAGACTGCAATAGAAGATGAAGAAGCATGTCTGTTATTGGAAAAAGGAAGAAGGGCGCTGTATTTATCAGGCGAAGAAGAACACGGCCCAATTGAGCCATTTTTAGAAGCGGGCGTGGCACATTTTTACCAATGGCTTGCCCGTAACACTTAATACACTCGGTGCCCTGTACAAGGCATAGTTGTTAAAGCCTTATTATTTTAGGCAAAAGGCAATATGCCAGTGTTTAATTGATGTTCTCTCTTTTCCGTTTGCATCATTGTGACGAATGATGCAAATCTTCTTCGTGCTATTCCCCTTCTCGCTCGATGTCGCCGGAGGATTGTAATGATGACGCTACCATTAGGGACAATATTGACCAAAAAACGCCGACTGTCCAACCGGCTAGCACATCAGAAGGCCAATGCACACCTAGATATACCCGGCTAATCCCAATACTCACGGTTAATAAGGTTGCTACTGACATTAAGAATATTTTAACGCGCTTACGTTTTTCTACGCGAGAAAGTAGCGTGCCTAACGTGAAGTAAACTAAGGCAGACATAAGCGAGTGACCACTGGGAAAACTATGCGTATAAACATAGCTGCCGTGAGGTACCAGGTCTGGTCGCGGTCGGTCAAACCCATACTTCAATGCAAAACTTAATAATGTACCAGACACTATGGCGACAATAATAAACAGTGCCATTTTAGGTTTTTGAATTAGCAACATGTAAACAGCTGATGCGAGAGTAAAGAACGTTAAAATTCCTACCCCTCCCAAACCTGTGATGTCACGCATTAATTCCTCAACCCAGTGCGCACCAACGGGGTCTGAAAGGTCTTCTGCAGTTCGAAACAGTAATAACAGTTTTTCATCCACAGCCGCTGTACCGCCACTGGTTACCATACCCGCTATTTCGATAAACCCCCAAAGACATCCCGCTAACACTAATCCACCAAGTACCATAATGAGATCGGATTGGGTGATATTTCTTAAATTCACTTTTTTCTCCTTAAGCAGGCTGTGCACTGGCATGCTGCTTTTTCCTAGTGTGCCTATACGCAATGATGGTTATGACTATGCTGACGAGAATACCTCCCGCTAGAATGGCCCATTGATAAGTTGGTGGGTGAGCGTCACTATTAAGCATTGAATTTCCCCCAACCCACCCAAGGTAAGTATAAAGGCTAACCAAAGGAAGCTGACCCACTAGGGTAGACCAAGCATACTGCTTAAAAGATATTTCCGTGATACCAAAACCATAGTTTTTTATCACAGCTGGAATAAATGGATTGAGCCTCAACAGTATCACTAGGCGCCACGCGCTATCTTTCGCCAACGCAAGAATTTTCTTGCTTCCCTCATAACGCTCAAGCCTATTTTTCACATGGTCTTTTAGCCAAAATCTAGCAAATAAAAAGGTAATGCAAGCACCACTAAAGGCTGCAAGTATCGATACGCATATCGCAATAGAAAGACCAAATAATATTCCAGATACAATATTCAATATGGTAGAAGGAAAAGAAAGTGCTACAAGTAAAGTGTAAATAAAGAAGTAAACAATGACAGCCCATACACCAAATGATTGAATATATTCAACGGCATCTGCTACCTGTTCCCGTGTGATTACATGCTTCCATAAAAGAATTACAGCAGAAATAAACACAACGCCAATCACACTTTTTATTAACCACAGATTTCTTTTCTTCATGACCCATTCCTGCCGGGAGCTAAAGGAGAGCAGTGTCGACTCACCTTGTTCAACTTTGCCTTGTTAGTGATTTCCTACGACAGATATGGCCAATGGATTAATATTTTTTAATAAAAATTAAATATCTATTTAATTTATCAAAACACTTACCCCGCTCTCCTAGCAGTTCAAAGTTCAAGCCTTAAGACCGAGCGCCGTTGTCCAAGCGTGTTCTAAATTTGTTAATGAAATTGAGTAACTTTTTCAGAAAGTTCTATAGATCTCACAATTAGAACAATAATTCGAAAGCTTAAGAGAAATAGTAAAACCATGATTTTAATACACTTATTTTACATGGCACATCCCATGAATAGGTCACTGTGAATTATCACCTCCGTTTTCAAGCAGTATGGAGGCCTAAAAAACAAGGAGTTTGATATGAAAAAGTTAACTATTGCAACATTGATTAGTGCAGCCCTTTCTGCAGGTGCGTTCGCAGGTGACGGTCTTGAAAAGATAGACACAACTTTTGCGGATTTAGATAATGACGATAACGGTTACATTTCTCGCGAAGAGGCTGATGACGACGAAATATATGCACATTTCGCACAAATCGACACGAATTCCGATATGCAGCTTTCAATCAAAGAGTTCAATGCGCATGTCATGAAGCACCCAGATCATTTTGATGACGACGTACTTGCTACAGTGAAATCGATGAATGAAAGCATGGGTACAGAAGGTACGATAGAAACGGAAGTTAAAGTTGATACCGATGTTGATGAAGTGGTTGCCGCGACTAAAGACAAAAGGCTTACTCACGAACTAAGAGCTGAGACTGAGTTGAAAGCTGATGGAAACTTAGAAAAGACAACCGTTGACAAAGTGGCTGAAGATACTGTTGTTCATGATAATACGGTTATCGCAGATGAAGCGGTAATCGCACGCAGTAAATTCGAAATGATGGACGCTAATGGCGACGGTAAACTTACTAAAGCTGAAGCCTCGCGAAGTGGTGTAACACGTGATTTCGATAAAATTGACGCAAATGACGATGAATTAATTACGCGTACGGAATTTAAGCGTTATCAGAGTACGTCTGAAAGTAACTTAAGTGATAGTTCTGAAGAGTAATGACTCAGTAATATAAGGGCCGCATGCGCGGCTCTTTTTTCTTAACAGCTTGCTTTGTACACATGCTTTCATCGTTGTACATGGCACGAACTTTCTTTAGCAGTCTATCACTTTGTCAAAGAGGGAATTGTTATGCTAGCTTCCACAGGAATTAAAGGCCTACTTGCGTATCGAGCGCTGCGAAAAATGAACGGGCACAGTGCTAAAACAGCGCAAAATAAAGAGAACTTCTTAACATCTAGCACCTTGAGCAATGCGACAACGCCTCCATCCGTCGTCGCTATTACGGGCTCAGCTTACGCCATATCTAAAATGACTCATGCACCAAAGGTGCAGCGCTTTCTTTTAAAGTCGACGTTATCAGCTTCAGTGGCGGGATTACTTAATGCTGGGCTTAAACGTTTGATTGGACGAAAGCGGCCTAGAGCAGAGATTGGCCCTAAGATAAAGGGCCCAGCGTTGAACGACAAATTTAACTCAATGCCATCAGGACACGCATCAGCAGTAGCGGCAGTTGCAGGTTCAATACCTCGTACATCTGGACCTCTGCTATTAGCGTCAGCGGCAGGTCTCGCTGCCACCGCAATTATTGGAAGGTCGAGGACTAAACGTGAGGCGCATCACTTATCAGATGTGTTGGTGGGAAGTTGCTTGGGTTTTGGCGTTGCCTACGCCGTCTCTAAACTCGAGAAGCCCATTGAAGATGAAGTTGATAGCCTGAAGCAAAGCTCTCACCTTCCGAATAGATTTAAATAATACTGATTACGAAGATACGAGCTAAGGCGCGTCCCCTCTCTTAAGAGGGACCACATTTACATTAGGTGAATTACTTAGTATCTAACTTTCGGGAGTGGACTTTATCACTTCCTCTATTTCACTATTGCCAGTCAAACGAGCGAGATCGATAAGATAATCTTTTTCAAGCTTATCCAAAGCGTGTCCTTCTAGTCGCGCTTTAACCTCTTCCACATCACCATTGGCTATGGAAGTTTTCAGCGCAGCATGATTATTTAACGAGCGGTCTTCTGTCCTTACAGCTGAATCATTCGCAGTCATAGTTTATCCTTAATTTTCACTAGTAAAAAGTATCAAAGATTTTCACATTTAGTAGTTAGAGATGACTCTAAACGATCACTCCGTTAGGCAATCCATATCTCGAACTGCCAAGGCGCGAGTTTACAGACTGAATCAGCTCCGAAGATTTTCTTTTCGTCGCGCTCCCAGTGTGTATATTCACCTTCAAACAATGGCTCTTTGAACGTGGTATTAACCTGCTCGTTTGAGAAATTAATTACTACAAAGATTTTTTCATGAGCATTATGTCTTACAAAACTGAACACCTTGTCCATTGTTGAGTTTGGAACCTGAATCATCCTTGCTCCGTACTCTCCATTCCCCAACACACTCTTAGATTTTTTAAGGGCTATAAGTTTGCGATACAAATCGCCAATGTCATGCTGCTGCCATTCAATAGGATCGCGCTCGAAGAACGCCAACCGTTTATTTTCTCCCGCTTCCTGGCCATTATGAATAAGCGGCATACCCTCGCCTATTACAGATAGCGCTATACATGCTTCGAGTGCCCCACCAAACTGCTCGTGCTGAGTGCCGTCCCACGCATTTTTGTCATGATTGCTAACGAATGTCATTCGGTAAGCTGAATGTGGCCAACTGCGCTCATTCCACGAATAATATTTGCGCAGCCTGTCCAGAGAGCATTTTCCGTGCGCTAATTCATGTAACGTCTCGTTCCAACTCCATGCGTAAGTCATGTTAAATGCAATCTCGTGCAGATCTCTATTTTCCCATTCTGCCAACATGAAAACCGGTCTAATTGCATTGAGTGTTTCAACTGCTTGCTGCCAAAAATCGTTAGGCACATAGCCCGCTACGTCACAGCGAAATCCATCAATATCGAATTTTTCAACCCAATAGCAGAGCGCGTTAATCATATATTTGCGAAGACCAACTTGCTCATAGTCGAACTCAATAATATCGCTCCAATCCCACCAGGGAGACGGGCGAAAGTCTCCTTTGTAATCCTTGGCGTACCATTCTGGGTGTTCATTCACCAAAGGGTTGTCCCACGCGCTGTGATTTGGCACCCAGTCAATTATTACTTTCAGTGATAACCGATGCGCTTCTTCCACCAGCATTTTGAAATCTTCTTCACTGCCAAATTCTGGATTAACGGCTAGGTAGTCTTTAACCGCATAGGGGCTACCAAGCTCCCCTTTCCTGTTTTTTTCGCCAATAGGATGTACAGGCATCAGCCAGACGATATCCGCGCCAAGAGATTTAATGTGAGCTAACCCTTTTCTTACCCCCTCAAAATTTCCTTCATCTGAAAACTGTCGAGTATTGACCTGATAGATAACAGCATGGGAAGACCATTCAGGTTGAAGTACTTTGTAGCGTTGCTGAGGAACAGGATTGATGTCCATATTATCTTTCCTTTTGCAGATTAGCGTTTAGAAGAGAAGCCTTAATCTCGTGCGTTACCTTACCCTGCGCTATATTTCTTTACGGTAAGTAAATCGCTGCGGGCTCGCCACTTAGAGAATAGGTAAGCTCGTAATACCTAAGATTAGTACCCACATGCCGAAAAAAAGTTTTAGGCGCTGAACAGAAAATGCCAAAACCACATACTTTGCAATCATTCCGCCGACAATTGCCCCTACTCCTGCAAAGAGCACCACTTGCCAGACGACCGCCTCGCTGACAAAGGCGTGATAAGGCAATGCAGACCACACCGTAAAAGCCGATAAAATGACCGCGTTGGCGATAGACATGGTTACATTGAACCCTCTCATTATAAGGTAGACCGCTACTAGCTCACCTACCCCCACCGACAGCCAGGCTGTAATAATGCCTCCAAGAAATCCAATGAAGGGCAAAATCACCAAGTCTTTAGTGTGTAAATCCTTTTTAAAATGGGTGCGTCTCATTAGTGGAATGGATGCAAAAATGGCAACTGCCAGCAAAGTTGAAAAACTGCCGAAAGCGATGTGAAGATTATTGGCTCCGCCCCACAAGTGCTCAAGTAATAACTTGCTTTGCGACGAATACTGAGCGAACCCTATACCGCAAATTGACGGTGGAATAGTTAACATTAACGCACTTGGTAATGCTTTCCAGTAATGGTCATAACTATGCTGCTTTTTGTAATATGCTGCCCAAGTTAATGCACCTGCGGTCATGCCACAGCATTGGATAGCGAAGCTGGTGGCTACTACACTTTGTGGAGAAAACGAGAGGTAGTTAAAGAACGGAACAAATACTACACCACCACCGGCACCAGTAGCGTTCGCAAAAATAGCGCCTATAACGCCGAGAATACTAAAAAGTCCAAACTCTTTAACAAGCTCAACCGGTGAAGGTTGCGCGAACAAACAGACAATCCAAAAAAACAAAAGTGAAACCAGCACTGATTTGCCAGCGTTTTGCTTGAAAAAAGAAATCACACAGGTCCTTAAGTCAAAAAATACATAACTGCTACTAAAAACGTGGGAAAGCGTGGTAGCCACTCGCAACTGTACAATTTTCAAACTATTGTTAGTGCACTACGTATAAGCTTTTACTTACCCCATTGTCATATAGCATTTTGTAAAAATATGGTTGAAGTATCTACATTTGAGCATCAGGTGCAACTGCATCTTTCACCAAATCGCTCAGCATCTTGGCAAGAAACCAAATATCTTATTGTGGCATTCGCCGTTTTTGTAGGCACAATAGCTATTGCTTGGTCGTTAGCCGGCGCGTGGGTTATTTTGCCTTTCGCAGGAGCAGAAGTTGGGTTGCTCTCTCTTGTCATGTACTTGGTATCAAAAGCAACTTATCGATGGGAAACCCTTTTAATATCCTCCCAAAGTATTAATATTTACTGCTCGAACGGCGCTAACTTGCAGTTCCCCCGACCTGATACTTCCTTGTATTACCAAAGGGATTCGAGTTTAAAGTGCACGCCACGTCTCATTTTAAAAGCGCCTTTACATCAACTTGAAGTAGGTGCATTTCTAAACCCAGAAGATAAGAAAAGAGTGCACGATAGCCTAAAGCTGGCCGGTGTTATGGTGTGCACAAACAAATGGTGGTGAAATACCACACTGCATTAGCGCTAAAAATTTATACCTACCGTTTTTCCACTTTTTTAACCACATCCAACGACGTAGCCGTCCATGACACAAAATTAATGATCATTGTCGTCGTTTTCGACTAATTAAATATAAGACGCACCACAGTCATTTGCGACCTAAAGAGGCTAAACTATGAATTTATATATTGAATCGTTAGAAGGTGGTAACTACCTTGCATCTACCGGCATGGGCGCTTCACGTACGCTGGTTCGTGATAACAAATCACAACCCAAAACATTTCATTGTCTGAACGAGATAAGAGAACATTTCGACTCTCAAGCTTTCGAGCATGTATGGCTTCGCCAGAGTACACCTTACGAGGAGATGGTCGGACAAACTGATCATCCTGGTGCACTGGAGCTCGAAATCGAATGGTAAGAAATTGAACAATACCCGAAAAGACCACATAGTTTTTAAGTTTTCATGCTCCAGTTAGCACACTTTTTGCGTACTACTCTTGTGATATTAAATCATTCGGTATTTTATCGAGTTACAAACAGGAAGATTGGTCCTTTTCTGTAGAGAATAGAATACCCACATGCCAAGGAGAATTGCATGAAAATAAGTAAGTTAGCTATTAAGTCTGTGTTTATGGCTGCCGTTTTGGCACTGACGGCGTGCGCTTCTATGGGAGACGGAAGTGTAGCTGAAAAGCGACAAGCCATTCTCGATATGCAAGAAAATGCCCTTGCACGCCTTTATTCCGAGAAGCCTGATACGCGCTCTCAAGTAAGAGATGCGGCAGGTTACGCTGTTTTTACTAACGCTAACATCAATGTTTTCTTCGTTGCCGCTGGTACAGGTTATGGTGTTGTAAACAACAACGCTACTGGCGCAAAAACATATATGAATATGGCTGAAGGGGGTGTTGGTTTAGGCTTGGGTGCTAAAGACTATCGAATTGTAATGGTTTTCCATACACAAAAGGCCATGAACCACTTTATAGAGAATGGATGGACTGTGGGTGGTAACGCCGATGTAGCGGCTAAGGCGGGCAACAAAGGTGCCTCTGCGGAAGGAGAAGGTTACCTTGGTAACGTTACTGTTTACACTATGACTGAAAGTGGCCTTACCTTGCAAGCAACGGTGAAAGGCACCAAGTTTTGGGTAGATAAAGAGTTGAATTAATCTGCTCAGCTATATGTTTTAACCTTATTGGTTCATAGCACAACTAGCCACACAAGGCCCCTTAGATACAAGGGGCCTTTTTTACAGCTTTGTTTTCGAAACATTTCCCCACTGCACATAAAAAATCCCCTTACTCATACAAGGCCGCCGCTACACAACCATCACTCCGTTCTAAATCAAGGCTTTTTACCGGCACACTATACGAAAGTATAAATTTAGGGGTAAACCCTCATAACCGAACTTAACGCTTGTGACTACGCTTTATCTGTAAAAAGGCTCGCTTAGCAGCATGCTAAGCCATAAACGAGGGTTTCATCATGCAATCACAAAACAACAAAGTGATAAGAGCAGTAGCAAGAACAATATTAACAGGCGCGTTGCTCGCTTCGACAACGTTAAGTTTTTCGTCCAACGCAGCAATAATAAGTAGCAGTTATGGGAATGCAGTCCATGTCGACCTTTCCGTTACAAGTAATGTAGGAAACGTCATTACTGCGATTGCTAATACCACTGTGAACTTAGCTCACACAAACGGAAACGCCCCCGAAGGTTACTCACAAACTGAAACTGTCGTTGGCGCTAGCGCAGACGCATCGGGTTCGTTGGGCAGCCCTATCGATGTGACAGAATTTGACGGCGATGCATCTACAGCCATTATTCAAGGTGAGTCTCAGTCGACTTTAACAAGTTTTATACCCGCTAGTTTTTTCACATCAGGCCGTGGAACCATCAACGACCTTAATCTCGACTTATTTTCAGACTTACTTGGAATAAGTGGCTTTTTAACGCTTAGTGCTGATGTACTTTCAACGGTGTCGCGAATCGATGGAAACGCAGCCTCCCCTTCAAATGTGGGTCTATCAACGGCGGGCTCTTCAGACATTGTAGATGTTCAAGTGAACCTTTTAGGAAATAGCGTAACGGCGACTGCGCTTGAAAATCAGTCTTTATTTGCGGGGTTAAACATTGCCGACTTTGGGTTGGGTATATTCGTCAATGAAGTCGATACGTCATGTTCTGGCGCTACTTGCACAGAGTCTCGAAACGCAGTGAGAGTATCATTTGATAATTTCTCGCTGAACGCCTTTTACAACGCGATTTTCCCTATTGGCGGGCCGTTAAACGGGCCGGTGCTAGACTTGACCAACAATCCCATTGTTAACGGCGAAATCATTCTAGCAAGTTCGTTTGCTACAACCTCTTCTTCAACACAAGTAGCACTCCCTCCACATTCGCGATTTTTATCTTCGCGGTAAGCCTACTAGGTGCAAGAAGATTTAATAAACACAAAATGCTACAAAAATAGCGCTGAAAAATCATAAGGCAAGAAGAGCAAGTCTACGATCTTTCTCTTTCTTGCCTTGATATAATGTGGGATACACCGAAGCGCCAATACCAATACTAAACATCAATATCAATGTGTTTAAGCCCACCTTCAGTATTACCTCGCTCTTTGTCTTTCGAGTTTTCAGCTGTTTTCTCGATAATCTCTGTTCGTTTAACGTCTTGAAACTGCTCACGTTCCTCTTCATTAAAGTACTCTGACTTCTTAGTCTTTTGCACTTTTTTCACGCGGTCATCTGGTTCAATCGGAATTTTGGTATTACGAGGCAAAATGGGAAACAGTAAATCGTTACTCATACGCCCTCCTGAAGTTTGCATGTCTCTCTAAATGTTATCGGCAAATCGCTGCCCAAAATTACGGTTCAAAACTAATTCATAACGAATTGTTTTATTATATACACATTAAATTAGAGTTAATGTGTCAAAAGTGTTCACTTTAACCTTGCAAATCTTAATTCAAAACGCTAATGTTTCAGCCGTTCGAAATTAGGAATTAAAATTTTCAAAATGATTAACTGCGCGACGAAACATCACCATCACCACAAAGCATAACCTTTCAGGTTCGTGCTGGAAGGTCTATGTATCCTTCCAGTGGCGCAGATAAAACAAATTCTCGACCCTCGGAAGGAAACTTCCGGGGGTTTTTCGTTTTAGGCGCTATCAAAAGTTAGAATACAACGTGTAAGGAACGTTTCAATGAGTAACAGCAAAAGACTTCGAATTGCCGTACAGAAATCAGGTCGTTTGAGCGATGACAGCATTGCCCTACTGAAAGCTATTGGCATCAAACTCAATATTCGTGATCGCCTGCTGATTGCGCATTCAACGAACCAGCCTATCGATTTGCTTCGCGTGCGTGACGACGACATTCCAGGTCTTGTAATGGATGGCGTTGTTGACCTTGGTTTTATTGGCGAAAATGAGCTAGAAGAAAAAATGCTAGAGCGTAAAGCTGCGGGCAAGCCATTCGAATATGAAGTATTGCGTCGTCTAGACTACGGCGGCTGCCGCCTGTCTATTGCGGTACCTAATGAGATGGATTATCAAGGAATCCAGTCGCTAGAAGGCAAAAAAGTAGCAACAACTTACCCCTACCTACTTGAGCGCTATTTCAAAGAACAAAGCATTAATGCAAAAGCGGTAATGCTACAGGGGTCAGTGGAAGTTGCCCCTCGTGCCGGTGTTGCTGACGCTATCTGTGACCTTGTGTCAACTGGCGCCACCCTTGAAGCTAACGGCCTTGTTGAAAAAGACGTTATCTTCCGCAGTAAAGCAGTACTTATTAAGCGCGCTGACGGTGAACTTAGCGACGAGAAAGAAACACTGGTTAACCGACTTATGCCTCGTGTTGACGGTGTGTTACTGGCAAAAGAAAGCAAGTACATCATGTTACATGCACCAAAAGCATACCTTGAACAGGTAAAGAGCCTACTTCCAGGTGCTGAAAATCCAACCGTTCTGCCACTTGCTGGAAATGAAGAACAAGTAGCTATCCACGTGGTTTCAACAGAAACGTTATTCTGGGAAACCATGGAGAAGCTTAAGTCCCTTGGTTGCAGCTCAATTCTTGTAATGCCAATCGAAAAAATGATGGGCTAAAAGGCAGGCAATTATGATTACTTGGTCATCTCTTTCGGCAAATGAGAAAAAACAGGCGCTAGCCCGCCCGGCTATGGCCAATAGCCAAAAGTTAAAGAAAACCGTGGGCGACATTATCGCCCGCGTTGAAGCAGAAGGTGATGCGGCAGTACTGGATTACACACGTAAATTTGACTGCCCTGACCTAACCAATCTTGTGCTTTCACAAGACGACATTGAAGCCCTTGCTGCCAAGGTAACGCCAGTAGTGGCAAGTGCTATCGACACTGCGGCTAATAACATTAAAGCCTTTCACGAAGCGCAAATGCCCAGTGATATCGCGCTCACTACCACACCAGGTGTTAAATGTGAGCTTCGCTTTACTGCACTTGATGCAGTAGGTCTTTATATTCCAGGTGGCAGCGCGCCGCTTCCTTCTACCGTATTGATGCTAGGCGTACCTGCATTGGTGGCGGGCTGCGCAAATAAGCTACTTTGTACTCCACCAAACAAAGAACAGCTTATCGCGCCTGAAATTGCGTATGCGGCCAGAAAATGCGGCATCAACAAGATCTTCTTGTGTGGTGGTGCCCAAGCAATCGCCGCTATGGCCTTGGGAACAGACAGCGTTCCTCAAGTAGATAAGATTTTTGGCCCGGGTAACAGCTTTGTGACTGAAGCTAAACAGCAAGTAAGCCAACGTGCTGATGGTGCAGCTATTGATATGCCGGCCGGCCCATCAGAAGTGTTGGTACTTGCTGATGAGTTCGCAAACCCTGAGTTTGTAGCGGCCGACCTGCTTTCCCAAGCCGAGCACGGTCCAGACTCGCAGGCTATTTTGGTGTCTAACAGCGCTACACTTATTGAAGAAGCAAAAGCCGCGGTTGAACGTCAATTAGCAACCCTATCTCGCGCTGAGATTGCACGCCCTGCTATGGAAAATGCGCGTTATATTTTGGCTGATTCCATTGAGCAAGCCATTGAAGCAAGTAACGCCTACGCGGCTGAGCACTTAATTGTACAAATAGAGAATGCCCGTGATTATTTGCCAAAAATTAAATACGCAGGCTCTATATTCCTAGGTCCGTGGTCACCAGAATCTGCAGGTGATTACGCGTCGGGCACTAACCACGTACTGCCAACCTATGGCTATGCTAAGAATTACTCTAGCCTTGGATTATTAGACTTTATGCGTCGCTACACTATTCAAGAGCTAAGCGCAGACGGCATGCGTAATTTAGGCCCTGCGATTATGGCACTGGCAGCTGCCGAGGGCTTAGATGCACACGAACAGGCCGTTGCACTTCGCATGCAGGCACTTAAGCAAGGAGACGCCTAATGTCGGCACTTATCGATAACCTAATTAACGAAAATTTAGTGCCGCTAAAGCCGTATGAATCGGCTCGTCGCTTGTTTTCAGGTGGTCAAGACTGGCTTAATGCCAACGAGTCACCTTATGCCAACGAATACAGTGTAGATAGCAGCAACTTTAACCGCTATCCGTCATGTCAGCCCGAAGCGGTAGTGAGTGGATACGCAAACTACGCCGGGCTCGACAAATCGCAGCTTATTGTTACCCGCGGCGCAGATGAAGGCATTGAGCTACTTATTCGCACCTTCTGCACGCCGGGTAAAGACAGCATTCTGATATGCCCGCCTACCTACGGTATGTATGCAATCAGTGCTGAAACCTGTGATGTGGGCATTAAGAAAGTGCCGCTTAACGACGACTTTAGCCTTAACGTGAATGCTGTATGCGCTGAAGATGACGTTAACGTGATTTTCATCTGTGCGCCAAATAACCCAACCGGTACGCCAGTTGCTCGTGAAGACATTAAAACTGTGCTCAATCACTTTGCCGATAAAGCACTGGTTGTTGTAGATGAAGCGTATATTGAGTTCGATGCCGACAATACGTGGGCAAATGAAATAAACAACTATCCAAACTTGGTGGTACTTCGTACGCTGTCTAAAGCGTTTGCTCTTGCCGGTCTTCGCTGTGGTTTTACACTTGCTCAGGCACCCGTCATCCAAGCACTACTTAAAGTGATAGCGCCCTATCCCATTCCAGAGCCAGTAGCGCAGATTGCTGCACAAGCATTGTCGGCTGAATCGCTAACGTTACTTGAGCTTCAGGTGGCTACCATTAACCGGGAAAAAGAGGCGCTAGCCGAAGCGCTGGAATCTATTGAAGGCTTTAAATTAGTGGGTGATAGACGAGCAAACTTTATCTTATTCCGCTACGCAAAAGCGCAAGCCCTAATGCAGTACTTGGTAAGCCAAGGCATGCTTATTCGCGATCAATCAAAACAGCTTAGCTTACAAAACTGTTTACGCGTAAGCATAGGTACTGAAGAGCAAAACCAGCGTTTAATGCAGCTAATTAACGAATTTAAAAATAATGAGGACGCGGCATGAGTCAGCAAGCCATTTTATTTATTGACCGCGACGGTACACTTGTAGAAGAGCCGCCAGTAGATAAGCAATTAGATAGTTTAGAGAAGCTGGTTTTCGAGCCAAACGTAATTCCTGTGCTACTTAAGCTTAAAGCGGCTGGCTTTAAGTTGGTAATGGTAAGTAACCAGGACGGTTTGGGCACAGACAGTTTCCCGCAAGTAGACTTCGACAAGCCACACAATGCCATGATGGCCATTTTCGAAAGCCAAGGTGTAGTGTTTGACGACGTGCTTATTTGCCCGCACTTCGATGCTGATAACTGCACATGCCGCAAACCAAAGCTTGGCTTAGTACAAGAATACCTACAACAAGGCAAAGTGGACTTCACTCGTTCGTTTGTTATTGGTGACAGAATTACCGATGTACAACTTGCTGAAAACATGGGAATTCGCAGCTTTCAGTACAACCGTGAAAGCTTAAACTGGAACGATATTCAGAAAAGCTTACTTGCGTCTTCACGTATTGCAGAAGTGGTACGTACCACCTCTGAAACTGATATTCGCGTACGTGTAGATCTTGATTCGCAGGCTAAGTCGACAATTCAAACCGGCATGGGCTTTTTTGACCACATGCTAGACCAAATTGCGACCCACGGTGGTTTTGAGTTAACCCTCACTACCGATGGCGATTTGCACATTGACGATCACCACAGCGTAGAAGATACCGCACTTGCCCTTGGCGAAGCCCTTAAAAAGGCACTGGGCGACAAGCGTGGAATCGGACGATTTGGCTTTGCTTTGCCAATGGATGAGTGCCGTGCAGAATGTATCATGGACATTTCTAACCGCCCTTACCTTAAGTTTGACGCCGAATTTAGCCGCGATCAGGTAGGCGAAATGGCCACAGAAATGGTGCCGCACTTCTTCTACTCGCTTGCACAAAGCATGGGACTATCGCTGCACCTTTCTACCAGCGAAGGTAATGCACACCACCAGGTAGAAAGCCTGTTTAAAGTATTTGGGCGTGCGCTACGTCAAGCCATTACGCGCCAAGGTGATGCACTACCTAGCAGTAAAGGAGCCCTGTAATGTCAGTGGTAAATACCAGCCAGCGACAAAAAATAGTCATAGTGAATACCGGCTGCGCCAACATTTCATCGGTACGCTTCGCGCTTGAGCGCTTGGGCGTTGAAGTAGACGTATCTGACGATGTAAACGTGATAAAGAGCGCCGACAAAGTATTCTTACCCGGCGTAGGTACGGCCGCTGCAGCCATGGCAAGCATTAAGCAAAAAGCGCTAGTGGAAACCCTGCAATCGCTTACCCAACCTGTGCTAGGCGTATGTTTAGGCATGCAGCTTATGGTTGAAACCAGCGCTGAAGGTGGTTTTCAAGGTACAGGCAACATCGACTGTTTGAACCTAATGCCAGGTCATGTGGCTCGCATGGAATCAAAAGGCGTGCGCTTACCTCATATGGGTTGGAACACAGTCTCTCATAAAGAAGAAAGTTTATTTAAGGGCATCCCACAAGATACCTACTTTTACTTTGTGCACAGTTTTGCCGTTCCTGAATACGAGCACACGCTTGCTAGCTGTACTTATGGCAACGCCTTTTCAGCCGCTATAAATAAAGACAATTTTTACGGGGTGCAATTTCACCCAGAGCGTTCTGGCGAAGCCGGAGCACAACTACTGACTAACTTTGTGAACCTATAATGATTATTCCAGCGATTGATCTTATTGACGGACGCGTAGTGCGCCTTTATCAGGGCGACTACGAGCAAAAAACCCAATACGAACTGGACCCAGTAGACGTGGTTCACGACTATGCCGACCAAGGTGCAACCTGGCTGCACATTGTTGACCTAACAGGCGCTAAAGACACCAGTAAACGTCAGCTTTCACTAATTAAGTCTATGGTCGATACCAAGCGCATGAAGTTTCAAGCCGGCGGCGGTATTCGTAGTGAAGAAGAAGTGGCGCAATTACTAGAAACTGGCGTAAGCCGCGTAGTGATAGGCTCATTGGCGGTAAAACAGCCTGAGCTTGTAAAGTCTTGGGTAGAAAAATACGGCCCAGAGCACATTGTATTGGCCCTTGATATCAATATTAGCGACAGCGGTGAAAAGCTTATTGCTACCCACGGTTGGCAAGAGAACTCTGGCGTAGCCCTTGAAGGCTTACTGGAAGACTTCGCTACAGTGGGCGCAAAGCATGTGCTGTGCACCGACATTAGCCGCGACGGCACGCTACAAGGTGCGAACACTGAGCTGTATCAAGAAATGGCAGCCCGTTTCCCACACGTTAGCTGGCAAGCGTCTGGCGGTATAGGTAGCATCGCCGATATTGAAGCGTTGAAGCCGACTAACGTTGGCGGCGTTATTTTAGGCCGCGCGTTACTGGAAGGTAAGTTTACGGTGAAGGAGGCTATCGCATGCTGGCAAAACGCATAATACCGTGCCTAGACGTACGCGACGGCAAAGTTGTTAAGGGCGTTCAGTTTAGAAACCACGAAATTATTGGCGATATTGTGCCTCTTGCTGAGCAATACGCAAAAGCTGGCGCCGACGAACTGGTATTTTATGATATTACCGCAAGCTCAGACGCTCGCGTAGTGGATAAAAGCTGGGTAAGCCGTATTGCACAGGTTATTGATATCCCGTTTTGTGTTGCTGGCGGCATTAAAAGTATTGAAGACGCTGGGCGCATTTTGGAAATGGGTGCAGATAAGATTTCTATAAACTCCCCTGCCCTCAACAATCCAGACCTTATTAACCAGCTGCACGACGTATACGGTCAACAGTGCGTAGTGATTGGTATCGACAGTTTCTATAACGAAGCAACCGACCAATACGAAGTGTACAAATTCACTGGTGATGAGGCTCGCACCCAGAAAAGTCAGTGGCAAACCATTGATTGGATCAAGGAAGTACAGTCGCGCGGTGCTGGCGAAATTGTACTGAACTGCATGAACCAGGATGGCGTGCGCAAAGGCTATGACGTGAAGCAGCTTAAAGCCGTACGCGATGTATGTGAAGTGCCGCTAATTGCCTCAGGTGGTGCAGGTGAAATAGCTCACTTTACTGATGTGTTTCAACAAGCTGATGTAGATGGCGCTCTGGCGGCATCGGTATTTCATAAAGGCATCATTAATATTGATGAGCTAAAAGCAGAGTTAACCAGAAATGGCATTGCCATGCGTAAGCGTCACGGATTAACGGCGCAAGCAGAAGGAGTAAACCCGTGATCATTACCAACGAAAACAGCAATGAATTAGCTTGGGATAAAATGGACAACCTGTTGCCCGCCATTGTGCAAGACGCACTGTCTGGCAAGGTGTTAATGCAGGGCTACATGGACCAAGACGCCCTAGCAAAAACCCTTGAAACGGGTAAAGTGACTTTTTTCAGCCGCTCAAAACAGCGACTTTGGACCAAGGGTGAAACGTCAGGTAACACGCTAGATTTAGTGAGCGTTGCTTGTGACTGCGACCAAGATTCACTGTTGGTACTTGCCAACCCTAACGGCCCAACATGCCACACTGGTGTTGAAAGCTGTTGGTTTGAGGGCAACACACCAGCCTTTACTTTCCTTGCAGACTTAGAGCGAGTATTGGCTGCCCGCAAAGATGCCGACCCCAAAAGCAGCTATACCGCTAGCCTTTACAACAAAGGCATTAAGCGCATAGCTCAGAAGGTAGGTGAAGAAGGCGTTGAAACCGCATTGGCTGCGACTGTGCACGACAAGGAAGAGCTTAAAAACGAAGCCGCTGATTTGTTGTATCACCTCACTGTACTGCTTCAGGCAAGCGATATGTCCCTTAACGATGCACTTAACGTGCTGCGTGAACGTCATAAATAAAGTATTCGATATAATACGAATTTACCCTCATTACTCTGTCAAATGCTCTTCCTTAGAAGGGCATTTGCTTTTACGCAGTTAACGCTTAGCTAATTTCACTCCTATTTAAAAGCCAATATCTTTTTCAGAATACACTTAACTTTAGCTCTTTTTGGCAAAACTGAACCTCCTGAGTATCAAACAGTCAGACCCTCATTATTTAATCTTTGACCCATTTACTTAATCAATTGATTTCGTTCAAGGTGTTGCCTACATAGGTATAAATAAATATACGTGCTTACATGGTTTGATACAGTTTTAGATATCACTGTAACTAGACTATGCAAAGAGACACAAATATTTAGGTCTTTACCTATCTCTAGTTCGTCTTGTACCCATAATTTTTAAGTCAGCAGTTTTGAGTAGTCTAATATGAATGGTTACAGCTTTAATTTATTTCATCTAAAAAAAATATGGCTCATTACCTCCGTGGTGAGCTTAATGAGTTTTTCTAGCTTCGCCCAAGAAAATTGCGAAGAAAGAAGCATCAAATTATATAGCGACCTTGAAGATAGGTTGCAGTTTGTTTTCGAAACAACTAATGAAGATGTGCCTAACGCTGAAGTGTTATCCCAGTGCATTACGTTAGTAGACGTAGAATCAGAATTGATGGCGTCTCCAACAAATTCAACGCAACTGTCTGTGAACGGCGGACAGTTTTCAAGTGAGCCAGCCCTAGTAAATAACTATGATACGGTTCAGTTAAAGAGTTATGCGCCCAGTGAACCCGGACAAGTGAAAAAAACGGGCCTAGTCCTTTCTCAACCAACTTCAGAAGAACAACCCAACCAGTGGGACTATCCATGGACGGTTACTACGGCTTCCTCTGATGTAATGTCTGCGCAAAGCTGCTACGAAGCTGATTTCACGTTTGACGAACGCCGCCAAAGACTCCGCGTGTTCGAATTACCAGCAGAAAAATATAAAGTGCCCGGCGAAACAGTGACTTCGCAATGTATTCATGTAACTAACCTTCCCACCCCTGTTATTGCCAAATTTCAACGCGACAGTGAGTTTTCTGTAAACTACGGTGATTACTCACGTGAGGAGAAGCAAATAGATAATGGCGACATTATTAAGATTAAAAATGTCGCTCCTAATAAGCTTGGCAACGTACTGCTAGACAGACTTATTTTGCAACAAGGCTTAGAAGATGGAACCGTCTCAACTACTTATTATCAATGGTATATTGGCAACCGCTCTGATGATGCTTATACGAGCATTTCTGATTGCTACGTACTAACCAGAGACGATACAAACACAGGAATTCTTCCCCACACTGTGACGTCAAATGACAATATTTCTGCCAAGTCGACTTGTATGATTAACGCGGAACCAAACTCGCTTTTAGAAGTAGAGCCGGTTCAGAAAAACCTAACGGTCTTCGTTAATGACACTCCTTTCGAAGGCGAAAGTGTTCAACTAGGCTACGGGGACAAAATTCACCTAGAACATACCTTTATTACGCCAGGATTTAGTTATTCTTGGTTTAATTTAAAGAAAACTTGGGACGGTGAAGCTACTTCTGACAGCGAGGTCAAATGGGTTATTGAAAATAATATAACGTCGGTAGATACACCTGACACACCTGTTGCCGATAGCTTCACCATGGAAGTCACTGACGACATGTTCGCTAACTGTCGTTTGTCATCATTTCACTTACGAGTAAATGACACCAGATACTTTCAAGCTGCCGCTTTTCCCGACTCTCTTTACCAACCACTAAACCATGAATTAGCGTCTAGCTGTATTGAAATTGAAGGCTTGGAAACTGAGTTAACGATTAGCAGTTATCAGGGAAGCTGGTTCTCAATTAATGGACAACCGTTTACTCAGCAAGAAAGCATTCTTTCTAACGGAGATAAATTAGTACTAGGCACAGTTACGCCTGAGGACTATATGCAAAGCAAGTCTGTAAGAGTACGCGTTGAGCCGGGAGAGCAAGCCCGTGATAGCAGAAACTTTTTCTTCAATTGGGGAATCCAAACAATAAATACAGAACGATCTCCAAAAACCTGGAGAATTGGCCCATCGCAAGAACATCGACAAATTGAAGATATCATGCAGATGTTAGTCGCTGGCGATGTTGTTGAAGTTATAGGTGATGCAGACTATGCCCCATTTATCATGGAGAACATTAGCGGTACGCCTGAATTACCAATAAAAATCGTGGGCGTAGAAGTGAACGGCAAGAAACCGCGATTTGTTGGAAATCATTCAGATTGGGAATGGACGGTTGGTTTGAGAAGCTCTCACTCAATTGAACTACATAATGTCGAAATCACCGGCGGCGACTCGCTTTGCTTTAGACACGAGTCTGACAATATTAGTATTCATGACTCTTTCATTCATAACTGTCCAAGTATAGGAATATTGGGTACGGATAATAATTCGGGGAGCCTATCGATCTTCAACACTGAAGTTACTAACTCAGGTGGCCTGGCTAGTCCTGATGCCAAATGGGGTCATCCGATTTATGTAGCTACTGACCACTTTAGGTTTCCTAACAGTGTTCTAAGAGTTGAACGCTCTTTCTTACACAACAATCGAGGAAACAGTGTTAAGTCTCGCGCAGAAAGAACCGAGCTATATTATAACTGGATTGAAGTAAGCGATATTGAACAATCTCGCTATGCGATCGAACTTATTGGCCCAGCGCTAAGAAGCTTGCCTTATACTGATCAAGACGTGGTTGGTAATACCATAGTAATGAATAAAGCATTCCCAATGGCAAGATTTGGCAACGATGGTGCAGGTGGTTCAAATGGTCGAGTACGATTCGCTAATAATATAATCCTACTAAACGTTCCAACCTTTGATACTTACCTGTTCAACTTATCGTTCGAACTAACTTCGTTTAACATGCAAAACAACCTAGTGCACCCTGTAAACGGTACTGCCGAAGTAACATGGTTACTTAGAGAAAGTATGGATTTAGAAGGCTGGTTCTATGAATATCCTCATATTTATATTGAAAACAACACGTTTACCAATGAAATGAAGCTAAAAGCGAATAGCTTGCCTAATACAGTTGGAAATACCAGTGAGTATATATTAGGTTCGGAAAGATGGAATAATAACACTTATTCGCAGGACGTTATTTCAACTTACTCCCACAATGGATTGATAGAGCAGATATTCGGCTATCAGGAAAACACGATGCCCTATTTGCTTAATGTTCCAAGCTATACCCTCATAGATGAGTACCTAGCAGATGCTCCTGCTGCCTCGATGATTTTGAGTCGACCAGTTTCGGAACAACCTAACTATTAGGATTGACTTACACTGCTGAATGACTAAGTAGAGGATACCAAAAAGTAAAACTCTACTATCAATCGAAAATGCTCATAACGTCTTTGCGTTATGAGCATTTACATTTATCAGGCAATAAAGAGAACCACAAAACCTGCATTGCAATAGTGATAGCTACCCAAAAACGCGAAACACCTCCAATTTATTTTTCGATTTCTCTTACCACCTGCCCATAAGCTAGTAACGCGAATAGCCCTGTTCCTCCAACAATATTTCCCGTCAATGTTGCGCCTATAAGCGAAAGGGTCTGGCTGATTGTTATTTTCTCCTGAAGCGCTAATAAGAAAAGCTCTGTAGAGCCAGCGATTACGTGAGTAAAATTGCCGATAGCAATCAAATAGGTAAAAATCACTATCATTAAAATTTGAGAGTGCTTAACCGAGGGCTTCATCCACACAATAGCGGCAATGATAAATCCAGATGTAATGCCATACGAGAAGGCGTCTGACGGTGTTAACTTTGCATAGTGCTCAGATATGGCGGTCATCCCCTCCACTAACTCTGGAGGAACGGCTTGCAACGAATAGCAAAATGACGCAGCCATAAATGTCCCCACCATATTGGCAGCGAAAACAATGAACCATAGTCGGGCTATGCAAAACCCCATATTAAGAGAGGGCTTGCTTAATAAAGGCAGAATAACCGAAAGGGTATTTTCGGTAAAAAGCTGTAGCCGACCGACAATAACCAGTACAAAGCCCACCGTATAGCCTAAATTCTCGATAACAAATTGATTGGGAGAGTTAACAAAAAGGTGATGAAGGATCCCTTCCGCGAGTATAGAGAGCGAGATGCCAATACCTGCTGCCACACCCGACCACCATAAAGATGTAAACGGGCGCTGAAGCTCTTCCAATCCTTCCCTATGAACAATGGCGTACAAAGAGACAGAATTTAAACTCTGATTATCTCTTACGTCCTTTTCTTCCGTATGGCTAAGTGCCACGTCTTGCTCTCGATGATGTGACTCCTTCTTTTCTTCAATCACACATGCCTCCTGCAATCCTTTATATACATCTAGTTTGTTAAAAATCCGGTCTTAGCCGTAAAGTAGACGGCTTGTTAGTAACAATTGATGTTAGACCAACAAAGCCAGCTATTGAGATACGTTAAATGCACGCACTTTCGGTCATTTAGCCTTCAGCCCGTTACGTATAAAACCCAATACCAATGTACACAGAGAAAAACCTAATTTTAAAAAATGATTGTACCTGCTGGTGTATGATCGCACTGTGTAACTCTCAGTACACTTTCAATGTTCGGTTACACTTCAGGTACAGGCGAATTGCTTTCACGCACTAATTACTCGCTGGCAACGTACTTTCATACATTACTTGTCTTTACCCAATCTAAGATGTTTCCTCATGAAAAAAAGTCACTCATTGTCTTCTAAGCTCATGTCAGTTGTTGGCGCGCTGTTAATCTTGATCGCTTCGGTATTTATTGGAGTGAGCTATGTGCTGCTTGATCGCACTGAAAAAGAAATAGACCAGCATGTTAACAATGAAGTTATTGACCAAATACAAAGAACTGTATCAGCGAAAGCGGCACAATATGCAGCGCAAACTGAAACATTAATTAACAGTGCCCATGTTTTACCCAATGCGCTTGCTGCGCAGTTATCATCGAGTATCTCAGCCAACGATGGCTTGTCGTTAAGTCGTGAGCAAACCCAACGCCTAGTGAAAAACATGCTCGCTAATGGTTTAACATCAAGTGCATATGCGCAGTTTGAAACCAATTTATTTGACGGAAAAGCAAAAGAAAACAGCAAAGGAAAGGTACATTCAACACCTGGCACTGGAAGCTTTGAAGTGTATTTCATTCGCGGTGAAAACAATAAACCTGAGCAAGTGGTTATTACAGATCCAACGTTGAAACATGATACAACGTTAGATGAATTTGGGTTTAGAGCTGCAGAATGGTACCTATGTAACAAAGAAACTCGCAGACCTTGTGTATCCAACCCTTATCAATATGAAATACGTGAAGGATATACAGAACTAATGACCAGCCTGACCGTGCCAGTTATTGCGAACAATCAATTTAGAGGTGTGGTTGGAGCCGACTTAAACCTTCCGATTATTCAAAAGCGCGCCGAGGATCTCAAGGCATCTCTGTATAGCGGTAATGCTGAAGTATACGTGGTTAGTCAAAATGGGCTGGTTGTTGCGGCTACCAGTGCACAAGATAAGCTTGCCCGCCCTTTCTCGGAAGTTTTTGGTAACGCAGATAAAGCGAGTACCCTGCTAGGAGCTAATCAGCAGTCTGGACTAATTGAGAGCGAAGGTATGCTCTACGTTTCTGAAGATATCACACTCTCTCTTGCTAACGTCAAATGGAAGATGATAGTGGGGGTGAGTAAGGCCCACGCATTGGCACCAGTTACGTCCCTCGAAACCATGATTTCATCTGCAGTGACATCTTTATTATCTACGCAATTCATTGTTGCAGTCATATGCACCGCAATTGCTCTTGCATTAGTGTTTGCGTTTACAAAAAGTATCATCCAGCCTGTACGCCAAGTGGCTGATAGAATGGAAGAGCTGGCTGGTCAAGGTGGCGATTTAACTCAGGACATTCATGTTCACTCTCACGCAGAGCTGATTCAACTAAGCGAAGCATTCAATCACTTCAAAGAAAGGGTGCGCGAGCTGCTTGAACAAGCTAAACAATCCTGTGGTCAAGTGATGGAACAGAGCGAAGAAACGCTTGGTCATACAGAAAGTACCAATAAATTGATTCAAGTTCAGCAAACAGAAATAGATAGCGTAGTAACTGCTATTACTGAAATGTCTCAAACAGCACAAGAAGTGGCTAGAACGGCTGCGGATGCTGCGGACAACGCTGACAATGCAACCGACTCGGTTAAGCAAACAGAAAGCGAAATCTCAGAATCTACACATTCAGTAACCGAACTCTCGAAAAATATGCAAAACGCATCTAGGGCTGTTCAGGCGGTATCTGAGAGAAGTACGGATATCAGAAAAATTCTCGACGTCATTGGCGCCATCGCTGATCAAACCAACCTTTTAGCACTTAACGCCGCTATCGAAGCTGCTCGGGCTGGAGACAATGGTAGAGGATTTAGTGTAGTGGCCGACGAAGTTCGCTCGCTAGCATCTAAAACTGCTGAGTCTGTGGGAGAAATTGGTAAAGTAATTACAGCACTTCAAAGCGAAGTTGATCATACGGTAGACACCATATACTCGGGCAGTCAAAAAGCCGATGAAGCTGCGAAGCGTTCTCAATCAGCTTTAGAGAAAATGCAGACTACCGTTTTGCAAATCGGTGAAATCAGCGAGCGTATGACACAAATGGCGGCTGCCGCTGAAGAACAAAGCCAAGTAAGTGAGGAGCTTAATAGAAATATGGTTGTTATAGGTAACGCAACTTATGAAGTTTCAACCAACTCTCAAGCATCTGCGGAAAGCTCTAAATCTATCTTTGGTGCAGTAAGCGGCTTGCAGCAGCTACTAGCCAAACTAAAAACCCACTAGCTTATTAATCTACCGTCTGAAAACGGCCCACGTGATATTTGTTCACGTAGGCTGTTTGCTTTTAGACAGCTTCTGCAGAAAAGTAACCGACACCCAAAAGTAGTGTCAGCGCTTTTTAATTAGGGGTTTAACAATATCGGCTGCCCTAACCCAAGCGCTTCTAAACGTTCAAATTGAGTGGCTTTATCCCCTACTATCAAATAAATCATCTTGTCAGGATGCACATATTCACCGTAAAGGCGCTTTACCTCACCAACGGTTAACGCTTTCACTTCTGATTGTTGCTGTAGAACGTAATCCTCAGGCAGGCCAAAATCACTGATCTCAGCAATCATATTCAGTTTTGCACCCAAAGTTTCAAACGCCCTTGCGCCTGATTTAAGCGTAAAGCCCTTTGTGACGTTTAAATCTTCATCTGAATAGTTGGTACCAAAGCTTGCCAAAATATCTATTATGGCTTGAGTTGCCTCCAACGTTACGTTCGACCTTACAGCGCTTCGAATGGTAAATTCACCCGTGTACTGATCACTAAAAAACGATGAACGAATGCCATAGGTGTAGCCTTTGTTTTCACGTAGTTCCTGCATAAGCTGTGAGGCGAAACCGCCCCCACCTAAACGATAATTCATTACAGTGACTTTATAGGCGTCGTCATGAGTCACTTTTGGCGCGAAGTGGCCGAAATACAGGACTGACTGTTTAGCTTCTGGCACATCATAGAAAAGCAGTTTTGCCTCTTCTGGTATCTTAGGCTCCGGTACCTTCACAAGCGTTACATCTTTTGCTAACCAACGCCTATTAAGTTGAGATAGGCTTGTTTCAACGTCTTGTTGTTTAATGTCTCCCACAACATGCAACTTGGCCAATGAAGGTGTGAAGTAGTTATTGTAATACGTTTTTATGTCTTCAATTGCTATGTCATCGACGGTTTGCTTATCACCAAGTACGGTTTTAGCAAATGGATGCTCTTTTCCGTAAAGCAGTGTTTTAAACTCTACCGAAGCAATAGCATTAGGGTTCGCTTTTATTTGTTCAATCTGATTTATGGTGTCGTCTTTGGCTAGTTCAAACTCCTCTTGATCAAAGCGAGGAGACAGTACTACTTCAGTGAGAAGCTTCATCAATTCACTGTAGTGCTTAGACAATACCGAACCACTAATTGTAATGTCAGTTTCAGAAGCACTTGCCTCTAGAGACGCGCCCAAAAGTTCGACTTCCTGTTCCAGCTGTTCGGGTGTTTTTTCCGCCGTACCCTTAAGCAAGGTTGCAGCAAGCAGATTCGCTGTTCCCGTTTTACCTGCTGAGTCAAGCAGCATTCCACCATCTAACTTCAGCTCAAACGCAACTAACGGCACTTCATCATTTGCAATACCCGCTATTTTGATACCTGACGACAGTGTATTTTGCCAAACCACTGGTGGCGTAATTTCTATTGGTTCGCCATAAGCAGGCTCTTGCGTGCGATCAAAAGATGAAGGCGTACGTTCGTATTCAGCCGCAACTGACGCATCAAAGTTCTCTTCTGCCCCCGCGACAATTTGCTCTTCCACTACATTAGCTTCAGTAGAGCCGCTTAACGCCAACTCTTGCTGCCCTCTAGGTACCAAGCTGGTAGCAATAAAAGGTTTATCTTTGATATAGGTGTTGTAAACGCGCATTACATCTTGTTGTGTAACGCCCATAATCTTCTGTACATCTTGGCTGATAAATTCAGCACCACCCGCAAAAATTTCATATTGCGCCAGTTGAAAGCCTTTACCCAAAACGCTTGAAAGCCCCTGATAAAAATCCGTTTCTTGGCCTGCTTTTATACGCGCCAAATCCGTTGACGAAATCCCATCATTTTCAAAACGAGCGAAGGCTTCATTAACGCCTGCGGCAACAGTATCTAAGTTCACACCATTAAACGCCATAATCTGCAGCTGTAACTGTCCGGCAATCTCTGAGTCATAGCCATAAAGGTAAACGTTACTGGTAAGTTTTTTCTCATCAATAAGCACCTTATTAAAGGGGGCGTTTTTACCTTGGCTTAAATATTGAGAAAGCACTTGCAGTGGGTAATAGTCATCGTGATATTCAGGTACGGTTGGCCACACCATGGTTAAAAGTGGGGCTTGAGCAAAATTATCTATGTGGAAACGCTTTATCGGTGCATCCAGCTTGGCTGGCTGCGGTAACAGTGCGTCTATTTGTTTACCGGCTGGAATTTCATTGAAGTACTTTTTTACCCACGCTTTGGTTTGGGTTACGTCAATGTCCCCCGCGATGGTGAGTACTACATTATTAGGTACGTACCATTTATTGAAAAACTCTTTCACGTCAGCAAGGGTTGCATTTTGCAGATCGTCTAATGACCCTATAACTTGCCAGCTGTACGGGTGCCCCTCTGGATACAGGTTTTTATCTATCACATACTGATTATGTCCATACGGGCGATTGTCTACACTTTGACGTTTTTCGTTTTTTACTACCTGCTTTTCTTTTGCAAGTACTGGCTCTGTCACCGTATTTATAAAGAAACCTAGCTTGTCGGCTTCAGCCCAAATCATTTTCTCTAGGGCATCAATAGGAACCGTTTGAAAGTAATTGGTACTGTCACGGCTTGTTGAGCCATTTGCCCCTGAGCCACCAATCTTAGCGCTTAGTTTATCTAAGCCCCCCTTCCCTAAGTTCTCTGATTCAAGAAAAAGTAAGTGCTCAAATAAATGAGCAAACCCCGTACGTCCTTGCTTTTCCCTCGCTGAACCAACATGTGCGGTGAGCGCAACAGCAGCAACCGGGTCAGACCTGTCTACGTGCAGTATAACGGTGAGTCCGTTATCTAAAGTGAAACGTTCATAATCTACATTAAACGAGGTCGTTTTGGGGGCTATATCTTTCGCTGTTTGAGAAACCGCTTGAGTACTTTGAGGTCCACTGGTGTTTTGTGAACAGCCTACCGAAACTGCGCTCAACGCGATTACAGCTATTGCAGAATACATTCTCGTTCGATTGAATGTTTTAAGCATCGTATTTATTCTTCGCCAATCAAAAAAGTAACAAGTACCACAACCGCCCAACTAGCGCCATGAGCTTCCGGCAACTTCATTTAGTCCTCCCCTTTTGAGCAACTACCCTAACGGCGAAAATGACTACTGTAAGAATCTGATAAGACGAGATTTTTTCAAGATCTGAATTAAAAAAAGACAACACATACTAAGCGATGTCGCACGACACCGGACACAGTTAGTTACATTTTCCACAATATAACGTTGAACAAATTAAATGATTTATTATCTACATTCATTACAGAGCCTAGGCTTGGAAACTTGTCGCTATAACGAATTGTGCATAAAAAGAGAGAACTAAATTCGTGATAAACCTAAAGCAAAGCGTTAAGAACAACTTACCTTTCATATTACTTGTGGTTTTACTTTTCTCATTTAGAAGCAGTGTAGCAGACTGGTATTACGTTCCCACAGGCTCAATGGAACCTACAATTCAGGTGGGTGACCGTGTTGTAGTGGACAAATCTGCCTACACGCTAGAACTCCCTTTCACCGATTTTGTTATCGCTCAGACCAGTGATATCAAGCGTGGCGACATTGTTATTATTGACAGTAGTGCAGCCGACACGAGGCTAGTTAAACGCGTCATTGCCGTAGCGGGTGACAAGGTGAAGCTAGAAAACAATGTGCTTTTTGTGAACGGTGAAAAAGCGAAATTAAGCGCTAAAGATCACTACCTTTACACGGAAGAATTACTTGGGCAGAGGCGCACTATCGCACTTAACCCATTGCCAAGTCCTGCCAAGAGTTTTAATCCAGTCACAGTGCCAAAAGACCATGTGCTGGCTATGGGCGACAATCGAAACAATAGCGTTGATTCTCGTTACTATGGGTTTATTCCGACAAAAGAAATTCAGGGGAAAGCCTATGCTGTAGCATTTTCGTTAGATACAGAGGATATGTATCTCCCGCGAAAAGATAGGTTTTTTACTGCACTTCATTAAATGTTAGAAGAGAATTTGCATACACGATTAAAGTACTGGACCTTTACCTACGCTCAAATTTCCGCCATTAAAAAGGTGGTCAGATCTCCCGAAGCAACCAAGAATAGGTATGTACTTAAAAAAGTAAGCGCTACTGCGCATACCTAAAATATGACAAAAAGTGCACTCACTTTCCCCTTTTTTGGTCGTATCGAACGCTTAATTACTTCCTTCAATTCTGCCGAAAAGCACTTTCTATAGGTGCTTCGCTCCAAAGTTAACCCACTTCTCAAGCTAGTCGAAGAATAAAAAAGTAATGTACGGTTTACACACTTTGTAACCAAGTGTCACATCTTTCGCATTTTACGCTATTGCAACATAAGCATTAGGAGTGCTATTCATAAATTTGCAACGAGTAAATCTTGCAGATACGCACAACAAGTAAAATGGAAATAAGGAAATAACAATGAAACAAGGTCGTAAAGTAAGTGCAATTGCAGTGGGATTAGCACTTTCAGGATTAACTTCACTAAGTCCTGTGCATGCACAACAAGCTGACGAAGAAGCAGCAAACCTTGAACGAATTGCAGTAACCGGTTCTCGCATCAAACGCACAGACATGGAAGGGCCTTCACCGATTCAATCAATTGACGCAACAATGATTGAAGGCATGGGCTATGAAAACCTTCAACAACTACTCGAACGCATGCCGGCAACAGGCGCAGGTACTTTCTCTACTCGTAATAACAGCCAAGACTCAACGGCTAATGGCGCGGCAGCGGTATCACTCAGAGGTATGGGCCCAGATGCTACGCTAGTTCTTATAAACGGTCGTCGAGTAGCAATAAGTGCTTTTGCTGAAAGTATCACTAACTCATTTGTTGATATTAACTCTATTCCTGTATCGGCTATTGAACGCATCGATATTTTGAAAGACGGTGCCTCTGCGATATACGGTTCAGACGCCGTGGCGGGTGTTGTAAACGTAGTGCTTAAGAAGGACTATGAAGGTTTAGAAATTAATGCAGGTTATGGTGGTACAACAGGGCCAAGCTACGATGAGACTACCGCTAGCGTATTATGGGGCTCGCAAAGCGATAAAAGTAGCGCGACAGTTATTATCGACTACTTCAACAACAGCACGTTAGGGGCTGATGAAATGGGTCGTTATGGAACAGCAAACCAGTCACCTTACGGCGGCATGGACTTTCGCTCTTCACGTGGTTACCCAGGCTATTTCTACGTAGATGGTGTAAAAACTATCGATCCAGACTGCCCAGCAGAAAATGCAACGTCGTCTGGTAGCTGTCTTTTTGATTACGGTCCATTCGGTTTAACTATTCCAGCTTCTGAGCGCGTTGGCTTCATTGGTCAGTTTGACTATAAGATTGGTGATGAAATCACAGCTTTCATGGAAGTTGCTATGCAGCATAATACGTCTGAAGCAGGCGGTGCAGCGACGCCACTTGATGAAGATGCTGGTTTAACTGTTCCTGGCACTCACCCAAATAACCCGTTTGGCCAAGACATTGAAATTGGTCGCTATCGCCCAGTTGATGCAGGTGCCCGTCGCTGGGATATTGAATCTGATACCCTTCGTTTAGTAGCAGGCCTTCGTGGCACATTCAATGATTACGATTGGGAAGCATCTGTACAAAAAGGCCGTAGCCGCTCTGAACAAAGTGGTGATCAGTCACAAGGTTGGGTTCGCGTAGACTGGCTACAGGAACAAATTAATCTTGGCAATTATAACCCGTTTGGTGGCGTTACTAACCCACAGAGCGTAATTGATGATATTACTACTAGCTTAGTACGTCGTGGTGAGTCTCGAATGACCAGCGTTGACGCTCACATTACCGGTGAAGCTTTCAGCTTCGGTGATGACGTTGTGATGATGGCAGCGGGTGTTGAATATCGCGAAGAGCAAGTATCTGACGTTCCTGATGTTCAGTTCCAGCGCGGTTTAATTTTCGGTACTGAGTCTGTTTCTGCCTCAGCCGAACGCGACCAATACGCAGCGTACCTAGAGCTTTCTATACCTCTAGCCGAACAGTTAGAACTTCAACTAGCTGGCCGCTACGACCATTACAGCGACTTCGGTAGTACAACTAATCCTAAGATTGCATTACGTTGGGCGCCAAGTGATGAAGTTACTGTACGTGGTTCTTGGGCTCAGGGCTTTAGAGCACCATCTCTTGCACAAGTTGGTCTTGGCCCGTCACAGAAAAGTGTTTTCTTCGTCGACAAATATCGCTGTGAAGCAACAGGTCAAGATTGTGAATCATTGGATTACAACATCGAGTTTGCTGGTAACCCTAACTTGGATGCAGAAGAGTCAGAATCTTGGAACGTAGGTGTTATCTACGCACCTATTCAAGAATTAGGCTTAAGTATTGATGTGTGGAGTATCACTCAGGATAACAAAATTGATGAGCAACAGTTCGGTCTGGTTTACGATGCAGAATGTAATAATCAAGATAGTACAGTCTGTGTACGTTTAGATCCGCAGCCAGGCGAATCGCTAGGTGTAATTCAGAAGATTTTCAACACCTACCAAAACGTATCATCTCAAGAAGCGTCTGGGGTTGATTTCAGCGCAAACTATCGCATGGAACTGCAAGAGTTCGGTAATGTACGCTTTAATCTTGATTGGTCTTACATGAATGAGTTCGAAAAAGACGGTCTTGAGTACACTGGCGAATATGGCTATCCAGAACACCGTTGGTTGTTCGGAACAACGTGGTCTAAAGGTGCGTTCGATGCCAACTTGAACATTAGCTTTATCGGTGAATTTGAAGACACGCCTGACATTGATTTCGACGGTGTATTGGACTTTGAAGAAAACACCTCTAGAACGGTTGATTCTCAAATGTTGGTAGACTTGCAGTTTGGATATAACTACAGCGATAACCTTCGTCTAGTTATTGGTTCAAACAACTTACTTGATGAAGAGCCTCCGTTTGCGATTGGTGATGGTGATGGCGACCTTTACGGTTATGTAGGCGGCGTGCACAATCCGCGTGGCCGCTTCGTATACTCTAAACTAACTTACCGCTTCTAAAGGCTGGTAAAACGAAAAAGCGCTCAACGGCATTGCTTCACAATTGCATGCCTTGAGCGCTTTTTATATTTCAATTCAACTTTCCCTAAAAGAACAAATATTCGATTAGATCTACTGTGAGCCATGCAAAGAGCACCGGCAAAATGATCATGATATAGACCATAATTTCAGACCCCACCTTTTCGGCGCGCCATGCCTCCATCATCTTCACTTTAAACCTACGTTTCAGCAAGTAGGTGTAGAAAATTAGAAATACCAAAATCATAAGAATTTTGAGCATTTAAATTCCAACCAAGTTTATGAAACGGTTAAACAGGACAAAACTTTTAGGCGGTAAAAGTTCCGGAAAGTCGCTTCGTTGTTGTTATTCCTCTGTTGCAGGGACTATACCCTCGCGGTACACACAGCAAACCTGTCCTCAATATCTGAATTAGTTCAACTTAATTGGAATTGAGGTAAAAAAATGCCAGCTAAGCTGGCATTTTTTATATGTATTCATTATTTGTGCAACGCTTACAATCCGAAATGAATGAGCACCAAATTACCTATTGCTGCGCAAAGCATAGCGAGGAAAGTCAAAATCATGCCCGAAAAGCGCTGCCAGCTAACGCCTGAGTGGCGACCTAAGCCATAGGCATGTAGTACACGACCAAATAATAATGCGCTTCCTAAAGCGTGAACAGCCCACACTTGACCAGTATTGGCTTCAAAACACGCTATCATAATAAGGGTGATTGGTACGTACTCACTAAAGTTGCCATGCGCTCTAGTCAAACGACTTAGATCTTCATGACCACCATCGCCAATTCCCACTTGGTGGCGTCGTCTGGCGCCAATGACTAAAAACGACAAATACAGGTAGCAAATACCCAGTAAGCTGGCGTAAAACGCCGTGATTGGCAAAACCATGGTCTACTCCACATGTTCTAGTTATATCGCGTTGCTTCTTGAAGCGCTTTAAATGAATATTTAATAGGTGACATTAAACGTTATACGCCACTAAGTTACAAGCAACAAAAAAGGCCGCCTAAGCGACCTTTCGTTAACGTTGTTGGTTATTAACCTAAACGTTCTGCAAGCTCAGCACTTACTTCTTCAACTGGACGTGTACCATCAAGTTTGTGGTATTCGCAGTTTCCAGCTTCCGCTTCTGCGCTATAGTAATTTACAAGCGGTTTCGTTTGCTCGTGGTAAATCGCAAGACGCTTACGTACTGTTTCTTCTTTATCGTCATCGCGAACGATTAAGTCATCACCGGTTTCATTGTCTTTACCTTCCACTTTAGGTGGATTGTAAACTACGTGATAAACGCGACCTGATGCAGGGTGTACGCGTCGGCCACCCATACGCTCTACAATTACGTCGTCTGGAACGTCAAACTCGATACAGTGATCAACAGAGACGCCCGCTTCTTTCATTGCATCGGCCTGAGGAATGGTGCGAGGGAAGCCATCTAGCAAGAAGCCGTCTTTACAGTCGTCTTGTGCGATACGCTCTTTTACTAGACCAATGATAATCTCATCAGATACTAGTTTGCCTTCGTCCATTACACGCTTTGCTTCAAGGCCCAGCTCTGTACCCGCTTTTATCGCAGCACGAAGCATGTCGCCCGTTGAAATTTGTGGAATGCCATATTTGCCCATTAAGAACTGAGCTTGTGTGCCCTTACCCGCGCCAGGAGCGCCGAGAAGAATGATTCGCATGAGTGCGTTCTCCGCTTATGATTTTTAAACTTTTTACTTCGGGCACTTTACACATTCAACAGTGGAGTGACAAGTGTAAGGAGTACCGTAAAGTTAATCTTAAGACTAATGGCGAATATATGTTCAGCTTATAGGCGCATTTGTAAATTTACGCCTACACCCATCTAGTAATCCACCCCATATTGGGGAATTACACTACCTCTTAATATGATTAACTTGAAATTTTGAAACCGCCAAAATATAGCACACTTAAACAGTTAAACTTACTTTTGTTAGTTGTAGAAATAGAAAAACGAGCATTACGCCCGTTTTTAAGTGTAAACCTGTAGGTTTACTCCCTTATTTCGCTAACTTCATTAGAAGCGTGTTCAAGTTCTGAACAAAGCTAGAAGGGTCTTTTAAACTACCCTGCTCTGACAGTGCAGCTTGATCAAACAATACGCCTACCCACTGATTAAACAGCTCTTCATCTTGGGTGTCCGCCAGCAATTTAACCAGGCTATGCTCAGGGTTAAGTTCAAAGTGATACTTCACGTCTGGCACGGTCTGACCCGCAGCTTGCATTAGCTTCATCATTTGCGTTGACATGCCATTATCATCAGCCACGATTACTGCAGGAGAGTCAGTTAGACGATGCGTAAACTTAACGTCAACGACCTTATCACCAAGTGCAGCTTTAGCTCGTTCTAAAACGCCCTCAACTTGCTTTTCTGCTTCTTCTTGCGCTTTCTTAGACTCTTCGTCTTCTAAGTCGCCTAAATCTAAGTTTCCTTTCGCAATTGAAACAAACTGCTTTTCGTTAAACTCAGTGAGGTGAGACATTAACCATTCGTCAATGCGCTCGCCCATCAATAGCACTTCAATGCCCTTCTTGCGGAAAATCTCAAGGTGCGGACTAGACTTCGCGGCTTGTAGACTATCTGCAGTCACATAATAAATCTTATCCTGCCCTTCTTTCATTCGCTCAATATAGTCAGCCAATGAAACGGTTTGAGCATCAGACTCACCGTGAGTAGAAGAGAAGCGTAACAGGCCAGCAATTTTCTCGCGGTTGCTGAAATCTTCTGCCGGGCCTTCTTTTAACACGTTGCCAAATTCATTCCAGAACGACTGATATTTCTCTTTGTCGTTCTTAGCCATTTTTTCAAGCATCTGCAATACGCGTTTGGTGCAACCTTGGCGTAGTGCCTGAGTAATCTTGTTATCTTGAAGGATTTCACGAGACACGTTAAGCGGAAGGTCATTGCTGTCTAGTAGACCTTTCACAAAGCGTAGATAAGTCGGCATAAACTGTTCCGCGTCATCCATAATGAAAACGCGTTGAACGTATAGTTTAAGCCCGTGGTTTTGGTCGCGATTCCACATGTCAAATGGCGCTTTAGAAGGAATATACAATAAGCTGGTATACTCAGTTTTACCTTCTACTTTATTGTGCGCCCATGCTAGGGGATCAGCAAAGTCATGTGAAATGTGTTTGTAGAATTCGTTGTACTCTTCATCAGAGATCTCTGACTTTTCGCGAGTCCAAAGAGCGGTGGCTTTGTTTACAACTTCCCACTCGCCTGGCTGGCCTTCAATTTTTTCGCCGTCCGGACCTTCACTCTCAGGCACTTCATCTTTCCACATTTGAACAGGAATACTGATGTGATCAGAGTACTTACTTACAATTGAACGCAGACGCCACGCATCGGCAAATTCTTTTTCATCTTCGCGAAGATGAAGCGTAATTTCAGTACCGCGAGTAGGCTTATTAATTTCAGCAATAGTGAATTCGCCTTCACCATCTGAAACCCACTCAACACCTTGCGATGCATCAGCACCAGCGGCGCGGGTACGTACCGTTACCTTATCAGCTACGATAAACGCAGAGTAAAAGCCAACACCAAACTGGCCGATTAGCTGTGAGTCTTTTGCGCTATCACCAGACAGTTTGCTAAAGAAGTCTTTAGTGCCTGACTTTGCGATGGTACCTAAGTTCGCGATCACTTCATCGCGTGTCATACCTATGCCGTTATCGGTAATAGTTACAGTATTTGCTTCTTTATCGACAGTAAGCTTTACGTTTAAATCGCCATCGTTCTCGTAAAGGCTATCGTTTTCTAGCGCGCGAAAGCGTAACTTATCTGCAGCATCTGCCGCGTTTGACACTAATTCACGTAGAAAAATTTCTTTGTTTGAATACAAAGAGTGAATCATCAGATGAAGAAGCTGTTTTACTTCTGTTTGAAAACCGTGGGTTTCTTTGTGGGCTGCTTCAGCCATAATCCAATATCTCCTCGTTGAATGGATCACGTTTGATGTTAAACAGGTAGGGTCATTCAACGTACTTTTCAACGTTTAGAACGAAAATTTATTTTTTATAAAGCGATTTTTTGAAAGTAGGAAGACGATTGGTTACTTCGCGGGCGACAAGAAAGAGAAATTGGGTAGTAGGCCCAAATACAATGAACCTACTTGAAGTTCTTCAAGAGCAGTTGTGAGTAAGTATTAGTTTATAAAGTTACAGTTTACGGCGACCAGAAAAGGCGTGGGTGAGAGTATTACCATCTATATACTCGAGCTCTCCACCTACTGGAACACCGTGCGCAATGCGAGAGGCATCAACGTTGTGGCTAGTACATAGCTGTGCAATGTAATGTGCCGTGGCTTCACCTTCTACTGTCGGGTTGGTGGCTAAGATAACCTCGTTGATCCCACCAGCAGCAAGACGAGTTTCAAGCTCAGTTAAACCAATCTCTTCTGGTCCTACACCATCGATGGGTGACAAATGCCCCATAAGCACGAAATATTGGCCTTTGTAACTCAAGGTTTGCTCAATAGCTAAGACGTCTTGTGGGCTTTCTACGATACACAATAACCCACTCGCTTCTCTTTCAGGATGACGGCATATGTCGCACAACTCATCTTCTGTAAACGTTCTACATCGCTTACAGTGGTGAATATGCTCCATCGCGTTATGCAAAACGTTACTTAAATCTATGGCCCCTGTACGATTACGCTCTAATAGGTGAAATGCCATACGCTGAGCGCTCTTATTACCAACGCCTGGTAAACACGTTAATGCCTGAATTAATTCTGAGAGTAGCGGACTAAACTTCATAGTATTTACTGCTTTGGTGCTTTTTCTGGTTGTTTTGGGCTTTGACGATATTTAATCACGTTCCGCTTTGCTTGGTCGAGCTTAACTTCATAAATGTTGCCTCCGAATAAGCCCTTATACTCTTCGTCGGTAAACACTAGTGTGTTGTCATCATAAAACGTGACTGCTTCTTTTTGTGTAACTACACCTAGGTCGATACGCGACACATCGCCGCTGAAGAAATTGTCGCCCTCAAAGTTTTCAAAAACCCATAAGCTGGTTGAATCTAACAAGACTAATTTGGTTCTATCGGGGCTTATCGCGGCAGATGTTATCCAACACAGTTTTTCCAAGGTCGTACAGGTTTTGAACTCACCGATAAGCTGTGCATCAAAGTTGGCGGCATGGTCGCCCACTTTGTATAGTTTAGTGATGCCATCGAAGGGTTTTGTTCTATTTTTTGTAAACAGGTAAAGGTTGCGCTTGTACTCTACGAACGCTTCTAAATCGTAGTTTTTGTCTTTAGGCTTTACTTTACCCTTACCCATTTCTGGGTAAGTAAACTTAATGATTTCCGCTTCGGTGGTATCGGTTTTGATATCAATAGGGTTTTCGATTTTATAAATGGTTAACCAGCGTCGCTTATTGTCATTATTACCAAAATCCCCCAGAAAGAAATGACCAAAGCTGTTTTGGGTCATGTCTTCCCAATCGACGTTTTTAGCATTTGTAACGGTAACTTCTCTCTCGATACTTCCATCTTTATTCAGCATGTAAAGTATGGGGCCATCACCACTGTCGTTAATTGCCCAGAGTCTCTTGTACTTGTCGAACTCAATCCCTGAAATCTCTTTGAGCTTTGGATCCACAGTGACTGTTTTCATTTTAAACAGCTCGTGAACACTCATAATAAACAACACGGTTGCTATAGGTAGCAGAATAACCGTGGTGATAACTAAGCCTTTCCTTAGCACTACAAAAGCCTCTATTTAGAATAACAATATTCGAATTTAGGTTTCCCCAGTTTTCTCTGAAACAAGTTAGAAAGTAAGTTTGGGGATCAAAATTACAATAGTATAACGAACGACCTTCAAATTAAGACCAATTTCAAATGAAGGGGTATTTTAGTGCGATATACGCCTCTGCGTCGATACCATTTCTGGTGTAAAGGTTGATAGATGTTGGCAATAGAAACAAGAAAGCTCTGGCAGCAACCAGAGCTTTCCAAGAAGAATACTTTTTTGATTTAACTACATAGCAAATAACAAAGTGTAGAATTCAATCTAGGGTAAGTTAAATACCCAAGTTAAAACGGCATTTTGAAGCCAAATGAGGCATCGTTGCTGATACGTGCTAACGTGTTATGTTTAGCGGCTTGTAGCGTTGTGGACATGGTTTTCATCACTCAATATTACTATTTATCACTTTACTTTTGGCCCCTATTTGACCCCTGCTTTTGGGGCATGAACTAATTCCATGGAGTTGTAGATTCAAAAGAGTCCTCTGAATCACGGGCAAAAGACACGATCTTACTAGTGTTCTCAAATTGCTCCAGATTAATACCAACATCTTTCACAAGCCCAGTGACTTCGTTATAGACCTCGTGAAAATCAGAGTCAGAAGTCAACGGAGGCTCAATTGCTATGAGGGCTTGGTCAGGCATGACAACATTCTTCTCAACCAAAGCCCGCATCCTATTCACCCACATATGCCCGTGTTCAGCTGCACTCATCGCAGTCTTTTGATCAAACGCTAATGGTTTAATAATGCGTTTGCCTAGACTCGTATTCCTTACAAAAGGAATAGTAACTTCATAAATACCAGCTTTAAGTTTACGCTCGTTATATTTGTGAGCCAATTCATTGGCAAAAGTCTCACGCAACGCTCTAACCATTTGTTGTTCGCGATATTTTTGATTTACAAAGTCACGAGCAACAAATTTTTGATACAATTTATCTAGCATTTTTTCAGCAGTTTCATTAGCTAAGAGCCTACTGACGTTGCCAAAATGCATTACAGATTCACGTTGACGTGTGAGTTCTCTAAAAACGCCGATTAATTCTTTGCTTCTTACGTGGTTTGCTCGACAAAAGCTCTGCAATCTCGTTAACTCATTGGTAAATGAATCAACAGCTTGTTTGTAAAGCTGTTTATCCATTTCTTCGAAGAAATGGGTCACTCTGCCAAAACGTTTTGGAGTTACCTTGAAAATAAGCCGTCCCTCACTAGGCTCAATCAAGACAATACCAACATTTGCAAACTCTCTAGTCTCAATAAAAGGCATAAAGCGAACGACTGCATACTCGAATACAGAATTGCTGTGTTTCATTCTAAAGCCTCCCAAAAGTTATCGTTTACAAAGTCGTTCAATAGTACCCGTATTCTGTTGATTTCTCCATCGGCATCTTTCAATCCTTCGAGCCATTCTAGAGGAATAGCACCTACAATTTCATCAAAATCAGTCATAGCGTCAGCAAATCTAGCTTGATATTTTCGTCTGTCGATTACGTCTACAAATAGATCAGTTTGCCCCTTAACTACCGAACTCGCTGCATGGAGTTTTTTATGCTCATGACTTGAGAAATCATTTTCAAACGCTAAATTGTGGTCAAATACTACTAAATTTCCAGTAACTATATTGTAGTAGAGATTGGGGTTTCCACCCTTGTCTGTCAATGTTCTGTCACTATTCTTGATCCAATAATCAAACAAAAATAGATCTAGAAGCAAAGCTTTGTCCACATCCCTAAGCCTATCCAAATTGACTTCCTGAAGATTACCTTTCAACTCAGAAGCAAAAGCGATTCCGCATCCCAATTCGTTAATTAGTTCCTCATCGCCTTCAACTAGAAGATCATCGACATATACTATTTGGGAATCCGGTATAGGTAACCCAAACCGGATTCCTAATTGCGCAGCCACCCATTCATAAATACACCCTCGATATGTGGCATTTAGCCTCTTAACAACATAAAGCTTTTCATCATCTCCACGGCACAGCCAAGGTTTAGTAAACCCTTGGGTCATCCGTTGTTGAATTTCAATTATGTTTATCAATAGATTAACCTACGTGATAGCACTTTTTGTCCATTGAATTCATGCGTACTCCGTATGCTGCTCACCTGAAGGGATAATGACAATGGCCTCATTGAGACCTGAGTTGATTCCCTTCTGCGTGACGAGCTAGTCCTTTTTTGCGATGCTCGAATGTATTTGCTTCATACCATAAAAAGTATCAGAACACTGCCTCAATGTCACTCATACGTACTGTAATCGGTCGTACGACGTTATAGTCTATTTTAAATAAATAGCTGAGGGTATATAGCCCCCTTTACTCGCGACGGCATACTTAATGTTCTTCATAGTAATTTGATGCTCTACACCAAAGTGCTTAAATATATCAACGAGGTTTTCAAAGACTTTATTCTTTTCTTCAATCTCAATCAGCATCATTCGGTGAGGGTAACTGTAATCCTCCAGATAAAAACTTATTTCTACTAAGTATTTGTATTGCTCCGTGTAGAATAGCCTTAAAGAGACAAAATTAGAGGTCGCAGGTAGCAGGGATTCATTGGTGACACTTTTTTTGATTGACTGAGCATCAAATTTAAGCAGACTTTTTTCATTAAAAGGCTTCTCTAAACGGAACAGATCGTTGCCTTCCCATACGCATTTCCCGATAACCACATACTCTTGATTAGGTAGTTTTTTGCGATTTAGGGTTAGCTTTCTACCAAATTTAAATCCATCGTTAGCCTCAAAAATATGCGCAAATGACTTAGACTGGCAAATTCTACTCAATTTAAATAACGCAATTAGTTCGAAGGTGTGCTGAGTTGGGTTGTAATAGTCCAAGTTCAAAGTGAAGCCAGGCTCAATTTGTTTACAGATACCGCGTAGAGTAATGAAATCCGAATTTGGAAAGTCCCATCTGACTTCGCTACCAATTGCAATAGGCATAGTCACATCTTTTTGGTAATAAAGGTTTTCATAGAACTCTCTATTTTTGATTACCTTTTCGTCACTCAGCAAACGAAGGGCAGTATCGCACCAATGTTGAAAATAGGTGTGTGAAAGGAGTCGATTAAGTAGCTTAATTTTATGCTCTTTCACCAGTCGATTATTTTTTTGTTCAGTTCCAGAAGTATTTTCTCCCCTTTCTACCATCGGAATATGCACATAGCCTTTAACTAGCATTTCATCAACGTTGATGACATTTAATACGCTAGTTATAAAGCCCTCAGAATTTACCAACGCAACAACACTCGCTAATTGATTGAGTAGACCGTTATCAATAAATGCTTTATTCACATCGCTAAGGCCTACTAACTCTGCCTCTACCCAGTGACCGTCCGAGGTCGAAGGTAAGCCATATAATTCTTGTATCACCTCCGACTCTTTTTCCGACAGCCGACGTCTACCAGACTTAATTTCACTAACTCGTGAAGGCTCTAAGTTCAAATCTTTGGCGACTTGACCACTGCTGGATATCGAGCACGCGTGTTCAATATAGTGTTTTGATATCTGCTTATTTAGTTTTGTTTCAGTTTCTTTCACAGCTTTCTCCTCGTTTTCGTCACCATACAATCGCAAACAATGAGTTACGTTAAAAGCGTAATTTATGTGTAATCTTTACACTTAAACAAAAAATCAAGTAAAACACTAAATCAATCCGAGAAACCGCTGACGCGCTATTCATCGACTTTTACATACAGATAAGCTCACGAAGATAGCCGTTAACGAAAAAGTTCTCCCTGTTTGACCCTTTTTAAGGCTGAAGACATAAAAGGAGAAATACATGAAATGTAATCGGCAATTTTTTATTGCATTGTTTGACGTACTTAGCTCACAACTAATGATGATTGGAGACATTCTGTTTGTGATTTTTGTTGTGCAACTAATAACTCAATTCGAAGTAGCAGAGAGTTATCCGTTTACCGGAATGAAAGGCTATTTGCTAATTTTGCTTATCTATTTATTATCGCTTGCTTGTCACTTACAAAGTGCAAGGCTGCGAAAAAAATAGAACGTTCTTGGAGCACCCGCTGGGTGCTCTTTTTTCGTCTAATTATTTGTCCATTACCACCCGCAACTTGCTTTTCGCTCTCATCGAAGATGCAAACAACGTAATCGGTACGATTATGTAAAAAAGCTTGAGCAAAGCTCAATAACGACTGCGCAGATAATAGTTTTGTGAAACAGAACAATTATCGGAGCCGGAGGCAGCATCGCAGATTTAGCCAGATTTCATTTTGCTTATGCAAAATTGCTTGTAATTACGGAGTAATTGCAAGCAACTGAAACACCAACGGTGTGAACTCTGCGATGGGGTATTCAAAGCGCAGCTTTCCCTGAGTAGAGCATGGTGGAATGTGGCTAAATCAGCGGTAGCTGACTCCGAGCAACGCTTCTGTCGAATTCGCGTAGCAATGAGTGCCTGAGCAGCGACGAGTCGCGTCCGCTCAGGCTTGCAGAAGTGTTGCTACAACGAAGTTGTTTGTGTTTTTCGTCAGAAAATCACTATTGCTAAGCACACTGCTTAGCGTTGCGAAGCTTGGGCATAGTGCAAAGCATTGTGCCCCACCCTGCCTATTTATCCTCGTGTGAATCTATTTACTTTCGACGTAAAAATACAGGAGAAAATATGAACTACGTTGAAAGAGCAATTGAAAAATCACTGACGCATATCATTATAGCGGGAGCTTCAGATCCAGGTACTTTGGGTATGCAAAGAGAGAATGCCGTTCTGGCAATTCTCGGGGCTTTTCGAGTTTCCAGTAAGAGCGTATTACAGCGTCACTTGGGACTTAGTCGAGAGGCAGTGAACAAACTCGTAAATCGCATGAAGAAAAAGCAGCTGATTACTTTGCACAGTTCTTTTGCAAACACTGATAAGGGATTTATTTTACTCACCTCACAAGGCATCAGAGAAGCTGAGTTTCTTTTGAATAGAGAGCTGCACCTTCGTTCTGATGCGAGCAGAATCAATGAGCGAAATTTAATACATGATCTCTCAGTTCAAATAGTAATTTTGGATTTAGCGAAGCGTCAAAAGATCACTGGATTCGCATCAGAAAAAGACCTCGCGATACTGCTTGAAAATCGAGGCAATGACCAGCGATTGGTCGATGGTTTAGTTGTAGATGCCGACACAGGGTGTACTGTCGCAATTGAAATGGAGACATCTAATGCAAAGAATAAGGGGAACGGCAAGCTCCGAGAGGGCATCCTCACTAAATATCTACAAGAGCTTGAAGACACTAATGGCTTATATGAGTTCGTTTACATGTACAGCCACAGACAGCGTTTTTTGACTCAGATCGAAAAGGCCCATTCGAAGTTGTTTTCAGCTAATCGCTCACAGTTCTCTCGTGAGCAACAAACTTTACTGGCGAGCCGCATTAAGTTTAAAGCTCAAGAATGTAATGTTATTTACGAACTCATGTTCAATAGTAAACGTCAGTTAGGCGACGACAAGTTAGAGTTAGTTCGGAAAGATTCATATCTACAACAGTTAGAAGAACTCGAAAAGTTAGCTCACACAACAGGAGACAGAGTTATTCAAATCCGCCGTGACGGATTCATAGAAGCAGGAAAGTTAATGGGGTTGATTGAATAACAAAAACTCAGTTTGACCTATAGGGAGCCTGATGGCTCCCATCTTTTGTCCTCTATTGCTTCGACAACAAACGCAAATCGCGATGATTATTGCTCATCATCTACAGCCAGCACCTCTAGGCTGGCTGCGAACCGTGACAAAAGCGCAGCCGAGGTTTACCGCACTTTCAATATTATTCCCATATGACTGAAGAATATGGCTAAAGAAAGTAAGACTGTGGTTCTGCATACATAAATATGTAGTCACCGTCCTGGATAAATTTCTGTTTACAGCGCTTTGTGTATCCCTTTCTGTCAAAATTTTTAAAAATTCATCACAAACGAGGTAATCATGTCGATTACGGACATTAAAAAAACGAAAGCTCCAAACCTTGGAACTACTTACTTCCGTCTTGAATGTCTAGAACGTAGGCTTCACATCGCAATACGCTGTAGAGACAAGACTTATAATTCAGAAATCATTCGCCAAGAAATAATTTCAAACTATGACATTGACTGGGAAGAAAGAAGCAAAATTGTAAAACAAGCTGAAGAGCTAGCCGAAAAGTTATGGGACATAAAGCTGTCAGCAACAGCCGCATTAGAACCATACGTGCCACATGACATGCGCTGTGACTTTGAGAATGATGCAGCAGAGAGACTAGATGAATATCTAGCAGAAATCCGAGCTACTAAGGAGTCTATAGCAGCACGTTACGAGAGTTGGTAGGTAGACGAATAATTCGCTTACAAAGCCCCTAGTTAGTTAAAGGACTAACTAGGAGTAAAACAAATGAGAATATACTATGAAAGCCTTTTCGACGCGTGCCTGAAACTAAGCGGGAAGTGGATGTCGCTGAGCAATGCAATAATTGCTATTGCGACAGTCAATACACTCTGGAACGTTGCATTTTTGCTGCTGGATTATCCAGAGTTCATTGTATACCAACCCCTTTCGAATAGACTGTACCTAATTGCTTTCGGGTGTCTCGGGGTCGGTCTAGCTCTAGCGTTAATTGCGTTTTTGGCTATGCGAAAGTTGGAAAGCGAATAATATTGAGCACCCGTTCTGGGTGCTTTTTTAGTTAAACGCGTAAAGGCCACAAGACTTTTAGGTGTTTAGCTGTGGTAGTTTAGCTGTGGTAGCTTTTATTTGATCACACGGTTTCGATGAATGGGTTTAGACTCAATCTGACAGGCAGCTATGAGCGTAAAGCGGAAGTTAACTGGAATACCATAGTACGACCGCTCCAGTTTTTATTCGAAAAAGCCTAAGCCTGTTAAATTAGACAGGCGATTTCAATTCTTGTGGGCGAGCCGGATTTCTTGGCATAGAGCCTCACATTCCACCCACTCGCATCAGGTTCTAATACATCTTGTATTCTAACCGAGTTAAGGTCTGGATTTTCAAATGCGGTAATTCCGCAAATTCCGTAATTAGGTAGTTCATAAGAACAGACATACGCCCACCCTTTATCTCTCCCTTTGGTTCTTAATTTCTGAGAGTTAAAAGAACTACCAACATTCCGATGTACCGTACATGCACCATCAACATACGCACTAAAACTATAATACACCCTGTTCTTACGACCATTGCGAGGTATGTCTGGGTTCACAATTTGCACACCTCCAGTGTCTGGCATAGATTTGTGTGCTATCTCTTTTGAACCTTTATAATGACTAATTGCTGCGTCTAAATCGATGTTTTCAGCGTACGAAGGTGATGACATAATAGCTAGCAATGCTATATATAATTTTTTTTCATTCCGTTGACCTTTTTTTGTGAGAGTCGAACGCTATCCTAAACGTATTAATTAGTCAAACTTTCAATGGTTTACTTACTGTTAGCAAGTCCACTCAAAAAGGTGAACAACTTCTATAACCTATTCTTTGATTTGTCAGCCTCATGTATTCGATAGACTTTTATTGTCATGAATAGCGTTTGCGCTTCTGAATATACACCTTCCGCTTCAGACAAATAGCAGACGTTTAACACCCTGTTAACAAGCAATAATACAGTCGGCTAGACAAAGCGACGAAGGAGCAAAAGCCAACTGTATTTTGTCCTTGTTTAACAGATTGTTATGGATTTTGTGCAGCTGCTTTACAATATACATTTAAACCCATTTTTGCTAATGCGAAAATAAATGCAGCCACCGCACCGGAAACTGCTCCAGCAGCGATACCAATAACTTTCCCTATGGCAGCCGCAATAGAAAATACAATAGAGTTGATTAGCAACTTTGTACTTGAAAAAAGTTTCTGCCTTACTTTTGTATAAGCTCTATCTTTAGTACATACCAATTTATAAAACTCTTGTTTAAGTTGTTGCCATATAGAAACTTTATTGCTTTTCGGTGCATTACTCATTGCACTCATTGGAATAATTTGTGAGTCGGTTTTTGCCCAAGCATGGTCACTATAGAACAGGCTATTACTCGATTTTCCATGTACATATTTTCTTAGCATATGTTGCCCAACATCATCGAGGTTCGACATATCTGCATTTAAATTCCTTAAGTAAGGAAAAGAAATCAATAACTCTTCAGTGTTTAAGTTGTCCATATTTTGAAGTATCTCCAGACTATTGCCTAAATTCATAATGCCGTTTTAAGCGGCAGATTGCAGTTGGCTAAAATAAGTGAGGCACGAACAAAAAGCCAACTGTGAATCGCCACTAGTTCAGTAGATACATCTTAACCATACTTTGGGGCGGACTGAAACCTATTCCTAATGCCTGCTTCACGTACTCTTCTGCCGTTAAATTACAAATGTTTGAACGGCAGCTTCTGGCACATATGCGACTGTCAGATTTGATTGAGCCCTATTATTCGAATCTGACAGAGCAAGTTGAGACTGATTCAGTTTTAGCGTGATTCAGTTTTAGCGATTCAGTTTTAGCGACTCTTTCTTCGCGCAAATAAAAACCCTGAAGCTAATGCGAAAATGCCAATTGTAGTAGGCTCTGGCACGCTTACAACATCACTATTATTTTCGGCTGACGTACCTTCTCCTTTAACGTTGACAGACTCCCCGCCTTCGCCTCCAATGTCTTGTTCGCCACCTTCGAAAGAATAGTTACCATCTCGGTAGCTTAAATCTAAATCGCCTCGAACGAGCGCTACACCATATTTGCGATATGCAAAAGATCTAGCGAATGTATCCTTGTTAATATACGCATTTCCGGTGTTTTGATTACCATTGAATACAGTAAAATCATCGTACATTCCTGCGAGGCCGTACCTACCATTCCCGTTATCATCGCTACCGAAAATAGCTTCCGTCTTTTCTAACCTATCACCATCCAGATAGTCCGAAGCTGATCCGACAGTGGTATAACCGAATAAAGTTTGAAACTGTACATCTAATTCTGAAACCGGAGATAGCTCATCAGTCCAACCAGTTGACCCCTGCTGAGAGACGGATTCGGATTCAACCCAGCTTAATGCTGGAATAAAATAATTAAAGAGTTCTGTTACCTCTGCTACTGATGCGACCCGCCAGCCGTCGTGACTAAAAGCAGCGAGCGCCGAGTTTATAGACATTCCTTTAGTCGATGTCCATTGCATCCAATCCATTCCCAAGCCCGTTACTATTTCAGAGTGTTCTCCTTTTGAAAACTCACCATAGCTAATTATTCCAGCATTGGCAGTTAATGGCAGTGAGGCCAACAATGATGCGCCAAAAATTTTTACTAACGTTTTCATTTCATCCCTTAGTCTTATTTTTATAATTAACGATGCTTGCCTAACTCACATACATAAACAGACACGGCCTTTGTAGTCCGCTACTATCAAAACGTGTTTTCGGAGCAATCATGAATTTTTTCTTTTTTGAAATTAGAGCGGGAAGGATTTCAAGAGGAAGACTACAGAGCGCTTTCATCAAGCACCGATAACGACGATTTGCAACAACTGTTGCAAATCAAGTGAACTAGCCTTGCCTTCCTCCTTGATATTGAGCCTTTCCTTTATCTAGCTACTCAACAAAGCAGACCTATCCTAATAAAGTAAAACATATTTTTAAACCATTTTGTTACTAACAACACCCAAACGACTCAATATTGTTATTTATTCAGCTTTTTTAACAACTTGAAGTTCAATTGCTCCAGCCTTTTTATACTCCTAAGCAATTTTAACTTTTGCGAACCTTTATCCGAAAATTTATAGCTTGTGTATGCCGCGAGTAATCCCAGCTACTAGATTTGATAGACGAATCCAAAGGAGGATTCTAATAAAGTTGAAGTATATTTTTCACCCGCACGCTCAGAAATTGTCATCGCCCTTGCATAAAAAAAGGGCTGCAAAGCAGCCCTAAAGTAGTTCGATCTGTTCAGTCCATTCATCAATAGCTTCAGTAGAAAAATACCGATTTTTTGAGACTCCAAACGTATTCTCAAATTCGTCAGAGTCAACAACGTCAGAGTTGATGAAATTGACGATTTGAATCTCGAATAGCAAAAACAATAAACATCGCTCATGAGGTTCAAAATACTTCTTTTTAAACCCCTCTGGCAGTTGATTTGCTAGAGCATCTGATAGAACAAATCCATTAGTAACGAAAGATTCGTCTTTATGCTCGTATATATAATCGAGGGTATTTGGGTCAAAGAACCAGCACAGGCGGAATTTATCCGGCCACTCTGTTCGTGTTGAACGCTTGAATTGATGAATAAACTTGATATTCAGATCTTGTGTATCTGTTTTATTGCTCATTTTTAAGTCCTGATAGTAAACCTCAGAACTAACTAGTCCCTCCTCTGGGAGATTTTATGGAGAGATGACTCCTGACAAAGAATTAAGCATCAAAAATTGGATATTTAGAGGGTGAGGCGGATCTACTTAGCAATCACATTGCTGCTGAGCTATCGCAGTCAATGAAATTGAAAATAGCAGATTTTTCCGTAAATTTCTAGTGGTGGAAATACGATTTAACCGAGGAATATATGACGCTGCTTTCAAAAACACTTTTCGACCATTGCGACGTTGAAGTTAGCCTATCGCCAGAGACAGAAGACAATGACACACAAGATTTTACGACAGTAAACCCTGCAACAGGCCTGCCCATGTTGAAAGGCTCGATGATAGATGTAGCGGGCAATCCGCTCGGTACTGATTTTACAGAAGAACAGACCTCCTCATGCAGCTTTCAAAACATCGAGAATCACATGACTGACTCTTTTAGTTGCGATTTGATTCATGCACATTCAGAAAACATATTTGAATGCGACACTTCGTGCGATCTTATATCAGACAGTTTTGACAGCAACTGGGACAATGGTTTTGATGAATATTGAAAGCAGAGGTTAAGTGCGGAAATTCGGTCTAAGACTCACAGAAAATTTTAAAGCCAGTTATGCCATTGTATTATTTATATATACCTAAAAGGCATACACAAAAGCACGTAATTTTTCTGAAAATTTTTTTTGTTTTGTAACCTGATATCAGTTTTATAAACAAAGAGAAAAAGCCTTGACCAACCTAACTAGTGTAAATATCGCCGAGGTAATGGACAACCCTGAAAAAATCGAATGGATTCTGAATAAGATCGCTTTCCTAGAGAGTGAACTTGCGAAGCTCAAAAAGCCACAAAATCAGTGGCTAACTTTGGAAGAAGCCGCAGCTGAACTAGGTAAAAGCGTAAGTGCAGTTCGCCAGCGAGTGAAGAACAAGGATAAGCCTATGCCCGAAGGCAAGGTGTGGAAGCAGGCTGATAAAGGTCACGCGATATCTGTAAACGTAGCAAATTTTAGGAAGTATATGTAATGTCTCAAGCCCAAACTAACGAGAATGACCCGATTAAAGTGGCACTAGACGCAGCCAAAGGGGTTTCAATCCACAATGGCAGCCTACGATTGCAATTTAAGCTTCCAGGCCAACTTCGACATACTCGAAAGTCGCTTGGCTACCCGCCAACCTTGGGAAATATTGAGATAGCAAAAACCACACTAGGAAACATAAAAAAGGACATTACAAACGGCCTCTTTAAATATGATGAGGAAGAGTTTTGGTCTAAGCACTTCCCTACTAATGCACGTAACCCAGGCTCGCCAATCACTGCTGAAGCTTGCTTCAAAAACTATGTTGAAGAAAATGATTCGGTACTCTCCGACTCAATTACAGAGAAACTTAATACAGCTCTTAATTGGCTCTCGCACTACAGACTCGCCTCGAAGCCACTTGGACATCTTACTAAGACCGTCCTGAAAGAACTAAGAAAAAAGAGCGTACAAGGCAATAGCAAAACCAAGTTTGCTGGTTGCACGGTAACGACGGTCAACGAGTATAGCAGTACGCTACGTAGAGTGCTGGATTATGCTGTTGAAGAAGGGCACTTGAAAGAAAATCCCATGAGATTAGTACCTCAGTTGAAAAAGGACGACCTTAATTTAGAGTATTATGATCGTTACGTTAAGCCTTTCACAGTGGATGAACTAGACTGCCTTCTTGCCACAATCCATGTTCCATCAGTGAAACAGATGGTTAAATTCCTAGCCTGGACGGGTCTTCGGCACGGTGAACTGAAGGCGCTGGCATGGGAAGACGTCGATCTGGAAAACAAGAAAATTATTGTTAAATACAATCTCACGAGAAAAGGTAAGCTAAAACCACCAAAAACCAAAAGCGGCTACCGCGTGGTAGAGCTTCTTCCAGCAGCATTAGCGGTGCTAGAAGAAATGAAGGATGAGTCCGCAGCTCTTCCGCCTGTAACTGATAAAATTCATTACAAATACGGTAAATTTGATATCGTCGAAAGACGAAGAGTCTTCTTAGGAAGAGCTAATCAACCTTACAAAAGACCAGAACTTACAACAGCCCCAAAGCAATGGGAAAGGTGGCTGAGAGAAGCAGGTGTCTCTTATCGCGCTGCGTATCAACTTCGACATACGTATGCGAGTAGGATGCTTACGGCAGGATGTAACGAAGCTTGGCTAGCAAGTCAAATGGGCCATGCGAATACAAATATGATAGCGACGATATATGGGAAATGGATACCTGAAGACAACCCTAACTATATAGCGCTGTTGGCAAAAAAATTAGGGCAAGACTACTCACAATAATAAATATAGGGGCTGTGCAGCTATGTCAGCCCCTAAATTTAGATAAGTAGGAAAGTAAATATAGTTATTCTTCTTGCCGCCAAATTAATTACCTAACTCACTTATTTCGCACAAGATTCAATTCTCTAAATCCCCCCTACTCCGCGCTACATGCTTTTGGTAGACTTCAGATTAAACTTTTAATTAATGAAATTTTAGAACTAAGGAAAGTTTCAAATGTCACTGCGACTTATCCGCACTTCAGCAGTTGCGATTTGCCTATCAATATCCTCGCTATCAAATCATGCCTTTGGTCAAGATTCAGAAAAACAAGAAAGTCATTTCTATTACAATAAAAATGACGAAGCTGGTTTGGAATGGTTCATTCGGAGATACAAAGATAACGATCCTGCCGGACTAGTGAATGAAGCTGAACAGCTCTTGGCTGAGCTAAAAAAAGCGAAGATGAAGCTAGCGGAAGAGCAAAACGCTAAAGCTGTAGAAAAAAGTTTCTTATCGATATCTTCTTCGAAAGAAGCTAAGGAATTCTTGAGCGACCCGAGAAATTCCGCCCGAAAAGATCTTCTTGCTAAAGCGCGAGGGCTTTTGAGTAAACTAAAACTTGAAGAAGCGAATAACGAACTCCAGCAGCTCAACTCTATTACTGACTATCAAAGTTTTATTACCAATCACTCATCGAATGAGTTTAAAGAACTGAGAGCTATTGCTCAGCACAAGATATTCTCGATAAAAACTCAGGCGCAAATGGCTGAGTATGAATCGCTCGAAACGATCTCTGACTATATGTCCTTCATAAGGAAGTATGAGCAGTCTGACCATAATGGTTTCATCGCTCAAACTAAAGCTAAGGTTGCAGCGCTTCAGAATCAGACAGTTCGATTCAGAGAACAACTCGAAGAGGGAGACGATAGCCACTGTGGACTTGTAGTCCTAGTGAAAGACAAGGTAGTGCAGATTGAAACAATGGTAGGACTCAAATATATCAAACGCGAACAAGTGTTTCCGCGTGGCTTTGAAGAGTGTAAGTTCGTCAACAATATTTATCAGAGTCCAGCCGCTTAAAGACTATCACTCGAATCTTGAATCAAAAAAAGCTCTGGAGGAACCAGAGCTTTTTCATAAGTATCACTTGCCCCCTGGTTGACCCCATCACATTTTAAACTGCTAGAGACCAATAAAAACGCGGGCTAAGCCTTAAAACGGCATTTTGAAGCCTGGAGGTAGTGGCATGCCGCCAGTCACATCACCCATTTTTTCTTTGCTGGTTTCTTGAACGCGACGTACTGCATCGTTAAACGCTGCGGCAACCAAATCTTCAACCATATCTTTATCGTCGTCCATTAATGACTCATCAATGTCCACTCGGCGCACATTATGGTTGCACGTCATGGTAACTTTAACCATGCCAGCACCCGCTTCACCGGTTACTTCTAGTTTGGCTAGGTCGTCTTGTACTTTTTGCATGCGCTCTTGCATTTGCTGCGCCTGCTTCATGATATTGCCCATTCCACCTTTAAACATAATTTTTGTCTCGCTTCGTTTTGGTGTTAATAATTCTGCTATCGCGCTTTAACCGTATCGGTTAGCACTGACGCATCGAAAGTCGATAGCAATGCTTGAATTGTATCGTCGGTTTTAATCACCGAGTGTGCATGCGCATGGCGCATGGCATGAATCTCTTGTTGTAACGCAAAAGGCGTGGATGATGGTTCACCTAAAGTAATATTTACGTCTACGTTTTCACCCAAACCATGGTGTATTGCATCAACTAACTGTTTTTTTGCACTGTCGTTTAATAGATGCGTCTGACTGTGGTCAATTTCAAGGGATACCTGATTACCATTTCGAGAAAATGACGCATGCAAAACCAATTGTTTGAGTAAGCCCGCCACAGGCATTTGTTCAACTAGGTTGCTCCACTCGTCTATTTGGCTTGCGTGAGTTAACTTACTTCCGTCACTTAGATAGGCTTTTAGCTGGCCGTCATAAGTGCTGCTTAACGGCGTATCAAAATTTAACGCATCCCGTGCAAATGACCTTTCGCCCGCGCCTTCCACTTGTTCTGGAACATTGGGGTTGTTGGCATTGCTACTAGAGGAAGCTTCAACATAACCTGTTTCTTCAACGTGTTGAGGTGGCTGATCATCGTAATCTGTAGCCCAAGGCGGCATATCCTCAACAGGTGTCTCAGAGCTTGGTTGCGCCTCTGCTTCGTCATTTGAAAAAGGCATATCCTCTTCAAATTCATCAAGCGTAAAGTCACTTGCGTCGTTTACACCAGATTGCGCTTTTACTGATTCGCCAGCATGTGTAGTGTCAGCTGACTCTGCGTGAGCACTACTCAGAGGTGCGCCTTGTTGCAGAGAATTGTCGTTGTTTTCATTGCTATTATATGCAGCGTTGTTAGCAAGCTCAGAGTTGTTATCTATACGCTCAGGGCTATTATCTAAACGCTTAGGGCTATTATCTAAACGCTCAAGGCTATCATTTTCAGACTCAGAGCTGGTTTCAGATTCTAAGGAATTTACTTCACCACTCTTGATTTCATTATCAGCACTGCCTTGCCCTGCACTATTTTCAGCATGGTTCGTAATTGCGTTTGTAGATTGCGCTGTATTTAAGGCTTCCGCTTTACTTCTGGTAAAGCGCGCTTGAATATCACTTGCACTTTCGGTCTTAGCATTCGCGGCACTGTTACTTTTTGCTTCAGCGTCTTGTGCTTTTCTTTGCTTTAACTTCTGGCGAAGTGCCAACATATCAGCCGTAGAGGTAAGCTGTTCCTCTGCGGTTAACGATGATGCTTCGTTCTCGTGCGCTAACGGTTCGCTGTTTTGATCAGAGCCTTCAGCGTTATGAGAGCCCTCAGCGTTATACCCCCCCTCAGCGCTTTGAAAGCCTTCAAAAGCAAAGGAGCTATCATCTTCTGACGGTGGCGGCATATCGTCCATGTATGCATCTAGCGGAGGTCCATCGAAATGTTGCGCTGCTTCGTTATGGGGCTCACTGACTTCATTTGGCGTAGGTTCAAGCTCTGCGGTAACGCTTTCTGGTTGTACCGCGGTGTTTTCTACTGGTACTTCTTCAGTAATAGGCGAAGCTGGTGCTTGCTTTACGGGTTCTTCACCATGAGCAGTATCACGCTCCAATGCTGTTGATTGAGTTGAGATTGTGCCCGACTCTACAGAGGCCGACGTCGTCTGAGTTTTGTCTTCTCGTAACTCACTTTCATCAACGGCGGCATGTTCCTGCTCTTGCCGTGGCTCAAATTGGGTCGTCGATTGAGGCTGCTCTTGCTGCTCTTTTTCAATTATTGATGTAGCAAGTGAGTCTGGGGTAGATGGCGCACTTTCTAACGACTGAGCATAGGTAGATTCAATCGATAGATGTGAAGGCGTCTTCTCCTGAACATTGGTTGCAGAAGTTTCGCTTAACGGCGCTTCCTCCTGCTTACCGACGTTTCCCGGGCCACCACTGGAAGAAGCATGATCTACAGGTAAACTATGCTCACTCCTCCCGTTTTCAATCTCACTTACTGTGTCGTCGATGGGGGTGTTTGGAGCAAACGACATCATGCGCATCAATGTCATTTCAAACGCACTTTTTCCATCAGCTGCAAAAGGTAAATCTTTTCTACCTTGCAGTGCAATCTGATAGAGCAACTGCACTTGCTCAGCTGGAATGGTCTTCGCTAATTGAAATATCGCCTTAGCCGACGTCGTTTCTAGCTTACAGGCTTCTGGCACCCACTGGGTTAACGCTATTTGATGTAGCAGGCTGGCCAATTCGCTGTGAACGTTGTCATAGTCAGGCGCTTGCTCTGCAATATCATTAACCAACTGCAATACATCAGCGGGGCTTTTGCTTACTACTGCGTGAATGACTTTAAGCAACTGGTTCTTGTCCATCAGCCCCAGCATATCGGTTACTACCGATGCCAGAACCTGATTTCCACCTTGCGCAATAGCTTGGTCAGTCAAACTTAGCGCATCACGCATACTGCCTTGGGCGGCTCTTGCCAAAAGCGCAAGCGCCTGTGGTTCAAAAGGTAGCTGTTCATGCTGCAAAATATGCTGGAGCTGTCCAACAATCTGCTCCCGAGACATAGCTTTCAAGTTAAACTGCAAGCAACGGGATAAGATGGTTATTGGAAGCTTTTGAGGATCGGTGGTCGCCAGTAAGAACTTAACGTGTGGGGGTGGCTCTTCCAGCGTTTTTAACAGGGCATTAAAGCTGTGTTTTGAAAGCATGTGTACCTCATCGATAAGGTACACTTTGTAACGTCCGCGAGTTGGCTTGTATTGCACGTTATCAAGAAGCTCACGAGTATCTTCGACTTTGGTTCTTGACGCAGCATCAATCTCTAACAAATCAACATAATTACCCTGCTCTATCTCTTTACAGGTGTTACATTGACCGCAAGGGTTAGCCCCTTGTCCTTCTTCGCAGTTAAGGCTTTTCGAAAAAATACGTGCAATGGTAGTTTTACCTACGCCTCGCGTACCTGTGAAAAGGTAAGCATGGTGTAGACGATCGTTATCCAAAGCATTGGAAATGGCAGAGACTACATGTTCCTGACCCACAAGTTCACTGAACTTGCCCGGTCGCCACTTCCTTGCTAGTACCTGATAACTCATTATTACGTATTTCGCCTTTTGCTAGTTATGCTTTATAGCGATTATTCGCCTTCAAACTCACAAATAGAGTAGCTTTCTATATCAAGCGTACTCAATTTCTCTTTGCCGCCTAGGTCAGGTAAATTAATCACAAAACCCGCGTGATTTACTTCACCGCCTAGCGAACGAATTAGCTTGGCAGAAGCGGCTATCGTTCCGCCTGTTGCAAGTAAATCATCGATAAGAAGGACTTTATCACCTGGCTCAATGGCATCTTTATGGATTTCCAATGTATCCATGCCATATTCAAGCTCGTAGCTCTCGCTAACTACTTCACGAGGAAGTTTATTGGGCTTTCTCACTGGAACAAAACCAATGCCCATTTCGATGGCCAATGGCGCACCAAAAAGGAACCCGCGTGCTTCTGTACCTGCTATCTTGGTAAATCCCATACCTTGATACTTTTCTACAAGTAACGAGATACAGCTACTGAATGCTTTGTGATCTTCTAAAACGCTGGTCACATCTCTAAATAAAATACCTGGCTTTGGATAGTCAGGTACGGTTTTCACTACTGATTTAATATATTCTGCAGTCACAATTATGCCTTGAATGTCTGCGTTATAACCAGAAGGTGAACCAGCCGGCGATGATATGCATCAACGGGAACGCGATTAGAGTTACTAGCGATGCTAGAAAGTACCACTTGTTATAGACTTCTTTGAAATCTGAATTGTCAGCCATTTGCACTACCTAAACAATTTTGTGAACAAAAAAATGGTGCTAAATGTTAATCGAAAGCAAGCCCGATTGACAGCGCTAATATGATCGATCGCTCACTTTCAGACCAGATCATGGCGAAAGTTTAATATAAAGCAGGTAAATAGTAATGGTTACTTAGGATACTGGAAGCAGTATTCCCTTTTGTAACATGTCAGTGAGAGTCTGGTTCATACCATTTATGAGCACGTTTGAAGGAATTTGGGGAAGTTGCTGGCACAACGAGTCAGCTAATTGTTCTATTTCCATCCCCAGTTCAATTTGTTCCAGCGTATTTACTAAAATAGCCGTAACCGGATTTACGTGGGCAAATTGCACGTCAAAATCCCGGTCTCTGTAAACAACGTAGAACTGCTGTTCTTGGGCTGGTTGTTCGGGAATGTAGTCCTCGCCTATTAGGTGAACTTCAAATTGGTACGCTGCCAAAGATGCGTACGGTGACACCCTAATTGCGGTAAAATTTTCTCCTTCTTGATAGAATTCAACGTTGTCTTCGTTTTTTCTAATACTGACGTCAAGCTCAAGCCACTCATAGTGAGCAAGCTCCGCAGCAAAGTCGGGCAGAGTAATATCGAAGGTTGGCTCTGTTGAAAGGTACTCAACGAACTCTTTACTTATTTCAGCAAAATAAGGAGAGCGGCATTCGTGCTCAATAAAAAACTGCCGCACAATGCTCTCCCACCCTTTCTCACCATACTGTTTTACTATGATGGATTTTAGAACCGGAAACCCGGTGCTGACGAAGTTGTCGATGTTATTAAAAAACAGGGATTGATAGATTTTCATCCGACGAGCGTGATCGGCGTTGGTACCGCAATATGTTTGGGGATCTTTGATCGCATCAACGAACGTTTTCTGGGTGGTTTGGAATGACTGGGTCACGCGACACTTCCTTTAACCTTTGACGCTATTGCAACTTCGCATCTCGTTTGAATTTGCTTAATTCTCTTCACTTCCGCCAACAATTCGTTTACGGGGGGAATATTAAAGTCACGCTCTAACAATGTAGGAAATACGCCATGTGTGAGGTAAGCGTATTCCAATAGTTCCCAGACTGGTTCAATGACATCTGCCCCATGTGTATCAACTTTTAAATCTTCAGCTTCATCATAATGACCTGCAATATGTCCATATACAATTTTGTCTGAGGGCAACCCCTTAATAAAAGCCTTTGCATCATATTTGTGGTTAATACTGTTCACGTAAACATTGTTTACATCGAGCAGCATCTGACACCCAGATTCATTTAAGATACTAGAAGTGAATTCTAGCTCGTCCATCTCTTGGCCAGGCGCAAGGTAATAAGAGACATTTTCTAAAACCAGTGGCCGTTCAATAATATCTTGAACTTGGACAATTCGAGAAACTACGTGCTTAATTGCGTCTTCAGTAAAGGGAATTGGCATCAGGTCATACATATGACCATTGCCGGAACAAAAGCTTAAGTGCTCACTGTAAAGTGCAATGTCATTTGCGTCCAAGAATCGCTTAACGGTTTTTACAAATTCAACATCTAGTTTGTCGCTACTTCCGATAGACAAAGATAAACCATGAGTAGTAAAGGGAGATTGCGAAGACGCTTGCTGAAATTGTTTTTGGTACTTTCCACCAAGGGGGATCCAATTTTCGGGCGCAACTTCCCAAAAATCCACCTCAGATGGCAGCGTAGGTAACAACTCTTTTAGCATTTCTCGACGAAATCCCAAACCTGCGCCATAGATGTTTTTCATATCTTCCCCTTTTACCGCATGGGATTGCAAAATAGCAACGCACGTTATCAGACAAAAATGGCCATCATTCGACAGCCATTTTTTGCTAAGCGTAACTCTTGTAGTGTTACATTGTTCAATTTCACGCTACAGGATGTTATTTGAATGGCAATTACATGCTACCGCATTTACCTTCGCCGCACTTGCCTTCTTTACCAGCTTTCTTGTCGCCACCACATTTGCCTTCGCCACACTTACCTTCTTTGTCGGCTTTCTTGTCGCCGCCGCATTTGCCTTCGCCACACTTACCTTCTTTGTGAGCTTTCTTGTCGCCGCCACATTTGCCTTCACCGCACTTACCTTCTTTTTCGGCCTTTTTGTCGCCGCCGCATTTACCTTCGCCGCACTTACCTTCTTTCTCAGCTTTATCGCCGCCACATTTACCTTCTGCTGCGAACTGACTATAGCCCGACTCTAGTGCTTGCATACCAAATGGGTTCACGTCTGCTACTGCAACTGTTGACGCCAAAGAGCCAATTACAACTGCACCTAATGCTGTCGCTACTGATGATTTTTTGATTTGTTTCATTGATGTACCCTCAATAATATTAGTCATGTTTGACGTACAGTAAGCACGTATACATTAAAAGACCCTTTGGACTTAAAGGATATTTCACAAAAATAGATTTTTTTACAATCAATTTTTATGACCTTGATATTAAAAGGCTTTATATTAACAAAAATGCATTCCTACATGTTAGCTTTAAGTTAATAGGAAAAGTTAAGTACAGCAATTTCAAAAAGTACAGGGTAGATACGGTGAAGCAACAATTTTATCTGGGTCAATGGCAGGTCGATGTAACCAGCAATACGTTGTCTCTTGGCAAGCTCAAGAGAAATTTAGAGCCCAAGACCATGGATGTATTACTGCTTCTGTGCCAGCACCAGGGTCAAGTTGTCTCTTCCGAAGAAATCGTTGCTCAATGCTGGCCCAAATCAATGGTCGGCGATAACCCTGTACATAAAGCTATCACCAACCTACGTCGAGCATTGGGCGATAAAGCGTCATCGCCTGAGTATATTGAAACTATAAGGAAACGCGGTTACCGAATTGTTGCTGACGTTCAATTTTTAGGTGACGAAAGAGCGAAGTCGACCGACTCTAAATGGAAAAGTGCTTCGCCGTATGTTGGCCTTAGCGCGTTCTCTGCTAACGAAAGTCAAGTTTACTTCGGCAGGGATACTTTAATCAGAGAGTTAGTCTCCCGTACTGCCGAGCTTTTCAATCGAAACCGGCCTTTTATGATGGTGCTTGGCTCAAGTGGATCTGGGAAAAGTTCACTCGTTCACGCGGGATTTTTACCCAAATTGCTCGATAAACAGGGCATAAATGGGCTACATGCACATGACTTTTTAAGTATTGATCTTGCCGATATAAATACTAACGCCAGCCCGTTTGCAATTGTAAACGAGATTGCTGCTCATATGCTGGATTGGGGAAGTGACGAAATAGGTATATTTGAAGGTTATAGTGCATCCCTTCTCGCAGACAAACTACTGACTTCACCGCAGTCAGTGGTTGATATAGTCAAGCGTTTTTCTGAAGAGCACGAGCTACAGACAAAAAGCGCCTATTCTTTCTATGCTGTCATTATAGACCGACTAGAAGTATTTCTTGCTGATACAAAAATAGAAGACAAAGACAAACGGGCTGTATTCACACTTTTGGAAACGCTGAGTCAGAGCAACCTCTTTCTTGTTGTCCTAATCAGCAGAAACGACTTCTACCCGCTTATTTCCAATTTCGAAGTCTTGATGAAAAATAAGTCCCGCGGGGCTCATTTGGACATTGCACCACCTTCGTTAAGCGAGCTTGGACAAATAATCAAACTTCCTGCTTTGGCAGCAGAACTGCAGTGGGAACATGACGGGACGACAAACGCCACTCTCGACGATGTTATTCTGTCTGATGCAAGCTTAGAACCGAATTGCCTTCCTCTTCTACAATACACACTCCAAGAGCTTTACTTACAACGCGACGGTAATTTACTTAAACGGGATACATATTACGCGCTAGGAAAAATCGATGGGGCCATCGGCCACAAAGCCGAGTCAACCTACTCCCAAATGCCTGCATCAGTGCAAAATGCGTTAAACACAGTACTTCCTCTTATTGTTAACTTGTCTGGAATGGACAATACGATGACAAGTAAAACAGCCAGTTGGGATGAGCTAAAAGGCGATGATGAGCGTCGGTTCGTTGAGCTCATGGTAGAACAGCGCCTTTTCGTTTCATTTTTAAATCAAGGGCAAGCCAGTTTCAAAGTTGCGCACGAGGCAGTGTTAAGAAAATGGGAGCGGGTTCAGCAATGGATAGCGCAGCACAAAAATACACTTTCAATTAGGGCAGCCCTTTATGAACAGGCAAAAACATGGGCAGAGAATGATAAAGATGACGCCTATCTTCTTCAATCAGGAAAGCCGCTTCTAGATGCCTCTACACTTCTTGATGCGAAATACATCCGTCTATCGAATGCAGAGCGGGAGCTTATTCATCAAAGTCAGCGTAAATTCAGAAGGAAAAGCCTCTTTAAAGCGTTTACTGCTGCACTATTGGCCGCACTATCTGTTATTTCTTTTGCTGCTATGCTGCACAGTAACCATTCTCAAGCTTTAGCTGAACGAAAGCGATTGGAAGCCGAAAACCTAATGGGGTTTATGATTGGCGATTTTGCCGATAAGCTTCGAAGCGTAAAACGCATGGATTTGCTAGAAGGTATTAGTGAACAGGCGCTTAAATACGTCACCCAAGCCCAAGAAAGTCAAACGGGATGGATTGGCTCGTCAACGCCGAAGCCTAGTTTTGAGCTTCGCTTCCAACATGCTCTGTCTTTGCAAGCAATGGCTGAAGTGCGGTTTTACCGTGATGATGCTGTGACTGCCCAGCAATTATATAAAGAAGCCGATAAACGATTGGGGGCATTACTTGAGGAGCAGCCCGACAACTTCAAACTATTATTAGCTGCAGGCGCTAATGCATTTTGGTTGGGAGACATTGAATTAAGAAACTATAATTTTGCGCTGGCGGATGAGCAGTTTAATCGTTATTTACGCTTTAGCGAGGAAATGCTGAAGGTATCCCCCAACAATCCGGATGCTTTGCTAGAACTGAGTTATGCAACTAATTCGATTGGTAGTGTCGCCTTTCGTCAACAAGATTTTGACAAAGCTCTTTCGTTTTTCGAATCATCGCTGGCTTATAAGCAACAACTTTTTGAAAAGTCAGAGTCCCCCATTATTACCGCATCCGCTGTTGCAGATACTTATTCTTGGATCGCGTCTACACAAATACACAAGGGCCGAATTCACGAAGCGCAATTAACCTTTGCGAAAGCAGAAGCCATTTTAGAGAAAAGCCTAGCTAACTACTCAGGGAATGCAGAGATAATTGAAACACTTAGTTTAATTAAAATGAATGCAGCAAAGAGTAGCCAATTTACTGAAGACCTTAATACTTCCATTGAACATTTAAATGATACTAAAAAATTGTTGATCCAATTACTTAAGCAAGACCCTGCAAACAGTTCATGGCAATCATACTATAAACATGCCAGGGCGTTGCTGGACTATTACAGATCACTAAACGCAATCTCTGCATTGCACAATCATAATGTAAAACAAGATATCACTATTGATGAGCTGCTAAGAGATGGTGCACGCCTCTCTTCGAAAATTTACGCAGTCCTCTCTTACCAATATCGTCAGGAATGGCAAATCAGTAGAAATTTGCTAGCTCAAATAAATATAGAGCACGCTATTGAAGAGGATTTAAACAAGAATATTAAAGCAGAATTTATAAATGTTAGGGAATTAGAAAACTATGTCCTATACCAAATTGCTAGTATTCGCCAAACGCACAACGATGCGGGAAAAAATATCGGTATAGTTCAAAAGGAATGTGAAACACTGTTTTCACTTACTAACTCGGTAGTCAACGTAAGTAAACACCCTTTATTCTTACAAGCTCATGTATTCTCGGGATACTGTTTAAATAAACAAACAGCAGTAGCCAAACATCGTAGGCAACTCGCTCTTATGAACGTACCAATGCCACTTTATTTCACCAACATCAATAAGGAACTGATAAATGACAACACCACCGAACTATGACTACAGCGTTTCCGTTGACGCAGAAGGAGTCTTTACCATTATACCGGAGGGCGGTGCGCCAGAGTCGCCCATTACCGTTACTGTGCCGAATACGACTATTACTTATACTCTTACCTCAGATACCCCAGCTGCCATGGTGTTTTTAGACCCCGAAATCACGAATGATCCTGAAGGGGATTTAACTTGGGAATTTAAGGATTCGGGTAGGTGCATTGTTATTACTGATTCAGACGCCGACGAAGAAGACGCTATTTGCGTAAAACTAGTTACCGGATTTATTAGCCCAGACCCTCAAGTAAAAAACGAGCCTGTTTAAAGAGGTAGATTTTGGGGTACCTATCAAAGTGATTTTTACTCCACAAGATATGACGTCTAGGTATTTTTTCGGCGCGCTTATCTTTATCTGAAAAAGCACGTAGCAAGTACATTTTCACGAACAGTTCGTGCTTGCTACTATCGTTCAGACTCTCCCTCTCACGCACTAACTAAACGCTTAACATCAACTTCATGCCTAAAATTGAGTGTTTTTTCTGATAGTGTAAACCTCCCCTAAAATAGCTCCATCATTTTGATCTAGAGGAAACATATTTGGTCCCTGCCACGAGATTTAGCTTGATACAAAAGCGTATCAGCCGCCTGCAATAGCGATGTTGTGTTCTCGTAACGATGATTTTCATTGGTTGCTACTCCCATACTAACGGTGAGCTTTTTGTTCGACACGAGTACAAAGTGTCTGGCGCTCAGTTGGGCAAGGTGCCGCTTTATTCGTATAGCCAACAGTTGAGCGGTTTGTGAAGAGCAATTGGGTAAAATAATCGCAAACTCCTCTCCACCATAACGTGCTGCCAAGGTGTCACGGTTAGGCATACTCAAACTCAAAAGTTCACCAATACGTTTTAAACAACGATCGCCAGCTATATGACCATACTCGTCGTTAAAAGCTTTAAAGTGGTCTATGTCGATTAAAATGACGCTTAACGGCAGCCCCTCACTACTACATTTAACCCATTGGCCGCTTAAGTAGTCAGAGAATTTGTGACGATTTGCTAACCCTGTTAAAAAGTCAGTTTCAGCCTTTCTTTTCAATGCAGCGTACTCAGCTTTATGCAGCGTCAGATCACGTAGTATACAAAAGAATAACGAGTTGCTAGACGATAGCTCTTCGGGCAACGATGAGACTGAGATTTCTACGCTAATATCTCGGTGTGTGTGGCTTCTTTGTGTAAGAGAAACTTCGAATGGCGGCGTTTCTAAAACATTTTGCGCCGCGTTATCTAAACACTGAATGACATGGCTTTGTATTTGGCCCGTTTCATCGTTTATGAAATTAAGCAGGTTTTCACTCAATAGCGCTTCCCGAGACAACCCCAAGAGTGAGGAAGCATTGGTATTAACCATTTTGATTGTACCGTTGCTGTCCACAACGACTATAGCCTCGTTAATGAAATTAATCATTCTTGCAAGAGAACTGTCTTTGTAAAAATTGAACAGTCCGAGGTGGGAAGTTGCCGATTTATTTTTACTTAACATTGATGTATGCATTCCATTATACCGCCCTAAAGGCCCTGAATTGCATACAAGATTACGCCGATATCACTAAGCTAACCTTCCGAACACCTTCTTTTTTAACCCGTTGATTTATGGAGATTATTTATATCTGGAAGATTCTAGAAAGGTTAATTTTTCGTGATTCGATAGGATTCTATAACTGTCGAATTTTGATTTTGGCTAGTAGCTAAGCTTAGACTGTCTATTAGTTCATCTCTGTAAACACTATAATTCGAGACTGCAAAATAAGACGGAACGGTTAACCTTTCCGACGCTACTACGTCAGTTAATCGACTGCCGAAACTTTCTATATAGAAGAGATAAGGCTGTTTGTAACTAATTAGGTGGGAAGTTCTTCCCACGTCAAAAAGATGAATCGCTTCAGTACTTGTGGCCATATCGAAGAACTCAAAACCTTCTTTTATTAGTGCCTGACGAATGCCTAGATAGTCATAACCGCGAATAGCCGAGACCGACTTAACATCGCTTAGGCTGTTGTTTTGCATTAGTACGATAGATAAGTCAACGAACGGGTTTTCGATGAATGTAACGTTATTGTCTAGTGCAGAAGTTCCTCTAACATTAATTGTTAGATCTACTTTTCCCGTTTTCACTCGTTCGAATAAGCGAGCTGGAGGCATGCACTCTACTGACACTTTATAGTTTAATTTTGTAAGGAGAGCCAAAGACGCATCTATTGCTTCACCGTGGCAGCGGGATGATTTGGGATCTTTTATCACTAGTGGAGGAAATTCAACAACACCCAGTGTAATGGACGGCTTCAGCTTCACATTCTCTTGTGAACTTGCGCTACACATCCAGAAAAACAAAATTAGGCAACACCCACGAACTACGTTAGATCTCACAACTCTACCACTTCATTTACGTCTTAAATTATTTATATAGGATTTATTAAATCAATTATAGAATGAACGCACAAATATAAAGACTTCCTCAGTTAAAATATGCTTACAGAACAACTAACCTAAAGCCCCACACAAACAATGGGGTCAGAGTACATTTTGCTTATCTAACAAATGTGACCGGAGCATATTTCAAGCTCATAAGAAGTTGAGACTTTAATTACTCTGACCCTATTTTGAATATTTAATTCCTGTACCTAAGCTGCGATCTATAGCTTTCTAGTTCATCTTCAAAAACGCTACTACACGCACTGCAGGCATAGAGAGCCAAGCGATCTATGTAATCCATAAAAATGGGGTCAGAGTACATTTCTTTGTTTTAAAGAGAGTGAGAGCCAAAAAGTACTCTGACCCCTTTACTCCTGAGTGAAGAGACTGAAGGCTGTGTTAGTGTTTGTGCGCCTTAAACTATTTGATAAATGAAACTTTCACAGCGACTTGAGCTAGAAAAGAGAGCAGTCGCAGAGAAACACATTTTAATGTTGGGGTCGGAGTACATTTCTCTGATTTAACGGCACTGGAGGACAAGGGAATAATTGTGTCCTGATGTTTAAAGCAATAAAGTACTCTGACCCCATTATTTTAGGTTTTGCTGGAGGGAATTGGGGATTAATGTACTCTGACCCCATTTTTGGTTTCTTCCAAACGCAAAAAACCCGCCGTTAGGCGGGTTCTTCTTAATGGGACCTGGCAGTGTCCTACTCTCACATGGGGAAGCCCCACACTACCATCGGCGCTAATACGTTTCACTTCTGAGTTCGGAATGGAGTCAGGTGGTACCGTATCGCTATGGCTGCCAGGAAA